>Ga0208789_1000009_pt1 | contig 574575 bp, 517 predicted proteins | sample Methanotroph_Enr_FD_187368 | JGI IMG/M metagenome (GOLD analysis project Ga0208789, IMG submission 187368) | Enriched soil microbial communities from Old Woman Creek wetland in Ohio, USA - Methanotroph_Enrichment_5 (SPAdes) (version 2) | ecosystem: Environmental > Terrestrial > Soil > Wetlands...
TACCCGAGTTCTTCGACCAGTTCCCTGGTCAATCTGTCAAAGTCCTTGTTGGCAACGTGGGCGTAGTAGTGGGCCAATCCCCAGGAAACAAAGAACTGGGACAGGGCAAAGACATAGCCGAAGTTGATGACGCCGATCACCTTGATCTTGAACAGACCCGGTGCATAGGCCGCTCCAATGGGGAGCAGGAAGTAATACACGGTCGAGAAAATCCACCAGCCAAAGAGGAAGGCTGATTTCTTGTGGTGCAGTTCGACGAACTTCGGATTTTTGGCAATTGCTGACCAATCATACTGTCTTTCTGCCATGGGTGTTTCTCCTTTCACATAAAATGGTAGTGTCTTGAATTCCGACGGTCTTTTATCCTCCTTTCAAGAATTGAACTGACTCCGGCATGCTAACAGGCACCTGCATATCCGAATTTTTCCGAGAGCAGTTGGGCGTTTCCGAGCAACGAGGGGATGATCTCTTGATCCAGGCGCTCGGTGAGCAGCCTGAATGACGGCCCCATCAAGGCCAGGGCGCCGAGCACCTTGCCGGCATAATCGGTGATTGCCACGGCAATGGTCGTTATGCCTTCTCCCAAGCCCCCCACGTCAACCGCCACCCTGTTGGTACGAATATCACTGAGTTCCCGTTCGAATCGTTCGAGTTCCTGCGGCGAGGTTTTTCTAAAGACCTTTTTCAGGTACTTGTGCAGGTAGTCCCGCGGTTCGAATGCCATAATGACCTTACCGGCCGCGTTGGTAAAAAATGGGAATTTCTGGCCGATAATAGGGGCCGCCTTGACCTGTTGCTCGGTATCGACCATATCCATGAAGATAACGTCCGTGTCTTTCATGAAAACAACGTATACCGCCTCGTCGTGCGCCTTTTCCAACGACTCCATGAACGGCTTGGCCACCTTCATGACGTTCTGGTTATCGAGGATTTTTTGAGACAGCCGAATGGAATTGATGCCCGGCAGATAGGAGCCATGCTCCTTGTCGTGTTCGACAAAGCCCCTCTCCATGAGCATGGTGAGCAGCCGGCTGGTCTTGATATGGCTCAGCCCGATCCGGCCGGCAAGGGTCGCCAATTTGTGGGAGGATGAGCCATCCGCGATCAGTTCGATCAATTCGAGTGTCTTACTTATGGAGTGCAGTGATGAGGTTTTGGTTTTATTCATACGTACTACCCCCTCTGCAAACGTAGATTTCATGTACACGACAAAATAAGACCCTGTTATGAGGCAACGGAATAGGCGTCGTCTATCGAGACGCGCAGTTGGACGTCGGCCGCCGCGGGCACCCTCTGCGGGGTTGCGGGCAGCAGGCAACGGGCCTGTCTGCGTGCACTGTAACGCGGCACTGGTGCGCCTTGGTTCAGATGCCCGCGGATACGGACCCGGCGAGCCTGATCAGGTTAAACGGTGAGGAGGTGCGCGAGAGCACGAGGTGCTTTGGGAAAGCAACAACGGCGGTATTGCGGGAGATTGCGGCTGAAGCGCATCGATGGATACAGGGAATGGGATCAGGGGTACATGGGGCAAAACACAGGACGTGGCGTCCGTGTGGTTGTCCCGGACAATCTGGTCGTTGTATTTATTGACGCCCTCGATGATGGCTCGGGGACTGGCCTTGGGCTTCAGCGTATTTCCCTGGGCAAGGGAATTCCTGACACCCAGGGCCAACAAACAGATTGCCGCCACAAAAACAATACAATATGTCAGCTTTCTGCTGGTCAACACCGTGAGCGCTCCAATGGATTCAGGTTGCACTATTCCAAACTTTCATAAACATACGTTTGAAAAATTTGGTTGAAATATAAAGGGATTATCTCATTTTACTCAATTGCCAAGGCGCGTGTTTACAAATTTGTATAACATTATTTTACTATTTGCAAGCAGTATTATTAGGATTTTTGACATTGGCGCACAAATCGAGGGAACTATTGTGAAAAGGCTGGGTAGTATGGTACAGACAAGGTGCTGTTTCAGGACACGGGCAAGACTCCGCCTGTTCCCGGCAACCACACCACGTAGCGAGGCGCAAACACCATGAACGACTATCTCGGCGCCCACATGTCCATTGCCGGCGGGCTGCACCTGGCCATAGATCGTGCCGTCAGCGCCAACTGCGGCGTGGTGCAGATATTCACCCGCAACGCCAACCAATGGAAATGCAAACCGCTCGGCGATTCCGCCTGTGCCCTGTTCCGCGAGAAATTTGCCGCCTCGGGCCTGCACGAGGTCATCTCCCACGACATCTACCTGATCAACCTGGCCGCCCCTCCCGGCGAGACGCGCGACAAGAGCCTGGCCGCTTTCCGCGACGAGTTGGAAACCTGCGCACGGCTCGGCATCAACAAGGTGGTCATGCACCCCGGCTCGCACCTGACAGAGGCGCCGGAGACCGGGCTGGCACGGGTGGTCGAGGCGTTTGATCAATTGTTCGGGGAGGTGCCGCAGTTCAAGGGAAGGGTGCTGCTGGAGACGACCGCCGGCCAGGGGACCAACCTGGGGCGGACCTTCGAGGAGTTGCAGGCCATCATCGGCGGTTCAAAGTACCCGGATCGGTTCGGGGTCTGCTTCGACACCTGCCACACCTTTGCCGCCGGTTACGACACGGCCACAGAGGCGGGCTACAGCGATACCATGGCGCAGTTCGACCGGATCATCGGCCTGGGGCGGCTGCAATGCTTCCACTTCAACGATTCCAAGAAGGGGCTCGGCTCCCGCGTAGACCGGCACGATCACATCGGCCAGGGAGCCCTTGGGCTCAACCCGTTCCGCTTCATCCTCAACGATACCCGCTTTGCCAAGGTCCCCAAGATACTGGAGACACCGAAGGGGGATAATGATGAGATGGATGCGGTTAATCTAGGGGTTTTGCGGGGGTTGGTGATACAATAGCGTAAGGTATGTGGCTGGAAAATCCCGCCTTGGTGCAAATTGTCAGTTGAATTTACAAGTTATGCAGGGGTTCGGTCTCGCCGCCAAGGGGGATAATAAGATGGATAGTGTCAATATTTTAGCGCCCAACCTCTTTTAGCGAAATTATAAGGGTTCCCTGCTTACGGTCTTTAAGTACGGGAGGTACGTTCAACGTTTCGCTTGACCAAATCAACTCACCATCTGCTTCAAATATCCCCAATTCAGATGTCAGCTTGAATAGTTGCCGAATGCTTTCACATTTATCTCTGACTTCATCATCAGGAAGGAAGTATTCTTCGTGATAGTACTTGCTTCGGTTTTCGCCAAATAACGGATATAGTGCATCATACACCCTGCCAAGATCATAATCATTAATTGATTCTGAATTCTGTTGATCTACAATGGCTTGAAGACACTCTGCTAATGTTTTTGTAACGGAATGTCTTACATTTAGATATTGCCACCCCGCCGTAAAAAAGTCCTCGAAGGGCATGGCAAATTCAACAAACTTCGGTCCATGATATGTGAACTCCCTTCTTAGCCTTTCAAGGTTTAAGTTGGCGTTATGCCCTATACTCAATTTTTCAGCAGTCTTATTACGTGTCTTCCTCTTCGACGATTTTTTTGAAAGCCAGATTTCTTGCAAAAGTGGAATTTTTATTGGTTTGCTGGGGTAAAGAAAACAAACTTGTTTCAAATAAAATGTGGCGGTGAGCCAGTTACTTTGTACAAACTCTGGTATATATTTGCAACTTTCAACATTACTGTGCATTGAATAACTCATCCCGTCGGAAAATACGCTTAAGCCTCCTGACCACGGAATAGTCGTATTTTTAAGCCATTTTGAGGTTCCCCAACTACTAAAAATCTTTTCAGAAAGTTTTTTTGCCAATGGCTCTGGTACAGTTTTTACAATATCTGTAATGATATTATGCGGTTCTATAGTGACTACTTCACCCGTATCCTTCAATACAAGTAACGGAATAGCCCTATTACCAATAACATCAGCAACAAGTTTTCTCATCCCCCTTCTAATGCCCATGCCATATGTTATAAGGCGCAATAAGTAATAGTAGGTTTCTCTTGATGATTTGCCATCTCCCGCATCACCAAGAATCTTATTCATTTTATTTCGAATATAATCTGAATATCGCTGAAATACAAACTCACTCCAATCATGTTCTTCAGCCAATATTTCCTGCCGAGACAAGTTGAGCTTAGTCTCTGTTGTTCTTTGAATATTCAATATAATACGAATTGTGTTGAGCCCCCCCCAACTTTCAAGCCATTGAGGAATCGGCACCTCTGGTACAAGTATTCCGTCACAATATATTCGGCACATGTTGTTACATTCACTGCTACGCGCTAGAGCTTGACGGTTCTTCTGGGAATACCAATCTCTATGCACACGCACAGCACCTAATTCCTCTTTCCCCTTGACTACCATATATCCGTTTGCGTTGTATCGATCTACGTCATGACTATCAATTAATTCAAGATCGTCATTTAATTCTATGAACGATGTGATGCCTTCGAATAACGAATTGCTCTTGTTAGGTTTTATAGGGACACTTTTCTCTTTAAAACAATCGCGGGCTTTACGTACATCTTGTGGCAGAAATATATCATGCCACGAAAACGAGCAATCCAGAGATGTAAGATCCCAGCCATCATTGTTTTTGTGGGTAGCTGCGTTTTTAGGATGAAGAATCAGCGTTCGCCTATTATCCTCTTCCACATAGATTGGAAATTCCACAAAACCGGCAATCTCCTTTAAATACCCACTGACATCAAGTTTTAGAAATGGTTTAGCGGCATCACTAGTAGCAACTCCTTTGACAAATACCTTTACGGAAGTTCCGATTGGTGGCATGGAATCAGGGGTGAGTCGTTGAATACGTAAATGACGTTTAGGATTATGGATCTCTATTTTCAATGCCTCGGCAATAACTTCAATGTTAGAATCTTGCCTAGTCAAGATATCAACATGATCGGCCACCATGAAGCAGCTAAGAATGCCAACACCAAAACGAGAAATCGGGTCCATCTGAACGCCAAGTTTTTTGAAATCCTCACTACAGTAAAAGCTTCGTCCGGCAACTGTGAGATAGTTTCGAACAATAAATGCACTCATACCAGAACCATTGTCCGTCCACGATATAATCGCACTCCCATTTGCTTGATGTTCAATCTTGACGTGAATCTCACCCTCGAAGGTAATCCCTGTTTTTTTATTTTTGTGTAGTGCTTGCCTTAATCGGATTGCATCAATTGAATTTTGCAGTAGTTCTCGAAGGAATACGTAGCGGTCCCCTTGATAAATTTCGTCACTCAAAACGTTGATCATCGCTTCGCGATCAAACTCGAACCGCACGTTTATCGGTTCAAAGCCCTTTGGCTCGACCTTCCAGTCAAGGTGGAGCAACCGAAGCTGATAACGCGATTCAAGCTCGTTCAGTAAGCCATTACTCAATCGAAGTTGGCTTTCACAATACTCTCGAAGGTCTTCCAATGCAGCGTATACGCGATGGTCAGCGGTAGCACCGCGCACCTTTATGCACCTACTCGTTTCCTGAAATGTATTTATAATGACAGGACTGAGCGCCCGATGTTTTTCCCATTCTTCAGCGGATTTTGCATCTTCCGGGCTAACAAATTTCCAAAGCGCGTATGGAGTACGATCTTGCGCCAAATCGAAAAGATCAATGATACGCAAGTAAAGCCCAAGAGCACGAACATTAACCGCCTCGCCTTGAAGCGGCAGAGAAGTCTCAAAGGCACGAATGCGTTCAACGTCCAGATAATGCCCCTCTGAGACAATAGCAACAGCTTCGCCAAGGTTCTCGTCTATTGCGGCAAAAAATGATTTTACACGCTGTGCACTACGGACAGCATGAGTCTCCCGGATATGTGTCTGCCAGATATTTAGGGGTACCTCCACCACAGTGCGTATTGTTTCGGTGATCTGATGATCGCAGAGTCTCTTGTTGAAAGCGATCTTGTCATTGTCAAGAAGCCGAAAAGTGTCTTTGGCGAGGGGTGATGCCAGCCCTAAAATGCATTTCTTTTCCTGCTCGCTTACAGCCATACCCCAATCATGAGCATAGAGACTGCACGCGATAACAAACAACTCAGCAGCATTCATTGATTTGATAACTTCTTCACCTAGCAGACGTTCCGAAAGGAAAAAGAGGGGGTGGATATGATTTTGTTCGTCATGCGACGTGAAAAGGGGAAATGTTACATTAGTGTAGTCAAGTTCTGGTGCAATTCGGTCACGTAACGATTTAAGCCACTCAAGATATGCTGGAGTCCTAGCGGAAGCCATCCGTAACGCAGCCGTCTTCTTGGCTAGCTCATTAAGCAATAGCGAGTCGGGCAGACCAACTGGGGGTGCCTGTTTTTTCATCGTTATTTATTCCCTTGACAGTTTAAATGATCGTTTATTTATTAAATTACTCCATCAAGCCATTTATACACCACACCCCACCACCCGCGCCACTATTTTAACCCCTCACTCACCCGCAAAAAAACAGGCCACAAGGCGTGTTCGCCCCGTGGCCTGAAATAATCTGATTTTTGCATTTCACTACTCTCTGTCCTCCGCCTTCTCCGGCGAATCAGCCGAATATTCTTCCTGTTCCTCTTTCACACTCTCCACATAAAGTGTGTCCGGGCAGAAATCTATGTTATCCGGCCAGACAACGGTCCCGTGTTCGGCATGTGCAAGTGAAAAAAACGCCGGATTTGCCAGACGTTTGAAAGCGGGGTAGGTAAGATAAGGAGACACATCGAAAATTCGCTTTTCTCCGTTGGCAAAGGTAAGCCGGAGCCGGAAATGTTCTTGGGGTTGTGCTTTCTTGACTCGTGGATTCATAACATCCCCCTGTCAATGAAGAGGTTCGATCCGGAATATTTCGCCACCCTTTAAATTTCGCCGGCGATAATCTCTCCATCAGGAATGGCTATGACAGCTTCCGAACCCTGATATTCCACATGGATGTGTGGTTGATGGTGCTGGCGGTTATCCAGAGCATACATATAGACGATGATCCCGTAAAACATACTGATGATTGGCATTGCGTCCTCCTCTGCTTCTTGTTCGCTCTGACTTTCAACCATTATATACATCTCACCCGCACCCGCGCCACCATTTTAACCTCGTCTACCCGCAAAAAAACAGGCCACAAGGCGTGCATGCCCTGTGGCCTGAAAATCTGATCTTACACGTCACGACTATCTGCCCTGGGCACAGAAATCGATATAATCGTCAACCGACTCCTTGAATGCCTGCTTGATCTCATCAACCGTCGTACCCTGAAAGGTGATTACATCGCGCAGGCCAATCACTTCGCCATGGAAGATTTCCGCCTCGTCGTCATACTCAACCCTGCCGGAATACCCTTTATACTGCATCATGGCCGAATACCCCCTTCTTCAAGAAACGGCAGCCATCGCGGGTCAATTCTTGTCAAAACAGGTCCAGGTTCTCCAGCGTCTTGAACGGCTGGTTGCCAAAATTCTCCCGTTCCCGCTTTGCTGCGGGCGCGGGCTGCTCCTGGTGCGGCGGCGCGCAGGTTTCATCCCGCACGCACTCCACCTCTTGTTCCTCTTCCATACCATTGCCCTTGAAGAAATAGCGGTCGTACAACCTGTGGTGCGCGGTCCAGCGGGATGTGCTGGCGCTCTCCTTGGCGATGTGGGCGCGGATGCCGTTGATCTTGGAATCCATGTCGTCCAGATAGTTAAGGATGGTGGCCTCCACCGTCTTGGGCCGCTTGGGCGAACCATACTCGTACAGTCCGTGATGGGAAAGGAGCATGTGCTTGAGCAGCAGGGAGAGCTCCCGCGGGAACCCTTCGACCTGGCGGATCTTCTCCTCCACCAGCTCCACGCCGATGGTGATGTGCCCCAGGAGCTTGCCGGCATCGGTGTAGTCGATGGCGCGATCAAAGCTCATCTCGTGGATCTTGCCCACGTCGTGCAGGAGCGCCCCCACCACCAGAAGGTCCTCGTTGATCCCCCCGTACAGCGGCACAATGGTCTTGACCAGCTTGACCAGGGACAGCGAATGCTCCAGGAGCCCGCCCAGGTAGACGTGATGCATCCCCTTGGCGGCCGGGGCCTTGCAGTAGAGCGCCAGGAACGGCTCATCGGCCAGGAAGGCCGCCATCAGCGCCTTCAGGTGCGGATTGGCAATGGCAGCGACCGTATCCTCCAGTTCCTGCCGCATCTCCGCCTTGTCGCGCGGCGATTCGGGCAGGAAGTCGGCCAGCTCCACCTGATCCTCGGCAAGACGGCTGATCTCGGCCACCACCACCTGCATCTTGTTCATATAGACCGAGGCCTTGCCGCGCACCTGAACGAAGTCGTCCCGTTCAAAGAGCTTGTCCAGAACATCCACGTTGTCCCAGACCTTGGCATCCACATCGCCGCTCTTGTCCATCAGGCGCAGGTTCATGTACGGCTTGCCGTTCTTGGCCATGGCCATGATCTTGTCCTTGACCAGAAACACGGCATTGACCGCGTCGCGGTCCTTGATATCGGCTACGAACTGTTTTGCCACGTGACGCTCCTTTACCTACGGTTGGTTGTATCCTCAAATCAAAAATCATCTCTCACAGAGCTCACGGAGGCACAGAGAGAAACAAAAAACTTTTTTAAGACTATCTATAACCGCTCATTGCGTGGTGGCTTTGACTTTCTCCGTGTCCTCTGTGAGCTTTAGCGAACGGAGTGAGCGAGTGAGAAAACTGCCTTTAGGTTTTAAACGCTTTTAGACTGCGATGTTTCAGCACCTAAACGTGCAGCTATCATGTCCGCGATTTTGATCCCGTCTATCGCCGAGCTCATGATCCCCCCGGCGTAACCGGCACCCTCGCCGGCCGGGTACAGCCCCGCAAGGCCGACCGATTCGTACTCCGCATTGCGCAGCACCCGCACCGGCGCCGAGGTGCGCGACTCGATGCCGATCAGGGTGGCATCGGCGGTGACGAAACCGCGCATCTTGCGACCGAAATCCGCGATCCCTTCCCGCAGTGTCTGGATGATGAATGGGGGCAGGACGGCATTCAGGTCGGTCTCGACGATGCCGGGGCGGTAGGTGGTGGTCGCCGTGCCCGCGCCGGGCAGCCCCATGAATGCCAGCAGGTTGCGGGCAGGGGCACGGTAGTCCTTGCCGCCGGCCAGAAAGGCCTGATGTTCCCAATGCCGCTGAAACCTGACGCCGGACAGCGGATCACCCCCCCCGAAATCCGCCACGTTCACGTTCACCACCAGGGCGCTGTTGGCAAAGCGTGAGTTGCGCTTCTGGCCACTCATGCCGTTGGTGACCACCCCGCCTGCCTCGGACGCGCCGGCAATGACCACCCCGCCCGGACACATGCAGAAGGAGTAGGCGCTGCGGCCAGTGTCACTGTTGTTCCAGGTAAGGGCATAGTCGGCGGCCGGCACGTTCGGGTGGCGGGGACCGCCGTACTGGATGCGGTCGATCAATTCCTGGGGATGCTCCACCCTGAGCCCCATGGCAAAGGGTTTGCGTTCCAGCGGCACATTGCGCCGCTCAAGCAGTTCATAGGTATCGCGGGCGCTGTGGCCGGTGGCCAGGATCAACAGATCGCAGGGCACCTCTTCAGCGCCGTTGACGACAACCGTGGCAATACCATCCGGCGTTTTTACGATATCGGTCAAACAGCAGCCGAAACGGATCTCAAAACCCTTTTCCAGGAGGTGCCGACGAATAGAGCCGACCACCAGTCGCAGGCGGTCGGTGCCGATATGCGGCTTGGCCAGGTAGCGCACCTCGGGCGGCGCGCCAAAGGCGGCCAACCGTTCCAGCACCCAGGGAACCAGCGGATCCTTGGAGCGGCAGGTCAGCTTCCCGTCGGAGAAGGTCCCGGCACCCCCTTCTCCGAACTGGACATTGCTTTCCGGATCGAGCCGCCCGTTTCTCCAGAATGCCTGCACATCCAGACTACGCTGCTCCACCGGTTGACCCCGCTCGATAACGGTAGCAATCAAACCGTATTCAGCCAGGCGTAAAGCCGCGAACAGGCCTGCCGGGCCGCTGCCGGCAATGACGATCCGGCGTCGGGTTCGAACCGGGGCGAACAGGGTAGGCAAAGCCTCGGGCTGCCATATAAGATCCGGGTCGACGCCGAGGCGGGCTCGCAGAGCCTGCTCGTCGCGCACCAGGAAGGAAACGGTATATACGACCTTGATGCGCGGCTTGCGGCGGGCATCGATCCCCTTACGCAGGATGCGGAGATCCCGCAGTTCGCCGGCGGCAAGGCCAAGCCGGGCCGCCACCTGTGACGGCAGCGTCTCTTCTCCGTCATGGGGGGAGAGGGTGAGGTTGCGATAGATGAATGGCATCCCGGTTCAGACCTGCCGGTACGCTTTTCGTGTCAGGAGCTGTTCGACGATAATGACGATATCAACCGGGTTGGTGGATTTGGGGATATGCACCTGGGCGCCCATCTCGGGGGTTGCATGTTCATGGGGGGCCTCATGGAACATGGAGGTTAACAGGACAATTGCCGGGGGTTTGTCCCCTGCCACGCGGCTGATCTCCATGCAGGTGGACACGCCTCCCATGCGGGGCATGACCAGATCGGAGATGACCGCGTCCGGGGCCTTCTCCAGAAAGGTCTTGAGCCCCTCGATGCCGTCGCCGGCGAGCAGGACGGTAAAACCGTTTTCGATGAAGGTATCGGATAACACCCTCTGAAAAAAGGGGTCATCATCGATGATGAGAATTGTTCCGCGTGATTCGCTCATAATACTCTCGTCGGCAGAGATACCCGATAGTACACTACTTCCGCAGAAAATGAAAAGGGGGAATAGGCCGGTATCAGACGAGGGCCGGGAACTCAAGACGGAAGACGGTCCCCTCCGGCGAGGTTTTACCCACCGTGACGGAACCCTCGTAGATGCGGGCGATGCGCTGGACAACCGGCAGCCCCATGCCGGTTCCGCGGCTCTTGGTGGTGAAGAACGGATCAAAGATATTAGGCAGGGCCCCCGCGGGGATGCCGTTACCGCTGTCGCCCACCATGACCACGACCTTGTCGTTCTCGACCACGATCTCGATCTCCAGCAGGCCGCCGTTCGGCATCTCGTCTAGGGCGTTAAGGAACAGGTTGGTGAAGATCTGTTCCAGTTCGGCCGGGTCCGCCTTGATGGGAGGCGGCACGACGCGATAGCGCCGTTTGACCTGAACCTTGCCCGTCTCTATCTGCGGCAGGAAGACATCCAGGGCATTGTCGATGACCTGATCGATCTGTACGTCGTTGGTGATGGTGCGGGTACGTTGTGAGGCGTCCAGCAGCTTGCGGATAATGGAGTCGATGCGGTCGATCTCCTTGAGGATCTTGCCCAGATAATCCAGTTGTTCCGGGTCGGCCGCGCTCTGGCGCATGAGCTGGACAAACAGGGAAATGGAGTTAAGCGGGTTCCGGATCTCATGGGCCATCCCGGCCGAAAGATAGCCCAATGCCGCCAGTTTTTCCGACTGGGCGATCTCCGACTGGGCCTTCTGGAGCGCCTCGGTTTTCTCCCGCACCCGCTTTTGCAGGTCCTGGTTCCACTTGTCGATCTCCTGAAGCAGACGTTCATGTTCCTTCTGGAGCGCCTTGTTGTGAAGTTCGATCTCACGGATGCGCAGGACGTTGTCGAGACGTTCGGTCAGGTCTCGGTTATTGAAAGGCTTGAGGAGATACTCGGAAGCGCCGCTCTTCATCAGTTCGACGGCGATCTCCTCGTTCCCCTTGCCGGTAAACATCACCACATAGGTGGCCGGGAAGCGCGTCCGGATCTCCCGCAGTGCGGAGAGACCGTCCATCTCGGGCATGATGTAATCGAGCAGCACCAGTTCGGGATTGCGGGCGGCAATGACCTCCATCCCCTCGCGGGCAGTGGGAGCCTGGAACACCTGATACCCCCCCTTGGTAAGGATTAGGGTGGTCAATTGAAGGATGTTGGGGTCATCATCGATGACAACGACCGACGCCTTGATATTCGGGGGATTACTCTTGTTCATACAGGATCGGACTGCAGGAGTTCATATGATGCGAGACCTATGGTTCGGCAGGTTCGACAGGCAGACGAATGGTGAGGACGGGACAGGAGGCACTGCGCACGACACGCTCAGCGGTACTGCCGAAGATAAGGTGGTCAAGACCTTTGCGGCCGTGAGTCCCTACCACAAGCAGGGAGGCACCCATTTCTTCAGCCTTCCTGATGATCTCCTCATAGGGGATGCCGCTTACGATGATGGTCTTGTAATTGGTGAAATCGCCCAGCTTGGCGATGCAAAACTTCTCCATCATCTTGACGGCGCCATCCTCGATCTCCTTCTCCAACTGTTCGAAGGAGATATGGGGGACATAAAACCCCCGCAGGTCGACCGGCTCATTGATGACATGCATGATCGTCAGTTCCCCGTTGAATTGCTTTGCCAGTGTCAGGGCGTAGTCAAAGGCGTACTCGGAATTCTCCGAAAAATCGATGGCGATCAGTATCTTTTCAAAGGGCTTCATACCATGTCTCCTTCTCCATCATAGTATCATGATTCCTTGAAAATCTTGGTGATGATCTTTTTTAGATCGTCTACCTTGAGCGGCTTGTTGATGTACTCGAATGCCCCCAGATTCATGGCCTCGATGTAGGATTCCACCTCTCCATAGGCGGTGATCATAATGACGTTGCTGGCCGGATGACTTCTGTTCAACTCCCGCAGGAACGACATGCCGTTCATCTCCGGCATGTTGATATCGGTTATGATCAGTTCCACCTCTTTGCCGCGCAGATAATTGAGCGCCTCGTAGCCGTTGCTGGCTGACGCCACCTCGTACCCTTCGCGCGTCAGTATCTTGGAAAGGGCAATACGGGCGTTTTCTTCGTCATCGACCACCAATATGCGCCTCAATTGATCTGACACGTTGCACTCCCCGTGATGAACTCCTGTATACGGATTATACTAGCACGGGGCAGGTGGCTGTCAAGGCGTGAGGCTGCTTTTCACCGCATTTTTGGACGAGGCCACCTTCTGGCGAAGCTTGATGGCCGAAAGGATCAGGTTGGCGATGATCGAGACGAAGTAGATCTCATCCTCGGGAAAGCTCCGCATGGAGGTGGTCTGCAGGTTTATGACGCCGTAGATGTCCTTCTTGTCGGTAATCGGAAAGGAGAGCATGGAGTTGTACTTTTCTTCATTCAGTTCGGGAAACACCTTGTAACGCGGGTCTTGGGAGGCCTTGGAAAGATTCAGGGGCTGCATCTCCTTGGCCACGGTACCGGTAATTCCCTCACCGATCTTGAGACGGATCTGTCCGATCTTTTCCGGTTCAAAACCATGGGTGGCCTTCAGCACCAGTTCGCCATTCTCCAGCAGGTAGATATTACAGACACTGGCGTTGAGCTGCCCGGCCAGTTTGCCGGCCACGGACTGAAGCACATCGGAAAGCTCGAAATCGGAAGAAACCAGCATGCTGATCTCTTCCAGGGAGATAATCTCCATATGCTCGCGGTTGGCCCGCTGCATGGTCAACACCATTTTCCCCTTCTCGCTTTCCACATAAGGGGTAAAGTTGGCCTTATGGTAGAACGGGTTGACCGTTTTGACCTTGTCCGTCATGGTGCGATAGTCGGAAAAACCGCACGGGCAGGTCATCTTAACCCGGTAGTTGTCGATACGCTGACTGTTCATGACCCTGCCGCACTTGCGGCAACGTGCTGCTATCTGCATGTAAGATACTCCTTGTAACGATTCTCGATATGTTATTGTTTGACGCCGTTCGCGTCAAGTACCACATAGGCCGGTTTGTCCGCGGCTCCGAACGGTTTGAGCGGTTTACCGTTCAGTTCGGCCTCTATCCCTCCGGCATTGGACAGATCCAGGGTGATGTTCTTCTCGGCCTTCCATTCGATGATATCACCGACGTTCAAGTCATAGTTTTGAACTGCCCCGCCGTCGATAGTTACTGCAAGCGTGCCGTTACGGGTAACCTTCATCCGCACGATGAAACCCTTGCCCGGATCGGCCGGCGGCACCGGTGCATTAGCGTGCTCTGTTCTGGTTGTCGCCGTTTTTGCCGGCGCTGTCGGCGGGCTGTCCGCCTTGAGTTTTTGTACCGGAGGGGCGGGATGGGCGCTTGAATGTACCGGCAGGATCGGTGGCGCGGGAGGCACTGCCACAACAGGTTTGGGAACGTTCTGCCGAGGCGGCGGCGTGGAGGAACGATTCAGGATGGCAGCGGTTATCAATAGCAGTATCAACAAAAACGCGGGAAGGACCAGCTTCCGCCAGGCAAAGCCCCTGCGGACCGACTCGCGGTCAGCCGCCCCGGCCTGGTTGTTCCCTGGTGCGGCGGCTGGGGCACACTGTTTTTCACAGATCCGGATGATATCATCGGCATTGAGGCCGAGGTAGGTGGCGTAGATGCGCAGAAATCCCTTGAGATAGGCCAGGCTGGGGAACTCGTTGAGACGATCGGACTCAAGCGACTTGAGGTAATTTGCTCCGATCTTCGTCGCCTCGGCGGCCTCTTCAAGAGTAATGCCGTGGTATTCCCGGCATCGTTTGAGGATGGCCCCCATGGAGCTGGTGGAAACGTCCCCGTTGTGCGTGACAGTCTCGGGCAAAGCGAGCCTCGCTGACTTAAAGTAGTTCCAGATACCTCAGGGAAGAACGGCCCAGTTCGGAATCGGGAATGATACGGAGCACATCCTTGAAAGCAGCTCTGGCCGCATCCAGGTTATTCAATTTGAGGTACGCCAAGCCGAGATGATAATAGGCGGCGGCATAGTCCTTGTAAATCTCCAGCGCCTTGCGGTATTCGGTGATGGCATGCTCGGGCTTGTCCATGGCAAACCAGACCCGACCAAGCGAAAGATGGACAACCGGATTGCGCGGATTAGCGGCCGCCACGGCCTGCAACTCCTCCCGCGCATGGGGATAATCACCCTTGCCGAGATAGGCCAGTCCCAGGTTGATCGTGGCATTCTCGCTATTTGCGTAAAAAAGATCATCCTTGACGATGCGAAACTGCTGGATGGCGTTGTCCCAGCGCTTCAGTTCCAAATAGGCCACTCCCAAGTCATTGCGGGCCGCGGAAAAGCTCGGCTTGAGCGTGATGGCCTGCAGCAGCTTCTGTTCGGCCAGATCGGGACGCCTTTTCCCGATCAAGGCCATGCCCAGGTTGTAGAGCACATCCGGGTTGTCGGGGTCCAGCTTTTCGGCCTCGGTCAACTCCACCAGGGCGCTGGTGTAGTTGCGCTCGCCCAGATAGGAGAGCCCCATCTGGTAATGGTAGGATGCCGGATTATTCGCAACCTGCTGGTCGCGGCCCGTGGCGCAGCCGGCAACAAGGAGCGGTATCAGCAGAAGGGAGATGTAAAACAGGCGTGCTGTCATGAATATCCCATATAACGATAATCGGCCAATAGCAGCAAACGCTAACAAATCCAACCGTCGATGTCAATAAAACGCGGGGTTACGCCTAACGCTGTTAAACAGGGTAGTGCGTTAGCCAAATCATTTTCTGCCAGAAAAACGCAGAAAATGATTTGTAACTTACTACAGCGACTCGATGTCGCGAAAACTGGTCAATGCCTTGAAACTCTTGTAGCGAGCTTCTATCTCCCGGTACTCCAGGCGCTTCATTCGATCAAGACTGAAATCCTCCACATTGAAGGAGGCCATAACCGAGCCGAAGACGATCGCCTGCCGGATACCCTCCTCGGAGAGGTCACCGGTGTTGGCCAGGTACCCCATGAAACCGCCGGCAAAGGTATCACCGGCACCCGTCGGGTCAAAGACTTCTTCCAGCGGATAGGCCGGGGCAGCGAAAACGGAATCGGCCGTAAACATCAGGACCCCGTACTCACCCCGCTTGACCACCAGCCGCTTGCACCCGAGGGAGATGATCTGGCGGGCCGCCTTGACCAGGTTGGCTTCATTGGTGAACTGGCGCGCCTCACCTTCGTTGATCACCACGATATCCACCTTCTGCAACACCTTTTTCAATGCATCCGGCTTGGAAGAGATCCAGAAGTTCATGGTATCGCAGGCCACCAGTTTCGGTTTGCGAACCTGTTCCAGCACCTCCATCTGCAGGTCCGGGTCGATGTTGGCCAGAAAGAGGTACTCCGCGTCGCGGTAGGATGCGGGCAGATCGGGGCGGAATTCCATCAGCACGTTGAGCTGGGTGTCCAGGGTCTGGGCCTCGTTCAGGTCATAACCGTACTTGCCGGTCCAGTGAAAGGTCTTGCCGGGAATCCGTTGCAGGCCGTCGGTATTGATATCCCGCGATTGCAGGAATTGGACATGTTCGTCAGGGAAATCCTCTCCCACCACCGCCACCAGGGAGACATCGGTAAAGAAACTGGCCGAGGTGGAAAAATAGGTGGCCGAGCCCCCCAAAACGTTCTCTCCCCTGCCAAAGGGGGTTTCGACCGTGTCAAATGCCACGGTGCCGACAACTACGATACCCATAAAAACTCCTTTAGATGTCTGCCACAGAGCCACGGAGTCACAGAGAAAACCAGAGAGAACGTTTAATACAGCACATCTATTTGTCTGTCTTTCTCCGTGCCTCTGCGGCTCTGTGGCAAAAATGGTCTATAAATACTTTCCGACGATCAGCCCGAGACGCTCTTTCGCCTCGGCGGGAATGACCGATTTGTCGGTGATGATGGCGTACTGCATGGCGCTGCCGCAGGCGCAGGTCCGCTCCGCGACTATGTCGGTCACTGCCTGGCGGATGATGCTCTTGGCCATGGCCACATTCTGGTGAATGATCTTGATGATCGCCTCCACGGTCACGTCGTCGTGGTGTTCGTGCCAGCAGTCGTAGTCGGTGGAAAGGGCGATGATGCCGTAGCAGATCTCGGCCTCGCGGGCCAGCTTGGCCTCGGTCAGGTTGGTCATGCCGATCACCGAGGCCCCCAGGGCAAGGTATGAGAAAGACTCCGCCCGAGTGGAGAAGGCCGGTCCTTCCATGCATATATATGCGCCACCCTTGTGGACCGTGGCTCCAGCCTTCAGCGCCGCGCCATAGAGGGTTTCCGACAGGGCCGGGCAGACCGGGTCGGCAAAACCGGCATGGGCCACGATACCGTTGCCGAAAAAGGTATCCTTGCGGATCCCCTTGGTACGATCCACGAACTGATCCGGGATCACGATGTGCCCCGGCTCGATGGCATCCTTCAGGCTCCCCACGGCCGAGACGGAGATGATCCTTTCCACGCCCAGCTTCTTCATGCCGTAAATATTGGCGCGGTAGTTCACCTCGGACGGCAGATAGCGGTGCCCGCGCCCGTGACGGGGCAGAAACACCATACGTACGCCATTCAGCATGCCGGTGACATATTCGTCCGATGGGTCGCCAAAAGGGGTTTCAACACGAATTCGCCGGATATCCTCCAACCCCTCCATTTCATAGAGCCCACTGCCGCCAATGACGCCGATTACCGTCTCACTCATAGTCGATATCAGTTCCTTTCTCACCCCCTTGTCCGGCAAGGGGAAAACGTCGCTAACTTTACGAGTTCCGGGCGCAAAGTTCAACTGTTTATTTTCCCCTTTGCACGACCGGCAAAGCGGCTTTCAGGTGGGCCCGCTTTCCGCCTTGAAAATTAAAGCTTGCCTTCCAGACAGAATATCTCTATTGTTGCAGCAGACTGTCACACAAAACGACGGCATGGTGTCCGTCGTTTTTCTTTTGATCATCGCTTTCCGACCCCTGATTCAATTCCCCAGGCAGAACGTTTGGCAGGCGAAGATTGACGTATTCACGCGGATTTTGGCTCGCATGAAATCGTCCGGCCCATGACCTCATGTGAGATCAATGGGTGCACAGCCCGCACACGCTGCCGTCCCGTCATGAACCGATCACTACCCGATCCAACGGCCCGCTACGTGCTCCAACCTCGACACCGCCCAAGAAAAAAGGAACACGCATGACCTTCGAAGAACTCAACCTCAACCCGGCCATCCTCCAGGCGGTTACCGCCTGTGGCTACACAACTCCGACCCCGATCCAAGAACAGGCCATCCCGCTGGTCATGGAGGGGCGCGATCTGATCGCCACGGCCCAGACCGGCACCGGCAAGACCGCCGCCTTTATCCTGCCGTCCCTGGAACGACTGCTCAAACCATCCGCACTCCCCGGTAAAGGCCCACGCATCCTGGTCCTGACCCCCACTCGCGAACTGGCCGGACAGGTCATGGACGCCGCCCGCCTTTACGGGCGCGGCATGAAACTGCGCTGCGGCTCGATCCTTGGGGGCATGCCCTACCGTGAACAGCTACGCCTGCTTTCCAGCCCTGTGGACATCATCGTTGCCACCCCCGGCCGCATGCTGGACCACCTGGAGCGCGGCAGCGTCCGCCTCGATCGTCTGGAAGTGCTGATCCTTGATGAGGCCGACCGCATGCTGGATATGGGTTTCAGCGAAGACATGGAAAAGATCGTGTCCCGCGCCCCGGGCAATCGCCAGACCCTCATGTTTACGGCTACCATGGAGAATTCCGTGCTCAAGCTGGCTGAAAAGATGCTGCGCAACCCGCTGCGAATCGAACTGGCGGTACGCACCTCCAACCACACCCTGATCGAACAGCGCCTGCATGTGGCCGACAACCTGCACCACAAGAAGGAACTCTTGCGCCACCTGATCAGTGACCAGAAATTGACCCGCGCCATCATCTTTTCGGCCACCAAACGGGATGCGGACGACCTGGCCCGCGAACTTACCAAGAGCGGCCATCAGGCGGCAGCCCTGCATGGCGACATGAACCAGATGGCCCGCAACAAAACCATCGAACGGATGCGCCGGGGCGCCATCCGCCTGCTGGTAGCCACGGATGTGGCCGCGCGCGGGCTGGACGTGAACGGCATCAGCCACGTTATCAACTTCGACCTCCCCCGCTTTGCCGAGGATTACGTCCACCGCATCGGCCGCACCGGCCGCGCCGGCGCCAACGGCATCGCCATCTCCTTTGTTTCAAACTCGGAGTTGAGCTACCTGGAGCGGATCGAACGCTTCATCGGCAAACGGTTGCCCGAGCAGAACATCGAGGGGCTCGCGCCGCTGTCGGTACTGCGGCGGGTTTCGGCCGGCAACGGCGTCAAGCGGCCGGGTGGACCGTCGCGCTTCGGCAAGCCGGGAGCGGGCAAGAGCCAGGGAAAATCCTGGGGGAGTTCCGCCAAACCGGGGGCGGGCAGGGATGCGCAGGCAAAGTCTTGGGACAAACCGGCCAGGCCTTCGAGTGGACCGCGGAACGCGGAACGCCGGGACCCGGTGATCGAGTACCGTTCCAGGCGGCAGCCGCAACCGCAGGCGTAGTATCGCTGGAATAAAATAATCAAATAAAAAAGCCGCCCTCTCTTGAGGGCGGCTTTTTTATGCGCAGTGGCGCAATGAGTTATTTATGCTTCAAGCGCCCCTTCAACTGCCCGCAGGCCGCCGAGATATCGCCGCCGCGGCTGTCGCGAGTGATAACCGTCACATGGCGGTCGATCAGGAACTTGTGAAAGGCATCTATCGCGGCCTGGGTCGGCGCCTTGAACCCGCACCCCTCATGCTCGTTGAAGGGGATCAGGTTCACCTTGTTGGGGATATCGCTGATCAGGCGCAAAAGCCGCTTGGCATCCTCCAGGGTATCGTTCAATCCCCCCAGCATGACATATTCAAAGGTGACCTTGCGCCGGCCGGGAAGCGGAAACTCCCTGCAAGCACGGAGAAGCTCCTTGATCGGGTATCTGCGGTTGATCGGCATGATCCGGTCGCGCAGTTCGTCGGTGGTGGCGTTCAGGGAGACCGCCAGGTTGACGTTCGGTATCTCACGCCCCAGCCGTGCCATCTCCGGTACCAACCCGCAGGTCGAAACCGTGACCCGGCGGTTGGACAATTGCAGACCATTGCCGTCGATCATGATCTGGATGGCCGGGATGACGTTGTCCAGGTTGTGCAGCGGCTCGCCCATGCCCATCATGACGATGTTGCGGATATCTGCCGGCGACTGCGGCTGTCCGTCGTCATTGTCATCGTCATCGCCCGAATCTCCGCGGATGTCCCTCCCATCTGACGAAAGGGCGGGCGGATTCGTGATAAGATCCCGCTTGACGGCCATGATCTGGTTGACGATCTCGGCCGTGGTCAGGTTGCGGGTCAGCTTGAAGGTGCCGGTCAGACAGAACTCGCATCCCATGGCACAGCCTGCCTGGGACGAGATGCAGAGCGTATTGCGCCCCTCGATCGGAATCAGCACCGCCTCAACCGCGTTGCCGTCCTCCAGATTAAAGAGGTATTTGCGGGTCCCGTCGCCCCCCTCCTCCACCGCCTCGGGGGTTAGATTACTGATGCAAGCAGTCGCGGCCAACTCCGTGCGCAGCTCCTTGGAGATATTGGTCATCTCCTCGAACGTGCGGGCATCATGCTGAAAGATCCACTTGAAGATCTGAGTGGCGCGAAAGCGTTCCTTGCCCCGCCCCTGGAGGAATTTTTCCAGAGCGGGAAGGGTCAGGTTTTTCAGGTCGGTTTTCGTGGTCATGGGTGCTGTTTGAAACCTCTTTCCATGTAACTCCGCAATCCTCCGCGGTGACGGCATCTTGTGAAATTTACTGCCCCGGCTTATTCTCCGGGACCGGCTCAATCGGAGTTTCCCGAGGCGGCAGCCCGTCGGCCGGTACCTCCCCTGTTGCTTCCTTTTCCGCCGGCTGCTGTTTCTCCTGCTGTTCCCCGGCCTGCGGCACAATCGGCTCCACCTTGGCCGACGACGGCGACGTAAACACCGGCGGCTGGCTCACGCTCTGGTCAACCTTACGCTGCATGCCGGCAATGTTGGGCTGCTCCGCCAGGGCAGCCTGGTATTCGCCTTCTCCCAAAACCCCTTTCTGACGCAACAGCCTGAGGATCATATCCGACCGTTTCAGCACCTTGCCCAGGTTTTTGTAGGGGTTGTAGGCCAAGCGCGGACCGGGCAGCATGGCAGCCAGAAAAGCGCATTCACGCGGGGTCAGGGCCGAGGCTGGCTTGCCGAAGTAGTAGCGGCTGCCGTGACCGATACCATAGACCATCGGTCCCAGTTCCGCCACGTTGAGATACAACTCGATGATACGCCCCTTGGTCAGCTCCTGTTCCATGCGCCAGGCCAGGTAGATCTCCTTGACCTTGCGGGTGATGGTCTTTTCCCGGGACAGGAACAGGTTCTTGGCGGTCTGCTGGGTGATGGTGGAGGCGCCACGCTTGAGGCTCTTTTTCTCCAGATCGTACTTGATGGCCTTCTTGATGGCCTTGACGTCAAAACCTTCATGTTGATAGAAATTGCTGTCCTCGGCCAGGATCACGGCCCATTTCATCTCGGACGGGATGTTGTTGGACGACACCCAATAACGGTTTTTCGGCCCGACCACAAACGGATGGTAATCGCCCTGCCAGTCCTTGACCTGGATAGTCATGGCGAACTTCCGGTCGGCCAGGTCGGAAACCGGCGGCATCAGCGCCAGGGAGATGCCGATGTAGGCCAGATATCCGGCAATTGTCAGCAGAATGTAGAGAATGATCCGTTTCACGCAACGTGCCCTCGAACATTCTTTGTAGCAGAATACGGACCGGGCAGAAACCATTTTTTCTCCGTATCCGCACGGCCACAAAAAAGGGCTGCCGTTCAGCAGCCCTTGATCGGTGCGTCCATTGCCCATGCCGCCTCAGGCCGGCAGCATATACTCCATGACCGTCCGGGCCATCTGTTCGGGACTGTTTTTGTCATTATTGAAGACCAGATGGTAGACACTCAGGTCCCGAGCATCCCGGTCAAGGAAGTCGCGAATGAACTTATCCCGTTGTTGCTGTTTTTTCGTCACCAGATCCTCGGCTTCCGCCGCGGGGATGCCCAGTCGCTTGGCAATGGAATGTGCCTTGAATTTGGGCGAGGCAAACAGGCGGAAGTGGTGACAGTTCTTCATGGGCTGGGTAACAAATGCCCCCCCCCGCCCAACGATGATCACATTGCCTCCGTTTGCCAGGGAGACGATCTGGCGGCAGAGCAACCGGTAATAGTCCTTTTCGGTCTTCCAGCGGGGGGTGAAGGTCGCCATCATTTCTTCCACGAGACGCAATTTTTCCCCCAACCCCTTAAACAACTCCTCGGAAAGGTTGTGATTCCGAGCAACCTCTTCCAGCAGACGCTTGTCCATCAGCGCCCATTTTTCGCCGGTTCTTTTCTCCAACAGTTCCTGCAGGCGCTCCGCCATGGGATAGGCCTCACAGCCGAATTCGCGGGAAATGGTAATGGTGGGCCTGGTCGATTTGCCGCGGGCCTCGCTCTCCATATCCCTTCTACGGGTCACCTCCAGCAGTGAACTCAGCCTCATTTCAATGGATGGGATCAATCGTGTCTCAGTCATGGCAGGCCTCCTGGTAGTAAAGTCGTTGCCCTTGGGCGGCACACGGTTCCAACACAGCGACATAACAGAATGCAGTCTTCTTGCTACAATAATTTTAGCAGGCTTATTGCCGCACGCAAGCCCCCGGCCGGTTACCGCATCCCGGTTGACAGCCGTTGACCATCGTTATATACAGGACATCCCGTTATGATCCTCCATTCCCCACAAGGAGCAAACCCGTCATGATCACCCACATTGTACTCTTCAAACTGTCAAACCCCACTCCGGACACCGTTGCCACCGTCCGTGACAAACTGCTCAGCATGGATGGCAAAATCGCCCAACTGCGCCATCTGGAGGCCGGTATCGACCTGATCCGCAGCGAACGATCCTACGATGTCGCCTTGGTGACCAGGTTCGAGTCCCTTGACGATCTTCAAGCCTATCAGGTCCACCCGTATCACGCCGGCGAGGTGGTGCCGTTGATGAAATCCGTTTGTTCCTCCATCGTGGCGGTTGATTACGAGAACTGATTGACGTGGCGGCCATGCCCGCGGTAACGGCCCGAATATGCATCCATGAGTTCCAGTTGCCCAGTGGCACCACGGCGAGTCCCGCATCACACGTTCGTGGGGATCGGATTGTGTTTACATTTCGCTTGACTAATGACGACCCGGTGCGTAAAATCCGGTTCTACTCGTCGGCCAACATTCCGTATACGCTATAACATACTGTAATAACTTGATATTTTGTTTCCAAACAGCACGCTCGGCATCGCTTTTTCAGGACAGCATTTGCCTGTAGACACCATAAACAAACGAGGAGGTAGAAGATGTCTGATTACGGAACACTGCAAGACCGCGTACGCCACAAATCACTCTTGAGCAAGGTCATGACGGCCGAAGAGACGGTTCAGTTCTTCAAACCGGGCATGAACCTGGGCTGGTCCGGATTTACCCCGGCCGGTTACCCCAAGGTAGTTCCTATCGCCGTTGCCGAGCACGTCGAGAAGAACAACCTGCAGGGCAAATGGAAGTTCAACCTGTTCATCGGCGCCTCCGTCGGGGCCGAAACCGAAGACCGCTGGGCCACAAACGACATGATTGACCGCCGCTGGCCCTACCAGACCGGCAAAAACATCGCCGCCGGCATCAACGAAGGCCGCATCCGCATGGGCGACAAGCACCTCTCCCTGTTTGCCCAGGATCTGGGCTACGGCTACTACACAAAGGACTCCGAGACCGGCAGGCTTGACCTGGCCATCATCGAAGTATCCGCAATCACCGAAGACGGCGGCCTGGTGCCGACTTCATCCTGCGGCGTCATCCCGGAGATCCTGATGCAGTGCGACAAGATCATCGTCGAGGTCAACACCGGCCAACCCTCCTTCGAAGGGATCCACGACCTGATCTTCCCCGGCACCCCGCCGAACCGCCAGGTGTTCAACATCACCAAGGCCAATTCCCGCATCGGCTCCACCTCGATCCCCTGCGACCCGAAGAAGATCATCGCCGTGGTCGAGTCCAAGCTCCGTGACCAGGGTCGCGCCTTTGCCGAGCAGGACGATACCTCCGATGCAATCGCCAACCACATCATCGAATTCTTCACCCAGGAAGTAAAGGCTGGCCGTCTGCCGGACAACCTGCTGCCGCTCCAGTCGGGCGTCGGCTCCATCGCCAACGCGGTCATCGGCGGCCTGGCCAAGGGTCCGTTCTACAACCTGTCGGTTTACACCGAGGTTCTGCAGGATACCATGCTGGACCTGTTCGACTCGGGCAAACTGGACGCCGCCTCTTCCTGTTCGCTCTCGCTCTCGGCGACACCCGGTTTCCCGAAATTCTTCGAGAACATGGATAAATATTTCGACAAGATCACCCTGCGGCCGCTCTCCGTTTCCAACGCACCGGAGCCGATCCGCCGTCTCGGTTGTATCGCCATGAACACCCCGGTCGAGATCGACATGTATGCCCATGCCAACTCCACCCTGGTCGGCGGTACCCGCATGATCAACGGCCTGGGCGGTTCCGGCGACTTCCTGCGCAACGGCTACCTGAAGATCATGCACACCCCGTCCAGCCGTCCCAGCAAGACCGATCCGACCGGTATATCCTGCGTTGTGCCGCACTGCTCGCACATCGACCACACCGAGCATGACCTGGATTGCGTCGTTACCGAGCAGGGTCTTGCCGACCTGCGCGGCCTCTGCCCGCGCGACCGCGCCAAGGTCATCATCGAGAAGTGCGCGCACCCGGACTACAAGCCGATCCTCACCGAGTACTACGAGATGGCCCTGTCCGAATGTCTGCGCCGCAAGGTTGCCCATGAGCCGCAACTGTGGGACCGCGCCTTCAAGATGCATCTCAACCTTGAGAAGAACGGCACCATGAAGATCAAAAACTGGGACATCAAGCTGGATCTCTGCGAATAAGATCCTTCTTCGCCCATGACGAAACAAACGCCCCGCCGGGAAACCGGCGGGGCGTTTGTGTTTGTAGTATATCGCGCTCGGATTTGGGGCAGATTTTTAGCTCGCGCCCGCGCTCGGCGGCTGTTGCCGCTGACTTCGTCACCGATAAACCGCTTTCAGCGGTTTATACCTGGCCTGATTGAGTAAAACCGCAGGCAGGCCCTCTCTCTATCTCTCCCCCAGAGGGGGAGAGCATGTCTTGCCCTCTCCCTTGGGGAGAGGGATTGGGTGAGGGTTTGCAGGGCTACGTCGAGGATGTTACGATTGAAGGACGGGGAAAGGACGGGATGCGATCAGTGGGCTTTGGGATGCGCCTTGTCGTACACCTCCATCAGCCGGTCGATGCCCACATGGGTGTATTTCTGGGTGGTGGAGAGTGATGCGTGGCCCAGCAGTTCCTGGATGGCGCGCAGGTCGGCGCCACCTTCCAGCATGTGGGTGGCAAAGGTATGGCGCAGGATGTGCGGCGAGATGCGCTTGAAGGCGGCGATGCGTAAGACGTGATTATCAACGATGCGTGCCACGCTGCGTCGATTGATGCGGTCGCCCCTCGTGTTGAGAAAGAGCGGCCCGCTGCCGGCCAATTCGCCGCGAAGGACCAGATAGGCATGGATCGCCTCGATAGCCCGACTGCCGACCGGGACAATACGTTCCTTGCCCCCCTTGCCCATCACCCTGACCATGCCCCCGGAGAGGTCAAGGTCGCCGATGTCGAGGCCGGTCAGCTCGGACACGCGCACCCCGCAGGAATAAAGCATCTCCAGAATGGCCCGGTCGCGCAGGACGTATTTTTCGCCATCCACCGGCGCCTCAACCAGAGTGGTGACCTGATCGATATCCAGGTGGAACGGCAAGCGCTGCTCCCGTTTGGGGGTGGCTATCAGTTCCGCGGGATTTTTTGCGATGATCCCGCGCCGCAGCAGGAATCGGAAAAAGGTGCGGATTGCAGCCAGCTTCCTGCCGATGGAGCTTTTTTTGTTATCCTTGCCCAAAAGCGCCAGATAGCGCCGCAGGAGCAGATGATCCAGGTCGCCGGCCGAGACCCCTTCCCCCTTTTCGCGGGTGGCGAAGGCGGCCAGTTGTCTCAGGTCGCGGCCATAGGCGGCCAGGGTGTGCGGCGAAACGTTACGCTCCGTCTCCAGGTAGGTGCTGAAGGCGGCGATCTGTTCAGCCAGTCCTTCCATCCGTAACCTCGATTCATATCTGCCACAGAGCCACAGAGGCTCAGAGAATAGTCAAAGACTCAACAAGTTGAATAGCGTGTTTCTGGAGTTTGCCTGGAAACTCAGTGTCCCTCTGCGTCTCCGTGCCTCTGTGGCAAGATTCATGATTCACTCAAACTGCGGCAGACCGCTCTTCAGCCGCCAGCTTTTCTTTTCGTCGATTTCCCGGTAGGTCCACACCTGTCGGTAGGTAAGGGTCTTGATCCGGGTCGAGGGGAGTATGTAGTAGTCGAACTCGGCGATCACCTCGGCACTTCCCTTCTCCGGGAGACACTCCGAGGTCAGGATGCGATAGTCGGTAATGGTGACTCCACGTTTCTTGAGAGTAGAGGCCGCCTTCATGAAGGCATCGCGCAACTCGGGCTCCAGGTAAATCATGCCGGCGTTTTCCACCTCATGCCAGCGCAGCATGCGGTTGTACCCCTTCATGTTCTTTTCAAACTCCTCGCGACTGCCTACCCGGCCCGAAGCACAGGCCGTCGCCATCAGGCAGCAGAGCAGGATCAACCCCATCTTCAGACATTGCTTCATCGACGTTCCCTTTCCCGTTCATGGATGTACTCGATCAGTTCCACTGCCAGTTCATATTTCCCGAAGGGGGGGATAAGATAGTACCCCCCTGCCGCATCAAAGGTGGCATCGATGAACTCCTTGGCAATGGCCAGTCCTTCACGGACCCCGGCCTCCTTCTCCAGCCCCTTCATGCGTGCCCGCACGGCATCCGGCACACTGATGCCCGGCACCTCGTTGTGAAGATATTCGGCGTTACGCTCGCTGACCAGGGGCATGATGCCCGGCAGAAGCGGGATGCCGCAGTCGCGGGTCAGCTCCAGCGCCTGGAATAACAGGGCCGGATCATAGATCGGCTGGGTCTGGGCGAACACGGCGCCGTTAGCCACCTTTTTTGCCAGCCGCCCGGCCTGTACGGCCATGTTGCCGGTATTGGGGTTAAAGGCCGCGCCGATGGTGAAACCGGTGCCATGACCAATGGGGTTGGCGATGGCGTTGACCCCCCGGTTCAGGTCTGCCAAAAGCTTGATCAGGGTGAATGAGTGCAGATCAAAGACCGACTTGGCGCCGGCGTGATCCCCCATGGTGGCCGGATCGCCGGTCACGGCCAGGATCGAGCGGATTCCCAGCAGACTGGCACCCATGAGATCGGACTGCATGCCGATCAGGTTCCGGTCACGGCCGGTGACATGGCAAATTACCTCAATTCCCACCTCGCGCTGAATGATGCTCCCCAGGGCGATATTCCCCATGCGGGGCCGCGCCAGAGGGTTTTCGGCCAGGTTGATGGCATCGGCGCCGGCCTCCTTCAAGCGGCGGCTTCCCGCAATGATGCGGCCGCATTCCATCCCCTTGGGAGGGTCCAGTTCCACGGTGATGACCTTGCGCAGACCCCAGGCATCCAGAAACGAGGCGGTTTCGGGCCGCTCGTTTCCCGCCTGTCCGACCAGTGCGGCGGAAGGGACTTGGGTACGCGGTGCCGGTTTGCTACCGGACAGTGATTTTGAAATTGCGCTGATATGCTCCGGGGTAGTGCCGCAGCAACCGCCGATAATTCCGGCGCCGGCCTCGGCCATCTCCCTGGCCATGGCGGCAAAGTAATCCGGGGTGGCGCGATAGATATAGCGCCCGTCCCGGTACTCGGGAAAGCCGCTGTTGGCATAGGCGGCAACCGGCTTCAGCGTCAGGCCGGCCAGCCTGCGAACCACCTTGACCAGTTCCAGAGGCCCGGCACCGCAGTTGGCACCGATGATGTCGGCGCCAGCCTCTTCCATGGCAGCGCAGAAGACATCCACGGTGACACCGTCGCCGCTCCGCGCCCCTTCCAGGAATGCCATGGATGCGCAGACCGGAAGCCCGGTCGAACGGGCGGCACGGACAGCAGCGGTAAGCTGGCCCAGGGAAACAAAGGTTTCCAGCATCAGGAGATCGACACCTTCCCCGGCCAGTGCCTGGCACTGGCTCAGAAACATATCCTCCATCTCGCCCGGCGAGAGTTCCGCCTCGTCACCCTTTATCCGCGCCAATGGCCCTACCGATCCGGCCACCAGGATGCCGGGCCGCCCAAGGGCGGCCTCACGTGCGATGCTGGCACCGGCCCGGTTGATCTCGGTCACCTTGTGCCCCAGCCCGATGGCTGAAAGTTTGGTGAAGTTGGCGCCAAAGGTGTTGGTCTCGATCACCTGCGCCCCTGCGGCAACATATTCCCGGGCCAGTTCCAGCACCAGGCCGGGGCGAACCAGGTTAAGGTGTTCGAAGTTGCTGTCGAGACTGACCCCCTTGGCGTAGAGCATGGTCCCCACGGCGCCGTCACCGGTCAGTATCTCGTTTGTCAATCGATCAAGGATGTTCATGTCTTCTTTCTGTACAGGCAGAGTTTTGCCACTAGATGCACTGAGAACAAGCGGAGTGTACATCGAATTCAAGGCGTACTCCCGGAGAGAATCGCTGTGATACCTCTGTGCCTCTGTGGCAGATTTTGATATGTAGCTCTATCCAGTTGTTGCCCGAATCCCCAAGATGCGGTATAAGACCTACTTGTGCCCCTTAAAACGATTGGAGCAATTTAATGCATATACTTGTTCAATGGCTGCTGGAGACCATCGGCGCCATGGGCTACCCCGGCATCTTCCTGCTGATGGCCATGGAGAGTTCAGTCATCCCGGTGCCGAGCGAACTGGTCATGCCGCCGGCCGGCTACCTGGCCTTTCAGGGCAAAATGAACCTGGTCGTCGCCATACTGTGCGGCACCATGGGAAGCCTGATCGGGGCGTATGTCAACTATTTCGTCTCTCACTACCTGGGGCGGCCGCTGATCCTCAGGTACGGCAGGTACGTTCTGATCCCGCCGGACAAGTTCGAACGGGTGGAACGCTTTTTCCTGCAACACGGCGAGATATCCACCTTCATCGGCCGCCTGCTGCCGGTAGTGCGGCACCTGATCTCCATCCCGGCCGGACTGTCGGGCATGGGGCACCTCAAGTTCTCCCTCTATACCCTGGCCGGGGCAGGCACCTGGTGCAGCATATTGGCCGGCATCGGCTACATCATCGGCGAAAACCAGCAGATGATCATGCAGTACTCCCATCGGGCGCTGGCATGGGTCGTCCTGTTCAGCATCGCCCTGGTTGCCGTCTACGTATGGCGGCATCGGCGCGGCAAAAGCATTAAAGCGTAAAGCCACCTGGAAGGCAAAGGGATTTTTATGAATGACCAAACCATGCACATGAAGCGCTCGGGGCGCATCCACTATATCGCCGCTGAATTCAACGGCCCGGCCTGTTCCATACAGGGCTTTACCACCCGCCACGAAGGGGTGTCGCGGACGCCCTACAACTCTCTCAACCTGGGGACCAATACCCTGGATCAACCCCACAATGTGGAGGGAAACCGCAGCCTGCTGGCCAGCGCATTCGGCATCACTCCCGCAAGGCTGGTGACGGTCCGACAGGTGCACGGCAACGATATCCTGGTCATTGACGAACCAAACGAGGACTATGGCCATTTTTTGAGCGTGGAGAGCGATGCCATCATCACCAATCAGCCCGGTGTCATGATCGGGATCTGCGTGGCCGATTGCGCACCGATCCTGCTGCTGGACCCGGAAAAGCGGGTTGTCGCCGCGGTACACGCCGGCTGGCAAGGCACCGTCCAGAAGGTCGTCTCCAAGACCATTGAAGGGATGCAGGCCCTGTTCGGTAGTAACCCGAAACAGCTGCAGGCGATTATCGGCCCCAGTATCGGCAAATGCTGCTACGAGGTGGATGCACCGGTCAGGCAGGCGTTTGCCCGCAACGATATCCCGTGGGAGCCCTTTACGGAGCAGACCGCAGAAGGGAAATGGCGGCTCTCTCTTTCCGCGGCCAACCGGGATATGATCCTCGAGGCCGGTGTTTCCGCCGGCTCGGTACAGGTGTCCGAGCTGTGCGTCTGTTGCCATCGGGAACTGTTTTTCTCCTTTCGCCGGGATAAGGGGGAGACCGGGAGGCAGATGGGATTCATCATGTTAACCTAGGCCGTTGCGCTTTCACGCCGATACCGGCGTTGGCTCGTCGGTGCTTCCTCGACGTACTTGACAGTACGCCTGCGTCGACCCTCCTCGCCGCCTTGGTCTCGACGCGAAATCACAACGGCAGCACCTTTTTGTGAAAGGCATGATCATGCTCGCAAAGGTCCTCAGCAGCGCCCTGATCGGTATCGATGCCATTCTGGTTGACGTGGAGGTGGACCTTGCCCCCGGCCTGCCCGCCTTTGCTACTGTCGGGTTGCCCGACGGCGCGGTCAAGGAGAGCAAGGACCGGGTGCGGGCAGCGCTGAAAAATTCGGGGTACGATTTTCCCGCACGACGCATCACCGCCAACCTGGCGCCGGCTGACATCCGCAAGGAGGGGACAGCCTTTGACCTCCCCATCTCCATCGGCATCCTGGCCGCCACCGGGGTAGTCAAGTCAAGCCGTCTGCACAACTACACCCTGCTGGGGGAACTCTCACTGGACGGCAGCCTCAAGGAGGTACGCGGCGCCCTTTCCATGGCAGTGGCAGCCAAGCGGGCCGGCCTGACCGGGATCATCCTGCCGGTGGAGAACGCACCCGAGGCGGCCGTGGTGGAGGGTCTCGACGTCATCGGCGCAACGACCCTTTCTCAAGTGGTGGAGTTCCTGAACAACCACGAAGGGATCGAGCCGTTCCGGGTAGATCTGCAAGCACTCTTCACCAGCGGTTGCGAGTATGGCGAGGACTTCAGCGAGGTCAAGGGGCAGGAACACGCCAAACGTGCCCTCGAGGTGGCGGCCAGCGGGGGGCACAATATCTTGATGATCGGGCCGCCCGGCTCGGGAAAAACCATGCTGGCCCGACGCATCCCGACCATCCTGCCCCGCATGTCTTTTGACGAGGCCATCGAGACAACCAAGGTTTTCAGTGTCAGCGGCCTGCTGGAAAAGGAACGCGCCCTGCTGGCGGTGCGGCCGTTCAGGGCACCTCACCATACTATCTCGGATGTCGGTTTGATCGGCGGCGGCACCACACCAAAACCGGGCGAGGTTTCCCTGGCCCACAACGGCGTGCTGTTTCTGGATGAGCTGCCGGAGTTCAAGAAGAACGTCCTGGAGGTGCTGCGCCAGCCGCTGGAAGACGGCCGGGTGACTATCTCCCGCTCTCTGGTCTCCCTGACCTACCCGTCGCGGGTCATGCTGGTGGCAGCCATGAACCCCTGCCCCTGCGGCTATCTCGCCGATCCGGTCCATCCCTGCACCTGCGCGCCGATTGCCATCCACCGCTACCGCTCGCGCATTTCCGGCCCACTTCTGGACCGGATCGACATCCACATCGAGGTCCCTGCCGTGAAATACCGGGACCTGGCCGACCGGGGCGAGGCGGAAAGCTCTCAGGAGGTGGCCCAAAGGGTAAAACGTTCCAGGGAACTGCAACTGGAGCGCTATTCCGGGACGAAAATCCACTGCAACGCCCAGATGACGCCTCGCTTCATCAAGAAACACTGCAACCTGGACGCCAAGGGTCACCGCATGCTGGAACTGGTCACCGACCGCCTGGGATTTTCGGCCCGCACCTACAATCGCATCCTCAAGGTGGCACGCACCATCGCCGACCTGGAAGGCAGCGGAAACATCCGCGAAGAGCATATCGCCGAGGCCATCCAGTACCGCAGCCTGGACAGGAAACCCGCGTAGGCCATTTGCACCTTGTAACAACCTGCTGCAACAAGAAATTATTTGTTAGTTCACCGCAGCCATGCTATAAGATACAATTTACTCGGACTCGTTTTCCATTTAGTAACAACGAGATAGAAAACAGTACGCTCTCATACTCAAGAAGAAGGTTCTATGGAAAAGCTCTCAAAAATTTACGTTGCCGGACATCGCGGCATGGTTGGATCCGCTATTGTGCGGAAGCTACATGCACATGGGTACGAAAATCTTATCCTCCGGTCACATGATGAGCTTGACCTGTGCAACCAGCAGGCGGTGCAGACCTTTTTTGCCGATCAACGACCGGACTACGTGTTCATGGCAGCCGCCAGGGTGGGAGGCATTATTGCCAACAGCTCATACCCGGCCGAGTTCATCTACACAAACCTGATGATTCAAAACAACCTGATCCACGCAGCATACACTCATGACGTAACCCGCCTGCTTTTTCTCGGCAGCACCTGCATCTACCCGAAACTGGCCCCGCAGCCGATGCGGGAGGAACACCTGCTCACGGGCACCCTTGAACCGACCAACGATGCCTATGCCGTGGCCAAGATTGCCGGCATTACCATGTGCCGTTCCTACAATCGGCAGTACGGCACCCGCTTCCTTTCGGCCATGCCCAACAATCTCTACGGGCAAAACGACAACTTTGACCTCACCACATCCCACGTCCTGCCGGCCTTGATTCGTAAATTTCATGAGGCAAAAATGCGAAATGAACACGAGGTCGTTATATGGGGCACCGGCTCTCCCTTGCGTGAATTTCTCCATGTTGACGACCTGGCAGATGCCTGTCTGTTTCTCATAGACCTGCCGGAGGAGGCCTACTCCGGCCTTATCAATCATCATTCCGCGCCGGCATTGATCAACGTGGGAAGCGGCCAGGAGGTAAGCATCCGCGATCTGGCGCTGCTGATAAAGGATGTGGTTGGTTTTACCGGTGCGCTGGTATTCGACACCTCCAAACCGGACGGGACACCTCGCAAGCTTGCTGATAGCTCCCGTATCCATGCCCTGGGTTGGCATCACGCTATCGGATTGAAAGACGGAATCCTTGACACCTATCAATGGTTTCAACAAAATCAAGCAAAGTAAGTAAACGTACAATTGATATTCCAGGAAGGGTTTCTACACATGAAAAAGGCATTAATCACCGGCATCACGGGCCAAGATGGCTCCTACTTGGCTGAACTGCTGCTCTCCAAGGGGTATGAGGTCCACGGCATGATCCGGCGTTCCTCCTCCTTTAATACCGGCCGCATCAATCACATCTACCGCGACCCTCACGAGAAGAACGTACGCCTGTTCCTGCACTACGGCGACCTGAACGACGCCAGCTCCATCAATCTGCTGCTGCGCGACATCCGGCCCGATGAGATCTACAATCTGGGCGCCCAGAGCCACGTACGGGTGTCGTTCGACATTCCCGAGTACACCGGCGAGGTTGACGCCCTGGGCGCGGTGCGTATCCTTGAGGGAATCCGCGAGACCGGGCTGAACACCCGGTTCTACCAGGCATCCTCCTCCGAACTGTACGGCAAGGTGGTGGAAACCCCCCAGAAAGAAACCACCCCCTTCTATCCCCGTTCTCCCTATGCCTGCGCCAAGGCCTACGCCTTCTACATCACCCAGAACTACCGCGAAAGCTACGGCATGTACGCCTGCAACGGCATCCTCTTCAACCACGAATCCCCCCGTCGTGGCGAGACCTTCGTCACCCGCAAGATCACCCGCGCCGCGGCCCGCATCAAACTGGGCATGCAGGAGTGCCTCTACCTGGGCAACCTGGATGCCAAGCGCGACTGGGGCTTTGCCGGGGACTATGTGGAAGCCATGTGGCTGATGCTGCAACAGGAACGCGCTGAGGACTACGTCATCGCCACCGGCGAGACCTATATGGTACGCACCTTTGCCGAAAAGGTCTTTGAACGCTTGGGCATGCCTCTGGAATGGCAGGGAAAGGGAGAAGGTGAACAAGGCATCGATAAAAATACCGGAAAAACTGTTATTCAAATCGACCCCAAGTACTTCCGCCCGGCCGAGGTTGACCTGTTGTTAGGCGATCCAAGTAAGGCGAAGCACCAGTTGGGATGGGAATTAAAGACTAGTTTTGAGCAACTTGTTGAGATGATGGTGGATGCGGATTTGAAGCAGGCGGAACGGGAAAAAAGGGCGGAGGGATGTTGAAGGTACTTTCCGTTTTTGGCACACGCCCAGAAGCGATTAAGATGGCACCCGTAATAAAAGAGCTGGAACGGCATCCATCTTCTTTCACCAGCGTGGTGTGTGTTACAGCACAGCACCGCCAGATGCTGGACCAGGTACTTAGTCTCTTTGACATAATACCTGATTATGATCTTGATATCATGAAACCTGGGCAGGATCTGTTTGATTTGACCTGCAATGTGCTTCAAGGCCTTAAACCGGTTTTGGAACATGAGCGGCCCGACATCGTCCTGGTGCATGGCGATACTACCACTACCTTGGCCACAGCATTAGCATCTTATTACCATCGTATACCGGTAGGCCATGTTGAGGCAGGGCTAAGAACTCATAATAAATACTCTCCCTTTCCTGAAGAGATAAACCGCAAGGTGACCGGAGCGCTAACTGACCTGCATTTCGCACCGACTGGAACAGCCCGTCATAATCTTCTACATGAAGGAGTGGTCGAGAATGCAATACACGTTACTGGCAATACTGTTGTAGACGCACTATTGGCAGTGACTGATAAAATAAACACCGATCTTAATATTCGTACACAACTGGATGAAAGTTTTTCTTTTCTGAATCAATCAAAGCGGCTTATCCTTGTCACCGGCCATCGGAGGGAAAACTTTGGAGAGGGTTTTGAAAATATCTGTCATGCACTTGCGGATATAGCTGAACAGCGCCCTGAGATAGAGATCGTGTATCCTGTCCATCTTAATCCTAAAGTTCAGGAACCGGTAAATCGCATTCTTGGTGGGGTTAAACACAAAAACATTCACCTCATTGAGCCGCTAGATTATCTGCCCTTTGTCTATCTCATGAATCGCGCATACTTCATTATTACAGATTCGGGTGGTATACAGGAAGAGGCGCCATCATTGGGAAAGCCAGTTCTGGTTATGCGTGATACGACAGAAAGGCCCGAGGCAATTGAAGCGGGGACCGTGAAGTTGGTAGGAACAAACCGCGAGAAAATCGTCCAGAATGCCATCAATCTACTTGATAATTCTTCGCAATACCATGCCATGTCTATAGCCCATAATCCCTATGGGGACGGAGATGCGGCAGCACGGATTATTTCAATTTTACGAAACCGTAAGGAATAGTGTCGGCACATGCAAAAAAATACAAAAAAAATTGTTGTACTTGGACTTGGCTATATCGGTTTACCCACTGCCTCCATACTTGCGACCAAGGGCCACCAGGTAGTTGGAGTTGATATCCGTGGAGACGTGGTAGCCACGATTAATTCAGGGAATATACATATCATCGAGCCGGACTTGGACACTCTCGTTCGATCTGCTGTCAATAGCGGCCGCCTCAAGGCTTCACTTGTTCCAGAGCCGGCGGACACGTTCATCATCGCCGTGCCGACACCCTTCATGCAGACCGCGGCAAATCCTAAAGCCCCGGACCTCAGTTACGTCGAAGCCGCAACCCGCTCAATCGCTCCATTTCTTAATATAGGCAACCTCATAATTCTCGAGTCAACCTCTCCGGTAGGGACAACTGAGAAAATTGCAAATATTTTAGCCGCACTTCGTCCTGACCTTTGCCAAGCTCCGGCAAATAATCAGCTTTCCGTTTATATTGCGCACTGCCCCGAGCGCGTCCTCCCTGGGCACATTATTCGAGAACTTGTCGACAATGACCGCATTATCGGCGGCATTACACAAAACGCTGCCAAAGAGGCACAGGAACTCTATAAATCATTCTGCCACGGAGACATTTACCTTACTGACAGCAAAACAGCCGAGATGGCCAAGTTGGTGGAAAACTCCTTCAGGGATGTAAATATCGCATTTGCAAATGAGCTCTCAATTATCTGCGATCAGTTGGGAATTAACGTTTGGGAATTAATTGAGCTAGCCAATAGACATCCACGAGTCAATATCCTTAACCCCGGCCCGGGTGTCGGTGGCCATTGCATTGCAGTTGACCCTTGGTTCATCGTGGATGCCGCACCCGAAGACGCGCGACTTATTAGAACTGCTCGCGAGGTAAATGACACAAAACCCTGCTGGGTCTTGGACAAAGTTAAAGACAGGGCAGCGCGATTCAAGGATCCCGTTATCGGTTGCTTGGGTCTCGCTTTTAAAGCAAACATTGATGACCTTCGTGAGTCCCCAGCTTTGAGAATCACGGAAGAACTCATCGCAAGTGGTATCGGTCGCATTATGCCCTGCGAACCCAATTTGAACGGGGACTTCAAAAAATTTGTGATCTATGAACTGGACCAGGTTGTACAGGAAGCTGACATCATTGTGGTGCTAGTTGACCATGATGAATTTAAGAACATTGACCGTGATCAGCTAAAAGCAAAAGTAATCATTGACACCAAAGGGATATTACATTGAATTTTTGTGGAAAAAAGATTTTGGTGACAGGGGCTGACGGCTTCATAGGCTCACATCTCACTGAAGAACTTGTAAGAAGAGGACATGACGTCCGTGCTTTTGTGTATTATAACTCTTTCAATTCATGGGGCTGGCTAGACCATTCGGATCAGGAGATCAAGAAGTCGCTTGATGTTTTTACGGGAGACATTCGGGATCCGCATGGTGTAAAAACCGCTATGCAAGGATGTGATATAGTACTTCATCTGGCAGCGCTTATTGCAATTCCATACTCCTATCATTCGCCAGATACCTATGTGGATACAAATATTAAGGGTACACTCAACATTGTGCAGGCAGCGAGAGAACTGGACGTGGCAAAAGTAGTTCACACATCCACCAGCGAAGTGTATGGCACGGCCCGGTTTGTACCCATTACCGAAGAGCACCCGCTTCAGGGGCAGTCCCCCTACTCGGCTTCGAAGATAGCGGCCGATCAAATTGCCATGTCCTTTTATTCATCCTTCGGGACGCCTGTTACTATAATCAGGCCCTTCAACACCTATGGGCCGCGACAATCGGCCCGTGCTGTCATCCCCACCGTTATCACTCAAATTGCTAACGGTGTTCACACCTTGAAGCTTGGGGCATTACATCCTACACGCGACTTTAATTATGTCGCCGACACGGTGGCAGGATTTATTGCTGTTGCCGAAGCTGACAATGCTGTTGGCGAGGTAATCAACATTGGCAGTAATTATGAAATTTCCATCGGGGAAACAGTCCAGGTGATTGCCAATTTGATGGGAGTAGATGTAACCATCGAAACAGATGATATTCGTTTGCGCCCTGACAAAAGTGAAGTGGAACGACTTTGGGCTGACAATGCTAAAGCGTTTCGTCTTGCCAGTTGGCAACCGGAATTTGCCGGTAAGGATGGGTTACGTCAGGGCCTTGCCAAGACTATCAGTTGGTTCACGGCACCTGAAAATCTCAAAAACTACAAGTCTGACCGTTATAACATCTAATATGAAAACGGAATTAATGGAGATAGTAGCCTCATTACGCGAGGTTTTGCCAGCAGATCGGGATTTCATATCACTTCATGAACCCCACTTTGCCGGCAATGAGTGGACTTATGTAAAGGAATGCCTAGATACCGGCTGGGTTTCATCGGTAGGTGCATACGTTGATCGTTTAGAAACTGATTTGGCCGTCTACACTGGCGTTAAACATGCTGTTGCAGTTGTTAACGGTACGGCTGCCCTCCATATATGTCTCATTCTGGCAGGGGTAGAAGCCGATGATGAGGTATTGATCCCAGCTCTCACCTTTATTGCAACTGCCAACGCTGTGACTTACTGTGGTGCGGTTCCCCATTTTGTAGATTCAGAGGAACGAACTCTCGGTCTCGACCCTGTACGGCTTGCCGATCATCTCATTGAAACCGCGGAAGTCCGTCCTGATGGTTGTTATAACCGCAAAACCGGACGTCGCATCAAAGCCGTAGTTCCCATGCATACCTTTGGGCATCCGGTAGATCTCGATGCACTCTCTGACGTTTGCAGCCGTTTTAAAATTGAGATGGTCGAAGATGCCGCGGAGTCGCTTGGATCATTCTATAAAGGAAGACACACCGGAAACTGGGGCCGTCTCTCGGCCCTTAGTTTCAACGGCAACAAAATCATCACTACTGGTGGCGGCGGCGCCATTCTCACCAATAATGAAGATCTGGCCGCACGAGCCAAGCATCTTACGACGACCGCTAAAGTTCCGCATCGCTGGGAATTCAACCACGATATGGTCGGCTACAATTACCGCCTCCCAAACCTAAACGCCGCTCTTGGCTGTGCCCAGTTGGAACAGTTGACAGGGTTTTTGGCGCAAAAACGGCGTCTAGCAGAACGTTACGCCGTTGCGCTAGAAGCTGTCGAGGGTCTCCGGTTTGTATCAGAGCCGGAATTTGCTCGCAGCAATTACTGGCTTAATGCGCTGCTCCTTGATGAGCAACTTGCTTCGAAACGTGACAATCTGCTCGCGCTTACCAATGACGCGGGCATCATGACCCGCCCGGCCTGGAAGCTCATGCACCGTCTGCCAATGTTTGCCGATTGTCCAAGGATGGATCTGGGGGTAGCAGAATCACTGGAAAGACGACTGATCAATATTCCAAGCAGCGCCTTTCTGGGAGGGATGACAGATGGCAAGGCGTAAGATTTGCGTAGTCACTGGAAGCAGGGCAGAATACGGCTTGTTGTACTGGTTGATGAAGGATATCCTTGAAGATTCGGAACTTGAACTCCAAGTTATTGTCACCGGCATGCACCTATCTCCGGAGTTCGGCTCTACCTTCCATGTGATAGAAGAAGATGGATTTACGATTGATGCAAAAGTTGAAATGCTTCTATCTAGTGATACTCCAACTGGCATCGCTAAATCCATAGGCCTGGGTGTAATCGGCTTCGCCGATGCTCTAAGCCGTTTGAAACCGGATATTTTGGTACTACTGGGGGATCGATTCGAAATCTTTGCGGCAGCGCAGGCTGCGATGGTTGCCCACATACCCATAGCCCACATCGCTGGCGGCGACACTACCGAAGGAGCTTTTGATGAGTCAATACGTCACAGCATTACAAAGATGTCGCATATCCATTTTGTCACCAATGAAGCGGCAGAGTACAGAATACGCCAACTAGGGGAAAACCCCCAGCACATTCATCTGGTGGGAAATCCGGGACTCGATCATATTAAACGTTTGCGTTTGTTAGACCGGAGTGGACTGGAAAGGGAACTGGACTTCAACTTTCTGGAGCGAAACCTGCTAGTCACGTTCCACCCGGCAACCCTGGACCCTCAACCGGCCGATGTCCAACTTCTCGAATTGCTGACAGCCCTGGATATGCTCGGCCCCGATGTGGGGATTATTTTTACCAAGTCCAATGCCGATACAGGCGGAAGGGTGCTAATCAAACTCATCGACGAGTTTGTTGCCGGCCATGCCAATGCACGTGCTTACACATCATTGGGACAGCTTCGCTACCTGAGTGTAATGTCGCAGGTTGACGCAGTTGTTGGGAACTCTTCAAGCGGACTCTATGAAACACCGTCATTCAGAATACCCACCGTGAACATCGGCGACCGGCAAAAAGGGCGTTTGCAAGCGTCTTCTGTTCTCAATTGCCCCGTTCAGGTCAGTAAGATTGAAACAAGCATACGCCAAGCTTTTGCATTTGATGGTAGCGCGACCATCAATCCTTACGGTGACGGAAACAGTTCGCAAAGAATTATCGCAATCCTGAAAAAGATCAGGGACCCGAAACAACTCCTGCAGAAGCATTTTTACGAAGTCGGGAGGAAGGATGCATAAGACGAGAGGTGTCTATATCATCGCCGAGGCTGGCGTAAACCACAACGGATCCCTCGATCTCGCGATGCAGTTGGTCGACGTTGCATCAGAAGCCGGCGCCGATGCGGTGAAGTTTCAGACATTCAAAGCCGAGCAATTGGTCAGCGGGACAACTCCCAAGGCAGAGTACCAGAAAACAAACACAGCGGCTTCCGAATCCCAGCTCGAAATGCTGAAACAGCTGGAGCTTGACAAACAGGCGCATCGACAACTTCTTGCATATTGCAGCGAACGGCAAATTCAATTTCTTTCCACCCCCTTTGACCTGGAGAGCGTCGATCTTCTTGCGGTGACGCTCGACCTACCGCTGTTAAAACTCTCTTCAGGCGAGATTACCAACGCGCCGCTGCTCTTGAAGGCAGCCCGCAGCGACAAGCCGATCATCCTTTCCACCGGCATGGCAACACTGGGGGATGTGGAGACTGCCCTTGGAATCATTGCGTTCGGCTATACAAACCACGACGCTCTACCGGGCGAGGCCGTTTTCCGTGCTGCCTATGCCAGTCCGGAAGCGCGGAGGATACTCCACGAAAAGGTAACCTTGCTCCATTGCACCAGCGAGTACCCAGCTCCCATTGCCGATGTCAATCTGCGAGCAATGAAAACTCTGGCCACTGCTTTCGGCCTTGCAGTCGGCTTCTCAGACCACACCGAGGGCATAACGGTGCCGATTGCCGCCACGGCGCTGGGAGCTACGGTCATCGAAAAACATTTTACTCTCGACAGAACACTCCCCGGCCCAGATCACAAGGCTTCTCTTGAGCCGGATGAACTCAAGCAGATGGTAGCGGCCATTCGGCAGTCGGAACAAGCGCTCGGGTCATTTTGCAAACATCCCGCGCCATCCGAAGCAGGCAATGCGGCCGTGGCACGGAAAAGCATTGTTGCAGTACGAAACATACGGGCGGGTGAACCATTTACCGAAGAAAATATCGGGATCAAGCGCCCTGGCACCGGTATCTCACCACTACGCTACTGGGAGATACTCGGCAAACATGCAAAACGGAACTATGTCTTGGACGAGCTGATAGAATCATGACGGCACCTCTCTTGATCATTGGAGCTGGCGGCCATGCCAAAGTGCTTGTCGAGGCTTTGCTGGCAAGCTCTGCGGTAATTGCGGGAGTGGTCGATGCCGATCCGGCGATGGCTGGACAGGCGCTTTTGGGTGTTCCCGTGCTCGGCGATGACAAATTCGTCCAGGAGTTCCCGCCTGACGAAATCCGGTTGGTCAACGGCCTCGGTTCCGTGGGGCTGCCGGTTCGGCGTAAGGAACTGTTCGAAAGATTCAAAACGTTAGGTTATAGCTTTGCAAAGGTTGTTCATCCCTCAGCGGTGATTGCATCGGACGTGGAGTTGGGCGAGGGAGCGCAGATCATGGCCGGTGCGGTCATCCAGCCTGGAAGCCGCATTGGTAGCAATGTTATCGTCAATACCAGGGCTTCTGTTGATCACGATTGCCGGATAGGAGAGCACGTTCATCTTGCACCAGGGGTAACTCTTTCCGGCGGCGTCCGCATCGGAGACAGTTCACATATCGGGACAGGCGCCACCCTCATTCAAGGTATCAACACCGGTGCACGGTGTCTGGTCGCAGCCGGATCGGTGGTGATCCGCGATATCAATGAAAATACAACAGTCTACGGCGTTCCTGCACGTGAGGCGAAACAATGAGAGATTGGCAAAACATTTTTGTTTCATCGTCGACCTCTATTCGTGAAGTGATCGAGAAAATAACCAGAAACACCATCCAGATTTGTCTTGTGGTAAATGAGGATAATAGGCTTTTGGGGACAGTGACGGACGGAGATATCCGCAATGGTATACTTAAGGGATTGACCTTGGATGAACCTGTCGTCGGCATCATGAACGACACCCCTACTGTTGCCACCCAATTTGATGATCGAGATCAAATCCTCGCAACCATGAGGTTGAAAAAAATTCATCATGTGCCGGCTGTTGACGATCAGGGCCGTGTTATCGGCCTGGAGACGCTCGACGACATCCTGAATCCCGTTGAGAAAGATAACGTGGTTGTTCTAATGGCGGGCGGCCTTGGTACCCGGTTAAAGCCTCTGACTGATGACTGCCCCAAACCGATGCTCGCAGTCGGCAACAAACCGATTCTTGAAACCATCCTCACTAACTTCGTGGACTATGGCTTTAAACAATTCTATCTGACGGTCAATTACATGGCCGAGATAGTCACGAGCTATTTCGGCGATGGCTCGCGTTGGGGGATAGACATTCGCTATATTCATGAGCAACAGCGCATGGGAACGGCAGGGGCTTTGGGCGCAATGCCGGTACGGCCGTCAGCACCTCTGCTTGTCATGAATGCCGATCTGATCACCAAGGTAAACTTCAACAATCTTCTCGCCTATCACTCACAGTATGGCTCTAAGGCAACCATGTGCGTTCGGGAGTATGATTTCCAGGTTCCCTACGGGGTGGTCAAAACCGATGGCAATCGTTTTGTTGGCATTGAGGAGAAACCGGTGAAACGCTTTTTCGTCAATGCCGGCATCTATGTCCTGGAGCCGGAGGTTTTGGATTACGTACCCACCAATTCATTCTTCGACATGCCGCAGCTCTTTGAGCGGATTGCGCAGGAACAGCAGAACATCTCGGTGTTCCCCATCAGCGAGTACTGGCTTGATATCGGCCAGATGGATGACTATATGCGTGCTGTCAGCGAATTCAAGGGGAAGCAGTAATGTACGAAGGTAGAAGCTTTATAGCCATCATTCCCGCTCGTAGCGGAAGCAAGGGATTGCCCGGCAAGAACATACGGAATCTGTGTGGCAAGCCGCTGATCGAGTGGAGCATTGAGTCCGGACTGCAATCGCAGTATCTGGACGAGGTAATGGTGACCACCGACAGTCGGGAGATTGCCGATATTTCGGCCAAGGCAGGGGCTGCGGTTCCTTTTCTGAGGCCCGCCGAACTGGCTCGCGATGATTCCACCACCCTAGATGCTGTAGAGCACGCACTGGATTATTACCGCCAACGGTTGAACCGTGAATTCGATTACGTTGTCCTGCTTGAGCCCACTTCTCCTATTAGAGAGAAGGACGACATCGACAACATGATCGAGAAGATAGTGATGCATGAAGAATGCTTCGACTCCATCGTCAGCATCGGCGAAGTTCACGAGCACCCTTCAATAATGAAAAAGCTTCATGGAGACCTGCTGGAACCGTATTGCGACGAACTGCCGCTCACCACGCGTCGCCAGGACAATCCGCCAGCCTATTTCCCCTATGGAGTCGCATATATCACCAAAACCACGGTTTTGCTGGCGGAACGGACTTTTTACACTGGCCGCACAACCTGGTACAAGATCAGGCGACACCAGAATTATGAAATTGACGATATCTACGATTTTCTGGCAATAGAAAGCATCATGAAAAAAGAGAAAGGGCTGGTATGAAATTTCTTGTCATAGGGCTCGGTTCAATGGGTAAACGGCGGGTGCGCAATCTCTTGGCCCTTGGCGGCCACGAAATAGCAGGTTTTGACATACGGGCGGACAGACGAGAGGAAGCGGTGCTGAAATACGGGATCACCCCTTTTGCTGATATTGATGCGGCAATCTCCGCATTTCGACCCGATGCCTGCATCATATCCACCTCACCCGATCAGCATATGCTGTATGCGTTTTGTGCCCTTGAACAACAACTAAGCTGCTTTATCGAGGCATCTGTGATTGATGCCGAAAGAATCCTCGAACTCCACAGGCGCACCGCGAATACTCCGGTACTCATGGCGCCTTCCTGCACCATGCGCTATTTTCCGGGGCCCCGTAAGGTCAAGGATCTCATTGCGCAGGGTGCCATCGGTAAAGTACTCAACGTCAACTACCAGACCGGGCAGTATCTTCCGGACTGGCATCCGTGGGAACAGATCGGCGAATACTACGTCTCCCGGCGTGAGACAGGTGGATGCAGGGAGATAGTTCCCTTTGAACTGACCTGGGTCAACGATATCTTCGGCCAACCGGAGCCACTGGCGCTGGTCAAGGCGAAGCTAACCGACATGGATGCGGATATCGACGACATTTACCATTGTCTGGTTCGCTATCCCGGTGGCATCCTTCTCAACATGACAGTGGAAGTGATTTCCAGGCCCGTGGCGACACGCGAAATGCGCATTCTGGGGAGCACGGGAGAAATAGTTTTCAGTGCCGATGAAAATTGTGTCCGCTGGATCGCCGCCGGGATGGAGGCGTGGCAACGCCATGAACTGGGTTCCGGCACGGTTGAGGCACAGTACATAAACCCCGAGGAGCCCTACATTGCCGAGATGCGAGATTTCGTCGAGGCAGTTGAGGCGGGAGACAAGACGCATTTTCCTAATACACTGCTTGATGATTATACCGTCTTGCAGGCACTGAACCGCCTGGAAGAACTCTGCGAGGCATGACGATGAATTATCAAAAACGTTTGTTAAAAGCCATACCGGGGGGTGCCCATACCTACAGCAGGGGTTTTGACCAATATCCCGTCAATGCCCCCCAGATACTTGCTCGAGGTAAGGGCGCATATATTTACGACGACCGGGGTCGAGAATTCCTCGACTATGGAATGGCTCTGCGAGCTGTTTCGCTTGGATATGCCGAAGAAGATATCGACGAGGCAGCAATTCGCCAAATCAGAAACGGCAACAACCTCACGCGTCCATCCCTGATCGAGCTGGAGGCGGCTGAGCTTCTTGTCAGCCTGATCGATTCGGTTGACATGGTCAAGTTCACCAAGAACGGTTCCACTGCCACCACTGCGGCGATCAAGCTCGCCCGTGCCTTCACGGGGCGCGAGCTTGTGGCGCGCTGCAGCGAGCATCCGTTTTTTTCCTATGATGACTGGTTTATCGGCTCAACCCCGATAACAAGGGGGATACCAAACGAGACCACAACCAAAACCGTGATGTTCAGATACAACGACATTAAAAGCCTCGAAGCGCTGATAACGGAGCATCCGGGGACGATAGCCTGTGTGATCCTCGAGCCGGCCACCACGGAGGAACCCCGGAACAATTTTCTGCATAGGGCCAAAGAGCTCTGCGGCAGACACGGAATCGTATTCGTGCTTGACGAGATGATCACCGGCTTCAGGTGGCATCTCAAGGGTGCTCAGCATCACTACGAAATCAAACCCGACCTCTGCACCTTCGGAAAGGCCATGGCCAACGGCTTTTCGGTTGCCGCCGTTGCCGGCCGGCGCGACATCATGGAATTGGGTTCCATCGAGTTTGAAGGCCGCGAGCGCGTGTTCTTGCTTTCCACGACCCATGGTGCGGAAATGTGCGGCCTGGGCGCCTTTGTGGCCACTGTGGATTTCATACAGCGTCACGGCGTAATAGAGCACCTGAGGGATTACGGCAATGAGTTGGTGGGCATGATGAATTCGCTGGCCAGCGAGTTTGGTATTGCTGAATCCTTCAAGGCCGGAGGGATTGCCTGTTCTCCTTACTACCTAACACTTGACGCAAATGGGGAAAGTTCCTTGGGGTTGCGAACGCTTTTTTCCCAGGAGATGATCAAGAACGGGGTGCTCATGCCCTGGATTGCCTTGAGCTTCCGACATGGCGAACGTGAGCTCGACAGAACCCGTGAAGCGCTCGGCAAGACTTTTGAGGTCTATGCCAAGGCCTTGCGTGACGGCTACGAACGCTATCTGGAAGGCAACGTGATCAAACCGGTTTTCAGGAAATTCAACTGAACGGGATACAGGAGACTGTGTGCTTACAGGGAAAATAGTCATCATCACTGGCGGAGCGGGACTGATCGGACAGGAATTTGTTCGCACCGTTGCTGAAAACAACGGTATTGCCGTAATAGCTGACATTGACAACCAAGCGGCTTTACGTGCAAGAGATTCGTTGTGCGCTACGCCCATAGCAGGTAAGATCGATGCAGTTTCTCTCGACATAACCTCCACAGCCTCTATTACTGGGATGCTGCGGACATTGCATGAACGGTACGGTCGAATTGACGCTCTTGTCAACAACGCCTACCCCCGGAACAAGAATTACGGCAGACATTTCTTCGATGTTGAGTATACCGACTTCTGTGAGAACCTGAATCTTCACCTTGGCGGTTATTTTTTGGTGTCCCAGCAGATGGCGGCTTATTTCAAGACACAGGGCCATGGTAACATCGTCAACATGGCATCGGTCTACGGCTTGATGGCACCACGTTTCGAGGTCTATGAGGAGACAACCATGACCATGCCAGTGGAATACGCTGCTATCAAGTCATCTATCATTCACCTGACGAAATATATGGCGAAATATCTTAAGGGAACTGGCATACGTGTCAATGCCATAAGTCCTGGTGGTGTGCGGGACCGTCAGCCAGAAGCGTTCCTTGGCCGTTATGCGGAGCAATGTCTCAGCAAGGGTATGCTTGACCGCGAGGATCTTAAGGGCACACTGATTTATCTGCTCTCAGAAATGTCGGCATCTGTGAATGGCCAGAACATTATTGTTGATGATGGTTTTTCCCTTTAATTTCAGATTATTATCGCAAAGGATGACGGACCATGACAGGCAAAAACATGTGTAACGGGCAAAGTGGGTATTTCAATACTCCTGAGTACCTTGAATATCTCAAAATGAATTTTGAAGTGGTTGAATTGTCCCGTGATAAACGTGATGAAACCTGCAAACGCCCTGATATTGACTTGATACTTGGGTATACAGACCGACTGGGAATAAAACCGAAAGAAAGCCTTCTTGAAATCGGATGTGGTTTAGGAAGACTGCTCCGTTTCTTTGGCAGACACTACAACGTGGAAGTAAGTGGTGTGGATGTTTCCAAAGATGCTGTTCTACTTGCCCAGGAACGTCTTCCTGAGCGTGCATCGCATATTAAGTGCGCCTTTGCCGAAAATCTTCCATTTTCGGACTGTTATTTCGATCATGTTTTGTGTTGGGCGGTATTCGATCTAACTGAACAGGGACGAGCACTTACTGAAATGATGCGTGTGCTCAAGCCAGGAGGGTCTCTTCTTCTGACCGGAAAGAATAATCTTTTCATGGACGACGATGAAGATGCCCTTGTTGCTGAAATCAAATCACGCGAAAAAGGTATACCGAACCATTACACAGACTATGGCCTCTTGAAAAAGACCGTGGAACTGAATGGCGGTGAACTGATTATGGAACATTTTTTCCTGCGCAGAGGAGATTTCATGCGCGGTGCTCATCTGACGGTCCGTCCTGAGAAGTTTATAGAATATTGTATCGTCATCAAAAAAAGATCTCATGCTTCAGTAATAGCGCTTGAAATTGCCACAACACATTCCCTGACATGGAGGCAACTCAATGCCTAAACGCCTATTCGTCACCCCTATCCTGAACACAATGGGGCCTGTCACCGACCCTCGTCATCATGATTTGCTGAATTCATGGGAAGCCGTTGATGTAGCAACCGCCAAATATTTTTCGGATTCATTCAGGAAATCATTGATAGACAGCAAGGGTAATGGGGTAGTAGTGTCCTGGTTTCCGGTAAGTTGGTCCGGTTTTGACAGCAATCCGGTACAGCGCGATTTCGGCTGGTTTACGATCTACGACCACATGGTTCAGCGTTGGGGTAAAGAACTTGCAGCACACAACGATGGCCTTTACTGGATGTACAATCACCCCGACAAATCAGGTGTTGGCAATGCATGGGGGCTCGACTGGCTGCATAATTGCCATTATCTCAATATCCTGAACCGCATGATTCTTGAACGTTCCTATTTCCCGGGAGTAATTGAAATCCCCACTGCCGATACCCATTCCGTAAACTTTGTGGAAAACTTTTTCCCATTTGAACTCAGTAATCGCTTCTCGCCACACATAAACTGGGACAATATTGAAGCCGATGGACGCAAAACCCGAGAAGTACTCCAGTGGGCTGATGCTCCGGGGAATTGGGTGCCCTACCGGCCTGATTCAAGTAATCATCAAAAACCGGGCGAGATGAAGCATCTCATTTTCCGTCTGCTTGATATAAAGACTAGAATTATGTCTTTTCCGGAAGATGAAATCATAAGCGCATTTGAAAGTTGTCGCCAGGGGCATGACGTCATTATTGCCGGATACGAGCATGATTTCAGGGATCGGTGCGACACGGTCAAAGAACTGTTTTTGGATCCGATAGGGGCAATTAGCAAGCGTTATCCTGACGTTGAGGTAGTAAATACCAGCTTTCAGTCAGCGGCTCTGGAATGTGTGACAACTTCAACAAGAGCAAAAGCTCCCGAATTCACCCTCGATATTCGTAAAGAATATATATGTATATCGTCTGATTGCCCATTGTTCGGCCCAACCCCTTATGTAGCGATGCAATGTATGAAGTCCGGCAACATGGTTCATATTAACCCGACTCCCAATGGCCGTTTGAACTGGTGCATCCAACGGACTCTATTGCCTGAACATTTCATTTTCGGCGTTGCAGGTTTTTCAGCCGCGGGTCTACAGGCCGTCTCGCGATATGAAATTGAAGGTAATAATTGCCGGTTATTGTCGGGTGATCTTAGTAATATTATTCCCATAAGTTGTTAGGAATGGCTTGATAAAATGAAAATATTGCTGGTGCTCAACAAACCAAACCGTGAAATACCGATCATGGAATCGATAACGCGGGAAATACTTGCTTTACGGCCCGATGCTGAAGTTGAAATAAGGGAGATGTGCACACCAGAGTTCAGGAGGTTTGTATTTTCCTATAGACCCGATGTGATTCTCACGTTTCCTTTTACCTGTGAAGGGTTCTCCCGCTGGTACTACATATTCAAGATTCTGTTCGGCAGCAAGATTCTTTCGCTTCGCGCTGAAGGAGTAGTTGATTTTACCTCAGAATATAACGTCGCATGGGCGGTCGGTTTTGATCGTTACGGAAAATCGCTCGTCGACTACGAACTGTTCTGGGGAGAAAAGCTGGCTCGCGCAGTAGGGGAGCGGCTACTCCTTACCAGTAAAATCTCGTCAATGGAGCGGGTAAAGGCGGTCGGTTATCCGAGGCTCGAATACTACTTTGATCACATGCAAGAGCAGCCAACGGAATTGCCGGCAAGAATTAAGCAAAAGCTTGCCTGCTATAACAGATCTAACACAATCTTGTTTATTACAGGTTTCCATCTTGCCAACTATACCCGGCAGAGCCTGTTTGACGCTAAAGACCTTGATGCTGGCAATAATCTGGACGAACTTCTCGAGGGAGTGGAACTATCAAAGCAATTTCGGTCTGAATGGAGTGAGAATATAGTCAAGACTGCATCAGAGAACCCCAATTGTCTGATAGTTGTAAAGAAACATCCCATAGAAAAGAAGGAAGACTATGATGTTTTTCTGGATATAGGCAATATTCTGTTTGTCTTCGAAGACATACAGATGCAGGATATAATTCCATATGTTGGTGTGTTGTTCCATTACGGCTCAACCGCCCTTGTTGATGCATATCTCTCCAAAACCCCTTCTATCTACGTCAGTTCCGCCAGAAACAAGCAATGGTATTCCGATCTCGGCTGGCCGTCAAACTTGAAGATTCAAGTTGAGGGCGTGCCAGCAGCAGCCAAGGATTATTTAAACGGTTTGATACAATTTGAGCCAACACCTGAAATCAACAAAGTGCTCAAGGACATTTTCAATATTGAGCCTGGAAAACCATATATTCCTTCGCAAGAAATAGCAAAAATACTATTAGGTCAGGAACCACCTCAAAAAATTTCTTATTTTGACAAATATTTGTGGATGTCTGTAGTTGGTACGGTCTATCATTCAATAGCTCACAGACTGAAAGTTTTTAGACAAAAACATTCAGTTAAAACAAGGTCAAATCAACAATTAAATTAACATAAGACATATTATCACTTTATGAAATTTCTATTTGAATTCTGTGGGAAAAAAATTGTATTCGTCCTTTTTTTGACGTCCTTTGTGGCCTTGCTGCTTGACCTGTTCAGCATAGCTCTAATATTCCCTTTTTTAAAAATATTCATCGAACCAGGACTTTTGCAAAGCAATAAATTGCTCCAAAAAGCATATAACCTTCTAGGTTGTACCAGCCCAAGCACCTTTCTCTATAACTTGGGTTTTGCTTTAATGACGGTTTATATAATCAAGCTGGTTTTAAAAACCAGCATCAATAAAATAAAATTCCATGCCAGTAATAACGTCACATTCAGATTGTCCAAGCATCTGTTTGATGGTTTGTTGATGGCACGTTATTCTCTCTTTACCGAAGAGAGCACGTCTGAGATGATAAACATCGTAAATGCCCAAACGGTTCATAGCGTTATCTGCCTCGAATCCGTTATCAGGATAGCTAATGAAGCTGCCTTTCTATTCATTATAATGGTTGCTTTCATATGGTATAACCCCTACGTATCATTATTTTCTATACTATCTCTCATTTTTATTGGCTTTTTATTATATATTACGCTTGTTAAAAAGATAGAAGCATTTGGCAAAATACATGCACACCTGAATGTGCTGGTATATAAATACGGGTTTGCAATGGCAAACAGTATTAAAGACATTAAAATAATGAGACTTGAAAAAAGTTACTCGCATATTTTTTCGCAAATTTGGGAAAATTACAGCGATAATGACAGTAAATCTAAAACAGCCAAAAACATTCCGACCGATATTTCGGAAACCTTTGTTTTTAGTGGAATCATCTGTGCTTGCCTGTATATATTGGCCGCTGGATTGGATGTACTGCATATGGTACCGATCCTTGGTGTTGTTGCTGTTACTTCCATGCGCGTGCTGCCATCGTTTAACAGGATAGTGAGCAGTTATAACGAGTACAGATTCTACAAGCCAGCGCTCGTACTGGTGCAAAACCTTTTTCATAAAATTGAAACATACAAGCAGGAAATAGAGCACGTAAAGCTAGCTTTCGATAAGTCTCTGGAAATAAAGGATCTTTCTTTCAGTTATTGTGAAAACAAGGTATTGGACTCCATTTCTTTGAAATTGGATAAAGGCGGATCATATGCGTTTGTTGGCGCCTCAGGGGCTGGCAAAAGCACATTGCTCGATGTACTCGTTGGCTTGAGAGAATCTGCTGATGGCGAGTTTCTTCTCGATGGCGTCGCATTTGACCCATTCAGGACAGACGCCTTACGGAGCCTGGTTGGCTATGTACCACAGAATGTAAATCTGATTGACGAAACAGTGGCGTTCAATATCTCTTTTGAAATCGACTACGACAGAGAAAAAATGCAGCGGGTTATTTCCATCGCCCGGCTTTCCGATTTTGTTGGTTCTTTGCAGGAGGGCCTGGAAACGGTCTTGGGGGAAAGCGGTGTACGTGTCTCAGGAGGCCAAAAACAGAGAATTGGCATTGCGCGAGCACTCTACAGAGACCCCGCGGTATTGATCTTCGATGAAGCAACCAGCGCTCTTGACACAATAACTGAAAGAGAACTCATGGCTGAGATTAATCAGCTCTCCAAGGAAAAGACTCTAATAATTGTCGCGCACCGTCTCTCAACAGTTGAGCACTGTGATGTAATCCATTTACTCGACAAGGGACGTATTATTGCACGTGGCACACAATCTGAACTCATACAGTCAAGTGCCGAATACCGTGCACTTTACTGCCAGCAGGAGAAAGCAGAATATGAAACGCTTTCTTAGGCTTTGCGTCGACAAGGTCGCCCTACTTTGCCTGAATACTGATGCCGTAAAAAGGGTTAATCTCTGCTGTGGTACTCAGAGGATACCCGGTTATCTTGGCGTAGACTTTGGTGGAAAAGTCGATCTCAGGCTTGACTTGGAAAGACACGATCTCCCTTTTAAGCCTAACTCACTGGAATCGGTTCTCTGCATGTCGGCAATCAATTATTTCACCAGAACCCGTGCCCAGGAGATTGTCTGCGAAATATACCGGGTTTTACAGCCTGGCGGGATTACACGCTTCGGAGTACAGGATCTCCAGAGCATTGCGCAGCGATATGTCGATAGGGATCTGGATTTTTTTTTCCAGAAGTTGCCTGACGGCAGAGAACGCTTTGAAGGCCCCACCTTGGGTGACAAATTCGCGGCATGGTTTTACGGATATGCCATAAAGGGTGTACCGTGCAGGTATTTTTTTGACTATGACTCTCTGGCCTATCTTTTCAAAACAGCCGGTTTTTCGATCATCGAACGAAAACAATATCAAGAGAGTCGTCTGGATTATATAGAACTGATCGATAACCGACCTGATCAAATGTTTTTTTTGGAGGCAATCAAGTGAGCCTGTTATCATTGTTACCCTATTCTGACCAACTACGAACTTCGGTGTTCTTTACACGCAAATTCGGACTGGGGGGTGAACAATTCGACGTACTCGGACATTATCTTTCCGGCAAGCTTTTCCCGGAATATGATGATCAAGAACATCTACAGGCCGCCATGGAATGGTTGTGCCAAGCACAGGACAAATGCGGAGGTAACGGGGTTTCCAACGTGTTCTATCTGAAAACCGGCTGGGGGGTCGCCTACCCTGAGACGAGCGGTTATATCATGGCCACGTACCTCGCATATGCCGATCACAGCGGAGATAGCAAATATGTAGAAAGGGCACGGGGGATCGGCGACTGGGAGATTTCGATACAGGCGCACAACGGCGGAGTTTTGTCAAGCACAACTCTTCCGCAAACCCGCGTCTTCAACACCGGTCAAGTGGTCCTTGGCTGGTGCGCCCTTTACGAAAAGACCGGTGAGGAAAAATATCTTCACGCGGCTGCCCGTGCGGGTGATTACCTCATCAGCGAGCAAGAACATGACGGCGCATGGAGAAAGGACACCTACTGCGGTGCCCGTACCTATCATGCCCGCGTAGACTGGAGCCTTTTGCGGCTTGCCCAGTTGACCAACGACAAACGGTACGCTGAAACCGCACGAAAAAACCTGAAATGGGTCGTGGCTTGTCAAAACCAGCAGGGATGGTTCAGGGAATGCGGTTTCGAGAACCATCTGCCTGTTATGCATGTTATTGTTTACACCTTGAGAGGGTTATTGGAATGCCATGCCATAAATCACGCGGATATTGCCGACATGGATCTGCTTGATGTTGTCATGAGGGGTGCGGATCCCTTGTGTACTGCCATAGAACAATATCCGGTAGGCGGTATAAAGGGCATGGTCCCAACATCGTTTGATGAAAACTGGCAGAGTAGCGATTCTGATTCCTGCCTCACAGGAAACGCCCAGATGTCCTGTTTTCTGTATCGGCTATCGCATATGACCGGCGTCCCACGTTACAAAGATTTGGCTGACAGCATCGTGTCTGCCACTAAGCGCACCCAACTCGTCAGGACCGGCATACTTCCGCTTAAAGGCGCCATCGCAGGGACGTACCCATTGTCGCACGGCTATGTGCCCAACGGATTTCCCAACTGGGCTACGAAGTTCTTCGCCGATGCCCTGCTCACTAAAATGAATTTCGACCGAAAACTGGCGATACCGGCATGAGTGTATTTCAATCCTTCAAATCGTTTGCTAATCGTATCGGTATGTCCTATGTGCGAATACTCTGTGAGCGTGAGTACCGCAGGCAATCGTTTGTCGGCGTCAACGAGCGCCCTATTGAGTTTGCTTTTCTTTTCCGGCAGCTAACCCAGGCATGGCCCCATACCGTACTCGACGTGGGCACCGGCATGACGGCACTGCCCCACTTGATGAGCAACTGCGGCTTTCACGTCACCGCAACGGACAATATTCGGGATTACTGGCCGGCCGGCATGACAAATCGTCATTACCATGTGGTCAATGATGATATTACTAAAACAGAACTCACCGGGGGGTACGATTTCATTTCCTGTATCAGTGTACTGGAGCACATCCGTACACACCGTAATGCCATGACCTCCATGTACGGACTGCTTAACCCAGGTGGCCGGCTGGTGCTAACTTTTCCTTATAACGAACATACCTATGTGGAAAATGTGTACCATCTGCCTGAATCCACGGTAACCGAGAAGTACCCATTCATTACGCAGGCGTTTTCTCGCAGCGAACTGAATATGTGGCTTTTCGACAGCCCATTTAAGATTTTGGAACAGGAGTTCTGGCAGTTTTCCGATGGGGAATACTGGACCTGCGGTACCAAAGTGACCCCGCCTCGTCGGGTCGTGATTGACGAACGTCACCAGCTCTGTTGCCTTGTACTTGAAAAGACCTCTTGAGACAGCGGAATATGACATGAAAGTTTTCTTCATAACCAACGGGCTTACCCACTACTACAATCTTGTCCTCTCCAAGCTCAACAGCGAACCCGGTATTGAGTTGATTGCCATAGTTCCAGGCCAACGCAGTGCCTTTATCGGTGATGGCGTTTACCAGACAAGGGAAGGTGTCAATTTCCGGGTCATCGAGCTGGAGGAGACGCGGAAACTGGGTTTTTATACTACTTTCAGGGGGATGGCGGATATTCTACGACAAGAACGCCCGGATGCCGTCATCGTCATCGAGAATTATCTGCGCGCCTTTCTGTTCGATAGGTCACTGGTTTCGGCGATGGATACAATAAATGCGGGACTGATCCTCAAGGCAATTCCGTTCCGATACCTGTCCTATCATGATGTCCTAGCCGGGATCGAAGATTCACCGCAGCCATTCGAATCCTTGCCATCCTTCCTCAACGAACTGCTGAGAAGGACGGGGCTGGCCCGGGTGGTGCGCAAAAGCCTGCTCGACATCAACCGACGGGCACTTAACCGCCCAGATGCACACGTGAATTATGTCGAGGCCTACGATCTCTGGGAAAGTTATGGGGTCAGCAAGGAGAAGATCTTTGTCACGCGCAATTCACCCGACACGGATATGCTCTTCGCCGTGCGTGTGGAACTGGAAAAATCAGTACCGCTATTGTCACCGAACCCTTTTCGTTTGATACACGTGGGACGCCTTGTGGAGTGGAAGCGGGTGGATATGCTGCTGCGCGCAGTTGCCCGGATCAGGGGACATTTTCCCGGTATTGAACTGCTTGTGGTCGGCACCGGCCCCCAGGAAACCAGCCTAAAACGGCTAACCAATGAACTCGGACTTGCAGATGTTGTTACGTTTACCGGGGGGGTGTATGACCCGCGAATCCTTGGCCGGTACTTCATGGACTCCGCGCTCTACGTCCTTGCCGGCATGGGGGGCATTTCCATCAACGAGGCCATGTGTTTCGGCCTGCCGGTACTCTGCTCGGTGGGTGATGGAACCGAGAAATTTTTGGTCAGGGAGGGAATCAATGGGTGTTATTTCCGAGATGGCGACGAGGACGACCTTGTCTCCAAGATCAGTTCAATGCTCGAACATCCGGAACTCCTGCGCCAGATGGGACTCCATTCGACGGAAATCATACGCAACGAGGTGAACATCCGGACGGTTATTGACGGCTATATCCGGGCGTTGCAGCACGTATCGCCGCATGATTCTAGCCCGACAGAGCCATTGTCATGAAGATTCTGCATCTGGCCACACAGGACATGGGAGGCGGCGGCGGCGGGTTTGATGCCGCCTACCGGCTGCATCGCAACATGAGGGCCGCCGGAGTAGAGTCCGTTATGGCGGTGCTGGACAAGAACAGCGACGACGAAACGGTCATCGGCCTTGCGGATAAAATGACGATTTCCGACAAGGTGCGACGTATCACTTCTTCCATGCACCGGAGGGTTCAGCAGCGGCGTTTCAGGCCATCACCCTATTTTTTCGTGGAGCGGCCCGAATTCCTGCCCGCTAATCGTATCGCGAAGCATCTACCTTTCAGGCCGGATGTTATCATCGCCCACTGGGTATCAAATTTCATCACTGTATCTACCCTGCGCGACCTCAGCCGCCTGACAGGCGCCCCGGTTTTGTGGTACCTGGTCGATATGGGGCCGTTGACAGGGGGCTGTCACTATGCCTTTGATTGTAACGGCTACAAGCAACAATGCGGTAAGTGCCCCCAACTAGGCGCCGGACGAGGAGAGCGGGATCTGTCGTTCCGGCAGCGTCAGTCGCGATACGATACCATCCATGACATGGATATTACCCCGGTAGCCGGTTCCTCGTGGCTTATGGACCGACTAGCGGAAAGCAGTATTTTCGGCGATAAACCGGGGAAAACGATTCTGCTAGGTATGAACACGGACGTTTTCCGCCCCAAGGAGCAAGCCCGGGCCAGAGAACAATTGGGGTTGCCACCCGAGCGGAAGATCATTTTTTTTGGGGCTCAGAATATCAATGAAGAACGCAAGGGAATCCGCTATCTGTTGGAGGCGCTCCGCACTCTTTATGCTGTTCTTGATTGTAATCTCCCTTTACGTGAGAGCATCCTGATCGTTACTGCGGGCTCCACGGACAACTCTTCGGAGCTGACGATCCCCTTCGAGCACCGCCATATTGGCTTTCTCCGTGGTGACACCTCGCTGGCAGCAGGTTATCAAGCTGCTGACATCTTCGTGAACGCCTCTGTCGAGGATGCCGGTCCGATGATGATCAACGAGTCCCTCCTTTGCGGTACACCGGTTGTTTCGTTCGATATGGGAGTGGCAGCCGACCTGGTCCACACCGATAAGACTGGTTACCGCGCCCGGTTGCGAGATTCAGAAGATATGGCAGACGGATTACGCCGACTGCTTGAGATGGATGATAACGCAAACCGGGCCATGCGTGAGGAATCCCGTTCGATTGGGATGCAGCTCTGCCATCCAGAGATTCAGGTAAAGGCATTTATGAAACTTTGCGGATTATGTGTGTCAAGAACCCACAGCAACTATGAAGGAGCGTAGATGAAGAGTATGATAAAAAAATTGGTGAATGCGGTGGGATTTGATATTATCAGCTACCGCCCACCGCTTGAATCAAATCTGAATATAGAAGAACGGCTGGGATACGAGCTCGAGGACGAAGCGACAGAATGTATCCATATGGTCAAGGGCAATACAATGCTCTCCAAGCGGAGGCTGGTGACCCTTTATCAGCAGGTAGCCTACTGCGAGAGATTCGGCATCCCCGGCGCCTTCGTTGAATGTGGTGTCTGGAAGGGGGGGGCCATGGGCATGATGGCACAGGCAAACCTTCGTAAAGCTCAGAAGAGAAGGCATCTGCACCTTTTTGATGCGTTCCAGGAGATCTGCGAACCCGACGCTGCTGTTGATGGAGAGCGAGCATTACAGGAAGTACTTCAATTTACTGGCAGAAGCGGGCATAACAAGGGTGAATTGAAGCCTTTGACCGGCATTTACGACTCCATGGGTGGACCTGGGACATTGGAAGAAAGCCGGCAGTTACTGGAGAGGGCCATAGGCTATCCGGGAGAATTCATACACTACCATGTCGGCTGGTTCCAGGAAACCTTGCCCGCCAAGCATGCAGAAATCGGCCCCATTGCCATTCTTCGGCTTGATGGCGATTGGTACGCATCTACCAAGGTGTGCCTTGAATTCTTATTTGATAAGGTTGTTACCGGTGGAATGGTTATCATAGACGATTACGGCACCTATGAGGGGTGTCGGCGTGCGGTTGACGAGTTTATGGAAAAGTTGCAAATACAGGCTTATTTAGGCTCAATAGACAGCGATTGTCGGTATTTTGTGAAACATTGAGGTTTTTATGATACAGCACACTCTCCGTCTTGAATGGGATTCCGACTTTTTTGGATTCGATGTTGCCCAAATTACCAGCCTCGACATTGATGACAAAGGCCTGGACTCCATCCTTCGTGAACTAAAATCCAGAAATTATCGCATGGTTTATTGGAATATTGCTTCAGGACAACAGGAAATTGTGAGCATGGCGAATGCGCATGGCGGTTTCCCTGCCGACGAGAAGGTCACCTTCGTCAAGGAGCTTGCAAGCAAAGACCTTATCTTCCCTCAGACATCGTACGTGGCAGTTCCTTTTACGGATAACGAACCAGATGAAGCGTTGGTGGCCCTGGCGCTGCAAAGCGGTGAATACTCCCGTTTCAGGGTTGACCCATCGTTTCCACGAGAGATATTTGAAAAGTTGTATTCGTGTTGGATAACACGTTCCGTACGCAAGGAAATTGCTTGGGAGGTGCTTGTAGTAAAAGACGCAGCCCACTTACTGGGGCTTATCACCCTCGGCACGAAAGGTACACGAGGGGATATAGGTTTGGTGGCGGTTTCGGAACATGCCAGAGGCAAGGGAATCGGCAAACTGCTTGTTGCAGGTGCCGACAAGCGTTTTTTGGAAAACGGGCATCTCGTTTCCCAGGTTGTTACACAACGTAGAAACTCAGGCGCATGCAGGTTGTACGAATCCAGCGGGTATCATATCGAAAAAATTGATACCATTTTCCATTTCTGGCTTTAAACCAAATGAACATACCATTTAACAAACCATTTTTAACAGGCAGAGAAACCGATTATATCCGTGAGGCCGTGGCTTCAGGCAAAATCTCCGGCGACGGCATCTTTACCAAGCGCTGCAACCAACTATTCGAAGAGCGTTACGGCTTCAGGAAGACTCTGCTTACAACCTCCTGCACCGACGCGCTGGAGATGGCTGCCATTCTGTGCGACATCCAGCCCGGCGACGAGGTCATCGCTCCGAGTTATACGTTTGTCTCCACCGTAAATGCCTTTGTCCTGCGGGGGGCCAAGATCGTCTTTGCGGACAGCGAATCAACGACGCCGAATATTGATGCCGCTAAAATCGAAAGCCTTGTGACGCCACGCACCAAGGTGATCATTCCCGTACATTATGCCGGCATGGCGTGCGACATGGACATGATTCTGGATATTGCCCATCGGAACGGTCTTATTGTCGTCGAGGATGCCGCCCAGGCCATAGACTCGTTTTACAAGGGCCACCCGCTCGGCTCTCTTGGCACCTTCGGAACCTTTTCCTTCCATGAAACCAAAAATGTCATCTCCGGCGAAGGGGGCATGCTTGTCGTCAACGATGAACAATTCTTTGTTCGTTCGGAAATTATCCGCGAGAAGGGGACTAACCGCTCGGCCTTTTTCCGGGGAGAAGTCAATAAATACGGATGGGTGGATATAGGCTCGTCGTTCCTGCCATCCGAGATTATCGCGGCGTTCCTGTACGCCCAGCTCGAAAACCTTGAGAAGATCCAGAAGCGGCGCCGACAGATATGGGGCATGTACCACGGACTTCTCGAACCCTTTGCGGCCGAAGGTCTATTGGAACTACCGCTAATTCCACCGTACGCAACGAATAATGGCCATATGTTCTACATTGTCTGCCGGAACCTCGATGAGCGTAGCGGGCTTATCGAACATCTGAAAAAACGCGACATCATGGCTGTGTTCCATTATCTCCCCCTGCATCAATCCCCCTACTACCATGACCGACATGATGGCCGACATCTCCCGAACGCCGAACGATTTGCCGATTGCCTGCTGAGACTTCCTTTCTATTTCGAACTGAGTGATAACGATGTGGCACGTATCGCATCTGAAATTGGTGTTTTTTTTAATCAAAGACCACGTGCATGAGTACCATACGTTCTGATAGTGTGTGTCCGATTTGCGGGAAAACAGCATATATCCAGTATGCTGATCTCTATGATGATCGCTACGGCTTCCCTGACACGTTCGGTTTGCATCATTGTCCTTCCTGTGGACATCGTTACATCGCGGGTTCATTCGAACCCGATTTCCTTAGGAAGCTTTACACTGACTATTATCCCCGCTCGTCCTATGATCTGGCCGCTCATCGGCCGCACCAGGCAATCGGAAAGCTGAAAGCTTGGTTGACCGGTGCCCGTGCCTTAGCCTTCCGATGGGTACCCAAAGATGTGCGTGTCCTGGATATCGGTTGCGGTTTCGGTGAAACGCTTGGATACCACCGTGCCCGTGGCTGTGATGTTTACGGTGTGGAGGCAGATGAAAACATTCTGCGGGTTGCGGAGCGGTGTGGCTACAACGTACATGCCGGGCTTTTTGACCCATCTCTCTATGAAGCGGATTTCTTTGACTATGTCACCATGGATCAGGTCATCGAGCATGTCAATGACCCCGTGGAGACGCTGCGGGGGGTTGAGAAAGTTTTAAAACCAGGGGGGACGCTGGTTTTGAGCACGCCAAATGCGGAGGGATTGGGTGCCCGCATCCTTGGCCACCGCTGGGTAAATTGGCATATTCCGTATCACCAACACTTTTTTTCACGGGCCTCGATGCTCGCTGCGGCCGAGAAAGCCGGACTGGAATTGTCTTCGTCCAGGAGCATTACTCATGCTGCTTGGCTCTATTATCAATGGGTACATCTGCTCACCCGGCCAGATCCTGGCATCGCCTCATCGTTCTGGTCCCCTGGAGCGCGTAACAGCATATCCACCAAAATCTGTATTAAACTATTACGTCTTACGCATTATTCCCTGTTTAATCATATTGTTGCCCGAATTGTTGATGTCTTTGGCCGGGGAGACAACCGTATATTCATTTTGAGGAAGAAGCTGAGTTTATGACGATTGGCAGAGCATCTAAGCGGTTAGAGGGTGGTGTCCGCCTGAACAGGGTGGTACAACAGGGGGAACCGCTGATCTCCGTGATAACTGCCGTGTACAACGGGGCGCAATACATAGAACAGACTATTCAAAGTGTCCTCAGTCAGTCGTTTAACAATTTTGAATATGTTGTTGTGGATGGTGGCTCAACGGATGGGACCATTGAGATCATCAAGAAATTTGAAGACAGAATTGATTATTGGTTCAGTGAAGCCGATAGCGGAATCTACGATGCCTGGAACAAGGGACTGTCGGCTGCACGGGGAGAATGGATCTCATTTCTGGGAAGCGATGATGCGTACTACGAACGTGCCCTCGAAGCATATGCTCGCTTTATCGCAGACAACGTGGGCAAAGATTTTGAATACATTTCATCGCGTGTTGATTTGGTCACCTCCGAAATGGAACAAATCCAGGTCATTGGTACGCCGTGGCAATGGGAAACCTTCAGAAAAAGGATGAAAGTTGCTCATGTCGGTTCGCTTCATCATCGCAACCTGTATGATCGCTATGGTTTATATGATACAAACTTTAAAATCACTGGAGATTACGAGCTATTGCTGAGGCCGCGCGAAGCTCTCCGAGCTGGTTTTATTGATGTCGTCACAGCGATGATGAGAAATGGCGGGGCAAGTCATAACGTGGTACGGGCATATACCGAGGCAAAACAGGCGAAGCACCAATCTGGCAGAAGAAATCTCATGCAGTGTACAATTGACAATGCCATTGATATGACAAAGGTTACCTTGAAAAAAATATTCTTGAAAAGGTATCGCGCCTGATGGCTTCATGTGTTGCCGACAATATTGCATATCCGCATCGGCGCAGCCTGTTCAGAATTAATGTATTCCTTCCGGCATTGTACCTGTATTTTTTCTTTAATTCAGCAGCGCTGCCGCTTGGACTCCAATACACGACATTACTGGCACCTTTCTTCTATATCTGGTTGCTGAAAAACCGACAAAAATGGGTGATCAGACGGTTCGCACTCTGCAGCCTGCCGTTTTTAATCGCGCATCTGGCACATGGGGTAGACGCAAAAACCTATGCAGTTTCATTATGCCTGATATTTACCGTGTACTTGACCATCTATTCCTTTTGTATTGCAGTGAAAAAGTGCCGTGATCTAAGGGGGCTCTTTAGAAACGTTATTATTGCCAACTTTATATTTGTATGTTTTGCCATACCATTCAGGTATAGCGAATATAGCAGTATATTTTGGTGGACTACATTTATCAGTGAAGAACTTGTTCAAATACCACGACTTAAACTTTTGACATACGAAGCCTCGTATTATGCAACATTGTTGGTACCATTCTTCTTATATAGTTACTTCAGGATGATATTTTTCAAGAAACGAGCCGATTATCTCCTATGCATGATAACATCGATCCCCCTTGGTCTTTCACTCTCATTCGGGGTTATCGGTGGCATAGCCTGTACCTTGCTTCTTACGCACATTATCTATTTCCGGAAAATTTTTAGAATTAACTCTCGATACGTCATACTCATGCTGCCAGTGACTGCACTGATTGTTGCAATCGTGGTGGCAAAGACCTCATTAGGTGTCAGGCTTGTCGAGGTCGTAACCGGCCAAGACCAGTCAGGAACTGGCCGAACAGTTTGGTCATATCTTCTTTCCTACCAAGTTGCCATTCAGAAAAGCCTTTATTGGGGAGTTGGATTTGGCCAGGTTAAAATGTATTTTGACACAATGTTTGAGTATATGCAGGAGACATTTAAAAGGGGATGGATGAACGCAAGCCTCTATAACTCAATTGCTGAATTAGTGGCAACTACTGGCATTGTTGGGGCAACAATTAAGCTTGCGGCAGAATTATTACTGTTTTTTAAAACAAAATGTTACAAAAACTGTTTCAGGTTCAGCCTGTTTATTTTTATATTCATTTATCAGTTCACGGGCAGCTACTTAACTAATGTAGCGGAGTATGTGATATGGTGTCTTGCTTTTATTGAGTTGTTTCCTGAGTTTGCTTTACAGGATAAAACAAAACTACAACAAGTCACTTCTTTGTTTCAACCGGGAGCAGCCACATGAAAATCGGTATTGATGCAAAGTGGTTTTTTAATGGTCCACCCAGCGGTAGGGTTGTGATCAGAAACCTGGTGAAACATCTGGTTGCACTGCCCACCGACGATGAGTTCTATATATTTCTCGACAAACGGGAGCGAAAGGAGATGTTTCCGCATCAACGTCCAAACCTTCACCTCGTGTATATCTGGGGGGGGAACAATATGCTCTCAAACGTTTTTGTCGTGCCGGTACGTGCCTGGCACCTCCACTTGGACGTATTCATCTTCCAGAATTTTTCGCCCGTATTTTCAAATTTCAAGCGCCATGCTTTCATTCATGACGTATTATTCAAAACACATCCTGAATTTTATACAAAGGTCGAACGGCTCTATCTATGGCCATTGAAATTTCTTGTAAAATTTGCCCACAGACTCTGCACTGTTTCTGCGACAGAAAAAAGACGTATGACAGAGATCGGGTATGGTAACAACCTTGACATTGATGTTGTGTATCATGGGGTGGATGAGGCGTTTAAGCCGAAGGAACAGCATGAAGCGGTTGCGTTGAAGGCAGTAGCAGAAAAATATGGCCTGCCAGCCGAATTCCTCCTCTACGTAGGCCGACTCAACGTCAGAAAAAATGTTTTCAATTTAATTAAGGCAATATCGTTGTTAAAGAACAGTACCATTCCACTGGTTGTTGTGGGGGGGTATGACTGGAAAATGACTAATCTTGACGACCTGCTGACAGAACTGGATATCAGGGAACGGGTGATTTTTACCGGTCCGGTGTATGGTGACGATTTACCATGTATCTATGCGCTTGCTACTGTTTTCTCATTTGTTTCTTACGCGGAGAGCTTTGGTCTGCCAGCTCTTGAGGGAATGGCATCAGGTGTCCCGGTGGTGGTTTCGAACAGTACCTGTCTGCCTGAAATCTGTGGTAATGTGGCGCTCTATGCTGACCCTGATAATCCGGGGGAAATTGCATGCAGAATAGATACCCTGCTTGATGACCGCAAGCTCTGGCAGAATCAACGTGAGCTCGGTCTCAAGCGTTCTCATGAATTTACTTGGAGACGTTCTGCGGAAAGCCTTCTGGCAAGTGCACACCGGGCTGTACTAAAGGATGCCGAATGAGTCTTATCTCCTTGATTGAGAAAACTATTGCAACCCTAAAAAAAGACCCCTCGTATCGGTTCAAGGCAAAGTATGGTCTTAGGCAATTATTTTCCATCCTGTACTACCGAGGCCTTCAGATCATGCGTGGATTGCGCGCAAAGCTGATGATAAAGGCGAAGGGACTTGTCTTCTGCGGCAGATCAGTAGTCATTGAGCATGGATATATGATTGAGGCAGGGCCGAATCTTATATTGGAGGATAATGTTTTTATAAACGCTCTTTCAGAAAAAGGCATAGTGCTTGGCCGAAATGTGACGTTAAGCAGAGGAACGATTATAGCCTGTACCGGTGTCATTGCCCACAAGGGGATAGGCCTGGAAATTGGAGATTTTACCGGCATCAACGCACAGTCGTATATAGGTTGCCAAGGCGGGGTCAAGATCGGCTCTAACGTCATAATGGGGCCAGGCATAAGAATATTTTCCGAAAATCACAATTTCGCGGATTTGGAGATCCCGATTCGTCTGCAGGGAGAGACTCGCCATGAGGTAGTCATTGAGGATAACTGTTGGATCGGTTCAGGCTCGACCATCCTTGCAGGTGTAAGAATAGGAACGGGTGCCATTGTGGCCGCAGGCAGCATCGTCACCAAGGATATCCCGCCATATTCCGTCTCCGCCGGCATACCGGCCAAAATCATCAAAACACGTGAGTAAGGCAGCGTGCGTAATAGTGTAATGTGTTGCGGTGCTTTGGCAACGGCAACGATAGCCGCAAATCGGTATGGGGGGTGTAACTCCCGGAGACCATTAAAGGCGCGCAGGCCTATCGGGCAAATCATATCGACTTAAACTCAGTGTTGTCCAGTTAGGAGATTGCATTATTGATTTTGACTGTTGATCACTGCCTTGCGCCTTCCCCCACCCTTTAGGCCATTTGGGTCCTCCCATCAAAAGAGGGGGGTTAAAATTCCCTCTCCCCTTGTGGGAGAGGGTTAGGGAAAGGGGGGGGATATTGCGGATTGCAAGAACCTAACCGGGCATTGCTGATTTCAACTAAAATGATTGCTTGATTCCGCCGGCATTATCAGATGTTCTGAGCTCCACCGCCCTAATCATGAACCAACGTTTATAGAGGTTATTGGTGAAAATTGCTCTTATAGGCACCCGAGGAGTTCCGGCTAACTACGGAGGGTTTGAGACCTGCGTTGAGGAGATCGGACGCCGACTTGTGGAACGCGGCCATGAAGTGACCGTGTACTGCCGAAAAAATAATTACGAGGAACGCCTACCGGATTATCTCGGTATGAAATTGGTCTATTTACCGAGCTTACGTAAAAAGTCCCTCGATACTCTTTCCCATACATTCGTTTCGATTTTGCACGCCATTTTTTGCTCATACGATGTTTTCATGGTTTTCAACGCAGCAAACAGCCCATGCCTTGTTGTTCCACGCTTACTTGGAAAGAATATTGCCATTAATACTGACGGACTTGAGTGGAAACGCGGAAAATGGGGCAAGAGCGCAAAGCGTTATTACAAATTTTCAGAGTGGCTTGCAACTAAACTGACTAATGTTGTTGTCGCCGACTCCAGGGGAATTCAAGACTATTACCGCAGTTGTTATGGTGTAGAAAGCAGGCATATTGCTTATGGAGCCTATATCAGCAAAAGCTGTAAATCAAAACTTCTCGAATCAATTCAGCTGTCTCCCAAAGAGTATTTTCTGCAAATTACCAGATTCGAGCCGGAAAACAACCCTCTTCTGACTATTCAGGCGTATAAGAAGTTAAAAACTGACAAAAAGCTTTTGCTTGTAGGTGGCGTCCCTTATGAGAGCAAATATTCCGACCTAATAAAAAAGGAAGTCAGCGAGGGGGTCATTTTACCCGGTCCGATTTACGATAAGGACCTTTTAAATGAGTTGTGGTGCAATTGTTATACGTACATCCATGGAAACGAAGTGGGGGGGACAAATCCCGCACTACTGCAAACCATGGCAAGTGGCTGTTTCACAATAGCTATCAATGTATCATTTAGCCATAATGTACTGCGTGATGCGGGTATCTATTTTGATAACTCAGTGGAAGATCTTACATGCAAGATGCAGTGGGCGCTAGACCATCCCGGCCTTCTTGATGCCTACAAGGAACGTGCTGTAGAGTATATTCGTGCAGACTACTCCTGGGATCATGTAACAGATGGCTACGAGGCATTATTTAATGAACTCATAGGGGGCAAACATCAATGGCGTATTCCACGCATATGACATAACGCTTCGTCACCCTGCAGACGAACTGCAACGGCCTGAATCTTATGTCATCGTATCTCATGCATATGTTGCAGCACGATGTTAAACAGAAATATATCCACTGGAAATAACCCTGATAGCAATGGCTGGTTGCAGGAAAATCTCCTTAGAAAGATTACGTCAATTGGCATATTTATTCCGGTATATTTTCCTGCCCAATCTCATCTTCGGCGTATTGAGCACCGTGGTTACCACATCACGGGCCTGGATCAACATCGATTACTGCCTGGTAGGGCTGTTGTCGCCTTTAATCGGCAGATATTGGGCTGCTGCCATTTATCTCCTACTTTTTATCCTTGATCTGGTCACTACTTTTACCCCAACCTACCACCTCAAACCAGTCATCTTGTTGACCATATTCCGAGAATTGTCCGCATTTGATCCGATTTACCTTGTTCTTTTACTGCTATTAGTCATGATCCCGCTGCTAATAATGTGGTTTGCAATCTTAAAAAAGGAACCAGCACCAAGAGGCCTGAAGGGGTTGCAAGGACGAGTAGTGTTGCTGGTAGCCCCACTATGCCTCATCGCAACCGATATGTTGAATGGCTCAAATACGCTGGTGCATGTGAGAGACAATCCGGTTATTAATTATAACATCGCTGGATCAGCACTGGTAAAGACTGTACGCGATATCAATACGTTAACGACAAAGGGGAAATCATCAACTAAACCGCTTGGCCCCGGCGAATATGCCACTTCTGGGCTTTGGAAAGAGCTCAAAGCTGGCGACAGATTGACACAGAACATAGTCTTGGTAATAGTCGAATCTTGGGGTATTTCGTCTGATTCTTTGCTTAACCAGGCAATTGTTTCGCCGCTCACCTCTACAGAGATAGGCTCACGCTACAATCTGAAGAGCGGTAAAATCCCCTTTCACGGGGCGACTGTTTCTGCTGAGATTCGTGAACTGTGGGGTATTAGGGCTACTAGCCCGAATAATGTTGCATCGCAGCAATCTCTCCCTGCAATGCTGGTGCTAAAAGGCTTTCAAACAGTATCCATGCATGGTTTCATGCCGACGTTTTTTGGGAGAAATGAGTGGTATCCACAGGCAGGATTTGAAAAGAGTCTTTTTTTTGACAATATTGACAACATGCTGCCAGATCATGAAAAGTGCGGTTCGCCTATGTTTCGTGGGATATGCGATGATAGAATTCCATCTTTGATCCGCCAAATGCTCGTATCACAAGAGGCGCCTCATCATTCAAAATTCATTTATTGGTTGACGCTAAATTCTCACTATCCGTTTGCTGCTCCGGAGCACAAAACCCTTTTCAAATGCGATAAATATGCACTGTCCGCACAACACCAAGATATTTGTAACCTCTCTTCTACGATTTATTCCACTCTTTCTGCTCTTGGCAGTCTGGCCGCTGACCCGACAATCCCCCCAACACGGTTTATTGTTGTCGGTGATCACAGCCCTCCGTTTTTAATGCGTTCAAAAGATGGTCTGTATGATAAAAAATTCGTTCCTCTTGTTGAACTCATACCAAACAGTTCAATGAGGCACTAAATGAGAAAGCACCTTATCGGAATTTTGGTCGTCATACAGAGTGTGATTATCGTCCTTTGTCTTGCAAATTCGGGTATCAGGGTTTTAATCAAAAAAAAATTGTTGCAGACTGATGTTATATTATTTGATGGTTTTTTTAGAAGGGCATACCATAGACAACACATTCCTGAATTATCGCAGCGACTTCCCGCTCATTCAGCAAACGACTATGAATGGTGCGAAAACAAGGCCTTTTTTGTTATTGGCCATGGCTTAGGTCCAGAGTTGTATGGCGGTATAAATACGCTGAAAACCCTTGAAAAAGGTTTGGAGAGAGGATTTCGGATTTTTGAAGTTGATCTGTCTGTTACTTCTGACAACCGTCTCGTCTGTTACCATGGCGGCGACGAGAGAGAAATCGACAAAACTTCTTATGCGGATTATCTCAAGATCACGAAAAGAGAAAACCACTTGCCGTGCCGATTTTCTGATATTGTTCGCTACGCTCGTCAACATCCTGAAGTACGGTTCGTCCTTGATATCAAAAATCGATTCTATGATGCATATACCATAGTTAGGCACGAAATTGGCACCCAAGGCCTTGGCAAGTCATTCATTCCCCAAATTTACGACTTCGAGCAACTGCCTACTATTCGGGAGGGCAACTTTTTTGCTGGTGAAATATTTACTTCCTATCGTAGCGCCCTCACTAACCGCCAAATCTTTGATGCTGCACAAAAATACGATGTGCACGTTGTAACGCTCACAACAGAACGTTTTTTCGACCAAAACGGAAAATTCCCTGAAAAAATTTCAATATTGACCCATTCGGTAAATGATCCATTTGTTGCCAATGAGGTGCGGAAACTGCGAGGGCAAGGAATCTATACAAGTTATATTACCCCACTCTCTGTCCCAGAGTTATTCTTACCTAACAGCTAATGTGTTGGGGCTTGAACAGGCTGAATCCACTGCATCTGTACTTTACCGTTTTTTTATGCTAAAAAACTTTCCATGCTAAAACAACAGGCACGCCTGCTTACCGCAATTGCTGTCGCTCTTGACGTTATTCTTGTGATGGCCTCTTTTCTAGGTGCCCATAACCTGCGCGCCCATCTCAGTGCACAATCATACGACATCTTTGAACATCTGTGGTTTCTCCTTTTCCTTATCCCTATCTGGTTTGTAAGCCTGCATTATTTTGGCCTCTATGAGTCACTGAGGATCAAACGGACCACCAAGGTTTTGACGCAGCTTTCCAAAGCGCACATCTGCGCGGCAGTGATTACCTCCTCAGTGGTGTTTTTTATCGAGCCGCACGGTTTTGCAAAAAATCAATTCACCCTGTTTATCTGTATTACTTTCATTGCAATTGCTTCAGGAAAACTTGGCCTGCGCTTCATTCTCCAATATTTTAGGCGTCAAGGCTACAATACCCGTAATATTCTCTTGGTCGGTTCTGGCTTTAAGGCGGATGAATTTATCAACCTCGTGGAACACCACTCAAGCTGGGGCCTGCGGATTATTGGAATAATCGGAGCAAGTTCGGCAATAACCTCCTGGGGAAAATCCTATTCCTATCTGGGCGAACTGGATGACATCATTGATATCTGCAAGCGCGAGATACTGGACGAGGTAGTATTCTGCCTTCCTGGTTCAGAGCTTTCAACCGTTGAGCGCTACGTCTACGACTTGAATCAGATGGGTATTACCTCGCGCATGGTTCTTGATTTTATGGATTTCCCCGCCAGCAGGCGCGAAATCGAAATGTTTTACAATACTCTTCCTATGGTGACCTTTTATGGCAAGGCGTTTGACACGAATCAACTGTTGGCAAAACGTTTATTGGATATTATTGGCTCGTTGGTTGGGCTTTTACTGTTCGGCGTGATGCTCCCCGTACTGGCACTAGCCATCAAGCTTGACTCTCCGGGGCCTCTCTTTTTCGGCCAGATTCGGGTTGGTGAACATGGTCGCCGCTTTCGTTGTTGGAAATTACGTACCATGTATACTGGTGCGGAGGACCGCAAAAAAGAGCTAATGGCCCACAACGAGATGAACGGGCATATGTTCAAGATCAAGAACGATCCCCGCGTCACCCCTGTGGGGTCTTTTCTCCGCAAATCGAGCCTGGACGAGTTCCCTCAGTTTTGGAATGTACTTCGAGGAGAAATGAGTTTAGTAGGCACCAGGCCACCAACCCCGGACGAGGTGGAACAGTACGAGAACTGGCACCACAAACGTATCTGCATCAAGCCGGGGGTAACCGGTCTCTGGCAGGTCAGCGGCCGCAACCAGATCCAGGATTTTGACGAAGTGGCGCGTCTTGATATCCAATACATTGAAGACTGGTCTTTCTGGCTGGACGTAAAGATTCTATTCCAAACGCTTTGGGTCGTTACGTTAGGTCGGGGAGCAAGCTGAATCTGGCCTCATATTTGAATTCCCGGGATAATGGATACGTTAAAAACCTATGCGCCGACGACCAATCTATAATCCGAAATCCCGGATTCAAAATCCAGAACCTTCAACGAAGAGGCATCAATTTCATGAAGATCCTCGTTACCGGCGGAGCCGGATATATCGGCAGTCATGTCGTCAAGGCCCTTGGTGAACAAGGCCATATTCTGCTCATTTACGACAACCTCTCCACGGGTAATCGCCAGGCGGTACTTGCCGGCGATCTGTTTGTGGGCGATCTCGCGGATGTTGCTCGCCTCGAAGAGGTGGTTCAGGGGTTCAGGCCGGATGCGGTCATACATTTTGCCGCCTCGATTGTCGTTTCGGAGAGCGTTCAACACCCCTTGGCGTACTACCTGAACAATACGGCGAATACCTTCAGGCTGCTTGACGTGTTGACCAGGAATAACGTCAATCGCTTTATCTTTTCGTCGACTGCCGCCGTGTACGGCATGCCGGAAAAAGTACCGGTCACCGAAGATACCCCTTTCGATCCCATTAACCCCTATGGCACCTCCAAGATGATGACCGAGTTGGCCCTCAGGGATGTCAGCCTTGCCTATCCGGATTTCCGTTACGCCGCCATCCGCTATTTTAATGTGGCTGGCGCCGACCCGGATGGGAGGATAGGGCAGTCATACCGTAATCCTACCCATCTCATTACCAGGGCGCTGAAGACCGCCAAGGGTGAATACGCGCATCTGGATCTGTTCGGCATTGACTACCCGACGCCTGACGGCACCTGCATCCGTGACTACATCCATGTGAGCGACCTGTCTAATGCTCACCTGCTGGCACTGGATTACCTGTCCGAGAACCCTTCCGCTGTCTTCAACTGCGGTTATGGCCACGGCTATTCGGTGCGCGAAGTCATTGAGGTAACAAAACGAGTGACCGGTGTAGATTTTCCGATTCTATCTGCTCAGCGTCGTGAGGGTGATTCGGCAGAGCTTGTGGCCGACAGCGGCAAAATCAAGCGGGTGCTGGGTTGGCAGCCGCGTTATGATGATCTGGAGTACATTGTACGTACAGCGTGGCAATGGGAACAAGGCGGTAGATTTAGTGAAAACTAGATGTATGACGCTACATTTTTTGCACAAATGGCCCTTCATCGTCGCGTTCCTCATGTCCCTTGCCTGCGCAGCCGATGGCCTGGCGCTGTCCTCCGCAAACATCCCTCTTGACAGCCCGATCTATGCATATCTGGAAAAACTGGCCGGCATGGGCTTGATAACCTCGGATGTCCGGGGATTGAAGCCCTATTCCAAGGCCGAAGCCGCTCGTCTGCTGCTGGAAGCGGAACATAATCTGGCCGCACGGGCCTCATCAACGTTTGCCGTCCAGTTGATAACACGGATTCGCGAGTTGATCCCCCGCGAGGTATCCCTGCGTGAGCACCCGGACAAGAAACCACGGATCATCGACTACAATCCAGCCTCGTCCCTACGGCTGCGTTATGTCTACCTGGATGGAACACCGCGCGATTACAACCGAGACTCCCTCGACCCTGCCCATCAATCAGCTTTCGGCTTTATTGGTGGCGATTTACGCCCTCTTCCCAGCAACATCGTGCACACAACCGGTACCGAGGGGACCCCACTTTTGGAAAACAACAATGGCGTGATCCACCCCAAAGGCAATAGTGGTGAACTTCGCTGGGCTGCCGAGGGATATTTCAGTAACAAAGCAACCGCCCTGCTGGAGCCGTCGCTCTTTGGTTCTCCGGGTGACACTACTCTCCGCCTGAATCGCGGCTACATAAAACTCGGCGGCGGCGGTCTTGAACTTGAGGCGGGACGTGATGAGAACTGGTTCGGGCCTGGATATCGCGGGTCTACCGTCCTAACCAACAATGCGCAGAATTTCGACCAGATAAAACTTTCCAGTCCGGAGCCGTTGGATGTTGTCTGGGTCAAGCACTGGCTGGGGGATCTGAAATATTCACTGATTGTCTCGCGTTTTGATAAAACAGGAAGTGGCGATACCTTGAGGCAACCTTATTTCATCGGCTTCAAGCTGGCGGTCAAGCCTAAGGAGTGGTTCGAATACGGCATCAACTTCATCCGCCAGGAGGGTGGTCCCGGCTTCACCAGCAAGACAAGCCTGACAGATGAGATCTTTGGCGGGGGCGATACTAACCATAACAATACCATTGCCGGCTTGGACCTCCGCTTTCGTGTCCCCCAATTGCGCAACACCGAGTTTTATGCCGAGTACTCGGGCGAGGACAATGCTGGGGGGGTGTGGCCGATTGTCGAGAGCTATGTTGCCGGTATTTTTGTCCCCAATCTGACGTCCTCCGGAAGAGACGATTTCCGCTTCGAATATTTTCTGGGCAGTGTCATGCTGTATGGTGACTGGAAGTTTCCAGCCGGCTATGTCTATCACAATATGACCCCGGGCCACTCTCAAGGTACCAACGCTCAGGAGTTCTTCGGCCGCTATTCTCACTGGTTCAGCGTGCGAAACAATGTGGCGTTGGAATATTTCTACACCGAGCGTGGACGCACTAATCGTGTGCCGGGCCAGGTCATGGAATCAAAGCATGCCGGGCGTATCTTCTGGACGCTGCCGATATATGGCGATGTAGACACGCAACTTCTCTATGGAGTGGAAAAGATCAGTAACGTGAATCTGGTGGATGGTGCCCAGCGAACCAATCAACTCTTTAGTGTGGAGCTTCGCTACCGCTATTAACCGCCCACTCTATACCTCATTTGCGGTACAGCCTGATTGTTATCGGGTGGCCACAACGCGCATCTATTGCGACAAAAATTAATTTATACTCGTTGAATCGGTCGGTTATACGCATTTACACTTCTGGCACACTTAGTGCTAGTTTAGTATCAAACAATTCCATCAGGAGGTAGTACAAATGAAAAAAGTTCTCGCATCCATCGTAGCCGCCCTCGTAGCCGTTTCCTTCTCCGCAGTCGTGTTCGCTGCTGAAGCCGCCAAGCCGGAAGCAAAGCCTGCTGCTGAAGCTGCTGCTCCTGCCGCTGAGAAGAAAGAAGTTAAGAAACCGGCTAAGAAGAAAAAAGCCAAAAAAGCCAAAAAAGCTGAGAAAAAAGTCGAGAAAAAAGAAGAAGCTCCTGCTGCACCGGCTGCCGAAAAGAAATAATTTCTCCTTCACAGGGGTTAAAAAAAGCCGCATCGCGAGATGCGGCTTTTTTTATTTCCGGTAATACACTAGAATCGAGTTAATTTCAAACGAAAGGCTTATCATGAACGACCGTATTGTCCGTGCACTGAGTACGGCCGGTGGAATTCGGGTCATTGCCTGCACCACCGACGCCCTGGCCAGCGAAATCTGCGATCTTCAGCAAACATCCGCCACGGCAAGCATTGCCTTGGGACGTGGGCTGGCGGGCGGGGCCTTGATGGGTGCGCTGCTCAAACCGGGACAGCGTGTTGGACTCAAATTCGAGGGCAACGGTCCCCTGGGAAAGCTGATCATCGAGGCCGATAGCGACGGTGCGGTTCGGGGCTGTGTGGGCAATCCGGCAGCAGAGGCACCGCCACGGGAAGACAAGTGGAACGTGCCGGGCATTATCGGCCGGGCAGGTTTTCTTACGGTGACAAAAGACCTGGGAATTGGCGGAGAGCCTTACCGCGGCATGGTACAACTCCGCAGCAGCGAAATCGGTGATGACCTGGCATATTACCTGGCCGATTCCGAGCAGACACCGTCGGCCGTTGGCCTGGGTGCGACCCTGGATACAAGCGGCCGGATCGCCACGTGTGGCGGTTTTCTGGCACAGGCGCTGCCGCATGCGGATGAGGCGGAGATCGAGGCCGTCATGGCACGGATCGCGTCACTGCCACCGCTTTCCGAACTGCTGCGTGCAGGCGGCCCCGAGGCCATTCTGGCGGAAATCTTTGGGACGGTGCCCTACACCCTGCTGGAAACGCATGACATCTTCTTCCGTTGCGGTTGCAGCCAGGAGAAGGTAAAACGTGCCTTATTATCTCTTGGGCAGGCAGAGCTTGATGATATCTGCCGGAAACAGGAAGGCGCCGAGGTGAGGTGCGAGTTCTGCCGCCGGGCATATCACCTGGATGTGGCGGATGTGGAACAGCTGGTTAAGGCAATTACGGATCCTGAATTGTGAATTTTAAATTGAAGGGCCGAAAGACGATTGAGGCGGAATTTTAATTCAAAAGCAAGAATTCAAATTCATACTCAGGTGTTGATAAGATGCGTACCATAAAACTGATCATAGAATACGACGGCACCAACTATGCCGGCTGGCAGATCCAGCCCAATGGACTTGCCGTTCAGCAGGTCATCGAAGAGGCCCTGCACCGGCTCCTCAGGGAAACGGTGCGACTGCGTTCTTCCGGGCGCACCGATGCCGGTGTGCATGCCCGTGGCATGGTGGCAGCCTTCCAGACCAGCACCAACCTGCCGCTCAAGGCCTATGTGGAAGGCACCAACCGCTTTCTTCCCGCCGATATCGCCATCCTCGATGCCACCGATGCGCCGGCGGGCTTCAGGCCGATCGGCGACGCCGTAGCAAAGCTTTACCGTTACACGATTCTTGCGGCACCGATACGTTCACCCCTGCACCGATTCCATGCCTGGCATATTCGCGAAACACTCGACCTGGCCGCCATGACGGAGGCGGCACGCCATTTTATAGGCTCGCATGATTATGCGGCCTTCCGTGCCTCCAATTGTGTGGCAAAGACTACCGTGCGCCGGATAGACAGCGTTTCTGTCACGCGTTCGGGTGATTTCATCATCATCGATGTTATCGGCGAGGGCTTCCTGAAAAACATGGTACGGGTCATGGCCGGGACGCTGGTGGATATCGGGCGGGGGAGGTTCAGCCCGAGCCACGTGGCCTGGCTGCTGCAAAACCGGGATAGAAAACAGGCCGGCGTGACGGCGCCGGCCTGTGGGTTATGCCTGATAAAAGTCGATTATCGGAACTGATTACTTATTCTGCCAGCAACTTCTTGACCAGATTTTCCATGGAACGGCCAATCTCGTCCGAGAATCCCCGGTACACCTCGGCCACCTTCCCCTTCTTGTCAATCACGAACATCACCGGCACTGATATGATGCCATAATCCGTCTGAACCTTTTCCGGGGCCAGGGCCACCGGATAGTTGATATGGCGTTCGGCAACAAATGACTTGACCGCTCGCTCCCCGTCCTCGTCCAGGCTTTGGCCGAGGAACTGCAGCCCCTGCTTGCCATACTTGCGATTCATTTCCACCAGATGGGGGATAGAGGCCTTGCACGGCGCGCACCACGTAGCAAAAAAATCCATCACCAGCACATACCCCCGGTAATTTTCCAGGGATACCTGCTGGCCAGACGTGGTGACCACCTTGAAGTCCGGTGCCTCCTGACCCGGCCTGGGCAGCGCATACAGCTGCGCCGGGAGCAGGATGGCGAGTCCGATCAAGACGGCAACTACGCATCGATAAACCGGCCTGTCGCGTTTCATCCTGTTATAACGCCTTGGCGATCAATGCATCCAACTGGGATTTCGGTACGGCGCCAACGACTTGGTCGATAACAGCGCCCCCCTTGAACAGGATCAGGGTAGGAATGCCACGGACACCATATTTACCCGGAGTTGCCGGATTTTCATCAACATTAACCTTGCCGACCTTGACCTTACCGGCATATTCCTCGGCAACGGCATCCACCAGCGGCGCAATCGCCTTGCAGGGTGCGCACCAGGTTGCCCAGAAATCTACAAGAACCGGCAGTTCCGACTGCAAGACCTCCCGGTCGAAATTTGTGTCAGTGAATGCCATTACCTTTTCGCTGGCCATACGTTCTCTCCTTTGGGTATAGGGAAATTTTCCCGAATGATATACCAGGATGGGAAAAAATCAAGGGCAAACTCCGAATGCCGTCGTACGCCGGCTTTGGTTGAAATAGCGCCGGTAAGGGAGTATGCTGGCGCTGTAATTTGCGAACACGGAGCCGGGAGTATGCCCCATCTGCCGCTGAACATAGACATGCACGACAGAATCGCCCTGGTTGCCGGTGGCGGACAGGTGGCCTGCCGCAAGGTGAAGGCGCTACTGGCGTCAGGCGCTTGCGTGCGGGTGGTGACGCCAGTCATGGTCCCCGAGATTTCGGATCTGGCGGCTTCCGGGGTTATTGCCCTGTGCAAAAGGCGCTATCAGCCAGGAGACCTGGATAACTGCTTCCTGGCAGTGGCGGCCACCGACGATGCCGAGGTAAACCGTAGAGTGGCCGCGGATGCCCGTCAGCGCGGCATCCTTGTTGCCGTTGCGGATGCACCCGAGCTGGGCACCTGCACCTTCCCCGCCGTGCTGCGCAGAGGCAACCTGGAAATCAGCGTGAGTACCGGCGGCCGCTGTCCCGCCTTTGCCCTGCTGGTCAGGGATCTGCTGGCCGGGGTGATCGGGGACGACTACGGCATCGCCCTGGAACGGGTGGCTTCCGAACGCGAAAAGCTGTTGACGGAAGGGAATGACAGCACTTACAATAGTCAGCTTGTACGCACCATTGCCCAACGCCTGATCGCGGAGTTGTCCGCGAAAACTGAACAAAACGTGTCTGAAGACTGAAGCTGGACGGTGCCTCCAACGGTTTTCAGCCAGTCAATGTGCTTCCCAAGGAATCGCCATGAGCCAAATTTTCTTCTACGTAACCATTGCCCTGTACAGTTGCGCCACCCTGGCCTACCTGGCTTACCTGATCAGGACGACACCGGCGGTGGCAACCTGGGCCAACCGGCTGGTCATCTCGGGCTTTGCAGCCCATTTCCTCTCAACCATACACCGGTTTAATTCGGCCGGGCACCTGCCTATTACCAACATGCACGAATCCCTGTCATTCTTCAGTTTGGCCATTGTCGGGGCATTCATCTTTTTTGAACGCAGATACCGGGTGACCATCCTCGGATCGTTTATACTGCCGGTGGCGCTTTTGCTGATTGTAGCCTCCAGTGCCTTTCCCTCGGCTATCAGCGGATTGAACCCGGCCCTGAGGAGCAACTGGCTCTGGCTTCATACGATCATGGCCTTTATCAGCTATGCCGCCTTTACCATCGCCTTTGGCGCGGCGGTGATCTACCTGATACAACAACATTTTCTCAAAAAAAAGCGCCTGGGGGCGCTTTTTCAGAAACTTCCCTCGCTGGAGACGCTGGACGATATCAACTATCGCTGCCTTACCGTCGGCTTTCCGCTCTTGACAATAGCCATCATCTCCGGCGCCATCTGGGCTGAAAAGGCCTGGGGCACCTACTGGAGCTGGGATCCCAAGGAGACATGGTCGCTGATTACCTGGTTCATATATGCGGCACTGCTGCACGGCAGGCTGACCACCGGCTGGCGGGGAAGACGAGCCGCGCTGCTCTCCATAGCCGGCTTCCTGATCATGCTGTTCACCTTCGTTGGGGTGAACCTGTGGATGCCCGGCCTGCACAGCTATAAATGATGAATACCTTTTTTTGCAGCTATCCCCAGCATTCGAGGATTTACCTTGCAGTAAGGATACACGGCGCATGAATATCATCGTAGTAGGCCTCTCCCATAAAACCGCACCGGTCGAGATCCGGGAAAAGGTTGCCTTTTCCCCCAACCAGATCGAGAAGCCGCTCAGAGAACTGGTGGCCCTGGACGACATCATCGAGGGGGTAATCGTCTCCACCTGCAACCGGGTGGAGATCTACGCAACCACCCGCGACATCGCTGGCGGCATAGCCCGCATCAAGCGCTTCATGGCTGAGTACCACCGCATCCCCTTTGAGACGCTTGAGACACACCTCTACACGTACCATTCCGAGGCCGCCATACGCCACGTCTTCCGGGTTGCCTCCAGTCTAGATTCCATGATCGTGGGCGAGCCCCAGATCCTGGGACAGATCAAGACATCCTACGGGTATGCCGCCGAATACAAGTCCTCGGGCATTATTCTCAACCGTTTCCTGCACAAGGCCTTCTCGGTTGCCAAGCGGGTTCGCACCGAGACCAGGATCGCCTCTTCCGCAGTTTCCGTGGCCTTTGCGGCGGTGGAACTGGCCAAGAAGATCCTGGGCGACCTGTCCGACAAGACCGTCATGCTGATCGGCGCCGGTGAGATGTGTGAACTGGCGGCAAAGCATTTCCTCAACAGCGGCGCCAAGGGGGTGATGGTGACCAACCGCACCTTTGAGCGCGCTGAACGGCTGGCCGAGGATTTCGGTGGCGAGGCGGTGCGGTTCGAGGAGATGTTTGAACACCTGCACCGCGCTGACATCGTCCTCTCCTCCACCGGCGCCCCGCACATCATCATCGGCCCGAAAGACGTGGTGGAGGTTATCCGGCGGCGCAGGTTCAAGCCGATGTTCTTTATCGACATCGCCGTGCCGCGCGACATCGATCCCAAGGTGGACAACCTGGAGAACGCCTACCTGTTCACCGTGGACCACCTGCAGGAGATCGTCCAGGCCAACCTGGCCCAGCGCAACAAGGAGGCGGAAAAGGCCGAGGAGATCATTGACCAGGAGATCGGCCAGTTCCACAAGTGGCTCTCCTCCCTGGAGGTGACCCCCACCATCGTTGCCCTGCGCACGCGTTTCGACGAGATCCGGCGCGCCGAACTCAGCCGTACCGCAACCACCTGGAAGGATATGGCTCCCGAGGACGAGAAACGGTTGGAGGCGCTCACCTCGGCCATCATGAACAAGCTGCTCCACACCCCTACCCTGGTGCTGAAAAAGGCCGGCCAGGGGGGCAGGGTGGATCTCTACGTGGATGCCCTGCGGCAACTGTTCGACCTGGAGGCGGCCCCTGAAGAGGCCGAGGAGCTGGAGCTGGAGGAGTGATCCTCCCTGCGCCGCTTCTCCCCGGAACCCTGATCAAACGCTACAAGCGCTTCCTGGCGGATGTACTGCTGGGAGACGGCAGCGTCGTCACCGTCCATTGCCCCAACTCGGGCAGCATGAAGGGGTGTGCGGTCCCCGGCAGCCGGGTGTTTCTCTCCCGCAGCCCGAATCAGGGCCGAAAATACCCCTTCACGTGGGAGTTGGTTGAGTCCGATGGCTTCTGGGCCGGCATCAACACCGCCCTGCCCAACCGGTTGACCCGGGAAGCCATCGAGGATGGCACGGTCACAGAGTTGCACGGCTACGCAACCATCCGTCCCGAGGTTCCCTATGGCGAGCACAGCCGCATCGACCTGCTGCTGGAAGGCCCAACGGGCCGGTGCTTCGTGGAGGTCAAGAACGTCACCCTGGTGGAGGATGGACGTGCCCTGTTCCCGGATGCGGTCACCACTCGAGGCCAGAAACACCTGAACGAACTGATGCGGGTGGTGCGGGAAGGGGACCGGGGTGTGATATTCTTCACCGTGCAGCGGGGCGACGGTAACAGCGTTTCCCCTGCCGACGCCATCGACCCGGAGTACGGAAGGCTGCTCAGGCTGGCCCTGGCAAACGGCGTTGAGGCGTTGGCCTACCGGGCGCTGGTAACACCGGGGGAGATCAGACTGACGGAGCGGTTGCCGGTTATTGTGTAAGGCAAAAGCAAAGGACTTTCTCTCACTCGCTCACGCTGTTCGCTCAAGCTCGCAAAGGACACAAAGTAAAAGACAACGACGTAGGATCTTACCCAAGAGATGAATGTTTTCTTTGTGAGCTTTGTGAGCTTTGTGAGAGACAGCTTTTGACGTTATAAACTTTAAGGAAATGGAGAATTGAATATGCCCCCCAAGGAATTACGCATCGGTACCCGCGCCAGCCAGCTGGCACTCTGGCAGGCCAACTGGGTCAAGTCCGAACTGGAGAAGAGATACCCCGGCATGCAGGTGACCCTGACCAAGATCAAGACCATCGGCGACAAGATCCTGGATGTCCCCTTGGCCCAGGTTGGCGGCAAGGGACTGTTCGTCAAGGAGATCGAGGAGGCCATGCTGCGGGGCGAGATCGATATTGCCGTGCACAGCATGAAGGACGTGCCGACCGACTTCCCGGAAGGCCTGGGGCTCTGCTGCATCACCGAGCGCGAAGATCCGCGTGACGCCGTGATCTCCCGCAACGTGAAATTTGTCGACCTGCCCCAGGGGGCCAGAATCGGCACCAGCGCCCTGCGACGCCAGGCACAGCTGCTCAAGGTGCGGCCCGACCTGGAAATGGTCATCATCCGCGGCAACGTTGAGACCCGCATCCGCAAGCTGGAGGACGACAAACTGGACGCGGTCATCCTGGCCGCAGCAGGCCTGAAGCGGCTCGGCTTTACCGAAAAGGTGGCCGAATACCTGGACACCGACCTCTCCATCCCGGCCATCGGCCAGGGTGCCCTGGGGATCGAATGCCGCCTGGCCGACCCTGTCATCACCGAGACCATCGCCTTTTTCAACCATCCCGACACCAGCTTTGCCGTGCGGGCCGAACGTGCCCTGCTGAAACGGTGCGAAGGGGGATGCCAGGTGCCCATTGCTGCCCATGGAACGGTCAATGGCGGCATCCTGCGGCTGGTGGGCTTTATTGCCGCAGTGGATGGCCAGCGCTCCGTGCGGGCAGAGATCAGCGGCCCCGTGGCGGAATGCGAGCAACTGGGTGTCCGCTTGGCCGACCAGCTCCTCGCCGATGGCGGCAAGGCGATCCTGGAAGAGGTGTATCAGCGGGAGATCAGCGGCTGAGATGTCCGTGGCGCAGCACATTCAGACTGAACACCAACGGTTGAAGTAGATCTTCAAACCTTTTGTCTTCAGCCTTTCCACCTTGCGGGAGGTGCCCAACATGAAAACCGAACAAACCAAAAAAGGTATTGTCTATCTGGTGGGCGCGGGGCCCGGCGATCCGGGTTTGATTACCGTGCGGGGCGTGGAATGCCTCTGCCGGGCCGAGGTTGTGGTCTATGACTACCTGGCCAACGAGCAGTTGCTGAATTACGCGCCAAGCGAGGCCGAACACATCTATGCCGGCAAGATCGGTGGCAAGCACAACCAGGACCAGGCCGAGATCAACCAGCTGCTGGTGGATAAGGCCCGGGCTGGAAAAACCGTCGTGCGGCTCAAGGGGGGTGACCCCTTTGTCTTTGGCCGGGGCGGCGAGGAATGCGAGGCACTGCGAGAGGGAGGGATCACCTTTGAGGTGGTGCCGGGCGTGACCGCCGGCGTGGGCGCGGCCGCCTATGCAGGGATACCCCTGACCCATCGGGACTACACCGCATCGGTGGCCTTTGTGACCGGCCAGGAGGGGAAGGGGAAAGACGAGTCAGCCATCGACTGGGAACGCCTCTCCCTGGGGAGCGGCACGGTGGTCTTCTACATGGGGATCACGACCCTGCGGCGCAACATGCAGCGGCTCCTGGAGCACGGCCGGAGTCCACAGACCCCGGTGGCCCTGGTGCGCTGGGGCACCACGCCGGAGCAGCAGGTATTGACCGGCTGCCTGGCAGATATCGCCGACCGTGTCGAACAGACCGATTTCAAGCCGCCGGCCGTGGTCATCGTGGGTGAGGTTGTGGCATTGCGGGACAAGTTGCGCTGGTTTGACACGCGTCCGCTCTTCGGCAGGGAGATACTGGTGACACGCGCCGCCGACCAGGCCGGAGAATTCTCCTGCATGCTCACCGAGCGTGGCGCAACGGCCATTGAATGTCCCACCATCAAGCTGGTGGAACCGGATGAGTGGGAGCCGCTGGATGCCGCCATTCGCGCTCTTTCCGGCTATGACTGGCTGGTGCTCACCTCGGGCAACGCGGTGCGCAATTTCTTCCAGCGCATGGAAAACCTGGGACTCGACGCCAGGGCCTTAGCATCCTGCAAGGTCTGCACGGTGGGGCCGAAGACCGCCGAGGCCGTAGCCGCATTCGGCATCCGTCCCGACCTGATCCCGTCCGACTACAAGGCCGAAGGGGTCGTGGCGGAGCTGGCAAAGCATGATGTGTCCGGCAAAAGGATCCTCTTCCCCCGGGCCGACCGCGCCAGGGAGATCATTCCCCGCGAATTGCAGCGCAGGGGAGCCCTGGTGGACAGCCCGGTGGCCTACCGCAATATCCTGCCGGACCGGTTGCCGCCCGAAGCGCTGTTCGCCCTGGAGAAACGCTCCGTGGACTGTATCACCTTTACCTCGTCATCCACGGTCCAGAACCTGGCCGAGATGCTGGGAAGCGACCTGCTGCTGGACATGCTGAAGGGGGTCACCGTGGCATCCATCGGGCCGATCACCTCCCGCACCTGTCACGATCTGGGCCTCAAGGTCGATATCGAACCGCCCCGGTCAACCCTTGCCGAACTGCTCGCTGCCATCGAGCAGCATTTCAGCCGTTAGCGGGCGGAGCGACTCTTTGCAACCCAAGTAATCGACCTGCAATGGCAAACTATGCATTCGTTACCATATGGCGTCTTGAAGCCCCTCTCGAGGAGGTTTGGGACGCCATTTATCATTCCGAGACCTGGCCGGAATGGTGGCGCGGCGTGGAGAGCGTCATCGAACTGGAAAAGGGTACCAACGGCGGGATCGGCAACAAGCGGCGCTACACCTGGAAAGGGGTGCTCCCCTATCGGCTGACCTTCGTGATTTGTACCACGACCATAGAGCATGGCCGGTTGCTGGAAGGCACTGCCAGCGGTGACGTGGTGGGCACGGGGATCTGGCGGTTCAGCCAGGAAGGCGATGTGACCGTTGTACGCTATGAATGGCGGGTGCGAACGACAAAACGGTGGATGAACCTGCTGGCACCCATGGCCAGGCCCCTGTTTCGCTGGAACCACGACAAGGTCATGGGGTGGGGAGCCGAGGGGCTGGCCGGAAACCTGGGGCGGCTCTGCGGCAGCGAATCCTATCCCGCCTGAACATTCCGTTTCAAAGCTTGAAAAGGCTGTCCGACAGCTCCACATTCACTTCCAGATCGTCCATCAGGACCTCCTCGACCTGAGTTCCTTTACTGTCGTAGGCTGCACTCTTCAAGGGGAGCAGGGTTGACCGGTCAAGCCAGAGCACGTAGCGATGAATTCCCTCCAGGGCGCGGCCCTTCTCTCCCTCGACCGCGACAACAACCGACTCCTTCCCGCCTACCCGTTCCTCCCTCTGAACAATAGTCGTGCCCCGCTCTTGAAGTCGTCTCACCCGTTGCAACAACGCACCGATGTCGGATTCATCCACCCGATGTCCCTGGGCGCTCTTCACCAGGCTGTTGTCCGGGCTCAGGGTCAGGACAAAGGCCGGAATAAAAGCCAGCGGCCTGATTCGCACCGTCTTTGCCACCGGGTCGTACACCAGGACCGCCCCCTTGTGGGGGGTAACAAACTCCATGCGGATGAAGCCGGGCCGCTTATAGTAATAGCGGATGACCTCCCCGTTGTCGCCACTGCCGGAGCGGAGCGTCATCCGGTACGAGCCGACCTCGCCGTAGCGTTCCAGGGCAGAGCCCACCGGGTCGGTGAGGGGGATGACCAGCGAGAGTAGAAGCAGGATAGACGGTATCATGTTGGCTATGGCGTGACCTCCAGCACCCCTTCCATTCCCTTATCACGATGGCTTTCAAAGAAGAGCAGTTTCTTGTCGCAATAGAACGGATAGCTGCCGGTCTTTGTCGGTGTGAACCTGACAACCTTCGGGTCGCTCTCCAGGGACTCGTCGATATCGATCCCCGCCTCGGGCGCCTTGAGGACGAGATTGTGGGGAACGATCCCCGGTTCCTTCCTGACCTTCAATTCCACCGGTATGTTGACCCTGACGATGATATGATTGGGGGAGAAGTAGTAACTCCCCCCGATGACCTCTGCCCGCTGGATGCCGTCGGCGCCCATGGCGGCTGTGAACGCCTCCTCCCGCTTCGACCGTTCCTCGCCGCCCACGGCTGCAGCGAAAGCGAGGCTAACAACAAGCGCCACGCTGATGCCCAGGTATCTCATCTTGTCCCCCCGCATAAACTTCGTTGAGCGCCCCGACTAGTATGGAAACCTCTCGGGTCACGTTACACAAATAGTAGCCTGCGTCGGAGAAATTGCAATCTGGTCCGCCGGTCCGCATACCCGGCCGGATGCTTTTTGCGGGATTCGGCAATCCGTGCCTGACACCTTTCCCTCCCTTTGTTCATAAAAAATGCGACAGCCTGTCAATTCTCGTGACAGGTATTGCCCCCGCGGCCTGCCGAATTGTGGCGCTCTTCATCAACCAAGCCTTCAACAATCTAATGAGTTAGCCAAACCATGCCGTAATGACGGCTATTGGCACACAATTTTCAGAAGTTGTTCAAGACCCGACACTACGGAGCCTCCCATGCGATCCGCCGAATTGATTGCAATGAAGACGTTGTGACCTTCTGATACCCATTACACCCGCAATTTTGGCAGTACAAGGAGACCACCATGGCACGGAACTTTTCACGACGCGATTTCATCAAGACAGCAGGCATGGGCACCATGGGGCTGGCCTTGGGCGGCCCGACGCTGCTGACCAACGCCTTTGCCGCAAAACCGGGACGCAGGACCCTGCGCATCCTCCAGTGGAGCCACTTCGTTCCCCGCTACGACCGCTGGTTCGACCCGTACGCCAAGCGATGGGGCGAGGAGCACAACGTGGACGTGATCGTCAACCACATCAGCCTCTCGGACCTGCGGAGCACCTTCGCCTCCGAGGTGGTAGCCGGGAGGGGGCACGACATCGTCGAATTCATCGACCCGCCCTGCGATTTCGAGCCGAGCGTCCTCGACCTGAGCGACCTCAATCAGGAGGCACGCAAGCGGTTCGGGGAACAGGCCCCCTTTGCCACGCGGAGCTCGTACAACCCCTTTACCCGGAAGTATTACGGCTTCTGCCACGGCTGGACCAGCGATCCGGGGGATTACCGAAAATCGCTCTGGCAAAAGGTGGGAAAACCGGATGGGCCGCGGACCTGGCAGGATCTGCTGGTCTATGCCGCCAGGATCAAGCGGGAGCTGGGCGTGCAGAACGGTATCGGCCTCTCTCAGGAGTTGGACTCGAACATGGCCGGCAGGGCGCTCCTCTGGTCCTTCGACACCGGCACCCAGGACAAAAACGGCAATGTGATCCTGGACAACAAGCGGTCGGTCGAGGCGGTGAAATACATGGCCGATCTCTATGAAAAGACCCTGACCCCCGAGGTGTTCGGCTGGACACCGGCCTCCAACAACCAACTGCTCATAGCAGGCCGGGCCTCCTACATCCTCAACTCCATATCCGCCTACCGCTCGGCCCAGAAGGACATGCCCGAGATCGCCAAGGACATCTATTTTACCCCGGCCCTGAAGGGTCCGGGCGGGACGGGATGGGCCAGTGAGCATGTCATCTACGTCTCGGTCATCCCCAAGTTCGCCGCCAAGAACGCGGACCTGGCCAAGCAGTTCCTGCTGGATCTCTGCGCCAATTACGACCGGGCCATGTGGGAAAGCGAACTGTACGCCTCACCTGCGTTTTTCCATACCCGCGTGCCCGCCGGAGAGCGTGGCTACCCCCAGGTGCACGGGGCAAAAAACCTCCGGGATATCTATAACGCCTGGTTCGGCAAGGACCCGTTCGCCCTCCCCGGAGAGGCGACCGGCAAACTCATCCCCCTCAGGGGCGCGGAAAAATGGTCAACCAACGTCGGGCATCCGGGAGCGGCAAACCCGGCCGAAGGGGAGATCTTCGGCACATTTATCATCCCCAACATGTTTGCCAGGGTTGCCCAGAAGCAGCAGAGCGCCGAGGAGTCGGTCAGGCAGGCTGCTGCCGAGTGCCGCAAGATATACGACAAGTGGCGAGCCCAGGGGCTGGTCGGGAACAAGAGGTAAACTGAGCCATGTCGGTAGTCAAGCTCTCGGGACTCAAAAAGCACTTTGGCAAGGTCAGGGCCGTTGACGGCGTGGACCTGGAAATCGCCGACGGGGAACTGCTGGTGCTTCTGGGCCCCTCGGGCAGCGGCAAGACCACGCTGATGCGGCTCTGCGCCGGGCTGGAAGCGCCGACCGGGGGAGAGATCCTCATCGACGGCGAGCGGGTCAATGACGTGCCACCTCGCAAGCGGGGTATCGCCATGGTCTTCCAGAGTTATGCCCTCTATCCCCACAAGACGGTCTTCAAGAATATCGCCTTTCCCCTGTCCATAGAAGGGATGGACAGGGGAAATATCACTCAAAAGGTGGAATGGGCGGCCGGGCTGCTGGGCATCGGCCACCTGTTGGAACGGGTGCCGTCTCAGTTGTCGGGTGGCGAACGGCAGAGGGTTGCCATAGCCCGGGCACTGGTACGAAGGCCCCGGGTGCTGCTTATGGACGAGCCGCTCTCGAACCTGGACGCCAAGGTCAGGCATACGGCCCGGGACGAACTGAAGAAATTCCAGCGGGAGATCGGCGTTACCACCATCTACGTCACCCATGACCAGGTGGAGGCCATGGGCCTGGGCGACCGGATCGCGGTGATGAACAACGGAGTGGTGCGGCAGATCGGCACCCCGGACGTGATCTACCACGACCCTGCCGATACCTTCGTGGCCGGCTTCGTGGGGATGCCCCCCATGAACTTCCTGGATAGCGGGGACACCGTCATCGGCATCAGGCCCGAGGCGTTCCTGCCCGCGGAACTCATCACCGACCCGGATCGGATGGATTTCCAGTTCAGGATCGAGCGGGTGGAAAACCTGGGGTCCTACAGCCTCGTGTATGGGAAGGTGGGAAGCGAGGGGGTCATTGCCAACCTCTCCCGGCGCCATCCCGTGGAGGAGGGGACGGAACGGGCATTCTCCATGCGGCGGGCTGATGTACGCTATTATGACAAGGCAAGCGGCCGGAGGATCATGCCATGAAAGCCGGCCGCTTCATTGAACGCGACAACGTGCTCGCCATACTGCTGTTATTGCCGGTCGTGATCTACCTCGCACTGTTCATCGGCTTTCCCTTTGTCATGTCATTTATCTACAGCATCAGCGATGCGACCATCGGCAACCCCCACTTCCGGATCACCGGATTCAACAACTTCCGCGCCATAATCGAAGACGAGGCGTTCCGCACCTCTCTCAAAAACACCTTTATCTTCACCTTCGTCTCCATAGGGCTGGTCCTTGTCCTGGCCCATATCCTGGCCGAGATCCTGATACGGGACTTTCCGGGCAAATGGGTTGCCCGATTCCTCCTCATGCTCCCCTGGACCGCCCCCATCGCCCTGGGGGCCATCGGCTTTCTCTGGTTCATGGATTCCGTCTACAGCCCCTTCGACTGGCTCTTGCGCAGGATCGGACTTCTCGGGAAACCGGGCGATCTCCTGGGCCCCATGAGCAACCTCTACTGGCTCGGCAGGCCCTGGCTGGCCATGGCCTCGGTTATCCTGGTGCACGTCTGGCGCCTCATCCCCCTGGCAACGGTGATCCTGATAGCGGGGATGAACTCCATTCCCCGGGAGGTTGTCGAGGCGGCCCAGATGGATGGCGCCGGCTATTTCCGGCGGCTCTTCCACATCACGCTGCCCCTGCTGTTTCCGGTGATCGGGGTAACGGTGCTGTTCGCCGTATTCTTCACCTTCACCGACATGACCGTGGTCTGGGTCCTCACCAAGGGGGGCCCGCCACCCAATGCAACCCAGGTCCTGGCCAGCCTGGCATTCCTGAAGACCATCCAGGCAGGCGACCTGGCCCAGGGAGCGGCGGTGGCGATCTTTTTCTTCCCGGTGCTGGCGGGCGTGGCCGCCATCGTGCTCAGGCTCGTCAAGAAGGCGGTGGTGATATGAGCGTCCCTCGCATCCTGAAGAGGCTGTTTTCAAAAGGCGCTTTCTACGGGGCCCTGACCTGCTTTATCCTGTTTTCCGCCACCCCGTTCTACATCATGCTGATCACCATGTTCAAACAGAACCACGACCTGCTCAACCCCGACAACAACCCGTTCATCTTCAACGAGGCGCCGACCCTGGACCACATGAGGCTGCTCTTCACCCAGACCGAGTACACGGTATTCCTCCTCAACACCCTGCTCGTCGGGCTGGCGGTGGTTGTGATCACTGTCTGCCTCGCCCTTCCAGCGGCCTTCAGCCTGGCCAGGATGGCCGGCACCTGGGGAGAGGGCCTGGCGGTCGGCATCTTCCTCACCTACCTCGTCCCCCCAACCCTGCTCTTCATCCCCTTGTCACGGATCGTGGCCGATCTCGGGTTGCAGGATTCCCTCTGGTCCCTGATCCTGATCTATCCCACGTTCACCGTCCCCTTCTGCACCTGGCTCCTCATGAGCTTCTTCAAGGCCATTCCCAGGGACATCGAGGAACAGGCCCTGATTGATGGCTGCAGCCGGCTCGGCGCATTTTTCAGGATCATCCTCCCGCTCTCCGTGCCGGGGATCATCACCATAGTCGTCTTTGCCTTCACCCTCGTGGTTAACGAGTACATCTATGCCCTGGCCTTCATCCAGGAGTCGGGCAAGAAGACCATCAGCATCGGGCTGACCACTGAACTGGTCAGGGGCGATGTATTCTACTGGGGGGCCCTGATGGGCGGCGCGCTGGTGGCGAGCATACCGGTGGCCCTGCTCTATACCATGTTCCTCGACCGGATCATTTCAGGTCTGGCCATGGGTACGTTAAAGCGATGACCTCGAAAAAACACGACGACCTGTCAACTTTCGAGACAGGCGACCGTCCCACGGATAAGCGCCAGTCCTGCCCTGCCGCTGCCACACCACCCAATATTCAACCGGTTAGCGCGGCACAGGGCCATGTTTACGCCTTGGCATGAAATTTCCACTGGTTGGCTTCATATTCCACCCCCTGAAAGGAGCACTCCCATGACTAAAACGATTGCGTTCGGCGTTGCCGCAACCCTGATGCTGGCAGTTCCCGCCATGGCGGCCGAGGCGCCGCCTGACACACCACCAGCGGCCTACAACACCGACAGCCATCCGTCGCCCGAGGTGGCGCCCGGCATCTACGGGAAGATGGCTACCCAGGTAATGAGCAAGTTCAAGCTCTCCATCGGCGGCTACATCAAGCTCGACTACGCCTACAACTCGGTCAACCTGGGCAACAACGGCGTCATCACACCCAGCAACGGGGCGATCCCTTCCAAGTCCATCACCGGCACCGGGCCAAACTCGGCCACCTTTGCCAATCAAGAGCAGTCGCTCTTCTCCCCGAAACAGTCGCGCATCTGGTTCAAGGTCGATGGCCCCGGCTTTAGCGGCGCCAAAACCGGCGCGTTCCTGGAGGTGGATTTCTACGGCGACAACTCGGCCGCCTCCGAAAGCCCGATGCCCCGGCTGCGTCACGCCTATGGCACCATCGACTGGCCCCACACCCAGGTCCTGTTCGGCCAGTACTGGGACATGTTCGCCCCCATGATCGCCTCAACCGAGGACTTCCGCACCGCGGCCCCCCAGGGCGCCCCCTATGGTCCGCGTGTCCCGCAGATCAGGGTGACCCACACGCTTGACCTGAACCCCGACAACCAGTTGAAGTTTGTCGTGGCGCTGCAGGACCCGAACCAGAACGGTGACAACAATAATGCGGCGACCGGCGAGTACGGCCCCAACGTGAATTATGCCGGCCAGATTATTTATATCAACAAGACACTCGGGACGGCCCCCGGCTACATGAGCCTCTCAATGAACCCGCTCACCGTGGGATTCTTTGGCATCTACGGCAACGGCAAGGCGCCCAGCAACGCCAACCGCAGCCTGGATAGCTGGGGCTACGGCCTGTACACCTTTGTCCCGCTCCATGCATCGAGGAACGGCATTGACCGGACCATGACCGTGGCATTCGAGGGACAGGCCTATGCGGCCGCAAACCTGGCCTATGGCGGCGCCACCTCTACGTCGGTGGTCGGCACGACGCCGACGGGCGGTACCCCCGGCGCGGTTTCCAACACCTTCGACGCCGCCGGTCACCAGACGCCGGCCAGAAACTGGGGTTTCATCGGCCAGCTCAAGTTCTTCCCCACCCAGGACCTGGGCCTCACCGCCGGCTACGGTTCACGTCAGCCCTTTGACCGGTCCGACTACGACGGGATGGCCAACTACCAGCGCTTCTCGCGGCAAATCTATGCCAACGCGACCTATGACCTCAACGCCGCTATCCGGCTGGCCACCGAGTATCAGAATATCGAAACCAGGTACGGCAACGTCAATGGCGCGGCCGGCCACAATGCCAGCGGCGTGGACAATACCATCCGTCTCTGCGCCTATTATTTCTTTTAGCTAATCACCCGGCGTAAAGAGAGATCAATGACTTGATAGTGACGTAAATCGATGTAACCTAATGTAATAACCAGAACAAAGGAGGCGTTGACATGCAAGTGACGCGAAGGCAGTTCTTCAAGATTTCAGCCGCCGGGCTGGGGACATCCAGCGCCGTGGCCCTGGGCTTTTCGGCTGACGATGCCCTGGCCGAGGTACGCGAGTTCAAGCTGGAGCGGAGCAGCGAGACCCGCAACACCTGCCCCTACTGCTCGGTCTCCTGTGGCCTGATCATGCATAGCATGGGGGACCGGGCGAAAAACGCCGAGGCGTCCATCTTCCACATCGAAGGGGACCCGGACCACCCGGTGAACCGGGGCACCCTCTGCCCCAAAGGTGCGGGGCTGGTGGATTTCATCCACAGTCCCAACCGGCTCAAGTACCCGGAATACCGCGCCCCCGGTTCCAATGAGTGGAAACGCATCTCCTGGGACGAGGCGTTTACAAGGGTCGCCCGGCTCATGAAGAACGACCGGGATAAGAACTTCATTGCCAAAAACGCGGCAGGCGCCACGGTCAACCGCTGGACCACCACGAGCTTCCTGGCCGCCTCCGCCTCCAGTAACGAGACCGGCTGGATCACCCACAAGGTTGTACGCAGCACCGGAATGCTGGGCTTCGACAATCAGGCCAGGGTCTGACACGGACCAACGGTGGCCAGTTTGGCCCCCACATTCGGTCGCGGTGCAATGACCAACCACTGGGTTGACATCAAGAACGCCAACGTCATCGTCGTCATGGGCGGCAATGCCGCCGAGGCCCACCCGTGCGGCTTCAAATGGGTAACCGAGGCCAAGGCCCACAACCACGCCAAGTTCATCGTTATCGACCCTCGCTTCACCCGTTCCGCCTCGGTGGCGGACCTGTACGCGCCTATCCGCACCGGCACGGATATCACCTTCCTGGGCGGGGTGATCAACTACCTGCTCTCCCACGACAAGATCCAGCGAGAGTACGTCAAGGCGTACACCAACGCCGCCTTGATCGTGAACGAGGGATATAGGTTCGAGGACGGCCTGTTTTCGGGCTACGACGCACCGAACCGCACCTACGACCGGTCCACCTGGGCCTATGAGATGGGGCCGGACGGCTTTGCCAGGATCGACGAGACCTTGCAGCATCCCCGCTGCGTGCTCAACCTGATGAAACAGCACTACTCCCGCTATACGCCGGACATGGTGCACACGATCTGCGGCACCCCCAAGGAACAGTTTCTCCAAATCTGCGAGATACTCGCCTCAACCTCCGTACCCAACCGCACAACCACCTTCATGTACGCCCTGGGGTGGACCCAGCACTCGGTGGGCTCCCAGATGATCCGTACCGCGGCCCTGGTGCAGCTCCTTCTGGGCAACATCGGCATGCCGGGAGGCGGCGTCAACGCGCTGCGCGGCCACTCCAATATCCAGGGGCTCACCGACCTGGGGCTCCTGTCCAACCTGCTTCCCGGTTACCTGACCCTGCCGGGCGAAAAGGAAACCGACTACAACGCCTATATCGACAAGCGTACCCTTAAGCCGCTGCGCCCCAACCAGTTCAACTACTGGTCAAATTATCCCAAATTCCATGTCAGCCTGATGAAGTCGTGGTGGGGTGACAAGGCAACCAGGGAAAACAACTGGTGCTTTGACTGGCTCCCCAAACTGGATGTGGAGTACGACATCATGCGGCAGTTCGAGCTCATGGGCCAGGGCAGGATGAACGGCTACTTCTGCCAGGGATTCAACCCCCTGGGGTCGATCCCCAACAAGGGGAAGCTGATCAAGGCCATGTCCCAACTGAAATACCTGGTGGTGATCGACCCCCTGGCAACCGAGACCTCCTGCTTCTGGGAGAACCACGGCGAATACAACGACGTGGACCCCGCCAAGATACAGACCGAGGTGATCCGCCTCCCCTCCACCTGCTTCGCCGAGGAGGACGGTTCTCTCACCAATTCCGGGCGCTGGCTCCAGTGGCACTGGAAGGGGGCACCGCCGCCGGGCAACGCCAAGCCGGACGCGGAGATCATGGCCGGGATATTCCTCAAACTCAGGGAGTTGTACCTGAAGGAAGGGGGGGCGTTCCCCGACCCGATCCTGAACCTTGCCTGGAACTACCTGATCCCCCTCTCCCCGGCACCCGAGGAGCTGGCCAAGGAGTACAACGGCAAGGCACTGGCCGACCTGGCCGATCCCAAGGACCCGACCAAGGTGATTGTGAAAAAGGGGCAGCAACTGGACGGCTACGGCCAGCTCAAGGACGACGGCACCACCGCCTGCGGCTGCTGGCTCTTCTCGGGTTCCTATACCGAAAAGGGGAACATGATGGCCAGGCGGGACAACTCCGACCCCTCGGGCCTGGGCAACACCCTCAACTGGGCCTTCTCCTGGCCGGCCAACCGGCGGATCCTGTACAACCGCGCCTCCTGCGACCCGGAAGGCCGGCCGTGGGACCCGAACCGCAGGCTGATCTGGTGGAACGGCACCACATGGACCGGAGTGGATGTGCCGGACTTCAAACCCGACTCGCCGCCTTCCGAGGGGATGAACCCCTTCATCATGCACCCGGAAGGGGTGGGAAGGCTGTTTGCCCTGGACAAGATGGCGGAAGGGCCGTTCCCCGAGCACTATGAGCCGTTCGAGACCCCCATCGACACCAACCCTCTGCACCCGAAGGTGATCAGCAACCCGGCGGCCAGGGTGTTCAAGGAGGACTGGGCGACCTTTGGCAAGAGCAAGGAGTTCCCCTACGCTGCCACCACGTACCGCCTCACCGAGCATTTTCATTTCTGGACCAAGCACACGCGGCTGGCGGCTGTCATGCAGCCGGAGCAGTTCGTGGAGATCGGCGAGGAACTGGCCAAGGAGAAGGGGATTAAGGCGGGGGATCAGGTCAAGGTGTGGTCCAGCCGTGGCGTCATCAAGGCAAAGGCGGTGGTGACCAAGCGTATCAGGATGCTGGAGGTGAACGGCAGGAAGGTCCATACCGTGGGTATCCCGATCCACTGGGGCTTCAAGGGGGTCGCCAAGAGCGGCTACCTGGCAAACATCCTGACCCCGTTCGTGGGGGACGCCAATTCCCAGACCCCGGAGTTCAAGTCGTTCCTGGTGAATATAGAGAAAATATAGGCGAAACCTACGCCCCCTCCCTGCCCCTCCCCCGCTGGGGGAGGAAACTGACACTCCTCCCCCCAGCGGGGGGAGGCCGGGAGGGGGGCAGCAAGGAGACAAAACCATGCCATTACAATCACTCGACATAACCCGCCGTTCCGCCACCACCACCCCCTCGCCGAGCCAGCGCGAGACCCAGGAGGTGGCCAAGCTGATAGACGTCACCAAGTGCATCGGCTGCAAGGCGTGCCAGGTGGCGTGCATGGAGTGGAACGACACCCGCGACGCAGTGGGCACCAACCACGGCGTGTACGACAACCCCATGGACCTGACAGAAAACTCTTGGACCGTGATGCGCTACAGCGAGGTGGAGACCGACCGGGGCCTGGAATGGCTGATCCGCAAGGACGGTTGCATGCACTGCGCCAATCCCGGCTGTCTCAAGGCGTGTCCGGCTCCGGGGGCCATCGTGCAGTACTCGAACGGCATCGTGGATTTCCACGAGGAAAACTGCATCGGCTGCGGCTACTGCATCACCGGCTGCCCGTTCAACATCCCCCGCCTCTCCAAAAAGGACAGCAAGGTCTACAAGTGCACCCTCTGCTCCGACCGGGTGGCCGCCGGGCTGGAGCCGGCCTGCGTCAAGACCTGCCCCACCGGCGCCATTGTGTTCGGCACCAAGGAGGCCATGATCCATCACGCCGAGGGACGCATCGCTGACCTGAAGGAGCGGGGCTTTGCCAATGCCGGCCTGTACGACCCGCAAGGGGTGGACGGCACCCATGTGATGTACGTTCTGCACCATAGCGACAGGCCCGAGCTCTACAGCGGCCTCCCGGCGAATCCCTCCATCGGCCCGATGGTCGAGCTCTGGAAGGGCGCGGCCAAGCCGGTGGCCTCCCTGGCCCTGGCCGCAATCGGCGTCGGCGCTTTTGTCCACTACGTGACCAAGGGACCCAATGAGGTTTCTGAAGAGATCGAGAAGGAGTTTGAAGATGAAAAATGACTCCAAAACATTACTCCGTTTTACGGTTCCCGAACGGATCAACCACTGGCTGGTTGCCCTCAGCTTCTTTATTCTGGCCCTGTCCGGGCTGGTGTATTTCCATCCCCTCTACTACCCCTTGAGTCAACTGTTCGGTGGCGGGACCTGGGCACGCATCCTCCACCCGTTCTTCGGGGTGGTGATGATCTTCCTGTTCGGCGGCATGTTTTTCCGGTTCCGGAAACTGAGTATCATGACGCCGTCCGACAAGGAATGGCTGCGGCATGTCCGCGAGATCGTGAATGGCGAGGAACGGAACCTGCCGGAAGCGGGTAAGCTGAACGGCGGCCAGAAGCTGATGTTCTGGTCGCTGGTGACCTGCATGGTGCTGCTCATCCTGTCCGGCATCATTGTCTGGCGTGCCTATTTCTCGTTCCTGTTCCCGGCGGCGGTTGTCCGCTTCGCCGCCGTCGTGCATGCAGCAGCAGGGGTGGTAATGATCGCCCTGATCATGGGGCACATCTACATAGCCATCTGGACCAAGGAGAGTATCGGCGCCATGCTGTACGGCCGGGTGAGAAAGGCCTGGGCAAAACAGCATCATCCGGCCTGGTACCGGGAGATGACCGGGGGTGACAAATGAACACGGAAGCCAGCAGCCCCGAGTCGATCCCGATGGAAGCCCCGCTGGGAGAGATCCGTTTCCTTCGCCTTCCCAGCCGGGATCTGTTCAGCCGCCGCGCCGAACGATTGCGCCATCTTTCCCATGGTCATTCAATGGGAGATTACCTGGCATTTCTCGCAACCCTTGCAGATGCCCAACAGCAGGCACTGAACCGGTTTCCCGTAGTGCCGCTGCCCGATCCTTACGAACAGGCGCTCTGCCGCGAACACGGCATGCCGTTGCTCGCCGCCCGGTCCTGGTCCCGAGGCCCGGCATGGCGGGCTGGACTGGCCATGATTCTGCGTCAGATGAAGGAGGCCGCTCTTCCAACGGCTGTACGGGAGACGATTTCCGGTTTGGAGCAGATGAGTACTACCGGGTTGGAAGAATTGGCGGACAGGGTCCTGGCGGGTAACACGGCTGATGTTTCACCGCAGGAATTACCGTTTGTCGCCGCTGCCCTGCAGGTCTATTGGGTGCAGATGGCAACAGCGCTGGAAGAAGATTCGTTTGGAAGGCTGGAACAGGGCGGGATATGCCCGGTGTGCGGGTCGTTTCCGAATATCGGGGTAGTACGCACCGGCGGGGCAGAGCAGGGATTACGCTACCTCTGCTGCTCTCTCTGCGCCTCGCAATGGCATATGGTACGAATCAAGTGCAGCAGGTGCGAATCCACCCATGGTATCAACCACTACACCCTGGAGGGCTCGAACCACGCCGTCAAGGCGGAGAGTTGCGACGACTGCGACAGCTATCTGAAACTGTTATACCTGGAAAAGGATAGCCGGATGGAAGCCATGGCTGACGACCTGGCCTCCCTGGCACTGGATATGTTGATGGATAACGAGGGAAAGATGCGCTGCGGTCCAAACCTGTTCTTTCATCCCGGCAAGGGGTGATGGGTCACACATCGTTATTGATAATGATCCCGCCAGCCGGCCATTGCTGAAAACTGCCGGAAGCGCCATAGGTAAGAGACTGTTCCAGCAATTGCGCCAAAATGAACAGTGCAATCTGCACCATTGACACGGAGCGTTCCGCTAGGTCCTGATTCATCGCCGCCGCATGCCGCACCTGCTTCGCCTGTGTATTCAAGTCTTGATACAGACGGGGGATCTCCTTGTATCCCTGTTTCCCCAAACAGGTAATTACCTCGACCAAGGTGGCATTTGACGGCAACTCGGAGTTGGCGGCAACCTCGGAGACAGCCTGGCGGAGAGGGGCCGTATGTTCATTGATACGTTCGGTCGTACTCTCCTTTACGGCATTGATCTCTGCCAGTGCATCAAGGTTTACAGCTAAAAGTTCAGATGTCTCCCGCTCGAGAAGTGCGAGGAGTTCTCCCATAAGCTTCAGTTGTGTGGATAGTATGTCTTTCAGTTTGTCAATCAACGGTTCTCCCCGTTTTCAGACCTCAACCAACACGTTCAGGTCACTTCGGCAATCAATGCTGCTCATCTAAAAATAGCCTTTTACATGAATAATTAACACTAAAAAAATCCCCGCAGCCAAGGAGGTGACTACGGGGTAAAAAAGGAGGTAATGTACATATAAGACGCATTGCCGCCGGAATAGGTTACATCCAAAACCACCCCGGTCATAAAAAAAGCCTCCCATGTGCTTGGAAGGCTTTTTATTAATTCGGCCAACTATTTTTAAATAGCCAGCCTAATTTTTTCTGGTGCCGAGAACTGGAATCGAACCAGCACACCCTTGCGAGTACCAGAACCTGAATCTGGCGCGTCTACCAATTCCGCCACCTCGGCAATCGAGCTATTTCTATATCATCAGATCAGGGCGGATGCAAGAAAAAAATGGCTATTTCCCTTGCCATTATCCCACCGGATTTGTTACAGTCATTAACCTCCCTATCTAGTAAAGGAATGCCCGCCACACATGAATCTCCTTGCAGTAGAAAAACCTGCCCGCTACATGGGGGGCGAGATGGGCTCCATCCGCAAGGATGCGGCTGATCTGCGCTTTGCCCTGGCTTTTCCCGACGTGTACGAAGTGGGGATGAGCCACCTGGGGCTACGCGTCCTCTACCATATCCTCAACTGCGTTGACGGTATCGCGGCCGAGCGGGTTTTTGCCCCCTGGCCCGACATGGAGCGACAGATGGAGGAGGCGGGCGACGGCCTGACGACGCTTGAGACCGCGACCCCGCTGGCGGAATGCGATATCATCGGCTTTACCCTCCAGTACGAACTTTCCTACACCAATATTCTCAACATGCTGCGACTGGCGGGAATACCGCTCCTGGCATCCGGGCGCAACGATACCTTCCCCCTGGTGATCGCCGGCGGTCCGTGCGCCTTCAACCCCGAACCGCTGGCGCCGTTTTTTGACGCCGTCCTGCTGGGCGACGGCGAGGAGGCGGTGCTGGAGATCGCCGAGGCGGTGCGCCAGGCCAAGCGCCTTGATGAAGGAAAGCCGGCCCTCCTGGAGCGGCTGGCGGCCATCGAAGGGGTCTATATCCCTGCCTTCTTCGAACCCCGGCATAAAACGGACGGCACCATCGAACGGATCGTGGCGCTCAAGAGCGGATACACCACTGTTCGCCGCCGCTTTCTCGCGAATCTGGACACGGCTCCTTACCCCATTGACCCGGTTGTGCCGTTCATGAAGACGGTGCATGACCGGGTGGCGGTGGAGATTGCCCGCGGCTGCACCCGGGGCTGCCGGTTCTGCCAGGCCGGTTACATCTACCGCCCTCTGCGGGAACGCTCGCCGCAAACCATCCTGAACCTGGTGCAAGAATCCCTGCGAGCCACCGGCTACGACGAAATCTCGCTGTTGTCCCTCTCCAGCGGCGATTATTCCTGCATCGCGCCGCTCATTACGGAATTGATGGCCCGCTACGCCCATGACCGGATCGCCGTATCGCTTCCTTCCCTGCGTGTCGGAACCCTGACCGAGGGGCTGATCGAAGATATCAAAAAGGTGCGCAAGACCGGATTCACCCTGGCCCCGGAGGCGGGCAGCGAGCGGATGCGCAGGGTGATCAACAAGGGCATAACCGAGGCCGACCTGCTGGAAACGGCCGCCAACGTCTATCGCGCCGGCTGGCGCTCGATCAAGCTCTACTTCATGATCGGCCTGCCCGGAGAGACGGTTGAGGACATCAGGCAGATCTCCATCCTCGGCCGTCTGGTCAAGGATCAGGCCAAGGCTGTGGGCACCTCGGGCGAGGTCGGTGTGTCGGTCAGCACCTTTGTGCCCAAGGCGCATACCCCCTTTCAGTGGGAGCCGCAGATATCCGTGGATGAGATCAGGGAACGTCAGTACCAGTTGCACGGCGATCTCAAGAAACGCAAGCTCAATTTCAAGTGGCATGATGCCCCGCTTTCCTTCATGGAGGGGGTCTTTGCCCGTGGCGACCGCCGGCTGGCGCCGGTTTTGATGCGTGCCGTCGAATTAGGCTGCCGCTTTGACGGGTGGGGCGATCATTTTTCTCCGGAGTGGTGGTGCCAGGCATTTGAAGAATGCGGCATCCAGCCAGAATGGTATTTGCGCCGGCGCGAGCTGGACGAGATTCTGCCATGGGACCACCTGGACAGCGGCGTGACCAAGGAGTTCCTGCTCAAGGAGCGGGAGCTGGCCAGCAATGAAGCCGCAACCGTTGATTGCCGCTTCGGCCAATGCACCGCCTGTGGCGTCTGCGACTTCACGACCGTCGCCACCCGCCTGTCCACGGAGACAACGCTGCCGCCACGCCAGGCACCGGAACTATTGCCGGAAGGCGCTGCCCGCATTCGCCTCCGGTTTGCCAAGACCGGCGCCATGCGTTTCCTCAGCCATCTGGAGCTGATTACCGTCTTTACCCGAGCCGTGAGCAGGGGCGGCGTGCCGATCCTCTTTTCCCAGGGGTTTCACCCCCATCCCCGTTTCTCGTTTGCCACCGCTACCTCGGTCGGCGTGGAGTCAACGGCCGAGTACATGGACATGTTCGTTGCGGACGGCATCCAGGCCGATGAGGTTTGCGAACGGCTTAATAACGCCTTGCCCCACGGGTTGCGGATCATGGAGGCGGAACTGATCGATGTCAAGTCGCCGTCTCTCTCTACCCTGATCGATAAGACCCGCTATTGCATTACCTTCGACAATTCCTGGTCCCCAAAGATTAATGAGTTGTGTGTGCAATTTTTGGCACACTCCAGTTATGTCATACAGCGCAAGAAAAAGGGCGAGATCCAGAATATCGACCTGCGGGGCGAGGTTGCGTCGCTCATGGCCAACGGCGCCTCAGTGGAACTGGTGGCGGGCAGGGGCAAGCCGATCGAATTTGCCCGGGCCATTACCGGCGATCTTGACCTGCAGGCAGATGCCATTTGCGTCGAGAAGCGGGAAGTGATCTTTAACGCCTAGTTTTTTGCACCGTTATCCAACGTTTATTCGGTTTTATTTCAGATACAGGAGTACTTACTTATGGGAGCAGAACTGGTAATCAACGCCGCTTCCCACGAGACGCGCATCGCGCTGATCGAGAACGGCACCATCGCTGAACTGTACATTGAACGGACCAGGGAGAAGGGGATCGTCGGCAACATCTACAAGGGGCGGGTCATCCGGGTGTTGCCCGGCATGCAGGCCGCCTTCGTGGATATAGGCATGGAAAAGGCCGCCTTCCTCTATGTGGCAGACGTATTCGACGCCATCGAAGAATACGAATCTCTGCTGGATGACGGCAAAAAGGAGCATGTGGTCAATGGCGACCAGCCGACCGAGGGGCACCCGGATTTCCGGCCGCTCCCCCCGATCGAGGACCTGCTCCAGGAAGGGCAGGAACTGCTGGTACAGGTTTCCAAGGAACCGATCGGTACCAAGGGCGCCCGCATCACGTCACATATCTCCCTGCCGGGCCGCCACCTGGTCTATATGCCGACCGTCGATCACATCGGCATATCCCGACGTATCGAGGACGAGGCCGAGCGGGAGCGTCTGCGGGAGTGTGTCGAGCATCTCAAACAGGCAGGTTCCGGCTACATCGTCAGAACGGTTTCCGAGGGAAAGAGCGAAGAGGACCTGCTCTCGGACATGCAATACCTCTCGACCTTGTGGGCCGAGGTGGTCAAGCGCAAGGACAAGGCATCGGCACCGTCGCTGATCCATTCGGACCTGGATGTGGTGCAGAAGGTGGTGCGCGATATCGTTACCGAGCAGGTGGAAAAGATCGTGGTGGACTCCAAGCCGGATCACGACCGCATCGTGCAGTTCATCTCCACTTTCATGCCCAAGATGAAGTACTCCATCGAACTGTATGACGAAGAAGAGCCTATATTCGACCATTTCGGCCTGGAGGTGGAGATCAGCCGCGCCCTGGGACGCAAGGTATGGCTCAAGTCCGGCGGCTATATCATCATCGAACAGACCGAGGCTTTGACCGCCGTTGACGTCAACACCGGCCGTTTCGTGGGCAAGCACAACCTGGAGGACACCATCCTCAAGACCAACCTGGAGGCGGTCAAGGAGATCGCATACCAGCTTCGCCTGCGCAACATCGGCGGCATCATCATCATAGATTTCATCGACATGGAGAAGGAGGTCAACCGGGAAAAGGTCTTTGGCGCCCTGGAAGAAGCCCTGAAAAGCGACAAATCAAAGACCAACATCCTGAAAATCTCTGAGCTGGGGCTGGTGGAGATGACCCGCAAGCGGGTGCGGGAGAGCATCGGCCGCATGATGTGCGAACCGTGTCCCTATTGTGAGGGCCGGGGCTACATCAAGTCCAAGACCAGTGTCTGTCACGAGATCTTTAGAGAATTGCGGCGGGAGATGCTGGATATTCGCGGCACCAAGGCCATGGTTACGGTGCACCCCCAGGTGGCCGATCTGCTCTATGACGAGGAGCGGCGCGGGCTGGAGGAGTTGGAAAAGCGGTTCAAAAAACGCATCACCGTGCGGGCCAAGCCCGGTTTCCACCAGGAGCAGTTCGAGATCCTGATAAACTGATAGCCGATGCATTGGGCACAGAAAAAGGCGAGGGAAAACCCTCGCCTTTTTCTGTTTGCATCAATGGTGAGCAGGAAAACTAGGCGGCCTTGTGCTGCAGGTCGAGCTGCTCTTGGGTGGCCGCGAAGTGATCCATGGCCTCACGCATGATGTCGGAGATACTCTTGTGAGTTTTCTCCATGATGTTTTCCAGATGCTCACGCTCCTCGTCGCTTATCCTCATTGAAATTACGTTGTAGCGCGGATTCTCTCTCATTCTGCCCATGGTTTGTTTCCTCCCTGTTCTTTTGTGTATGGTTTTTTGTCAGTTCATTGGTGAACATGATTGATACCGTATACACTAGCCATTTTCGTGCCAACAGAGACAAATATTTTTATATCGTTAAGTTACAAGTAGTTGCATAACAGGATAAAAATAACCTTCTTAGACCACCTCAAAAAGTGGGCAGTATTTGGCACACATGTGGTCAAAAGTATACACTATTTCAAACCATCCTGCGGCATAATGACCTCACCCTTTCGGGACCGACAACCGTCGGGAGCGCTGGCCAGGACGCACGACCTCAATGCCATGCTTGGTGAGCAGGCGATAAAAGGAACGACGGGGGACATTGGCCAAACGCGCCGCCTTGGCCACGTTACCCCCGCTCTCTTCAAGATAACGGGTGATCAGGTTCTTCTCGGAGCGCCCCACGCTCAGTTCCCGCTCCGCCTTGAAAGACGCCCTGCGGCGGTTGACCTCGCCATCGGCGCAGCGCTCGAAGGTATCGGCAAATATGGTGGGAAGATTTTCCAGCCTGATGACCCCGTCCTTGACCAATACCGCGGAGCGCTCGATGATGTTCTGCATCTCGCGGATGTTGCCGGGCCAGGGATAGTGCTGCATGGCCTTGACGGCACGTTCCTCGATGCCGCTGATATTCTTGTTCAGCTTTGTGCGCGCCTTGCCCAGGAAATAGTGCGCCAGGGCCGGGATCGACGACACCCGGTCACGCAACGGTGGAAGCTGAATGCTGAATACGTTCAATCGGTAGTAGAGATCCTCCCGGAACCACCCCTCCTGTACCCCTTGTTCCAGGTCCTTGTTCGTTGCGGCGATCAGACGCACGTCCACCTTTTTCGCCATGGTCCCCCCCACCGGACGCACCTCGCCCAGGTCCAGCAGACGCAGCAATTCCGCCTGCAGCTTGGGGGTAATATCACCGATCTCGTCCAGAAAGATCGTTCCCCCGTCGGCTACTTCGAACAGCCCCTTCTTCTCGGCAATGGCCCCGGTAAACGCCCCCTTTTTGTGCCCGAACAGTTCACTTTCCAGCAACGAATCGGTGATCGTCGTACAGTTGACCGTGACCAGCAGTTTGTCACCGCGCAGACTCAGGCGATGAATGGCCCGCGCCGTCAGTTCCTTGCCGGTGCCGGTTTCGCCGCGGATAAGCACGGTCGTTGGCGTCGGGGCCACCTGCCGGATCAGCTCCAACACCTCCTTGATGCCGGCATCGTCACCCACGATGGGATCATCCCCCAATTGCCGGTCCAACTCACGCTGCATCAGCTCGTACTTTTGCATCAAACGGCCACGATCATCCTCGATCTGCTGCATGTTGTAAGGAAGGCACATCTCTATATCCGCCAACCCCTGGAATACGGCTACCGCATGCTCGCGACAGGTGTTGTACCCGCAAGCGCGGCAATTGAGCTCATCACCCTGGGTAAATTTGTTGGTTGTATTGAGGATACGCTTCACGTCGTCCGTACCGGGACTCGGAAGCTTGCGCGACTTTTCGGAATAGGAACGTCGCAGGTCCGGCAACGGAGGTTCTAAATCGTAGTGAAGCGCCGTATTGTACGGCAGGGCGGTATTGTTGTAGTTGACGATCAATTTACGTTTGTAGAAATGATTAAGCTCCCTGTCGCGGGCAGGACCATCCACGCAGCCGCCGTCGCAAAAACGGAGATCGACAAATGATGGAGCGATCCTGTCGGCAGCCAGATCGCGGATTATACCAATGGTGTGGGCCTCTCCCTCGGCGGTTACCGTCTCGGTATCCAGAAAATCGGGCTCTATTCCGAACACCTTGAGCGGCCCTCCGGCCAGGGTAAAGAGCCTCCCCACACCCGGATCAATGCCGTCAAAGGCCGCCTCGCCAAGCGCGGCCGGGTTTATGCCGCGGCTTTTAAAAAGCTTGTCCATTTCCCGATAGGTAAGCACCACGTCGATGGCGCCGGCCGATTCCGCCGACTGGACCTCGAACTTGGCCGCAATGCAGGAGCTTACGTAGACCACTCGCGTTTCTTCCCCCAGCACCCCCTTGATAAATCGCCCCATGGCAATCATGGGTGAGACGATACCGATCAGGTTGGGCAGGAGCTTGGGGTAGTGGCGCTCGATCAGGTCAACCACTGCCGGACAGTGGGATGAGATCAGCGGGAGTTGTGCATTCTGAAGCGTCTCGCGATAACTGTCGGAAATCATCCTGGCGCCGTAAGCCCCCTCATGGACCTCACGGAAACCAAGGCTTTTCAGGCCCGCCACAAGCTGACCAGGGGTTATGGAATGGAAATGGGAGGGAAACGAGCAACCCAAAACCGCCACCACCGGTGCACCCGAGGTGAGCAATTCCTGGGTTTTGACCATCTTGTCCACCACCACCTTGGCGTTTTGCGGGCAGCTCAGGCAGTTTCCGCAACCGATGCAACGGTCGTAGATGATCTCGGCAAAGCCCTGATCAACCTTGATGGCCTTGACGGGACAGGTCCGGACGCATGAATAACAGCGGCGGCAACGTTCCTTATACGTGACAATCGGTTGCATGATCCAACTCCTGATTTTTTGTCAGTATACACTACCGTTGCAATATGTGCAATATTTGGCACACTCAAGTCAAACCCCTTCTCGTATTCATACCCAGCTGGCTTTGAGACGCCTAAGAGCTGTTTCGGGTTGTCTGCAATAGTGTTAATAGTGGTAGGGCAAGCGGGGGACGACAAAGGCGGGAAAACTGTCTCTGTTTGAATAACTACACCATTAACCATGGACTTCATATATTCGGCAATTGCCGAAGTGACAAACCTTCCCATCCGGTACAGCATGCACAAAACCATTACCGAGGCCATTCTCTGGCTGGAACAAGGCTAACTGCCGGCTTTCGCCGGTGATCCCTCCTCCACACTCTCCTCATCGGTTTCCTCGACCGTCCACGCCACGACGCGATTGCGCCCTTCCTCCTTGGCCATATACAGCGCCTCATCCGCCGCCTTGTAGAGTTTCTCGGCAGTCCCATAGAAGTCAAGCGAGGAAACGCCGCAACTGAAGGTCGCGTTGAAATAACCGTCGCCTGCCGGGAAGTTGATGGCGGCGAAGCTTTCCAGGATCTGTTGCAGGAAACCGCCGGCCTCCTGGATGGAGCATCCGGGGAGTATGACGGCAAACTCTTCGCCGCCGAAACGGCCAACCACGTCAGAGGGGCGAAGGCGCTGCTTGAAGAGGCGGGCCAGCGCCATCAGGACCTGATCGCCTGACTGGTGGCCATACGTATCGTTGACCGCCTTGAAATGGTCCAGATCGATCATGGCAAAGCAGACGTTTTCCCCCTTGGCCCGGGCCTGCTCGATGCTGCGATCGAGATGCTCCTTGGTGGCGGTGTGGTTGAACAGTCCGGTCATGCTGTCCCGGGCTATGAAGGAGCGGATGATTTTCATCCGTTCCGCACGGACGGTCACGGTGGAGACCAGGTGATCCGGCTTGATCGGCTTGATCAGGAACTCGTCACCCCCCATCCGGCGGGCGTCAAATTGCATATCAGTGTCAGTTTCACTGGAGAGGAAGATGATAGGGATACCGAGGTAGCCGTCGATCTGGCGGATGGCCCGGGCCAGTTCCGTACCATTGCAGCCCGGCATGTGCATATCCAGAAGGATCAGATCGGGCTTGAACTCGAACAGCACCGGCAGCGACTGCAGGGGATCGTTCAGGGTGCGGGTCTCCATCCCCGCCCCCTGAAGGACAGTGGCATGCATCTCCGTCATAAAGCGGTCGTCATCCACGATCATGATACGGTAGGGTTCGGGCACTTCATGCGATGTAAGGGCATTAAGGGTGGTACTGAGGTCGGTAATGTTGACCGGCTTGACAAAATAGGCGCTGGAGCCGGCCCGAAGCGCGGCGATACGGGAAAGGAGATCGGTCTGGGAGGAGATGAATACCGTGGGGATCGGTACATCCCGACCGACCTGGATCTCCTGGATAACCTCGGCCCCTCCGGTCGGACGGCCGGGATAGACCAGGTCCATGACGATAACATCGGGGTTGCAACTGCGCACCGCACTGCTGAATTGTTCCAACGACCCGAAAGAGACCACCTCGAAGCCGAAACATCCGATCTGGGTGGCCATGTTCAGACGCTGGAACGAATCGTCCTCACAGAGGTAGACGACCTTGCGCTCCTTCTCCTGATAGGTTTCGGCCGCGGCAACGATCTCCAGGGTCTGGAGATCCGTAATCCGCGAAATATCGATGCCTGCCACCTCGCGCCCCATGCGGGAGATATGTTCATCCATCTGCGGCTGCCACGGAACCTCGGGATCAATCTCGCCCTTTTTGACGTCCTTGACCAGTTGTTCCGCCTTGGCGGCGGTCACGCTCAGGCTGTTCAGTCCGAAATTGGCGCTTGCCCCCCTCAGGGTATGGATAAGGCGATGCAATTCCTCCAACGCCTTCTTGTCGGGAGCGCCCGCTCCCAAAGCAGCGTAAGCCTCCCTGATCACATTCAGTTGCGCCGGGAGTTGTTTGATGAACCCCTCGCGGAGTTTTTTCAATTTTGTCGCGACCAGGCTTGCCTTACCCGCCATAGGTGCTCCGTTTCATGTATCCTGCTCTACAGGGCTGAATAACGTTTACGACAATATAGCCATCAAGAGGAAATTACAATTTCTGTTTAAAGATCATGGCTACGCAGTGACACGATTATCTTATAATGCAGGCAATACTCCTGTGTAATATTTTAGTCGTCGTGTATACTTTTGTTTGCCTGCCGTGATAGCGGACACATGAAGCAAAAGGATGCAGCCATGCCGTTCAATCCGAGTCTCAAGACAAAAATGTCCCTGGCCTTCGCCCTGCTCGGCATGGTGCTGCTCTGCATTATTGCGTTACTGACCTATCACTACTCACACATCGAACTGAAAAAAGCCATCGCCACCCAGCAGACAGCGCTCGTCAACACCATCGCCCAACAGCTGGATGATCGTCTGGGCCTCGTCCAGGAACAGCTCCAGCGCGTTGCAGCGCTGATCGCGAAATCGCTCGACTCCCCCCGCACGTTGCAACGCCGGCTCAACGAGGAAGAAGATCTGCGCGTCTTTTTCGATGCCGGCATGTTCGTCATCGACCCAACCGGGAAGGTCATGGCCGAATACCCCTACCTGCCCGAACGGATCGGGACGTCCATCCCCCGGGATCGCGAGTATTTTCAGGAAACCATGGCCGGCAAAAAGCCATTCATCTCCTCGCCGTACCTGGATACGCTGTCAAAAGAGCCGGTGATCGCCTTTACGGCCCCTCTCCTGAATGCAGACGGCAGCCTGCGGGCAATACTAGTGGGCAGGCACAAGCTCTGGTCAGGCAAGTTCCTGGGTGGTTTGGCCGACACCCGCATCGGGAAAACCGGCTATATCGTCATTGTCGATAAACATCGCGATATCGTGGTGCATCCCGACAGGGGCATGGTGTACGAAAGGATCAAACCGGGCAGCAACCCAGGGCTCGAACGCGCTCTCACAGGTTTCGAAGGCACCATGGAGAATACTACGTCTCTCGGCGTCAGTGGGCTGAGTTCCTACAAACATCTCAAGACGGCACCCTGGGTGCTGGGCACCTTTTATCCGTTCGATGAGGCCTATCAGCCCCTGTATGCCGCCGTGCGCTACTCCCTCCTTATTTTCCTCGGCGTCGGCTGCATATCGGTGCTGGTCATCCGCTTTGTCGTACACCGCATGACCCTGCCGCTTGTCATGCTGACCGACCATGTCAGCGCTATCGGCAGCAAGCAGGGTGGAGATCGCCTGGTACGCCTCGACTCCCGGGACGAGATCGGCACGCTGGCCCGGGTATTCAATACCATGATCGGCGAAATCGACCATCAGCACCGCAGACTGGACGAAGAAATGGCCTTTATCGAGAGCCTGGTCACGAACTCCGCCGCGCCCATCTTCGTGCTGGACCGGGACCATCGCGTCATCTACTGGAACAAGGCGCTGGAAAAGCTGAGCGGGTTCGCCGCCTCTGACATGAAGGGGACCACACGCCAGTGGGAGGCATTTTACCCGGAGCAGCGCCCAACCATGGCCGATATCGTGCTGGACAGTGCCGAAACAGGTCTGCCAAAACTGTACGATAATTACCGCCCTTCGAGTCTTATCGATGGGGCCTTTCAGGGCGAGGGATGGTACCGCATTGCCGCTACCGGAAAGCATTATCTCTGTTTCAATGCCGCACCCATAAGAAACAGCAACGGCATGGTGATTGGCGCGGTGGAAACCCTCAACGACATCACCGATACCAAGCAGATCGAGGAGATGCTCAACGAGCAATACCGCTTCCTGCAGGAGATCATCGATGCCATCCCCAACCCGGTCTACTACAAGGACCGCCTGGGGCGCTACATCGGCTGCAACCGCGCCTTTGAGCTATTCATCGGGCGGCCCAAGAAGGACATCTTCGGCAAGACTATCGGCAATCTGAACCCGAGCGAGTACGCGGCGGAGCACGACCGGGTGAGCCGCGAGTGCATCAGCTCGGCCACCCCGCAAACCTACGAATCTTTCCTGGAGCGCGCCGATGGCGCTCTGCGCGGGATACTTGTGACCAAGGCCCCCTTTTACGACAAAAAGGGCAAACCAGCCGGATTGGTGGGGACCTTCATCGACATCACGGAACGCCATGCCCTTGAAGAGCAGCTTCGCAAGCTGTCGCTGGCCGTCGAACAGAGTCCGGCCAGTATCGTGATCACCGATACAAGCGGCAGCATCGAATACGTCAATCCCCGGTTCTGCCAGTTGACCGGCTACAGCCATGAGGAGGTCATGGGCCAAAACCCCCGTATCCTCAAATCCGGAATCATGCCGGATGAGTTTTATGCCGAGTTGTGGCAGACCATTTCGAGCGGCAGGGAATGGCTGGGCGAATTCTATAACCGCAAGAAAAACGGAGAGCTGTTCTGGGAACAATCTTCCATCTCGCCATTGACGGACAAAAACGGCCGCATAACCCACTATCTGGCGATCAAGGAAGACATAACCAAGCGCAAAGTGGTAGAGACGGCCCTTAACGAGAGTGAGGCGCGCCTCAACAAGCTGGTCAACTCGGCCCAGGATGCCATCATCATGATTGATCCGACCGGCGCCATTTCCATGTGGAACGAGTCGGCTGTTCGAATCTTCGGGTATTCGGCCCAGGAGGCCATAGGACAGATTTTCCATCGGCTTATCGCACCGGAACGTTACCACAGGCAACATGAATCAGCCTTTGAAAGATTCATTACGACCGGTGAAGGCGCGGCCATAGGACGGGTCGTGGAACTCTTCGGTTTGAGAAAAAATGGTGAGGAGTTCCCCGTCGAACTTGCCCTGTCAAGCGTGCAGATCAATGGGCAGTGGCATGCGATCGGCATCCTCCGGGACATAACGGCACGCAAACAGGCGGAACGGGCGCTCACCGAGAGCAAGGCCGAACTGGAGATCAAGCACGCCGAACTGGAGGTTCTGTTCAAGTGGGTTAAAACGGCCAAGGAGGAATGGGAGCAGACGCTTGACTGTTTGCGGGACCTGGTGATCATGGTTTCCCCGGACGGCAAGATTCGTCGTTGCAACCGGTTGCTGCGTGAACTGGCCAACAGGCCGTACGACACGATAATGGATGCCGACTGGCAGGAAATCCTGATAGAAGCAGGCTTCAGCTTTACCGCTTCCAGCGGCACCATCGCTGAACTGGTTCATGAAAAAACACAACGGCTCTACAACCTGAACATGTACGATATCACGGCCCTTGATACCGGTATCGTGACCGGCAGGGTAATATCGATCAACGACACGACCGACCTGCGCTCCATGACCGAGGAGCTCCAGAAGGCCTACGACGAGCTGCAGACAACCCAGATGAAGGTCTTCCAGCAGGAGAAACTCGCCTCCATCGGCCAACTGGCGGCAGGCGTGGCCCACGAGATCAACAACCCCGTGGGATTCATCTCCAGCAACCTGACCACAATGGGCAAATATTTCGAGCGAACGAGGGAGTTTCTCTCCGTCCTCACCACGGCGCTCGGGGAGTGTACACACGGTGATTTACCCGCCGGTGTGGGCGAACAGCGCAAGCGGCTCAAGATCGACCATATTCTCGACGATGCCCCGCAACTGATCGCCGAATCCCAGGACGGCGCGCAACGGGTGCGCAAGATCGTCCAAGACCTTAAGAGCTTTTCCCGCGTCGACGATGTGGAGCAAAAGCGCGCCGATCTCAACGACTGCCTTGAGAGCACGATCGGCATCGCCTGGAACGAGATCAAATACGTGGCCACGCTCACGAGGGATTACGGCGACATCCCGCCGGTGTTTTGCTATCCGCAGCAACTCAATCAGGTCTTCATGAATTTGCTGGTCAACGCCGCCCACGCCATCACGGGGAAGGGTGAGATCAGGGTGCGGACCTGGCAGGATGGAGAAACTGTTTGCGTATCGGTCTCCGACACCGGCTGCGGTATATCGGAAGAGAACCGAAAGCGCATCTTCGAGCCATTTTTTACCACCAAGGAGGTGGGTAAGGGCACCGGTCTCGGGTTGTCGATCAGCTACGACATCATCAAGAAACACCGGGGCGAACTTCTGGTGGAAAGCGAAGTCGGGACAGGGACGACCTTCACGGCCCGGATTCCGATCAACGGGGCAGAGGGATACTAGGGCACGCGATCGACACACCTCGCGGCGAGCGCTGGATCGCTTTCCCCATGGGCAGATGAGATAATCCATTACCTCAACAACCGGGAGCACTCCGTATGGAACCTTTGGAAAAAATTCTCATTCTCTGCGTGGATGACGAGAAAAACGTCCTGCACGCCATGGAGCGGATCTTCCTTGACGACGACTACGAGATTCTGACCGCCACCTCGGGTGAAGAGGGGCTACGGACCCTGGAAAACCATGGACCGTGCCAGATCGTCATTTCCGACTATCGCATGCCGGGCATGGACGGGGTGGAGTTCCTCAGGGCGGTCTACCAGCGCTGGCCGGAGACGGTGCGCATCGTCCTGTCGGGATACGCCGATGCCGCGGCGATCGTGTCCGCCATCAATGACGGGCATATCTACAAGTTCATACCAAAACCATGGAACGACAACGAATTGCGTGTTGCCATCGCCAATGCCCTGGAACGGTATGCCCTGCAAAAAAATAACCGCGAACTCATGGTCGAGCTGTCCCGTGCAAACGATGAACTTGAGCGGAAGGTGCACCAAAGGACCACGGAACTGGAACTGCGCAATCAGGCCCTGACCTTTTCCCAGTGCATGCTCGATGCCCTGCCCGTGGCGGTAGTGGGCATCGACAGCCGCGGAATGATTGTCCACGGCAGCCGAAGCGCCACCCAGCTCTTCAACACGGTTGAGGGGGGGCTCTTCGGAAGCGACCGGCGCGACGCGCTGCCGGAGGAGTTCAACCGGGTGATCGATACGCTGGAAGAGGAGACGGCGACACGACTCGCCTGGACCAACGCCGGGACAAACTATGAGGTACGTTTTACGACGTTCCGCTGCTTCGATCAACAGGGAGTGGTGGTGGTTGTGATCGGGGAGATGCCGTGAACACGGGTCTCCACGCAGAGAACGGACAGAAAGGATCGACATTCCATGAGTGACACCGCCGGCAACATGCATGTACTTCTGGTCGATGATGAGGAAAACATCCTCAAGGCGCTCAAACGGCTGCTTATGGACGAGCCGTTCGAGGTGCACACGGCATCATCGGGCGAGCAGGGGCTGGAACTGCTGAAGGGGATCGACAACGTGGCGCTGATCGTGTCCGATCAGCGCATGCCCGGCATGTGCGGCGCCGAACTTCTTCAACAGTGCCGCGTTGTAGCGCCTGATGCCCTCCGTATCCTGCTTACCGGCTATGCCGACATAAACGCGACTATCGACGCCATCAACAAGGGGGGGGCCTACCGTTACCTCTCCAAGCCCTGGAACGACGAGGAACTGGTCCAGACCATTCGCGACGCGGTACGCCAGTATGCCCTTCTTGCCGAGAACCGGCGTCTGAACGAGATCGTCCGCCAACAGAACGAGGAGTTGCAGGAGTGGAACAAAAATCTTAAAGGGCGCGTCCTTGAGCAGACCACTGCCATCCGGCAGAAAAACGAGGAACTGCACCGGCTTTTACTCAAGGTGAGGGGGGACTACGACGCCATTATTGCCGCCTTTTCCGGGCTGGTGGAGATGCATGGCGGCAAGCACAAACAGCACGCCCGCAATGTTGCCGATCTTGCCGTGGATGCCGCACGGGAGCTGGGGGTGACGGGAGACGAACTGGAAACCATCCGCATCGCCTCTCTGCTGCACGATGTCGGTGAGATCGGCATACCCGAGCGGATACTGGCGTTGGAGCCCGACCTCATGAACGAGGAGCAATTGATGCAGTACCGGCAGCACACCATACGCGGCCAGATGACCATAGATGCCATCGAGGACCTGCGGCCCGCCGGAATACTCATCCGCCACCATCACGAAAACTTCGACGGCAGCGGCTTTCCCGACGGTCTGGCTGGCAACGCCATCCCTATCGGCGCCAGAATCATCGCCTATGCCGATTGCATCGACAAGGTTGCCGAAACCTATTCGGGGGATGTTGCAGAAATGGCATTGGCCAAGGCGGGATTTCTCGTGGGAAAGCAGTTGGACCCCTTCCTGCAATCGACGTTCTTGAAGGTGGCGGGCAAAACCTATTCATTCATGGTTGACGATAGACAGGGAGTGCAGGAGGTGGAACTTGCGCCGACCAAGCTGAAAGAAGGGATGCGCCTTGCCAGGGATGTGCGCAGCGCTTCGGGGATACTGCTCCTCAAGCGAGGAAGCATCCTCGATGAGATAATGCTTGAGGCCATCTTGAGAAATTACGAGCTTGATGCGCCGAATCATGGTGTTTTTGTGTTGCTGGAGCGTTGATGACGGATGGTCTTGGATTGGAACAACAGGAGGACTTGGAGACGCATGAACCGGGTGAGGTATCACACCTGATGGACTGAAACGACGGCCGGATCGCGCGCCGCGCATTCTGCGCCGACTGGGCAGTCCTGCCGGAAAACCGGGACAAGGAATATCGGAGGAGGACCAAACTCATGCAGATTGCAACCATCGTGTATCGCCTTGCCATTGCCTGTTGGCTGGGAGGCGTCGCCTTGTTCACCACCACGCTGACCCCCACCCTTTTCAAGGCGTACTCCCGTGACATGGCCGGCGGAATCGTCGGCATTCTCTTTCCGGGCTACTTTCGCTGGGGCCTGGCCTGCGGGGCGATCTCGCTCGCCACCCTGGCCCTGGCCCGTGGCCGCCACACGGTTGCCTCGGCCGTCATAATCGTTGTCATGCTTGTGATCACTGCCGGCCAGGCCTTCATCATCGAACCCCGGGCCGCCGAGTTGAAAAAGGCCATACCCTCCTTCGAGGCCACGCCGGCCGATAATCCCGCGCGGGTCCGGTTCAGGAAGCTGCATGGCGTATCCGCGATCGCCAACCTGGCCGTTCTGGGCGGTGGCATCGCCCTGGTGGTCCTGTTCTGACAACTGCCTGAATCCGTGATACCGGAACAAAAACGGGGGGCCTCAAAGGCTCCCCGTTTTTCGTTTCACTACCGGTTATAGCGTGGTTACGTCCCGGCCGTTACGGCCGGCAAGCAGTTACAGCCCCTTCAGATCCTTGCCGGCGCTGAATTTCCCGCTTTTCGAAGCAGGGATCTTGATCTCTGCGCCGGTCTGCGGATTGCGGCCGGTGCGGGCCGCGCGCGAGGAAACGCTGAACGCGCCGAAACCGGGGAACGTGATCTTGTCGCCGGCCTTGAGCACTTCGGCCACGGTGCTGATGAAGGCGTCAACGGCTTCTGCCGCAGCGGCCTTTGTCAGGCCTGTCTTTGTTGCAACGGATGCTACGAATTCTGCTTTGGTCATCTGGGTTCTCTCCTTTTGTTGTGTCGATTCGCCGTCCTTAGAACTGGCAGTCCGTGTTGCCGGCAACCTTGGCCGGTTGCCAGCTTTTGTCAGGCATCAGATCGGCGTTCTTTTTACACCATTTCTGGCATTCTGATTTCAGTCTGAATTGCAGTGCATGTCGTACGTTTCTCGTAATGTAGTTGGTAAAATCTCCAAAATCTTCCGGCCTGCTTATCGCGAAAAACCCGGGCAGGTCCGCAAGCTCGGGTGTCCAGACGTATTTACTCGTGCTCATTCCCGTTATTGCATGCCTCCTTTTCTGTCATGTGTCTCTGTTGTGCAGCCCATAAACCGGGCACGGTATATACCACACGCGCATCGAATATTCAAGGGGCGTTCAGCACCTCGTGCCCCGTCGAACCGTGCAAAAGCACTTTCGTCAATCTGAATCCGTGTCGCCGGGGGCCTTCATGTCCGGAAGAGCCGGAGCCCGCACGCCGCCATGGTGCCGCAGACCACTCACTCCGCTGGTCCTCCGCCGGACTGGTGGTAATCTTCTGAAATGCAATGGCAGAGGCCTTCCGGACTCGCAGGCCCCCGGCGGCACGGATTCAGGTTCAAAAAAGGTCCACAGGTTTTCAAAATTTGATTTCCACGCCAACACCAATGGATTGGGGGGGTGAGCCGGTTTCGCCGTGCGTCTGGTCCGGGGTGACATGAAGGTACTTGTAATCTATTTTCAACGAGGAGCCGACGCCAAGATCGATTTTCATCCCCGCCTGTCCCGCAACCCCTGCCTTGATCTTGGATGGGCTCTCACCCGGCTTTGGTTCCCCCGGAAGAATATATGCCAAGCCAGTGCCGATATACGGCTTGATATCCTTTAACAGACCGAATCCGTATTTCACCGTCAGGGAGCTTGGCGAAGGGGTTTTGGCATCGTTTGCGGCGGGCCGCAACGTATCGTACCCCAGGGACAGGCGTTCGCCACCATCGGCACGGGCAGTCGCCGCAGTCAACACCGCGCAGACAATCATGAACAGGGCAATGGGAGTTGAACTCTTTTTCATACCTATGATTCTAACCCCCTTTGGAGGAAAATAAAAGGGAGCGGGGTCTTTTTACTGTTTCACGCTCCCGCCGGTTTTTGCGTCACGCCCTTTCCGCCTCCTTGATTGAGAGGGCGATCCGTTTGCGCACGGCATCCGCCGACAACACCTTGACCTTGACCACGTCACCGGCCCGGACCGCATCGTTGGGGTCCTTGACATAGCGGTTGGCCAAGTGGCTGATGTGCACCAGCCCGTCCTGATGAACGCCGATATCCACAAAGGCGCCGAAGGCGGTCACGTTGGTCACGATCCCCTGCAGGATCATACCCTCCCGAAGATCGGAAATCTCGCGGATGTCGTCCCGAAAGCTGGCTGTCTGGAACTGGCTGCGGGGGTCGCGGCCCGGTTTTTTCAACTCGTCCAGGATGTCGTTCAGCGTGGGCAACCCCACCTCTTCCGTTACATAGCGCTTCAGGTCTATGCGGCTTGCCAGGGCCGGTTCGCTGGTCAACCGCTCCAGGGACACCCCCAGGTCCGCGGCCATGGCCGCAACCACCCCATAGCGTTCCGGGTGGACCGCCGTATTGTCCAGGGGGTGCGTGCCCTGACGGATACGCAGGAAGCCGGCCGCCTGTTCGAACGCCTTGGCGCCGAAGCGCGGCACCTTGAGCAGCCCCTTGCGGGATGCGAACGGCCCGTTCGCGTCCCGGTGCCCGACAATGGCCTTGGCCAGGGCCGGGCCAAGCCCGGAGACGTAGGAAAGCAAGGCCCAGGAGGCCGTATTCAGATCAACACCCACATAGTTGACGCAGGACTCCACCACACCGTCCAGGGACTTCTTCAGCAGGGCCTGGTTCACGTCATGCTGGTATTGCCCGACACCGATGCTCTTGGGATCGATCTTGACCAGCTCCGCCAGGGGGTCCTGGAGGCGGCGGGCAATGGAGATCGCGCCCCGCACGGTCAGGTCCAGTTCGGCAAATTCCTCCCGGGCGATCTCCGATGCCGAGTAGACGCTGGCGCCGGCCTCGCTGACCATGACCACCGGCAACGGTTTACCCGCCTCGGCCAGCGCCTCCTTGACAAAGAGTTCCATCTCGCGCCCGGCCGTACCGTTGCCGACGGCTATCATCTCGATGCCATGGGTGTTGACCAGACGCAGCAGATCCTGCCTGGCCTGGGCAACCCGCCCCGCACCGGTATGGGGATAGATGGTGACATGCTCCAGAAAGCGCCCCGTGGGGTCCACGGCCGCCAGTTTCGAGCCGGTGCGCAGGCCGGGATCGATTCCCAGCACGCGCTTGCCCCCGGCCGGCGGGGCCAGCAACAGGTTCCGCAGGTTCCGGGCAAAGACCCCAATAGCCGTTTCATCGGCACTGTTTTTTGATTCCAGGCGCAACTCCACCTCGATGGAGGTGGCGATCAGCCGCTTGTAGGCATCCTCGGCAACGGCTTCCAGGATCGGCCTGAAGATACTCTCACCCGTGATCAGGCGGGATTTCAACCCGGCCAGGATCTGCTCCGTCGGCGCCGTGATGGCCAGCAGCAACACCTCTTCCTTCTCGCCGCGGCGCATGGCAAGCATCCGGTGGGAGGGGACCGTTTTGAGCGGTTCCTGGTAATCGTAATACATCTCGAACTTGCTGACCTGCCCTTTCTTGTCAACAGCCACCCGCGAGCTGAAAATACCCTGTTCAGCCGTGAGCCGCCGCACCATGGCCCGCATATCGGCATCATCCGCCAGCCGCTCGGCCAGGATATGCCCCGCCCCCTCAAGGGCGGCCGTTGCATCGGGCAGGTCCCGTTCGGGATCGACAAAGGGAAGGGCCGCCTCTTCGGGAGTCCCGGAGGTCAACGACTGGGTCGCGATCATATCCGCCAGCGGTTCCAGCCCGCGCTCGCGAGCAATGGTCGCCTTGGTGCGCCGCTTGGGTTTATAGGGGAGGTACAGGTCTTCCAGCTCGTTTTTCTGCCGGGCCGCCTCGATCCGCTCCCTGAGTTCGGCGGTCAGTTTGCCCTGTTCCCCGATGGATTTGAGGATGGTCGTCCGGCGATCTTCCAGTTCGCTGTAATAGGCCAGCAAATCCTCGACGGCACGGATCTGCACCTCGTCCAGCTCGCCGGTCCGCTCCTTGCGGTAACGGGCGATAAACGGCACTGTGGCGCCTTCCCGCAGAAGCTCGACGCTCTGTTCCACCTGGAATGGTTTGAGGCCCGTGGCCTCGATAATGGCGGCAAGGATGCCGGGCATCCGGTCATTGTCCAGTGTCATTTCGTTGTGTCTCTTTTCGTGAATACCTGAATCCGTGAGGCCTACATACCTGGGGGGAACTATGGCGTGGACCGACCTATGTGTACCACGAAGTTTGCATCTTGTCGAAAAAAACAGCCGGCACCCCAGGAGTCGAGAACCGGCTGAAACGTTTTTGCGGGGGTGATCTCAGCGTTGCCACAGGATATGCGCCGCCTCCAGCGGGACAGCCACTCCAACGCGGTTCGGTATGACCCGCGCAGTATAATCGCCGGCAGGCCGTGTCGCCGGCACCCGCGCTTCATAGGCATATCCGTGCTCAGCACCCACCAACTGTCGGCCGCGCGTCATTTCCAGCAGGACTGGTGCGCCGTCCGCTTCCTCGGCATACAACTCCACCCGCACCGCATCCGGTTCCAGGCCGTTGAGATAGACCTGGAGATCGAACAGGTTCCATTCCCCCTCCTGGGTCACCTTCAGGTCACCGAAGCGCAACTTGGCCCAATTCTGCTCCAGGGCATGTCGCCAGGCAACCGCCTGGCTGCCGACAACGCCCCGTTCCGCGGCGCGGCGCAGGTATTCGGCGGCACAGGGCAGATAGTAGCGCTCGGTGTATTCACGCACCGCGCGGTTGGCGGAAAAACGGGGCGTAAGACAGGAGATGCTCTCGCGCATGCGGGCCACCCATCCGGTGGGGATGCCGTGCTGGTCGCGGCGGTAAAACTCCGGCACAACCTCCTGCTCCAGCAGCGTGTACAACGCCTCTGCCTCGACCGCATCCCAGGCCGGGTCGTCGCCATGCTCCCGGCCGTCGCCGAGCGCCCACCCCACCTCGGGCGAATAGGCCTCGGCCCACCAGCCGTCCAGCTCCGACAGGTTGAGGCCGCCATTGGCGAGAACCTTCATGCCGCTGGTGCCGCACGCCTCCCAGGGGCGGCGCGGGGTATTGAGCCACACATCCACCCCCTGCACCAGGCTCCGGGTCAGCAACATATCGTCGTCACTGAGAAACACCACCTGTCGGCGCGCCTCGGGGCGACGGACAAACTGGTGCCATTGCCTGATCATCTCCTGGCCGGTCCGGTCCTCGGGATGGGCCTTGCCTGCCACGACAAGCTGCACCGGCCGTTGCGGGTTGGTCAGGATGCGCAGCAGCCGGTCAGGGTCATGCAACAGCAGGTTGGGCCGTTTATAGGCGGCAAAGCGGCGGGCAAAACCCATGGTCAGGATGGTGGCGTCGAAGATGTGTCGGGCGCCTTCGATCTCTTCGACGGGCGCCCCCCTGGAGGTCAGTTGACGCTCCAGGCGGGCGCGGACCGCTTCCACCAGGACCGCGCGGGCCGCGGCCCGCAACTGCCACAGCTTGACATCCGGGACGCGACGCGCCATCTCCTCCAAGGCCTCGGTCGGACCGTGCCACCGTTCCTTGCCGCAGACCCCGGTCCAGAGCTCATCCGCCATGGTCGAGTGCCAGGTCGGCACATGCACGCCGTTGGTTACATGGCCAATCGGAATTTCCGCCTGCGGCCAGCGGGGAAAGAGCCCTTCAAAGATGCGCCGGCTCACCTCTCCGTGCAGCCGGCTCACGCCGTTGACGGCGCCGCTCCCCCGCATGGCCAGACAGGCCATGTTGAACGGTTCCTCCGAGTCGCCCGGATGCGTCCGGCCAAGGGCCAGCAGGTCGCGGAAAGGGATGCCGAGCCGGTCGCGGGCATAGCCGCCCATATACTGTTCCATGAGGGCCGGGGTGAAACGGTCGAAACCGGCGGCCACCGGCGTATGGGTGGTAAAGAGGTTGCCTGCCCGCGTGACCGCCAGGGCCACGTCAAACGTCTGCCCGTTGTCATCCATGAAGCAGCGGGCCCGTTCCAGGACGGCGAAGGCGGCATGCCCCTCGTTCAGGTGGCAGACCTCCGGCTGGATGCCGAGCGCGCAGAACAGGCGCCAACCGCCGATCCCCAAGACCATCTCCTGCATCAGCCGCAACTCCTGCCCCCCGCCGTAGAGCTCGCTGGTGATCCCCCTATGTGCCGGGAGGTTGGCCGGGTCGTTACTGTCAAGCAGGTACAACCTGGTCCGCCCGACACGGACCTGCCAGGTCCGCAGCCAGACCGACGCGCCGGGCAGGGGCACCTCCAGCCGCAACCACTCACCGTTCGCCTCGCGCAACGGCATGATCGGCAGTTGGCCAGGATCGTTGTAGGGAAACAGTGCCTGCTGAAGGCCATCCTTGTCGATCACCTGCCGGAAATACCCCTGCTGATAGAGCAGACCGACCCCGATCACCGGCACCCCCAGGTTGCTGGCGGCCTTGAGCTGATCCCCGGCCACATTGCCGAGCCCGCCCGAATAGATGGGCAGCGCCTCGCTCAACATGTATTCCATGCTGAAATAGGCTATCGTTGGTGAAGGCGCCTGGCCATGATGCTGCTGGAACCAGGTAAGCGCCTCTGTCTCACGGCGCCAGGTTTGTGCGAGGCTGTTGACCTTTTTCCGGAAGTCCGGATTTGCCAACGCGCCCTGCAACCGGTCGCGGGCAACGGTTTGCAGGACCACCCAGGGGTTGTGGGTGAGATCCCAGAGCACGGGGTCAAGTTCCCGCCATACCTCGTCGGCCGCGTGGTTCCATGACCAGCGGATATCCAGGGCAAGTTCGGCCAATTCGGCGAAACCATCGATCTCCACGGGCAGAAAGGTATAGATCGGGTTCTCGCTTCGTTTATGTTTGTGATTGTTCATAGCTTCCCCATAGCTCATTACGACAAAGCAGCCATCGCAAAAAGATTACCACATAATTTTGGCCGCGCTTTTTTCCGACCTGAATACGTGACGTCTGGACGGCGGAGCGAGCGAAATGCCGGGGTCCATCGCCGCCCGTGAGGCGTAATGCCGACGGTGTCGAATGATCGACGCCCCTGTCTTGAATCATGCCTGAAACGCCCGGACTGAGGCATTCTAAGCGAGAGGAGCCGGGAAGACGTCACGGATCAGGTCGGAGTCATGCCGGCTGTCCGTTCACCGTTGAAAGTGGCCGCCACTCTGCACCACGCTCCGGTCGCCCCGTTTTTTCCTGGGGCCCCGCTCGACCCAGGCGCTGGCCTGCCAGTTGTCTATCTGGCCGGCCTGCGGTATCCAGGGGGGGATCGGCATATTGAGATGGAGCGAGAGGGCATGGAGATATGGTTCATACATCCGGCGCAGCTCGGCAAGCCTCTCTTCGGCTTCGGCATCGTTGCGGAGATTGAGGCCCTTGGAGCGCAAAAGGTCGCACAATTCCGAGAATGTCTCCGAAGACAGCCTGGTATGCCTCGGCTCGTGCGGCCTGGCAAGGAACACCAGGGAGAGATCCACCACGGCATGGCGGGCCATGGCAAAGGTGAGCTCGGCCTGACGCTCGCACGCCCCTTCCAGACCGGTCATGACCAGGGCGCAGGTATCGAGGATGGCGGTCATGGCCGCAAGCCATGACTGGTTGTCATGCTGGGAACGGAAATACGCCAGCACGGGATAGGAAAGATGCCCCTCCAAAAACTCGGCCGACCAGCGTTCCCACTGATACAGCAGGTGACGCAACGCCTCCATGCCTTGTTCGTGGTCGTGCCGGCAGAGCATCTCCAATGCGGTGGGAGGGGAACCTGCCCGGGCATCGAGCAGGGAGATGGTCACCTCCCGCCGGGCAAAAGTCTGGTTGAGGGCCGGCAGATACCCGATGACAAGGGCCAGGAACGCGAAGCCCATGCCCGCCTCCAGCACGGTCAGCGTTCTCGCTATTGCGGTTTGCGGCACCACGTCGCCCAGCCCGAGGGTAAAGAAGGTGGTGCCGCTCAGATAGATGTCGGTAAAGATGCCGCTCCTGCCGTCCGCACCGCGTACCGCCGACCCGGTGGCCCAGTAGATCAGGGCAAATCCGGTGATAAGCCCTGCGGCCCACACGCTCAGCAACAGGAGCAACGACAGCGGGCCAAAGTAGCTCAACATGTTTTCCCGCTGCCGCGCCGGGATGAACCTGCGCACGCTCCAGAGCCAGGGGCGCCAGGTCATGCGGTAAAAAAACCGGGTCAGCCGGAACCTGCGGGTCACCCGGCGGGGAAGCACCATGGTTTCAAACCCTTCCCAAAGCACCAGCAGGATCAGGGTCAGTCCGACGATTACGGCACTAATGGTCATGTAATTATCCTTTCCGGAACCATTTCGTCCCTGCTGGAAACAAGTCCTGCCCACCAGGCAGCAATAACCACGCCCACATCGCGACAGCGCCGTTATTCGGCTGTTTCAGGCAATTCGGCGCGATTGCCGCCCGTTCCCTGTCGCTTTTTCTGTCAAACTCCTTTACACTTCAAAGCTCCACAGACGAACAACCTGATAAAAATGGTGAACAAAAAAACGTTCACCCACGGCCAACTCCATGCTAAATTGACGGCCGGAAGCGCGCACCAACTTTCAATCGAGTCCGGCAAAGGAGAGGTTATGGCGCTCAACCCGGCAATTGTCACACAATTGGGCACCTCGGAAGAAGCGTTGACCAAACTCCTGATCAACGACGTCAATGAGGTCTTTTGCACCATGGTGGGCCTGGAAGATCTGCTTCATATCCCGCATGAGATCGATCCGGTCAGCCATTTTGAGAACTGTGTCACCGCCATGGTCGGCATGGCCGGGGCATACAACGGCATGGTGAGCCTTCATGCGCCCCACAACCTTGCCAAGGCCTTCACCTCCCACATGCTGGGCATGGAGGTCACGGAGATCGACGCCGACGTTCACGATGCCCTTGGCGAGATAGCCAACATGATCGCCGGCTCCTTTAAACACCACTTTTCTAATGGCGGCAGCGACGTCAAGCTCTCCACCCCTTCGGTATTGAACGGCAAGGAATATGTCATATCCGCCGGAAACCCCGCCGATACCCTCTCGCTTCTGTTCGATGTCGACAATGAATGGTTTATTGTCAGTGTGATCTTGGAGAAAGAGTAACCCGATATGCCGGTATTAGTCATAGTCGCCAAAAACGAGGATTCATTACGAACCATTGCAAGCGCCGTCCAAGCCGAGGGCATGACGACGTTTACGTCGCGCTCGCTGGCTGAGCTGCCGGCGATCCTCCGGGAATCTCCGACCAGCGGAATACTGCTCGATCTCGTTACGTCGGCAAAGTCCACGGCACAGGAAAAACTGGAAACAAACGATCTGCTCCAATTGTATCCCTATGCGAAGGTAAAGGTGATGGAAGCCGGCGTGAGGATGCTGGGCGACAGCAGATCCCTGCAACAGTTTATTGCGGATTGCAGGGTATTTCCGGCGCGGACCATCCGCAAAGCCAAACGGCAAATCCAGTACATCAGCGCCTTCCTTTCAGCCGATGACGGGTTCTCCGCGGTTGAAAAAACGGTGACGCTCAATATCTCGGATGAAGGATGCTTTGTCTATAGCGCCAACGACTGGAAGGTCGGTGATCGCGTCTGGATGCGCTTCACGGAAAACGACTGCATCGTGCGGGGAACCGTGCGTTGGCTGCAGCCGTGGGGAAACAACAAAAGATTGCCCGGAATCGGCATCAAATTTGATTTCGGACCATAATGGCGGGTACCACGGAGACATGCCCGACATTCTCGATGGCGTCATGTCCGCTGACCAGCCTCCCCGGCAGTTTTAAGCGAATTGGTTTACCATCGGAGTTATTGTATAAAATTATGCTTGACTTGTTTTTATCATTTCACTATAGTCCATAACTCTTTTAAAAATGATGCGGATGGAGACAGCATATGTATGCAGTGATCAAGACAGGCGGCAAACAATACAAGGTTGCCGAAGGTGAATTCCTCAAGGTGGAAAAGCTTGAGGGCGAGATAGGCGACAGCATCGAGTTCGCCGAAGTACTGATGGTGGGCGGCGAGAACACAAAGGTGGGAGCACCGCTTGTTGCCGGCGCCACCGTAACCGCCAAGATTGCCGCTCAGGGCAAAGACAAGAAAATCCTGGTGTTCAAGTCCAAGCGCCGGAAAGACTCCCGCAAACTGCGTGGGCACCGTCAGCATAAAACCGTTCTCAAGATTGAGAAAATCAGCGCATAATTCAAATTTTTCCGAGGAGACAAGGAAATGGCACATAAAAAAGGTGTAGGCAGTTCACGTAACGGCAGGGATTCGGATGGCCAGAGGCTTGGTTGCAAGAAGTTCGGCGGCGAGAATGTAAAGGCCGGCAACATTATTTTCCGTCAGCATGGCACTCAGATCCATCCGGGCAACAACGTCGGCTGCGGCAAGGATTATACCCTGTTCGCCCTGATCGACGGCATTGTCAAGTTCGAGCGCCTGGGCAAAGACCGCAAGAAGGTTTCCGTATATCCCAATTAGGGCACCGCAACATCACCACTCATAAAGGCCCGGAAGTCTGACTTCCGGGCCTTTATTATTGCCTCTCTCGATACATTCACTCCTCGGACCGGACCAGGCTCCTCAGACCCGAAATCGAATACTACATTCCAAAACATTGTTTACTTTTGATTGCAGCGAGATACATATTGTTTTATACTAGTCGCCATTATGGCTAATTAGGTTTTACTTAATTTATTTGATTGCTGTTATTTAATTTAGCAGGGAAGGACGCGCTCCATGTTTAAATCCAAGCTCATCCGCAAGGTGCTCGCCATCATCGGGTTTACCCTCTGTATCGGTTTTGCCGGAATGGGGCTGCTTACCATCTACCTGCAGTACCGTGCCACCATTGACCTGCAGAAAAAAGCGGCTCAACAGTTAACCACTACCGTCACCCATGACATCCTCACCCTGATGATGCGCGGCGATCTGAAGGAATACGACTCATATGCGGCAGAAATCAAGAAGAAGGGGGTTGTCCTCGACATAAAGCTCTTCACCGCCGAAGGCAAGGAGCGGGGGAGCGGGACACCGCACGACGAGATGAAAAAGGCCCTGGATGCGGGCAAGCAACTGGCCGTCCAGGGCAATAAGGACGGACAGCACGTATTGACCGTGCTGATGCCGTTTGTCAACGAGCAGCGGTGCCACGCCTGTCACGATGCCGCCCCTAAGTTTCTGGGCGGGGTAGCCCTGACCACCTCCCTGGAGGAAGGCTTTAAAAGTGCCTTAGGCCTCGCCCTGGTCATGTCGGCCGTGGGTATATTCTTTTTCTGTGCCATCCTGGTCGCCCTGTATATCTGCTTCGACCGGATGGTGGTACGGCAGATCACGGAACTGGACTCACAGCTTGGCGTGCTGGCGGGGGGTGGGGGTGACCTGACCAAGGAGCTGGTCGCCCGTTCCAACGACGAAATCGGCGACCTAGGCCGTCAGGTCAACCAGATGACCTCCAAGATCCGCGACATTATTGCGCTCCTCTATCAGCAGGCATGCCTGATTGGCACGAGCGTCTGCGAACTGGCTGCCTCGAACGACCGCTCCCTGAAGATGTCCCAGGACCAAAAGGACCAGTCCGTGGCCGTGGCCGTGGCATCGGACCAGATGGCCATGACAATCCATGAGGTGACCGGAAATATCCATCGTGCGGCCACGCTCTCTTCCGACGTGGACAGCGCCGCAACCAACGGGATGGCGGTTGTCCAGGACACCTGGCAATGCATGCGCCAGATCAGCGAAAGCGTGAACGAGACGTTGGAGACCATCAGACAACTGGAGGAATCGTCGGGCCAGATCGGCGAGATGGTTGGTCTGATCGAGGATATCGCCGACCAGACCAACCTGCTGGCGCTGAATGCCTCCATTGAGGCGGCCAGGGCCGGCGATGCGGGCAAGGGGTTTGCCGTGGTGGCCAGCGAGGTAAAAAGCCTGGCCGAAAAGACCACCCACTCCACCCGCGAGATCGAGCGGATCGTGGCCAGCATCCAGAAAGAGAGCCGCAAGGCGGCAACCATGATCAGCAAGGAAAACATCCTGGTGCAGACCGGTCTGGCCAAATCCGAGGAGGCGCGGCAGCAGTTGGAAAATATCAAGAATCATTCCCAAGAATCACGGGCAATGATTGAACAGATCGCCACCGCTTCGGAGGAGCAGAGCGTCACAACCGGTGAAATTTCTCAGAAGGTGCACCAGGTATCCCAGGTGGCGGTGGACAATTATGACATGATGCAGACTACCGCGGGCGCCTATGAAAAGTTCTCCGATGTGGTTGAACAGATCTACGCCACCGTGGGCAGATTCTCGGTGGGAAATTACCATGACGCGGTCAAGGGATATCTCCAGGAACTGCACGAACAGGTTCTGGCAGCCATTACCCGGGCACTTGGCGACGGGACCCTGACGCGGGAGGCGCTTTTCGATCGCAATTACGTCCCCATCCCCAACACCAATCCACAGAAATACACCACCAAGTTCGACGGGTTCTTTGACCGGGTCATCTCCCCCTTGCAGGAGCAGATGGGCAGCAGGGACAGCAAGGTGCTCTTTATCATCTGCGTGGACAATAACGGCTATCTCCCCAGCCACATGCTGCGTTACACCAAGCCGCTCACCGGCGACCCGGAAATCGACAAGAACAACAACCGCACCAAGCGGATGTTCAACGATCGGACCGGCATCCGTTGCGCCCGCAATACCGAGGGTTTCCTGCTCCAGACTTACCGCAGGGATACGGGTGAGATTCTCAACGACCTTTCACTGCCGCTTTTCATCGAAGGGCGCCATTGGGGAGGTATTCGCGCCGGTTACCTGTCGCCAAGCGAATCGCTGCTCAAATGAAAACGATGGGGACATAAAAGGTAGCAGAATAAAAAAACCCGCCGAGTGCGGGTTTTTTTATTGCCTGATGATTCCGAATCCGCGGTATTAACAGGCTGATGAAAAACGTAGCGAGGAGGCCGAGATGCAAGGCGCAAGCGATCGAGGGAGCGAGACGTAGCAACGCTACGTTGAGTTTCAGATAGAGTGGCAACGACGCAGATCGGTCCCGCAGTAGTTTTTCAACAACCTGTCAGAGGTCGAACCCGCAGTAGGAGAGGTTGAAACTCTTATTGCAGAGCGGAAAATCGGAGATCTGCCCATTGCGCAGGGCCAGGGCCAGACCGCTCCAGTTATGAAAGGAAGGGTCCTTCACCTTGTAGCGGAGAAAGGTACCCTTGGCATCGGTAATAGCCACATGGCAGATCTCGCCACGCCACCCCTCCACCAGGGCGACTACCAGACGCTCTCCTTCGGCTTTCACGCAGGAGGCAGTGATAGCGCCCCCCGGCAACGAACCGAGACGATCATGGATAAACTCCAGTGATGCCTGCGACTCTTTCCAGCGCACCATGGCCCGGGCCATGACATCACCACCCGGCTCCAGGCATACCGGCGGCTGGAGTGTCTTATAGAGACCAAATGGGTGGTCGCGGCGGACATCCCGCGCAATCCCGCAGGCCCTGGCGGCCGGACCGACCAGGCCCAGGTCAAGGGCATCGTCGCTGCTGATTTGCCCCGTCTTCTCGAAACGCCCCAGAACCGACGGCGTATCCCACAAGAGCGCCACCGCACCGGCGTAGTCGCGGCCGGCATCCTTGAGCCTGCCCAGAAGCTCCCGGGCGTGAGCGGGCGTACAATCGAAAGCGGTCCCGCCGGGGCGCACCAGCCCTCGGCCGAAACGACTGCCGCACAGCACGGCGGTCATATTGAGGAAATCTCCCCTGATCCTGCCACAGAACGACATGGTCGGCAGATACCCCACATCCCCTGCCAGGGCTCCCATATCGCCGCAATGATTGGCCAGCCGCTCCAACTCCAATGCAATGGCCCGGATCGTTTCGGCCTGAGGGGGTGTCGCGACACCGGCCAATCCCTCCCTGATCATGGCATAGGCCGTGGCATGGCCAATGGTGGTGTCGCCGGCAACGGTTTCCATTTGTGCCATGGTGGCGGGAAAGGGCCCGCCGGCCAACGCCCGCTCCAAACCCCGGTGCTGGTATCCCAGGGCAATCTCCAGGTGAAAAACCGTCTCGGCATGGCACTGGAAGCGAAAGTGCCCCGGCTCGATGATCCCGGCATGTACGGGTCCCACGGCCACCTCATGCACCTCTGCGCCTTCCACGCCGTAAAACTCCCCCACGCCGGGCAGGATCTCATCGGCGTCTCCACGGCCCCAGGCATCATGGCCCCGGCGCAAGGCATGCTGGTAGCGGACCGGCTTGAACCAGGGGTGGTCATCTACAACGACACCGCACTGTTCGGCAATCTCCCGCTCGAACAGGTGCGCCTCGGGGCAAGCTGCGGTGATGCTGGGCAACCGGCCCTCCACCCAGGACCGGAGCGCCCCCAGGCGAGCGTTCCTCCCGGACAGGACGCACCATAACGCAACCCCTTCCCGGTCCGGAACGCCAAAATAGGAGGCGATACGCCAGCCGTCACCGTTCAGACCGACAATCCCCTGGAGGAAGTCGTGCAGGGCAATCTCCGGCACATCCCTGACAGCAATAGCCTCACCGTTGCGAAACGTCTTCAACTGGCCTTCGCCGTTCATGGAGCCACCTCCAGCAGACTGGCCGCCTCGTTCACCAGCCGGTACAGCGGCTCGGGCAGCCAGATCCCCGCAACCGCCACCACCAACAACAGCACGAGCGGCGGAACGATCAGCAATGGTGTATCCTGGTACTTGGTGCGCTCCCTGTTTTTAGGGGGATCCCCGAAGACCACCGGCAGCACGGTCAGGGCCATACCCAGAAAGGCCGTCATCAACAACAGAGCCATCATTACACCGGTAACCGGGTACCCACGGGTAAAAGCGGCGCTGAAAAAGGAGAATTCGCTGGCAAAGGTGAGAAACGGCGGCGAACCGGTCATGGCAAAAAAACCGATCAGGAACAGGGCCGCGGTCCAGGGCGCCCGCTTGATCGTCCCCCGGGCAAACTCCCGGTTCTTGGAGGCAAAGGCCCGGTGGATGTTGCCGGCTGCCAGGAAGAGCACCCCCTTGGTCAGGCCATTGCCGATCAGGTGCAGCATGGCGCCGTAGAGCGCCTTGCCCCCCAGCCCAAGGGCCACGGTGAACAAACCCATGTGTTCGACGCTGGAGTAGGCCAGCATGCGTTTGAAATCACTCTGACGCAGCATGAAGATGGCGGCGACGGTGATGGAAAAGATACCCATGCCCACCAGCATGGAGCGGTAAAAGTGTACATCGCCCGCAGCCATGCAGATCTGGTAGATACGAATCAATCCCAGGAAACCGCAATTCGCCAACCCGCCTGCCAGCAAGGCTCCCACCAGGCCCGGCGCCTCACCATAGGCATCCGGCTTCCAGGTATGCATGGGGGCCAGCCCCATCTTGGCGCCGTAACCGACCAGCATGAACACGAAAGCGGCATTGAGCCAGACAACCGGCAGTTTCGGGGCATACAGCTGGAGCTGCTCCAGGAGGAGTGTCGGCTCCAGACCAGCCACCACCGTCGAATATCCCAGAAAGAAGATACCCAAAAGAGCCAGGGCGATACCAACCGAGCAGATCAGCATGTACTTCCAGGTCGCCTCGATGGAGCGGGCGTTACGATTGAAGTAGACCAGCGGCGCCATGCACAGGGTGGTCGTCTCGATGGCCAGCCAGAGCAACCCCAGGTGATGGGAAACCGCCGCCAGGGAGATGGCGGAGAGACACACCTGTATCCCCATGCACATCACCCGGTTGTTACGCTCCTGGCGGTACTGGAGGTAATTGACCGCATAAAAGGCGCAGGCCGTGAACAAGAGCCCGGTCTCAAGCAGGAAGAGCTTGCCGATGGCGTCCAGCTCGATCCATTCACCCCTGGATGGCGGGGGGGAGACGACAATTACGGCCAGCACCAGGGCAAGATGCATGCTGGCCACCACCGGCAACACCCATGGCCGCCCGTTGTTGGAGGAAATCCGCCAGGCAACGAGGGCGCCCACCAGGGGGATGACGATCAGCAGGGTAATCAGCCACATCACTCCACCTCCCGCAAGGCGGTCAGGCGGCTGGTGTCGATGGATGAAAACTCGCGGCTGATCTGATTGATGATGATCCCCATGACAAAGATGCCGGCAATCAGGTCCAGAATCGCTCCGGCCTCGACCATGGCCGGCATGGACTCCGTCAGCAGCAGACTGAAGATGAAGATCCCGTTTTCCAGGAGCAGATAGCCGAGCACCTGATTGATCGCCTTGCGCCGGCTGGCCAGGGCGATGAAACCGGCCAGGATGGTGGACAGTGCGGCAGGCACGGTCAGGAGCCCCTGGTGCATCGGCGCCAGTGGGAGCCGTGCCGCAAAGATGAAGGCCAGCACCATGGCCAGGACGCCTGCCAGGACATTCCCGGAATAGCCCAAAAACGGTTCCACGTCCTCCCCAAAATCTACCTTCTTCCGAGCCCCGAAAAGCAGCCAGGGGATGAAGACCCCCTTGGCAAGCAGGACTAAAAAGGCAATGAGCAGGGTATGGAAGTGGATGGAATGGACCATGAGCGGCAATATCCCCAGAATCACACCCTGGGTGGCGATGGCGCGGATGGCCACATGGGTGCGCCGCGTCCCCAGTATGAGGATGTTGATCAGCAGTACCAGCACCAGCAACTGATCGGCAACGGAATTCATGACATCACCTCAGGACAAGGATCATGGCAAAGGCAGACAGTACGCACGCCGCCAGCAGCATCTGGGGCACCCGGACCAGGCGGAAGCGTGCCATACTCGACTCCACCACGCCTATGACAACGGATAGCGCCACTATCGAGACGATAAAAATCAGCCAATCCAGGTAAGGGTTGGCCATCCGCAGGGGTAGGACCACGTGCAGAAAAAAGGCGCTCAGGATGAAGAGTTTGAGCGTCGCACCATAGAAAATCATGCCGAACGCCGGACCGCTGTGATCCAGCGCCATGACCTCATGAATCATGGTCAGTTCCAGGTGGGTGTTCGGGTCATCAAAGGGGATACGGCAGTTTTCGACCAGCAGGATGCAGAACAGACCAGCCACCAGCAGGACCAGAGCAGCACCGGAGGTCATCCAGAGTGCCGTCGAGGAATACATCAGTATGCCGGACAGGGAAAGGGAACCGGAAAAGCGGGACAGGGAAAGCAGAACGATGAACACCACCGGTTCGGCCAGGCAGGAGAAGGTCACCTCGCGGCTCGCACCCATTCCCTCAAAACTGGAACCGGTATCCAGGGCCGCGGCCGTGGTAAAAAAACGCCCCAAGGCGAGCAGATAGGCGAACAGGATCATATCGCCGTTGAAGGAGAGAGGCGGCAGGTGGTTGCCCAACGGCATGAGCAGGGCAGCGGTCAGGGTGGCCGCCAGGGTCACGACTGGGCCGGCCCGGAAGACCCAGGTAGTGGTGCGACTGAATACCGAGCCCTTACGCAGCAGCCGGAGCAGATCATAATACGGCTGGAGCAGCGGCGGTCCGGTCCTTCCGGCAAAGACGGCCTTGGTACGATTTATCACCCCGAACAGGAGCGGCGGCATAAGGATGACCAAAACAAGATGGATCAGAAAATCAGCCATGTCCGTTCACCTGGATCTGCTCCTCTCCGTACATCCTGCAAACGGCAGGTTAACCGCAGAGGACGCAGAGGAAACCAAAATATGAATCGGTTACACCAAAACTTTGCAGAACTCCTCTGGCGAGGTGTTGTTGTTCACTGACTTTTTTGTTTTTCCTTTGTGACCCTCGCTTGGGAGCGCCTACTTTTGGCTGCGTACTCTACGGCAAATGCCTTATTTAGATTTCGGTTACCGATGGCGGCGATGACGTTTGCCGCCGTCCAGGGCGTGCCGGAATTCCCAAGGGGGCAAGGGATTGGAGTCACGCCACAATCCTTTATGCCGAGCCCGGGCTTTCTCCTCAGCATCGATGTACTCTGAGGCATATGGCCCGCTCAAATACCGCCGGTAGGCCCATGCCATGCCTTCCGCCACCATGTCGCGGTTGATGTCGCGGCCGTTGTACCGGAGAACCGCCACGGCCCGCTGGTACTGGTCGCTGTCCATGATCTCCGCGTTGACCCGTCGCCCCATGATCTTGAACATCAGGGTCCGCTTGGAGATATCGGCAAACGGCTGCCCCGGCATACCCGGCTTGGCGGTTTCGGGGGCATCGATACCGTACAGGCGCACCTTGAGCCGGCTTGACTCGCGGGTGGCCAGCAGCACGGTATCCCCGTCATAGACCGCGCGTACAACCCCTTCGATGATGCGTCCGGCGCAGGCGTCGAAGGCCAGCAGCAGGATCAGGGCAAAAGCGGCGAGGAGTGTCTTCATGGATACGGTTCCATTCCTTTGAGACCCTAAAGGTTTTGAAAACCTTTAGGGTCTGGGAAACCTACACCTAAACCAACTCCGTCGCGTAATTGAATTCCGTTGTCCCCGGAATCTCGCGCCCGGCCTTGAAGGCGCCGATGATGTCGTTCCACGATTCGCGCGGCGCCTGGCGCAAGTCGATCAGGAACGAGCCGCACCCCATCTGCCGCAATTCGTTATGTCGGGCTGTCAGCGAAAAGGGGGTGGCTGCGGTAATGACCTGCAGGCCGTCACGGGTCGTGACACTATACGCCTCCCCCCGGTCGGAGTGAAGCGGAATGTTGCTGTGAACGTCCTTTATGCGGATCTTGGTAGTCATGACCGGCAGAGGGGCATAGGCGATCACCCGCCGCTCCATATCCAGGTCCGCACCCAGCAGATCCGCCAGGTTAGCGGCATCGTCCTCCATGTACAGGGTGGCGGTCGCGGCGCCCAACTCTCTCCAGGACGCCAGTGCCTGGCTGTTCAGGGCAAAACAGCGGTGCCAGGTTGAGATGCTGACATCCGCCAACCCGGCCAGCAACGCGAAGTGGGAAAGGTTGGCCGCTTCAAAGCGGCGGAATCCGGCCTTGTGGAGCTGGGCCAGCGTGTCCCGGTAAAGCGGCATATCCCGGTCAAAGATTATAAAGGGCAACTGCCAGATGATGCGCTCCTCCGAACCGCGCATGCGGGGAACGACGGACGGCAACTGATGAATAGCGGCCTTGGAGAGCGGCAACACCGTGCAGTCCGCGCCCGCCTGATGGGGAAACCGCCAGTCCCGGGGTAGATCCATGACCACCGCCAGAGATTCCCTGCCGCCGGAACGGCGGGGAGCCGGCCGTGTCTCCACCTCTTTCAGGGCAGCGGTACGGGCCGCAGCGATCCACTCACGGGACCCGGCGCTGACCGCCTCGTCCAACTGCTGGTAAAACCGGCGCCGAAGCTCCTTGAAAACCGCCATGGGGATCAGGACGGACGGGAAACCGGGCGCTTCCAGGGATTCCAGCCGAAAGCCCGTCTCTCCGGTCTTGGCGAACTGTCCCTGGAGCACCGCCTGCATGTCGCCACTGCGGGCCGGTTCAAGGGCGCCGAGCGGGAAGCTGAACGCGTGGTACGAACCGGCCACCTCGGCGGAGATGTGGAGCGTGAAATCTTCCCCCCTCCCCTCCTCCCCCCGCTGGGGGGAGGAGTAAGGCTCCCTCCCCCGGAGGGGGAGGGTTGGGGAGGGGGCAGTGTCAGGCTGCTGATGTTGTTCCAGCGACAACCGCAACCGGCACGGCAGTTTGTCTCCCTGCACCGATTCCAGGCGCCTCTGGCAGGCGTTCTCGCTCAGCGTGAAGGCCTCGCGGGAGGAAACCTTGTAGACGGAGTCGCCCACGCTGAAACGAAAGGGGGTCTCCACCTCCACCAGGCTGCCGGCCTTGGCCTCCATGACCTTACGACGGTTGCAGAACAGTTCGCGCACGGTCCAGGCCTGGCCGGCCATATCGCTCTTGGGCTGGGCGCGCAGGCGATCTCCCACGTGGAGGGCATCGCGGGTCTCGAAACTCAGGCGGTTACCCTTGACGGACTTGATCTGCCCGACAAAACGGCCGGTGCCCCCCTTCTGCCAGGGGTTGGCAATATCGTCCGGCTGCTGGGAGGCCAGAAAACCCTTGGTCGGCGTACGACCGAAGGAGTATTTCAGGATCTCCTTGGCAGCCACAACCGTCTCCTTGCGCGACCGTTCCGGCGCATCCAGTACCATGCGGTACGCCTCCACCACACTGGCCACGTACTCGGCCGATTTCATGCGCCCCTCGATCTTGAGTGATCGCACCCCGGCGCTAACCAACTCCGGCAGCATATCGATGGCCGACAGGTCGCTGGTGGAGAAGTAATGCCCTTCCTTGCCACGGTGGCTGTAGAGGCGGCGGCAGGGCTGGGCGCAGCGTCCCCGGTTGCCGCTATGGCCGCCCAGGTAGGAGGAAAAGAAACACTGGCCGGAGATGGAGAAGCAGAGCGCACCGTGGATGAAGGTTTCGATCTCCACAGTTGTGGCCTTGGTGATGACGGCGATTTCGTCGACAGCCAGCTCACGGGCCAGTACGGCCCGCTGGAAACCCAGTTCCTGCAGCATCTGCACACCGGCCGTGTTGTGGATGGTCATCTGGGTCGAGGCGTGCAAGGGGATGGTGGGGAAGTGGTTGCGGACCAGTCGCGCCACGGCCAGGTCCTGGATGATAACCCCATCGGCCCGCATTCCTGCCAGGGCGGTCAAGGTCTCGACGAGCTGGGGCAACTCCTTTTCCTTCACCAGGGTGTTGAGGGTGATGTAGATCCGCTTGCCGTGGGCATGTGCATAGGCCATCATCCGTTCCATCTGGGCCAGGGTGAAGTTCTTGGCGCGGGCACGGGCGGAAAAGTCCCGCAACCCGGCATAGACCGCATCGGCGCCTTTCTCCATAGCTGCGAAGAAGGATTCCAGGGACCCGGCCGGGGCCAGGAGTTCGGGCTTTGTGTCAGGATATTTCATTGAACCTCGATCTGCCACAGAGACACGGAGACACAGAGGAAAACTGGAGGAGGTCACGCAACGCTGGGGCATGGAATAGCTAAAGAACTATAGGGCTGACACGGCTATTACGACGCTGCTTTTCATCTAAACAAAAACGCCCTTGCGAAGGGCGTTTTCGGTTCTATCTTTCTCCGTGTCTCTGTGTCTCCGTGGCAGATGTTATTTTTCCACCAAGATCCGCAGCATCCTGCGCAGCGGCTCCGCCGCCCCCCACAGGAGCTGATCGCCGCAGGTGAATGCCGACAGGTACTGAGGTCCCATCCGCATCTTGCGTACACGGCCGACGGGCACCGTCAGGGTGCCGGACGTGGCGGCAGGGGTCAGTTGGGACAGGGTGTCTGCCTTGGTGTTGGGCACCAGCTTGACCCACTGGTTGTCGTTCTTGATCAATGCTTCGATGTCGGCAATGGGAACATCCTTGGTGAGCTTGATGGTCAGGGCCTGGCTGTGGCAGCGCATGGCGCCGACACGCACGCAGATACCGTCCACCGGGATCGGCGTGGTGGTGCCGAGAATCTTGTTGGTCTCGGCAAACCCCTTCCACTCCTCGCGGCTCTGGCCGTCCTCCACCTCGCGGTCGATCCAGGGAAGCACGTTGCCAGCCAGCGGATAACCGAATTCCTTGGTAGGCATGGCATCGCTACGCAGCATGGCGGTCACCTCCCGGTCGATCTCCAAAATAGCCGACGAAGGGTCCTTGAGCAGGTGCGCCACCGAGCCGTGCAGCACCCCTTTCTGGGCCAGCAATTCGCGCATGTTGGGGGCGCCGGCGCCGGAAGCGGCCTGGTAGGTCATGGAGGTGATCCACTCCACCAGTCCGGCGCGGAACAGCCCGCCAAGGCCCATCAGCATCAGACTGACGGTACAGTTGCCGCCGATGAAGTCCTTCTGGCCATTGGCCAGGGCCTTGTCGATCACGTTACGGTTGACCGGGTCCAGAATAATGACCGCGTCCTTCTCCATTCGCAGTGTGCTGGCGGCGTCGATCCAGTAGCCGTTCCACCCCTGCTTGCGCAGTTCGGAATGCACGGCCTTGGTATAATCGCCCCCCTGGCAGGTGATGATGATATCGAGTTTTTTCAGCTCTGCTATATCATCGGCCTTCTTGAGGGTACCGGCGCCCATGGGGGCCGCCTGCCCAGCCTGGGAGGTGGAGAAAAACACCGGCTCGAAGCCGAGTGCAAAATCGTTTTCCTCCCGCATCCGCTGGAGAAGAACCGAACCAACCATACCACGCCAACCGACGATTCCGACTTTCATGATCTGTGTCCCTTTTCTAATGGTTTAAAATTACAGCGCTGCGATGATCGCGTCGCCTATTTCCTTCGTGTTGACCAGTTTCTCGCCCGGCAAATTCTGGTAGATGTCGCGGGTACGGAACCCCTGATCCAGCACCTTGACAACCGCGTTGTCGATAGCGTCGGCCGCGTCCAGCATCCCGAAGGAAAATTTGAGCATCATCCCGGCGGAGAGGATCTGGGCAATGGGGTTGGCGATCCCTTGGCCGGCGATGTCCGGAGCCGAACCGCCGGAAGGCTCGTACATGCCGAAGGTCCCTTCTGCCAGCGATGCGCTGGGCAGCATCCCCAGCGAGCCGGTCAGCATGGCGGCTTCATCGGAGAGGATGTCGCCGAACATGTTCTCGCACAGAATCACATCGAACTGCTTGGGCCATTTTACCAGTTGCATGGCAGCGTTGTCCACGTACATGTGGGACAGCTCCACGTCCGGGTATTCCCTGGCAATGCCGATGACCACATCGCGCCAGAGCACGGAGGAGGAGAGGACGTTGGCCTTGTCAATTGAGCAGACCTTCTTGCCCCGCTTGCGGGCGGCCTGGAAGGCGACATGGGTGATGCGTTCTATTTCCGGCACGCTGTAGCGCATGGTATCCACGCCGACCCGTTCACGCCCGGTCCCCTCGATCCCTTTCGGCTGGGAGAAGTAGATGCCGCCGGTCAGTTCACGGATCACCAGCACGTTGAAGCCGCCGGCGATGACCTCCTCCTTCAGCGATGAGGCGCCGGTCAGCGAGGGAAAGATGATGGCCGGACGCAGGTTGGCGTACAGGCCGAAGATCTTGCGCAGCGGCAGAAGCGCACCGCGCTCCGGCTGCTCGTCCGGCGGCAGGGTCTCCCATTTTGGCCCACCCACGGAGCCGAACAGGATGGCATCCGACGCCTTGCAGATGTTCACGGTCGTCTCGGGCAACGCCTTGCCCTCGTTGTCGATACCGGCTCCTCCAACATTGGCGTGGGTCCGTTCGAATTTCACCGCGTATTTCTTCTCGACCGCATCCAGAACCCTGAGCGCCTCTGCCATCACCTCCGGACCAATGCCGTCTCCCGGCAGGACCGCTATTTTGTAGGATCGAGACATATAAACCTCCTTGCGAAATAGATAATATTAGTTTTCACGTATGGTACTTGTCAACAGCGAATAAGATATTGCGGCAAATAACCTCTTATCTTAGCTTCGAGATTACCTCAAGATTACAGAATCAAAATCTCGGCAATCATGAGGTAATCTTGTGGCTGAATAGCCTTCCCTGCCTGTTCCGGCTTAGCCGATCAGGATAAGACCAAACGCAGAAACCCCCATCCGGACAACAGGACAGGGGCTTCACGGTGCGGTGATTCAGTTCTCGCCGGCTTAGATGCCTGCCTTTGCCTTCAGTATTGCGGCCTTGTCGGTCTTCTCCCAGGAGAACTCCGGCAGTTCGCGGCCGAAATGGCCATAGGCGGCCGTCTTTTTGTAGATCGGGCGAAGCAGGTCGAGCTGTTCGATGATGGCGCGGGGACGCAGGTCGAATACCTCGCGCACCAGTTCCGCCAGACGGTCCTCGGACACCTTGCCGGTGCCGAAGGCATGCACCATGACGGATACCGGCTGGGCCACGCCGATGGCGTAGGCCACCTGCACCTCGCAGCGCTCGGCCAGGCCGGCCGCCACCAGGTTCTTTGCCACGTAGCGCCCCATGTAGGCGGCAGAACGGTCAACCTTGGAGGGGTCCTTGCCGGAGAAGGCGCCGCCGCCATGACGGCCCATGCCGCCATAGGTATCAACGATGATCTTGCGGCCGGTCAGGCCGCAGTCGCCCATGGGGCCACCCACCACGAAACGGCCGGTGGGATTGATGAAGTAACGGGTGTTGGCGTCCAGCAACTCGGCCGGGATAACCTTCTTGACCACCTCCGCGATGACCCGCTCCTCGATCTCCTTGTGGGTGACCTCAGGGGTGTGCTGGGTGGAGATGACCACGGTGTCGATGCGGACCGGCTTGTCATTCACGTATTCGACCGAAACCTGGGACTTGGAGTCGGGACGCAGAAAGCTCAGCTGTCCGGATTTGCGTACCTCGGCCAGCTTGGCTACCAACTCGTGGGCCAGCTGGATCGGCATGGGCATCAACTCCGGGGTTTCGTTGCAGGCATAGCCAAACATCAAACCCTGGTCGCCGGCGCCCTGCTCCTTGTGCAGGCCTTCCCCCTCGGAAACACCCTGAGAGATATCGGGAGACTGCTTGTCAATAGAGACCAGAACGGCACAGGTATCGGCATCGAACCCCATCTCCGAGTCGGTGTAGCCGATCTCGCGAATGGTCTGCCGGACGATCTCTGAGTAGTTGATCACGGCGTTGGTGGTGATCTCGCCGGCAATGACCGCCATACCGGTGGTTACCAGAGTTTCGCAAGCAACGCGTGACTTGGGGTCCTGGGCCAGGATAGCGTCCAGGATGGCGTCGGAAACCTGGTCGGCAACCTTGTCGGGATGTCCTTCCGATACCGACTCAGAGGTAAAGATGAATTTTTCTGCCATGGTGTGTAGCTCCTCTCGTTGAATAGATACGTAAATGTATGTGAAGATCGTCGATGAACAGGGTCGGAAGATGGGTGTCTGTATCGAATTGTGAAATTTATAGGCAGGTGCCTGTTTTGTCAAGAAAAGATCGCTGCATGCCTATTCCATTTGACTTCATCACTGCTCATTTATGCACATCTGGATCCTGAGTTCTCCGTCGCGTACAACAGCAAACTCGCTACGGACCGCTTCGGCTGAGCCAAGCGAGCCTACGCGCTGCGACTGGACGGCCCATACCGGCGATATCGGCCTGATTCCCGCCTATACCCAACTTTTCATCTATTCACCTACCGCACTCAAACCATGTGTACTGACATAAGAAAGGCGCCCCTCTCGGGCCGCCTTTCTTATTGCTCATCACTACAATATTGCCGGATCAGATGACGTTGTCGGCGTTAGCGGTTATGCCACTGGTACTGGTGCGGCCATTTCGATGTATCGCTGGCCGTGATGCCGGTGTGGCAGACGTTGCACGCACTGGGGGTCTCGCCAGAAGCACCATGGTTGGAAAGGAAGTCGGCAGATCCCGCGCCCCGCGATCCGCTGTGGCAACCGCCGCAGCTGCCGATGGACTTGGCCACTCCCTGGTACTGCAAGGCCTGGTAGTTGTCCGAGGCCTCCCGCGAGGGTACCATGGCGTGGGGACTGCCGTGGCAACCGGCGCAATAGACAGCGCCGTGCCCCTTGGCGTTGCGGTAGAGCGTGTCGGCGGTATCCACCTCGGCAACGCCACCATGGCAGGTGGCGCACTTGGGCTCGCTCTGCCAGGGGACTCGCCCGCCAGAGATGACCGAGAAGGCCACTTGGCGCATGGTGCCGTGACAGGTGGTGCAGTTTCCGCTGGCGGCGGTATGGGCCAGACTGCGGTTGCATTGCGTGGTCGCACCGGGATGGCAGTCATAACAGCCTATTGGCGAGCCGTCAGGGGCCGTACGGGTTGCATGGGCCTTGTGGATTGCCGCCGACAGGTAGATCCCCGCATCGCCGGGGCCGGTAGTGCCAAGCTCCGGCGCGCCGTGGCAGCGGGCGCACAGCACCGGCTTGCTGGGCACCAGCAGCCCGTCCGGCGGTGTGTGCAGCTTGTCGTGCTTCTGCAGGATGTCGAGGAACGCATTATTGTTGTTGGCACTGGAGGGCTGATGGCACTTGTCACAATGGATCTCGTCGGAGGTCGGCACCGTGGCCCTGGTCTGAGCTACCACTGCGCCGCCGGTGTCCTTGACGGTTACCTCCGCAACTTGGTACGGGTTCCAGACGCCGTTGTCATCGATGGGGGTCAAGGGGATGCCATTGACCTGGAAGTGGTCCCCCTTGGCCAGCATGGTGCCGCTCAGACCGTTATTAACGGTGGGATCCTCCAGGTTCAGGCCGGTGTCAGGCGCCAGAGTCGCCCCGAACAGGGCCATGACGTTCGCCCAGAATTGGCCGAAGTTTCCCTTGGTGCTGGACTTGGTGTTGTTGAGAATCCGGTACTCCACCGTAAGCCCGCTTGTCACCACTTGGGGTGGATTGCCCCGCTTCACCACCTGGGCCCAGACCGTATTGTAGGGAGGGAGAATCACCGCCGTATCATAGGTCGGATTGAGGCAGTGCATACCCAGGTCGTTCCAGGCAAAGACCACGTACTGCGACTGCGTTGTTGACGTGACTACGCCATTGGCATTACTTGCCGCAGGGCCGCCGGTGCCGGTTGCAGGAGCATTTCCGCCGCCGCAGGCGGTAAGAGTCAGCAGACAACAGAGGCCGGTAAGGGCAAGAAACGGGGGCATCCTGGTAAACGTGCGCATACATATTCCTCCTTGGGACTATTTTGGGGGTCGGCTTGCAGGGACACGGAGACAGATACAAGCTATATGCCAAATCAAAGGCACAGCAAGCTACCAGCAAACCTCTTGTATTTCACAGTGATATGCGGCTGGCGAGGTGGGGAGTCCATTGGCTTGCTGTAAAATTACGAGACAATTGTCGCGTTAATTGTGTGAGAATATGGTGCAGGTGATGAGGGTTATTCTATAAAACACTAATTTTTTTACAAACAGGGCCGATATGTATAAATAACAACGTCACAAAGGAGATGTGTGATGTCAACAATGGCTCAACTCTCGCCGAATGCGCTGATTGGCAACCCAGCCTATATCAATCCGCTGGCACACTCGACATATCACCTGTCGGCGTCCGCAGCAGGAACCATGGCCCAGCAGAAGACGGCGCGGGATAAAAGCGATTCCGTGAACATCTCCCGACAGGCCCTGGAAAAGGCGGCCCAGGCCGAGGGCCAGGACGGAATGCCAAAAGAGGCCCAAACCCGCGAGGCACCAGACAAGGCTAAGGGTGCCTGATCCCGCTCCGTCATCGCCGCGCCCCTATATCGCCCCCTCGATACTATCCAACCACTTTTATAGGCAAAAACACAAAAGGGACCGAATCATTTATTCGGTCCCTTTTGTGGAATAAAGACATGTCTACCCGGCTTCTTTATCGCCCGATCACCTCCAATATGCCACGCAGCAGGTCTGCCGGCCTCGGCGGGCAGCCGGGGATGTGGGCGTCCACCGGGATGACGTTGGCGATTCCTCCCAGAGAGGCGTAGCTCTCGCCGAAGATTCCACCGTTGCAGCCGCAGTCCCCCACCGCAACCACGATCTTGGGGTGGGGCGTGGCGTTATAGGTTCGCTTCAGGGCGATCTCCATGTTTACCGCAACCGGGCCGGTCACCAGCAGCATGTCGGCAAAACGGGGCGAAGCGGTGAAATTGATGCCGAAGCGCTCGCAGTTGTACACGGCGTTGTTCATGGCATGGATCTCCAGTTCGCAGCCGTTGCAGGAGCCGGCATCCACCTGCCGGATGGTCAGGCTGCGCCGGAATTTTTTTCTGATCACCTCCTCCAGTTGCGCTCCGATCGCCACAACCTCCGCCTCCACCTCCACGGGAAGCGGTTCGGTGACCACACCGGTGCGAAATATCTGGTGCAGTATCCTGATCATAGGTCATTCCCCGAATACGACTGGTTAAAACTCTTGTTGCAGACCGGGAAATCCGGCACGATGTTGCCGTGGATGGCCTGTTCCAGACCGAGCCAGCAGAGGCTGGACGGATCCCTGACCATACAGCGGTTGACCTCCCCCTGTGGGCCGGACTGAAGCCACCAGACGATCTCGCCCCGCCAACCTTCCACCAGGGAGAGGCCGCAACGGTCCGGCTCCGGTGTAGCGCAGGAGGCCAGCACCTCACCACCCGGCAGCGTTGCCAGCATCTCCCGCAGCAGGCGCATGGAATCGCGGACCTCCTCGATCCTCACCCAGGCACGGGCATGCACATCCCCGGAATTGAGTACCGTCATCCGTGGCGGGAACCGGTCGTAAGGTGGGAAAGACGCCTGGATGCGGCAGTCCAACGGCTGGCCGCTGGCCCTGGCCGCGATCCCCACCATACCCAGGTCCCTGGCCTGTTCAGGAGAGAGTACCCCGGTATCCCTGACCCGGTCCTCCAGGGATGGATTTTCGTCGTAGATGATTACCAGTCGTTCAAACTCCTTTTCCAAGGTGTCCAACTCTCCAAGCATCTCCGTAATCCCGGCTGGATCGAGGTCGACAGCCACCCCGCCCGGCACAACCCGGTCCATCATGAAGCGGTGGCCCAACAGCCGGTAGTTGGTGCTCACGAGCCGCTCCTTGAGGATGTTCATCTGGAAGAAGAGGAAGGCAAAGGCCACGTCGTTGCAGATGGCGGCCACATCCCCCAGGTGGTTGGCGATCCGCTCCCGTTCCAGCATGATGGCCCGCAGCCAGAGGCCACGCTGGGGCACGCTGCAACCGGTCATGGCCTCCAGTGCCCGGCAGTAGCCCAGGCTATGGGCCACCGTGGTGTCGCCTGAAACCCGGCCCGCGAGGCGCACCCCATCCGCCCAGGAGAGGGATTCGAAACGTTTCTCGATCCCCTTGTGCACATACCCCAGCCGCGCCTCCAGGTTGATGACCTCTTCCCCCACCGCCTGGAAACGGAAGTGTCCCGGCTCGATGATCCCGGCATGCACCGGCCCGACCGGGATCTCGTACACCCCTTCCCCCTCGGCCCGGATCCAGCGGTAGTCTCCAGCAACTCTCGGCATCCTGGTCTTTGCGTCGAATCCCTTGCGCAGGGGCCAGGCGTCCTGAGGCCAATCCTCGTGTTTGATCCAGGGGCGGGTGTCCGGGTGCCCTTCGGGGATGACCCCCATGAGGCTCTGCATCTGGCGCTCAAACCGCCAGGCAGCCACGTATTTACGCGTAATGGTAGGGAAGCGGGGATCGTCCGCGGGGGTCTCGCATTTCACCACCAGGAACTCGTTGTCCCGGTTATACAGGGCATGGATGCCAAAGCCCCGACCGAAATGGGTCTCGTCACTGGCCCATTCCGCCACCAGCCGCGCCTCGGCGTACTTCATCGTCCGCGCCGCCTCGTTGAACTGGTCGCGCGGGACGAGGAACAGGGGGATTGCGGCCGGATAGTGGCAATCACCCGGAACCGCCGCAGCGCCCAACTGAGCTGCTATGCGCTCGTGGAGCGTGCTCACATGAACAACCTTTTTTCGGTTATGCTCGGCATGTGCCGTTTCTCCAAAAACTTTATTACACAGCCTTTTCTAGTAGTTTTTTATGTGACTTTGCGGATACAGGATTAATACAATAATGCCGAATAACAACAGCAAAAACATACATGCTGAAATTAATCCAGCAAAATATATTGAATACAAGGTTGATTTTGACTGTGACCAAGAAGCTAAAAGCATCATGTTACGCTTTTTATAGTATTCTTCTGCAAATTTTTGAAGCTTTCGTGGATAAACAAGACTTATAAAAGCAATAATAAATGTCAATATTGCCCCAAAAGATGTAATTGCTATTTCTTTCATTCAATGTCCCTTTACGATACGCACGCACAGTCGCTGCATTACAAAACTCCTGATTTTTATTGGATGTTTTACATCCCGTTTATCCCGTTCATCCCTGTTAAAACGGCTTTGTTTCGGATTATCACGCCGGACACGGCCTGGCTAATCCCAGTTCCGGCGGAACCATGAACTGCCAAAAGGCAATTTAACAGGGATGAACAGGATGAACGGGATAAAACCTTAAAGATACTTTCAGAAAATCTTTTGGTTGATCCGTTCATCACCATCATTCATCTTTTGTCTCTGGAACCTGCGGTATTCGAGTTTTGGGTTCCCAAAATTCACCAAAAGCCCGATTTCTATTCGAGTGGCCTTCAAATAGTTTATCGTCTGAGCTTGGTGTTCCGGAGCCAGATTCTTTACCGCCTTGAGTTCAAGAAGTATCTTGTTTTCCACAACAATATCGGCAAAAAAATCGCCCACTATCTGGCCTCTGAACGTAACCTGCAACGGAACTTGTGACTGAGCATTAAGTCCTCTATCCATAAGAGCTATAAGCAATGCTTTCTCGTAGACTGACTCGAGAAAACCAGCCCCAAGCTCATTACTCACATCAAAACAGGCGGCGATTATCTTTTCAGTTATCTCTTCATGAAGCATGACCATTTCCCATTCAGGTTCAAATCATACGGTTTGGTTTTAACATCCCGTTTATCCCGTTCATCCCTGTTAAAACGGTTTTGTGTTTGAATTATCAAGCCCAACACAAGCCTCACAATCCCGATTCCAGTGGAACCATGAACTGCTAAAGGCAATTTAACAGGGATACACAGGATGAACGGGATAAAACCTTTAGTTCTGTTATCTCTTCATAAAGCATAACCATCTTCCCATTCTGCTTCAAACAATGAGGTTTGGTTTTAACATCCCGTTTATCCCGTTCATCCCTGTTAAAACGATTTTGATCAGAACCTTCATCATCTCAACAGCCCCACCGCTGTGTGAAACCAGTCGGACAGGAAGCGCGGCAGGTACAGCCCCAGCATCAGCACCAATCCCATGTGCAGGAGCACCGGCACATGGGCAGCCTTGAGCGGCGTCTGCCAAGGGGGGACCAGACCGGTCACCATGGGCTGGACCTTGCGGAAGATAGCCGCAAAGGAGACCGCCAGCCCCAGCAACAACAGCGGCGTGAGCAGCGGCTGCTCCTTGATGGTGGCGGTCAGGATCAGGAACTCGCTGGCAAACATACCGAAAGGGGGCATCCCGACCAGGGCCATGGCCCCCAGAACAAAGGCCCACCCAACCACCGGGTTACCCTTGATCAGCCCCCGGATGCGCTCCATCTCCTGGGTGCCGTGCATCTGGGAGGCGTGGCCCACGGTGAAGAAGATGGACGACTTGGTCAGGCTGTGCACCAGCATGTGCATCAGGGCGCCATAGGTGGCCAGAGGGCTGCCGATGCCGAAGGCAAAGGTGGCTATCCCCATGTTCTCGATGGAGGAGTAGGAGAACATCCGCTTGACGTCCTTCTGCCGGAGCAGGGAGAACGACGCCACGATGAGGGAGAGCAGGCCGAACCCGATCAGCATGTTGCCCGCCATATGGGTGCCGGTGGAGCCGTCCACCAGGACCTTGCAGCGCACCAGGGCATAAAGGGCCACGTTCAGGAGCAGGCCGGAGAGCACCGCCGAGATGGGGGTGGGCCCCTCGCTGTGGGCGTCAGGCAGCCAGTTGTGCAGCGGCACCAGGCCGACCTTGGTGCCGTAGCCAACCATCAGGAACACGAACGCCAGCCTGAGCACGGTCGGCTCCAACTGGCCGCTGACCCGGCTCAGGTTGGTCCAGAGCAAGGCCTCGCCGCCGATGCCCAGCACCCGTTCCGCCGCAAAGTAGAGCAGCACCGTACCGAACAACGCCTGGGCAATGCCGACCCCGCAGAGGATGAAGTACTTCCAGGCCGCCTCGATGGCGTTCGGGGTCCGGTAGAGGGATACCAGGAGCACCGTGGCCAGGGTGGCCAGCTCCATGGAGATCCACAACACCCCCACGTTGTTGGTAAGGAGCGCCAGCAGCATGGCGAAGATGAAGAGTTGGTACATGGCGTGGTAGAAGCGCATCCGCCACGGCCCCACCCGGCCATGTGCCCGCTCCACCCGCATGTAGCGGCGGCTGAAGATGGCCGTGGTCATGGAAACGAAGGCTGTCAGCACGGTCAGGTAGACGTTGAAGGCGTCCACGAAGAAGAACTTGTGCCCGGCAATGAACGGCCCGGATTGGTAGACCTGGAAGGCCAGGGCAAGGCTGGCCCCAAAGGCGGCGGCCGAGGCCAGGATATTGACCTCCGGGGCGCGCCTCCAGTCCCCCAGGAAGGCCAGGAGCAGGGCGGAACAGAGGGATATGCCGAGCAGGGTCAGGAGGATCACTCTAGTCCCCCTCCTTGAGCCGGGCCATCTGGTCCACGTCCAGGCTGTCGAAGGTGGTGTTGATGTGGAAGAAGAAGATCCCGAAGATGAAGGCCGCAATCAAGAGGTCCAGGGCCACCCCCAACTCCACCACCATGGGCATGCCGTAGGTGGCGCTGGTAGCGGCGAAGAACAGGCCGTTCTCCAGGGCCAGGAACCCGATGATCTGGGTGACCGCGTGCCGGCGGGTGACCATCATCAGAAGCCCCAGCATGACTGTTGCCAGGGCAACGGCCAGGGTTGAGCGGGTGACCAGGGTGGAGAGTTGGGTGATGGGCGCGGTCAGGTGGTAGGAGAAGATCACCAGGGCTATGCCGATCAGCATGGTCATGGGGACATTCACCAGGGTCTCGATCTCCTTGCGGATCTTGAGTTTGTTGATCAGGGCGTACAGGATGTAGGGGAGCACGATCACCTTGAGCGTCAGGGTGAGGAGCGACGAGATGAACAGGTGGTGCACACCGGTCACGTAGCCCACGATGGCGGTGCTGACGCAGAGGAAGAACCCCTGCCAGGCGAACAGGTGCAACAGCGCCAGGATGCGGCGCTGCACCAGTAGGCCGAAGGCGGTCAGCAGGATCAGGGCTGCCATAACACTGTTGATCTGTGCGGCAAAGGCCATTGACATGGATTACTCCAGAATAAAGAACGACAGCATCCCCAGGGTCGCCAGCAGGAAGGCGCTCCCCAGGTATTCGGTAAGCCGGAAGAGCCGCATCTTGGCCATGCCGGTCTCGATCAGCACCAGCACAACCCCCAGAACGGCCAGCTTGGCAGCCAACAACAGGCCGCCACCCACGAGCGCCAGCAGATCGTTGGAGGCCGGGATACCCCACGGGCAGAAGGCCGCGATCCCCAGGGAGGAAAAGATAAACAGCTTCATCATGCCGGCCCATTCGATCAAGGCCAGGTGCCTGCCCGAGTACTCCAGAACCATGGCCTCGTGGATCATGGTCAGTTCCAGGTGGGTCGAGGGGTTGTCAACCGGAATCCTGCCGGTCTCGGTCAGGTGCACCATGATGTAGGCAATCAGGGCAAAGGCCAGGGATGGCCTGAGCACGAACTCCCCATGGGCCATGACATCCACCATGCGGGTCAGGGAGGTGGAGTTGACGGCCAGGGAAACGGTAAATACCGCCATCAGCATGGCCGGCTCGGCCAGGGAGGCGATCATCATCTCGCGGCTCGACCCCATGCCGCCGAAGGCCGTGCCGATATCCATCCCGGCCAGGGCGGTGAAGAAGCGGATGATGGCAAAGAGCATGACCAGGGCGATGACATCGGCGGTGGCGGCGAACGGCAAGTCGGTGGAGATGAACGGGATGATCCCGCCGATCATGACGGTCACCCCGAAGACGATGTAGGGGGTGAAGCGGAAGATCCAGGAGGCGTTTTCCGCCAGGATCACCTCCTTGGTAAACAGCCGGGCAATATCCCGGTAAGGCTGGAAAATCCCTGCATAGGTGCGCCCCTGTACGCGGCACTTGACGGTCCTGACCCAGCCGGCAAAGGCCGGGGCCGCCAGGAGCAGGATCATGAGTTGTACCGCCTCTATGGCAAATGAATAGACGATCATCCCAGGAACACCAATAACACGAGGATAGTGACGAACGAATAGATCAGGTAGACCTGGATCCTCCCCTGCTGAAGGTTTCCGATCTTGCGGGCCAGGAAAAAGGCCACCTCCCGCAAGGGTTCATAAATCCAGCCCCAGAAGCGGTCCCTGACCCGCAACCGGTACTGCAGCTTTTCCGGATAGGCCGTATGTCTGAGCGGTTCTACCGCGTGCGACTCCTCCCGGATATTGAACAGGAAACCGAAGATGCGCCGAACCGGCATGGCAAACGAGGTGGCGTTATACTGCATCCTGGGGGTGAGCTTCTCAAAGCCGCAGTCCCAGATTGGCACCCGCCGGATACCCGCCTTTCGTGCGTGCAGGAGCAACCAGACGATCAGCACCACGGCCAGGATGCCGATGAAGACGTTAAACCCGGAGTAGGAGGCCCGCTGGTACGAATAGGGTGTCAGCCACATCCAGCCGAATTGACCGGCAGACGTGGATATCTTGCCCCCCACCATCTGTTGGGAGAGGATGTCCATCCAGCTGATCACCACGGTAGGGAGGATGCCCAGCAGAAAGCAGGTCAGGGCGGCCAGGCCCATGCCGATACGCATGGACCAACCCACCTCGTGGACCCGCTGCACCGGATGATGGCCGCGCCAATGCCCCAGGAAGGCCACTCCGAACGCCTTGACGAAACAGGCCGCCGCCAGGGCTCCGGTCAGGGCCAGCAGGGCCGCTCCCAGGGGGATCAGCAGGCGGAGGATCGGGGCGTTCAGGGCGGGGGAGAACAGGAACGCCTGGAAGGTGAGCCATTCCGATACAAAGCCGTTGAACGGTGGAAGTGCCGCGATGGAGGCGCAGCCGACCAGGAACAGGGCAGCGGTCCAGGGCATGCGGTGAATCAGCCCTCCCATCTCCTCCATGTTTCGCTCGTGGGTAGCGTGGAGCACGGCCCCGGCCCCCATGAAGAGCAGCCCCTTGAACATGGCGTGGTTCAGGGTGTGGTAGAGCCCCGCGATCAGGGCCAGGGAGGCCAGGAGCGGCAGGTGGAACGAGGTGAAGATCATGGCAAGCCCCAGGCCGATCAGAATGATGCCAATGTTTTCCACCGAGTGGTAGGCCAGGAGCCGCTTCAGGTCGTGCTGCATCAGGGCGTAGAGCACCCCCAGTACGGCCGACACCAGTCCCAACACAAGCACGATCCCGCCCCACCACCAGGGGAATACCTTGAGGAAATCGAAGGTGACGCGCACGATGCCGTAGATGGAGGTCTTGAGCATCACCCCGCTCATCAGGGCCGAGACATTGGATGGTGCTACCGGGTGCGCCTCTGGCAGCCAGACGTGCAGCGGGATCACCCCGGCCTTGGCGGCAAACCCGAAGAAGGAGAGTAGAAAGGCGGCCGTAGCCCAGCCCGGCGGATAATGGGCAGCGCGCATGGCGTCGAAGGTATACCCCTGGAACGTCGCAAACCCGTCGGTCTGGGCCGCCATCACCCCGAAGGAGAGCAGGATTGCGATGGCCCCCACATGGGCAATGACCAGGTAGAGGTAGGCGGCGCGCTTGTTTTCCGCCTTTTCGTCCTCGTACAGCACCAGGAAGTAGGACGATGCGGCCATCAACTCCCAAGCCACCAGGAAGAAAAAGGCGTCGTCCGCCAGCACCACCATGAACATGCCGGCCACGAAGAAGCAATAGCAAACGATGAACCTGAGGATCGGCCGGGTGGCCGGCAGCCCCGACACATAGCCGATGGAATAGATGGAGACGAAGAAGGCCAGGAGCCCGATCACGCAGAGAAAGAAACCGGCAAGCGGGTCGAGGCGGAGATGGAACGGCAGGTCGGGAAGCCCCATCAGCACGATGGCCGAGGTAGCAGTTTCGTGCTGGACGACCAAGACGCCGGCAACGACCATCCCCAGGGCGGCCAGGGCGGTAATGGTAAATGAGAGATTAATGGTCAGGGTTCGGGAGCGGGCACAGCAGGGGGCCAGGATGATCGGGGAGAACATGAGGAACAGGGAGGCTATGGCGATATCAAAGGGGGGCATCAACCCATCCTTTCTCCCATTGGGAGCATATCATATCAGGCGCATCCGTTACGTCTCAGAACAATATAACACTTTTTTAGTACAGACGATGTCGTAATACAAGGAAAAAAAGGGAGTGGAAAGGCATTTTGCGCCTCAAGATTACTTCACGATTACTACGATTTTGAATCTGTAATCTTGAAGTAATCTCGAAGCTGAAAGGAATGTGCTCAATCCCCACTGATAACGGTTAAACCGGGGATAACATCGAAATGACGGTCCACGGTCAGTACGGGGAGTTTGTGCTCCAGGGCCAACGTGGCAATAACGATGTCGGATAATGGCAAAGTCTGCCCCTTTTTGCGAAGCGAGGACGACAACCGTCCAGCCTTGACCCAGAGCCTGGCGGTCAGTTCCAGATGCGGCAAAGCCTGAAAGGCGTTCAGTACGAGCGTCTCCTCCCGCGCGCTTTTAATCCCTTGGATCAGTTCGAATAGCACCACCCCGCAGGTGGCAACCTCTCCCTGAATGAGACCTTCTTCCAATCTCTCGGCCAAGCGGGTCGGCCGGGCATTGAAAAAATCGATCCATGCGCAGGTATCGGGCAGGAGGTTATTCGGCATGGTAGCGTTCCCGTTCCTCGGCCGCCTTCAGTTCGCGCTCTTCTTCCCGCTCCCAGTCGTACTCGACATGTACCTTTCCCCGTAGCGCAAGCAGGGCCTGCATCTTCTGGCGACGGACGTAGTCTTCCATGACCGTTACAATGGCTTGGGTTTTGGACTTTTGTCCGGAAACCCGCTGGACTTCGGCCATAAGATCATCGGGTATGTTCAGTGTTGCACGCATATAGTGCACCTCCATGATATGCATTAACTATATGCGTAATAACGTGCTTGGTCAAGTGGGAGATTTGTTGACACGTTGAACCTACAAACGGCTCCCGCGGAGACGCGGAGTTCGCGGAGAAATTCAAGGCGATATAGAAATAACCACACCTATCAGGTGTTGGGGCATTTTGATACTTGCCTGATTTTACTCCGCGTTCTCGCCTAGAGGCGCCTACTTTTGGCCGCGTCTCCGCGTGCAACTGCTTTTTCTCGTTGAATACAAAGAAAAAGGGACAGCATTCCGCGATGCCGTCCCTTTAGTCTGCTTATGAAAATAGAAACCGATCAGTACCGATAGAACTCGCCCTTGTACGGCCCTTCCTTCTTCACGCCGATATAGTTAGCCTGGGCATCGGTCAGTTCGGTCAGCATGGCCCCAAGGGTCTTCAGTTGCAGACGCGCCACCTTCTCGTCCAGCTCCTTGGGCAGGGTGTAGACGCCGATCGGGTACTTGCCGGGGTTGCAGAAGATCTCCATCTGGGCGAGGGTCTGGTTGGCGAAGGAAGAGGACATGACGTAGGAGGGGTGGCCGGTGGCGCAGCCCAGGTTAACCAGACGCCCTTCGGCCAAAAGGATGATCCGCTTGCCGTCCGGGAAGATGATGTGATCCACCTGGGGCTTGATGTTCTCCCACTGGTACTGCTTCAGCTTGGCAACCTCGATCTCGTTGTCGAAGTGGCCGATGTTGCAGACGATGGCGTTGTGCTTCATGGCCTTCATGTGGTCATGGGTGATGACGTCGATGTTGCCGGTGGTGGTCACGAAGATGTCGGCCTTGTCGGCGGCGTACTCCATGGTGACGACCTTGTACCCTTCCATGGCGGCCTGGAGGGCGCAGATCGGATCCACCTCGGTCACCCAGACCTGGGCCTGGAGGCCGCGCATGGCCTGTGAACACCCCTTGCCCACGTCGCCGTAGCCGCAGATCACGGCCACCTTGCCGGCCACCATCACGTCGGTGGCGCGCTTGATGCCGTCCATCAACGACTCGCGGCAGCCGTAGATGTTGTCGAACTTGGACTTGGTGACCGAGTCGTTGACATTGATGGCCGGGAACTTGAGGGTCCCCTTCTTGTGCATCTCGTACAGGCGGTGCACGCCGGTGGTGGTTTCCTCGGTCACACCCTTGATGCAGGCGGCGGTCTTGGAGTACCAGCCGGGCTGCTCGGCCAGGCGCTTCTTGATAGCGGCAAACAGGAACTGCTCCTCTTCACAGGTGGGGTTGGCGATGATGGAGGCGTCCTTTTCGGCGTCGCTCCCCAGGTGCAGCAGCAGGGTGGCGTCGCCGCCGTCGTCCAGGATCATGTTCGGCGCTCCGCCGTCATGCCATTCGAAGATCTTGTGGGTGTAGTCCCAGTACTCGGCCAGGGTCTCGCCCTTGACGGCGAAGACCGGCGTGCCGGCCGCCGCGATGGCTGCGGCCGCGTGGTCCTGGGTGGAGAATATGTTGCACGAAGCCCAGCGCACCTCGGCCCCAAGGGCGGTGAGGGTCTCGATCAGCATGGCGGTCTGGATGGTCATGTGCAGCGAGCCGGCGATGCGGGCCCCCTTCAGGGGCTGCGTCTTGGCGAATTCCTCGCGGATCGCCATGAGTCCCGGCATCTCGGTCTCGGCGATGATCATCTCCTTGCGTCCCCAGGCGGCCAGGGACATGTCTTTTACGATGTAATCTTGTGACATGGTTTGTTCTCCTTTGTGTGATGGTGTTGTTGTATGTGTCAGCCGTTCGTTTGTCCGTGAACCAGCACTACACTCTCCTGTCCTGCCCCTGCTGCGATCCGTTCAACCTTGACCGCCGTAAACCCGGCATCCCTGAGCCATCCGGCCAACTCTTCCTCCTCGAACCCCAGCCACTGGTCGGCCAGTTGCTCCCGGGCGGTCTCCCGCTCGTGGCGGCACAGGTCGGCCAAGGCCAACACGCCGCCGGGCGCCAGCACCCTCCGGATCTCGGCCAGCACCGCAGCCGGGTCGGCGGCATGGTGCAGCACCATGTTCAGCACGGCGCAGTCGGCAGCCTTGTCCGGCAAGGGCAGGTGGGTCATCTCCCCCAGGCGCAGGTCGATCCCTGCCAGGCCCGCCAAGGCCAGCCTGCGTCGGGCCTCCTCCAGCATGGCCGGCGAGTGGTCCACCCCGATCACCGTGCCTGCCTTTGCTGCCAGGGCCGGCAGCAGGCCACCGGTGCCCAGGCCGACCTCCACCACGGTTTTGCCCTCCGGCACCAGGGCCAGCAGCCGTTCGCGGTAATCGGGCACCGGCAACAGGGTACGGGCCAGGTCGTCCCATTGGCGGGCATGGCGGTCGAAGAACTCCTGGCTGCGGCGACGCCGTTCATCCAACACCTTGCCAACCGCTGCCAGGTCTTGCGTACGCTCCGGCAGCCCATCAACCCCCTGCTCCACAGCCGTACGGATGGCAGCGAAGAACGGGCTCTCCCCGCCTGCCCGGTAGTAGCTCCAGGTCCCCTGGCGCTTGACCGAGAGCACACCGGCCTCGGTCAAGATCTTGAGATGCCGCGAGATGCGCGACTGCCCCATCCGGAGGATGGCGGTCAACTCCTGCACGGTGAATTCACCGGCAAGCAGCACCGCCACCAGACGCAGGCGACAGGGATCGGCAAGGGCTTTGAGGGTATCGAGCATGGTATATCAGAAATCCCGATTTATATAAATCAACTTTTCTTGATATATCATGGGTAATGGTTAAGATCAAGCATAAAAAAGGCCCGCCGGGTTTTCCCGGCGGGCCTTGAATGCAGTATGTATCGGAGCTATGCAGCCTCTTGCAGATCATCCGCTTCGGCTTCGGCCTCTTGTGCCCCGAACAGTTCGTCGAATATGGCCTGCACGGTGGTGATGCGGTCGGCCTTCCAGGCATTGGTGCCGCAGAAGACCAGGCCGGTCGCCACGTCGCCGCGCTGGGCGCGGTCAAGGGCGGTCACGATGCAGAACCGTTCGCCGGTTTCCTTGTAGGTGCATTTCTTCAGGCACCCCAGGCTGCACGCGGTGGCATAGTCCAGGTCGTATTGGCGGATCTCCTCCTTGTTGCTGAGGATGGCTCGCCCCGGCAGGCCGGCCGGACTCATGATCAGGCCGATATCCTCCTGCTTGCACTCCAGGTATCTCTGCTTGAAGGCATCGTCGGCATCGCACTCCTCGGTACAGACGAAGCGGCTGGCCATCTGCACGCCGTCCGCGCCTTCTGCCAGGGCATGTTCCAGGTCGGTCCGGTCCCAGATACCGCCAGCCGCGATGATCGGCACGTCAGCGCCGTACTCGTCGCGGAAGAACTCCTTGATCTGACGGATGGTAGCGTACTGGTCGTACTCGCCGGTACCGATATTCTCGATCTTCTCTCCCAAATGGCCCCCGGCCGTATCCGGGTCCTCCACCACCACCGCATCCGGCAGGCGGCCGTACCCCTTGTGCCATTTCTTGGCGATCAGTTGGGCGGCGCGGAGCGAGGAGACAATCGGGATTATGGCCACATCCGGCGCATGGGCGGTCAACTCCGGCAGGTTCATGGGAAGCCCGGCACCGCAGACGATCACCTTGGCACCGCCGTCAATGGCGGCCTTCACCAACTGTTCATAATCGGACAATGCCACCATGACATTGACGCCGATGATACCGTCCGGCGCAATGGCGTAGGCCTTGGCCAGCTCGGCCTTGAACGCCTCGGCATCGGCCTGGAAATAGTTCCGGCCATCGTAAAACTCACTGTTGACGCCGATGCCCGCGGCTGCCACCAACCCCACGCCGCCGCATTTTGCCACATGCCCGGCCAGGTTTCCGGCGGAGATGCGTACTCCCATACCCCCCTGGATAAGGGGGTAACGAACGGTGTATTTTCCGATATGCAACGGCTTGTTCATCTCACTCTCCCACTGCCAGGATGGGTTGTTGTCTCTTTTCTTCATGCATCATACCAGTGAGGGTTACTGGGGATATGTAATACTTTTGTAAAATCGGATGGACAATGCCTGCCTTTCCCGGTTGACTCACCGGAGACGATAAGGAATAATGCGGCATTTGTTGGAACAGACCGGGGAGCCTGAATGAAAAAGCCATGCATACGATTTGCCCTTGCCCTGCTGCTGATTGCCGGTGCCACCCAGCCCGGCTCGGCCGCTGAGCCGGGTGACGGAGTCGGCGGAACAGCACGGCCGCAGGTTACCCAGGGCACGATCACCACGCTTTGGCCGCTGTTCGACTACCGATCCAGCCCTGCCACCGGCTACAGCAACCTCTCCATCCTCGGCCCCCTGTTCAAGCGGGAGCACTCCGGCAACGCTGCAACAACGGCCATCCGGCCCCTGTTCTTCAGCAAAACCACGCCCGAGTCCGAGGACAGCGACTACCTCTATCCGCTTGCCTCCAGCAGCAACTCGGCGGACGCCTCCGAAAGCCAGATCCTCAAGCTGTTCCAAAGCCATTCCAGCCACACCGGAACCGCTGAAGAAAAACACGACTCCATGCTGTTCCCGTTCTACATCAGCGGTACCTCGGAGAAATACGGCCCCTATACCTCGGTCTTTCCCTTTTATGGCGATATCTATGAGCGTTTCTGGCGCGACGAGTACCACTACACCCTGTTCCCGCTCTACGGCCGCACCGTCAAGAAGGGGACCACCTCGACCAACTACCTCTACCCCTTTTTCAATACCGTGTCGGGCGACAAGGAAAGCGGCTTCGCCTTCTGGCCGCTGTACGGGCAATCAGCCAAGGAAGGGGTCTACCGGAAACGCTTCGTACTCTGGCCGTTCTACATCAGCGAGGACCTTGACCAGAACAGCGACCATCCCACGGACAACCTGTATCTCCTCCCCTTTTATGCCTCGTCCCAATCGCCGCAACGCAGCTCGGCCTACGCACCCTGGCCCTTCTGCGGCGTGGTGCGGGACGGCAGCGGCACCGTCATCGAGCGGGACTTTGCCTGGCCGTTCTGGATGGTTGCCAAGGGCAAGAATTCCTCCACCGAGCGCTACCTGCCCTTCTATGCCGAATCCAGGGCAAAGGACACCACGAGCCGCTGGGTGATGTGGCCGCTCTACCGTCACGAGACCATCGCCTCCCCCGAGTTTCGGCAGGAAAAGACCAGTCTGCTCTACTTCCTGTTCAGCCGCTCGGACGAGTCCTGGCCCCGGGCAGGTAAAGACCGGGCCAAAAGCACATTCTGGCCGTTGTACGCCTGGAAGCGGGATGAGGACGGCATGGCTACCCTCTCGCTGCCCGCGCTGGCGGAGCCGGTCATCTGGACCGACGGCGTGGAACGCAACTGGGCGCCCTTGTGGCGGGTCTTTATCGCCAAATGGGACGCAAAGGGGGACGGCGCGACCTCGATCCTCTGGAACCTGTACTGGCGCGAAAAACGGGGGAGCGAGAGCGCATGGGAGCTGTCGCCACTGGTATCGTACCGTTCCACCCGGCAGGGAAACGAGTTCAAGCTGCTGAAGGGGCTGTTCGGTTATGCGACGGAGAAGGGCAGAACATCTGTGAGGATTCTGTGGATACCGTTCGGCGGGAGGGGTGAATGACCAGATTTTTTGAATTCGTAGGCGCCAAGGTCGTATACTCCTTCCGCATCGTGGGTGAAGTATTGACCCTCTTGTGGCGGACCCTGGCCTCCTTCCGCGAGGCCCCGCACAATGTGACCAGCATCTTTACCCAGATGGCCATCATCGGCTACGACACCCTGCCCGTTGCCTCGGTCATGGCCTTTTTCGTCGGGATGGTCCTGGCCTTGCAAACCGGCGTGGAACTTTCCAAATATGGCACCCAGGACATCATCGGCGGTATCGTCGGCCTTTCCATGGTTCGGGAAATGGGGCCGGTCATGGTCAGCTTCCTGGTTGCGGGGCGGGCGGGCAGCGCCATGGCGGCCGAGATCGGCGTGATGAAAGTCTATGAGGAGATCGACGCCCTCAAAACCCTCGACATCGACCCGGTGCGCTATCTGGCAATGCCGCGCCTGATCGCCGGGCTGATCTGCGTGCCGATCCTGACCCTCTACGCCGACTGCATCGGCATGCTCGGCGGTGCGATCATCAGCCACCTGCATCCACGGATATTCGTATCCTACAGCACCTACACCGATGCGCTCCGAACGGCGCTCAAGTTCAGGGAGATCTTTGCCGGACTGTTCAAGTCCTTCGTATTCGGCGGCATCATTTCCGTCATCTGCTGCTATGTGGGATTCAACACCTCGGGCGGTGCGCGGGGGATCGGTCTGGCCACCACTCGGTCGGTGGTGCTCTCGTTCATGCTGATCCTGGTGGCGGATTACTTTCTGACGCGGATTCTGATGTAGGCAATGGCCCGAGCAGATCGAACAAGAAAAGCCCCTGGCGTTTGTCAGGGGCTTTTCTTGTTCGATCGCAGAACTAATCCGGGCAAATCAGTCGCGCGGCACCGCCAGCATCCGGTCCAGGGCCGCCTTTGCCTTGACGCGGACCTCCTCGGAAACGGTCACCACCGGCGACATGGTCTGCAACGAATAGAGCACGTCCTCCAGGGAGGTCAGCTTCATGTTGGGGCAGATCAGGGCCGGCGAGGCCAGGATGAACTCCTTGCCCGGGTTCTCAAGGCGCAGCTTGTAGAGGATGCCTGCTTCGGTGCCGATGATGAACTTTTTAGCGGGGCTGGTGCTGCACCAGTCGTACATGCCGCTGGTGGAGCAGACGTGATCGGCCAGGGCCGAGACCTCCGGGGCGCTCTCGGGATGGCAGACGAACAGGGCATCGGGATGCTCGGCCTTTTTCTTGAGCACCGCCTCCACGGTCATGCGCTCGTGGGTCGGACAGTACCCCTCCCAGAAGATGAAGCGCTTCTCCGGCACGAATTTGGCGATCCACCTCCCCAGGTTGCGGTCGGGCACGAAGATCAGTTCCTCCTCCTTGAGCGACCTGACTACCTTGAGGGCGTTGGCCGAGGTGCAGCAGATATCGGAATGGGCCTTGACCTCGGCCGAGGAATTCACATAGGTCACCACCGGCACGCCGGGGTGCGCGGCCTTCAGCGCCTCCAACTCCTCGACCGTGACCATGTCCGCCATGGGGCAACCGGCATCGGGGCGAGGCAGCAGCACCTTTTTCCGGGGAGAGAGGATGGCGGCCGACTCGGCCATGAAGTGCACCCCGCAGAAGACGATCACATCAGCGGCGGTTTTGGCCGCCTCCATTGACAGCGCCAGGGAATCGCCGGTGATATCGGCAATCTCCTGCACCTCGTCGCGCATGTAATTATGGGCCAGAAGCACGGCGTTGTGCTCTTTCAGAAGGTTTTTTATCTGCTGTTTGATGCTGTCGCTCATGCTTTCTGATCCTTCCGGGGGTCTTTGCAGTTGACAAAGCCCGCTAAAAAAATATATATAAACAGTTCCACGGAATGTAGCGCAGCCTGGTAGCGCACCTGCTTCGGGAGCAGGGGGTCGGAGGTTCGAATCCTCTCATTCCGACCATACAAATCAAGGGGTCAGTCGTTTACGGCTGGCCCCTCTTTGTTTCCAGCCCGCTGTGTATACCACAAAACAGGCGGAAAATCCATATCGGCTATTTCTCCAAGATGAACGTGACCGGCCCGTCGTTGACCAGCGACACCTGCATATCGGCCTGGAATATGCCGGTCTGAACGGGCACTTTCAGGTGTCGTGCCGCAGCCACGAAATACTCGTACAACCGGTTGCCCTCATCGGGAGCAGCCGCCGTATCAAATGAGGGGCGTCGCCCCTTGGCGCAGTTGCCCGCAATGGTGAACTGGGAAACTACCAGCAACGATCCGCCCATGTCCTGCGCGGACAGATTCATCTTCCCCTCGCTATCGCTGAAAATACGCAGGTTGCAGATCTTCTCCGCCAGCCAGTCGGCCTTTGCCTCGTCATCACCCTTTTCCACCCCCAACAGCACCAGGATGCCGCGGTCGATCTGGCCGACGGTCTTGCCATCGACCACCACGGAGGCGGATGTTACACGCTGGATGACCGCTTTCATTGCTTATTCCTTTTGGGTGGCGTGAGCACCTTCGGCAGGAAATTCTCCGGGCTGACGATGCTTCTGCCCAGTTCCTTTTCCGTTTCCCTGCGCGCGGTGCCCGCCACGCCGGTCAGGTAAAATTTGTTGTCAGCGGCCTTCATTTTCAGCTGACTACAATTTGTAGCCAACTGGCTGCCTTCTTTTTTCAGGCGGGTTTTAAGGACGCTCCAGTAGGTTCTGGGCTTTGACCCACCAACAAAACTCAAATCTTCACCAGTTCATATTTCCTCGCCCCAAGTCCAACCCGCTCCCCATGCTCCAACTGCACCTCCCACGGAATCTCCGGATACATGCCGCGGAACTTGTCGCCGCCCGGCTCATGGCCCGTCTTCAGGGCCGAACCCTCGTTGCCGCGGGCCCCGTTGACCAGGTCGGCGCAGGCCTGGTCGATGGCCACCGGGTCAACGGAGGCGCAGATGCCGATGTCGTTGACGATCGGGGCATCGGAGTGGCCGTAGCAATCACAGGCCGGCGAGACCTGGGTGATGAAGCTGAGAAACACCGTGCGCCCTTCCTTGCCGCTGACCGCCCCCTTGGCGTATTCGGCCATCTTCTTCATCACCAGGTCGGCGGCCTCGTTCCACTGGATATTGATCGCCTTGACGGCGCAGACGGTGATGCAGCGTGAGCAGCCGGCACACAGGGCCGGATCGATAGTCGCCTTCCCCTCGATGACGGCAATGGCGTCATGGGCGCAGGACTTCAAGCATATGCCGCAGCCGGTGCAGTACTTCTCCGCCACCTTGGGGGCCACGGTGGAGTGCTGCACCAATTTCCCCTTACGGCTGGCGCACCCCATGCCCAGGTTCTTGATCGCCCCGCCAAAGCCGGTCAACTCGTGGCACTTGAAGTGGCTCATGCAGACCAGCGAATCCGCCTCCACTATCTCCGTGCCGATGAAGACCTTTTTCAGCAACTCGCCGTCGATGGCAACCTCGGTTTCGGTCACCCCGCGCAGGCCGTCGCTGATGATCAGCGGCGCCCCCACGCACGCATAGCCGAAGCCGTTCTCGATGGCGCAGGTCAGGGCCGATATCGCCTCCTTGCGCTCACCGGGGTACAGGGTGGAGGAATCGGTCAGGAACGGCCTGGCCCCGATTTTTTTGATCTCCTCCACCACGCGGCGGGCAAATATGGGGCGGATAAAGGCGCTGTTCCCCTTTTCACCGAAATGGATCTTTACGGCAGTCAGGGCCCCCTCGGCCACGTTCTGGCCCAGACCCGCCAGTGCCAGCAGCTTGCCGATCTTGTCGAACAGATTCTCCTTATGACCGGCACGCATGTCTGCAAAATAGACCTTTGCCATGGATTCCTCCCGAAATGTATTTTTTTGACCCGCGTCAAGCAAATCCGGAACGAGCGGGTATACTGTCCATATCATAAAAACACGAAAAACTCGACCATGAGTTTGGGAAGCATAAAACTAACCAGAGGGAGGAACAACAGATGTTTTGTAATCAATGCGAGCAGGCGGCAAACGGTGTAGGGTGCAACATCTCGGGCGTGTGCGGCAAGAAACCGGACGTGGCTACATTGCAGGATCATCTGCTCTACGGCCTCAAGAGCCTGGCGCTCTATGCCGACAAGAGCGGCCGGGACGCCGAGATCGACCGATTCACCATCGAGGGGCTCTTCACCACCGTTACCAACGTGGACTTCGACGCGCCGCGCATCGGCGGCGTTATCAAGCAATGCTACGAGATGAAGGAAAAGGCCAAAGCCGCTAGCGGCGTTACCCTTACCGGCCCGGTGGCCGACTGGAAACCGGCCGACGATCTGGCCGGCATGGTCAGCCAGGGAGAAGCCTACGGCATCAAGGCCCAGAACGTCAACGAGGATATCCTCTCCACCATCGAGATCCTCATGTACGGCCTCAAGGGGATGGCGGCCTACATGGATCACGCCATGATCCTGGGCCGGAGCGATGATGAGGTCATGGCCTTTGTCCAGAAGGCGCTGGCAGCCACCACCGATCCCAACCTGGGGCTGATGGACTTCGTCGGCCTCTGCATGGAGTGCGGCAAGCACAACCTGACCGTGATGGGGCTCCTGAACAACGCCCACACCGACACCTATGGCCACCCGGTCCCCACGCCGGTACAGCTCGGCACCAAGGCGGGCAAGGGCATCCTGGTGTCCGGCCACGACCTGAAGATGCTGGAAGAGTTGCTCAAGCAGACCGAGGGGAAGGGGATCAACATCTACACCCATGGCGAGATGCTGCCGGCCCACGGTTATCCGGGCCTCAAGAAGTACACCCACCTGGTGGGCAACTTCGGCGGCGCCTGGCAGGACCAGGCAAAGGAATTCCCCCACTTCCCCGGTGCCATCATCTTCAACACCAACTGTATCCAGCGGCCTTCGGACACCTATACCGACCGCCTCTTCTCCTGGGGTCTGGTGGCATGGCCCGGTATCAAACATATCAACGGGTGGGATTTCAGTGAGGTCATCAACAAGGCCCTTGAATGCCCCTCCCTGCCGGAAAATCCGGGCCAGGAGATCCTGACCGGTTTCGGACACAACGCCGTATTGGGCGTGGCCGACAAGGTCATCGCCGCGGTCAAGTCCGGCGCCATCAAGCACTTCTTCCTGATCGGCGGCTGTGACGGCGCCAAATCAGGACGCAACTACTACACCGAGTTTGCCGAACAACTCCCCCAAGACACGGTCATCCTGACCCTGGCCTGCGGCAAGTACCGTTTCAACAAGCTGGAGTTCGGCGACATCGGCGGCATCCCGCGCCTGCTGGACGTTGGGCAGTGCAACGATGCCTACTCGGCCATCCAGATCGCCCTGGCCCTTGCCGGCGCCTTCGAGTGCGGCGTGAACGAGCTGCCGCTCTCCATGATCCTCTCCTGGTACGAGCAAAAGGCGGTAGTCATCCTCCTGACCCTGCTCTCCCTGGGGATCAAGAACATCAAGCTGGGGCCGACCCTGCCGGCCTTCATCACCCCCAACGTGCTCAACTTCCTGGTGGAGAACTTCAACATCGGCCCGATCACCACGGCCGAGGCGGATATCAAGGCGATCCTGGGGTAATTTTTCAACACTACCGTTGCTGAAAAGAAGGGCGCGGGGCTTCGGCTTCGCGCCCTTCTTTATCTGCGAGCAGTTCATTGGCTTTCAACAAGCTTGCACATCACTCAAGGAAAATTTGAGACTGTATCTGAGCCTGCGAATGTGGTATTGGAATACGGTAACCGAACGACCCCACGATAAAATTATTTTCATATTGATTGTTTTCGAGGGCAGGGAACAGGCGGATGGCTATTAGCATCAACAAGACAAAGATCAGTCATATCATCTCCCGAAAGGTCATCAGCGTGACACCGGGAACGCCTCTGAACGAGGCGATTGCCATCATGGCGGAAGCACGGATCAGTTGCCTGGTGGTTGCGGAGAAGAAACGGCCGCTGGGCATCTTCACCGAACGGGACCTTGTCAGGCTGGCCAACCGGCAGGTGACCTTCGGCAGCCAACCCATCAGTGAACTGATGACAAGCCCGGTGGTTACCATCCCCGGCACCTTGAGCATTTACGAGGCATACAGCCTGATGCTCACCAACAGTATCCGCCATCATGTGGTGGTGGATCACAGCGGCAAGCTCTTGGGCCTGATGACTCAATCAGACCTGATCAATCACCTGGGACACGAATATTTCCTGGAGATGCGCAAGATCGAGCAGGTCATGACCCCCAGCGTGGTGACCGTCTGCGGAGATATCCCGATCAGTGAAGCGCTGGCGGCCATGGCCGGGCCGGGCATCAGTTGCGTGGTTGTGGAACTTGACCACCGTCCGCTCGGCATCCTGACCGAACGCGATGTGGTCAGGCTGGTGGCGGACGGCGTCGATCTGGATAACGCATTGGTGAGCAGCGTCATGACCAGCCCGGTCATGACGGTAAAGATAGGAACAACGGTTCACGCGGCCACCCTGCTTATGCAAAAGGAGCGGATTCGCCGGGTGGTGGTGGTCGATCTTGACGGGCGGATCGAGGGTATCATCACCCAGTCGGATATCGTCAAGGGGCTGGAAGGGAAATACATCGAGTTGTTGAAGGAGATCATCCGGGAGAAGGAGGATGTATTCCAGCAGACCGCCCGGGAACTCCTGGATAAGACCGTCTACCTGGACAATATCCTCAGCTCCTCCGTCAACATGGCGATCGTGGCCACGGACAGCCAGTTCAGGATAAAATATTTCAACCCGGTGGCGGAAAAGGTGTTCGGACACAGCGCGGCCGCAGCCATCGACCGTTCGGCTTTGGAATTGCTCGTCCTGGAGGATATCGCCCCCATCAGCCTGCACAAGGCGCGGGAGACTGTGGAGAAAGAGGGCACATGTCTTTTCCCCGCCGAACTCAAACGGGATGGCGCTTCTTTCTTCTATGACGGCAGCCTCGCCGGAATCCTGGACAAGCAGGAGCATCTGGTGGGTTTCGTACTGATGCTCAACGACATCACCGAGCGGAGGCGGTACGAGGACACCATCCATCACCTGGCCTATCACGATGCCTTGACCGGCCTGCCCAACCGGGTCCTGCTCAACGACCGCCTCGGCCAGGCACTGGCATCTTCACAGCGCAATGCGACACGGGGGGCGCTGATGATCCTTGACCTGGACCGTTTCAAGGATGTCAACGATACTCTCGGGCACAGCATGGGCGACCTGCTGCTCAAGGAGGTGAGCAAGCGGCTGCTGGAACTCCTGCGCAAGAGCGATACGGTTTCCCGCATGGGCGGGGATGAATTCGTCCTGCTGTTGCCCTCCATAACCACGGCGCAAAGCGCGGCAGTAACCGCCGCCAAGATTGTCACGGCCTTCCGTGAACCGTTTGTCTGCAATGGCCATACACTCAACATAACTGCAAGCATCGGGATTGCGGATTTCCCCGACGATGGCCAGGACGCGGAAACCCTGCTGAAAAATGCCGATATTGCCCTCTATCGCGTGAAGGGAGATGGGAGAAACAACTTCCAGCGCTTTACGCCGCTGGATGAAAACGGGTAGCGCCACCACCTGAATCCGTGACGCCTTTCCGACTTCCCTCGCTTAGAATGCCTAACCCTGATAAACAGGATAGTGCGTTAGCCAAATCATTTTCTGCCAAAAAGCGCAGAAAATGATTTGTAACTAACTAAGTCCCGGCGTTTCCGGTCTGACTCACGATGTGGGCGCTGATCACCCGACACGTCGGCATCTGGCGTCGAGGGCGGCGGTTGGCTCCGGTATTTCGCTCGCTGCGTCGTCCAGGCGTCACGGATTCAGGATAGAATAAAACCCCTTGAACCGCTCTACGCTTTGCCGTAAACTTCCCCCATGATTACATTCGACACACTATCCGCAAAGGTCCGCGCCAACCGGCGCATTACAACAGAAGAGGCGCTGTTCCTGTTCGAGTCCAATGACCTGCTGGCTATCGGTGAGCTGGCCGCCCTGGCAAACGGGCATAAAAACGGCGCAAACGTCTTCTTCAATGTCAACCGCCATATCAATCCGACCAACATCTGCGTGAACCGGTGCGCCTTCTGTGCCTTCTCGAAGACCGCCGGGGAAGACGGCGCCTACACCCTGGCCCTGGAGGAGATCTGCCGTCGCGCCAAGGAGGCGGAGGCGGAAGGGGCCACCGAGGTACACATGGTCGGCGGCCTGCACCCCGATCTGGCCTTTGAGTATTACGAAGAGGTGCTGACGGCCGTTCGCCAAACCGCACCGAAGCTGCATATCAAGGCCTTTACCGCCGTGGAGATCGATTACTTCGCCCGTATCTCCGGCCTTTCGATCGAACGGGTGCTGGAACGGCTGAAGGGCGCCGGCCTGGGTTCCATGCCCGGTGGCGGGGCCGAGATACTGGTGGAGGCGGTCCGCCAGAAAATCTGCCCGGAAAAGATCCCGGGCCACCGCTGGCTGGAGATCATCCGCCTGGCACACCAAGCCGGGCTCAAGACCAACGCCACCATGCTCTACGGCCATGTGGAGGCATTCAGCGACCGCGTGAGCCACATGGCCATGCTGCGGGACCTGCAGGATGAGACCCACGGCTTCCAGGCCTTCATCCCCCTGGCGTTCCAGCCCGAGAACTCGGACCTGCACCTGGCAATCAAAGGCACTTCCGGCCTGGACGACCTGAAAACGCTGGCCATCGCCCGTATCTTCCTGGACAATTTCCACCACATCAAGGCCTACTGGGTCATGCTGGGGGAGAAAATCGCCCAGGTGTCCCTGGCATTCGGGGTCAACGACCTGGACGGAACCGTGGTGGAGGAGCGGATCGGCCACGATGCCGGCGCCCAGAGCCCGCAATCGCTTACCAAGGAAGGGATCATCCGCCTGATCAGGAAGGCTGGCAAGGTTCCGGTCGAGCGGGATACGCTGTACAGGGCAATTCGCAGCTACTGATGTCCGGCTTCACCCCGACCCTCGATCCCTGCGCAGCCCGCCATCGTCTCCAACATCTCATCAAGCCGGACATCGCCGCCCCTTTCCTGAGCGACATCCGGCGCCTGGCCAGCATGTTCTCGGCTTTTGTGGCTTCCTGCCCGCCCCCCTGGCCTGGTCCCGGCCTGGCCCTGACCCCTGAGATCCATTACCAAAGCGAACTCTGGCTGCCGCTGGCCCAAATACGTCCGGCTTTCCAGCGACTCTACCGAACCTCACTCACCTATGCGCCCATCCTGTCCAGCTCCCCATTCGCCGATGCGGCCAGTTGGGCCGAGATTGTACAGAGGTGCCGGCCATTCGTTACGACATCGCTTAATCCGGCTTTCCTGCTGGAACGACTGTTGGCCGATGCCGAACTGCGCGCGAAATTCCTCCTCTGGTCATTCCTGCCGACACGTTTCCACGGCAATTCCCTTGAGCGCTACCCACTTCAGTCATCATTTGCCACGACATGGCTGGCAGCGCAGCCAAAGGGAAATGGACCGTTGCGCTGTCTGGACGCGGCCTGCGGGGATGGTGCCGGCACTTACGGTCTGGCCAGACTGCTGCTGGATCAGGGGCGGCAACCGGAAACATGGCATATCGAGGGGTGGACCATTGATCCGCTGGAGGTATGGGCCGCCGCCCATGCCTGTTTCCCCCATGATCCGGGCCGGGAGCGTGCCTTCCGGTCGTGGGTAATGCCGGTTTTCGATCAGGGGGCGGAGCGGGCGATCATCTTTCGGGCCATGGATCTGTTAGATGGAGTTCCCCCCTTTGCAAAAGGGGGGGCAGGGGGGATTTCATTGGGGGCTGAACTGCAAATCCCCCTCAATCCTTTAGGCCCGACTTATGGGTCCCCTTTGATACAGGGGGAAGCACGGTTCGACCTGATCCTCTGCAACGGCCTGCTGGGGGGACCGATTGTCAATTCAGAAACGGATCTGACTTGGGTTGCGAGGAACTTGGCGGCATTGCTCCGGCCGGGGGGGATATTGCTGGCTGCGGACCGGTTTCACGGGGGGTGGAAAAAGAACATCCCCAAGGAGACCCTTGGGGATGTGTTCAAAAGATGCAGGCTTGTTGTGAGCGAAGCGGGTGAGGGGATCGTGGGCCTAAAACCGGATAAGTAACCCGCCCCACGTCAGACCGCCGCCGAATCCCATGGCCAGGACCAGATCGCCCGGCTTGATGGTGCCATTTCGCAGGTTCTCGTCCATCACCAGCGCCACCGAGGCGGCCGAGGTATTGCCGCAACGGTCCAGGTTGAGCAGGAAGCGTTCTTTTGGGAACCCACTCTTTTTGGAGATGAAATCGATCATGCGCACATTGGCCTGGTGCGGGATAATGTAGGCAAGGTCAGCCGGGGTGATGCCGGCTTTTGCGCAGAGTTTGTTGATGATATCCGGGATGACCTCGGTGGCAAAGACGTAGACCTGTTTGCCCGCCATCTGGAAAAAGACCTCCCGGGCCTCGATGGTCGCCGGTGTGACCGGCTTGCGGGAACCGGAGGATGGTACCTGGATCAGCGGCCACCCCTTGCCGTCACTGCGCATGTAGGTGTGCTGAATCCCGGTTTTCGCGTCTCCGCCGCTGCTCAGGATGACCGCCCCGGCGCCGTCGCCGAAGAGCGGGCAGGAGGTCTTGTCGTTGAAATCGAGGATCTTGGAATAGGTGTCGGCGCCGATAGCCATGACTGTCTTGTATTTACCGCATTTGATGAAGTTGTCCGCGATTTCCAGCGCATAGACGAAACTGGAGCATACCGCGTTGATATCGAAGGCAAAGGCGTTCTTTGCGCCTATGTTGTCCTGCACCATGCAGCCGGTTGACGGCAGGCTCATATCGGGCGTTGAGGTGCCCACGACGATACAGTCGATCTCTTCCGCGGAAATGCCGGCGGCTTGCAGCGCGTTCTGTGCCGCGATAGTGGCCAGGTCCGAGGTAGCCTGGTCTGCGTGGGCAAAACGGCGCTCGCGGATACCGGTACGGGAAAAGATCCATTCGTCGGCATTTTCCACCAGGTAATCAAAGTGGCTGTTGGGTATCACCCGCTCCGGCATGCATGAACCGCTGCCGATAATTCTCGAAATAATCATGTTCCCCTCAATCCCGGATCGTATTCAACGACTCTTGTTAACTATGAATAAAGTTTTTTAGCTATCTCACAAAATAACGCTGTTTGTCAATTGGAATACCGGCAATCTGTTGCAAATAAGACACAACTAATCGTTGAAACGTGCGGCGATCATGCCTCACCGCCATCCCTGAATATATCGATCACGGAAAAACCCCACACCAGTACGAAGGCGCCCAACAGTGCCCGGCCAAAGCCGGAAACACCGTGCAGGCCGGCCAGGACCTCGCTCGGACTGATGATTGTGCCGGATGCGAGTTTTGCCGCGATCACCGGACCCAGCCCTTTCAAAAGCACAAACAGTGCCAGCAGCATCAACAGGTTGACTATCAGGATAATGGCAATCCCCTTGACCTTGCGGCCGAGGTAGAGTTGCCCAAGGCCCGGAAGGACAAAAGCCGACAGCAGCAGCGCAACCACGGTGCGTTTTTTCATGGTGAACCGCCTTCCGCAACGCCGGCAAGCATGGCCGTCATCTCGCCATGGATCAGCCCGTTGCTGGCAACGATGCGATGGTCAAAGATGTCATGGGCAGATCCGTCAAAACCGGTGACTTGGCCCCCTGCCTCGGCTACCAGGAGTACCCCGGCCGCCACATCCCACGGCTTGAGCTTCAACTCCCAAAACCCGTCCAGTCGACCAGCCGCCACATAGGCCAGGTCCAGGGCTGCCGCCCCGGCCCGGCGAATCCCCCGGGCCGCTTTCTGAAATGCCATGAAGTTGGCAAAGTTGTTGGCGGGATCTGTGGCGCAGTCATAGGGAAAACCGGTGCCCAGCAGCGTGTTTGCCAACGGCGAACGGCCGGAGACGTGCAGGCGACGGCCGTTCAGGTACGCCCCGCCCCCCTTGACAGTCGTGAACAGTTCGTCATGCATCGGGTTGAAGATAACCCCGACTACCGGTTCGCCGGCCGACTCCAGGGCAATGGAGACACAGAACCAGGGAAAGGCATGGGCATAGTTGGTAGTGCCGTCCAAGGGGTCGATGATCCAGCGTAGAGGAGAATCGCCCTGGGGATACTCACCCTCTTCGGCAACGATGTTGTGGTCGGGAAAACGCGCCAGGATATGTTCCACGATCAATCGCTCCGACTCGCGGTCCACCTCGGTCACCAGGTTTTTGTCCCCTTTCATGTCCACATCAAGCAGCGATGCATACCGATAGCGCTGGTATCTGCCCGCCAAAAGGGCCGCCTCAACAGCAACGTCAAGGCAGGTGTGCAATCCGTCCATATGCTCCTCCAAACCCGGATAAACTGAATAGTGCGTTAGCCACATCATTTTCTGCCCGAAAAAGGCATAAAATGATGTGTAACCTACTATAAAAGAAGGCGGCCCACTAGCCGCCTCTCTCTAATCCTATGTATAGCAGACCCCCAAAAGGAAGGCAAGCGCGCCCGTCATTCTGCTTTGACATTATCGCCGGTTTGAGGCATATTTAACCGCATTTATCAATCGTAACGGGGAGCAATGCCATGGTACTTATGGCGAACGTACTCTTGGCGCTGGCCAAACTTATAGAACTGGCCAACGGCCTGCTGACCATCTACAAGTACATCCTGCTGGCAAGCGTGATCATCTCTTGGGTAAACGCCGATCCGTACAATCCGATCGTCAATTTTATCCACCGCGTCACCGATCCGCTGCTGTATCGCATCAGACGCCACATGCCCGACACCGGCATGCTGGACCTTTCTCCGCTGGTGGCCTTTGCCATCATCTACGTACTCCAGATCGTGGTATTCGATACGGCCTACCAGTATCTGCTGACCGCCAGCATGTCACTCAAACTGAGAGGTTGAGCCCTTATGAAGATTTCTCCGCTCGATATTCAGCAACAACAGTTCAAGGGCAAGATGCTGGGAGGTCTTGATCCCAGCGACGTTGACGCCTTTTTGCAGACCGTGGCCGCCGAGATGGAGGGGCTGATCCGCGAGAACAACGAACTGAAGGAGCAACAGGCCCGGAACAACCGGGAATTGGTCACCATGGGCGAGAAGGAGAAGGATCTCCGCGAGACCATGCTGGCGGCCCAGCGCATCACCGAGGACATGAAGGCCAATGCCCGGAAGGAAGCGGATTTGATCGTGTCCGAGGCCGAGTTGAAGGCAGAGCGGATCGTCGCCGACGCCGAGAAGCGCCTGGTCGATATCAAGGTCAGCATTGAAGAGATGCGCCGGCAGAAGATCCAGTTCGAGTCGAGCCTCAAGGGGCTTCTGGACAGTTTTGCCCGCCAAATCGCCGGCGATGAGCAGACCTGAGTCGGCCCCCTGCACCGTTGCAAAGGACGGCATCGTCCTTACGCTCCACATCCAGCCCCGTGCCTCAAAAAACGAGGTGTGCGGTTTTCAGGACAATGCCCTGAAGATCAGGCTCACCTCGCCGCCGGTGGACGGTGCGGCCAACAAACTCTGCCGCGAGTTTCTGGCCGACCTGTTCTCGGTCCCCAAGTCATCGGTCGAGATAATCTCCGGCGAGACCTCGCGTCACAAGCGGGTACGCGTCGCCGGAGATCCCGTCCGGCTCAAACAGATATTCGATACCATCACGCACCAGGCGTGAACCACCTATTTATCGGCCCTTACGGATTATGTCCATCCCTCGCTACCACCGGAACCATCTGTCAAACGGCTGAAATAACCCACGAGAGGACATAGCAATGGCACAGGCAAAACAGGGCGACAAGGTACGGGTACACTACACCGGCACGCTGGAGGATGGCAGCATATTCGATTCATCTGAAGGCTTCGTGGAGGAGTGCGGCGATGAGTGTGAGGACGAAGGGTGCGGATGTAACGTCAACAACTCTGGACCGCTGGAGTTTGTCATTGGCCAGGGGAGCCTGATCCCCAAATTCGAGGAGGCGGTGATCGGGCTTGAGCCGGGGCAGAGTGTGCAGGTGAAGATCCCGGCCGATGACGCCTACGGCCAGCGCGTCGAAGAGATGGTGGCCGTGATAGAGCGCAGCGAGATCCCGGCTGAGATAAGCCCTGAACCGGGGCAGCGGATGGAGGTTGTCCTCCAGGACGGCACGCCGTTGCCGGTCGTTATTACCGATGTGACCGACACCTCCGTCACGCTGGATGCAAACCATCCCCTGGCAGGCCTGGATCTGACCTTCGACATCAAGTTGGTGGAGATCCTGTAACTTCAACTCTATCCACGAAGAAACACAACAAAAGGGCCGCGGAATCATCCGCGGCCCTTTTGTTGTTTCAACCAACCTTCGTGAAACTTCGTGTCATTCGTGGATAATCGCCTATCCGTTTACTGCTGTTTGCTCGTGGCCACCGTCGATCCCGCCGGCTCAACGCCGTAGTCCTTTGCATCGACCGGCGGCTTGGCAATAACGATTACAAAGGGAATAGCCTTGCCGGGAGCCACTTCCATGTTGGCCAGCGAATCGCCGAACTGGTTGGCCATGGCCGCCTCGAGCTTGTCCAGCGACAGGGTGGACAACTGCGCCGTGGTCAGCGGATTGCCGCAATAGGCGTTCTTCGAGGCCAGCACCTGCCCGCCGGCGCCATAGACCATCCCCTTGACCTGGATGGCTGCCCTCGGTTTCGGAAAACCGTTTACCGCTTCACCGGTGATGACCAGCAGATCACCGATCACCGGGTTTTTCACGAACGAGGCGTTCACGGCGCGTACCGTGATCCTGCCCGCATCCGCCACCACCTTCCCCTTGTCCTCCAAAAACATGGTGTAGCCGAAGAACCCGAGCACCGCCACCACAAGCACCGTGGCTACGGCGATCAGAACACCGAACAGGGGACTTTGCCTGCGGCGGGACGCGATGGAGAGCGGCGGCAACTCCTCCTCGCCACCCTGCGGCACCGCCACGAAAGGCTCCGGCGCCTTGCCCGACGCAGCCTCACCGGCACCAGGCTCCGCCCCGTGCGTCCCCTCCTCGGGGGCAGCGGGCGTCTCCTCAATCAATTCCTGGTCATTGGCAGCAGCCTTCACCGGTTCCTCTGCCGGTTCGTCGCCAAACGAGAGCTCTCCCAGGCCGAAGGAATCCGCCGCCTTTGGTTCTGTAGGCGAAAGCAACGTCTCCTCGGCGGCTACCGTATCCGGTGCACCCGTGGAATCGGTACGTTCACCCATCCCCGTGTCGAACGTGAACGGTTCCGCTGCTGCATCGGAAAACGGTGCGGCCGGCTGCTCGCCAAAATTGACCTCTCCGCCAAAGTCGAACGCGCCCCCGTCTTCCGTTCCGGCCGCAGGCGCCGAGGCTGGAGGCTGGCCCATGGAGATATCTCCGAAATCGAATGTGCCGGCGTCTTCTTTTCCGGCAATCGGCTGCGCGCCTGACTCCGAACCCGCGGCACCGAAATCGAAATCACCGAAATCAAGCTCGCCGGGGACGGAAACGGATACCGGTTCCTCCTGGGGGGCTACGGACCCGCCCTGCCCGGGAGTCACCCCTTGACCAGCAAAGTCGTTGGAAACAAAATCGGAATAATCAAAGCCGGCAGCAGGTGAGGCTGCCACAGCAGGATTTTCCTGCTGGAGATCGGACGCGGGGGTGGAGGCAATACTCTCATCGAGCATGGCGCTAAAATCAGGCTGGGGCTGGTCGAACATGTCGTCAAGATCGGGTTGGGTGTCCGTATCGGGCAGATCCTTTTTGACGGTAAACACGTGCCGGCACTTGGCGCAACGGACCTTGACCCCTTTGTCCGTGACCTTGGAATCATCGAGCCTGAACTTCGTGCTGCATTGTTCACACTGGATAATCATCTGCGACCCCCCGCCAAAAAGTTAGCTTCCTACCCCACACTGCCATGTAACTGTCCGAAACCCGTGTTCTACATCTAGTTGCCAACAAGCACTAATACATCCCATTAATATTACACAGATTATATCTTTGTGATAATCCTCGGTTTTTAATATTGCGGCCTTTATAGCACGATTATTTCAATATATGCAATTACTTAACGTCTTAAGGTTTTCGCCTGCGGGGCAAAGTTAAGGCAATTGGGGGCATGAAGCGAATACTCTTGGAGTATTGGATTTTAAGGCGTTGTTCGAATCAGCATTGTTTATTAAGTGACACTCCGCCCTTGATGACGCCACTTCCAGGACACGGAAAGCTGGTATTTTGCTTTGCCGGCATCAAACAAGTCAACTTGAACGTGTTGCATGTTACTTCCAAGTATTGTCGAACCTCTGTTTTTGATCAAGGGTATATTTCAGGTTCCTCTGTGCAGTGACGAAATTGGGGTTAATTGTAAGAGCCTCACGAAATTCCTTGATCGCTGAGTCCAGGTCCCCTTTTGTAGCAAGAGAAACACCCAGGTTGCTCCGAGCCACAAAGTAATTAGGTTTTATCGCAAGGGCCTCCCGATATTCCTTGATAGCAGCGTCTAAGTCCCCTTTCTTGGCAAAAGACAGCCCCAAATTGTTATGCGCTTCAAAGATATTGGGGTTTATCGCAAGAGTGTCTCGATATTCTTTGATCGCTGCATCCAGGTCCCCTTTTTCCTCAAGGATAATTCCCAGATTGTAATGCGCTATGTAGTTGCCTGACGTAACTTGAAGGCTATGTCGGTAAAGGGAAACATTGTCCCGCCAATATCCGAGCTGTTGCCATGTCAATGCGACCGACGCACTTATCACCGCGCCAGCCAGTAGCATAAGAATGCGCCTCCGATGGCGGAGGCCTTTAGCAAGAGCTGGAACTCCCCAAGCAGCCATGATGAAAAGCCCTATAAGGGGGATATAGGTGTAGCGGTCAGCCATGGACTGAGACCCCACTTGGACAAGACCGATGACCGGCACAAGCGTAATGAGGAACCAGAACCAACCCACCGCGAGGTAGGGGTGTCGTCTTCTATAGCACACAATTGCCGCGGATATGAGGAACAGAACGAGCAGTGAGCAGATAACCTGACTGAGCGGGATCAAAGAAGAAAAGGGGTATAACACGGCAAGGTTGTTGGGCCAGAGTGTTTTATGAAGATACTTTACATATGCTATGATGGCATTCTCAAAGCGGAGGCCAAAGGTTATCTCCTCAAGAGTTTTTATCGCCCCTCCCTTATGCTGGGCGTAGATGGTTATGGCAGCAGAAAAGAATGAACCTGCAAAGAAGGGTATTTTTTCTTTCAGGAGAGGTACGAGTTGTGACAGGCTACCTAGCAGTTGGCACCGCCATGGACCCTGCTCATCCCTAACACGGCTGAGAGGCCAGAAATCCATCAACAGCAAGACAACGGGAAGGGTTACGAGCATCGGTTTTGCCATGAGGCCCATTACGAAGGAAAAGAGAGCGAGAAGGTACAGTGCCGGCTTTCGGTTTGCCACGTATTCGGCATATAAGTAGATAGTAAGCAGCCAGAAAAACGCGCTAAGGACATCCTTACGTTCCGCCACCCAGGCAACCGACTCCACATGCAGCGGATGAAGCGCGAATAATGCAGCAACGAATGAGCTTTGCCAAGGTGAGCTGGTTAGCCGGAAGAGAAGTAGGAAGAGGAGCAGCGTTGAGAGTATATGAATCGCGACGTTAGTGAGGTGATGGCCGCGAGGGTTTATGCCGTAAAGCTGGACGTCCGCCATGTGCGACAACCATGTGATCGGGTGCCAGTTTGATGCATCCATTGAAGTAAACGCCCAGGCTATGTTTGCGCCCGTTATACCTGTTGTCACATGGATATTATTGTAAACGTAGTCATTATCGTCGTAATTCAAGAATTCGTGATTTTCAACCTGCCAATATACGGCTGCAGTAATAACAATAAGCGCCATACTCAGTAAAATTATTGAACGCTTTCTGCTGGCCTTCGCAGCGAATTCCTTGCAAACTAAGGAAGAAAAACTACCAATCTCTTTGTCCATTTTCTTCTTTTTCATCTATTACTCCCAAAAATGACACATACTATTAAAGTGTTACCTGATGGATACACAGATGATCGTTAAGTAGCACTGCTGCGCGGGCAGATTTTAGTAATCGGGCAAACAAGGCAGGCAGCAGGGGTGCTGCCGTCGCACCCTTCCGATATTCCCAGATGCGCCAGGGAAAAGTCATATTTTACCGGGTCAAAGGGGTCGAACCGCCGCAGGCTGGCGGTAATCTCCCGCGCCATGCGCCAGTCGGCGGTTGTTCGGCGGGTGAACCCCAGATAACCACAGATGCGCTGGATATGAGTATCCACGGGGATAATCAATTGGGCGGCGGAGATACCGTGCCAGAGACCGAGATCGATGCCGTCCTTCGGCCGCACCACCCACCGCAGGAACATGCAGAGCCGCTTGCAGGCGCTGCCCGATGCCGGGGCCGGAAACAGGAAGGGGAAGTAGGAATCGGCGGGGATGGTGCCGGCGCCAAACACCCGTCGGTAATCAAGGGCAAGCACGCCGGACGTATAGCCGTTCAGCGATTGGGTCACGTCCTCCGCCCCGGGATCATGGAAACCCAGGAAAAAGGCGTTGACGCTGCCGGCCTGCTCGATCATGAGCCGGATGGACCAGAGCAATGCGCACAGGTCACGGCCGTCGTTGAAACGATGCTTGAAGCCGCTGAAGCTGGCCAGCCCCTTTTTCGGATCGAAACGCTCCAGGTACCTGCGCGGCGAAGGACCGAGAACGGCGAAGATCGTCTCCAGGGTGCGCAGGATGATCTTGATACCGCCATAGGCAAAGGCGGAGGCGATCACCGCTGCCACCTCCCGGTCTGCCGGATCTGCGTAACGGTGGCAGAAGGAGAGCGGGTCATTGGCCAGATGCAGGGGGGAACGAGCCTCGTAAAGGCGGTCAAGGACGGCCTTTATGCCAGGCGCCGGCCTTGGCCGGGCAATCGTCGCAGCCCTTGACCCTGTTGTGCGATCTTTGACGTTGCCCATGCAAGAGCCCCTTTGCCAGAGATGAAAATGAAACTGTCGGAAACGTTCTCCTGTATACCCCATTTCATGGGAAATGTGAACCGGAGAGCAGGATATTTTCCCTGTATGCACGCCCTGGCGGAGCCATGGCAACAAGACTGCCTCAACAGCCATTCCCGTGAAGAACTGGTTGTGGCACGTACAAATTTCGGTTAATAATGCACATGGTCACGTAACCCCTGTAGACCGCCTGTTCCAAAACCCCGGAGGCAACTCGCATGATACTCAACAACAACAGCCTGCCGTGGCCCATGAGTATTGGGCTGAAGGCCATAATCCTGAAACACCTCGCGCATCGGCAGACAGCAACGGTCCTCTCGTTCAACGACCGGAACAACCATTACAACCCGGTTGAAATTGCCGTGGATGTTGACGGAAGCATCATTCATATTGTCGAGGACACTGCTTCGCTGCCGCTTGGGGAACAACAGATACTGTGTGACTGGGACAGGACGTTCGTGGAGAATTACCGCCTGGGTGGGTATAAGGTTGAGGTTCTTTCGCTCATTGAGCTCGAAGAGCTGGCAAATTGACGCAATGAAAGGGCGATCCCGAAGGGGACCGCCCTTTCTCATGAATCCGTGACGCCTGAAGACCGGAGTGCCTGAAAGAGCCGGGGCCACAACGCCGCCTGCGCCGGGGCATCTGTCTGCTTCGGGGTCCCGCTTATGGAGAACATGCACAAGGCAGAGGCCTTTCAGGCCAGCGGAGGGATGAAGGCATCACGGATTCAGAATGGCATTATCTCTCCCCTGAAATAGCCTTACACCTCGGCATCCCGCAGGAACTCGGCCGCATCCTCCGGCGAGGTGGGATTGATGTAGAAACCGGTGCCCCATTCAAAACCGGCCACCTGGGTCAGGCGCGGGACCAGTTCGATGTGCCAGTGGTAATCGTATTCCAGCGAGCTCCAGTGTTCAGGCTTGCCCGGGCGCCGGTGCATGGGGGGCGCCGTGTGCAGGATGAAGTTGTAAGGGGCGTCGCGCAGCACCGTCTTCACCCTGAGCAGCATATCCTTCATGGCCACGGCCAACTCCGCCAACTGGGCGTCGTTCATCAGGGCAAAGTCATGGCTGTGCCGTTTGGGATAGAGCCTGAGCTCAAACGGAGAGCAGGAGGCATAGGGGGTCAGGGTGACGAAATTGGCAAACTCCCTCACCACCCGCTCGCCACTTTTCAGTTCCGACTCGATCAGGTCGCAGAAGATGCAGCGCTCCTTGGCGTTGAAATAGTTGCGGGCCACCTTGAGCTGGGTGGTGGCCACCGGCGGCAGGAGCGGCACGGCGATCAACTGGCTGTGGGAGTGGTGCAGTGTTGCGCCGGCACGGGTACCGTGGTTTTTGAAGATCACCATGTAGCGGAAGCGGAAATCCTTGCGCAGATCCAGATAACGGGCACGGTAGGCCGTCAGCACCCCGGTGATCTCGCTTGGCGTCAGGTCGGCCAATGAACGGCCGTGGTCGGGTGTTTCAATGATCACCTCGTGGGCGCCGATGCCGTTCATCACGTCGTACAGTCCGTGGCCGCGATTGTTGAGCTCCCCCTCCACCCGCAGGGCCGGATATTTGTTGGGGATCACCCGCACCTGCCAGTTGGCGGCGTTGGGCATGCCGCTGGGGCGGATGGCAAAGATCTCCGGAGGGGTCTTGTCCTCGTTGCCATAGCAGAAGGGGCAGGCGGTCATGGCGTTGCGCTCTTCCTCCACCTGGAAGTCGCGCGGCCGGCGACCCCGCTCCGTGGCGATAATCACCCAGTACAGCTTTATCGGGTCCCACCTGAGTTCTGACATTACAAATCTCCTCATACGGTTCTTGTATCAATTCATACAGCATCATCCGGGAAATGTGCAAAGGATATATCGTGAGACCCGGCACCCCCTACGTCGCGGCCCCACCGTCGAGAACCTGCCGCACCGTGCCGGCAAGAGCGGTTGGCGCCAACGGCTTCATGAGAAGCCGCATACCCTCTTCAAGCAGCTTTTGCTTATGCTCTTGGATGAGATCATCCGGATAGCCACTGGTAAACAGTATCTTTATGTCACTTCGGATACGTCTCATCTCAAGGGCGGCCTCGCTCCCTTTTTTGTTCGGCATGACGACATCCATCAGCACCATATCCACGTCATTCGCCTTTTCGCGGAATACGTCAACGGCTTCCTGGCCGTCTCCGGCAAGCAGCACTCTGTATCCAAGGCTTGTCAGAAACATGTCGAGATACTCCCTGATGGACACTTCGTCATCTACCACCAGAAGGGTTTCCTGTCCACCCCGTAGCGGCAGGCGACGCAACCCCGCCGCATCGTGCCGGGAAGCATCGCCCTCCAGGAGAGGCAACAGTATCTTGAAGGTGGTTCCCAGGCCCTCTTCGCTATAGACGCTGACGTAACCCTTATGTTGCTGTACAATCCCGTAAATTATCGACAGTCCCAATCCGGTACCCTTGCCGGTTTCCTTGGTGGTAAAAAATGGCTCGAAGATATGTTGGCGGGTTTCCGCGTTCATGCCGATGCCGTTATCGGAGATCGTTATGACAACATAACGGCCTGGCGCTCCATAACCATGCATCCGGATGAAAACGTCGTCGATCTCCATGAGGTCTGTCCCTATGGAGAGAACGCCGCCATCCGGCATGGCATCCCGCGCGTTTGTTGCCAGGTTCATCAGCACCTGTTCGATATGTCCGCCATCCGCAACTATCGGCATCTCTCCCTCGCGGAGGGAGACGAGCAGCTTGATGTCCTCGCCTATGATCCTGCGGAGGAATGTTTCCACATTTTTGATGCAGCCGTTGAGGTTCATCGGCTGCAACTCCATCTCTTGTTTTCTGCTGAAGGTCAGCAGACTACGGGTCAGGTTTGCGGCCCGCTCGGCAGCCGCAAGGATATGGTCCAGTTTGTCGCGTTGAGGATCGTCGACGGTCATCTTCATCTGCATCATTCCGCCAAAACCGATGATAGCGGTTAAAATGTTGTTGAAATCGTGGGCGATCCCTGCGGAAAATCGCCCGATAGCCTCCATCTTCTGCACCTGGCGGAGCTGTTCCTCAAGGCGTTTTTGTTCCTGTAACGTTTGAGTAAGCTCCCGGTTTACCCTTTCCAGGTCGGCCATCTTCTTTTCCAGTTTGCGGAACAGCGCCTCGTTGTACTCCTTGAGTAATTCCCCTTCGTATCCGGGCCAATCGGCAACGGCGCTCGACTCGCCACCGCGGGAAGTGGCCAGCACCTCGCGAATGATCCCCAGCAGCACTTCCGGTTCCTGCGGTTTGATGACAAAACGGTCGGCCCCCAGACTGAGCGCCAGGGCTTCATCCTTTTTCTCGGTAAAGGTGGCGGAATAGAAGATGAACGGAATATGCCCGAGCCGCTCGTCAGCCCGCCATTCCCGGCAGAAGGCGTAGCCGTCCATCACCGGCATGAGTATGTCGGACACGACCAGGTCCGGCGCGATGTTCCGGGCCGATTCCAGCGCCTCGGCGCCGTTTCGGGCCATGCGCATCTCATACCCGTTCCCCCTGAGGAGTACTTCGAGGAAATAAAGGTTCTCCTCAATATCGTCCACTACCAGGATGCTTTGCATGATGACGCCGCCTCCTCACTCCCGTTTCGACAGGTGTTGCTCCACCTGCGCCAGGAAGGTGTCAGGGTTGATCGGTTTTTCGATATAACCGTCGCACCCGGCATTGATCGCCTTTTCGCGGTCACCCGCCATGGCATAGGAGGTGACGGCGACGATCGGAACCGTTGCCAGATCGGGGTTGGTACGGAGCTGCCGGGCGACCGCGTAGCCATCCATTCGCGGCAGTTGGATGTCGAGCAGTATCAGGTCGGGCCGTATCCTGGCCGCCAGGTCGATCCCCTCCCGGCCATCGGTGGCGGCATGGACCTCGTGGCCGTGTTTCTCGAGGATGAAGGTGACGAGGTACAGGTTCTGCTCGTTGTCTTCGATATAGAGAATCTTCCGTTTCATGCCCGATCCCTTTCATACGGAAGTGTAAAACCGAACATGCTCCCCTTTTCCGGGCAGCTCTTCACAAGCATATTCCCCCCCATCAGTTCCACCAGCCGTTTGCAGATGGAGAGCCCCAGGCCGGACCCTTCGTATTTGCGGCTCAAGCCGGTGTCGATCTGGCGAAAGGGCTTGAACAGGTGCTCCAGGTCATCAGCCGTGATGCCGATGCCGGTGTCGGTCACGGTGGTGACGCAGGAACTCCCCTTGTGGGCGCACCGGACCGAGATCCCTCCCCTTTCCGTGAATTTCACCGCGTTGCTGAGTAGGTTGAGGAGCACCTGCTCCACCCTGCGGGCGTCACCAACAACGGTTCCTACCTCCCCGTCGACCTCGACGGCCAGATCGAGCCCCTTCTTCTCCGCCAGGGGCTGCACACTCTGGGCAACCTTCATGACCGATTCCCGCAGGTCGAACGGCTCATGGGCCACCGTCAACTGCCCGGCCTCGATCTTGGAGATATCCAGCACATCGCTGATCAGGGAGAGCAGGTGATGGGCGCTGTTTTTCACCATCGTGAGTTGCTTGACCTGCTCCGCGTTGACCGGCCCGCCCAGCCCCTGCAAGAGTATGCCGGTAAAGCCGATGATGGAGTTGAGCGGCGTGCGCAGTTCATGAGACATGGTGGCCAGAAAGGATGATTTCAGTTGGTCAGCGGTCTCGGCCCGCTCCTTGGCAACGGCCAGGTCATCCAGTGCGGCGCGCAGTTTCACGTTCGTTTCCTGTAGTGTGAGGGTACGCTCGTCGATGCGCCGCTCCATCTCCCGGTTGACCAGTTCCAGCTCCCTGGTGCGCACCGTGACCTGGTGTTTCAGAACGAACGTCCCCACGAGGCTCATAACCAGCGCAACACCCAGGCCGAGACCGAGCATCTGCAACCACAGCGGCACCTTGAATTGCACCTCTTCGGATGTCCATCGTTTCATCGCCGCATAATATGCGGATTGGGGATCTTTTTTCATCTCCGAAAGGTGATGGTCGATGGCGTCCAGCAATTGTCCGGAGGCGTTCCTGGGTGCCGCGAAAAAGAAGGGGGCCGGATCGAACATGATCGGCGTATCTTCCAGCCCGGCCTTCCGTGCGTGCATCAATCCGTAAAACCGGTTGGTGAGTCCGGCATCGGCCTTGCCAGCGGCAATCATCGTGAACTCGGTTTTATAATCCGGCACGGGGATGAGGGTGATTTTCAACCCGAAGCTGTTCGCCATCCGGGTAAAGGTTTCGAGTTGGATCGTGCCTTCAAGGGCGGCAACCCGCTTTCCGTTCAGGTCCAGTATTGACTGGATGCCGCTCCCTTTGGCGGCATACACCTGGGACCAGGCGGTCAGAACCGGGATCTTGTGAAAGGAATAGAGCTTTTCACGGTCAGCCGTATAAGCAACGTCGGGCATAAGATCGATTTCCCCTTTTGCCAGGCGATCAAGGCCCTCTGCCCACGTACCGGGCACATAACGGAGATTCCAGCCTTCGGCTTTCGCTATCTGCTCGATGATCTCGATAAAGATGCCCGAGGGTTTGCCGGCCTCGGAGGTGAATACCTTTGGAGCGTTTTCATAGACACCGACCGTCACGGTCCGAGCATCGGCGTTTGCAAGAGGGGTTTCAAGAGGTGAAAAGGTCAACACGGCGAGCAACGCAACAGAACCGCCGCGCTGCACGGAAGCCTTGCGAATCAGGGAACAGAGGAAGCCCGCTATGAGTTTCATAGTACTCGACATGCGAGGTACCCCCATGACGTTACACAAAGGGCCTATATCAGCCAGTTGTCCAGTTCGATCTCCTGCCCCTCGTAATAGAGCATGAGCGGCGCATCCGACGGCCAGCGGCCGATCTCCTCGTTATCCCGCACCAGGGTTACATAGGCGAACAGCTTGCTCTTGGGGGTCAGCCGCAGGGCGTCCAAGGGGATGGATACCTCGCAGGTCTTGGCTATCTTCCAGTGGCTGTGGCCCCGGGTCGGCACCCAGACGTTGTTCTCCTTGACCTGCAACAACCCCTCGTCACTGCGTATCTGGAGCGGCAGGCGATATTCCCGGTCGTAGATCAGGTGCAGGTTGAGCACGTCCATCTCCCTGAGCAGGCGCGCAAACTCCTGGATACCGTCGATGCGGAAGAAGACCGATTGACCGTTGTAGCCGTAGTAGAAGCTTTGCAGCATGCGGTCCGAGGAATGCATGGCCGAACCCTGACGGGTCAGGTCGTACAGCCCGGCCGCCAGCCATTCGAAGTAGTCGCTGATCCGGCCGTTGATCTCAGGGTCGATGAATGCCGCGGGTTCGCGAATCAGGCCGGCCGGGTTCTTCTTTTTGATCGGTTCCAGCAGTTCCCGCGGCGTGTCCAGCCCCAGCAGGCGGTAGACGTTGGTGAGGTGTTGCCGGAAGAGCCGGTCGAAACGGTCGCTATGTGGCGAAAAGTGATCATCGCCGTACCACCAGAACCAATCGCTTCCTTCTGCGGCGTAGAGCGAGCGGCAGATCATGCCGGTCGTCTCATCGGCCTGATCCATTGCCTGTTCGCCGGCCAGGACGGCCGCCGCGGCCGGGCTGTGGGCGACGGCCGCCGCCCGCGCACGGGCCACCAGGTCCCAGGCCAGGTTCTCCTCGGGATGGCCGATCCAGATGCCGTAATTGGCATTGATCCACGAGCCGGGATGGATGCCGTGCAACCGGCCGGTAAAACCGGTATTGGCCAGAACGTCGGAACAGAGGGTCAGGTTCAGGTCATGGGAATGGGCGATGCAGCGGTACATGTTGCCGAGGAAATCATAGGCGTTGTTAGGATAGTATTCCCAGGCATTTTCGCCGTCCAGTATGATCGGTATTACCCGCCCCTCGCCGCCGATGCGGTTCTTGATGGCGTGCAGCCGGCCGCTGAAGTCCGCCGCTGCCCGGCCGGCGTCCCACTGGGAATAGGTGAACCCGACCAGATCGGAGAGCTGGTGATCGCGGAAAAATGCCCCCACCTCGCCGTGCCGGCAGGAGAAGCGCCAGGGGCGGTAGAGCCGCTCCTTGTGATCGCCCAGGCCGCCATCCATGCTCTTTGCCAGAATCTCCTCGTCCGTGGCGATCCAGCCGATACCGCAATCGGCGAGGATCTCCATCACCTCGGTGCTGACCGATCCCTCGGACGGCCACATGCCGGTGGGGGCGAAGCCGAAGACCTTTTCAAAGTAGGACATCCCCAACCGGATCTGGGCACGGGCATCCTCGGGATGCTGGAAACGCTCGGTCGGCAACGCCACGCGCGGCATGGCGGTCTGGGCGATGCGGGTGTCGCACAAGAGCGGCAGGATGGGGTGATAATAGGGGGAGACGGACAGCTCGATGCGTTTCTCTTCGTGGAGCCGTTTGTAGAGCGGGATGATGGACTGCAACAGCTCCTGCTGGGTGGCAAAAAGCAGTTTCTTGTCGGCAGCGGTGAAGTCCTCACCCTTGGCCACCAGTTCGCCGAAAAACGGAAAGCGCCGCCGGGCCGCCTCGCCGGTCCAGGAGAGGAAGAACCAGACCTGCAGGTCCAAGAGGTCCTGATCCGTGAAGTGCCGCACCCGGTCCCGGGCGCTGCCCGGTTTTCCCTCGCCGGCCATGTAGAGCAATTCCAGGTAGCGGCGGGAAGGTTCGATCATCCGCTGCCGGTTGGCCGAGAAGAAATTCTCCAGCAGGAAGATGCGGTCATCCTCCCCCAAGTCTGCCGGAGCCGCCTTCCCCTTTTCCAGGAACGGATCGGCAGCGGTTCCGGCGGCATAGTCCAGGAGTTGTTCTATCAGGGACGGGACCAGGTTGAAGACCGCCTTGGCGCCGGGGGTGTCCTCCACAATGGCCGGCATGTCGAAGTAGTCCTTGATACCGTGCAGGTAGGTCCACGGGAGCGCATACTCGTTTTTCAGCGGGTCCTTGTAGTATGGCTGGTGCATGTGCCATACAATGACCACGTCAAGCGGGGTTTTGGGCATGCCGCGTGGCTCCTTGTTTCCTAAATCGCGTACTCGTTCACTGGATCACTCCAGCTCCCGCTTCCACGCCTCCACCTTCTTCTGGTACTCCGTAAGCAGTTTCTGGGCCGCCTTCTGATCCTTGGCCTCGGCCACGATATGCACGTAGGGGTTGTACTGGTCCGGCAGCACCAGGACCCACTCGTCGTCGAACTGCACCTTGATGCCGTCGATGAAGGTAGCCTCCTTTTCCAGGCTGTCCTCGCTCATGCGGCGCATGATGCCCCCCTTCATCTCCCAGGGGCAGGAGATACTGGTCTGCAGGAAGGCCCGGGTCGGAACCTCGGCCAGGATCTTGGAGAAGGGGATACCGCTGGAGGCGCCCAGTTCCACCAGCTTGGCAATGGCAAACATGCCGTCGAACGATGCCTGGAAACGGGGAAAGGCAAAGCGGCCGTCGGTGGTGCCTGCCAGGATCACCTCGGAAGAACCGGCAGCCTCCAGCATGGCCCGGTCGCTGCTCTTGGTGCGGGTCACCTGGCAGCGCTTCTGGTTGGCCATCAACTCGATGGTGGAAGGGGCCTGCACCGGCACGGTGATCACCCCTTTCTGGCCGCCCGAGATGGTCAGGAAGGAGACCAGCGAGAGCAGTTCGATCCCGTCCAGAATGGCGCCGTTTTCATCCAGCAGGGTAATGGATTCGGCAGTCGGGTCAAGCCAGAAACCGGCCTGGGCCCCCAGGGAGCCGACGATCTTGGAGAGTTGCCCCAGGGCGGCCTCCTTGTCCATCTCCCGCTTGGTACCGCGCCCTTCGTCCACATAGGCGTTCAGCGCAATCACGCTGCATCCCAGCTCGTTGAGGATCAAGGGAAGGATCTGGCTGGCCGTGGAAAAGTTGAAATCCACTACCACTGTCCAGGCCCCCTTTTTGACGATTTCCTTGTCGATGGCCCGCAAGAAACCCTCGCGGTAGAACTCCACCACGTTGTTGATGTCGGTTATGGCGCCGGGCTCGGTGTGATGGGCGCGGCGGAAGTTCTCCTTGTAGTAGATGCGCTCCACGTTTTTACCCATGCCACTGGAAAAATCCAGCCCGTCACCGTCCAGAAAGACGATCTCCAGCAGGGCCGGGTCGTCCAGTGCCTGACGGAAGTGGAATCCCCCCACCTCGCCGAAGGTCTTCAGCTTGTACCGCACGATGGGCAGGGAGGTCATCTTCATGTCACGCACATTGACCCCGGCCGAGAGGATGCCCCCCACGAAGCAGCGCTTGAGCATGCGCGAGGCCAGGTTGGAATCGCGGCCGCCCAGTACGAAGCTTCCCTTGGGGAGCGAGGTGCCATAGGCGCACCCCAGTTTGGCCACGAACTCCGGGGTCAGCTCGACGTTGGAGAGCCCCTTGATGATGGCCCCCTCGAAGAGCGTCTTTTTCCACTTTTCGCCCCAGATCAGGTTTGCCGTCACCGTGGAGCCGGCCTCAATCACCTTGCGCGGCCAGACCTTGACGTCGCTCTTGATGACCGTCTCGTCGCCGATGGAGGTGTCGTCGGCCACGATGACCCCTTCTTCCAGCACCGCCCCTTGGCCGACGCGCACGTTGGAGCAGATCACGCTGTCGGTAATCCTGGCCCCCTTCTTGACATAGGCGTTGTTCCAGATCACGCAGCGGTTGAGCTTGACCCCCGACTCGATGGTGCAGTTGCGGCCGATGACCGAATCCTTGATCTGCACGTTGCCCAGGATCTGGGTGTTGTCGCCGATCACCACCGTCCCTTCCAGCCCCGAAGCGTTCTCCAGGTTGACCTCTGCCCCCATGCGCAGGTCCTTGCCGACGTAATCCTGCTTGGGCTCGTCGATCTTCAGGTTGACCTTGCCCTTGAAGATGTCGTGGTAGGCCTCGCGATAGGAATCGGTGTTGCCGATATCACGCCAGTACCCCTTGGCCGGGAAACCGAACAGGGCATCCTTTTTGGCCAGCATCTGGGGGAACAGGTCCTGGGAAAAATCGAAATTCTCCCCGGCCGGGATGTAGTTGAATACCTCCGGCTCCAGCACGTAGATGCCGGTGTTGATGGTATCGGAGATCACCTCGCCCCAGCCCGGCTTTTCCAGGAACTGGGTGATGCGCTTCTCCTTGTCGGTGATCACCACCCCGAACTGGAGCGGGTCCTTGACCGAAGTGAGGGTGATGGTGGCCGTGGCCTTGTTGTCGTTGTGAAAATCCATGACCTTCTTGAGGTTGAAGTCGGTCAGCAGGTCACCGCTGATCACCAGGAAACGCTCATCCAGGTATTTTTCGGCCGCCTTGACCGCCCCGGCCGTGCCCATGTCCTGCAAGGGGGTGACATAGGTGATCTTGACCCCGAAATCGGCGCCGTCGCGGAAGAACTTCTTGATCACCTCGGGCTGATGATAGAGCAACATCACCAGGTCGGTGATATCGTATTTCTTGAGCAGTTCCACAATATGAAGCATGATCGGGCGGTTGAAGAGCGGGATCATCGGCTTGGGCATGCTGCTGGTGAGCGGCTGGATGCGGGTTCCAAACCCGCCGGCCATGATGACGGCTTTCATTGTGGAGGCCTCCTTGGAAGAAAATCAAATACATCAAAGTCCCCCTCACCCGGCCTTTGGCCACCCTCTCCTTTAGCCCTTTGGGTCCGGAGGGAGAGGGGAATTGGGCACTCTCCCCCTCTGGGGGAGAGATGGAGAGAGGGAAAAAGGGGAATTACAGCCCCACCTTTGTCCGTTGCGCCTTCTTGGCCAGCACCCGGCTGATCTCCTGCTTCAACTCGGTCAGATCACCCGATTTGACCACGTAGCCATCAGCAAGCCAGGCCGAGAAATCGTCCTTGTAACAGGAAAAGGCCGAGCAGAGGATAACCGGCATCTCGTGCCGCTCCTTGACCAGCTTCTGCAGCAGATCGATACCGCTTTCGTTCTTCAGCTTGATGTCCAGCACCGCCAGGTCGAAGGTCCCTTCCTGGAGCCGTTCGATAGCCTCGGTCGTGTTGCTGGCCGTGACCACCTCATGCCCCTCGTCGGCCAACTCCTCTGAGTAGAGAACGCAGATGTTGGCCTCGTCATCCACTACCAGTATCCTGCTCATGGCTGATCCTCCTTATGCGTGGGAAGTATGATTTTATAGACAATGCCGCCTTCCGGCAACGGTTCGGCGCTGAACGGTATCCCCTGTTTCTCCAGCACGGTCTTGCACAGGGCCAGCCCCAGGCCGCTGCCCAGGTCCTGGGTGGAGGAGAACGGCGTCAGCAAGACGTCCAACTCATCCTGGGACAGGCATCTGCTGCGGTCCTCGATACGGATGAGGATAGCGTCACCCTCCAGCGAGGTGCTGATGCCGATGACCCCATATTCCGCAGCAACATCGATGTCGGATTGCAGGATGGTGCGCAGACAGTAGGAGACCTGTTTGAAGTCGATGCAGGCCGGCGGCAGGTCGTGGCCGGCCGAGAATCCGCAACTGCAGCCCCGCGCCCGCTGGGCCTCGGCTGTATCGCGGATGGCGCTCTCCACCAGGTAGTTGGCATCCCAGAAATCCCGTGTGGGATAGAGCGAATCGGAATAATTGAGGATCTCGTCCAGAACGCCTTCCAACTGGCGCGCCTCGCCAACGATGGATTCGATGAAATCCCGCTTGGGATCGCTCTCCGGGGTATTCTTCAGCATGGATCGGGCAAAACCGCCGATGATCATCAGCGGATTGCGGATGGAGTGGGCGATGCTGGAGGTAATCCGTCCCACCAGGGCCATCTTTTCCATGCGCACGATCAGTTCCTGCTGTTCCTTCAACTTGTTGCTGGCCTCGGTGACCCGGTTGAGTTCCACCTGGAGCCGGTCATAGAGGGCGGCCCGCTCGATGGCGAAGGCCACCGGAAAGGTGAAGGTCTCCAGGGAGCGCATGTCCTCTTCGGTGATACGGCGGTGGGTGATGCAGTTGTCGGCAATGATGATCCCTACCCGGCGGTTGCGGGAGATGAGCGGCATCAGCAGGAAGGTGTCCACCCCCAGCAGGCGGGCGAATTCCGGGTCAACAGCGGGATGGTGGAAGGCATCCTCGATCAGCTTGGGATGCTTGTCGTCCATGGCCTTGATAAGGATGTGGTCGGTGTGGGAAAGCGGCACGGAGAGCCGCTCCAGGATGTCGTGGAACTTGGCCCGCTCGGCCGAGAGCTTGTTCTTGCGGAAGCTCTCGGCAAGGGTCTGCAGGTCCATGTCGTTGCTGGCGATCTCGTTCCATGCCTGGCTGGCTTCCTCGTAATTGCGCGGACCTATGGCCAGATATCCCTGCAAATGGTCGCGTTCCCTGTCGGTCATGAACAGGAAGGCGCGGTTCATGCCGAAGCCTTTGCCCGCCGTTATGGCGGTCAGGGCCACCGAGAGCACCTCCTCCAGGTCAACTGAGCTTTGCAGGACCGACCCCAGTTCATGCAGGAAACGGACTTCGAGGGTCTTGTTATCGAGGAAGCTGACCAAGGACTGGATCTGGCTCTTCTGGCGCTGGTATTCTTCATGGACCAGGGAAAAGACGGGAGAGAGGGGGTGGCCGCTATCGCGGAAACGGGCAAGGTCACGCTTGAAGTTGTCGCAGTCGCAACACTTTTCCAGGATACGGCGCCGCCGGGATGCGAGCAGGTCCTCATCCCCTTCACGGATATTGGGACAATCGCCCAGCGCGAGTACTTCCCTATCCCAGCAGCATTCCCAGTCCACGCAGACCCCTCGTCGTTCACGGCAGTGGTATACAGTATAACAGGATGTAATGAGTGTTCAATGTTTCATGTTTAAAGTTTCATGTTTGAACCTGAAACAGGTAACTTGAAACTTATTTATTTCACCTTCCAGGTGGTCCCCTGGGCCGAGTCCAGCAGCTGGATCCCCTTGGCAAGCAAAAGGTCGCGGATCTCGTCGCTGCGTTTGAAATCCCTGGCCTTGCGGACTTCATTGCGTTCGGCGATCAGGCGCTCGATCTCCTCCGGTGAGATGTCCATCCGGTCGGCCTTGGTGGACTTGATCGCGTCAAGCCACGCTATTGGCGAACAGCCAAACAGCCCCAGAACGCCGCCGATCTCGGCGAACAAGTCGCGTACCCGGGTCAACAGGGCTTGAGCCGAGCTGTCCACCTGGTCGATCTCGGCCAGGAAACGGTTGACGGCACGCACCATCTCGAACACGCCCCCCAGCGCCTGGGCGCTGTTAAAGTCATCATCCATGGCCTCCCGGAAGCGGGGGATGAGCTGCTCCGCCTTCTCCCGCAACTCCTGTCCGGCCTGGCCGGAGGAAGCGTCCGAGGAAACGCTGGCTGCTGGAGCCGCCAGGGCCTCGTCCATGGCCGCCAGACAGGCATAGATCCGCTCCAGCCCGGTTTGGGCCTCGTTCAGATTCTGGTCGCAGAAGTCGATGGGCGAGCGGTAATGGGCAGAGAGGATAAAGAAGCGCAGCGTCTCGGGGTCGAACCGTTCCAGCACCTCGCGGATGGTGAAGAAGTTGCCCAGGGACTTGCTCATCTTTTCGCTGTTGATATTGACGAAGCCGTTGTGCAGCCAGTAGCGCACGAATTGGCAGCCGTTGGCTGCCTCGGACTGGGCGATCTCGTTCTCGTGGTGGGGGAAGATCAGGTCCTTGCCGCCGCCGTGGATATCAAAGGTCTGTCCCAAAAAGCGCATGCTCATGGCCGAACACTCGATGTGCCACCCCGGCCTGCCATGCCCCCAGGGGGATTCCCACCACGGTTCCCCCGGCTTGGAACCCTTCCAGAGGGCAAAGTCCATGGGGTTGCGCTTCCGCTCCCCCACCTCGACCCGCGCCCCGGCCAGCATATCCTCCAGGTTGCGCTTGGAGAGCTTGAGGTACTCGGGAAAGGTGTCCACGGCATAATAGACGTCGCCGTCCGACTCGTAGGCGTGCCCCTTGGCGATCAACCGCTCGATAATGGCGATGATGCCATCGATGTGATCGGTGGCCTTGGGCTCCACCGTGGGCTTTGCCAGCCCCAGCCGCTCCATGTCCTCGTCAAAGGCCCGCATGAAACGCTCGGTGATGACCCGGTAGTCCACCCCTTCCTTGTTGGCGCGGTTGATGATCTTGTCGTCGATGTCCGTGTAGTTGCGTACATAGGTGACGTCAAATCCCGCGTAGGCCAGGTAGCGGTAGATGATGTCGAATACCACGTTGGCCCGGGCATGGCCGATATGGCAGTAGTCATAGACCGTTACCCCACAGACGTACATGCCGGCCTTGCCGGGCACCAGCGGTTCGAAAACTTCCTTTTCACCCGAGAGGGTATTGTAGACGCGCAATGCCATGTGTGACGAAACTCCTGTAGAAAGTTGCGGTATTGTGCCCGTTTTTGGCGGGGAAGGCAAGGGGGGAATGCGCAGGCGATAATGCGAAGGAGGCGTTGCGTGAAGGGGTTTCAACCCCAGAATGAGCCAAGCATAGGGGGAAGCGTTCCCGACTTCGGCGGCACGCTGTTGTGCCGCCCGGCTCAATGGCTTGCAGATTTCAGCCGTTCAGCAATTGGGGTTCCTCAAGTGCCCGTTTCAACTCGGCCAGGAATCTGGCCGAGGCAAGCCCGTCCACGATCCGGTGGTCGGCGGCCAGCGTTACTTTCATGATCCGGCCGGGTATGATCTGTCCATTCTTTACCAGCGCCTCGTCCTTGATCGCCCCAACCGCCAGGATGGCGGCCAGGCCGGGGGGGACCAGGGCAGCGAACGACTCCACGCCGAACATGCCCAGGTTCGAGATGGCGAAGTTTGCCCCTGCCATCTCCTCCTCGCCGATCGAACCACTCTTGACCTTCTCGATCAGGCTGCGGCTCTTTTCCCCTATCAGCTGCAAGGCCATGCCCTGGCATCCCTTGAAGACCGGCATCAACAGCCCATCTTCCCATCCCACCGCCACGGCGATGTTGATATCGTCATGATAGATGTACGCATCGCCGGCCAGCGTCGCATGCACCTGGGGATGCTGTTTCAGCGCCACGGCCACCGCCTTGATGATGACATCGTTGACGGATATCCTGCCTCCCGTATCCCTGAGGGAGCGGCAAAGCTCCTCGGCCCGTTCCATGTCCATGGCCATGGTTACCGGAAATTGGGGTATGGTCCACCCCTCGGTCACTGTTTTGGCTATGGCAACCCGCATCCTGGACAGGGGCCTGGTGGTCGCGCCTCCGGTCTGAGCGATCTGCGCCGTCTCAACGGGCGGTGCAACCGTTTCCGCAGGCGCCGCCGGTGCGCCGCCACTGAGTTGGGCGATGAAAGCATCGATCTCGGCATCGGGCACGTCGGGCTCGGCAATGACGGCAATCGCGCCCCCAACGGGGACGGTTTCCCCCTCGCTAGCCAGCTTGCGGCGCAGAATCCCGGATACCGCAACCTCAACGGGCTGGGTGCTCTTCTCGGTCTCCACCTCCACCACCTCTGTCCCCGGCTCGACCCGGGCGCCCTCCTCCACGAGCCAGGCGCCCACCGTCCCCTCCTCCATGGTCAATCCCCATTTCGGTATGGTCAGCTTGTGTATTGCGTGATTACCCATAGTGTCATCCCCTGTCGCGGCGTTAGGCCTTTGTGCGCGTCAATTGTCTTTTTTTATTCGTTTAGGCCAGACCTTTGAGGTTTTCAAAACCTCAAAGGTCTGCAAAATGTCAACTTGAATGCAACTTGAAATTACAGCACGCGCCGGACCGCGGCTTCAACCTTTGCCGCGCTCGGCAGGAACAGGTCTTCCAGCGCATCGCTGAAGGGGGGAGGCACATGGGGCGCCGTCACCATCTGCACGGGCGCCTTGAGTGACCCGAATGCCTTCTGGGCCGCCAGGGCAGCGATGTCCGCCGCTATACCGCAGCGCGGATGGGCCTCGTCCACCACGACCAGTTTCCCGGTCTTCTGGATGCTCTTCAGGATGGTGGCCTCATCAAGGGGCGACGTTGTCCGCAGGTCGATAATCTCGCACTCGATGCCGGCCGCCGCCAATGCGGTTGCCGCCTGGACGGCCCGCTGCACCATGAGTCCCAGGGCGACGATGGTCACCTTGTTCCCCTCGCGCACGATGTTGGCCTTGCCAAAGGGGATGGTGTAAGGCTCTTCCGGCACCTCCGCCTTCACGCCGTACAACGCCTTGTGTTCGAAAAAGATGACCGGGTCGTTGTCGCGGATCGCCTGGATCAGGAGCCCCTTGGCCTCGTATGCCGAGGAGGGGACCACGCACTTGAGACCGGGGATGTGGGTGAACAGCGGGTACAGGCACTGGGAGTGCTGCGCCGCGGCCCGGAACCCCCCGCCGATCATAGTGCGGATCACCACCGGGGTCTGTGCCTTGCCGCCGAACATGTAACGGAACTTGGCGGCCTGGTTGAAGATCTGGTCGAAACAGACCCCCATGAAATCCACGAACATGAGCTCGGCAACCGGACGCATCCCGCACGCGGCAGCCCCGATCGCCGCGCCGATGAATGACGATTCCGAAATAGGGGTGTCCATGACCCGGTCGCCGAACTTCTCGTACAGCCCCTTGGTAACGCCGAGCACGCCGCCCCATGCATCGAGCTGTCCGTCGCAGCCATGCCCGCCCACGTTATCCTCACCCATCACGATCACCGAACCGTCCCGTTCCATCTCCTGGGCCAGCGCCTCGTTGATGGCTTCCCTGAATGTGATTTTTCTTGCCATGTCCGTGCCCCTTTCCATGACTCAGTAAGATATATAGACGTCGGTCAAAAGGTCAGCCTCTGTCGGCTTTGGCGATGCCTTTGCCCTGACAACGGCATCCTCCACACGGCCCAGGACCTCCTTGTCGATTGCCGCCAGTTCGGCCGGAGAGATCAGTCCATCACCGGTAACCTTGCCGGCGAATATCTTGAGACAGTCGCACGTTTCCCGCAGTTGCTTGACCTCACCCGGCGGCCGGTAGGTCATGGCGTCCCCCTCGAAATGGCCGAAAAACCGGTTGGTCCGGCACTCGACCAGCGATGGCCCGTTGCCTGCCCGCGCCCGGCTGATCGCCTCTCCGGCCGCCTCGTAGACGGCAAAGAAATCGTTGCCGTCCACCGCGATAGCCGGCATGCCGAATCCTGCGGCCCGTGCGGAAATGGTGGTTGACACGCTCCACTTCACCCCCGTCGATTCCGCATAGCCGTTGTTCTCGGCAATGAATACGACCGGCAGTTTCCAAACCATGGCAAGGTTCAGGCTTTCAAAGGTCGTCCCCTGGTTGGAGGCGCCGTCGCCGAAAAACGCCACACCGACCCCCCTGGTGCCCCTGAATTTCGCCGCCAGGGCAGCGCCGCAGGCCAGTGGCGAGCCGGCGCCGACGATGCCGTTCGCCCCCATCATCCCCTTGTCCAGGTCGGCGATGTGCATCGACCCCCCCTTGCCGCCGCAGGTGCCGTTTTTCCTACCGTAGACCTCCGCCATCATGCCCGCGATCTCGACCCCTTTGGCAATGCAGTGGCCGTGGCCGCGATGGGTGCTCGTAATCCTGTCGTCATCGGTCAGATGAAGGCAGACCGCCGTGGCGACAGCCTCTTCGCCCGCATACAGATGGACAAAGCCGGGGATCTCGCCCGTTGCGAACTCGGTATGCACGCGCTCCTCGAATTCACGAATCTCCCGCATGGTTTTGTAGGCCTTAAGCAACTCCTCTTTTCCCAATTGCTTTGACATAATTCCTCCCTGTCGTTTGATTCCGGAACATGAAGTAAGAGCACGCCGCTTTCTGCCGTTATTATGCGTATACAAAAAACATATCGCAGAGAAACGCGTTGTCAACCAGACGAGGAACGGCCTGAAAATGCTAACACCCGATTGCAGCGGTATTTTTATGATTTAAGTCATGTTAGGCCCGCTAAAAAAAATCGGTATTTGACAACCACCTTTAATTGTATACGCTTAAAGATATCGGTTTCAGCTTCGGGTCCTATTCCCGCGACCAGGTAACAATCCGTGCGCTACGCACAAAGGGAGGCAATCATGCAAGGGAAACAAAGGGAGGCGCGTATGGCTCAATCATTTCGCATGTGGGGCAAGGCAGTGGCGGGTATCGGCATGTTCATGGCCTTGTCGCTGGCGGTCTTCATTCCGGCTGTCACCGCGGGCCAGGGGATCGAAGGCCTTCAGGTTCTGGGTGACTACACCACCCAGCCAAAGGTGTACCTGGTTGGGGATGTCAACAAGATCCTCACCGGCACGGTAAAGCCCGCGGACATGGTGGACATGAACCCGGCAAACATCCTCTTCTCCCTGGGCGCCGGGTCGTTTGACAACGAAAAGGGGATCAAGGAGATGATGGCCTTTAACGGCACCACCTACCTGAAGGGGCAAAAAGCCGAGAACAACTATGCCCTTGAGCAGTCGAAGAGTGTGCTCAATTCGCCCTTCACCTTCGGCATCAAAAAAGGGGCAATGCCGCATAAGGTCCTCTACTATGAGTCCACCACGCCCATGGCTCTGGAGGATATCTACGTGAACCTGATGAAGGGGTACGACCACGCCTTTGCCATCTTCGGCATCGCCCTCTTCGACCAGGCCGATACCACGGCCCTGAAGACCCCGCCCATCTACGGCGAACCGATCACCACCCCGGCCACCTCGGCCAAGTACTTTCTGCCCACCGGCCATATGAAGGATCAGACAGGGTTCTTCTTCGGGCTGGTGGTTGACCCGAACAAGGAGGTCTCCGGCAACAAGTACGACAAGGGGAAGGAACAGAAGATGTTCTATATCAGCTTTGCCCAGAAAGGGCCCCTGAAGCTCCAGAGCCACACCCACATGCTGCTGCCGGCCAAGAAGGTGGACATTCCCAAGCTTACGGACTCCGGGGCGGCGATCCAGTGGGCCAGCAACCAGGAGATCGGGGATATCCAGCACCTGCTCACCTCCAGCAAGGTCAGGAAAGCCCTGTTCCTGCTGTATGATGTGGATGGGTATGAGGGATACACCACGGGCAAGTAGGGAGCGGCACGACAACCTGACGGTTCCGCCCTGACTCCTTCAGATGGAGCAGAGGCGGAACCGGCGAGGTCCCGTTCTGTGACGGAGTTTGGAAGATTCGGGAGAGGCAGAAGATATGGCAAACGTATCCATGGAAACAGTCCTCAACACGTCGGCGGACAACGCATGGCAGGTCATCGGCGATTTCAACGGGCTGCCCGGATTCATTTCGGCAATTACCGGAAGCACCCTCAAAGGGAGCGGCGTGGGGGCCGAGCGCACCCTCTCGTTCGCTGACGGCAGCCAGATGGTCGAGCGCCTGGAAAGCCTGGAAGGCTACTCGCTGAGTTACTCGATCGTCACGTCACAACTGCCGCTGGAAGGGTATCTGGCCACCATGCGGGTGGAAGAGCTGGGCACCAACCGCTGCAAGGTCGAATGGTCAAGCAGGTTCACCCCCAAGGGGGTCAGCGAGGCAGAGGCGGTCGGGATCATACGCGGTGTCTATACGGCGGGATTTGACGGCCTCAGGAAACTGTTCGGCGGCTGACGCCGGCAGCGTCTCATTCCTTATCCCAATAATCCCCGGCACAGGCGTACAACACAATAGCCACGGCAAGCGTAACGACCGGAAACAGGAAGGCAGCGTGGAAGGCCTGGGGTGGGGCGCCGGTGGCCGAGCGTCCGAAGGCGCCAACAATCAGCCCCATCACCTGTTGACTCGATGCCGCCCCCATCAGAACGAAGAAGTTGAGCGAGGTAAGAGCCGTGCCCACGATCCGCACCGGAAACATCAGGCGAATGATGGGATAGATCATCACCCCGCTGGCCACGGCCAGGCCGATGACGAAGAACAGCAGCATCAGGAGCGGCTGCGGCAGCAGTTCGGCCACCCCCAGGAAGGCGCACATGAGGAGCAGGAGCAGCGCCTGGCCGGCCAGCAGCGTCCGTTTGTAGGAACGGAACACCCGGCGTGCTATGGTATCGGTCACCATGCTGCCGCTGATGAATCCCAGGGAGGTGAACATCAGCATCCTGCCGGTCGCCTCGCGGGAGAGATGCATGACCTCCATCAGGTAGGGGCCGCCCCACAGCCCCTGCAAGGCCAGGTAGTTCCCGTACCAGGCAAAGGCAATCCCCCCCAGGAACCAGAAATCACGACTACCAAAGATCGAGCCCCAGGCGGCCAGCATGCCCGGCTTTTCGCCTTGTCCGTGCGGTAGCTCGGCATGGTGCGCCGCAACGGGCGGCCGGTCGCGGACCATCACGTAGACCAGCACCGTCACCAGGGCCTGGACCACCCCGATCACCAGGAACGACGAGCGCCAGCCAATGGCACCCACGGCCAGGGCCAGCGGTGCCGTGGCCCCGAGGTTGCCCAGGTTACCCACCGCCACCATGAAGCCGGAGACCCGGCCGAACTCCTGTTTGGTGAACCAGTGGCTGAAGATGGTGAAGGTCGCCATAAGCACGCTGGCCGTGCCGATGCCGATCAGCACCCTGCCCGCGGTTGCCATGGCCAGGCTGCCTGCCTGGGAAAAGAGGATGCCGCCGATGGTCGTCAGGACGCCGCTGAGTGAGATTACCAGCCTCCCCCCCAGGCGGTCGATCATCGGCCCCAGCGGGATCTGGGCAACGCCGTAGACGTAGAACAGGATGCCGGCCAGAAAGCCCAACTGCTGGGGGGTAAGATTCAGTTCACGGGAGATGTCGCCCGCCACCACGGCCAGGGAGACCCGGTAGAAGTAGACCAGGATGTACATCAAGGCCAGGACGAAGAAGAGGGTCCAGCGTTGGCGGTGGAAGGATTTTGTTTCAGGCATGATAAGTCTTACACTGTTCAAGACATATCGCCCGGTGGATCATATCGGATAACCGCTGCACGACGATATCGCGAGGAAGAGATGATATATGATGAAATGTCTGGCAGATATTTTATGATGGGTTTCGGTGACTGATACATCTGGAACCATGCCCGATGGCATCATTCCCGTACCTGTTACAAGACAAAGATCCTTTGATTTATTGGCAATTGCTTTTGAAACAGCAGCAATAGCCCTGGGAATATCTCCGTCCATCACATAACCAATCATACCACCGGAATCTAAATTTCCTGCGTACTTGCCATCAATAAAGCACATCATGCCATCAGTACCGACATAAGCATGTGTATTCGGTGCCGTTCGATTTATTCTTAGCCGTTTGCATTCAAAAGCAAAATACACACGTTCTCTATATCCATGTGTAAAACGTATATCAATCCTACCAATTTCCTTACCGGATATAGGGTCGGTTTCCGACGATTCAGGCGATATTCTAAACGGAAGCCGTCTGCTATCTTTTTCGCGCCGAAGATCTTCACAAAATCTCCTGCTAATGGGGACTTCGTGATCCGTGGATTTGGGTTTCGAAAAGGTCTGCCAAGTATCGACCACAAGCTTGAGAATGTCTGGAACAAGGTGGTCTGGGAATAAATCTCCCCATAAGCTCGCATCACCATTTACATGCACTATTCATCCCTCCCTGCGGAGAGAATTGCGCTGGCAATTTCGTCTGCATCATTCAAAGCGGCAGTTTTGGTCCAATGACGCAAAGCAAGCGGCTTGACCAAGTGTAATTCATTTCTTTCAAAGATCTTTAGGTCTCGCAGATATGAGAAATGCCCCTGATCTTCACGAAGTAGTCTTTTTATACTCCGCAAGCTCTCTTGTAGATCGTTTGATGTTGAAAATTCTTCGTACGGCGCCGTATCTTTGCACTTATGCAAGGTCAAAATTCCCAAGCCAATGCGAGATGAGATGTTAGAGACAGCCTTTACCCGCAGATTGCTGCTATGCGCCCACAAGTTCAGGGTATTGCAAAGCAAGTTGGCGTATTCTGCGCGCTGCTCGGGTCTTGATACAGAAAGTGTTGGAATATATTTATTCGCAGTGGGCATTACACTTTTTCTAAATATTTTTACCGTGTCATCAATCAAAAATTGTTCTTGCTCTGAAATATCATAATAATCATAAATCAGCGGCTGCAGTTCGGCACGGGCACTGGCTATTATAGTCTCATGACCTAACCAGTTATTTTGCAGTTGAAGCTTTGTGTGTTGAAAAATTTCAGATGTCTTGGTTATTATCGCTTGTGATTTTTGTGGACTATGTGTTGCTTCCGGCAACGGGAATGGCAATCGTTTGTATTCATTTGGATGAACTTGATCTCGTTCAATACCAAGACTAGACGACGTGTGAAATTGGAAATACTTTGCTAGATCAGATTTGAGGATAATCGACAGGAATATCAATAAATCACTATCTTCGGGTGGGCCTGTAATTGAGTAAATTGCGTCCTGGAAAATAACCGGAAAATCACAGAAAGCTGCTTTTGTGAATCCTTTATTTATTAACACGGTCGGTGATGCAAATATTTTTTCAGAGGGACTTCGACGTAATAATTTATACCTGTCCCCAATAACGTCGCAATTTTGTTTAAACAATACAAAATCAAAGTCCGTAGTAGATGCATCTAGATAGAGCTGCCTAGTATTCCACCAAGCTTTTTTGGGCTCACCATATTGTTTTGGATTTTTTTTATAATTTTCTTGAATAAATGGTTGAAACCCTTGTCCATCTATCCAACGTTTCTCTAATAAATCACCTAGCGTCTTAAGACTAAGCAACTTGTCTATCAGCTCGTTATCTCTATCCGTTGCCCAAAAATACTTTTTCCAAAGCAAAGAAGCTTTGTTTGCTTTTGAAGATGCAAATATCTCTTTTAGTGAGATCTGTTTCCTATCGCCTGGAAGCAAAGTTACAATGCCTCTTCGAGGGTCATCTTTACTTGCTTTTGGGGTTTCATAGTTAATGGTGTAATTCTCATTTTCAGGTTTGATAGGTGTATATTTAACAATGATGGCAGGATTTTTGGCATTTTCAAAAAGTATCCAACGCAGATCGGATAACTGGATAACCGTCTCTACCTTGTATCGTTTGAACCAGCCTGCCTGGAATACGTCAGTTTTATTAAAGATAACTTTTGCGGGAAGCAATAGGCAGATGCGCCCATTTCTTTGAGTATGTAGAGGGGCTTTCCACATAAAGGCATGAGCAACCTGTTTTTGCGGAAGAAAAAACGCAAGCCGGTCAGTACGTTTTTTAGGTGCAATTTCATAATAGGGGTTATCATTCCTTAAACACCATTCGGTAGCAATTAAATCTGATTCTTGATTCCTTCCTACCCATGGAGGATTTCCGATTACTAAGTCGAAAGCACCACTGAAAGGAATATCAGAGTCAAAAAAATTACCTTCAAAAATTACCGGCAGTTCTGTAGTCGTGTATCTGTCCTGCTTTAAGGCAAGAAGTTTGGTAAGGACGGTCCCATGCTTTTCTTTTAGTTCATGAATATCCTTTGGATTCAGTTGGTCAAGAAGGGCCAGATAAAGGCTGAAGCAAGTTATTCGGCAAGCTGTTACATTAACGTCTACACCGCAGATATGGGTTTGAATTATTTCTAGCAACGCCTTGGCGCGCTCGATATTGGTTGCTTCGGGATTTTTCCGTCGCCACTCCTCTGCCAAGCGGTTAAAGATAATTACGAGAAAGATTCCCGAGCCGCATGATGGGTCTAGGAAGCGTTTTCCAAGTAGTGAATCCCACCCTTCTACAGCAACATCAACGACCATTTCAGCAAGATGTTTCGGTGTGTAGTAAGCCCCCTTTTCCCGCTGTTCATCTAGCTTCCCATCTTGATTTTCGGCCTTCAGAAAATCTTCGTAAATTGCACTGATAGTTTCAATCGGAATGACGCTAAAATCGTATACCCAAAAATCGAAAGTCAACTGATTGGTTCCTGGTTCCTCGCCATTTATAAATTTTCTCAAGATATCGATGTGAATAGGTGCTATATCCAGCCATTCTTCGGCAATGTTTGCATCAAACATGCTACCATTAAAATGCTTTTGCAGAAGATCAAACAAAGCATACAGTACTTTCTTGGCTGGTTCTGGCTCTACATTATTGAGCAAATCACGAATGTTGCTAATGTTAGGCGCTCCAGCCGCCGCAAATTGCGCCCCATTTATAATTTTACGGTCGATCAAATAACAGGTAAAAATCAGACGACCAAGCAGAGAATGGATTCGTTTATAGATTAGGCTCTTGTCGATTAGAGGGCTGGATGACTCAACAAGTTGGTCACGTGTTCTGGCAAGGTTATCCAGCAAAAAACGATCAACATTGTTTCCTGTCTGAAAACATTCTTTTTTGTCCTGATATATCTGGCCAGTTTCTACACGATTGATGAACTGGCTCATTTCCAAGGCATGTGTTGTAACATCTAATATCTGTACAAGGCGTTCGGTGGAATCAATTGATTCGTCGCGTTTGGCAGGATAGGCAAGAGCAGAATAGACGTGAACCTTGTTTTTACTTATTAGTACTAGGAGGGTTGCAATACCTTGGTTCCAGAGCAGTCGGTGTAATAGCTTAACTTCTTCTATGCTGATATTATTAACTTTTTTGAAATAAACCGTAGGCTTACGATCTATACAAAATATGCCATCCAGAGCCATGGTTTCCCAGGCGCGGCGCATAAGGTGGGAATACGGGATGTTGCCGGCAAAGTCATCAATTTCTTTGCTGGAACGAAAGTAAACGGGAGGAGAACTCTCTTCAAGACAGAATAATTGATCAAATGAATTGGCTTTGGTTTTCATATTGATAAGCGTATACCAGATTTTAGATCAGATAGATAAAGTTTTATGATGATGTATGACAAAATGTGTCTTAGTTGATTTTCAATGCACTTTACTAACTCACGCCGCCAACCTGAAGGTCGCGTCGATCTCATCCCACAGCACGTAAAAATGCCCGCTGGCGTCCTTCTCCACCAGCCCCAAACGCTCCATGGTCTTAACCTCCTCAAACACGTTGTGGTATTGGCGGTGCAGGTGTTTGGCTAGGGCGTTTACGTCTATCCAATACGCTTTCGCCAGTAATTGGGTTCGCGCCGCAGGTGCATGACGGCAAGCACGTAAATCCTTTCGTTTTCTATGCGGTACAGCAAGCAAAACGGGAAAAGGTTCAGCAGGCAGCGCTGTACCTGACCGGATACGACCGGCCATGCTGCCGGAGCATCTGTTATGCGTCCACCAGCCCGCGAGACCTCATCAAGAAACCGGGTGCCAAGCCCCGGTTGACAATCCTGGTAGAAACCGGCGGCGGCCCGCATCTCCGCCTCTGCCGCCGGATGCAGTACAATCGGCTTCATTTCAATGCTCTGCGTGCGTCCTCGACCGCTTCATCCAAAGAGCGGCAAGCCACCTTGCCAGCCGCAATCTCGTCATAGCGAGCCTCGGCCTCCCGCACCCAGAGTGCATCGTTATCCGTATCGAACTCTTCTTGACGTTTCGTTTTTGCCAACATCCGCTCATAGCCTTCCGCGCTCAACAGCACCAAGTCAGGATGCTCAGTATCCTCCGCGCTGATTCCTATTTCACGCAGCCTTCGGACACCATACTCCTGCAATTCATACAACTCTTTTTTCAGCTTATTCTGCTTGTAAAAGGCAAACATCTCCCGGAACAATTCGCTGGCGCTCTCACCTTTTTCCTTGGCAAGCTGGCGGTATTCAGCCGCCATGAGCGGCGGAACGGACAGGGTCATAACTGCACGTTGTCGTGATGGCATGGCATGCCTCCTTTGTGTATTACCCTGTATGACCATATCATTCGGCTTACAAATTGTCACGCACCACATGGCACCCGGGTGGATCAGGTCCACGCGCTCCCGGTTTCATGCCCCCTGCCTCACCGGCAGCACCACCGTGAAGACCGCGCCCTTGCCCGGTTCGCCCCCCACGCGGATCTCGCCGCCGTGGTCCCTGACAATGCCGTAGGAGACCGCCAGGCCCAGGCCGGTGCCGTCCCGCTTGGTGGAGAAGAAGGGGGTAAAGAGCTGCTCGCGCTGTTCCGGGCTGATGCCGGGTCCGCTGTCGGCCACGGAAACAGTCACCTGGCCGTTGTCCCGGTCCAAGGCCGCATCCACCGTCAACACGCCGCCGCCCTCCATGGCCTGCAGGCCGTTCAGGATCAGGTTGGTAAAGACCTGCCGCAGTTGGTCCTCGTCCCCTTCCAGGGCGATCTCGCCACCGTGATAGCCGCGCACGACGGAGAAACCTTCCAGGGCAATCTGGTGCCCGACCTGATCGAGGATACCGTCCAGGAGCGGCTCCAGCGAAAACCGGGCCACCTGTTTGGCGTTGCCACGGGAAAAGGTGCGCAGGTTGGCGACGATGCGCTCGATCCTTCCCACCTGTCGGATAATGGTTTCAACCTCCTCGCGGGCGACCGCCTCCCCGGAAACCGACATCTCCAGCAGTTCGGCGTTGCCGCGAATGATGGCCAGGGGGTTGTTGATCTCGTGGGCAACGCCCGACGCCAGCATCCCGATCCCCACCAGCCGTTCGGCCCGCGCCAACTCCTGCTGCGCCACCAGCAACCAGTGGCTCTTTTCCTCCAGTTGCGAGGTCCGCTCCGCAACCTTCTCCTCCAGGGTACGGTTCAGGGCCAGGATTTCCTCCTCCCGCTCGGCCACGCGGTGCTTCATGATGTTGAACGACTCCGCCAGTACGGCGATCTCGTCATGCCCCCCGGTGACGATGTCTTCCGGCAGGTGCTCGCCGGCCGCGATATGGCGGGCTGCCGCTTCCACGGCCCTGATCGGCCGGGCCAGGCTGGCGCCGAGCCAGGCCGACAGGGATATTCCGATGAGCGTGACCAGCCCCAGCACGCCGGAGAAGATCAGGTCTCCGCTCCAGGCGTAGCTGGACAAGTGGGCGGTGATAAGCGGCATGCCTATCAGCCAGCAAAGGGCAACCGCGGCAAAGAGCGGCACCAGGATCGCCAGGGTCAGCTTGAGGCGTATGGAATAGCGCAGTCCGGTCATGAAAGGGCGGTTACTCATCCAATCCGTATTCAACGATCTTGCGGTCCAGGGTCTTGCGCGAGATCCCCAGGATCTCCGCGCTGCGGCTCTTGTGAAAACAGGTCTCCCGCAATATCGACGTGATGTGGCGGCGCTCCATTTCCTCCAAGGCGATCAGGGGTGCTGCCTCGGCCGGTGCAACGACGCTCTCGCGCCGCCCTCCCTCCAGGGGTAGCAGGGCAGCGGTTATGGAACCGTCGCGGGCCAGGATCACGGCCCGTTCGATGACGTTTTCCAGCTCGCGCACATTGCCGGGCCAGTCGTAGCGCATGAGCACAGCCAACGCCTCGTCGTCGATAGTCCGCACATCCTTTTTCATCCTCCGGGTGGCGATCTCCAGGAAATGCCGGGCCAGCGGCTCGATATCGTCACGCCGCTCCCGCAGGGGAGGCAGATTGATGGAGATGACGTTGAGCCGGTAGTAGAGGTCTTCCCGGAAATGCCCGGCCTGGACCTCGGCCATCAGGTCCTTGTTGGTGGCGGCCACAAACCTGACATCCACCTTGCGGGGGCGGGTGGAGCCGAGCACGATGAAATCCTTCTCCTGGGTGACCCGCAGCAGCTTGGCCTGCACCGCCGGGCTGACGTCGCCGATCTCGTCCAGGAAGAGCGTGCCGCCGTCCGCCTCCTCCATGAGCCCCTTCTGGTTGATGACCGCGCCGGTGAATGCGCCCCGCACGTGGCCGAACAACTGGCTTTCCAGCAGGGTGTCAGACAGGGCGGCGCAGTTGAGCGACACGAACGGCTTGCTCCGGCGGGCGCTGTTGCGGTGCAGGGCGCTGGCGATCAGCTCCTTGCCCGTGCCCGACTCCCCCATGATCAGGATGTTGGCATCACTCTCCGCCACCTGCAGGGTCAGGTCGTAGACCTCGCGGAAGGCGGCGCTGCGGAAGACGATGGCATCCCCCCCGCCGGCAACGCCTCGATGCAACTCCTCGCGCAACTGGCGGTTCTCCCTGGCCAGCCGCCGGTGATCCAGCAGCCGCTCCAGCACCCCCAGCAGCTTCTCCTTGGGAAACGGCTTCATGATGTAGTCATAGGCCCCCAGCTTGATGGCCTGGACCGCATCATCGATGGTGCCGTGGGCGGTCATGATCATCACCGGCAGGTCATGATTACGCTTGTGCACCTGTTTGAGCACCTGGAGGCCGTCCATGTCCGGCATGCGCACATCCTGCAGGATCACGTCGCACCCCCCGTCATCCGCCGTATCGAGCCGGCCAAGCAGGTCGGCCCCACGGCTGAATGTCTCCACCCGGTAGCCGGCGGCCCGCAACAGCTTGTCCAGGTAGCGCAGGATATCGGTTTCATCGTCACAGATATAGATCATCGGCACTGTTGCATCTCCTCACGGCAAACATGACACCCATCCTCCGGATAGAAGGGGTGTCCGAGTGTGTATACAGGACAAAACGATACAGTGACGGACAGAAAGTATCAAGCACTGTTTACCATGGCGCCGAGTAATTACTTGACAGCCATGGGCACTTGCAGTAATTTGCAAAATAAGGTTCTATTTATATGCTGTACTTTAAAATAATTGGATTTTTTGCAATATTATGATGGGGTCACATCCTTGGCGCCAAGCGCTTTATCTTACTTGTTTCTGCATGAATAAAACATAAGTTCATTCATAGTGTTGCCTGTTTAACACAGATCAAGACGTATCCATCTCCGAGCCGTAGCAGCCTAAAGAAGCAATTCCATGGCATGCGGCCTGTGGGTATCGCCGGAAACGGCGCTGCCCTCCTTTAGTGAGTTAGAAGTAATTTTCTGCAATGTTCAGGCAGAAAATTACTTCGCGAACGAGCTACCCTGTCTATCAGGGCCGAAAAGGGGGTGGTTGGCATCGGCAACGATAGCAACCATTTCACATGGAAGGGAGGAGTACGTATGGCTGTTTCACGTCGTGATTTCTTCAAACTCTCCGGAGGCGGACTGGCCGCCAGTCTCGGAATCAGCCTTGCCCCGCTGGAGGCAAAGGCTGAGGACCTGCCCATCCGCTACGCCAAGGAGACCACCACAATCTGCCCCTACTGCGCAGTCGGGTGCGGCATGATCGTGCATACCCTGGGGGGCAACATCATCAACATCGAGGGGGATCCGGACCATCCCATCAACGAGGGGGCGCTCTGTCCCAAGGGGTCGTCGGTCTTTCAGCTCCGCGACAACAAGGCCCGCGTGACCACACCGCTCTACCGCGCGCCAGGCGCCAGCGAGTGGAAAGAGGTCTCCTGGGACTGGGCACTGGACGAGATCGCCAAGAAGGTCAAGAAGACCCGCGACACCTCCTTCGTGGCCACCTCCAAGATCAAGGTCAAGGAAAAGGTGGGCGGCATCGAGGTGGAGAAGGAGATCGAGGCGGTGGTCAACCGCACCATGGGCATGGCCTCCGTGGGGAGCGCCGCTCTGGACAACGAAGAGTGTTACCTGTACCAAAAATTCCTGAGGGGGTTAGGCCTGGTGTATATTGAACACCAGGCCCGCATTTGACACAGCGCAACAGTTGCGGCTCTGGCAGAGTCGTTCGGACGCGGTGCAATGACGAACCACTGGATTGACCTGAAGAATTCCGATGTAATCCTGATCATGGGGGCCAACCCCGCAGAAAACCACCCGATCTCCTTCCGCTGGATCATGAAGGCCAAGGACGCCGGCGCCAAGGTGATCTGCGTCGATCCCCGCTTTACCCGCAGCGCCTCAAAGGCCGATGTGTACGCGCCGCTCCGTTCAGGCACGGACATCGCCTTCCTGGGGGGGATGATCAATCACATCATCCAGAACAAGCTCTATTTCGAGGAATACGTCCGCAACTACACCAACGCCTCCTACCTGGTGAACGCAGACTTCAAGATGCCGGGCGAACTGGCCGGCCTCTTCTCCGGCTACGACCCCAAGAAGCGCAGTTACGACACCAAGGCCTGGTCGTTCCAGAAGAACGCCGACGAAAGCGTCAAAAGGGACCCGACCCTGCAGGACCCCAATTGCGTCTTCCAGTTGATGAAGAAGCACTACTCGCGCTACACGCCGCAACTGGTTTCCCGGATTACCGGCACCCCCCAGGAAAAGCTCGTTGAGGTCTACAAGGTGTACGCCTCCACCGGCAAACCTGACAAGGCCGGCACCTCCATGTACGCCATGGGATGGACCCAGCATACGGTGGGTACCCAGAACATCCGCACCATGACCATCATCCAGTTGCTGCTCGGCAACATGGGTATTCCGGGGGGGGGCGTCAACGCCCTGCGTGGTGAGTCCAACGTGCAGGGCTCCACGGACCACGGCCTGCTGTTCCACATCCTGCCCGGCTATCTGCCGGTTCCCTCGGCCGATTTGAAGGATTTGGCCGCGTACAACGAGAAGAACACCCCCAAGAGCAAGGACCCCCAAAGCGCCAACTGGTGGCAGAACCGGCCCAAGTACATCATCAGCTACCTGAAGGCCATCTACGGGGCCAAGGCCACCAAGGAGAACGACTTCGGCTATTCCTGGCTGCCCAAGCTGGATCCGGGCATGAACGGTTCCTGGATGATGATCTTCGACAACATGATCAAGGGCAAGTTCAAGGGATTCTTTGCCTGGGGCCAGAACCCGGCCTGCTCCGGCACCAACTCCACCAAGGTGCGCACCGCGCTTTCCAAGCTGGAGTGGATGGTGACGGTCAACCTGTTCGACAACGAGACCGCTTCGTTCTGGAAGGGGCCGGGTCTGGATCCGGCAACGGTCAAGACCGAGGTGTTCCTGCTGCCGGCGGCAGCCTCCTTCGAAAAGGAAGGGAGCATCTCCAACTCGGGCCGCTGGGCCCAGTGGCGCACGGCAGCGGTTAAGCCGCTCGGCCAGAGCAAGGCCGACGCCGAGATCATCCATGAACTGTTCCAGAAATTGAAGGCGCTGTACGCCAAGGAGGGGGGCGCGCTGCCCGAGCAGCTCACCAACCTGACCTGGAACTACGGCTTTAAACGGGCCGACGGCACCATCCGCGCCATCGATACCCATCTGGTGGCCAAGGAGATCAACGGCTCGTTCCTGGAGGATGTGGAAGACAAGCCCAAACCGCCCAAGCCGGGGGACAAGCCGCTTCCCGCCAGAAATCCGTGGGACCCCAAGAAACTGCTCGGCAAGAAGGGGGAGCTGGCGGCAGGCTTTGCCCTTTTGCAGGCCGACGGCACCACCTCGTGCGGCAACTGGATCTACTGCCAGAGCTACAACGAAAAGGGGAACATGATGGCCCGCCGGGTGAAAAAGGACCCCACCGGACTGGGACTGTTCCCGGAATGGTCCTGGGCCTGGCCGGTCAACCGCAGGATTCTCTACAACCGCGCGGCCGTGGACCTGAACGGAAAACCGTACAACATGAACAAGGCGGTCATCTACTGGAACCCGACCGCGGTACTGCCCACCGGCGCACTCGGCGCCTGGGTGGGGGATGTGCCCGACGGACCGTGGCCACCCATGGCAAACGAGAAAGAGGGCAAAAAACCGTTCATCATGAAGACCGACGGCCTGGCAGCCCTGTTCGGCGCGGGGATGAAGGAAGGCCCCTTCCCCGAACATTACGAACCGATGGAGTGCCCGTTGCCGGAAAATCTCATGTCCAAGCAGATGAACAACCCGGCCGTCAAGATATTCAAGGATGCGGCGGTAAAGGAGGATGTGCTTGCCAACAACGATGCACGCTTCCCGCTGGTCGCTTCCACCTACCGGGTGACCGAGCACTGGCAGACCGGGGTCATGACACGCAACACCCCCTGGCTGCTGGAACTCCAGCCGCGCCTGTTCGTGGAGATCAGTCCGGAACTTGCCAAGGAGAAGTCCATCAGTAATGGCGACATGGTGGAGGTTTCCTCGGCCCGCGGCAAGGTCGAGGCAGTTGCCATGGTCACCCGGCGCATACAGCCGTTCAAGATCGGGGACAAGGTCGTTCATCAGATCGGCCTCCCCTACTGCTTCGGCTGGCATACCCCGGGCATGGGGGATGCAGCCAACCTGCTGACCCCCACCGCAGGTGACGCCAACACGATGATTCCCGAAACCAAGGCCTTCATGGCCGCTATCCAGAGAAAGGGGTGAGCGCCATGACAGATACCGTTAAGGCGGAAAACAGAAAGGGCTTCCTGGTGGACACCTCCCGCTGCATCGGCTGCCGTTCGTGCCAGGTGGCCTGCAAACAGTGGAACAAGATGGATGCGGACAAGACCGTGGAACAGGGGAGCTACGAGAACCCCCGGGACCTGACCCCGGCCCTGTACAACCGCATCCGCTTCGTGGAGAGCTCAAGCGATGCGGGAGACATGAGTTGGCGCTTCCTCAACGAGCGCTGCATGCACTGCGGCGATGCCGGCTGCATGAAGGTCTGCCCCTCTCCGGGGGCGCTCTACCGCACCAAGGACGGCATTGTTGCCTACAACAAGGAGAAGTGCATCTCCTGCAAGTACTGCGTCTCGGCCTGCCCGTTCAACATCCCCCGGTATGGGGCGGATGACAAGGTGTCCAAGTGCAATCTCTGCCTGGACCGGGTAAACGGCGGCATGACACCTGCCTGCGCCAAGGCCTGCCCCACCGAGGCCCTGAAGTTCGGCAAGCGCAGTGGCCTGATCGCCAAGGCAAAAGCGGCCAAAAAAACGCTTTACGGCGAAACCGACCTCTTGGGGACGGGGGTGGTCTATGCCCTTGAGGGGCCGCCGGAGCAGTACGGATTGCCGACGAATCCGAGCATACCGCTGTCGATCTTCCTCTGGAAGGATGTGATCAAGCCGCTGGGCATCCTCGGATTCTGGGGCAGTATCGGCGCCATGCTGCTGCACTACGTGACCATAGGTCCAAAGAAGATCGATGCCGAGAACGGCGAGGGAAAGGGGGCAGGCCATGAGTAACTACATCGAACGCTTCAGCACCAGCGAACGGGTGCTGCACTGGATCGTCACCTGCAGCTTCTTCACCCTGCTGCTCTCCGGTCTGGGGCTCTTCTCCCGCCTGTTCAACGGCTACTTCACGCTGTTCGGCAACGGCCACAACGCCATCGTGGTTCACAAGATCGCGGGGATCGTCTTCTTCCTCAGTTCCCTGTACATGTACCTCAACCACAAAAAGGATATCTCCACCTTCGATGAGGACGACAAGCGGTGGATCGAGCAACGGGGGGGCTATCTTTCGCGTGACGATTCCCACTTCAACATCGGCAAGTACAATCCCGGCCAGAAGCTGTTCGCCATCTTCATAGCCGCCGCCACCCTGATCCTGGGGTTGACCGGCATCTTCATCTGGGCACCGACCGCCTTCCCCCGCTGGATCGTGCAGCTCTCGCTCATGACCCACGGCCTGATGTTCATCGGCGCCATCATGTTCGTGGTGGTACACGTCTACCTTGCCACCATCGGCAATCCGGGCACCATCGAGGCCATGCTGTACGGGGACGTGCGCCGGCTCTGGGCCAAAAAGCACCATCCCAAATGGTACAAGGAAGTAACCGGAGACAATCCATAGAATCGGGAGCGACATGATACCCAACCGACGTAAAGCAGCTTTTCTCGATGACATCTCCACCAGGGCTCCGGAATACGGCGAGGTATTCGCCCTGTTCCGGGGCATCTTCTCCTACACCGACACCCGGCAGGGAGAGACCGGCATCTCGTTTACCCCTGACATGACGCATCGGGCGGAACGAATCAAGGGCGGATTCCCGCTCCTGAACGCCGAGGCCATGACCGTGGATATCCCGCAGTGCACAGCCTTCCTGTCCGGCCTGCTGGCCGAGGTCGAGGAGCAGAGCCAGGACGGCAGGATCGAGTTGAAACGGGTTGCGGATGCCCTGACCAAGGGAGAACTCGACCTGCCGCCCCTCTTCGCCGCATGCCTGCAACGGGATCGGAGCCGCATCAATGCGGCGTCCGAGGCATGCGGGATACCGGCGTCACTGCTGGAGTTTGTTCTGGAAACCGTGCTCAAGACCGCGCTGGAACCGTTTGCCGCCCAGTTGACGGAAATGGATTTCGAAGGGTGGCAAGAGGGGTATTGCCCGGTGTGCGGCTCCCGTGCCGGGATGGGGGAACTGGTCGGCGATGAGGGGCGACGCCATCTCTCCTGCTGCACCTGCTTTTTCAAATGGCCGTACAAGCGGCTTCAATGCCCCTATTGCGGGAACGAGGATACGGAAACCCTCTCGTATTTCACGGTTGACGAAGGGCCGACCAGGGTGGATATCTGCCGGAAATGCAGCCGTTACCTCAAGACCAGGGATTCCCGCAAGGGACACGCGGACGTGCCGTTGGAGGTGGAGGACCTGGCGACCATCCATCTTGATCTGGTCGCGGGACGGGAAGGGTTTGAACGGGGAAAATGAACCCTTGATTCTGGAGATGCCATGAAACCGACCATCCGCACCCATACCGATGCCATGCGGCCAAAAGGCGTGACCGGCGTCATCCTGGCCGGGGGACAATCCAGCCGCATGGGAAGCAACAAGGCGCTTCTCCCCTACAGGGGCGGACGGTTTGTAGAGGCGATTCATCGCCAACTTGCCGGCATCTTCAACGAGGTTTTGTTAGTCACCAATACCCCCGAGCAGTACGCCTTCCTGCCCTGCCGCAAGGTCATGGACCTCCATCCCGGCATGGGGACCCTGGCAGGCCTGTATGCCGGCCTGTATCACAGTACAACCTCCCATATCTTTGCGGTTGCCTGCGACATGCCGTATCTCAACAACGCCCTGATCAGAAGGATCGCCGCCCTTGGAGAGGGATCGGCCGTCGTCATCCCCGAGGGGGATAAGGGGCTGGAACCGCTGCACGCCCTGTACGGCCGGCAATGCCTGGCCCCCATGGAGCAGGCGCTGCTGGCCGGCAAGAGACGGATCGTCTCCTTCTTCCCCGAGGTAGCGGTCCGTTATCTTTCCCGGGATGCCGTGGCCAGCCTTGACCCTGACTTTGACTCCTTCCGGAATATCAATACCCCCTCCGACTACTTTACGCTGCGAGACGTGGAGCGCAGCCCCGACCTGTCCGAACCGGCGGTCGCGGTGCATGGCGACGTGCGGCACGCAGGCTGACTTTAAACGTTAGTTCACCGCAGAGGACGCAGCCAAAACAGGCGCTTTGAAGCGAGGTCCGCAGTGAAAACAAGGCGCGGTATTGAGCCATGCTGACCGGACAAAACGATACATCCCCTCAGACACAATGAAACAATTCCCGCCAATTTGATCGCATCCCCAAGAACCATCCGCACCGCCAATCCCCTTTAATTACAGACTATTACGAGTTTATCCCTTTGCCAGGCGTTATTGGCATGCCTGTTGCCCTATCCAGCACGTGTTTACACGTATACACCATTTCATGACGCAAGCGGAGGATAGGGATGATTAAGGACGGTTTGTTGCCCGACGTTTCCCGCCGGGATTTCATCAAGACGTGCATGACGGTCTCAGCCATGCTGGGGCTCCCCTTCGGCATGGTCAGCAAGGTCGCGGCCGCTGCCAGGAAAAGCGACAACAGACCGGCGGTGATCTGGCTGCACTTTCAGGAGTGCACCGGCTGCTCCGAGTCACTGCTCCGTTCGACCCACCCCACGGTGTCGAATCTGATCCTGGACATGATCTCGCTGGATTACCACGAGACCCTGATGGCCGGTTCCGGCCACCAGGCAGAGAAGGCGCTCCACGACTCGCTTTTGGCCAACAAGGGTAATTATATCCTGGTGGTCGAGGGGGCCATTCCCACCAAGGACAACGGCATCTACTGCAAGGTCGCGGGCAAGACCGCCCTGGATTCCCTGACCAAAGCAGCCGAAGGGGCGCTGGCCATCATTGCCATGGGCACCTGCGCAAGCTACGGCGGCATCCAGTCCGTGGGACCCAACCCGACCGGCGCCGTGGGGGTGCGGGATATCGTCAAGGACAAGCCGATCATCAACATCCCCGGCTGCCCGCCCAACCCCTACAACTTCCTTTCCACCGTGCTCTATTACGTCACCTTCAAGAAACTGCCCGAACTGGACCAGCTCGGCCGTCCCAAATTCGCCTATGGCCGCAAGATCCACGAACACTGCGAGCGGCGCCCCCATTTCGACGCCGGCAGATTCGCCAAAGCATTCGGCGACCCGACCCACGCCGAGGGATACTGCCTCTACAAGCTGGGCTGCAAGGGGCCTGCCACCTATGCCAACTGTTCGGTGCAACGCTTCAACGACGTGGGCGTCTGGCCGGTCTCGGTCGGCCACCCGTGCATCGGCTGCACCGAACCGGATATCCTGTTCAAGACCGCCATAGCCGACAAGGTCCAGATCCACGAGCCTACCCCGTTTGACAGCTACGCCCCGGTAGACCTGAAGGAAAAGGGCAAGGGTCCTGATCCGCTCACCACCGGCGTGATCGGCCTTGCTGCCGGCGCAGCCATCGGCGCGGGGGTCATGATGGCCAAAAAACTTCCGGACGGGCAGGACAAGGGGGAAGACCATGGCAAACCCGAATAGACGCCAGTTCCTCAAGATTGTCGGCGCCACCGGCGCGGCGCTCCTGGCCGGCCGGCGGCACGCCGCCGCCTCGGAAGGGCACCACGTCAACAACGAAACCATCGGCATGCTCTACGACGCCACCAAATGTGTCGGCTGCAAGGCCTGCATGGCCACCTGCAAGCGGGTCAACGGCGATTACGGCAGCCTCGCCTACGAGCGGGCACCCTTTGACAAGGACGGCCTGTGGGATGCCCCCCAGGACCTGTCCGGCAGCACCCGCACCCTGATCAAGCTCTTCAAGGAATCGGAACGGGAGTGGTCATACGTCAAGTACTCATGCATGCACTGCCAGAAACCGTCCTGCGTCTCGGTCTGTCCGGTCAGCGCCATGACCCGCGACCCGGAAACCGGCATCGTGGACTATAACAAGAACGCCTGTATCGGCTGCCGCTACTGCCAGGTGGCCTGCGCCTTCACCATTCCCAAGTTCCAGTGGGACAAAGCCATCCCCCAGATCGTCAAGTGCGACCTGTGCAAGAACACCAACCTGAAGACCAAGGGGATCTCGGCCTGCGCCGAGGTTTGTCCCACCGGCGCAATCCTGTTCGGCAAGCGCAAAGATCTGCTGGCTGAGGCCAACAAGCGTCTCAGGGAAAACCCCGGCACGTATGTGAACCACATCTACGGCGAAAAGGAACTGGGGGGCACCAACCACCTCTACCTGGCCGCCATGCAGTTCAACAAGCTGGGTCTGCCGGTCCTTAAATCGGAAGCCCCGGCTGAATTCTCGGAAAAGATCCAACACACCATCTACAAAGGATTCGTTGCACCAGTAGCGCTCTACGGCACCCTCTGCTTTATCGCCGTCAAGAACATGAAAAACGGAAAGAACCCCCACAACGACGTGAATACCGATGACCACAAGGAGGACAACGATGGGACACGATGAATACCAGAAGCACAACGCCCGCATCCTGACCCCCTCCTTCTGCGTGCTGCTGGCCCTGACCCTGATCGGCTTTGCCCTGATGGCGGTCCGCTTTATCAAGGGGATCGGCGCGGTCTCCAACATGAGCGACGGCTACCCCTGGGGAATCTGGATCACCTATGACGTGGCCACCGGCACGGCAATCGCCTGCGGCGGCTACGCCATGGCAATCCTGGTCTACATCCGTAACCGCATGCGCTACCACCCCATGATCCGTTCGGCCATCCTGACCAGCATGTTCGGCTACGGCCTGGCCGGTTTCTCGGTCATGGTGGACGTTGGCCGCCCCTGGAACGCCTACAATTTCTTCCTCCCCTCCAAGTGGCAGGCCAACTCCGCCATGTTCGAGGTGGCGTTGTGCGTCATGGCCTATACCACCGTGCTGGCCATCGAGTTTCTGCCCGCGATCCTTACCTGGATCGAGAAGACCGAGTGGCATACACTACAGAACCTGCTGGACAGGGTGTACGCCCGCCTGGGGAAGGAACTTCCGGATCGGATCAATGACCGCCTGGACCGGGTCAAGGAGATTGCCGCCTGGCTCAAGCCACGCCTGGACCGGGTGCTGATCTTCATCATCGCGCTTGGCATCACCCTGCCGACCATGCACCAGTCGTCCCTGGGGTCGCTCCTGCTGATCGCCTCCACCAAGCTGCACCCGCTCTGGTACACCGGCTTCCTGCCGCTTCTGTTCCTGATCAACTGCATCTACATCGGCTACTCCATCGCCATCCTGGAGTCGGTGATCTCCTGCTACGCCTTCAAGCGTCCCTTTGAAACCTCGGAACTGTCCGGCCTGGCCCGCATCATCCCCTGGCTGACCGTAATCTGGCTCTCCGTGGTCGTTGGCGACCTTGCCTGGCGCGGACAGTTGGGAGCGGCGCTTTCCCTCGATTTCTATTCCCGCTTTTTCCTGCTGGAGTTCTTCCTGGTGGGCGGTGGCTCACTGCTGCTGTTCAGCAAGCGCAAGCGGGAATCGGTGCGCTGGTTGTTCGTTTCCGCCGCCCTGATCGTTCTGGGTGGCGCCTTGTACCGCTTCAACGTCTACCTGATCGGCTTCAATCCCGGCAAGGGGTGGCACTACTTCCCGGCCCTGGCCGAACTGCTCATCACGGTGGGCATCGTGGCCTTCGAGATCCTGGGGTACCAGGTGCTGGTCAAGATCCTGCCGGTCCTGCCCAAGCTGCATACCCGCGAGCAGCTTGATGCGGCACACGGCGCGGCGGAGAAAGCGTAACAAGCCCCCCTCCCAACCTCCCCCCGCTGGGGGGAGGAGCCGTTACTCCCTCCCCAGGAGGGGGAGGGCTGGGGAGGGGGAAAACATACCGAAATTTAACTCTATTGGAGGAATACTATATGGCCCGCATTACCCTTGACCCCATCACCCGCATCGAAGGCCACCTGCGCATCGATGTCGAAGTAAACGGAGGCGCCGTCAGCAACGCCTGGTCGTCAGCCCAGATGTGGCGCGGCATTGAGACCATCCTCAAGGGGCGTCCCCCCCAGGATGCCTGGATCTATGCCCAGCGCTTCTGCGGCGTCTGCACCACCGTGCACGCCATCTCGTCCATCCGCTCCGTGGAGAACGCCCTCAAGGTGGATGTGCCGCTCAATGCCCAGTACATCCGCAACATCATCATGGCCCAGCACTCGGTGCAGGACCATATCGTGCATTTCTACCACCTGTCGGCCCTGGATTGGGTGGATGTGGTCTCGGCCCTCAAGGCTGACCCGAAACGGACCGCCCAACTGGCCCAGTCCATTTCCGACTGGCCCGGCAACAGCGAGGCCGAATTCAAGGCTGTGCAGCAGAAACTGAAGTCGTTCGTGGAAACCGGCCGCCTCGGGATCTTCTCCTCCGGCTACTGGGGACACCCGGCCATGAAACTGCCGCCCGAGGCCAATCTGATGGCCGTGGCCCACTACCTGAAGGCCCTGGATTTCCAGCGCAAGGCAGCGCAAGCAGTCGCCATCCTGGGGGGCAAGAACCCCCATATCCAGAACCTGTGCGTGGGAGGCGTTGCCACGGCCCTCAACATGGAGAACCTGGCCACCATCAACATGGAGCGGATTGCGGCCCTGCGGGCCCTGATGGAAGAGACCCGCGCATTCGTCCAGCAGGTCTATTATCCGGACATGGTTGCCATAGCCTCGGCCTACAAGGAGTGGTTCAAATACGGTCGCGGTGTGGTCAACTACCTGGCCGTGCCCGAGATGGCCGAAGACACCCGAAATACCCGGTTTGCCCTGCCCGGGGCCATCATCACCGATGCCAACCTCAAGGGCGCCCGTATCATCACCAATCACCAGGACCTGGATCTGATCGCCAACATCAAGGAAAACACGGCCCATGCCTGGTACGAGGGGAACAGTACCCTCCACCCCTGGGACGGCGAAACCAAGCCCAAGTACAGCGAGTTCCAGGACAACGGCAAATACTCCTGGTGCAAGGCCCCCCGCCTGGCAGGCCGGGCGGTGCAGGTCGGCCCGCCGGCCCAGCTCTTCGCCGCCTATGCAGGCGGCAACCAGAAGGTCAAGAAACTGGTGGACGATTCCTGCAAGCGGATCGGCGTCGGCGTGAACGACCTGCACTCCACCATGGGGCGCCTGGGCGCCCGCGCCATCAGGGCCCACCTGATGGCCGACTATTCCCTGGAATACCTGGACAAGCTGGTGGCCAACGTGGCCAAGGGCGACAAGGCCTATGCCAACCCCACCGAGATCCCCAAGGGAGAGTACAAGGGGGTCGGCTTCCACGAGGCGCCGCGCGGCACCCTGTCCCACTGGGTCGTGATCGAAAAGCAGAAGATCAAGAACTACCAGGCCGTGGTCCCTTCAACCTGGAACGCCTCGCCCCGTGACGACAAGGGGGTGCTCGGCCCCTACGAAGCGTCCCTGGTGGGTAACCCGGTGGCGGATTCCGAAAAGCCGCTGGAGGTGCTCCGCACCATCCACTCCTTCGATCCCTGCATAGCCTGCGCGGTGCACACCATCGACCCCGAAGGCAAAGAGATCACCAACGTCAAGGTAATGTAGATTTTTGAATATCTCACCGCAGAGTACGCAGAGGCTCGCAGAGGAACGTCAAAATCAGAAACCTGTCTGGATTAAAATCTAACACATGTTTTTGTCTGTTGTTTTTCCTCTGCGTTCCTCCGCGTCCTCTGCGGTGAAAAAGGTTACGAAACTATGAAAACACTGATCTTCGGCGCCGGCAACCTGCTCCTCTCGGACGAGGGGTTCGGCGTCCACTTCATCAAGTATCTTCAGGAAAACTATCTCTTCACGGACGATGTGGAACTGTACGATGGCGGCACCCTGGGGATCATGGTGACCCACTGGCTGGAGGAGGCCGACCGGGTCTTTCTGGTGGATGTGGTCGAGGCCAAGGGTGAGCCGGGTGCAATCTTCCGCTACGAGAAGGATGATTTCATGCTGGGCAGGCTGCCGGTCAAGCTGTCGCCGCACCAGATAGGCATCCAGGAGGTCCTGGCCTTGAGCGAGCTTCGCGGCCGCTGCCCGGAGCAGGTCACCCTGTTCGGCGTTATCCCGGAATCCTATGAGGCAGGCGTGGAGCTGTCGCCGCTTGTGGCGGCAAAATTGCCGGGGTTGGCGGAACTGGTGGTTGCGGAGATTACCGCGTCAGGGGTTCCTGTTGAAAAACGCTGCTGATTACGCAGGCCGGCAGACAGGAACGGGGCGGACGATTTTTTCAAAATACGTATTTCAGTTCTTTGGTGAAGGGAGCAACACCCAGTCATGGCTATTACAGGCCCCGTATTTTCCCCCCTCAGATGGATTTCCGGCATTGTCACCTTTATAACCGCACTCTCTGTATCGCACTTTTTTTCCCTCTGGGTGGCAATCGCTCTTACCCTGGTGCTTGCGGGCGTGCATGTCTGTCTTGCCGTGGCTGGGCGGCGCGCTGAACATGTTGCCAGCGAACCAGCCCCGGTCCTGCAGATTGAGCAATTCACATCGCCTCCACCCCCGGACCTCGACCTTGACCCGCTGAAACAATCCATGATCAAGGTATCCGACCAGGTTGCCACAACCGTAGGCATTGTCTGCGAGATCAGCGCAAACATGCTGGGCGACACCGATACGTTGGAGGCTTCGAGTCAGCGTCTCGAGGAACTCGCCGCCACCGGGCACGCCATGGCCGGCCAGGCCCAACAGGCCAAGGCCGGTATCGCCGACGTGGTTTCGGAAATATCCGTGGCAGCCAGCGGGGCACAACAGCTGGATGAGGCGATGCGGGCCATTTCCACCGCCACCGAACAGATTTCCGGGATGGTGGATGTGATCAGCGATATCGCCTCCATGACCAACCTCCTGGCGCTCAACGCCGCCATCGAGGCAGCCCGTGCCGGATCGGCGGGACGCGGATTCGCCGTGGTGGCGGACGAGGTGAAACGGCTTTCGGCGAGCGTTGACACCAGCACGAGAGACGTCACCGCCATTATCAAAACAACCAACAGCACGGTTGCGGAAGGGACGCGGGTCGCCCAGACCGTGATCCGAAGCGCGACAAAGCTCGCCAGCCGCTCCGAGCATGTTTCCCAATCGGTTGATTCGCTCGTCACGGCCGTGTCCGAGCAGTCCCTGAACCTGTCGCATGTTGCGGGAAAGCTGGCAAGGGAATGCGGTTCCATACACGAATCGATCAATTCCATCAGCGGTGCGGTCATTGCCACGGCCGAGGCCGCCGATGAGGCATGCGCCATTGCAGACGGACTCTAAGCGATCGATATCAAAGGAGACGATGCCGACCATGAAACCCAAACTGGCCATGTACTGGGCCGCATCCTGCGGCGGGTGCGAGATCGCCCTGGCAAACATCAACGAGGCGCTCCTCGAGGTCGATGAATTCTTCGATTTCATGTTCTGCCCCTGCCTGCTGGACACCAAGCGGGCGGATATCGAGGCGCTGCCCGACAAGGCGATCTTCCTGACGCTCTTTAACGGTGCGTTGCGAACCGAGGAAAACCGGGAAATGGCCGAACTTCTGCGCCGCAAATCCCACCTGTTCGTCGCCTTCGGCGCCTGCGCCGCCAGCGGCGGTATCCCTGCCCTGGCCAATCAGCGCGGCATCGGCCATGTGCTTGAAACCGTGTATTGCACCTCGGCAAGCACCGACAACCCGGAGCGCCTGATTCCGGGGTCAACATCCGCCGTACCGGGCGGTGAACTGGAGCTGCCCGCGTTTCTGCACCGCGTGCTCGCCGTTCACGAGGCGGTGGCGGTGGACTACACCATGCCGGGCTGCCCGCCCGAACCGGAGCAGATCATCGCCGTCATCCGCCACGTTGCCTCGGGCAATCCCCTTCCGGCAAGCGGCGTTCTGCTCGGAAGCTCGGACCGGGCCGTATGCGACGAGTGCGGCCGTGAGAAGCGCGGCATACTGGCGGAACGCCTGACGCGGCCGTTCGAGGCCCTGCCCGAACCGGGCTGGTGCCTGGCTGAACAGGGCTTGTGCTGCATCGGCACTGCCACCCGCGGCGGCTGCGGCGCCCTCTGCCCGGCCGTTGCCATGCCCTGCACCGGTTGCTACGGGGCCCTAGAGCGGGACGCCGATCCCGGCGCAGCCGCGTTGTCGGCCCTGGCAGCAGTTGTCCACCCCGGAGAATCCAGTGGCAGGGGGGAGGAGGCCATCCACGCCAATCTGCGCAGCGCCCTGGCCGGCGTGGCCGATCCGCTCGGCACCTTTTACCGCTACAATCTGGCGATGGCAGCGATTGCCGACCGCACCCCGGAGGTTGACCAATGAACCGGCGCATCACCATTGACCCCATCACCCGCCTGGAGGGGCACGGCAAGATCGAGATATTCCTGGACAATGCCGGCGAGGTGGTTTCGGCCTATTTCCAGGTCCCGGAACTGCGCGGCTTCGAGTCGTTCTGCGTCGGCCGCCAGGCCGAGGAGATGCCCAACATCACCAACCGAATCTGCGGGGTCTGCCCCGAAGCTCATCACGTTGCGGCTGCAAAGGCTTTGGACAACCTGTTCGGGGCCCCCTGCCTTCCCGCTGCCGCCAGGATTCGCGAGCTGATCTACAACGCCTTTTTCGTCACCGATCACACCACCCATTTCTACTGCCTGGGCGGGCCGGACTTCATCGTGGGCCCCGATGCCCCAAAAGAGGAACGCAATATCCTGGGCGTGATCCGCAAGGTCGGTCTTGATGCGGGCAAAGCGGTCATCGCCTGCCGGGCGCGCAACCACGAACTGATCAAGAAGCTCGGCGGCCGGGGCGTGCATCTCTGCGGCGCCCTGCCCGGCGGCTGGAGCGTGCCGGTAACACCGGAGATCGCCGGAGAAGCCCGGCAGATCGCCCGGCAAAATATTGAATTCGCCCTGTTCTCCCTGGAGACGTTCCACCGGATCGTTCTCGGCAACGAGGCGTACCGCGACCCGGTGATGGGCGACCTCTACGCCCACCAGACCTACTCCATGGGCACCGTGGACGCCGGCAACGCCCCCAATTTCTACGACGGCGCAATCCGGGTCGTGGACCCGGACGGCAACGAGTTTGCCCGCTACAGGGCGCAGGAGTACCTGGACCATATCGCCGAGCACGTGGAACCCTGGAGCTACGTCAAATTCCCCTACCTGAAACGGATCGGCTGGCAGGGATTCGAGGAGGGCGCCCGGAGCGGCGTCTACCAGGCAACGCCCCTGGCACGGCTCAACGTGGCCGACCGGATGGCAACACCGCTGGCCCAGGCGGAATTCGAGCGGTTCTTTGACGCCTTCGGCTGCCGAGGCAACGGTCCCAACGGCCGCAACCGTCCGGTCCACCACCGGCTCGCCACCCACTGGGCACGCCTGATCGAACTGCTCCACGCGGCGGAGCGGATGCAGGAACTGGCCAACCACCCCGACCTGTGCGACCCGAACGTGCGGCAGATCGTTGCAACCCGCGCCGGCGTCGGCATCGGCTCCGTCGAGGCGCCCCGCGGCACCCTGACGCACCATTATAGCTGCGACGAGCGCGGTATCCTCACCAGCGTCAACCTGCTGGTCGGAACAACCAACAACAACGCAGCCATCGGCATGTCCATTGCCAAGGCCGCCAAGGGGCTGATCCACAAGGGCGTTATCAGCGACGGCATCCTCAACCGGGTCGAGATGGCCTTTCGCCTGTACGATCCCTGCTGTTCCTGCGCCACCCACGCCATCGGCACCGCGCCGCTGGAAGTAACCGTCCGCCGTTCAGGAGATGGTGCCCTCCTCAACCGGATCAGCCGAGGCTGCTGATGGTGGTCATCGGCCTTGGATCACCGTTTCTCTCGGACGACAGTGTCGGTCCCCGGGTCGTCCGCGCGCTTGCCCAAGAGGAGATGCCCGGCGTCCGCTTCGTGGAGGCCCACGCCGGCGGCCTGCTGCTGCTCGAAGAGCTGTCCGGCGCACGGAGAGCCATCATCATCGATGCGCTGATCGACACGGAACTTCCTCCGGGCAAGGTGGTCGTGAGCGGCGTCGAGGGTTCCTCGCACAACGCCGCATGCAGCCATGACTGCGCCCTTTCCGAGGCGCTTCACATCGGGCGCACGCTGGGGATGCCGCTTCCCGTGGACGCGGACATCACCATGGTCGCCGTTGCCGCCAGGGACGTCACCACATTCAGCGAAGATCTTACCCCCGAGGTCGAGGCGGCCGTGCAGAGGGCCTGCACCGTTGTTCGTTCCATCCTCGCCCGGGACAATGCGGCTACATCCGTGGAGGCGCCATGAACAATCACCCCAAAACCGCCGTTATCCTGTGCAGTTGTAGCGGCATCATCACCGAGAAGATAGATTGGGACGCGGTGCGGGTCCGGTTGGCCGAACACCCGGACAGGCCAATCGTCGTGACCGATGACCTGGCCTGCGGCGCCGACAACCTGGAACGACTGGCCGCCTGGCTGACGGAGCACAGACCGGAGCGGGTCGTGGTGGCAGCCTGTTCGCCCCGTGAGCACGAGCGGACCTTCCGCACCCTGCTGACCGCTGCCGGCATCAATCCCTACTACCTCCAGATGATCAATGTCCGCGAGCAGGTAGCCTGGGTCACCGCCGATCCGGGCCAGGCAACGGCCAAGGCGTTGCGCCTCATCAACGCTGCGTTGAAACGCGTCTCCCATCATCAGCCGCTTGTGGAGCGCCTGGTCCCGGTCAGGACCGACGTGGCCGTCATCGGCGCCGGGCCGGCCGGCATCCAGGCCGCCCTGACCCTGGCCAGGGCCGGCCGCAAGGTGACGCTGATCGAAAAGGAACCCTTTTTCGGCGGCATGCCGGTTCGCTTCGAGGAGCTGTTTCCCAACCTGGAGTGCGGCCCCTGCCTGCTTGAACCGGGCATGGGAGAACTGCTCCACGGCCCGGAAAGTGAGCACATCGAACTCCTCACCCTGACCGAGGTGACCGAGGTCAAGGGGAGCTTCGGCAACTGGCTGCTGACGCTGCGCCAGCAGCCCCGCTACGTGAACCCCGATCTCTGTATCGGCTGCATGTCCTGCGCAGCGGTCTGCCCGGCCCGCCGGGAAAACCGCTGGAACCACGGCGGTGAGCTTGCCGCCGTGGACGGCCCCTTTGTGGGCGCCCTCCCCAACCTGCCCCACGTGGACCCGGAAAGCTGCCTGAAGCTGGGCGGCGGCGAGTGCGGCGCCTGCCTGGCCGAATGCCCGGTGGAAGGGGCCATGGATTTCAGCGATGCGGTCCAGGAGCGGACGGTGGAGGCGGGCGCCATCATCGTGGCCACGGGTGCCGTGGAACTGCCGGTTGTTCCGGCCGCGTTCGCGGGGCATGACAACGTGTTTTCCGCCTATTCCTTTGAACGGCTGCTGGCCATGACCGGTCCAACAGGGGGCGAACTCGTGAAAGGGGACGGTTCTGCCCCCCGGTCGCTTGCCATTGTGCAGTGCGCCGGATCGTTCGATGCCGAGGCCGGCTACTGTTCCGGCACCTGTTGCCAGGCTGCTCTGAAATATGCCCATGTGGCTGCCGCGAAACAGGATGGGTTGATTGTCACCCGCCTGGTCCGGGAACAGGTTATCCCCGGCATCAACGCGGGCCGCCTCTTCAGCCACGACCAGAGCGCGGTTGTCCGCTATACCGGGCTTGACGACCTGATGGTAACGGAAACACCGACCGGGCGGGCAATCACCTGCACGTCCGCCGGAGCGGCGATCCCCGCCGACATGATCGTGCTCTGCGGCCCGATGGTGCCCGGCGCAGGGACCACGGAGACGGCGCGCCTGTTGGAACTGGGGGTGGATGATGCCGGGTTCATCAACCCTGTCCATGCCCTCTCCGGTTCCTTCCTGAGCCCGCTCAAGGGGGTCTACCTGGCCGGCACCTGCCGCGGACCGGGCGACATCCGCGAGGCATTCGCCTCCGGGACCGCCGCGGCGGGCATTGCGCTCTCGGAGCTGGTGGAGGGGCGCGACCTGACGGTTGATCCCCAGGTGGCTGTGGTGGACACAGAGCAGTGCGCCGGCTGCATGAGCTGCATCAGGGTCTGCCCGTACAAGGCCATTTCCTGGGATGACGCCGGAAAGACGGCGGATATCTCGGACATTCTCTGCCGGGGGTGCGGGACCTGCGTGGCGGTCTGCCCGGCCGGAGCCATCACGGCCCGTGGTTTTTCCCGCGCCATGCTGCGCGCCGAACTTGAGGGGGTACTGTCATGAGCTGCCAAACCGTGAATGCCGCAGCAGCGGGAGACGTGAAGGTCGTGGCGTTTCTGTGCAACTGGTGTTCCTATGCCGGTGCGGACAAGGCCGGCATGAACCAGTTGCCCGTGCCGCCGGAACTGTCGGTGGTGCGGGTCATGTGCTCGGGCCGGGTCGAACCGACCCTGATCTTGGAGGCGTTTCACAGGGGGGCGGACGGGGTAATGGTGCTGGCCTGCCATCCGGGCGACTGCCACTACAAGGAAGGAAATCTGCGCGCCTTCTGCCGCGCCGAACTGCTGGAGCGGATGATGCCCCAGCTCGGCGTCGATCCGGAGCGTTTTTGTTTCGATTATGTGTCGGCAGCGGAGGCGGAAAAGTTTTCACAGGTGACGAACGACTTTGTCGCCGCCATTCGCGCGCGTGCAAACAGCAATTGCACCGCAGAGGACGCGGAGAAATGCAGGCAGTTATAAAAAAGGTCGTTAGCCACAGAGAGCACACGCTTAGCGTTGTCCGGTTAGGAAATTAAACTATGGATTTTTGCTTTGAACCACGGCCTTGCACCCTCCCCCAACCCCTCCTTTAGGCCCTGTGGGTCCATCAAGGGAGGGGGGACTTAAAATCCCCTCTCCCCTTGTGGGAGAGGGCTAGGGAGAGGGGTGATGTTGCGGACTGCTAAAACCTAACCGGACATCACTTTTTGACCAGATATATCGGAGTTGCATCACATCACACCTATGGAGGTACTCACATGGCAACAATAACCCTCGACTGCCTGGGGATGAAATGCCCGCAACCGACCCTGAAGGTCAGCATTCAGGCCACGAAGATGAAACCCGGCGATACCCTGGAAGTCGTCGCCGACTGCTCCACATTTGAAAAGGACGTGCGCGAATGGTGTACGCGCTCGAAAAAGACCCTGCTCTGGCTCAAGGATGAGGGGGGAGGGAAGAAACGGGTTCAGATTAAATTCTGATCCGTTTCAAGGGTTGACGGCAATGGCGTTTGTTAGTAAACTTTTGTTTGGTTTTACAATACAAGTTTCATGATCAAGGGAGGTCACCTATGAAACTCAATGCCCTGCTCAGCCTGCTGCTGGTCGTAGTCGGTTTTGTCGTCCCCGGCGTTGCCTTCGGATCAGGCCTGATCCCCCACACCGGTTTCGGCGAGATCATCATCAAGGTGCTGAGCGCCTTTGCCCTGATCACCCTGGCCACGAACGCCGTCGCCATCCTGGCCTACAAAGAACGCCAGGACTAGTGTAACCAAAATCAAGGCGGCATGAGGATTTCCCCCATGCCGCCTTCACGTTCTCTACCGCTTGATCACCCTGCCGTTATGCCGCGAAGCCTGACCGATTGGCCTCCTCGCTTCGAACTTATTCGCAATATATCCGGGCAGCCCGTTGCGCCTGTTCCAGTCGCTCGGCCTGCAGTTCGGCCCGCTTGGCGCGAAACATCTCCACAATGGCCGGGTCTGCGGTTCGCGGATGGCCGCAGTCAAAGGGGGGCTTGGGGTCGTATTCGAGCAGCAACTGGATCATCTTTGCCGTTTCGGCGCCAAACAGTTCCGCCGCGATGGTCAGGGCGAAATCGATGCCGGCGGTGATGCCGCCACCCGTTATGCGGTTGCAGTCGATCACCACGCGATCAGCCACGGCTATGGCACCAAAGACCGGCAGCAGGTCTAGGGAGAGCCAATGGGTGGTGGCCCGGTATCCCTTGAGCAACCCGGCCGCACCCAGCAACAGGGCGCCGGTGCAGACCGAGGTGATGTAGCGGACATGGTGCGCCTGGCGGCGCAGGAATTCCAGCAGTTCCCGGTCTTCCAGCAACGCGCCCACGCCTGGTCCGCCCGGCACGAAGAGGATATCGAGCACGGGCGCGTTGTCGGTGGTCGTGTCCGCCAGGAATTGCAGCCCTCCCTTGGCCGTAACCGGCTGCAACGTCTGGGAGATGACCCTGGTCTCGCACCCCGGAAGCTGTGAAAACACCTCGTACGGCCCGACAAAGTCGAGCGGTGTCATACCGGGAAAGATCAACATTCCAATAATCATACGGCATACTCCTTCAAGCTATGGTTACATGTCTTCAATCACAAATCCAAAAGCACTTCTCTCTCACTCGCTCACTCCGTTCGCTTAAGCTCACAAAGGCACAGAGAACGTCAAAACAGAACCTGAGTAGAACCAATCTACCGCAACGAGTTCCCCCCTTTGAAAAAGGGGGGTCAGGGGGGATTTGGTTTGCACCAATGCAAAGGCAAATCCCCCTCAATCCCCCTTTATTAAAGGGGGACTTAAAGGCCGGCTGGAGATTAGTACCCATCAGGAAACAAAAAATATTCAGGGTTTAACCCAAAAAAAGGGTTTTTCTCCGTGCGCTTTGTGAGCTTTGTGAGAGAAGCTTTTTACGGTTTTGGACGTTACCGCCGGACGATCAGCGCGGCTCCGGCCGCCAGCAGGCAGATTCCCAACAGCCGCAGCGGGGTGAGCGGGATATGGCGCAGGCCGAACGCGCCGAACTGATCCAGCAGGGCCGCTGTGGCCAGTTGCCCGGCGATGATGGCCGCCATGACCGCCACCGTCCCCAGCCGGGGGACTGCGATAATGGTCAGGGTAACGAAAAATGCCCCCAGGAAGCCGCCGGTCAACTCCCACCACCGGGCGTCGGCAATGCCGCGCAGGCTTCCCTTGCCGGCCAGCAATACCACGACCAGCAGAGCCAGCGTACCAACGGCGAATGAGATGAATGAGCTCTCGTAGGCACCCACCCGTTGCGCCAGGCGGGCATTGATGGAGGGTTGCAGCGCAACCGCGAAGCCGCCGCACACCATCAGCAGGAAGAGCAGCAGGTTGCTCATCGCCTTGTCCCTCCGCCGGCTCGGGAAGACATCATGCATGTTCGTATCGTCATAAGACTCTTTCTGGAAACGGGCTGTTCACCTACCGGTAGCTGTAGAAATATTTCCCGGTTCTGTCAACCGGTTTTTAGGGGAAATGGGGTGACGTCACGGGTTCAACGGTGCGGACAGGCTACCCGATTCTGTTCAACAGCCTGAGCAGGCCGTCGAGGATGGTCAGGGGATGGGGGGGGCAACCGGGGATGTACAGGTCCACCGGGAAGATGGCATCCACGCCGTTACCGGCCTCGGGCGAGTCCATGAACGGGCCGCCGTTGATGGCGCAGGCCCCGCAGGCGATGACGATCTTGGGGGCCGGGATGGCGGCGTAGGTGGTACGCAACGCCTCCAGCATGTGTGCCGTGACCGGGCCGGTCACCCAGAGGCCGTCGGCATGGCGCGGGGAGGCCACGAACTGGATGCCGAAGCGTCCCAGGTCCCAGCCGATGGTGGAAAGGACGTTGGTGTCCGCCTCGCAGGCGTTGCAGCCGCCGGCCGACACCTCGCGGAACTTGAGCGAGCGCCCGAACAGGGAGAGCATCTTGGCGTTCAGGGCATGGGCCATGCGGCGTTCCTCACCGGCCCGGACGATCAACTCCTCCCGCTCATTGACCGCCAGAATTGCGTCATTCGTGAACCCGATCGCATCGTGGGGGCAGGCATCGGTGCAGGCCCGGCAAAACAGGCATTTGCCCATGTCCAGGGTCAACGAGGGTGAACAGGATATCGCGCCGTAGGGGCAGGCATCGGCGCAGGCGTGGCACCCGTCGGGACAGGCACAGGCGTTCAGGCGGGGATAGCCCCGGAAACGCTCCGGCAGCGGCAGCGGTTCCTTCGGGTAGCGCATGGTGCGATGCCCCTGTTTGGCACGGGCAAGTATGGCGCGGATCATGAAAAGCTCCTACTTCATGGGACCAATGAGACTTATGAGACCAATATGTCCTATTAGTCCTATTAGTCCTATTAGTCTCATTGGTCCCATGCCTTTGACTACAAATCAAATCCACAATAAGACAAATTAAAACTCTTGTTGCACAACGGGAAATCCGATATCTGCTGGCCCCGCAAGGCCATGGCCAGCCCTTGCCAGTTGTGGAACGATGGGTCGATGACCTTGTAGCGACTGAACCTGCCCGCCTTGTCCGTCATGGCAACGTGGCACACCTCGCCGCGCCACCCCTCGGTCAACGCCACAGCCACCCGCTCACCTGCCAGCGGTCCCATGGAATTGCGGCATGCACCCTGCGGCAACTGCCGCAACTGCTCGTCGATGAAGTCCAGCGACCTCTCTGCCTCCAGCCAGCGCACCAGGGTGCGGGCGTGCACATCACCCGCCGTATCCGTCACCACCGGGATCTGGCTCATGCGATAGATGCCGAAGGGATGATCGCGGCGGATATCGCGGTTCAGGCCGCAGCCCCGTGCGGCCGGCCCCACCAGCCCCAGGTCCCGGGCAATCTCCTCGCTCACCGTTCCGGTCCCCTCCAGCCGCGCCATGACCGAGGGCGTCTCCCACAGCAACTCGATCGCACCGGTCAGGTCCTTGCGGGCCGCGGCAAGGCGGCTCCCCAGCAGTTCAGACTGTTGCGGAGTGCAGTCGAATGCGACGCCGCCGGGAACGATCAGCCCTCGTCCGAACCTGCTGCCGCACAGCTCCGCCGTCATGTTCAGGAAATCACCGCGGATGCGGCCGCAGAACGAGGCGGTGGGCAGATAGCCCACATCGCCGGCAATGGCGCCCAGATCGCCCGTATGGTTGGCAAGCCGCTCCAGTTCAAGGGCGATCCCGCGAATCGCCTCGGCCCGGGCCGGCGCGGTGGTGCCGGACAGCGCCTCGCAGATCATGGCATAGGCATGGCCGTGGCCGATGGTGGTGTCGCCGGCAATGGCCTCCATCTGGTACAGGGAGCGGGGATGGGGGCCGCCAACCAGGAGCTGTTCGATGCCGCGATGCTGATACCCCAGGCTGACCTCCAGGTGCAGCACCTGTTCGCCGTAGCACTGGAAACGGAAGTGGCCCGGTTCGATGATCCCGGCATGGACCGGCCCGACCGCCACCTCGTGAATCCCTTCGCCCCCTACCTGGTAGTAGTCCATAATACCCGGCTGCGTGGCCTTTGCCTGGCCGGCTCCGTTGTGCCGGAAAATCGGCCGCTGGAAGCGGACCGGCTTGGGCCAGGGGTGTTCCTCGAAGGTAAGGCTGAACTGTTCGGCCATCTCCCGCTCGAACAGGCTCACCTGGGGGCAGAGGGAGGCGATGGAGGGAACGCCCTCCCCCGGCGACCGGGTGCTGGTCATGGCGAGCAGCCCGTCGGCCTTGGAGGCCAGCAGGCAGTAGAGGCGAATGCCCGTGCCGTCCTGTGCCCCGAAGTAGGCCGATACCCGCCAGCCAGCCTCCGTGGCATTCAGGACGTGGGCCAGAAAATCACCGGGGCTCAATTCGGGGATGTCCCGAAGCCCTACGGAGGTGCCGTTATAAAACTGGATCACGGCGGCGCTCATCGGTTTGCCCCCAGGAGATTGGCGGCATCATGCAACAGGGTGTTAAGCGGGAGCGGTATCCAGACCCCCAGCATCAGGATGATCCCCATCAGCACCAGGAGAGGCAGCACGGTGGAGGGTATGTCCCGGTAGTCCGTGGTTTCCCCATCGGCAGGGACCGTGCCCGTGACCACCGGCAGCACGGTGGATGCCATACCGATGAAGATGATGGCCAGAAACAGCAGGAACAACACGCCGGTCCAGGCATTACCCTGGCGGAAAGCGCTGCTGACAATGGTGAACTCGCTGATGAACGGTCCAAAGGGAGGCGATCCGGTAATGGCCAAAAACGCCGCCAGAAACAGAGCCCCGGACCAGGGGGTCCGCTTGAGCGCCCCCCGGACGAACTCCGTGCTCTTGCTGTTGTAAGCGCGGTGGATGTTGCCCGACGACAGGAACAGCACCCCCTTGGTCAGCCCGTTGTTGATCATGTGGAGCATCGCGCCGAACAAGGCACCCTTGCCAAGCCCTAAAGCCACCGCCAGGATACCCACATGCTCGACACTGGAGTAAGCCAACATCCGTTTCAGGTCGCTCTGGCGCGCCATGAACACGGCCGCGAACGCCATGGAGATGAGCCCCATGACCAAGAGCGCGCCCTGGAACGAGGCTGCCTCGGTGGAGGCTGCGGCGATCTGGTAGACACGCAGGAGCGCCAGAAAGGCGCAGTTGACCAGGCCGCCGGCCAGGAGCGCGCCCACCAGGCCGGGCGCCTCGCCATAGGCGTCGGGCTTCCAGGTATGCAGCGGCGCCAGTCCCATCTTGGAGCCGAATCCGACCAGCAGGAAGATAAAGGCGGTATGCCGCCATCCCGCATGCAGACGGGGCGCGTCCTCGATCAGCGAACTGAGCAGGAGCGTCACGTCCTGTTTGGCAACAATGGTTGAATAGGCCAGAAAGAACAGCCCGAACAGGGCGATGGCGATCCCCACCGAGCAGATCAGCAGGTATTTCCAGGTGGCCTCGATGGAGCGGGCGTTGCGGTTGAAGTAGACCAAGGGCGCCATGGCAACGGTGGTCGTTTCCAGGGCAACCCACAGGAGCCCCAGGTTCTGGCAGACCGTCTCCAGCGTCATGGCCGAGAGGCAGACCAGGAGCGCCATACAGAGGATGCGGTTGGAGCGTTCCCGGCGGTAGCGGAGATAACCGACGCTATAGACGGCGCAGATCGTAAAAAGGATGCTGACGCTGATCAGCACCAGCTTCCCCAGGGGGTCGAGAAAGATCCAGCCGTTGGCCGAAGCGGGCGGCGTATTGGCCACCATCATGAACGTCATGGCCAGGTGCGGCACCGCAAACACCGGCAGGACCAGGGGCCGCATGTGGTTGTCCGGGATCACCCAGGCTATGAGCGCCCCCAGAAGCGGCAGGGCGATGAATATCCACATCAACAGCATCCCTACCCCTCCCGCAGCGTGGTCAGGCGCGACGTGTCCAACGAGGAGAATTCGCGGCTGATATGGTTGATCACGATCCCCATGACAAAGATCCCCACCAGCAGGTCAAGCAGAGCCCCGGCTTCCACCATCACCGGCATGGCCTCGGCCAGGAGCAGGCCGAAGATGAAGATCCCGTTCTCCATCAGCAGGTAGCCGATGATCTGGGAGATGGCCTTGCGCCGCGCCATCAGGAGCAGGAAGCCGCACAGGAAGGTCGCTACCGAAGCGGGCACGAACAGGAGCCCCTTGTGTTCCGGCGCCAGCGGCAGGTTCTGGGCGAATGCAAAGGCCAGGGCCGTGAAGACGGCCCCCAGCACCAGGCAGGGGATAAACCCGATGAACGGCTCGATCTCCCGCCTGATCTCGGCCTTGCGGATGGCGTTCATGATCATCAGGGGGATCACCACCCCTTTTGCCAGGAGCATGCCGACCACGATCCCCACCAGGTGCCAGGAAAAGGGGTGGATCACGGCAGGCAGGAGTGCCAGCACAACCCCCTGCACCGCCACCGCGCGCACCGAGAAGCCCAGGCGGCTGGTGCCCAGCATGATGAAGTTGAGTAACAGGGTCAGGACCAGAAGTTGGTCGGCCAGGGACGTCATCGCGTTACCTCACAACCAGGATCAGGGAGAATGCGGTCAGGATGGTGGCCGCCACCAGGAGCTGGGGGACGCGGATCAGGCGCAACCGCGCCATGACCGACTCGACCGCGCCGATTGCCATTGCCAGAACCAACATGGAGGCCATGAAGATGCCCCAGTCCAGGTAGCTGTTGCCGCTTGAGAAGGGAATGGCGATATGCAGGAACAGCGCCCCCAGCAGATAGAGCTTGAGGCTGGCGCCGTACAGGATGCAACCGAACCAGGGGCCACTGTGATCCAGCACCATCACCTCGTGGATCATGGTCAGCTCCAGGTGGGTGGTGGGGTCGTCAAAGGGGATGCGGCAGTTTTCGGCCAAAAGCACTACGAACAGCCCGCTCATCATCAGCAGCAGGGCAGCGCCGGTGGCCCACCAGGCGGACGGCGAAACATAGTTGAGCATGGGGGTGAGCGAATAGGCACCGCTCAGCCTGGTCAGGGTGATCAGGGCAAAGAAGAGCGCCGGCTCGGCCAGGCAGGAAAAGGTCACCTCACGTGCAGCCCCCATCCCCTCGAAGCTCGATCCCGTATCCAGCGCTGCAATGGTGGTGAAGAAACGGCCCAGGGCAAACAGGTAGGCAAACAGGATCATGTCGCCCTGAAAAAAGATCGGGGCGCTGTGACTGCCCAGCGGCACCAGCAGGCCGGCCCCCAGGGTGGCCGCCAGGGTCACCACCGGCCCTGCCTTGAACAGCCAGGTGGTGGTATCGCTGACCACGGTCCCCTTGCGCATCAGCCGGGCGAGATCGTAATACGGTTGGAAGAAAGGCGCCCCCACCCGGCCGGCAAAGGCGGCCTTGGTCTTGCCGATCACCCCCAGGAGCAGCGGGGGCATGACCAGGACCAGCAGTATGTGGATGATGACATTGATCATATCAGAGCCTTTTCAAGCCCCCCTTTAGGCCCGCTGTTGGGTCCTTTTATAAAGGGGGGAGTTACTATCCTATCCCCACAGCATCAGCACAATCAGCGTAATGAAAAAGTAGAACATGTAGATGTGCAACTGGCCGTGCTGGAGCCGCCTGACAAAGGCGAAGCCGATGCCGGCCACCTGGAACAGCGGCCGGACCAGGCGTTCCAGGATGGTCTCCTCCGGGGTGTAGGCAAACTCCGCCGGTTGGGGCGCATAACCGCTGATGGCGGTCAGTTTTACGCGTGTGCGCACGATGCCGCTCATGAGCGAGGTCAGCATCTCGCTGAACGCGGTGCCGGTATATTCCATCCGCGGCGTCGGCCCGAGAAAGCCGCACCCCCAGGTGGACCCGGAAACCTGCGGCTGCGACCCGGCCCGCTCGCGTACGACCACGTAGACGAGCACCGCCAGGGCGAGCAGGACGATCCCGGCAATGCTGAACCAGAGCGGCTGCAGCGGCTGCTCGGCGAGGAGGGCGGAAACCGGCGTCACCGTTGCCACGAGCGGTGTCACCAACGGCAGGAACAGTTGGGGGAAGATACCCCCTGCCAGGCAGAGCGCCGCCAGGAGCGCCATGGGGACAAGCATCGAGGCAGGCGCCTCGTGCCCATGGGCGGCCTGTTCAGAGCGCGGGTGCCCCAGAAAGGTGGCGCCGTACAGCTTCACGAAGCAGATCACTGCCACCCCGCCCACCATGGCCAACAGCGGTGCGCCCAGCACCACGGCCGGCACAACGGCACGCGCCTCGCCGAAAAATCCCATGTACAGGAAAAATTCGCTGACAAAACCGTTGAACGGCGGAAGGCCGCTGATGGCGATCACACCGCACAACGCCAGGAAAGCGCTCCAGGGCATCCGTTTGGCCAGCCCTCCCATGCGATCCATCTCCCGGGTACCGGTGGCATGGATCACGGAACCGGCACAGAGGAAAAGCAGCGGCTTGAACAGGCTGTGATTGAGGACATGCAGCAAGGCCCCGCCCATGCCCAGAAAGGCCAGGCGGGGATTGCCGGTCGCCTGCCCGATCAGGGCGATCCCGATCCCGGTGGCGATGATGCCGATGTTCTCGATGCTGCTGTAGGCCAGGAGCCGCTTGATATCCCGCTGGGAGGCTGCCAGGCAGATACCCAGCAGGGCCGAGATGAGCCCCCCCACGGCCAATACGCCCCCCCACCAGAGCGGACGGTCAGGAACAAAGGAAAGAAAGCGCAGCAGGCCATAGATGCCCATCTTCAGCATGACGCCCGACAGGATGGCCGAGACATGGCTGGGGGCATTGGCGTGCGCCGACGGGAGCCAGATGTGCAGCGGCATCAGGCCGGCCTTGGAGCCGAACCCGATCAGGGCCGCAATGAACAGCACGGAGGCCGGGGCAACGGCGATGTGCAATCCACCCAGACCCGGAAACAGAAAGGTCGAGGCATGCAGGCGCAGCAGGGAAAAAAAGACGATCAGCGCCGCCGTGCCCACATGGGTGGCGATCAGATACACGATCCCCGCCGTGCGGACATCCTCCTCCTCGTGCTCGGTCACCAGCAGGAAGTAACCGGCCAGGGCCATCACTTCCCAGGCGATCAGGAACAGCACGCCGTTGCGGGCCACCACCACCAGTACCATGGCAGCGGCCAGGATGCCGTAGAAAAAGGTCAGGCCGGGCTCGGTGGAACGATGGGAGGCCGCGGGCCAGTAGCCGTTGGCATAGATTGAGCCGCACAGGAAGACCAGGAAAATGGGGATGACAAAGAAGCAGGAAAGGGGGTCGAGGGCGATCTCACAGGTGTCGAAGGGGAGGTTCCAGGCAATGGTGAAGGTGGTGGTGTGCTGGCACAGCAAGAGGGATACGGCCGACGGGATGCCAAGCAGGGCCGCGGCCACGGCGCCCAGGGTTGCCAGCAGCTGTCCTGCACGGCCCTTTCTGAGAAACAGGCCCGGAACCCCGCAAAAAGCGGCTATCAGCATGGCGGCAAGCACCAGGCTGGCAGGGTCAGCCATCACTTCGGAAAACATTCTTGGGTTCGACCTTTCGGAAGCGGTCAGCAAACCGCGTTACGATGCATGGAGGTATTTGTGTGCACAAAAAATAACGACACATGAAAAAATATATGTTGTAATTTTTAACATGTCAATTATATTTTATACGTTATTCCAAGTGTCCAGCTTTCCGGACAGCACCAGCGCCCATGGCGCCACATCGAAAGGGTCGCAATGCCGAACACACGCCTGAACGTTTCCCTGCCCACCCATATCGTCGATGACATCAAGGCCCTGTACGGGCCGCGCGGCATCAGCCAGTTCCTGGAAGAAGCGGCCCAGGAAAAGCTGGCGGTCGTGAAGCGGGAAAAGTACTCCTCCCTGATCGAGGGGTATCAGGCAACCGCGGATGCCACGGTGCAGGTTCTGAAACGCTTCGAGTCCACGGTTACGGAGAAGCGCGATGTTTAAGCGCGGCGGGATCTACCAGGTAAACCTGGGGCACCAGGGTGAGCCGTCGGCGGACATCTGCCCCTGCCTGGTGGTAAGCAACAACATCAGCAACGAGTTCTCTCCGGTGGTTACCATCATCCCGCTGGTATTCGGTCATCTGGACAGGATCTACGACTTTGAAACCCTGTTGCCGGCCGGCAAAACCGGGCTTGCCCAAGACGCCAAGGTCAGTTCCCACATCCTTATCACCATTGATAAAACCACCGTGGTCAGCGAGCGGCTCGGCTTCGTAGGCAAGGCGCTCATGTCGCGGGTGGACAAGGCGCTGCGCTTCCAACTGGATCTGTAACAGCCGTTACCGCAGTACACATACAAAAGGGATCAGGTGGTAACACCCGATCCCTTTTTCCTTTTGCGCGCCATGCCTTACAAACGGCAGTCACTCACGCGGAGACGCGGAGTTCGCGGAGAAATTCATTGATCCCAGAAAAAGCATTTGGCCACAGAGAACACAGAGAGCACAGAGAAAAATCAACCCGATACAAACGAATTTTCTTTCACCAACCAAGTGAAACTACAAAAATGATTTTCCTGAATGATTCCTCTGTGTTCTCTGTGACCTCTGTGGCTAACAACCGTTTGTAGGTTGATTTATTGAAGGCAACGGCGCCTGATTCTACTCCGCGTTCTCCGCATCTCCGCGTGCAACTGCTTTTAGTAAGTTACAAATTATTTTCTGCGCTTTTCAGGCAGAAAACAATTTGGCTAACGCACTATCCTGTTTTATCAGGGTTAGGATGACTGCCGTTTCATCCCCAGGTCGAAGCGGCGGGCAGCCTCCATGATCCCTGCCGGGTCGCACGACCGCCCCAGTGTCGTCCTGAAGCTCTCGTCGCGCAAGGCATAGGCCAGCCTGGACAACAGGTGCAGATGCACCTTGACCGTGGGGCTGGTCAGCATGAAGAGGACCTTGACCGGTATCCCGTCCAAGGCACCGAAATCCACCGGCTGTTCCAGGAAGCAGAGCGTGATGGCCGGCAACGGCTTGTTGAGCAGGATCGGGTTGCGGACGTGGGGGATGGCGATTCCGTCGCCGATGGCAGTGGTGCCGAGCGCCTCCCGCGCCAGCAACACCTGGAGCAGAAATTCCGGGTCCTGCTGGGGGGGCAGTTTCAAGAGCCGAACGAGATTCCTGAGCACGGTCAGTTTGTCCGCACCGGCAACGCGGCAATGGATGCCGCCCGCCTCCAGGGCCTCGGCCAGGGTGGGGAACGGAATATCGGCCTCGGCGGCGACGAACAACTCGGGCGGCACCTTGATGCCGTGATCCGTGGCCCACTCCAGCAGATCGACGCGGTTGATCTGAAAACGCCCGCTCACCAGAGCCGCCGGCAGCCCCTCCTTTTTGATCCACTTGTGGACCGTCTTTTCATCGGTTTGCAGCAACTCGGCCGCTTCTTTTGCCCTGATCAACATCAACTCGCTCCTTGCACTCTATTTCAGCCACTGCTAGGCATAGGAATTTATCCGTTGCCTGTCAATGTTTTTTTCATGCGGTTACTTCAGGAACCCGGTTACATGGTGATTGACGTGGCTACCCGGTCCCTAACAGCCTGCTAAAGGTTGACAAGGCGGGCGGACAAGCTTTACAGTTGCACAATTCCGAGGTCTGCATGATCAATACCGACAAAATCAAGGAGAAATTCAAGGCCATCTTGTCCCTGGACAGCCATCCAGGGCACATCTCGGCCGGTTTTGCCGTTGGTGTTTTTATCAGCTTTACCCCCTTCTTCGGACTGCACACCCCCCTGGCCATCGCCCTGGCCTTCATCTTCCGCCTCAACAAACTGACCTGCATCACCGGCGCCTGGGTCAACACGCCGCTGACCGTCGTACCGGTCCTGGCTGCCAGCTACAAGCTGGGCAGGTTTCTCCGGGGCAAGCCGGTCAACGAACTGACGCTCCGGGGCCTGGAGTGGCAGCATATCAAACCCTACGCCAAATCCCTGCTGCTTGGCACCTCCGTTATCGGTTTTGTGGCGGCCATAGCCGCCTATTTCATCTGCTACTGGCTGGTTACCGTCTTCAGAAAGCGGGATGCCGGTTTGAAGGAGATGACGCGGGAGATGGAAGAGGTGGGGGATGATTTGGAGTAAGGGTTGAGGGTTGACCGACCGTCTGTCGCCACCTGGTTAGGCAATCCTCTTTGCTAATTCTTCCTGAATTATTTCGCCCCACCTTTCAGCGGCATAAACCCTTCCGGCCGAAGGAGCCCGCGCCTTTCCAGTATCTTCGAAAAATCGTCCGACAACAGCGTCTCAACCAGTTTTTCCCGGGCTTCGAGCTGCCGCGCCGACCAATTCCCCTTGATGCGCACCACGAAGCGGGTGCTGGTAAGTGTCCCCTCCAGCGGATGCGGATCGGCAACCGTGCCGCCGAGCGGCACGACATCGAACATGTCCGGGAATGTCTGCACCGCAAACAGCCCCAGATGATAGAGAATGATCGCGGCATCCGCCCTGCCGTATGCCACGGACCAGGGGAGATCGCGGTGATGGATGCGCGCACCTGCCAGCCACTTGCAGGCGTCACCGCCTGCGTTGTTAAATATGCTGTCAATCAAAGCTTCAGCGGACATCTGCTGCGGAGGATGCTTGTCATGTGCTGCGATGCCGTACAGGGTAGCGAGATAATTCCTGAACGCGCCCGGTTCCATTCGCGGATTCGGCGTCACAAGCCTCACGCCGTTACGTCCCAGGTCCCAGACGGAGCGGATCTGCTTGGGGTTGCCTTTTTTAACCAGGATTATTGCGCCGCGATCCCGATAAAGCGGGTAAACAGGCCCGTCCGCATACCCTTCGTGAATCAGCTTATCCATAACAGGTTTCGTGGCAACGGCAACCGACGGCATGCAGGTGATATACAGGTTCCCGAACTCTGCTGTCCGGTTTTTGATCTGTTCAACGACAATCGGCGGGCTTGTGGTGTAAAAGCTGTTATGGAGCGGCCGGTCCTTGAATTTGCCCAGAAAGACCGGCCATACGTCGCGCAGGGCGGGATGATAGTTTCCCTCAGTGGAAAGCACCAGGTCGCAGGACGAGATAGTGCCGTGAAAGTCAAATAACGTGTTGGAGGTCGGATCGTTTAAATTCGGCGCAACCGTTCCCCGGTCAGCCGGCCAATCCAGCAGTTGCGGGGTGTCGATGACCGGGGTGCCCACGATTTTCGGCATCTCGGCCCATGCATTCAGGCTGAAAACCGTTGAAGCGATCATGACCATTCCGAACAGATAGTGCCATTGCATGATAGTATCCCCCCTCTTCATCACGTCATGCCAGCATCTGCACGTTGTTCAGACGCGAGAAAGTCAGCGGGTCATGTTTGAATCAAATATGACCCCGTATGTTCCCCCATCAGTAAGTCATGCGTTTTATATGATTTCATGACCTTCATATTCAAGCCACCTCAGCTGTTCTCTCAGCAGGTGAAGCTCTTTTTCCGTATATACTCTATGACCTTTGGAAATCTCTCGTCTCAGGTCAATAACCCTTTGCCGGACTGTACTGGATTCAGTCGCGCAGTTTTTGGCAGCCAGCAGGCATTCATTCTTTTGGTTGGATTGCACCCCTTTTCCACCATATGTTCCAAATGTCGCCGGGTTGTTTTGCGCTGCGATGATTGTTATAGCCGAGAACAGCAATGAAGCTGTCATTACCGAGATTACTTTAGCGATCCTTTTCATGACGGACCTCCTGTTTTGTTTCTTACCTCGTTACATCATTGTATTAAATCTGACCATGTCTGTAAATCGGCTCATTGTATCTTTACAGCAAGTCACACTCGGGACGTTCATGACAAACTAAACTTGCGCTATTCACTGAGAGCCAGTGTATTGAAGGAGCATTTACCCTTTGAACTTTATACCGATTAACCTGAATAACAGGACCGCCGCCAACCTTACCCCTTTACCTCCGGCGCAGGAGCCTGCTTCTTTACCCATGCATTCAAGTCCACCCCCGGCAACAGCCGGGCCAACTGCCCCATCAAGCCGTCTCCCGCAGTCCCGCCACTCGTAACCAGCACATCCGGAACGATCTTGATGGAGCCGCTTTGGATGGCGGCGGCAATCAGTTCCACGATTTTGATTTGTTTGATAGCCTCTTCACCGATAGCCTCCTGCTGTTTGTTGTAGGCCTGGGCGGTCGCTTCACCGATTGCGGCGATCTTGGATGCCTCGCCGTCACCGATGGCCTTCAGACGCTTGCCCTCGCCGATACCGTCCAACGACTTGGCCTCGGCATTGCCCTCGGCCAGGGTGATCATCTCGGTCTTCTTCTGGGTAGCCACCTTCACGGCGATTTCCGACCGGACCAACTCGGGCTGCTGATCGGCAGTGGCCTTTGTCTTCTCCATCTCGGTCCGCTGTTCTTGAGACTTCTGCTCCATCTTGTACATCTCCTGCTGCTGCTCAGCGATGATCCGCTTGGTCTGGGTCTGCATCAACTCCTCGGGTAGCCGGATCTGGCAGATAAGGACCGACACGCACTCCACATGGTACCTCTCCAGGTCGGCACGGGCACGGGCTTCGGCCTTGGCCTGCTCCTCCGAACGGCTTTGCAGGAAGTTCATGGCCGAGGCGGTGGAGGCCTGGTTGCGGAAGGAGGAGTCGATCATCGGATGGATGACATGCTGGATCAGATTGTCGATAGAGCCTACCTTGGCCACCATGTAAGGGGCCTGGTCCGGGCGGACGCGGATCACAACCTTGACAGAAACCTGGATCGGGAAGCCGTCCTTGGAGATGACCGTCAGCTGGTCGAAGCGGGTGTCCGCCTGGTCGTCCCAGTCAATGGTAATGTTGGTAGTATCGATGATGTAGACCATGAAGGCCCGCCGGTTGAGGTAATAGCGCCCTGGTCCGGCCACCTCTTCCTGGATACCGCGGAACCCCTTGGGCACCACGTACTTTTCCTTGCCTTCTTCTTCGGATGCCCCCATCTGGGTCGAGCCAAGACGCTTTTTCATCTCTTCCGTCGGGTCCTCGCCCACGTTGGACACAATTACACCGACCTGGCCGCGCTCGATGACGGCTACATCGTCGATATCCACGTTGAACATGAATGGGTTAACGTAATAGGTCCCCGGCCGAAGCACGTCCAACTGCGGACCGCGCTGACCCTGCTTGGTCAAGAAGGCGGAGCCGTCCTGGTAATCGTTATGACCGGTGATGGGCGAGGCGACGTATTCCCGTTCCGGCAGCGGGATGCCGTCCAGAGCCGTGACCAAGCCTACCTTGTTGGCCTCGATGACGGCAGCCGGTGCGATCTGCACCTGAAACAGATTCAGGTTTATGCGATAGGTACCGGGCAGCAACACATCGATCTGCGGCCCCTTTTGGCCGCCGTTTTTCAGGAAGGCCTCGCCGTTCTCGTAGTTGGAGTGATCGGGCACGCTCTGGGCCAGGAGCCGCCCCATGGGGATGGGCGCGCCGTCCTGGGCCGTGACCATGCCGACCTCACCCTTGGCAATCACCACGGCCGCGGCCTTGGTGATCTTGAACAGGTTGGGGTGGATACGGTAGACACCCGGCGGCAGGATCTCGATCTGCGGCCCTTTCTGGCCGCCGTTCCGGATAAAATCCTGGCCGGACTGAAAGGAGTTGTGACCGGGCACCACGACCGCGAAGATGCGCCCGGCCGGGATGGCCGAACCATCGGCCGACTCCACCAGGCCGATCTCCCCTTCGCTGATCTTGGTTGCCGCGCTCTTGGTCACCTTGAAGAGGTAGGGGTTGATGCGGTAGTTACCCGGCGGGATGATCTCGATCTGCGGCCCTTTCTGGCCGCCGCTGTTGATGAAGGCATCGCCGTTCTGGAAGGAGGAGTGCCCCTCCACGGCCTGGGCGAAGATTCTGCCTTCGGGGATGGCGACGCCGTCCACCGACTCGACGATACCAATCTCGAAATCCTTGATCTCGGTGACATTCCCCTTGGTCAGCTTGAACAGGTACGGATTGATGCGGTACTTGCCCGGCGGGAGCACCTCAATCTGCGGCCCTTTCTGTCCACCGTTCTTGATGAAAACCTCGCCATCCTGAAAGGAGTTGTGGCCGGGCATAACCGCCGCAAAAATACGTCCGGAAGGGATCGCCGAGCCGTCTACCGACTCGATCAGACCGATCTCGTTCTCCAGAATCTCGGTAAAGACGCTCTTGGTGGCCTTGTAGATAAAAGGGATCAGGAAGTGCAGGCCAGGGCCGAGGGTACGGGCCTGGATGCCGACCTCATTGCCCAAGGCCACGACGCGCCCTTGGGGCATCTTGCTGCCGAACCAGCGGCGTTCTATCAAAGCGATCTCGTTGCCTCCGACGATCACAACCGAGTTCCAGAGCAGAACAACGATGACGGCAAGAGCAACGAGGTAGTAATAATGAGTTCCGATCCAGTTGAACAGGGCTACGGGGTCGTGCATGGTTTCCTCCTGGGGAGATGATTAAAATTCACGTGAGCACGCTAAAAACCTGACCGGCCACTTTTGGGTGCCGGTCTTGGCGCTTGTTGAACATTTTCATTTCTCAGTTTAATGTAATTGCTGCCAACAAATGCTATTCAACTCGCCTGAAAACACGATACTGCACGAATATTAGACCTGCTATAACCATAGTAACGACAATATAAAGCAAATACTTGTAACGCTCCGTGAAGGGAAGACGAGCATTGTTACCAGCAAATTTGGTGTTTGGTCGGGACTGGCCAAAGTAGACAATTGGCAACTCGTCCAGCTTTTGCTTCGCAATAAGTTCGGCAAGATCGTACTGGGGTTGTTGCGCCAGCGGATTGCCCCAGAAAAGGTATAATTTCTGGCCCGCTTGCTGCTTGAACACCAGTAGTCTGCGGTAGCCTTCGCCGTTCACGCTAGTAACAGAAAGCGGTGGACTGTCGAGATTCTTGAACACCAAGCGAAAATCTCTGGTCACAACCTCCGGCATGTCGATAGCCAGTTGCGACTCATGCATAGTTGGTGTATCAAAACTAAAAACCGTCCCCTGCGCCCAACGCTCCCAGTCTCCATTACCCCGTTTGACCTGTATCTCCACTTTGCGCTGAAAATTTCGCTCAGTCGTGGCAACAACCAAGCGATCAAGTGGAAATACCGTACTCATGTGGACAGCAATGCTGTTTTCTTTACGTGTAGCATTAATTTCCGGATTATCAGTCTTCCCTTGAATCGTGTAGGTCTGGCCCTGAGAGTCGTTTTCCTGGAATACTTTTACGTCGGTAATTGACAATGGTTGCGCATCGCCGTTTGTAATTTTAAGCGCGAGATAGCGAAAACTGGCTTGAGGGAATGTAATACGGGTGTGGTGAAGCTTTTCTCCTCGATTTACGTCGAAAACAACCCCATCTTTACGGAGGGTGTTCCAGTTTTTGCCATCTGGACTCCCAAGCACCTGAACCTGCCGGGAGAAATCGGTATCGGAGGTGATTATCTCCACTGTGTTGGCACGAGTCTGTTGCTTGTCAATCAACAGTTCAAGCCAGGTTTCCCCTTTTTCGGTACGAGAGAGATTTCGCATCTGAGCATGTAATTCTTCTTTTAGCTTCTCCGGCCTCCTCGCTATGATTTGCCATGGAACCTCTTCCTTCCGGTCCGTCACTATTCGTAAGTCGGCAAAAGGCGTTTTGGCGGTTACTTCGCCGAACTGATGCGGTTCCAGATACACACCTGCCAGACTCCCATTGCTCCTGATAGAGGTTGCATTGATCTCGGCATACTTCTCCCAAAGACGCTCATCGAATGTGGAGCATAGCCCTGCTGTTCCGCCGCAGAGTAAAAGTAAGGCACATATCAGCATACAGGTTAGAAATCTTGTCATGGCTGATCTTCTCCGAAAATGAAATGTTTAAATCTGTTGTAGCCGTAGGACACTGCCAGCAGAAGCAAGCCAAGCACTATAAATGAGATAATGCGATAGAAGGTTTGTAACGAGGACAGATCAACTAAAAATACCTTCAATACAGTTGCGCCCAATAGCAGGATTCCCAGCACACGTGCTCCGCGAAGCCTCTTGTAGATACCTACTCCCGTTAAAAGAGATGCATAGAGTGCCCATAGGACTGAAAGTGAAAGCTGGTAGGCATAGTGGGAAGATCCCCAATCAAGGATTTGGCTGGGTGAGCGGAAACGGAAGAAGTCATGGACCTCGGCCGACAGTAATGCCAGCGACAGGGCTTGGGAGACGATAAAGGCAATTTCGAGAACATAGCGCTCATTGGTGTCCAATTTATTCCGGTAACGAGATATGAAGCTCATGAGGACATAAAACCCCGCCACAGCCCCAGCACAGACCAGGAAACGGCTATTGCAAATTAGAATAAACCGCTCAAACGGCTCTAGACAAAGAACAATATCATCGGAAAATTTAAACAGTACAATCAGCCCAAGCAAATAAGCACCGCGACGTAGCGCAGGGAAATCGAGTCGAAATCCGACCCAGCCCAAGGCCGCCATTTCGGCCGCCAACGCGGGCATAATCCAGCGCTTCTCCAAAGCCACGAAGGTTGCTATGACTGTCAGTATCACTGAAACAGCTGCGTAGGCGGCAATAATCAAGCGTGCTGTAGGTGTACGACGTCTCGCAAACTCGGCCAAGCCGATTTCACTACCTGCAAGGACTAAAGTGAAGGCCTTTACCGGCCAATTTGATTCCCAATGTTGTTGTGAGAAGAACGCCAGAAAGAAAAACGCCGCTGAACCGAATATAACGAATTGATCGACTTTGGACTCTGCATTTAGGGAATACAGGCGGGATGAAAGGATGTAGAGGTTGTAGAAAACAAAAAACACTACGATGATACCAAAGGCAAGCCAGCGCTGATCATTGTTGAAAAATTCGGAATGCCAGCCGAAATAGAGAAGTACTGTGCCGAACAGGGAAGCTGCCACAAGTGACGGCCATTTGCGGAAACGGAGCAGCAACAGAGTGCCTATGTCAAGCAGCAGGATATAGCCAAACAGGGTAATCGGTTGGTTTTGTCCGGTAGAGAGCATGATTGGAGTAAAAAAACCGCCAAGCAGGGCAATTGCAGCTAGGGAATAGGTCGAATATCTGATAGAGAGAGTCATGCCCGTTGACGTAACAGCCAACATGCCAACCGTTGCTAATGGTGCAGGAATCAGATGGTAGAGCGCAAAAGCTGCATACAAGGCCAAATACAGTATCGCCAGTCCTCCACCGCTTAACATCTGACCGTACAGTCCCATGTTCTTTTTTTTCTGAAGGTATTCACCCGTGCCTATAAATGCGGCTCCCCAGAATATACCGAGCATGACCCGTCCGGTTTCACCAATTAGTTTGTTGTCAAAGGAATATTTGAGAAAGAAAGCAACCCCGAAGAGGATTGCCAACACCCCGATACGGCCAATCCAGCGGGTGCCGATTGCGTTTTCAAGTGATGAATCTTTCGGTCTGTTGAAGTGTGTTTTTTGTTCGGGCTTGGAGAAGGGAAATGTTTGTGCTGTGTTCAATCCCGTATTTTGCTGCTCTATGAAGTTATCTTCGGTGAGTGGCTCACCCTTTAACCTTGCTACTTCGGTTTCCAGAGTTTTAACTCTCGTCAAAAGCACGTCAATACAGTGGTCGCGCTGCTCATTGGTTCGCATAGGCATCACACCCTTGAGGTCAATTTAATTATTTTTTCAACTCTTATAGAGCGTTAAATCTTATACCACCTATTTCGTCCCCTTCTGTCTGGCGCAGCCATGATCTTATGCGCCATTCCTTCACAAAAAGGCCCCGGATTCCGTTGCCGGAAACGCGGGGCCTTCATAACACTATCCCACCCTTTGACTCATCATCACGCATAGCACCCTCCAAGGAGACGATACATCACAAATGCATGTCCTCGGAAGTAACAAATACGCAACCGAATGTCAACAAGGCAGTTGGTTTAACTGTTTAATTTAGCGCCAGTTTCTCAAATTTATTCATTAGTTACTGCAAATGTTTTCAAGAAGACCAAGGCCTTACTCTCGCTACGTCGGCTGGAAGGCTGCCGCACTAGGCGGATGGCCGTCGCAGTTGGCTCAACTCGTCGCGGGCAGCCAGGAGTTCCGCTGCCAGCCGCTCCTCGTTCAGCACCAGCTCCCTGATGCGGGAAAGTGTCAGAGACGTGGTAAGGAACGACGCCAGGCGCATGAACGTTTCCCAATAGATGAAATAGGGGCGGGAGTACGGATGGTGTGTGAGGCGGTCGGAAATATACCAGCAGATGCCGCACAGGACCGCCATGGCGATCCCTTCTTTCCTGCCCCCGTACCAGGCGGCAAAGGCGACCGGTACAAAATAGAAGATGAAGAAGCCGAACTCGTAACCGGTGATATAGTCCAGCCAGCACAGCAGGATCAGGCAGGCCCCGCTGAAGAGCATGGCCGCTGCCTTGTGCCGCGCAAACGCAAGAGGATGTTTGTAGCTCCATCCTTCCGTAATGGTGACGACTGGGGATGCCATGCCTTCTCCTCGCTGCAACGTTCCGGAACCGATACGCTCAGTTGCGATTATAGAACACCCCACATACAAGGTGCGTGCAAAAGCGTTTTCACGAAAAAGGCCCCAAATTCCATTGCCGGAACCTGGGGCCTTCACATTGTCAGACCACCATGCGACAAGGTGTCCTTGTCATTTCCCCAACAGCGGGTTGAGCACCTGGTAGGTCAGGTAGGCCATTAGGGCCGAGGCCGGGATGGTCAGCACCCAGGCGATCAGGATGCGTTGGGCCACCTTCCAGTTGACGGCGGTGAGCCGTTTGGAAAGACCGACCCCCAAGATGGCGGAGGTAATCACGTGGGTGGTGCTGGTGGGCATGCCGAAGGCCGAGGCGCCCAGGATGACGCCGGCAGAGGCGGTCTCCACGCAGAAGCCGTGCACCGGCTGGAGTTTGACGAAATCGCGTCCCACGGTCTTGATGATGCGCCAGCCGCCAGCCGCCGTACCAAAGGCCATGGCCGTGGCGCAGGCAATCATCACTTCCCAGGGCACAGTAAAGGTCTTTATAACACCGTAGCTCATAAGGGCCATGGTAATGACCCCCATGGATTTCTGGGCATCGGCGGTACCGTGGGAAAATGCCATCAGGGCCGCGGAGGCAATCTGCATACGCCGGAAGTTCTTGTTGAGTCCGCCGGGCGCGCTGTTGCCGAAGACCCGGTAAAGCACCATCATGAAGATGAAACCGACGATGGTGCCCATGATGGGGGAAAGGATCAGGGCCAGGACGATCTTGTTGAGCCCGGACCATTTGAGCGCGCCGAGACCGGCATGGGCGAAGACCGCACCCATGATTCCCCCGATGATGGCATGGGATGACGAGGAGGGGAGACCGTAGTACCAGGTGACCAGATCCCAGATAATGGCGCCGACGATACCGGCCAGAACCACCATCTGGGTAACGTTGTCCTTGTCGACAATCCCCTTGCCGATGGTGGAGGCCACCTTGGTGGAGATCATGGCGCCGGCAAAGTTGAGCACGGCGGCCATGATGATGGCGGACTTGACCGACAGCGCCCGCGTCGAAACGCAGGTGGCAATGGCATTGGCCGTATCGTGAAACCCGTTGATGTAGTCGAAGAGAAGCGCCGCCACGATAACCAGGCAGAGCATGACCAAAGCAGCGTCAAGCATTCTTCACCACCACGCTTTCCAGAATGTTCGCCGCGTCTTCACACTTGTCGGTGGCCTTCTCCAGGGTCTCGAAGATCTCCTTCCACTTGATCAGTTGGATCGGGTCCTTCTCCTCGTCGAACAGGCGGCTGATGGCCTCGCGCGAAACCCGGTCGGCCTCGTTCTCCAGGGCGTTGATCTCCACGCACGCCGCGAAGATCTGTTCGTTGGTTCTCTTGCCCAGCATGGCGACCGCCTTGTCCACAGCGTGGCAGGACTGGAGGATGATGAAGCCGAGAGACTTGGCCTCGGGCGCGATGGACTCGACGTTGTACATGATCACCCGCTGGGCAGAAGCGTCGATCAGGTCGAGGATATCGTCCAGCTTTGATGCCAGGGAGTAGATGTCCTCTCGGTCGAGCGGCGTAACAAAGGTCTTGTTGAGTTTCTGGATGATCTGGTGGGTAATGGAGTCACCCTTGTGCTCCACATCCTTGATCCGGCGCTGGCTCTCCGCCGGGTTCTCGAAGTTATCGAGCATGTCCTTGAGCAGTTGCGCACCCTCGATAATATTGGTGGTCATCTCTTTGAACAGTTGGAAAAATTTTTCTTCCTTGGGGATCAATCCGAACATGTATGCCTCCGCGCGGCGCTGTCGTGCATAAAATATAAAACCTGTTATTGATAGCATAAAAACGGTCATTTTCCCACAGAAAAGTCACGCAACCGTAACGAACGCGTAACCGTATTGCCTGAGCGGTTGCCTTTGGCGGCGTCTTGCGGTAACCTCCAGCCAGACCCGAAAGGAGATACTAGATGAATCTGCTCCACGCCACCGTACTCGGCGCCTTGCAGGGATTTACCGAGGTGCTTCCCATCAGCAGTTCCGCCCACCTGATCCTGGTCCCCTGGTTCTTTAAATGGCCCGAATCGGGGCTGACCTTTGACGTGGCCCTGCACCTGGGGACCTTTATCGCCCTGGCAGCCTATTTCCGCCAGGATATCGTTGAGTTGGTGACCGCCTTCTTCGCGGCACTGTCCACCCGGTCGCTGGACACGCCTGCCAAGCGATTGCCGTTTCTGATCATCGCCGCCACCGTGCCCGCGGCCATTGTGGGGAAGTCGTTCGAGCACCTGTTCGAAGAGATGTTCCGGGCAAAGCCGCTGTTGATTGCCTTGTTCATGATCGTGTTCGGCCTGGTTCTGGGGGTGGTAGATCGGGTTGGACGCAAGCGGGACGGTATGGGTGACCTGCAACCGCGCAGCGCCATAATTATCGGCCTGTTTCAGTGCCTGGCCCTGATCCCCGGCGTGTCCCGCTCGGGTATCACCATTACCGCCGGGCTGATGCTCGGCTTTACCCGCGAGTCGGCGGCCCGCTTTTCCTTCCTGATGTCGCTCCCGATCGTGGCCGGCGCGGCCCTGCTTAAATCCCTGCACCTTGTCAAGCATGGCATCCCGGCCGGGGAAGCCATGCCCATGCTGGTGGGCATAGTTGTATCGGCGGTTACCGGCTACATCAGCGTGGTCTTCCTGTTGCGCTTCGTACAGAAGCGGAGCCTTGCGCCGTTCGTCTGGTACCGTGTGATCGTCGGCGGGGTCGCGATTGCGGCCATTATGGCGGGGTACGCTGGGTAACGCTCCCACTCAGACAGACGCCTTCAACCGAAATATCAGTTCTCTCACTCGCTCTCTCTGTTTGCTAAAGCTCACAGAGGCTCAGAGGACATCGAAAAATATAAAGGTTTTTTCTCCGTGAGCTCTGTGTGCTCTGTGAGAGATGGTTTCAGGTGGATTGGACTCCAGAGAGGAGGACACATGGGCGGCGGAATCCGGGAGTGGCCCGAGGACGAACGGCCACGGGAGAAGATGTTCAAACGGGGCGCGGCAAGCCTGAGCGACGCCGAACTGCTGGCGCTGATCATCCGCAGCGGCGATCCGACAACCGGGCAGAGCGCCATCGACCTGGGCCGCAAATTGATCAGCCACTTCAACGGCAACCTGCGGGAACTGGCCGGCGCCGACATCGCGGAAATCACCTCCATCAAGGGGATGGGGCTGGCCAAGGCAACCGGTATCAAGGCCGCCTTCACGCTGGCCGGCCGCTTCCAGGGGAGAAGGCTCGAAAACCTCGACCGCTTCACCTCCCCCCGCCAGGTCTTCGATTACTTCCACCACGAATTCCGCGACGCCCGCAAGGAATACTTCCTGGCCCTGCTCCTGGACGGCAAGAACCGCATCACCCGCCGGGTGCAGATCTCGGAAGGCTCCCTCAACCAGAGCCTTGTCCATCCCCGCGAGGTCTTCAGCCCGGCGGTCAAGGAGTCGGCGGCCGCCGTGATCCTGGTCCACAACCACCCCACCGGGGACCCGGCCCCCAGTTCCGAGGACATCGCCATCACCCGCCGCCTGCGCGAGGCTGGAGAACTCATGGGGATCCGGGTGCTCGATCACATCATCGTCGGCGACGGGGAATACCTGAGTTTCGTGGAGCGGGGACTGCTGTAGATGCTCAACCTCATTCACAGACCAGACCCTAAAGGTTTACAAAACCTTTAGGGTCTATTACGTACCCTCCCAATAAAGGTCGTATTTATGGCTCAACCATTGCCGCATGACACCATTCAACCCGCCAGAAGCCGCTTGCGGTACGACATCGCCCTGCTTGCGGGGCTCATTCCCGTCGCCCTGGCAACGTACCTTTGCATCGGCCATCTGGACACCACGATTTCACTGGCTGTCAGGCGCTACCTTTTCGTCAGCAAGGCTTGGTCCCGGCATACCTCCTCAATCCCCGACGCCCTGCTCATCCTGGTCGTATTCATTACGGTCGGCGCCTATGTACGGTACAGGCACAAGATATCCCGCAACGAGATCGATATTGCCGCCTTTACCTATAAAATGCTTGCCATCACCGCACCCGCCTCCTTCATCGCAAAATCGATCACGAAGTACGCCTTCGGCAGGGTCACTACCCGGGAGTGGCTGCTCGCACCCAATGAGTACGGCTTCCACTGGTTCAGCGGAGAGGATCGCTATACCGGGTTTCCTTCCGGCCACATGGCGGTCTTTGCGGCCCTGATCGCCGTTTTGTGGCGTCTTCACCCTCGCTACCGCCCGGCATATCTGGCTTTTCTGCTGCTTTTGGCGCTGGCTTTGATCGCAACCAATTACCATTTTCTCAGCGATGTGATCGCCGGAACGTATCTGGGGCTTCTGGTCGAGGCATTCACCTGTTGCCTGATGTGCCGGGATGGCCGTTTTCAAACGCTTCCAAAGGCATCGCACGGAGAGCATACTTAGCCGTTACGTCACCGAGACGGTGTCTAGGGCGATGTAATGGCAGCGAAAGAGGGATAGCAATGAGCGAGACGTTCAACGGTTTTTCGCCCCGGGCACTTGCCTTCTTCGAGGCGCTTGCCGCCAACAACAGCAAACCCTGGTTCGAGGCCCACCGGGATGACTACGAAGAATTCCTGCTGGAGCCGCTCAAGGCGCTGGTCAGCGACCTTTCCGGGCCGATGCTTGCAGTCGACCCCGAGCTGATCACCATCCCGGCCGTGGACAAGACCATCTCCCGCATCTACCGCGACATCCGTTTCTCCCGCAATAAATCCCCGTACAAGACCTGCCTCTGGATCACCTTCAAGCGCCGGAGCCCGGACTGGAAAGAGTCACCCTGCTTTTTCTTCGAGATCAAGGCTGACGGCTACCGCTACGGCATGGGTTTTTACAGCGCCTCCAGGAAAACCATGGACAACCTGCGGCGGCTCATCGAAATCAAACCGGCCGAATTCAAGCGGACCGTTTCCTGTCTCGGGAAGCAGGCGCCCTTTACGCTGGAGGGCGAACGCTACAAACGCCCGTTGAATCCGGCCCTGCCGGATGATCTGCAACAGTGGCACCAGCGCAGGAACATCTATCTGGTCTGCAACCGGCAGGCGGACGGGCGGTTGTTCACACGGGGGATATGTGACGATCTGCGGGAGGGGTTTTCGCTGCTAGGGCCGGTGTATGAGCTGTTCTGGCGGGTTCGGGGATGATTCGATTCCTTTCCCTCATGTGTATCCTGTTCTGCGCGGCACCCCTTCACGCCGGGACCGGCTCTGAAGCCGCATGGCTCAAGGAGATACCCCTTCACAAGGCGATCCGGATCGGCACCGGCAGGCATGTGGTGATCGAGGTTTCCGACCCGGACTGCCGCTTCAGCCGCCGGATGGCCGGCTACTGGAACCTGCGGAAGGATGTCACCCGTTATATCTTCCTGGTGGCCCTGAAGGGGCACCCCGAAGCACCGCAAAAGGGGCGGTATATCCTCTGTGCCGCAGACCAGGCGACCGCGTACCAAAAGGTTTTTGCCGGCGAGCTCGACTTTGACGAGAAGGTATTGGACCAACCGTGTGACGATAAGGGCCTTCTGGAGCAGCACCGGGAGATAGCGACACACCTGGGCGTCATCGGCACGCCGACCTACTTCATCAAAGGGGTTAAGGTCAGGGGTGCCCGGGTGGGAGAGATAGAGCGGCTTTTGGGCGGGGAAAAGATTCCTTTTGATGCCGGTGACCCTGAATGATACCGGATATCCGGGCGGGCTGGATACCCAAAGGCTCTCCCATCGACACGCGGATCGCCATTCCGCCGCGGGTGGATATGCCCGTCATCCGTTCTGCCCCTTGTTGCCGGCTTCTACGGGCAGGTCAACCTGCAGGTCATTCGCAAACAATATAACCGCCGCGGATATACCCAGGGTGATGCTGCCAACCGTGAACGCCAGGGGCTTCCCATGCCATAGGCCGCCAAACCACTGCATGAATTCACTGACAAGCACATTCAGCTTTCCGCCATAGAGTTCCAGATCGTGCAGATACCTTCTTGAATCCTCGGGATCCAGACCCAACGGGCTGCTCGGAGCATTTCCGGCCGTCAGATAGATCAAGACGGCACTGCCCAAACCGACCAGCAGGATAGCAGCGGCAATAAGATAAAGGCGTGTCTGTTGATCATGGCGTTTCTCTTTCACGACCTGTTTCCTTTCGTGCCGCCTGGATGCAGCAATCAGGGCAATGGCGGAATATGTTCTCATGGACAACATCCTTCTTGTCGGATTGTGAGGTTCTGTTTCTTATAAGACGGGCAATCCGGGAAAATGGTTACATCGCGGGGCATATGAATTCATCCTTGACGGAGATGCAGGGCTGTATTACCTACTCGTATATGGCCCGAAGCCGAAGAGGCGTACGGGAAGCTGTCGGACAGGGAATCGATCCGCCCAGAGGGAGGCAACAATGGATAACACATCAACAACGCGTTGCGCCTGGGTAGGCAACGACCCGCTCTACCGGGCATACCACGACCGGGAATGGGGCGTGCCGGTCCACGACGACCGGCTCCTGTTCGAATTCCTGACCCTGGAGGGGGCCCAGGCCGGGCTCTCCTGGATCACCATCCTGCGCAAGCGGGAAGCCTACCGTGCCGCATTTGCCGGGTTCGATCCCGAACAGGTGGCCCGCTTTGACGAGTCGAACGTTGCGGAACTGCTGGCCAACCCCGGCATTGTCCGCAACCGCCTCAAGGTGGAATCGACCATAACCAATGCCCGCGCCTTCCTGAAGGTACAAGAAGAGTTCGGTTCTTTCGACGCCTACCAGTGGCGTTTTGTGGACAACGAGCCGATCCGGAACAGTTGGAAAAGTATTGCCGAGGTACCGGCCTTCACGCCGGTATCGGACGCCCTGAGCCGGGACCTGAAAAGGCGCGGGTTCCGCTTCGTGGGCACGACCATCTGTTACGCCCATATGCAGGCCATCGGCATGGTCAATGATCATACAATGGATTGTTTTCGCTGGAGGGATTTGGGCGGCGGTGCGTGAGGGACGGCAGGGGCGGGGTCCCGCCGCTAAACGTTGAGGCTGACCCAGGACTTGGGCGAGTTGATGTTATTCGATGCCGTATGCAGGAACTTATCCTGTTGCCGCTTTCGTTTGAGCGCCTCGACAACCGACCGCAGAAGAATCCTTGCCTCCTCGACGCTGTCCTTGAGCTGTCGATCCTCGCTCTTGCCGGCCTGGTTGGGGGTGGCGCCTGAAACCGCCGGCGTGGCAGGGGTGGTGGTGATATCGCCAGCCGATTGGCGGCCGGCGGCTGCCGGCGGCGCGGCTGCGGAAGCGTTCTGGCCCGATGACGAGTCCTGCCCGCCACCCTGTTCAGGCGTTGCCGTCCCTCCGTCCACCGCGCTTGACAAGCCACCGCCGCCATCTCCCAGTGTCGCCAACTGGGCGGCAATCTGCTTGATTTCCGCGGCCAAGCTCTTCGTCGACCTGGGGTTCAGAAAGGCCAGCATCTGTTTCAGCAATCTCAGGCGTTCGCGCAACATCTGGGCCTTTTCGAGCCGCGCCTGCCGTTCCGTCGTCTTCTTGTCGGGCAACTGTTTCACGAGATCCCGTGATGCAATCAAATCTTTCATCTGCCGTTCGGTTAAAGCGAAAGAAGCGTCTGAGGCCTTGCCGCCAGGGTTCTGAGCGTTTGCGGTTACCCACGTTGTTGTCGTGCTGCCTATGTCCATGATTCACCGCTCCGGCATGATCCCTGCTATTTAACCTATCGTCAGATTCGCCGGAGACTTGATTATTTGTCCTTCCTCGGCACCACCACGATGCCCGACTCGGTGACGGTATAGCCTCTTTTCCGGTCTTCCTCAAGATCGTACCCGATAACCGTCCCGTCCGGGATCACCACGTTCTTGTCGATGATGGCCTTCTTGATCTTGGCATGCCGGCCGACGGTGACGTTCTCGAACAGGATCGAATCCTCCACCAGGCTGTAGCTGTTGACCTTGCTGAGCGGCCCGATGATCGATCTCCTGACCGTGCCGCCGCTGGTGATGCAGCCGGCGCAAACGTACGAATCGATGTTCTGGCCCCGGCGGTCGTCGTCGTCGAAGACCGTCTTGGCCGGCGGATAATTGCCCTGGTTGGTGAGAATGGGCCATTTGTAGTTGTAGAGATTGAGCTGCGGCGACACATGGATCAGGTCCATGTTGGCCGCGTAGTAGGAGTCGATGGTGCCCACGTCCTTCCAGTAGCCCCGTTCCTCGGCCTTCATGCCGGGGATCAGGTTGTCGTTGAAATTGTAGGCAAAGACCCGGTCGCCCTTTTCCAGCATCATGGGAATGACGTGCTTGCCGAAATCCAGGTCCTCGTGAAGCTTCTTTCCCTCCAGAAGCACCTCGATCAGTTTCTTGGTGGGAAAGATGTAATTGCCCATGGAGGCGAAACAGGTCTCCCTGCCCGGTATCGTTTCCGGGTTGTCCGGCTTTTCCGCGAACGCGGTCACCCGGAAATCGTCGTCCACGGAAAAGACGCCGAAGCGCCTTGCCTCCTCCACCGGCACCTCAAGGGAGGCAATGGTGATATCGGCCCGGTTCATGCGGTGGTAGTTGATCATCTGGCTGATGTCCATCTTGTAGATGTGGTCGCCGCCGAACACAGCCACGTAATCCGCGTCCGAGGATTCCACGAACCGCAGGTACTGCAGGATCGCGTCGGCGGTCCCCTTGAACCACTCCTCGCTTTCGCTGCTGGTCTCCGGCGAGATGGCGACGTAGAACTCCCCCAGGCCGGTCCATTTGCCCCACGATTCCCTGATGTGCTTGATCAGCGAGTATGCCCGGTACTGTGTCAAGATGTAGACCTTCTTGATGCCCGAGTTGAACAGGTTGGAGAGGACAAAGTCGATGATCTTGTATTTGCCGCCAAAAGCGACGCCCGGCTTTGCCCTTCTCACCGTCAGCGGACTGAGCCGCTCCCCCTTGCCTCCGGCCAGCACCATTGCTATCGTGTTCCTGCCGACATTATCCGAGTACATGCGGTTTCTCCTTTGGGATGGGCTGGGGAGCCTTGATTCACAATACGTGCGAGAGAACATCCAAGGGATGGCGACAAAAAAAGCCGCCCGGCCAGCGGTCTGCTGACGTGAGCGGCTTTTTTGCCGAATCTATGGGGTTTCTCCTGAAACCATGCCGTGTATCCCCATGCTGATGAAATCATAATGAGCGGCTCATAAATTACGCCGGATGGGTCGTGCTGTCAAGAAGCGGAATGACCGGGCCGCGACAACAGACGTTATCCCCTGAACTCCTTGCGATAGCGGGCTGGCGATGTTTTCAGGGCGCGGGAAAAATGCTTGCGCAGCGAAACCTCGGAACCGAAACCGGCCTGTTGCGCAACCTGGTCGATGGACGCCGAACCGGTTTCCAGCAGCCTTTGAGCCAGGCACAGGCGCTGATTCAGCAGCCAGGCGCCGACCGTGACGCCGGTTGCCTGGCGGAACCGCCGGGTAAAGGTGCGGCGGCTCATGAATGCCTTCTCCGCCAGGGAGTCCAGGGAGTGGGACAATTCGGGATTTTGCTGAATCCATTCCATAACCTCCGAAAAACGGTCAATAACCGGTGTTTCCCGCAGCGGCTCGATATACTGAGCCTGCCCTCCCTGGCGGTGCGGCGGCACCACCATGCGCCGGGCCACGCGACTGGCGATCTCGGCCCCGTGCATCCTGCGCAGAATGTGCAGGCAGCAATCAATGCCGGCGGCTCCGCCTGCCGAAGTGATGATATCCCCATCATCCACGTACAACACCTCGCGGTTCACCCGTATCAGCGGGTAGCGCTCCGCCAGGTCGCCGGCGCACATCCAGTGTGTGGTGGCGGGGCGGCCATCCAACAGCCCTGCCGCGGCCAGCACATAACTCCCCAGACATAATCCGACAATCAGGGCGCCCCGGCCATGGGCCGCGCGCAACGCTTCGAGCATGGGTTCGGGCGGCTGTTCGCTCGGGTCCCGCCAACTGGGAACAATGATGATCCCGGCGCGTTCCAGCGGGCCCGCCCCCTGGAGTCCGGACAGGGCGAATCCTGCGCTGGTGCTCAGCGCCCGTTTTTCAAAGGCGCAGATATCGACCTTGAAGGGGGGCACGCCGGAATCACTGCGGTCCTCCCCGAACACCGCGCAGGGTACCGAAAGGTGAAACAGGCTTATCCTGTCGAAAACGAGTACGGCAATTGAGTCGGTCTGCATAGCCCCTCCCGTTGAATGGCCTGATTATATCAAAAAATGTCAATCGGGCCACTAGTTATTTGTCGGCCCAGGATGGATACTCGAATCCGTGACGCCGGAATGCCGCAGTGGCCGGAAGTGCCGGGGCCGGAACGCCGCCATGCCGAAACAAGCCGCTCACTCCGCTGGTCCTCCGCCGGGTTGACGGTAATCTCCAGAAATGCAACGGGAGAGGCCTTCCGGACAAGCGGAGGCATGGAGGCGTTACGGATTCGGGGGATACTCACGATCACAACGTTCATCGAAGAGGAGGTGCAGGTATGATCAGCCTGAGAGAACTCAGTGATTCCGATGTGGCACTGATTCGGCAATGGCCGGCCTATCCGGGCGATATGGAGCAGATGGATTATGCGCTACGGGAAGACGGATGGCTGGACGAGTTGCGGGCCAAAGAAGGTGTTGCCGTCTATGCCGCTACGGATGGTGACGAACTGATTGGATTTACCATCCTGGCCGGGACCGGCGCGCTGGAAGCCGAGTTCCGCATCGCCTTGCGGGCTGACAAGACCGGCTTGGGGCTTGGGGAAACCATTTCTTCCCTGACCCTGCAAAAAGGATTTGAAGGGAGGGGGCTGTCGCGAATTCGCCTGATCGTCCGAAAGAATAACACCAGGGGTATCAGTCTGTACCGGCGGTTGGGATTTGTCGAGTGCGGCGAGTGCCGGAAAGAGATCCGGGGGGCATGGGTGGAGTTTTTGAAGATGGATATCGAAAAAGAAAAGGAAAAAACCATGTCAAACAGTATGCGCAGGGCCTTGATTGTAATAGATGTGCAGAACGACTATATCGGCGGCAATCTGCCGATCGAGTTTCCACCGGTCGAGCAGTCACTGGCCAACATCGGCCGGGCCATGGATGCCGCCAAGGGCGCGGGAGTGCCGGTGGTGGTCGTGCAGAACATCCTGCCGGAAGGGATGCCGATCATGGCCAGGGGGACCCACGGTGCGGAGCTGCACGAAAGCATCGTGGAGCGGGGCTGGGATCACTACGTGCTGAAGGACCAGCCCAGCTCCTTTGCCGGCACCGGGCTGGAGGAGTGGCTGCGGGCCAACGGGATCGGCACCATTACCGTGGCCGGCTACATGACCCATAACTGCGACATGTCCACCGTGGTGCAGGGGGTGCACCTGGGATTCACGGTAGAGCTGCTCTCCGATGCCACCGGCTCTCTCCCCTATGCCAATCGGGCCGGCAACGCAACGGCCGAGGAGATCCACCGGGTGATGACCGTGGTGATGCACGCCCGGTTCGCAACGGTCATGACCACCGACGAGTGGCTGAGCGCACTCACCGGCGGGGTAACGCCGGGGCAGGACAACATCTACCGTTCCAACCAGCGGGCACGTAGGGGCGGGAAGTAGCGGCACACCGCTTCCCCTTGCCCAACCATGGCAAAACTCGTATGATGACACGTGTCGTTCCTGGTAAAATCTGTTGATACGGGAGTCTCCATGTTTTTGATCGATGTACGGTATGTAGTGCCGCTGGAAGAAGTGGATGCTGCCTTGGAAGGACATGTGGCCTTCCTGAAGGAGAACTACGCCAAAGGTATCTTTGTGCTGTCGGGCCGCAAGATTCCCCGCACCGGTGGCGTGATCCTGGCCCGTAACGTGAGCAGGGAGGAGTTGGACGCCGTCATTGCCGCAGATCCCTTCAAGCAGCGGGGTCTTGCCACCTACGAGATCACCGAGTTCGTGGCCGGCATGACCGCTGCCGATGTGGCGGTGCTCAGGGAAGGGTAGTCCGGTAAGAAAGGGGCCTGTGCATGCTGAAAGAACTGCGCCGCAAGGAGCGGGCGCTGACAACAGAAGAGGCGCTGGAACTGCTGGGCCGGGGAGAGTACGGTGTGCTCTCGACCATTTCCGAGGATGGGGCGCCCTACGGCGTTCCCGTCAACTATTGTGTCGATGGCGGCCGTGTCTATTTCCATTGCGCCGTGGAAGGGCACAAGCTGGAGAATATCGCCGGTGACAACCGGGTATCGTTCTGCGTTGTGGGGGAGACCGAGGTACTGCCGGACCAGTTTGCCACCCGCTACGAAAGCGTTATTGTTTCCGGCCATGCGGAAGAGCTCTTTGACGCGGAGAAGCAGCGCGCCCTGGAGGGGCTGGTGACGAAGTATTCGAGCCGCTTCATGCCGGAAGGCATGCGCTACATCGAGGCAAAAGCGGGACGCACCAGGGTGTTCAGGTTCGCTATCGAGGAGATCTCCGGCAAGGCGCGGAGATAAGCCGGTTATTACGTATTTTCAGTTTACTTTTTTAAGGAGGCTGCACATGAAAAAGAGGTTTCTGCTGTCCGCCGCAGTGATGATGACCCTGCTGTTCGCCCAGTCAGCGTTTGCCGGGCTGACGAAGATCAGCGACAACGTCTGGTCCTATGTGGGCGTGAAAGACGGCTCGCCCCGAAACAGCTTTGCCGCCAATGCCGGGATCGTGATCGGCAGGGACGGGGTGCTGGTGATCGACACCCTGATCTCGGCCAAGGAAGGGCAGCGCTTTATCGCCGACATCCGCAAGGTGACCGACAAACCGATAAAATACGTGGTGGATACCCACTATCACCTGGATCACGCCTTTGGCAACGCCGAGTTCGCCAAGCTGGGAGCAACCATCATCTCCCAGGTCAATGACCGCAAAAACCTGGCGGAACAGGGTGAGGGGACCATCAAAAACGCGAAGAACTATGGCCTGACCGCCGACGATATGGCCGGCACCACCATCGCCCTGCCAACCCTGACCTTTACGGACCGCATGACCATCGACCTGGGGGGTGAAACCGTGGAACTGATCTACGTGGCCCCCTCCCACACATCGGGGAGCATCCTGGTGCACCTGCCGCGCCACAAGCTGCTCTTCTCCGGCGACGTCATCTTCACCGACTTCCATCCCTATCAGGCCGAAGGCAATCTGGACGGCTGGATCAAGACCCTGGACTTCATCCTCGCCATGGACGTAACCGCCATCGTGCCTGGCCACGGCCCGCTCTCCACGAAAAAGGATGCCCGGGAGATGAAGGCATATCTCCTGGCGTTCGACACGATGGCGCGAGAGATGGCGGCACAGGGAAAGGATGCGGAGACGATCAGTGCTGCGCTGAAGAAGGCGTTGCCTGTCAGGGCTCAGGGGGAGTGGATGATCCCCTACAACGTCAAGGCAAAGTATCTGCACGGGAAGTGATGGATAGCAGGGCCGGATTCGGAGCGGGACATCGGCCTTGATGCCCTGCCGTAATCACAAGGGGACGCCACGATGGCGTCCCCTTTCATTTTTTTCGGGAACCTTTGTGCCGCTCCGGCGTATAGTTATTTGTAACAACAGATCAGCGGAGAGTGGATGGACGACCAGATCATCATCAAACGCGTGCAGGGCGGAGACGTGGATGCCTATGCCCTGCTCGTCCAAAAGCACCACCGCAACCTGCTGGCGTTCATCTGCCGGATCGTCAGGGACCCGCACCTGGCAGAGGATATCGGCCAGGAGGTGTTCCTGAATGTGTACAAGGAGCTGCCGCGCTTCGATCCCGACCGGGGCACCCCGTTTGCGGCTTGGCTTTACATCGTTGCCCGTAACCAGTGCATCAGCGAGTTGCGCAGACGTGGACGGCCGGAGTCGGTTTCCGATGACTTCCTTCACCTGGTTGCCGACAGCCGGGAGACGGCCGAGGCGGCCCTGATCAGGCAGGAAGAGATGGAGGCGCTGAAAGCCACCGTGCAGGAGCTTCCCGAACCGTTCCGTTCCACCATCATCATGAGCCTGAAGGGGGCCACGCTGGATGAAATCGCCCGAAAATGCGGCGTGCCGCACGCCACGGTAAAGACCAGGCTGTTTCGGGCCAAGGAAAAACTCATGCTCTTGCTGAAAGGGCATTATGGAGGTGCCGGCCATGAACGTGGAATATAAACCTTCCCCCGATTTTGTTGCGCAGGTCATGGCGCGGGTCCATGCCTTTGAGGCCCAAAAACGCTCCCTGGTTGAACAGGTTATCTGGTCCAGGCCGGTGCGCTATGCCCTGGCGGGCGGCGGGACCATCTTCGGCATACTCAAGGCCATGCCGGCCTTTTGATACCGCCCACCCATCATTGACAGAAAGGAACCATCGCATGTCCGAAGCAACCGCAGCCGTACCGGAGAACCCGATCATCGGAAAAGAAAAATCAAAGATCCGGGAATATGCCGAATCCATTGCCTGGGCGCTCGTCCTGGCCTTTATCATCAGATCCTGCATCGTGCAGGCCTTCGAGATCCCCTCCGGCTCCATGGAGGATACCCTGCTCGTCGGCGATCACCTGTTCGTGAACAAGTTTATCTACGGCATCAAGATCCCGTTCATTGACAAGCGGATACTGAAGCTCCGCGACCCGCAACGGGGCGACGTAATGGTGTTCGAATACCCGGAAGACCGCTCCAAGGATTTCATCAAACGGGTGATCGGCGTGCCGGGGGACGAGATCCAGGTGCGGGACAAGCAGGTGTATGTGAACGGTGCGCTCTACCGGAACCCGCACGAGGTCCACAAGGAAGCGAACCTGTTGCCCCGTGAGCAAGGCCCGCGCGACAATTTCGGCCCGGTCCGGGTGCCGGCAAAATCCTATTTCATGATGGGGGACAACCGGGATCGTTCCTATGACAGCCGTTTCTGGGGCTTTGTGCCGGAGAGCGACATTGTGGGCAAGGCGCTCGTCAAGTACTGGTCGTGGGATAAGGATTCGTGGCGGGTGCGCTGGGACAGGATCGGGAGGTTGATCGAATAGGGAAGATGAATCCCGACTTGCTTGATGCAAAATGGTCTTCCAATATCTCCAGAACTTCGAACTGGCCGAAACGAAAGCTCCGGCAATCCTGGTACAACCGGCACCAGTCTCCGGACCGCGTTCCGGCGGCCGATTTTGGGTAGAACTTTCCGCCATGATTGTGTATTTTGCCGGATGCTGAAGCTCGCCATCACCCTGCTGGAGAACGATCTATGACCGTCGGCCGGGCCCTGTTGAAAACCCTGATACATGCGGCCGCCATGATGACGCTTGCCATCGGCCTTGCCGTTTCAGTGCCGCTCTGTGCAACGGCCACCCCCGTCCCTCGCCTCGATACCGGCGATGCCCCGGCCGCGCTCCTGGCCTTCGACATCAGCCCGGACGGCCGCTACCTGGTGTTCAGTCAGCAATTTCCCCCTCCCCGGCAGGGGGCAAACCCCGTCTACCACCTGCATATCTTTGATCTGCACACCCTCGTCATGCGGACCCTGGCCACCAACGCCGCCGGCTCCACCCGTATCCGTTTTGAGACCAACGACCGTTTTGCCTTTCTCCGGACCGGGACTGCGGGCGTTTCCCTGATGGACGTTTCCGGCACGGAGTTGCACCGCTTCCCTGAAGGCGAATACCACAGCTTTTGCAACGGCGTCCGCTTCATGGGAAGCGGCTCCCAGGTAGACCTGCTGACCCCTGCCCACGAACCGATCCGCACCGTGTCGGGAAAAGGGGGGTTCGAGGACGCGGTCTGTTCCGCCGACCGCCTGCTGCTGATCTTCAAGCAGGAGGCCCAACTCAGGGACCTCCGCACCCAGGAGCCGATCTGCAGCATCCCGGCGCTGCGGGGCAGCATCACCAGCTATACGCAGGGGGCTCTGCTGGGGGGAAACCGGTTGGCGCTTCTCGATCACTGGTCCGGGGTATCCCTCTTCGACGCCTGCAAGCAGACCCAAACCCTGACGGCCTCCACCATGGTCATGGCCTCCGGGCCGCACCTGTTTTTGGGACATGCCGGCGTCATGGGTGCGGGACGAAACCAGGGGCCCCACACCAGGGAGACGGGGATTCGGGAGTATGATCCGAATGGGCGGCACCTGGGCGACATCCCGTATCCCGACAGCATCCGTCAGATGCGGTTCGTGGCGGAGCGGCCCGACATCCTGGTGCTGCTCTCGCAGGAAGGCACCATCCGCTTTCTCAATGTGCGGACCGGCCGTGGCCTCACCCTCACCATTCGCCGGGAACCGGGCCACTGGCTGCTTGCCGGCGATGACGGCGCCTATCACGCCTCCCCCGGAAGCGCCCCATACCTCTACTTCACCCAAGGAACCCGGATCATCCCCGCAGGCCCGCCGGCAGCCTCCCGCAACCTGTACCGCAATTTTATCGGAGCGCACCCATGAGGCGGCTCTGCACCGTTATCCTCCTGCTTGCTCCCCTCTGCTTCCTCGCACCCGTGAGCCGCGCCGAAATGGTCTTTCCCGGGTATAGCGGTTCCGCTCACCGGCTGGCAGCGCCGGTCTTTTCGCCCGACAATATGACCCTCGCCATTGCCGCTGATTACGAGATCCACCTGCGCCGTCGGCCCACCTTTGAAATCGTCCGGCGCATCCCCATGCCGAACGGCCGCATCACGGCGTTGGCCTACACCGGCGACGGCCTGCTCCTTGCCGGCGATATGAACGGCGCGCTGGCCTGCTTTCCTTCCGATGCAAGCGCACCCTCCCAGGTCCTGGCCCTGGACTTTCCCGTGGAGGCGCTGGCCGTCTCCCCCACGGGCCGCTATATCGCGGCTTCGGGAAAGATGGGTGAGGCCGCGCGGGTATCAGTATTGGACGGAACGACCCGGAAGCCGCTGTTCCATATCGACGAAACCCGCCTGGATCAGATGATCTTCGTGGACGACTCTCATCTGGTGGGGATCGTGGGCGGAGTCACGGACCGGATAGTGCTGATCGACCTGGAAAAGCGCCGTGTGCTGCACAAGCGAGACATTCCCAACGGCCTGTACGGTCTGGCCTGCAACCGGCGCGAGGGGATCGTGTATGCCGGCAGCTCACCGCGTTTGTTGCTGCTGGATGGGGCCACCCTGCGGGAGATAGCCTCCTTCCAGGATGCGGTCAGGCCATCCCCGGTCAGGGCGGTGGCCTGGCATGAACAGAGCGGGCTGCTGGTCACGGCGGAGAACGAGGGGATGCTTTCGGTGCGGGACAGGGAGACCGGAGCAATCCGCCACCGTCTCTACGGGCACCTGCACGAGACCGAACATCTGGCCATTTCTCCCGACGGCTCGGTCATTGCGTCCTTGACCAGCAATGGAGGCGATCTGCGGCTGTGGACGGCCAGCGACTTCAAGCCGCTGATCCAGCCTAGCCGAGCGGCGGGTGCAGGAGAAGTCCTCTCTCTGCACAAACAGGAGAAGAATACACCCGTCATGCGCTGGAAAAAACGGAGCGACACCCTGACCCTGCGGCTGGCCAATGAAAAAAAGGGACGTTCGGTGACGACCGCCGTGGGGGGGGTCGAGGCCGCGGCAGCGGATGAAAACCTGTTCTGCGTGGGCGGCACCCTGACCCGCGCAAAAAATGAACGGACCGACGCGATCGAGCTGCGGGACAGCCGGAGCCTTGAACTGCTGCTGGCCCGCAGCATAGTCCACAAGGGGCGCGATGCCCATAACGCACGCCTTATCTCCATGACCTGCACCGGCCGGGAAACCGTCATGCTCCTCACCGGCAACGACCTGACCGTCTTCGGGAAGGATCCTGCCCGCGACGTGGTGATTCCGCAACGAGGCAGCATACCGCTGGTTGCCATGGCCCTGTCGCCCGATGGCGGACGATTGGTGCTGGCGGACCGGACGGCTGTGCTGCGGGTCTTCCGCACCGTCGATTACTCCCTGGAGCAGATGCTCTTCACCCCCCATTCATTCCCCTTTCCCCGCCAGGTGGGGATCGACGGCCGAGGGGGGGTGGATGCGCTGCTGGAGGATGGCAGCCTTTTCCACTGGAGCCTCAAACAATGACCGGAGAGACGCCATGATCCGACTCCTTACCTTTCTGCTGTTCCTGCTGCTGCCGCTCGTCCCCGCCTGGGGCGCTCCGGCGGCCGCGCCGGAGCGCCCCCTGTTTCCCCTGTGGCCGGAAGGCCGCATCTCCCTGAAGGGTGAGGAGGTGCGGCGGCTCTACCGCGAGCTGATCCAGCCGCTCAACCGGAAGGCGGCGCCCCGCTTCGGCAACCCCGGCCAATGCCGGACGGGAGAGATGGACCCGGCCTGGCTGGATGGCCAGCAGCGGCTGCTCAACAGCTACCGTGCCCTGGCCGGGGCGCCGGAAATCCGTTTTACGGCGGAACTCAACGCCAAGGCGGCTCTGGGCGCCTTGATCACCGCTGCCGGCCGTTGGCCCGTGCACCATCCCACTCCCGACGCCCCTTGTTACACCCCCGAGGGGGCCAAGGCTACCGCAACATCGTCCCTGGCCTATGGCGGCATCCACACCTCCATCAACGACTGGATCGACGACAACGGCGTCACCGGGGTGGGGCACCGGCTCCCCACCCTGCATCCGGGCGAGCGGACCATGGGCATCGGCGCGGTGGGGGGTGGCATGGCGCTGCTCTACCCGCGGTCCTATGCCCAGACAGACCAATCCCACATCGCCCTCTGGCCGCCGGCCGGATATGTGCCGGCCCCCTTTGCCTTCAGTTATCCCTCCTTCACCTTTTCCCTCACCCCGCACCTGGCGCCGCCCCACACCCTGGACCTGCGCAAGGCCCAGGCCCGGGTCACCATCAATGGCTGGCCGCGTCCGGTGACGACCTATGCGGCTCGCCCTTCCGGTTCCTTCCTGTTCGAGGTCTCCTACGGCGACAAGACCCCGCTCAAGCGGGAACTGTCGGTCAACGGGGTGGTGCTGGATGTGGTCATTGGCCCGGTCACAGTGAATGGCCGGCCAGCCGAGATCCGCTACCGTACCATCTACTTCGATCCGGAGCTGGGCAGGCTGCCTACCGCTCCCATGGTCGAACCGGGGTTTTATCCGCTTTCCGCTACTCAGGAGGATTGACCGGCACGACGCGAGGCGGCACATCATAAAGTCAGGACATATAGTGTCAATCTTGATAGCATACAAATATGCACGTGAACCCATATGAAAAAAGGTGACGGCGGTAACAGGATGAAGAAGGAAAAGAACTCGACTATCATCGCGCGGCAGGACCATGGCATCTCCCGCAAACTCATGAGCCCGAATGCCTTGCGCATTCTCTACCGCCTGAAGGATAACGGCTTTGTCGGTTATCTCGTCGGCGGCTGTGTGCGCGACCTGCTGCTCGGACGAGAGCCGAAGGATTTCGACGTGGTAACCAACGCCACCCCGAGCCAACTGAAGCGGATGTTCCGCAACTGCCGACTCATCGGGAGGCGGTTTCGCCTCGCTCACATCCACTTCCAGGATGAGGTCATCGAGGTGGCGACCTTTCGGTCCCAGGCTCCGGACGAGCCGGAGTCAGGGTCGATTGAGGCGAACGAGGCGGAGCACCCGCAGCGGAACCCGCGAATGCTGAAGGACGACGAAGGCATGATCCTGCGGGACAACGTCTACGGCACCCCTGAAGAGGATGCCTTGCGCCGCGATTTCACCGTCAACGCACTTTCCTACAATATCGCCGACTTCTCGATCATTGATTATGCCGATGGCCTCGCCGACCTCAACGCCGGCATCATCCGTACCATCGGCGACCCGGACGTCCGCTTTCAGGAAGACCCGGTGCGGATGCTGCGGGCGGTGCGGTTTGCCGCTCAGCTCGGCTTCACCATCGAGGAAAAAACCCGGAGGGCGCTGGCCGCCGCCGCTGACACCATTGTCAGGGCGGCGCCGGCGCGTCTCTACGAGGAGATGCTCAAACTTCTCCTCTCGGGGGAGGGGGCAACGTGCTATGATCTCCTCCGCCAGACCGGGCTCTTCGCAGCGCTATTCCCGGTTTTCTCGGACTGGCTCGCCGCCGAAAGCGAAGGTTTCCCCCACGTCAGGTTCGGGGAGATGCTCGCCTACGTCGATTCCCGCGTGCAGCAGGGGGACAAGGTCTCGCCGCCGCTTCTCCTGGCGCTTCTTTTCGGCGAGTACATCGACGGGAAGGCAAAGCGCTTCCGCCAACAGGGTGGCCCGTGGCAGCAGAGCATCAATGCCGCGGTTGCGGAGTTCATGGGCGAAATCTGCGCGATTGTCCTGGTCACGAACCGCGTCGGACTCGGCCTCCGTGACATCATTGCCCAGCAGACGCGCCTGAAAAAGATTCCCGGCCGTCGACCGCAGGCGTTTATCGAGCGCCATGATTTCAACGACATCATCGAATACTGCCGGATCACCTGCGGCGACAAAAAGGATGTAGCCAAGCAGCTCGACTGGTGGGCGGCTCAGGCAACGCAGCAGGAGCCGGTGCCGCCACCGTCCGGACTCACCGCAGAAAGCGAGGCGCCGCAACGGAAGAGAAAGAGACGTCCTCGGCGGCGAAAACCAAGCGTGGCAAACAGGCAGGAGAACCGCGACATGAAATAATCGGCCTCGACAGCAGCATCGGGGCGGAATCACAACGAGTTGAAAGGACGAAACATGGATATCGCACTCAAGTATGGATGCAATCCCCACCAAAAACCGGCTGGCCTTGTTGTCCCGGAGAAATCCGGTTTTCGGATTCTGAACGGCACGCCGAGCTACATCAACATCCTCGATGCCCTCGGCGCATGGCAGTTGGCCCGCGAACTCCGGATTGCCACCGGCAAGCCGGGCGCGGCCTCGTTCAAGCACACCAGCCCGGCCGGAGCCGCAGTTTCCGGCCCTCTCTCGGACACGTACCGGGCATCGCAATTCCTGGCAGCGGCTGACCTTTCGCCGGTTGCCTCGGCCTACGTCCGGGCCAGGGGCGGGGACCGTATGTGTTCCTTTGGCGACGTGGCTGCGGTCAGCGATGTGGTGGACGTATCCCTGGCCAACGTTCTGAAAAGCGAGGTGTCGGACCTTATCATCGCACCCGGATTCGAGCCGGCTGCCCTGGAGATCCTCAAGGCCAAGAAGCAGGGACAGTACCTGATCATGCAGATCGATCCGGCGTATGAGGCTCCGGAGACCGAGTCGCGCGAGCTCTTCGGCTTCGGGCTCCGCCAGGGGCGGAATACGGCGCTGGTCTCGAAGGAGTTGTTCGGCACCATGGTGACATCCGGCAGACCGGTTCCGCCCGAGGTGCTGGAGACGCTCATCGTGGCCACGGTTGCCCTGAAATACACCCAATCCAACTCCGTATGCCTTGCCTGGGAAGGGCAGGTCATCGGCATGGGCGCCGGCCAGCAGTCCAGGGTTCACTGCACCCGCCTCGCGTGCGACAAGGGGGACAAATGGCTGTTGCAGCAGCATCCCAAGACGCTCGGCCTGGCATTCAGGGAAGGGTTGAAGAAGGTGGAAAAGGCGAACATCGTGGATCAGTTCCTACTCTGGGAGCAACTCTCCGAGCCCGAACGCAAGCAGATGCTCTCCGGCCTCGTGAGCGAGCCCGCTCCCATCAGCGCGCAGGAACGGATGGAATGGGTGCAGCGGTTTCAGGGTATCAGCCTGTCGTCCGACGCCTACATCCCGTTCCGCGACAACATCGACCGTGCAAGCAGAAGCAACGTGCAGTACGTGGCCCACGCGGGCAGTTCCCTGCGCGATGAGGAGGTCACCGAAGCTGCGGAACAGTACGGCATGACCATGTTCCACACCGGGCTGCGCCTGTTCCTGCACTGACACAACGCCCGCAAATTGATTCAAAAGCCGCCAGGAATCGAGTTTCCTGGCGGCTTTTTTGATGACAATCCGTTCGGCCTGGCCGCAGCTCCGGTATTCATGGTACGTCACGCCTGGATACGAAGGGCGCATATGTCGGCTAAACGGCTCAGGCGCGGCGCAATTTACTTGACCATGCCGGGTTGCATCGCTATTTTAAATACATTTTAATCAGCAAATAGCCACGGAGAGCTGAATACATGTCGTCCCTTCACCGCCATAAGCCGGGAACCCTTTCTGTCCGGCATGTCTGTCTTGCGATGCTGCTCATGCTGCTGATGCAGGCGTCCGCCTCGGGCAACAACGATCCGGGCGTGCTGAAGCCTGGCCCAGACGCTACGGAGGTTCCCCATGATTCCGTTCCCGCCCGGCCGCATATCCAGCAGTTGTACGGCAAGGTCGCGATCGGACTGGCGTTGGTTCTCATCCCGGCAGCACTGGCGATCCGGTTTTTCAGGCTATCAACGGCACTCAAGCGCACCATTGCCGAAAGCGAGCGGATCAATTCCTCGCTGCGTCAGAGTGAAGCGCTCTATCGCTCCATCCTCAACGCCTCTCCCGAAGGCATTACCGTTACCGATATGGAAGGGCGCATACGCAAGGCGTCTCCCACCGCTTTGGCGATGTTCCGGATCGAACGGGAGGAGGATGCCCTTGGCCATTCGATTATCGAATATATTGTGCCCGAGGAACAGGGGCGGGTCATGACCAACATGGGGATGATGTTACAGGGGGCGGATACCGGTCCGAATGACTATCGTGCCATACGCGCCGATGGCAGCGTGTTCGATTTCGAGGTGAAAGGCGACTTTATACGCGGCGCAAACGGCCAGCCGTGCAGCATGGTGTTTATCGGCCGGGACGTGACCCATCGCAAACAGGCCAAGGAGGCGCTGGAGGAATCCAACCGTCTTCTGGCATCCTTGAGCATTACCGATGCGCTGACCGGCCTTGCCAACCGGCGGCGCTTTGACGCGGTGCTGGCCCACGAACATGCCCGGCATGCCCGCTCCGGGGCACAATTGTCCCTGATCATGCTGGACATCGACTATTTCAAGGCGTTCAACGACAGCTATGGACATGTGATCGGTGACGACTGTCTCCAGCGGATTGCCGGGGTAATCGCTGTCTGTGCGGCGCGGGCTGCCGATCTTCCGGCCCGTTATGGGGGGGAGGAATTTGCCTGCATCTTGCCGGAAACGGACCTGTCCGGGGCAATCGCCATTGCCGAAAAGATCCGGCTCGGGATCATGGCGCTCGCCATCCCCCACGACTCTTCCGGTATAGCCGACCTGGCCACCGCCAGCATCGGCGTTGTCACGATTACGTGCAATGCCGACAAGCCCGCGGCGGACATTGTTGTCCTGGCCGACCAGATGCTCTACAAGGCCAAGTCACTCGGTCGCAACCGGATTGAATCCGATGCCTCGGACATCGGCGGGAAATTGATGGGAGAAGCTCGGCAGGGCATCACTCCGGACGCTTCCGGCACGTGAGATTGTTTCGACCGTGATATCCAACTGAGCCAGCAGAGCCTGCGCGGCCCAAAATCCCGCGTTGGCCGGAATGGAGATCACCCCAGCCTGTCAGAAAGCAGTTGCCCGCCCACGCCAATGTTGTCCCGTTCCAGTTCGTTGATCAGGACGATGAACTTGTCCTTCGGGATTCCGGTGATCTCGCTGGCGTCGCGGGTCAGGGTCTCCACCAATTGTGCCTTCTTCTCCCGTGTCAGTGCAGCCATATCAAGGGTTATTACCGGCATGGTTTTTCTCCTTTTCTATCTAATGACTACCTGCCGTCGCTACGCACGGCGCGATGGCAGGGAATTACGAAAACCCGTTGCACCCCGTCTCTTACTTTTGAATCCGGTGCTGTTCCCGTTCGCCGCGGAAGTGCAGGAATGCCAGGACCAGCGATGCCGCTTGAAGAATGGCGCAAAAGTAGAACGGCGCGCCGATGCGCCAATCGCCGCGCGGCAGATGGGAAACCACCGCCAGCAGAGGTGCGCCGCACAAGGGGGCCACCACCGCCATCAGGCTGTTCAGGGAGTTCACCGCGCCCAGGATCTGTCCCTGGTTGTGGGATTCTGCCGCGCCGGAGATGATGCTTTGCAGGGATGCGGTAACCGTGTAGCCGAGCACGTTCAGGAAGATCACCGCGTACATCATCCACCCCTGGCTGGCCGCGCCCCACAGCACGTGGGCCAGCACCGACGATACCAGCCCGGCAACAACCAGGCGGCGCGGAGAGACGTGCTTCAGGATGCGCCCGAGCAGAAAGCCCTGCACGATCAGCGACATGATGCCGACCGCAGCAAGGGACCAGCCGTTTTCCCGTGGCCCCCAGCCGAACTTGAAGGTGGTGTACAACACCCACGTGGTGAACAGCACGTATTGGGCAAGCCCGCTCAACGCAACCACGGCGGCCAATCGGCCGACACCGCTCAGCCTGCCCAGCGTACGCAGCGACACGAGCGGGTTTGCCGCCCCCCAGTGAAATGGCCGACGACGCTCGACCGGAAGCGACTCGGGCAGTACGTAATAGCCGTAGAGCCAGTTGAGCATGGCAAAGCCGCCGGCAACGAAAAAGGGGAGTTGTAACGTAATCGCGCCCAGCAGGCCGCCCAATACCGGGCCGATGATGAAACCGAGCCCGAACATGGCGCCCAGCATGCCGAAACGCCTGGCCCGCTCTTCGGGAGGGGTAATATCCGCCACATAGGCGTTGGCTACGGCCGCGTTGGCCTGAAGCGCCCCGCCCACCAGCCGCACCGCGATCAGCATCCAGAGCGCCGTGGCGAGTCCGGTTGCAAAAAAATTGAGGCCGAGCCCGCAAAAACCGAGCAGGAGCAAGGGGCGGCGGCCATAAGCATCGGACAACGCGCCCAGGACCGGAGATCCGAAGAAGTTCGCGATCCCGAAGGCAAACACCACCACACCATACCAGAAAGCCTGGTCCGCCTGAGAACCGGTGAAACCGCCGACCAGCGACGGCAGCACGGGTATGATCAAGCCGATGGACACCATGTCGATCAGCACGGTCAGCATGATGAACGGCATGGCCGCCGTGCGGTCCCGGCGGGACGAGAACAGTTTAAAATTTGTCACGGTTTGATCAGCCCCATGGCGCGCTGGAACCCCTTTTCACTATTGTAACCCCGCTCCCCGAACGGTTGCAGTTTTTCCAGCCATTGCAGTTCCAACGCGGAGAGAAGCCGCTCGATACTGTCCCCGGGCTCCGGCTTGCCCAAAACAGCGAGCACGGAAAACTCGAAACTGTCGGCACCGTAGTGAGTCAGATCCTTCTGAAGCTCTCTGCTGAAGACGATCCTCCCCATGCGAAGCTGAAACAGCCTGCTGTTGCGCGTCCCCTCCAGGTTCTGGCTGCTGCCGACATAGATCCTGCCGTTTGACCTGTTCCGGATCTGGTAAATCCCCATGTCCGGGGCGCTCTGCTTGCAGATCCGCTTGATTGCCGCCCGATCCGTCTTCGTAGCCATCTTCCGTGAACCTTTTCCGGCCTGCGACGGCAAAGCCTGTTGCAAGGCCAGTTCGCCAGCTTTTCGTTCCCGCCAATAGGTCGAGCCTTCCCTGAGCACAAGCCCTTCATCGACCAGCAGGCGCCGGATGGTGCAGTAATCGTCGAACAGCGGCATGATGAGCGCCGTCACCTCCTGCTCACTGTACTGCCGCCCCGGCTCGAACCGCATGGCGAACTGCTCCAGCACGATCAGCCGTTTCTTGTGCTGCGCCGGCAGCTTTTCAAGCCTGCCATGGCGAAAAAACGCATCCAGCACCTTGCTGCGGTACTCCTCCATACGCCCGTCCTGAAGCTCCTTGCCAACCGGATGCATCGAAACCAATTCCCGCAGGGTGGTGTCGAACACCTCGTCGTTTGCCTGGAACATCACGTAATACTGTTCCTTGTGGCTGTTGACAAGGCCGGCCAGTTCCAGTTTTTTCAGGTGGAATGATACGGTCGATGGGGCCAGGGCGTGGCGCTTGGCGATCTCCTCCACGTACTGTGATCGTTCCAGCAGTGAATTGATAATGGCCAGACGCGATGGATCCGCAAGGGCCTTCATGATGGAAATGCTTTGGTCGATTTTCATACAGCGACTCCTGATTCGATGTCAATCGAATCAAAAATAGCCGGACAGCCAAGCCATTGTCAATCTATTTTTATATGTGTCGAATTATTTTTGTACTCCGGGAGTTGTGTTGCCCATCGACTTACCGTCTTTGAATAAAATCCATGATAAGGCGATTGACAACCTCCGGCTGTTCCTGGTGCACGAAATGACCGGCGGATGGGATGATATGCCGCTCAAAGCAGTTGCTGAACGAACTCTCCATTCCTTCCGTGGTGTCCACGCCAAGGCAACCGTCGTCGGCGCCATGCAGGTGCATTGCCGGGACCGGGACCGGATCGCCCAGGCGTTTCCGGATATCGGCAAGTTCCGGCCGCAGGAGAGCCGGATTGAACTGGGAACGATAATACCCCAGGGCTGCCTTTAGCACGGCAGGGTTACGGAACGCCGCCTTGATCTCATCCATGACTCCTTGCGGGCAGTGCCAGCCGGGCGACCACTCCTGCCACAACTGCTCTATAAAAGCAAAATCGTTGTGCGCTATCGCCATTTCAGCCATCGGCAACTGGAAAAAGTACATGTACCACGAGCGCCGCTGCTGGACCGGATTGGTCAACAGCGCCTGACGGAAATTTCCCGGGGGCGGGATTGACATGCCGATAATCCCGGCAATTTTCTCCGGTGCAAGCAGTGCTGCGCCACGTACCGCGGCAGCGCCCCAATCGTGGCCGATAAGGATTGCCGGCTCTTTTGCCAGGTGATCGATCAACGCCACCAGATCCTGGATAAGAATGGCGAGTTCAAACGGGCCGTCGGAGGGGGTATGCGCGCAGTAGCCGTGCAGATAGGGAGCGACAACCCGGTAGCCGTTTCCCGCCAGCAGGGGGATCTGGTGGCGAAACGAGACCGGCAGGTCGGGAAAACCGTGCATGGCTATGACAAGCGGGCCATCACCGGCTTCCAGCGCATGAACGACACGGCCATTGGCCTGTATGGCGCATGCCCTGGGCGTAATATCCTCGTTTTTTCCTGAATCGTTCGTTGTCATTTTTCCGCCTCCTCTCGTGGGGTATATCGATTAAACGCGGAAGTCGGCGAAAGGTTACCCACCTATCAGGAAAAAAGTGCCCACCTCTTATTTTTTATGCCATCCCTGAGTTGCTGCGCATAGGATTCGTCGGCGGATTCCTGATACATGCCCTGGTAGACGGTGCGCAACGCCAGCAGTTCGCTGATCTCCTCCCTGACCTGCACGGCCATCGGCGGCGGTGACGGGGCCGCTGGCCGCTGTGCGATCCACCCTTGCGCCAGGCCGAAGCGAACCCACTGTTTGCAGGAGCAAGGGCTTGATTTGTTGATCAGTTGACACCGGTCATTCATGTAACCGAACCATCGTTTCTTTGCCCGATGCAGGGTCGTTTTTACCGCGCCGACGGAGCACTCCAGTATTTCAGCGACAAGTTTGTGCGGCAAATTAAGGGTAATCGCCAGGCAAAACACCTTGCGTTGTTCGGGCGAAAAGCATTCCGTCAGGCTGTGCAGGCATTTGATTCTGATCTGATGGGCGAGCAGTTCTGTTTCCGGGTTGCTGGCGGGATTCGGGTCAAGGATCTCTTCAAGCCGGAGGCCATAATCCTCGGTAAGCGCCTGGGCGGGAAACTTGGTCCGCCGCCGCAGATAATCGTTGGCGATATTCAGGGCAATCCGGTAGATCCAGGTGGAAAAGGCGCATTCTCCGTTGAAATCATGGTAGGAGCGGAAAGCCCGAAAAAAGGCCTCCTGGGTGACCTCTTCGGCGTCATGGGCATTGCCGGTCATGCCCAGGGCCAGCCGGTAGAGCATTTCCTTGTTGTCGCGATACAGCCGGTCAAAAAGTTCAGTACGATCGTCCGTCGATTGTGGCATCCCGACACCTCAAAGTTATTCGAGTGTGACAGCTAATGCGGAGTTGTTTCCCAAATCTGCAAGCTTACAGCTTTTCCGGATCTGACAGGTCATCCCGGCTTTACCCACGCAGGAGGCAGTGGCTTGCACCACTGCCTCGATACGCGGCGAGTACCAAGTTCCTCTGCGACGCTAATTATGCAAAGCGCGCCGCCATGCGACGCTGCATCTCCTCCGCCGATACATCCTCAACATGCGTGGCCAGGTTCCATATGTTGCCGAACCGGTCTTTCACCGCAGCCAAGCGATCACCCCAGAACTGGTCGGCCGGCTCCATCGTGGACGTTGCCCCCGCCTCCAGGGCACGCTTGTAGACGGCATCCATGTCCTCCAGATACAGATAGAATGCGCCCGGCATCGGTACGCAATCTCCTCCCATCGGCTCGCCCAGCATGATGGTGGAGTCACCGATTATCACCTCGGCATGGGCGAGGGCGCCATTGGGCATCATGATCCGTTCTTTTTCACGGGCATTGAACGCCATCTTCAGGAATTCTATCAACTCCACGGCGCCTCGGACTGTCAAAAATGAGGTTACAGTGTGGTATCCTTCGGGAATCGGTTTCACGCTCATCTTCGTTTCTCCTTTGAGGTTGGTATGTCGAGCCTCAGCTCCAACCCCACATTAGCCGTCACCCGTGTCAGCCTCTGTCAGTAGTGTGAATGGACTCACCATCAACCGTTACCCGGAATCGCGCATGCCGATAACGCTTTGCAGATAGTGCGCAATGCTGATGCCGTCCGTAGGCGTGAACTTTTCTTCCAACAGTTCCAGCGCCTCGAAACGGTCGAATCGGAAGTTTCGGTAGGCCCGGCGCAGTTCACACCAAGCCAACAAGGTCCATTTTCCGGTCCAGCCGACTATCCCCAGCGGCCACACGGTTCGTTCGGTCTTCTCCTGTTTCTCGTCCAGATAGACCGCGCGGACCTTGTGCCGTTGCTCGCAGGCCCGACGCAGTTTGCCGTGCACCTCGCGCAGCCCGTCGTCGCTTTCAAGTATTGGTATCCGGTACGGTTGCTGTTCCGCATGCCGTTGCAAAGGCTCTGTCAGAATGGACCTTATCTTCAGTTCCGCACTGCGCGCTCCCTGCGCCAGGTCATGATCGGTAAACGCCTGCGCCATGCGACTCCCCACGATCAACGCCTGCAATTCGTCGGGGGTGAAGATAAGTGGCGGCAGGTGGTTGCCGGGACGGATCATATATCCCACCCCCGGTTCTCCTTCTACCGGTACGCCGGAAAGGGCGAGAGACTGAACATCCCGGTATACGGTACGTACCGAAACACCCATGGCTTCAGCAATCGCCTCTGCCGTCATGGCGGTGCGCCGGGAGCGGAGCAGCAACACCAGTTGAAACAGTCGTTCGGCCTTGTTCATTTCATCTCCTGATCAAAACTACCACTTCCCATAATGGACAAATTCGCTCAGCGGCTTGCGGGCCGGACCGCTCTTGGCATCGCCGGAGGGATAGCCGAGCGGAAACAACCCGACAACCCGGATATGGGGTGGTATTGCCAGCAGTTCTTTAAGCTGTCCTTCATCGAACACCCCGACAAAGACGCTGCCAAGCCCCTGATCATGGGCCGCCAGCATCAGGTTTTGCGTGGCAATCCCCATATCCGCCATATAATACTGTTCCCCGTTAAGCTCGCCCGACTGCTGCGGGTCGGCACAGGCCACAATCACGACCGGCGCCTGGGCCAAAGCCTTCTGGGCCGGGTTGGTCTTGTACCCGTAAGTGGCAAAGAATGCTTCCACGAAGGAAAGCTCGCTGATCTTGGCACGCGCCGCCGGGTCCTGCACGACCACCAGGCTCCAGCACTGCTTGTTCGACCATGAAGGGGCCTGTTGCACCGCTTCCAGCACCGCCTGGAGCTTTTCCGGCTCCACGGGCTGGTCCGAATATCTTCGAATGCTCCTGCGTGTCCTGATCGCTTCCAATGTTTCCATAACATGCCTCCGATGCAGTTGGATAACCCAATTAAACCGTCCATAAAATATGGCTACATGCCGTATCCATTGATTCTACGTTATACGATCTTTGTCCTTCCCCACCCGCAGCAGCAGTTCAGGTAGGCTGATCATCGTAACCTTTCTCTGTCCCGCCTGTCCGAGCGAGGTTAAACACCCATTGCAGGGACTGAGTATCGTGTCCACGCCCATCTCCACGGCATGGTCGATGAGTTCATCAGCGGAATTCTTACAGCACCGGTTGTTGGGGATATCCACGATCCGCAGCCCATCGATCTCACCCAACCGCTTGCGATACCGGCTCCAGTCAACCGCATTTGCCGGGTAGGCGCTTTTTGCAAACGTGTGGCACCCTTCGAAATAGCCGATGCTGGTCGGTGCAATGGCGAGTGTTCGTTGTTCCAGGTGGTCGAAAATCAGGTCCGGCAGGTACACGTGATTGTCAAGCGCGTTCGGAAAATCGGTCCTGGCCGCATAGGCGCATCCCGTGCAGCAGTAAGCCAGCCGGGTCGCCCCCTTTTGGCGCGCCAGTTCGTCGTTCTGCAGGTTGAACTCCGTGCTCGCGGCAACGGCAGCGTCGCGCTCCGCGCCACGTTTCATCATACTGAACGGCACACCGCAGCACTGCTCCTGGTCAAGGTACGTGTAATCCACATCGAGCAGATCCAGTACGCGCAGGTAGTCGCGCACCAGAAACGGGTCGGCGAACGGCCGGTAGCAGCCGAACAGGATGCAGTTCTCGGCCTGCGCCTTTGGCGGCGCAATGCCGAGCGCCGCGAACAGCCGTGTACGCAGCACCGGGGTTGCAGCTTGACTGCCGAACCGCCTGATCGTGTCAAGCTGCTCGTCCACGCTGCGGCCACAGGACAAGGCTTCGGCGCCTGCCTGCCAGACTGACAGCGAACTCGGTTTTGTCATGGTTATCTCCTAAGGATAAACTCGATACTTTTTCAGGCTTCGGCCCGCACCTTCATGGCCCGGTTCATCTCTTCAAAACCCCTCCGCGTATCCCGGTCAAGACTGCCTTTAAAGAGCGACACCAGGACCCCGCTGAAACGCTCGCTCTGCCGGAACCGTACCCGCCCGGCGGCTATCGGCTCGATCTCAAAGCAATGTTCGCCGTCAAATATGCCGGGGAAAAGGAAATGTCCGAGCCAGCGCAGTTCCCGCCCGGCATCCGCTGCCAGGACCGTTGGGCGGAAGGTCATGCCCTTGGCGCCACTCGGCTGAATCCGCACCTCAAGACGTGCGCCTCGCACAAGTTCTCCGTGATGGACCGGATAAACGGGTTCCACTCGGGATAGCGTGCGAAATCCGTAAGGATCGACCAGACCCGCTCAGCCGCCGCATTGATCTCTATTTCTGTTTGCAACTGATGGGTAGCCATAAAGCTCTTTTCAATTCATTGCTGCCTACTCGCCCACTTTTCCGGCAAGCCTGGCTCCCAATTCATACGCCTTCTGGCAATCCTGGGGGAACACCTCCTGGCGCCGTTGGGCCTTGTGGACCGGATCGAAGCTTTCTATCGCAACCTTTGAATAATCATCTACTTGGCAGGTGTCAAAGCAGCAAAGAGACTCGGCCTTCCCGAGCAGAAGCTGCGTATAACGTTCGTTGCCGTTAAAGATGTACTCATAACCGAACGCCTTGCTCTGTTCTTCCGTGACATTCATGGCGTAAATGAAACCGGCGGAGATTTTTTTCGGGAACAGGGTACCGTAGGGCACGGTATAGGTCAGATATGGGAACAGCAGACGTTCCAGAAAGGAGCGCGTCTCGCCGGTTACCGATCCGAAATAGATCGGCGAGCCAATGACCAGGGCGTCAGCATCCGCAATCCTTTTCAGAACCGGCGTCAAACCGTCTTGCAAGGCGCAGGCACCGTAACTCTTGCCCCCTTTGGTCTTGCAGGCAAGACAGCTCACGCACCCCTTGAAATCCAGGTCATACAGATGGACAAGCTCCGTCTCGGCCCCTTGCGCTGCGGCGCCTTCCAGGGCCTTAGTCAAGAGCGTTGCCGTGTTCCATTGTTTCCTCGGGCTGCCGTTGATACCGATGACAGTCATGTGTGTATCTCCTCTCTTGGGTCGTTTGGGCTGAATACCGTCAAACAGAGGTGGCTTCTGCAACAGGATTGTCCGATATGTGTGGCACGGAACCGCTCAACATGGCGAGGCGTTCGGCAAGCCGCTGTCGCCGTTCGGCCAGGCGCTCGATCATTTCGTCAAGCTCGCGCAGTTTAGCCATGTGTATGACAGCACAATGCCGCGGATCGGTGTTCCCGCTTTCCAGGCAGGGCAAAAACTCGCGGATTTGCCGCGTGCCGAAACCGCATGCCAGCAGGTCCCTGATCCATTGCACCCTGTCCACTGCGTGGGAAGGGTAGTCGCGGTAGCCGTTGGGAAGCCGTTGTGATTTAATCAGCCCCTGAGACTCGTAGTGCCGCACGGCGCGAACACTCACACCGGTTTTTGACGCCAACTCACCTATTCTCATTGCATTCACCCGGCGACAACATACAACATTGACATTAATGGCAGGGTCAAGAGGGATTTTTAAGAATAATTCCCTTCGACTTCAGCACCTCCATCACGGCAGCCGGAAACAGGCTATGCGGACATCCATGAGGCCCTGGTCTTGAGCCGGATGCCATCCTCAAGGGTGGCCTGGCTCAGGCTGCCCGCCTCGGACTGGATGCAGATGAAGTACAGGTCCTCATCGCCTGCCCGCCAGGCCCGCTCCCCCTCTGGAGCAACCCGGACCAGGCTCCCCTCGCGGATCGGGAATTCCTCACCGTCCACGTAAAAGGTGCCGCTGCCACGCAGCACGATGTACAGCTCTTCGTTCTTCTTGTGGCTGTGGACAAACGGCATGCCCTTGCCGGCCGGCAAACAGTTGAGCGAGACCTCGCAGCCGGTCAGGCCGAGCTCCCCGCCGATGAAATACTTACCGTGAAATCCCATGAACTCACGAGTCGGAAGGGTTTCGAGCGGTCCGGTATGGTCGGCGGTAAAGTTTTTTCCCTGATGTGTCATGGCAATGTTGCCTCCTTTGATTAGTGAGATGCAATCTTATTTTTCCCGCTCCCGCTGATTTCTGCTTTCCAGCACGTCGACCATCGACAGTGGCCTCTGGCAGAGTCCTTCGTGAATGAACTTGCCCATTGCCGCTGCACTCTCCTCAGACAACGGTTCATGGGTGCCGCTCACGAACTCGATTTCCGGAAATTCGTCGTGCAGGATGCTCTGATATTTCTTTTTGAAGGGGCAGATATTTTCCAGGCAGTAAGCAAAGTGGATGGCGTCCACGCCGCTGGCAACAAGGGTTCGGACACGGCGTATGATCTTCTCGGGCGCAATCAGGGTTGGACAACCGGAACAACTGATGATGCCGACAACTTGGGCTCCGCCCTGTTCGGCGTAGCGGGCAAACGCCCCCTTGCCGACGTGGCTGTCCTCCAAGCAGCCGAATGACGAGCATGCCAGGTCGTTGGTCATGTTGGAACAGGTGATGATGCCGATGCGTGCCATGGTGATTCCTCCTTGGGGTGGGTGATAAGCTCATCCTGTGGGATGAAGCCGAATGTACAAAAAGTCGATCGACATTCATGCATACCGGTTGGTATGGTTTGGGCGAAAAAAATATAGCGTCAGGCCCGGAGCGCTTCCAGGTACAGCGAAATCCCCTCGAGGCAGGACCGGAGGATGGCGGACGACCGGGCGTTCTTGGCAAGGCCCCGGCAGCCGGACAAGGCCGCTATATAATACAGCGCCGCTCCATCCGGATCGATCCCGGTCCGCACGAGTCCCTTTTTCTGCCCCTCGGCCAGTGCCCCGGCAATGCCGGCGCGCCACGTCTCGTAGATCGCCGCCACCTTCAGGCGAAACGACTCGTCAAGACTCGACATCTCCTGGGCAAGATTATTAAGCGGACAGCCCAACTCAACATCTTCCGGCGTCAAGCCCTCGATGGCACCACGTGTGACGTCCATAAGACATCCAAGGGGGTCGGCGCACCCTCGAAGCGGCTCAATCCAACGCTTGATGATCACGTTTTCGATAGCGTCCAGCAAGGCAAGACCAAGGGCGCCCTTGTTGGGAAAATGATGATACAGCGCACCCTTCGTGAGCTCGGTGCATGCCAGTATGTCACTGAGGCTGGCAGCCTTGAAGCCTTTGCGGTGCACCACCTGGAATGCGGCCTTGAGAATAATGGATCTGGTGCGTTCTGGATCTTTCATACCGGCCAGTATGTATGTACCTCCCCCGCCTGTCAAGCAGATTGTTGCAGCGGCGTTGCTCCACCTGTTGCGTCAGCAAACCGGCCGCAACTCCCAAAGGCATTATTTTGAAGACCCTTTTGACATCGTTCACAAAGCCGTTATATATTTCTCTGACAACAAAAACGGCACATAAAGGAACAACCATGTCCCGCATCCAGTATCTGCCAGCCGACATTACCAGCCCCGAAGAGATCGTGGCAGCGGTCCGCGCCCGCCGTGGCGGGACACTGCTCAACCTTGACCGCATGCTGCTGCACAGCCCGCCATTCGCCAAGGGATGGAACGAATTCCTGCGGGAGGTGAGAACCGGCCTGAGCCTTTCGCCGAAGCTGCGGGAACTGGCCATGTGCGGCGTTGCGGTGCTGAACGGAGCGGAATACGAGTTTCTTCACCATGCGCCGGAGTTCGTAAAGGCCGGCGGGACGGCCGGTCAGGTCGAGGCGCTCCGCAATTTCGACGTTGCGGCCAATGATATTGCCCTCTTTGATGCCACCGAGCGTGCGGTGATCCGGCTCACCATTGAGATGACCCGCGCAGTGCAGGTAAGCGACGGCACCTTTGCCGACGTACGGGCCGCACTAGCCGACGATCAAGGCTTGGTTGAACTGGTGGGGGTAATAGCAGCGTACAACATGGTGTCGCGTTTTCTCGTTGCCCTGGAAGTGGAGCCGGAACAGGCACAACAATAAGAATCTGAAGGTCACGGGGGGTAAGAGATGGATCTGAATCTGAACAACAAGGTTGCGGTCATCACCGGAGCAAGCCGGGGGATTGGCCGCTCGATCACGCAATTGCTTTCAGTTGAAGGGATGCGTCTTGTGATCGCCGCACGTTCCGCTGACCTGTTGGAGGCTGTGGCATCCTCCTGCAACTCGGACGTCATCCCTGTCGCACTGGACCTGCGCAGCGAAGAAGCGCCACAAAGACTGATAAATATCGCGGTTGAAAGATTCGGCGGAATCGACGTTCTTGTAAATAACGCGGGCGCGACAAAGCGCGGTAATTTTCTCGAACTCAGCGAAGATGACTGGCACGACGGTTTTGCGCTCAAATTCTTCAGCACGGTCCGTTGCTCCCGTGCTGCCTGGCCCTATTTGCAAGCCAACAAGGGCTCCATTGTAAATATTGTCGGCGTTGGTGGTCGCACAGGGAGTGCAGAGTTTGCAATCGGGGGTTCCGTAAACGCGGCCCTGCTCAATTTGACCAAGGTTCTGGCTGATCGGGGAACAAAGGACGGGATTCGGGTGAACGCCATAAATCCGGGCGCTATCGCGACTGACCGGCTGCAAACCCGCATACGGCTGTTCGCAACCGAAAACAATATCTCCTTCACGGACGCGGCCGGGCAAATGGCTTCAAAACTCGGAATTGCACGTTTTGGTGAGCCGGACGAGATTGCCCGTGCCGTCGCCTTCCTGGCATCACCCGTTGCAGGCTACTGCCAGGGTTCCATATTTGATGTTGATGGCGGCCAGACCAGAACCCTGTAGGATGACAATGGTTGAGGCTTCCTATCCTTGAACCAGCCCCAGCGCCTCGTCCGAGGCCCGTTGCGCAGCGGCCACGCAGTCATTCAGACCGATGCCGCGGTAGGAGTTGCCGGTCAGGATCAGGCCCGGGTGGACCTTCAAGCGCTCGTCCAGCGCCGTCAGCCGCTTTCCATGCCCGACCGTGTACTGGGGAATGGCCTGCTCGTGGCGGAATATGCGCACAAAGGAAGGTTCGGCCGTAATCCCCATCACATCCTTCAGGTCATGCATCACCCGCGCTCGCACCTCATCGTCGGAGAGCCTGACATATTCGGGGAAACAGGCGCCGCCCATCATGCTGCGCAGCAACACCTTTCCCTCGGGAGCCCGGTTCTCGAACATGCTGGAATCCCACAGGGTGCCGAGGATGCTGCGCCCCTCCTTTTTCGGGATCAGGTAGCCGAAGCCATCCAGCGGGTGGCTGATCCGTTCCCGCTCGTAGCCGAAGCAGACCACGCTCATGGAGGCATAGGGGATCTGGCACAGCACGGAGGTCATGATGGGATCGAGACCATCCAGCATGCCCGCGGCGGCAAAGGCCGGGGAAGCGACAATGACTACATCGGCCTCGACATCGTGGCCATCCTCGCAACGCACCCGGTAGGGCGCGCTGTGGCTCTTTTCCACGGCAACCACGTGGCTGTGCGGCCTGACAATCGACCCCAGCGATGCGGCAAGCGCATCGGTCAGAAACTGGATCCCTTCGCGAAACGAGGTCAGCACCCCTCCCGGTCCTGCAGCGCTGGAGACGACCTTTCCCGCGGCAATATCCTTTTTTTTCTGTTTGGCAAGCAGGATCATGGCCCGGACCAGGCCGCCGTACTCCCGTTCCAGCTCGGCGATACGCGGAAAACAGGAGATCAGCGACATGGTCTCCGGGTCGCCGGCAAAGATGCCGGACACCATGGGGCTGATCAGCTTGTCCAACGCCTCCTTGCCCAACCGGCGGCGGCCGAAGTCCGCCAGGGTTTCGTCCACGTCTTGTGGCGCCGGGGAGATAAACGGTGTCGGCTCCAGTGCCAGGCGCAGCTTGCCCGGCCAGGAAATCAGCTTGCTCTTGAGGAAAGAAGATGCCCCTTCCGGCAGGCGGTGCAACTCACCGCCGGAAAAGATGAAGCGCTTGCGGGCGTTGTCGCTGCTGCGGTGCAACCGGTCCTTGACCCCAATCTCGCCGCAGAGGTCCAGGGTCTGGGGCTTGCTGTCCAGGAAGCCGTTAGGACCCCATTCGCACAGAAAGCCCTCTTCCTTGATGCTGCGGATCTTCCCCCCGGCACGCGGTTCCTTCTCCAGCAGGGCCAGTTCCAGTTCGCGCCCCGCTTTCTGGGCCTTGTCCCGCAACAGCCAGGCCGTTGCCAGACCGGATATGCCGCCACCGATGATGACTACCTTTTTCATGGAATTTTACCCCCGTTGGATGCCGTCGGTGAATACTACGACCACGTCCTGTCCCTGTCAAGACATACACCGCCGATCTGTTGACATGCTGACAAAGGCAGCTTACAGTGTGGATAGACAAGCGAAAGAAGGGGAGCGGCATATGGCACAAACGGATTATTACAAGGCCCTCGGGGTGGACAAAAAGGCCACCCAGGACGAGATAAAGAAGGCCTTTCGCAAATTGGCGGTCAAGTACCACCCGGACCGCAATCCGGGCGACAAGTCCGCAGAGGACAAGTTCAAGGAGATCAACGAGGCCTACGCCGTCCTGTCCGACCCGCAGAAGAAGGAGAAGTACGACACCTTCGGTTCCAACGGGTTCCATCAGCAGTACAGCCAGGAGGACATCTTCCGCAACTTTGACTTTGGCAATGTCTACAAGGATATGGGTGCGGGAGGCGGTGAAGATATCTTCTCGCGCCTGTTCGGCGGGGCCTTCGGGGGGAGGGGCGGTCGGGGCGGTTTCCGGCGCGGCCCGCAAAAAGGCGCCGACCTGGAGATGGAGACCGATGTCAGTTTTCGCGATGCCGCCCAGGGGGCCGAAAAACTGGTGGCGTTCCGGCGCAACGGCAAGCGGGAGGAACTCAAGGTAAAGATCCCGGCAGGCGTGGAGAACGGCAGCAAGGTGCGCATCGCCGGCAGGGGGGGCCAGGGCGAGGAAGGCGGTCCCGCGGGTGATCTGTACCTGCTCATTCGCGTGCTGCCCGACCCGGTTTTTACCCGTGACGGCGGCGATCTGCTTGTGGAACGCTCGATTCCCTTCAGTGCCGCCTGCCTGGGCACATCCCTGGATGTGCCAACCCTGGAGGGAGACAAGCGCATCAAGTTGCCGCCCGGCATCCAGCCAGGGACCAAGATCCGCCTGAAGGGGTTTGGTGTTAAGCCCGTTGGTTCCAACTACAAGGGAGATCTGTTCGTCAAGGTCAGCGTGCGCGTACCGGAAACGCTGAATGAGGGACAGAAGAAACTGGTGGAAGAATTGGCCGAAAACGGATTGTGATTCCGGGTTCAAAGGTCCCCTGACCTCTACGCGCCTTCGTGTCCATCCGTGCATGCACCGGGGCCGTGCTCCTCGTCCATCTTGTAGCAGGCATACTCCAGGCCCATATGGTGGATATCCTTCAGATACATCTTGATATGTATCAGGTGGACGACGATTATTCCCAGCATGATCCCAATAAACCAGAGTGCCATGTTCCCCATTGTTTCCTCCTGAAGATTATTCTTTTTCAAAGATTACGCTTACCACGAACCAGCTTTCGCCGGTGGCAAAGTGGAGCGATATGGTTTCATCCGGGTTACGCGCCGCGACCGTGTATTCCTTGCCGGTTATGACCGAAGGGGTGGAAAGCCGGATATCGGCCCCTCCCTTGGAAAGGTGCTGCTTGAAGGAGCCGGCGATCATATTCGCTATTTCTCCCAGGGCATCCCGAACATCCTCGTTGAACGCGGTTACTTCCTGCGCAAGCATTCCGGTTGTTATGCCCAGTGCCTGCTGCAACGGGGCGTGAATACTTACCAGACCGTTATAGGTGCCGGCAAGCCCTACCATGGCGGTCACACAGTTTTCAAACTGGGTCACGGTTTCGATCAACATCGGCAGATGGAGTACGTCCTCCATTTCGACCATGGTGCTGAAAACCTCCCGCACGTCGCCGGCCAGACGTTTGACCAATTCATCCTCCGTTAAGTCCGGAGGCAGGTTGGAAAGATTTAAAGCCATGATATTCTCCTTGTGAGTGCAACAGCCCAAACAAACCAAATCGTTGTAACCCTAACCCTGATAAACAGGATAAAATCATTTTCTGCCAGAAAAGCGCAGAAAACGATTTGTAACTTACTAACCTGTTCGCTATTTGCTGCAGATCGTCTCACGCCACGCGGTAAACCGCTTTATCCCGCTGTCCAGGCTGCCCGCCACCGAATCGATCTTTAACATATCAAGCCGCCCGACCATACGCGACTCTTCCTCGCTGAGAAGGTACCCTTCCGCCAGACAGGCCTCGATCAGGCTATCTTTTGCCCGGTTGCGAAAGATGTCGTCGGTAAGCAGACGGCCGAGAACTTTTTCCACGGATTCCTGTGTCATTGCGCTGAACCTCGCACGTGTCCTGTATGTGGACAGAATTGAACTTCTTACCCACGTATGCGGCAGGATACATGCCAAGACCGCAGTTATTGATATTTCAGTAGGTTAGATTCTGGAGGGGACAATGATTATCGCAGGGATGTCCCAAAGATGGACAAACGTCCCTTGATGGGACAGATGGGACACAAAAGACAGGACACGGGAGGGATAAAGGAATTCAACGGTGCGACAACAAACGGGGCGCCCGGCCATGGTCGGGCGCCCCGTTTGTGCTGCCGCAGAGCGTGCTCGTTACATCAGGATTTATGCATGGCATTCAGACTTGAGCCGTTCGAGAATTTCGACCAAGGCCGTCGAACAGGCGGTCATCTCGTCGCAGTACCCCTGCGCCTTTGCCTTGTCGCCGGCGTTAAAGGCCATGACGGCCTGTTTGCCCAACTCGTGGACCTTGGCGTGCGGTGCATCGATCTGCCGGAACAGGTTGGAGTGGCCACACTTTTGCTGCCCCATGCTCTGGTACCATTTGCCAAAGGCGCAGGTCTGGTGGCTCGGCAACCCGTTCGGATCGACCTGCCTGACACCGTCCAGATGGGCCTTGATCTTGCCTACAAACAGCATGTGGGCGCTCTTTGCGCGGTCGAGTATCAGGGTGGTCTCTTCGTTGATCCTGAACTTGCCCAGGATGGTCATGAGCTCTTCCGACATCCCCAGCAGATGATGGGATGCGCTGGTGGTTTCCCGAGTTCCGTTCGTGGTCTTTTGGGCGATTTCGGTAATCTGGATGATGTTTCCGGATATCTCCGTGGTGGTTGCCGTCTGTTCTTCGGCCGCGGTCGCAATCTGATTGATCTGCATGGTGACGGTGTTGATCTGGTCGGTGATCTTCCGTAACGCCTCGCCCGAACGGGCCGCATCGGCCGAGCCCGTTTCAACCTCACGAACCCCCTGCTCCATGGACTCGACGGCATTGCGCGTATCGTTCTGGATGGCCTTGATCATCTCGGAAATTTCCCGCGTGGCCCTGGTGGTCCGCTCGGCCAGGGCGCGCACCTCGTCGGCAACCACGGCAAAGCCGCGGCCCTGTTCGCCGGCACGTGCCGCCTCGATGGCAGCATTCAGGGCAAGAAGGTTGGTCTGGTCAGCAATATCCTGAATGGTAAAAGCGATGTCGCCGATCTGGTCCGAACGGCTGCCGAGGCTGGCAACCGTGGCCGCCGCGGCACGGACCCGTTCGGCGATACGGCTCATCCCCTCGACCGTCTGCTGGACAACGACCGAGCCATCAGCGGCGACACTGGTGGCCACGGAACCCCCTTCAGCCGCCTGCATGCAGTTGCGGGCGATATCGTTGGAAGTAGCCGACATCTCCTCGCTGGCCGTGGCAACGGCCGCTGCTTGGCTCGCCAAGCCGTCCGCCTCCCTGGTGATCATTTCTGACATGGCATGGACCCGGCTCGATCCGATTACGACCTGGATACTGTCCTTGATCACGTTTTTGACGATATCATGCAGTTTGCCGATGAACAGGTTCAGGTTGTTGCTCAAATTCCCCAGTTCGTCATTCCCTTTATAGTCAATCTGGTGGGTCAGGTCTCCTTCACCCTTCGCCAGATCGCCGATCAGGAGGTCCATCATTTTCAGCGGTTTCACGATACTGTTGGAAATCAGAAATCCAGCAAGAAGCTGCAAGCCGAGGCCGATCAGGCCGATGATCAGCATAAAGCCCATGGCCTTTTTCATGGCAGCGTCAAAGGCCGCGTCTCCCGCCTTGGCCGTCTGCGATTTCAATTCATACAGTTTGCGGGTGCTGATGCGAATAGCCTCCACGTCCTTGCCGATCTGGCGGCACATGTCCCGCATCTCCTGGGTAATATCCTGGTTCGCACCGAGGAGCGGCCGCAACTTTCCTTCATAGAGTGCAATGATCTGATCAAAGGATTTTCTGGCATCGGCGGCCAACTGCTTTTCCTCGGCAGTGGTTGCCCCCTTCGTCATTTCGTCCAACCTTTTGAAATTAGCCTCTTTCTTGCGCGCCCATTCCCGATCCGCGGTAGCCATATCCCTGACGAGAATGGCGTCGGCAACGGTCTGGTACTGGGTAAGCCCAGCCCGGCTGGCAAACGCAGTCACCTCGGAATCGAGGGCAAGCCTATTCCCCTGGTTCTGAAGTGTTGCGAAGTGTTTCATCGATAGCCACCCTATCATGACCAGCGCAACCACTATGACTGCCGCTAACGCAGTATTGATGATAAGCCTTGTTTTAATTGACATTTTTCACCCCATCGTGAAATTTACTCATTAAAATTAACTATACCAATGTCAGATGGATTGTTCAACACAGATGTATCCTGATTATATTAAAACTCCGGATTATAGAGTAATTGCAGGGAGGCGCTATCGGTAGAACATCTTGCGATTGACCTTGAGAAGATCGGCCGCCTTCGACTTGTTACCGCTGCAACGCTCAAGGGTAATGTCCAGCACCTGGCGGGTTACCGCTTCCAGGGAAATTTCATCGGCGCGGAAATCCAGGTGATAGGATATGGAGTCCGGAGCGGGCACGGCCGCATCGGCATATGGACCGGCCTGGCCGGCCTGAAATATGGAGAGGTGCTCCGGCCGTATCAATTCGCTGTCTGTCACGATGGTGGCGCGCTCCAGGCAGTTACGCAGTTCGCGCACGTTTCCGGGCCAGTCATAGGCCAAAAGCTCGGCCATGGCCTTCTGCGAGATACCGGGAAGCTTCTTCCCCTGATGATCACGCAGGTGATTGAGAAAGTGCTCCGTCAGGAACGGGATGTCCTCCCGCCGTTCCCTGAGCGGCGGTATGGTGATGGGAAACACATTGATACGGTGGAACAGGTCCTTGCGAAAACTGCCGGCGCTTACCAACTCCTCCAGGTTGTGGTTAGTGGCAACGATGACCCGGCATTCGGCGGCAACAGGGGTGTTCGAACCGACCTTCTCGAAGGTCCGTTCTTCCAGCACTCGCAGCAACTTGGCCTGCAATGCCAGCGGCATGTCGCCGATCTCGTCCAGCAGGATGGTCCCGCCACGCGCCACGCTGAATTTTCCCTCCCGTTCGTGGTCGGCACCGGTAAAGGCGCCCCGCACATGTCCGAACAGCTCACTCTCCAGCAACGTGTCGGGAATGGCGGCGCAATTGACCGCAACAAACCCCGCGGGCAAGCCTCCACCGGCAAAGTGGATGGCGCGGGAAAGCACCTCCTTGCCGCAACCGCTCTCGCCGTAGATTGCCACGGTGGTACGGGGTGACGCCGCAACGCGTGCGGCAAGCTCCAGGGCCTCGCGCATCCGGGCAGAGGTAGTGATGATATTCTGGAAGCTGAATTTTTCCCTGAGGTGGAGTTTGATGCTGTCGTTTTCGCTTCTGAGTCGCTGGTAATCAAGCGCGCGCTGCAGGGTAAAGCGCAGTTCGTCGGGATCGCAGTGTTTTTCCACATAATCGAATGCGCCGCGCCGCATCGCTTCCACGGCGCTGGTGATGCTGCCGTGGGCGGTCAGGACAATGAAAGGGATTTCGGGATGACATTCTCGAACCTGTTCCAGAAACGCCATGCCGTCAATCTTGGGCATGACCAGGTCGGACAGGATCAGGTCCACCGGCTGTTGTTCGATAACGGCGAGCGCTTCCGGGACATCGGCAGCCATGATCGGGGTAAAACCTGCATTGCCCAGTTGCTGTTCCAGGAGAAACCGGAAACTGGCCTGGTCATCAACGGCAAGAATGGTAGCCGATGTTGTCATAAGCCCTCGTAGAATGGCATCATCACATCAATAGACTCAAACCGATGCATCGAGCGGGATATACGTACAGCAACGTATCAATTGTACAGCAAAATATTAATTTGTTCCGTTAAATACAAGAAAAGAGTTTATCAATTCTTCAACAACCGGTACGACGCCCCCATCTCGGACAACAGTTCCCCGACCCCGGAGCAGTCGCCCTCGTGCGCCATACGTTCGATCTCTTCGGCCAGGCGGCTCAACGACTGGTCGCGCAACCCCTGGGCAACCCCCTTGGCAGCATGGGCCGCATCATGCAAGGCCTTTCGGTCGCCAGCCTCATAGGCCGCATTCATGGCCGCCAGTTGGGTGCCAAGATCGTTGCATACCATTGCGAAAAACGCTGCCAACCGCTGAGGACGGGTAACGAAACTCTTCAGGATGCGGTCAGAGAGCAGGTCCGCGGGACGGTCCGAAGCGTCCGTCACCACTACCGTATTCCCTCTTCCCGTCCCTGCCGAGTCGGAGAGAGCGGCGCCGCTGTTTCCGACCAGTGGGTCGGGCGGGGGATTCAATGGCTGCACAGGGGTATCTCCTTGCGGTGGGCTCCGATAACGGTAATCAGCATGTAGCACATTATGGGGGATTTCGCCAGAAGCTTATCGGACAAACAAGGCATGGAGGCATCACGGATTCAGGGACAGGCAGGATGCCGCACGGGACATGCTACTGACTTCACGTCGGGGGGTCTACCTCTATCCTGAACTCGGCGCCTTCCCCGGTGTTGCGGACCAGCAGTCGGCCATTCATAGTCTTCTCGATGATGTTCTTTGCCATGAACAGGCCGATCCCGGTCCCCTGGGGGCCTTTTGTGGTAAAGTGGGGATCGAAGATCTTGTCAACTATGTCAGCGGGGATACCGCCTGCGTTGTCGACTATGGTCACAACCACCGCGTTGTTTTCCACGAATATCCGCAACCTAATCCGGGCATCCTCGACAGCACGCTCCACAAAGGCATCCCGGGCATTCATGAGGATGTTCAAAAGGGCCTGGGAGTATTCGTTGGGATAGCCCATGATCTCCGGGTCACCCTCGGCGTCTGCGCTCATTTCGATCTGCTGATGTTTGAAACTCGCATTGACCAGGCACATGGCCTGCCTGATGGTTTCATTGACCTTGAAGGTGACCATTTCCTTGTCCGGTTTGAAGAAATTGCTGAAATCCTCGATGGTCCCCGACATGTGCCGGATCAGCGTCATGGCATCACGGGTGCTGGTGTCGAGCAGTTCCTTGCTGAAATCTCCCATGTCGTGGAATATCTTAAGGCGCTGAACGAGCATCCCCAGTGTGTTCAGCGGCTGCCGCCACTGGTGGGCGATATTGCTGATCATCTCGCCCATGGCCGCCTGGCGGCTTTGCTGGATCATGATGCGTTCCTTTTCCCGCAGCCGCTCCAACGCCTGCACGCGCTGCGCGGTTTCCCGCTTCAATGCCTCTTCGGTCAGTTTGCGGTCCGTCAGGTCAATACCGAGTATGGCCAGTTGCCGCACATCCCCTTTTCCGTCCATGATCGGATGCACATAGTGGTCAATATGCCTGTCTCCCCGCGTGTCTTCAAAACGCACCGGCCGCCGGCTGGCAATCACCTCTTCCACATACGTTTTTCTCGTTGCCCTAATGTCCGGCGGCAGAAACGATAAAATATTCTTTCCAACGACCTCCGCAACGCTTTTGTTCAGGCGCCTGGCGCACGTTTCGTTTATTACCAGTACGGTCCCCTCTGTGTCGATAAGCAGGATCGATTCCGGATTCGTGTTTATGAGGGTACGCAAAACCCTTTCGCTTTCGCTCAGCGCCTGCTCGACCTTTTTCCTGTCGGTAATCTGCTTCTTCAGTGATCTGACCGTACTTGCCAATTCAATGGTCCGCATCTCGACGCGATGTTCCAGTTCGGCATGGGCCCTTTGGAGTTCCTGTTCCGCCTCTTTGCGTCTGGTGATGTCACGGGCAATGCCGAACATGCCGGCAATGTTACCCCGCTCATCCCTGATAGGCCCCTTGGTGACGAACACCGTGCATGTTTTGCCGGTTACGTCGGTAATGACCTCCTCACAGACAACCGCCTGCCCGTCCTCCATGAGGGCGCGATCCTTTTCCCTCAACATCTCGGCCACATCTTGCGGAAACAGACAGGTATCATCCTTGCCGATGATCTCCGCCGCGCTCATACCGGTCATTGCCGCTGCCCCGGAGTTGAACAGCAGATAGCACCCTTGTCGATCCTTTACAAAGATTGCATCCGAGGTGCCCTCGATCACGGCATGAAGCAGCTCACTCTTCTCGCGCAACTCCTTTTCGTGCAACTGCAGGGCAACGGCCATACTATCGAAGGTCTGCGCCAGTTCACCCAACTCACCGCCACGGACACGACCGGCAACACGGGCACCAAGGTCTCCTGCCGCCAAACAACGGCCGGCTGCCTGCAGGGCATGCACCCGGTCCACAACGCAACGTCTGCTGACAAACCACCCCAGGGCACACGCCGACAACAGAAACGGAGCAAACATCTCCAGATCGCCAAGCAAAGCGCCGTTCGCGGCCCTTGTTGCGGACTCGCGGGGGATGCCGGCCCGGATGTACATGTAGGGTGTCTGATCGTTTGCCAGGCGTAGCGTCCGATACGCCACCCGGCGGTACACCGAATCGTTTGTACGGGCGTCGAATTGTCCTTCATCCGGCCCCGCTTGCATGCGCTCTAAGAGGTCCGGCCTGTCCTGTTTTCCCACGAACCTGTCGGCATCCATGCTGCGAAACAAAAACACCCCCTTGTGGTCGAAGATGCCACAGGATGCGCCGACAGGAAGCTTTGTCCTGACAAGCAGATGCTCCGCAGCTTTCAGGTTGAGGGAAATTCCGATGACGCCGCCAATCGCGCCGTTTTTGTCCTTGAAGGGATAACCGAAACTCATGGTCGGCAAGCCGCTTACTCTCCCGATGGCATATTCTCCGGCAGAGAATTTGCCCGTGGAAACAGCATCCTTGAAGTAGCGCCGGTCGGCCAAAGAATGCCTTTTCGGGTTCGGTTGCGACGAGGCCCACACCATCCCGTCCTTGTCGGTGACAAAGATGAACGTATAGTAGGGATAGTGGGACTGAATCTCCTTCAGGATTGGGTTCAGCGCGGTGGCATTCCGGGAGTACACATCAGGAAGATGGGACAGGGCCAACGACAGTTGGTGCGTATTGTCCACCAGCAATCTGACCTCTGACGCAATGCTGTTGGCGAGTTTTTCCGCCCCGTCGCTGGCATCCATGAGAGCTTCTTGCCTCTCCCTGATGCCGGAATGGATGATGACGCCAATGGCGGGCAGGGCCAGCAGCAGAATCAGCAGGTACATATGTACCCGTATCGGCCACGATAGAAATGTTCGCATGCTTTCCTCAAAATTGAGTGTGTGGACCGGACAGGGGAGTACAACCTCTTCACATTGCAGCAAAAATGCCGACCGGCAAAAAATATTGAAATATGCTTGTTTTACAATATGTTATGCATTCAGGGGTGGGTTGGGATGCGAATGGAGGTGCAAAAATGTTTGTCAGGCACAACAGGGGGTGGAAGGATAATCCTTATTATTCATTACGATATGGCAGGTGTATGATATTTTGGTTCTGTCGTATTATTTTACAATCTCCTGGGGGCAGGGATCAGCCCCTGCGTGACCGCATCAACGCCACTGCATGGGCCGAGATGCCTTCACCGCGCCCGGAAAATCCCAGACCTTCCTCGGTGGTGGCCTTGACATTGACCTGCTCCACCCGGGCATGCAGCACCAAGGCAATATTTTCCCGCATTGCCGGGATGTGGGGCGCCATCTTGGGCTGCTGGGCAATGATGGTGGCGTCCAGGTTGCCCAGTTGCCAGCCTTTTTCGGCCGCCAGTTTGCCGACATGTTCAAGGAGCTTCAGGCTGTCTGCCCCTTTGTAGGCCGGGTCGGTGTCGGGAAAGTGCTTGCCGATATCCCCCTCACCGATGGCGCCCAGGATGGCGTCGCTAATGGCATGCAGCAGCACGTCGGCATCGGAATGGCCGAGAAGCCCCTTTTCCCAGGCGATCTCCACCCCACCCATGATCAGTTTTCTGCCTTCCACCAGCCGGTGGACATCGTAACCGTGGCCTATGCGCATAAATTCTCCTATCTTGTTTAGTCCAGTTTTTTGGTTTTCTTGTGAATCAATTCTTTGAAGTTCTCGTCACTCACAACCGGTTTTCCGGTCTGCTGCTCGATATCCTTGCGTGTTCTGCCGGCTACCGCGCCGCCGTCCCGAGCATCCTTTTTAAGAGGTTCATATCCTTGTGTATCCCGGTCCCGGTGCAGTGTTGTGGTAGTCGCCTCGGCCAGCATGGTCAGGATCAGTTCCATGTCGGTCATGTGGTCGCGCAGGTTCTCCCGCTCCAACCCCTTGACGGCTTTGTAATCGTCAACCTTCAGATCAAATGCCCCCTGCATTATCTCGTTGGTCAGGATGGCGTATTCCCGGCTGTTCCTGGCGCCCCGGTTTTTCCACTCGTCTGTCAGATCAAGACGAACGGCGATTCCGCGCATCCGTTTGTCGATCCACTCCTTGGGATACCCCTTTTTCTCGTACAGCTCCTGCATGCGAGCCATGGCCAACTCAGGGTTTTCGATTTCCTGAATTCGCTCATGTCCTACCTTGGCCAGCCAGCGTTTGAACGGTTCGGCCTTGGGGGAGGGGATGGATTGGATGATGCGGAACAGGCCTTCGGTGTTGGAGCAATTCGTCTTGCGACGCTTACCATCGGGTGCAAGCAGTTCAAGTGGGGTACAAATTGTACCCCAGTAGGAATCAAGCTCAGGGTCGCGTTGACGCATCCTCTTGATGTACTGGCGCGTATCAACGCTATCCGTCAGCGTCTCAACCACATCGGCGACCGAAAACCACCATTCGCCGTTGTGAATGGTTTTTCTGATTTCACGGCCTTCAAACACGTCAAGCTTCGTGACCTCTTTCCCGCTCATAGCGTTACTCCGTCACTTTTCATCTTTATGTGCTGCATACTCTGCTATTCGTTCCTTCACAATATCCGCAGCCTTGAGCGTCACGGCATCGTGGCCGTAACTGCTGAGTATCCTGTCGGCGATAACCTGGGCTGAAAGCTCTTCAATCGGTTGTTGAAAATAGTCGGCAAAGCGTTTGATCTGTTCATCCGTGGGGAAACGGTCACCCAGTTCGAAGCGGCTCAGCAGGGTGGAATCGATCTCCACCGCCGCCGCAACCACGCGGAGCGGGACGTTTTTTTCCAGTCGCAGAGTGCGTATGTATTCACCAAAAGAGGGCATGACATGACATTAATTGTTTTGACAAAACATGTCAAGACCAATATAAAATAAAAGGCTCTTCTTGTTCAGAGAGCCTCTAGTGCAGGTGATAAAAAAACCTCATGTAATGAATGTCAAACCATCAAATACAAGCCGGTTACCCCTCCGCCTTCAGTTCCCGCGCCATCAGTTCCATGACCGCCTGACGGGCCGGTTTGTCCTCGTGCAGGATCTGAAAGGTCTTCTCCACGATCGGCATCTCCACGCCGAGTTTACAGGCGAGCTGATAGACCGATTCGGCCGACTTGACCCCTTCGGCCACCATGCGCATCTCGGCCAGGATCTCAGGGAGACGCTGCCCCTGCCCCAGCTTGATCCCGACGGTGCGGTTGCGGGACAGGTCGCCGGTGCAGGTCAGCACCAGATCCCCCATGCCGGCCAGACCGGCGAACGTGGCCGGCTGGGCACCCATGGCCTGTCCCAGGCGGTTCATTTCGGCCAGGCCACGGGTAATCAGGGCCGCCCGGGCATTGTGACCAAAACCGAGGCCATCGCTGATGCCGGCCGCAATGGCGATCACATTCTTGACGGCACCACCCAGTTCCACGCCGATGACATCGTTGTTGGTGTATACCCGCAGGGTGGGGTTGCTCAGGGCCGCCTGCACCCGTCGGGCGCATTCCTCGCTTCGGGAAGCGGCCACGATCAGCGAGGGAAGCCCGCCCGCCACCTCCCGGGCAAAGGTGGGGCCGGACAGGGCCACGTAACGGCTAAGCGACTCTTCGCCCAGAAGATCGGCACATATCCGGGATACCGTATCGAGCGTCTCCAGTTCAATCCCCTTGGAGGCGTTGACGATAACCGTATCCCGGCCGATCAAGGAGGCGGCCTGGGACAAAACCCCCCGCATGACCTGGACCGGCGTCACCAGCAGAATGATGCCGCGTCCGGCCAGGGCCTCCGGCAGGCTGTTGGTGCAGGCCAGTGTGGGAGGCAGGGGGATGTTCGGCAGGTAGAGCGAGTTGGTATGGGAACTGTTGATCTCGACGACCAGCTCTTCTTCATAGGCCCACAAGAGCGTGTCATTCCCGTTACGGGCCAGCGCGGCAGCCAGCGCGGTGCCCCAGCTCCCGCCACCGATGACGGCTATTCGTTCAGCGTTATTCATCGTCATCGTACCCCTCCTCCATACGCAGGTCATACCCCTCGGCCAGCGCCTGGCGGGCCGTTTCGATACTGTCCAGGATCAGCCGCCGGATGAACGGGTGGCGTGTCTCGGGCAAGAAGCCCCCCACCAGGCTCAACGCCGTGGCCAGGGTGTGCTGGACCTGCTTTTCGTCGCAACCGGTCTGCTGCATGTAATCGGCCGTAAGCAGCAGTCGCTTGATCAACTCGGCCTTGCGCGGCGTGATCATCTCGGCGCAGGAGCGGGCCATTTCCGCCTCAAGCTCGGCCTCCGATATGCCTTCTCCAGCCGCGTTCTTCTCCAGAACATCCAGACGCTCGGCCGCATCATAGACCGCCGGCTCGGACAAAAGCCACCCCTCCAGGCTGGGGCTGTCCAGAAGCTCGTTACTCGTGGCGACATAACCGGGAATCCGCTCGACGATCCCTTCCAGATGGGCAAGACTGAAGCGGGGAACGTATGCCTCGGGCTTGAGGGCATCTGGGCTGAACAGGCGCATGTCCACATAGAAGTCGGGGGGGAGGTAGTAGCCCTGCTCCCGGCTGTGAAACAGCGCATCCCGCAAGAGCGCCAGGGCATAGGCCGGTTCGACCGGCTCCAGCAGCTCGCCGGCCGCCACCTCCCGTAGTATCCCATCGTAGGACTTATCGTCTTTCATCCGGTAGCTGAGGGCGTTGATCAGCCCCTCGGACTCACCAACCAGCAGCACCATGGCCGCATAGCTCGAATCCGCCATGCGCCACGCGAACCAGAGCGAGCGAGAGCCGTAGATGTCGATCGGCCCTGCCTGCACCGCATGAAACGGCATCGGCACCGGGAAAGCGTGAGGCAGTTCCGTCGGCTCCCCGATACCCACGAATGAGAGACGGCGGATACTGCGCCGAATCAGATCCGCGATCTCTCCTTCGTAACGCGTGGCGGCATTCTGCAACACACCAAGGGCAAAGCCGCTTTTGATCTTGCCCAGGGCAATGATCGCCTCGCGGACGACCTCGGGCCGCTCGAACGAGATCAGGATCTCCAGGAGCGCCACCGCATCGCTGGAGCTGCTCTCGGAAAGGCGCCGGATCATCTGCTCCCGGACCTCGTCCGTGGCGTCTAGGAACAGGTCCATGAAACGTACCAGGCCGCGTTCGCCGTCCTTCAGGCACTCGTCGATGAAGCCTTCCATGGAACTGGCGCCGTAGCCGGTCATGCCGGCAAAGGGGGGCGCGGTTACGTCGATGCCGTAGTCCTGCAAGGCATCCAGCAGGGCCAGCCTGCCGTCATCCTCCAGGTCCTTGCGCTTGAGCGTAATCTGCACCAACTGGTCGAGCCAACTGGAATCGTCGAAGAAGTCGAGCATGCAGGTGTAGCGATAGATGGCGGTGCCGTTCTTTTCCTGCCAGAGCTTGCGCACCAACGGCGAGAGCGCCCGCTTGCCGGATTTTTGCAGGCGGCGGCCGATGCGCTCCATCTGCTCACCGGTCAGGTCGTCCCGTTTGAGAAAATCCAGCAGGCGGATGATACGCCGCCGTTCCCGCAGGGATTTATCGATCTTGAAGGCTCTGTTCATGTTGTGGTTGCTTTAACCCTTCTGAATATGGGGAATGACTCTACCACACGAACGGCATGAAGGCAATCATGGGAAAAGACGGTCGGTGTATACCTTGTTGCCACATAAAAAAAACCGGGGCGCAACCAATTAGGTCGCGTCCCGGTCCTGTTTTCATCATGTTTTTCCGTCGGGAGACGTACCCGGCTATTCTTGTGCTTCCCCTTCTTCCGCTCCCTCTTCGTCCAGTTCGTCCTCTTCCTTCTCTGCCAGCCGGGCCACGGCCACCACCTTTTCCTTCTCCTCGGTGGTGATCAGCTTGACCCCCTGGGTGTTGCGGCCGATGACCGAGAAGCCGGATACCGGCACGCGCAGGATCTTGCCCTGGTCGGTGATCACCATCAGGTCGTTGTCGTCGGCCACCTGCATGACGTTGACCACGCTGCCGTTGCGTTCGGTGGTCTTGATGGTGATGATCCCCTTGCCGCCCCTGCTCTGGTCGCGATACTCATCCAGGTCGGTGCGCTTGCCGTAGCCGTTCTCGCACACCGTGAAGATGGTCGAACCCACGGCCGCGTTGTCCACGATCTCCATGCCGATGACCTCGTCCTTGGCGGAGAGCATCATGCCGCGTACGCCGCGGGTCACGCGCCCCATGGGGCGGGCGTCATCCTCGTTGAAGCGGATGGCCTTGCCGTCCCGCGAGGCCAGGAACACGTCCTTGGTGCCGTCGGTCAGGGCCACGGAGATCAGCTTGTCCCCCTCGTCCAGCTTGACGGCGATGATGCCGCCCGAACGCACGTTGGAGTACTCCACCAAAGGCGTCTTCTTGACCACGCCCTTCTTGGTGGCCATGAACAGATAGGTGTTCTCGGTGAATTCCTTGACCGGCAGGATGGTGGTGATCTTCTCGTCCATGCCCACGTTGACCAGGTTGACCACCGCCTTGCCCTTGGTGGTGCGGCTTCCCTCGGGGATCTCGTAAACCTTGAGCCAGTACATGCGGCCGGCATCGGTGAAGCAGAGCAGGTAGTCCTTGGTGGAGGCGATGAAGAGCTGTTCCACGAAATCCTCTTCCTTGGTCTTCATGCCGGTCTTGCCCTTGCCGCCCCGGCGCTGGGAGCGGTACAGGTCAACGCTGCTCCGCTTGATGTAGCCGGTATGGGAGATGGTCACCACCATATCCTCTTCCTCGATGGTGTCCTCCAGCGATATGTCGGCGGTCTTGTCCACGATCTCGGAACGGCGCTTGTCCCCGAACTTGTCGCGGATCTCGGTCAGCTCCGCCACGATGATCTTGAGAATCTCGGTATCCGAGGCCAGGATTTCCCGCAAGCGGGCGATGAACTTGAGCACCTCTTCGTACTCGGCGATGATCTTGTCCCGCTCCAGGCCGGTCAGGCGTTGCAGGCGCATCTCCAGGATGGCCTGGGCCTGGATATCGGAGAGCTGTACTGCTCCTTCGTAGCCGGCAGGCATGGGGAGATCGAGGCGCTTTAAGTAATCCGGATCGGCAAATTTGCCCTCCATCAGCCCCTGTTTTGCCTCGGGCGGGGTCTTGGACTCGCGGATCAGCTCGATGACCGCATCCAGCCAGTCCAGGGCGATCTTGAGGCCTTCCAGGATATGGGCCCTGGCCAACGCCTTTTTCAGCTCGAAGTTGGTGCGGCGGGTGACCACCTCGCAGCGGTGCTCAACGAAACAGTCCATCATCTCCCGCAAGCTCAGCACCCGTGGGCGGTTGTGGACAATGGCCAGCATGATGATGCCGAAGGAGGTCTGCAACTGGGTGTGCTTGTAGAGCTGGTTGAGCAGCACCTCGGCGTTCTCGTCCCGCTTGACCTCGATGACGATCCGCATCCCTTCGCGGTCCGATTCGTCGCGGATCTCGGTGATCCCCTCCACCTTCTTCTCCTTGACCAATTCGGCGATCTTCTCGATCAGGCGGGCCTTGTTGACCTGGTAGGGGAGCTCGGTGACGACGATGGACTGGCGTTCCGACTTCTTGGCAGCCTCCACGTGGGCCTTGGCGCGGATCTGGATGATGCCGCGGCCGGTGGCGTAGGCATCCCTGATCCCCTGGCGGCCGTAGATGGTGGCGCCGGTAGGGAAGTCCGGACCCGGTACGTATTCCAGCAATTCCTCATAGGTGATGTCCGGGTTATTGATGGTGGCGATGATGCCGTCGATCACCTCGCCCAGGTTGTGGGGCGGGATGTTGGTGGCCATGCCGACCGCAATGCCGGTGGAACCGTTGACCAGCAAGTTGGGAAACTTGGAGGGGAGAACCGTCGGCTCCAGAAACTCGTCGTTGTAGTTGGGCGACATGTTGACGGTTTCTTTGTCCAGGTCGGCCAAGAGTTCGTTGGAGAGCTGGCGCAGGCGGATCTCGGTGTACCGCATGGCGGCCGGCGAATCGCCGTCCACGGAACCGAAGTTCCCCTGGCCGTCCACCAGCATGTAGCGCAGGGAGAAGTCCTGGGCCATACGCACGATGGTGTCGTAGGCCGCGGTGTCGCCGTGGGGATGGTACTTACCGATCACGTCACCGACCACGCGGGCCGATTTTTTGTAGGGCTTGTTGTAATCGTTGCCCATGTCGTACATGGCATACAGGCAGCGGCGGTGTACCGGCTTAAGGCCGTCGCGCACATCCGGCAGGGCGCGGCCGATGATGACCGACATGGCATAATCCATGTAGGAGCGTTTCATCTCGTCTTCGATGTTGACGGCTATCTTGTTGGCTGTGTTGGTAAGCATCGGTCCCTCTTTATATCAACTGAATGTAGTTACGTTTATATGTCCAGGTTGACCACGTTGAGCGCGTTGTTTTCGATAAACTCGCGGCGCGGTTCCACCTGGTCCCCCATGAGGATGGTAAAGATCTCGTCCGATTCCACCACGTCCTCGATCTTGACCTGCAAGAGCACCCGGTTGTCCGGGTTCATGGTGGTCTCCCAGAGCTGTTCCGGGTTCATCTCGCCCAGACCTTTGTAGCGCTGGATGGCCAGACCTTTTTTGGCCTGCTCCAGGAAAAATGCCAGGAGCTCCTCGTGGTTGGAGGTTTCCAAAAGCTGCTTACCCCCATCCTGCAGTTCCAGAAAGGCGCGGCCGTCGGCCATGGTATCCACCACCCGGCGGTGGTTCTCCACCAGCAGCTCGTACTCGTGGGTGGAAAGCACCGCGAGGGCCTGGTGGTCGATGATGGCGCGGATGTTGCCGATGCGGAAGGCGATGCGCTCCTCCTCCACCTGGTAGTCGGAGCCGGGAGAAAGCGCCTTCATGGCCTCCAGATATGACGCCAGCCCTGTCAGCTCCTCGATCCCGGCCGGCACGTTGGCCCGGACAATGATCGAGAGCAGGTCGCTCGCGATCCCCTTCTTGACCACCTTGTCGAAGATGGAGCGGTTCTCGATGAACTGCTTGATCACCGGGATGATCTGCTTGCCGATATAGACCCGGTCCCCTTTTTCCAGCTTGAGGGTCAGCTCCTCGGCCCCCTCTTCCAGCAGGAAGTTCTGCATGGCATGCTCGTTCTTGAGATACATCTCCTTCTTGCCGCGCTTGACCTTGTAGAGCGGCGGCTGGGCGATGTAGAGGTGGCCGCGCTCGATCAGCTCACGCATGTTGCGGTAGAAGAAGGTCAACAGCAGGGTCAGGATGTGGGAGCCGTCCACGTCGGCGTCGGTCATGACGATGATGCGATGGTAGCGCAGCTTGGCGATATCGAAGTCGTCCTTGCCGATGCCGGTGCCCAGGGCCGTGATCAGGGTACGGATCTCCTGGGAGGCGATCATCTTGTCGAAACGGGCCTTTTCCACGTTGAGGATCTTTCCCTTGAGCGGGAGGATGGCCTGGTTTTTGCGGTCGCGCCCCTGTTTGGCCGAGCCGCCGGCCGAATCGCCCTCGACCAGGTACAGTTCGCACAGGGCCGGGTCCTTTTCCTGGCAGTCGGCCAGTTTGCCCGGCAGCCCTCCCATGTCCAGGGCCCCCTTGCGGCGGGTCAGGTCGCGCGCCCTGCGTGCCGCTTCCCTGGCACGGGCAGCCTCGATGGATTTCTCCAGGATGCGCTTGGCCACCTGGGGATTTTCCTCCAGGAACTGGGCCAGCTTGTCGTTCAGCAGGGTTTCCACATACCCCTTGACCTCGGAATTGCCCAACTTGGTCTTGGTCTGCCCCTCGAACTGGGGCTGGGGGATCTTGACCGAGATGACGCAGGTCAGGCCTTCCCGCAGGTCGTCGCCCGAAATGGTCACCTTGGCGTTCTTGAGCAGGTTGTTGGCAGCCGCATAGCTGTTCATGGTGCGGGTCAGGGCAGCCTTGAACCCGACCAGGTGGGTGCCGCCTTCGTGGGTGTTGATGTTGTTGGCGAAGGTGAATATCTTCTCGTCGTAAGAGTCGTTGTACTGCATGGAGACCTCGGTCTCCACCCCTCCCTTTTCACCCTTGATATAGATCGGCTTGGGGTGCAGCGGGGTCTTGTTGCGGTTGAGATACTCCACGAAGGAGTTGATCCCCCCCTCGTAGAAGAACTCGTGGGACTTGTTCTCGACCCGCTCGTCGGTGATCTTGATACGGACCCCGGCGTTGAGGAAGGCCAGTTCCCGCAGCCGCTGGGAGAGCACGTCGAAGGAGTATTCGGTGGTCTCGAAGATCTCCTCGTCCGGCATGAAGGTGACCTTGGTGCCGCGCTTCTTGGTCTCGCCGGTCGTTTCCAGCGGTGCGACCGGATCGCCCCGGCGGTAGGACTGGCGCCAGATCTTGCCGTCGCGGCGTATCTCCAATTCCAGCCATTTAGACAGGGCGTTGACCACGGAGACGCCGACCCCATGCAGACCGCCGGAGACCTTGTAGGAATCGTTGTCGAACTTGCCGCCGGCATGGAGCACGGTCATGACGACCTCGGCCGCGGAGCGGCCTTCGCCGGCATGCATGTCCGTCGGGATGCCGCGGCCGTTGTCCACCACCGTCACCGAACCGTCGGTGTTGATGGTTACGGCCACATTGTCGCAGTAACCGGCCAGGGCCTCGTCAATGGCGTTGTCCACGATCTCGTACACCAGGTGGTGCAGACCCGAACTGGAGGTGGAGCCGATGTACATGGCCGGCCGCTTGCGTACCGCTGCCAGCCCTTCCAGCACCTTGATGCTGTCGGCGCCGTATTCTTCCGAAGCTGCTTGTGTCATGTTTGCCTGTTCACTCATGCGATTCATTTCCCTCAAACGTCAGATTGCCGTCTTCCACACGGAACACGGCGCAGTGTGCTACAGCCCCTGTCAGGGCGGGTGATCGTTCAGTTGTCGTGATAAATACCTGGGTGTTCCGGCTGGAGAGAAACTCCATCAGGTTCCCGTTTCTACGGGCATCCAGTTCCGAGCTCATGTCGTCCAGCAGCAGGAGCGGCGGTTCGCCGAAAATGCCCTGGAGGTTGTCCATCTCCGCCATCTTCAGGGCCAGCACAAAGCTCTTCTGCTGTCCCTGGGAACCGAAAGCCTTAAGCGGCCGTCCATCCAGGCTGAGCGTCAGGTCGTCCCGGTGCGGCCCGGCCGTGGTGGTGCCGTAGCGTTCATCGCTCCGCATATTCCGGGCAAACAGTTCCAGCAGCTCCGCACGGATAGCCTCTCTCGTGGTGGTGCCCACCCCTTCGGGACGATAGCCGATATCAGCGGTTTCGCCATCCCCCGAGATCATCCCGTAATGGCGTTTCAGCATGCCGTCCAGGAGGGCCACATACCGCTGCCTGCGCTCAATCACCTCGGCCCCAGCCTCGGCCAGTTGCTCGGTCCAGGTATCAAGCCCTGATCTCTCGGCACTTTTCAGGAGATGGTTTCGCTGCTTGAGGATGCGGTGATAGCCGTGCCAGCAATGCAGATAACCGATATCACCCATGTAGACAGCCCGGTCCAGGAAACGCCGCCGGGTATCCGGGCCCAACCTGACCATGCCGGTATCATCAGGGGAAAAGACCACAGCGTTCAACCTGCCGTGCAGATCCGATGCCCGCTGAATTCCCTTGCCGTCGATCTCCACCCGGCGGCCTGCCTGTTCCAGGGTCAGCCTGATCCGGCTCACCATACCGCCCGATTCGACCTCACCCTGAACCTGCGCAATCCGTTCGCCATGCCTGATGAGTTCCGGGAGCCGGACATTCCTGAAGGAACGAGGGCTCCCCAACAGGTAGATCGCCTCCAGCAGGTTGGTCTTGCCCTGGGCGTTGAGCCCATACAACAGGTTGAACCGTGAACCCGGTTCGATTCGTATCGCTCCGATATTACGGAAACCGGCTATCGCCAGGTGCTTGAGACGCATCCTCCGCCTGTCAGAGCCTCATGGGCATTATCACCGCCAGGAAACTGTCCGATTTTTCCGGCACTATGATCGAAGGGGAAAGTTCATCCTTGAATTTCATCTCCACGCAATCGGTTTCCGCCACGGCCAGCACATCCAACAGGTAACGGGCGTTGAACCTGACCGCCAGCGGTTCGCCGCCGTAGGTCACATCGATCTCTTCCATGGCGTCTCCCAACTCGGGGTTGCTCGACGAGATTTTGATGCTTGATGCGGATATCTCCAGCATGATCCCTTTGAACTTCTCACTGGAGAGGATGGCCATACGACGGACAGAGTGGGTGAACACCTCCTTGTTAACGGTGATAACCCGGTCGTTGGCGGCCGGAATGACCCGGTTGTAGTCGGGGAAATCACCATCCACCAGACGCATGACCATGTAGGAATCACCCCGCTTGATCACGGCACTGTTGTCCATGAAACCGAACAGCAACGTGCCGCTGTCCTCGTCGGTGATCTTCTTCATCTCGAAGATGCCCTTTTTGGGCAGGATAACACCCTTGAGGAGCTCGGGGCCGGCTGTTCCCTTGAATGCGCCATTGGCAATGGACAACCGATGGCCATCGGTGGAAACCATCTTCAGAACGTGCTCGCCGGCCTCTGTCACCTCGACCTTGGTAAAGAGGCCATTCAGGTTGTACTTTGTTTCGTCGTTGCAGATGGCATAGGAGGTCTTTTCGATCATTCCCTTCAACAGGGAGCTTTCAATCGCGAACAAGCTCTCTTCCTTGATTGCCGGAAAATAGGGAAACTCTTCCGGTGAAAGTCCGACGATATTGAACTGGACCTTGCCGCATCTTATTTCGACCCAGTCGTTTTCCTTGGTGGAAAAAGTTATCTCCTGGTTGGGAAGTTCCTTGACTATCTCGTAAAGTTTTTTGGCTCCGACAGTAATCTTGCCGGTGGATATCACCTCGGCGGGATAACTGCTCTTCATCCCGACTTCCAGGTCGGTGGCGGTGATATACAAAGCCGACTCGGCAGCCTCTATCAGGACATTTGAGAGGATGGGCATGGAGGTCCGTTTTTCAACGATACCCTGGATCTTCTGCAGCGACCTGAGAAACACTTCCTTATCGACCCTGAATTCCATGTGTCACTCCTTACAGAAAATGGTTTCTTTATTTAATAAACCTTTGTAGTTCCTGTTGGGGCTGTTGATATGGTGATAACCGCGCAACAGTTTGAATCCATGCTCTTTAACCAGTTATGATGCTGTTGATGAATTCGTATGATCGCTAGCGGTTATCAACATGCCTAAAGTTATGAACAGCTTGTTAGCATGCTATGCACAGCATACTGCTCACTTCAGTAGGTTATGCTTTATTTCATCAACAATCTTGGACAGTTTGGCGTCTTCCTTGAGTACTTTTTCAATCTTTTTGGCGGCATAGATAACGGTTGAATGATCCTTGCCGCCAAATTTCGTTCCGATGTCCGGATACGAACATTTGGTCATGTCGCGGCAGATCCATATAGCCACTTGGCGTGCCTGAACGAAGTTTTTGAGGCGTTTGTCCGATTTCAGGTCGGCGACCTTGAGGCCGAATTGTTCCGCCACAACCTTTTGGATCAGTTCCACGGTGATATCCTTGCGCCGGTCCCCCAGGATATCCTTGAGACTTTCCTTGGCCATGGCAAGGGTTATGGGGATCCCCTGCAGACTGCTGTAGGCACCCAGCCTGATGAGCATCCCTTCAAGCTCCCGTATGTTCCGGGTGTCGCTGGCGGCCAGGAAGTAGATTACATCGTCCGGAAGCTGTATCTTTGTTATTTCGCACTTTTTCTTGAGAATGGCGATCTTGGTTTCCAGGTCAGGTGGCTGGATATCCGCGATCAGGCCCCATTCAAAGCGTGAGCGGAGGCGTTCTTCAAGGTCGGATATTTCCCGGGGGAATTTGTCGGATGTAATGACGATCTGTTTGTGCGCCTCGTACAGGGCATTGAACGTGTGAAAAAACTCTTCCTGAGTCCCTGTTTTTCCCGATATAAATTGGATATCGTCGATAAGGAGCACATCCACGGTTCGGAAACGGTTTCTGAACAGATCCATCTTTTTGAGCCGCAGATGGTTCACCATTTCATACATGAACTTTTCCGCGGAACAGTAACAGACGTTTTTGTCCGGCGCGTTGGTACGGATAATGTGACCGATCGCGTTGAGGAGATGACTTTTGCCAAGTCCCACACCACCGTAAATAAAGAGAGGATTATAGGTATCGGCCGGATTGTTTGCCACTGCCATGGCGGCGGCATGGGCAAACTGGTTACCGGTACCGCTGACAAACAGGTCAAAGGTATACTTGCTGTTAAGGGGTGTAAAGGTGGACTCTAAGGGGGCGCTCTTCGTATACTCCGTTTCTTGGTGCCCTTTTATGATCAGGTCTTCAGGTTGGATGGCTTCCGATTCAGCATCGTTTTCCCGGATGACAAAATCAATGAATATGTTTCCGCCCGCGGTTACCGACAAGGCTCCGGTCAGCACCTTCAAATAGTGTTCCTCAAGCCATTCCTTGAAAAACAGCGTGGGAACGGAGAGATACACCGTGTCGTTATCGTGGTGATTGTAGCGAACCGGTTTGATCCACGTGGTGAAATCGCGCTCAGACAGGACCTTTTCTAAATTTTCAGATGCTTGTTGCCAGGCTTCTTGCATAGAATCACATCATTAAAGAACGCAGGTTATGGAGTGGTTATCCACACGGGTGTGGCCGGAAAAATCATCAATGGAATAAGCAGGTTTCAGATGTGTGGTCTCACGATTCGACCAGGAGTTATCAACACGATTCTCAACACCTGTTGATAACTTATTCTCTTGTAATTACTAATAGTTATTGGCATTTATGTGAAAAAACGGACTTTTTTCAGGAAGCCGAAGATTATCAGAGGCCGCACCATTTTTCAAGGCAAATTAATCCGTATGACCGTCTTTAAACATAATAAATTTCTTGACAAAATAGAGCCGCTATGTTTAAAGACTCATTTCCTGAAAAATTTTTACAGAGGTGTCGATATGAAAAGAACATTTCAGCCAAGCAATACTTCCCGCAAGCGTACTCACGGTTTTCTGGTAAGGATGTCGACCAAGAACGGCCGTCTCGTTATCAAGCGCAGAAGGGCCAAGGGCCGCAAAAATCTGGCTGTCCGCATTGCAACCAAGTAATTCCCGGGTTGGTGGTCAGGCATCGTTTCCCAAGTCTGTTCGGTTGCGGAAGCGTGCTGACTTTATCAGGCTTTCCACGGCGAGTTGCACGTATGTTGTCAGGGGATTTCTCCTTGTCTGGCAGGCGAATGAACTGATGCAACCACGGCTCGGGGTTACGGCAAGCAAAAAGGTTGGCTGTGCCGTGACCCGTAACAGGATCAAGCGTTATATCAGAGAAGTATTCAGGCACAACAGGCATACTCTGCCGGCGGTGGATATGAACGTCATCGCCCGGCGAGAGTCCGCGACAATGGATTTCCCCAGTTCGCTGCGGGAACTTGAAAAAGCATTTAGGCACATCGGCATATCCCCATGCTCAAGAGCATCACGCTTCTTGTAATCAGGCTGTATCAGAGGCTGGTTTCACCGTTTCTGCCGGCGGCCTGCCGTTTTTACCCTTCCTGTTCCGAGTATTCCCGGGAATCAATTGTGCGGTATGGATTTGCCAGGGGGGCATGGCTTACACTGCTCAGAATCTGCAAATGCCATCCCTTTCACCCCGGCGGATATGATCCCGTACCTTAATTGAGAGCACAACTGGAGTCTTTCATGGAAAAGCGTGCATTTCTGGCAGTCATTCTTTCGATAGCGGTTTTCTATCTCTTCTCAATGTTTTTGGGTCCCGAGAAGAAGCAGGTGCCGCCAGCCGCCCCCACCACAGCTTCCGTGGCAACAACTGCCGTTGGTCAGCCTGCAGCGGCGCCAAGCACGCCACTGTTGCCGGCTCAGCCCGTTCCGGGCGCGACGGCGTTGAAAGACGTCACTGTGGATACCGGCCTGTTTACGGCGGTCTTTTCCACACGCGGCGGCAGCCTGAAGAGCATGACCCTGAAAAAATACCGCGAGCAGAATATCCCCACCCCTAATCCGGTCGTTCTTGGAATACATTCCGATCCGGCATTGCTTACGTTTTCCACCACGGCCTCCGGGTTCAACCTTCCGGCCAGCACGGTGTATGTACCAGATAGCGACAGCATCAAACTGAGCGATGGCGAGAGCAGGACACTGACCTTCAATTACGTCTCCGGCCAGGGCTTCACCGTGCGCAAGGTCTACACCTTTGGCGGAAACAGCTATGCCATCAAGCTTGAAACCCAGGTTTTCAACAATTCTGCCGCGCCGTTGACCGGAGCGTTTCAGCAGGTTATGACCTATACCTCGGAACACAAGGTAAAGGACAATCGCTTCGATACGGCAGGTTCCTATATCTTTGCCGACAAGGGTTTGAAGAGCGATAAGACCAAGGATGTGGCCAGCGCTTCCAAGAAGTACGACAAGGATATCCAATGGGCCGGTTTTGCCGATAAATACTTCCTGAGTGCCATCCTTTCCGACAAGAACAGCATCGCCTCGGTGGAAGTCAAGAAGAATGCGGCAGGCTTTCTGGAGTCTGTTGTCACGTCTCCCCAGATCATCGTTAATCCTGGTCAGTCGAGAGCGGTTACCTACAGGTTGTTCGTTGGTCCCAAGGACATTGACATTCTCAAGGCGCAGGGTGACTCGCTAGAGCAATCCCTTGACCTGGGATGGTTTACGGTCATAGCAAAACCGCTCTTATATACCCTCAAATTCTTCCACCGCTATGTCGGCAACTACGGTATAGCAATCATCATCATCACCATCATCCTCAAGGCCCTGTTCTTCCCCTTGACCCACAAGAGCTACAAATCCATGAAGGGGATGCAGAAGATTCAGCCTGAGATGGCGAAACTGCGAGAGAAGTATAAGAACGACCGCGACGCCATGAACAAGGCTGTCATGGAATTGTATCGCGACCACAAGGTCAACCCGCTGGGAGGCTGCCTGCCGATGGTCGTCCAGATCCCGGTATTTTTTGCCTTGTACAAGGCGCTCATGTTCTCCATCGAGTTGCGCCACGCGCCGTTCTATTTCTGGATCACTGACCTGGCCGATAAAGACCCGTACTATGTAACTCCGGTTATCATGGGAATTACCATGTTCGTGCAGCAAAAGATGACTCCCTCCCAGATGGATCCTGTGCAACAGAAGATGATGCTGGCCCTGCCGGTGGTGTTCACCTTCATGTTCCTCAGCTTCCCGTCAGGTCTGGTTCTGTACTGGCTGGTGAATAACGTCCTGACCATCGGTCAGCAAATGTATATCAACAAGCTGGTCAAGGATTGACGAACGCCGCTCATTACGGCACAATCAAAGCGCCCCTGCATCGGCATGGGCGCTTTTTGCTTTAAAGGGGCATGATTTTCATGGACTATATCGCCGACTTGCATATCCACTCCCCCTATTCACGGGCCACCAGCCGGGAAAGCACCCTGGCTGGTCTGGCGGCCTGGGCGCGGGTCAAGGGGATTCAGGTGATCGGCACCGGCGATTTCACCCATCCAGGCTGGTTCAGATGTCTGAAGGAAGAACTGGAGCCGGCCGAGCCGGGCCTGTTCCGGCTTAAGAACGAGGATGCCGTCGGTTCGCCGTTATCGGGAGTAACGCCTGCTGCCGCTCCGGTCCGTTTCCTGCTCTCGGCCGAGATCAGTTGCATCTACAAGCGACACGGCGTGGTGCGCAAGGTTCACAACCTGCTCTATGTGCCGGATTTTGCCTCGGCCGAACGTATAAACGCCAAATTGGCGAGCATCGGCAACATCGGGTCCGACGGCCGCCCGATCCTGGGACTGGACAGCCGCGATCTGCTGGAGATCCTGCTGGAACTGGCGCCTGGCGGCTTCCTGGTGCCGGCCCATATCTGGACCCCCTGGTTCTCCCTGTTCGGTTCCAAGTCCGGTTTCGATGCCATCGAGGAATGCTTCGACGATCTCACGCCGCATATTTTTGCCCTGGAGACCGGTCTTTCTTCGGACCCGGCAATGAACCGGCTGATTTCCGGCCTGGACCGCTTCGCCCTGATCTCTAACTCGGACTGCCATTCTCCCTCCAAGCTGGGACGTGAGGCAAACCTCTTGTCCACCGGCCTGGATTTCTTCTCGCTTCGCGATGCCATCAAGGGCAATCGGCGCGATACGTTCCGGGGGACAGTAGAGTTCTTTCCCGAAGAGGGGAAATACCATTCAGATGGCCACCGGGCTTGCGATGTCTGTCTTGATCCCGAGGAGACCCGTCGGCTCGGGTTGCGCTGCCCGGTCTGCGGCAGGCCGTTGACCGTGGGTGTACATCATCGACTAATGGAACTGGCCGACCGGAAGCAACCGGTCTATGCTCCGGATGCACCGGCAGTCTTCAGTCTGATCCCGCTTCCCGAGGTGCTGGGGGAGATACTCGGTGTCGGACCTTCTTCGAAAGCGGTAATGGAGCAGTACTCCCGTGCCATCGCCAGATTCGGCTCCGAATTTGGTCTTCTGTTGCACACTGCGCTTGACGAGATCACGGAGGCATCGCCGATTCTGGGTGAGGCTGTGGGTCGCATGCGCGAAGGGAGGGTGATCAGACGGCCAGGCTTTGATGGTGAGTACGGCGTGATCCGGGTCTTTGAAGAAGGCGAGCTTAAGCGGTTGGCCAGCCTGTCCGGTAACACTGTTCCTGCCGCAAGGGGACGCCTGAAGAGGGTGATCGATAATGTATATTGAAGATACCATTGCCGCCATAAGTACACCTCATGGAGAGGGTGGTATCGGCATTGTACGGGTGAGTGGCAGCGAAGCCGAGGCTATCGGCCGGCGGGTTTTCCGTTTTCAGGGCGGGGGGGCTTTCACAAGCCATCATCTGCACTATGGCGCGGTGGCCGAGCCGGGAACCGGTGCAGTGATCGACGAGGCTATGGCCGTCTTGATGCGGTCACCCTGTTCCTACACCCGTGAGGACGTTCTTGAGCTTCACTGCCACGGTGGAATGCTTGTGGTGGAGCGTGTTCTGGCTTTGGCCCTGTCATGCGGCGCTCGTTTGGCCGATCCTGGCGAATTCACACGGCGCGCCTTTGTCAACGGCAGAATTGACCTGCTGCAGGCTGAGGCGGTGATGGACGTCATTGCCGCAAAGACCGACGCATCGCTTGCACTTGCCCAGCACCAGCGCGAGGGCATGCTTTCTCATCGGATAGGGGAGATACGCCAGGCTTTGACGCGGAGCCTTGCCTTTGTTGAGGCGTACATCGACTTCCCCGAAGACGACATTGGCCAGGCCGATATCGCTACTCTGCGGGCTGCCGCGGACGATGTTTTGGCGTCACTTGGCAACCTGTTGTCCGGTTTTGATGAGGGTCGCATCCTGCGTGAGGGGATTTCCGTTCTGATTGTCGGTAAGCCCAATGCCGGTAAATCCAGCTTGCTTAATTGCCTTCTCAAGGAGAATCGCGCCATTGTTACCCATATACCGGGTACTACACGTGATGTTATTGAGGAATCCATTAATCTCGGTGGGCTGGCTGTGCGTCTTTTGGATACTGCCGGCATCCGTCATACGGATGATGTTGTTGAACGTGAGGGAATTAGCCGGACCCTGGACAAGATCCCGCTGGCCGATCTGGTGTTATTCGTTCTGGACGCGTCGAGGCGTCTGGATGACGAAGACCGGCTCATTCTTGATGCCGTGCACGGTAAAAATGTAATTGCCGTCTTGAACAAGACTGACCTGCCCAAGGAAATTGAGCTTTCCCCCGAGATGGCTTCCTTGCCGCAGGCTGTCATATCTGCCGGTACCGGAACAGGGATTGATGGGCTGCGGGATTTGGTTCGTACTACCTTTCTGCATGGCACCAGCCTCGACAGCCGTGAGTTCGTTGCCATCTCACGTGCGCGACACCGTGACGCACTGGTTATGGCCAAGGCGCATATTCAGCGATTTCTGTCCGGCCTTGAGGTGGGACGTGAATTGGAGACCCTTGCGATCGATCTGCGCGATGCCTTGTCTGCTGTTGGACAGGTCACCGGAGAGACTTCCACGGATGATGTGCTGGATGTGATCTTCTCATCCTTTTGTATAGGAAAGTAGCGTATATGTTTCACGTGAAACATGGTGAGTGATTATATGCATTGCTATGAAACAGTCTACGATGTCATTGTGGTTGGTGCGGGGCATGCCGGTTGCGAAGCTGCCCTGGCTTCTGCGCGTATGGGGTGTTCCACGTTGATGTTGACCATCAACCTGGACGCCATTGCGCTCATGTCGTGCAACCCGGCTATCGGTGGTCTTGCCAAGGGTCACCTGGTCAAGGAGATAGATGCCCTTGGCGGTGAAATGGCCAGGAATATCGATGCCACCGGCATACAGTTTCGCATCCTCAATACCCGTAAGGGCCCAGCGGTTCGCGCCTCCCGTGCCCAGGCAGACAAGCAGCTCTACCGGCTGCGCATGAAGCGGATTTTGGAGCAACAGGATAACCTGTTTCTCAAGCAGGGAGAAGTGACCGGACTCTACTTTGAGGGAAGCGAGTTGCGTGGAGTGGATACCCGCTCAGGCATCCGTTTTCTCGGAAAGACTGTGGTTCTGACCACCGGCACATTCATGCGTGGCCTGATTCATATCGGTTTGACCAACTATCCTGGCGGCCGTGCCGGTGATCTTCCTTCGCTCGGTCTTTCAGATCAGCTTAGGGATCTCGGTTTTCAGGTGGGCCGGCTCAAGACCGGCACTCCGGCACGCCTCGACAGTCGAACCATCGACTTCTCCCGGCTTGAGGCACAGTACGGTGATGATCCGCCCATGCCGTTTTCATTCTCCACCGAACGTATCACCATGCCGCAGGTGCCCTGCCACATCGCCTATACCAACCCGCGCTCCCATGATATCATCCGCTCAGGGCTGGACAGATCGCCGCTGTACGCTGGGGTTATCGAGGGTATCGGGCCCCGGTATTGCCCGTCCATCGAAGACAAGGTCGTGCGTTTTCCGGATAAGGATCGTCATCAGACGTTCATCGAACCTGAAGGGCTGGAGACGGTTGAGGTCTACCCCAGTGGCATGTCCACCTCGCTGCCCATTGATATCCAGATCCCCTTTTATCGTTCCATTGAGGGTCTTGAACGTGTGGAGATCATGCGCCCTGCCTATGCCATCGAGTATGATTACGTCGATCCGATTCAACTGTATGCCTCGCTGGAGACCAAGCTAATCCCGAATCTCTACCATGCCGGGCAGATTAACGGTACATCCGGTTATGAAGAGGCTGCCGCTCAGGGGCTTATGGCCGGTATCAATGCCGCTCGCCGTGTTAACGGGTTTGATCCCTTGATCCTGGGGCGCGGCGATGCCTATATCGGGGTAATGATAGATGATCTGATCACCCTTGGGACTAAAGAACCGTACCGTATGTTTACCTCCCGCGCCGAATACCGGTTGTTGTTACGTGAAGACAATGCCGACCTGCGGCTTCGGGAAAAGGGTCATTCTGTTGGGCTTGTCTCCCCGACCGACTTCGCACGCTTTCTTCGCAAGCGTGATTTGATAGCTGCCGAATATGAGCGTATTTGCTCCCGCAGGGTTGTTATGGATTCACGAGAGCAGGGGTTCCTTTCCTCACTAGGGATGTTTGATGTCCAGAAAGGGACCACATTTGAGCAGTTACTTAGGCGTCCTGAGGTTACCTACGGAGATTTGGCTGAAATCGATAACGTTTCACGTGAAACATTACCCGAGGTGCGGGAACAGGTTGAGATTCAAATCAAGTACCGCGGCTACATAGAGCGGCAGCTTGAACAGATTGATCGAGCGCGTAAGCTGGAGGGTACGCAATTGCCGACAGGTCTGGATTATTCCACTATAAATGGGCTGACGACAGAGGTTCGAGAAAAGCTGAACAAAAATCGACCCGAAACATTGGGCCAGGCATCACGCATTCCGGGCGTGACTCCGGCGGCAATCTCGGTGCTGTCCATTGCCCTCAAGTCACATTCGTGGAAAAGACCTGGATCCGAAACCCGGCTGGAGGAAGCGTGATTCGCCGCACGATGGAACAAGGGGCAAAGGAATTGGGGGTGACAGTTTCGGAATCCGACATCCAGGCCTTGGAACTGTTCACCGCAGAGCTTTTGAAATGGAATCGCACGGTGAATCTTACGTCTATAACAAAACATGATGAAATTGCCGTTAAACATCTTCTCGATTCACGTATGGTGTCCGAACATATACAAGATGGCGATCTTGTATTGGACATAGGTTCCGGTGCGGGAATACCGGCGATTCCACTGAAGATATTTAGGCCCGAGGTGAATGTGGTTTCTGTTGATGCGGTTGGAAAAAAAATCCTTTTCCAGCGGCATGCCGCGCGTGTGCTGAAGCTTGAGAAATTTGAGGCTCTGCATGACCGTGTGGAAAATTTGTATTCCACGTATGCCCGGCGGTTTGACGTGATCATCTCACGCGCCTTTACACGGTTGGATCGGTTTGTGAATATTGCCCATCCGTTGCTTGCGGTGGGGGGGCGCATGATTTCCATGAAAGGGCCGGCAGCCCCGGATGAAATTAAGGCTGCCGAGGGAACCCTTCATGATCTCGGTTTTGAAATTTCGTGTCACTGCCCCTATAGCCTCCCTTTTGGCCAGGGAGAGCGCAGCTTGATCATTATAACCGCTTGCAACGCCCAATAAATGGGGCTCCGCGAGGAAGAGTGAAAATATTGTCCTCTAGCCGTGTTTTCTGGCCGGGGCCATGGTGACGCCTGCCTTATTGGTTGTGGCTCGTTGTAGGGCGTTTTTCGTCGTTTGCGGCGTGGGGCGTGAGGGAATGGGCTTTTTTTCATAGAATGAAGTTGCAGAGCCGGCATTTCTGCACTAAAGTGAGACGAAGCTGCGGTGCGAGGTTGATGGGTAGGGGAGTGTGCTGCGAAAACCGGCTGCTGGTCGTGGCGGCCCATGATGATCCCTGTACCGCCGTCCAATTTTAAATCATGCTGCGTGAAGGCCACAGGCTTCGGGAAATACATTATGGAAGTTCGTATTTATTACGAGGACACCGATGCCGCTGGTGTTGTTTACCATGCCAACTATCTGAAGTATTTTGAGCGTGCCCGCTCGGAATATCTCCGGGAACGCGGGGTATCCGTCTCTGAGTTGGCATCCCAAGGTTTTGTGTTTCCGGTAGTGCGGGTGGAAATTGATTTCAAATCGCCGGCGCTGCATGACGATCTTTTGGTGATACACACATCTCCCGAGCGGGTTAAAGGGTCATCCTTCACGTTACGGCAACAAGCGCTCCGGAAGGTGGATGGCGGATTATTGGCGGATGCGCTGATAACCCTTGTCTGTGTCGGCCCCGGACTCAAGGCGCGACGTATCCCTTCACTTGTCAAGGGTCTGCTTGAGGCGGGGCTTTCCAAGAGCCAAGCTGAGGAATAGAATAGAACACGTTGCTTTGTTGGAGGACTGGGAGCGGCGTGATTAATGTTCATGTCAGGTTGAATGATGCGATTTTGAAGCAAAAGGAGCCTTCAGGCGAAGTAATGGCAGCGTACCATAAAGAACACACCGACGGCGTGCCGGAGCGTATCGGCCGGGAAGATGCCCTCAGACTTCTTGAAGAGGGGGAGCTGATCCATCTTGGCAGCATGGCTGACAGAATACGTCGTAAATATCACCCTGATAATTGTGTGACATTTGTTGTAGATCGTAACGTAAATTACACCAATATCTGTGATTCAAAATGTACTTTTTGTGCCTTTTATCGCGATAAAGAGGCGGCTGACGCGTATGTTCTTTCGCCGGATGAGATTTTCGGCAAGATCTCGGAGCTGGTGGATCAGGCCGGGACACAGCTTCTCATGCAGGGAGGCCTTAACCCCGAGCTGAAGATCGATTTTTTCGAGGCGTTATTCCGGGAAATCAAGCAACGTTTTCCGACGATTCAGAACCACTCCCTTTCGCCGGCGGAGATTGTCTGCATCTCATGCGGATCCAATCTGTCGTTGGATGACACCCTTGTACGGCTCAAGGAGGCCGGGCTGGATTCCATCCCCGGAGGTGGGGCCGAGATTCTGGTGGATGAGGTGCGGGGCAGCATTTCCCCGAACAAAATCGGCTGGCGGCAGTGGGCCGAGGTTATGCTCAAGGCCGCGCGGCTGGGTATGCCCACAACGGCCACCATGATGTTTGGCAGTCGCGAGAAGCCGGCTGACATTGTGGAACACCTTTTCAGGGTGCGTGAACTCCAGGATGATGGCGGCTCCTTCACTGCCTTTATCCCCTGGACGTACCAGCCAGGCAATACCGAACTGGGGGGCACCACCGCCACGGGTGTCGAATACCTCAAGGTACTGGCCCTGTCCCGTATCGTGTTGGACAACATCCCCAATATCCAGGCAAGTTGGGTTACCCAGGGGGCCAAAATGGCTCAGGTAGCGCTGTTTTTTGGCGCCAACGACCTGGGGGGCACCATGCTTGAAGAAAATGTGGTGGCAGCAGCCGGATGCAGCTTCCGCATGTCCCGTGAAGAGATGATCGGCCTGATTCGGGCCGCCGGTTTCCGAGCGGCACAACGCACCACCACGTATCATATCATCAAGGAGTTCCCGGCTTGACATTGCCCATACAACAGACCGGAGCTTGTGAAATCATCACGGATGCGAAACGCCTTACTGAAGTTGCTGCCATCATGGGGCAGCAGACCGAATTAGCCGTTGATCTGGAGATGGATTCACTCCACCACTACCGGGAAAAGGTTTGCCTGATCCAGGTATCAACCCGCAAAGAGAGCTGGTTGATCGATCCGCTGGCACTCAAGGATCTGGCTCCATTGGCTGCTTCCTTTGGCAACCCCAGGATTCTGACCGTGATGCACGGCGCCGACTATGACATCCGTTCCCTGCACCGCGATTTCGGGATCGAGGTGAGCAGCCTGTTTGATACCATGATTGCCTCCCGTTTCCTTGGTATTACCGAATTCGGACTGGCAGCGCTGCTCAAGGCGCGCTTTGGCGTTGAACTGAATAAGAAATATCAGAAAGCCGACTGGAGCAAACGGCCACTAAGTCCCGAAATGTGTGCCTACGCGATGGCCGATACGGCCTATCTTCTTCCGCTGTATGACCAGATCCGGAGAGAGTTGGCGGAAAAGGGTCGCCTCACCTGGCTGGAGGAGGAGTGTGACCTGGTCTGTCAAGCACGGGTCACTGAGAAGGAAGGGCCGCTGTTTATTTCGTGTAAAGGTGCAGGTAAGCTGAAAGGCAGAAGCCTTGCCGTTCTTGAAGAGTTGCTGCAATTGCGGGACCGCCAGGCACGAGAACTGGATCGTCCGCCATTCAAGGTGATCTCGGCGGATACGCTTTTGGAGGTTGCCGAGAAAAGGCCGCGTTCCCTGGGTGAGTTGGCTGCGATCAAGGGTATGACGCCGGGCCAGATACATCGCCATGGCGACAGCATTCTGGCGGCCATAGCGACAGGGTTGGCCGTGCCCGAGGATGAGCTGCCGCGCTTTCCGCGCCAGCGGCGTGAGGAACCGGCAAACGGTGCCAAGGAGCGCCTGAAGCGGCTCAAACAGTGGCGGGAACAGCAGAGCGCCGTACTAGGGCTGGAACCGGGTGTAGTGGCGCCCAACTGGTTGCTGGAAGGGATCGCGGAAATCAATTCCACATCAATTTCTGCGCTGAATGGCATCAGCGGGATGCGCGAGTGGCAAAAACGGTTGTACGGGAAAGATCTTCTGGAGGAAATGGCCATTGGCTGAGAACGGGAGCGTGACATGCAACAACCGTATCTGAGCATTGTCGTGCCGGTCTACAATGAGGAGACCAACCTCGAACCGCTGATGGAGCGGCTTTATCCGGCTGTTCAGGGGATGGGCAGATCGTTCGAGATTATCTTTACCAACGATGGATCCCGGGACCGGTCTCTGGAGATTCTTTGCCGGATGGTCCGCGCCTATCCCGGAGTCAAGGTTGTTGAATTCAACGGCAATTTTGGCCAGCACATGGCCATCCTGGCGGCCTTTGAGATGTCGCGGGGACAGATCGTGATCACCCTGGACGCGGACTTGCAGAACCCGCCGGAAGAGATTCCCCGGCTGGTTGCCGAGATAGAAAAAGGGTACGACGTGGTCGGCACCATCCGGCAAAAACGGCAGGACACGCTCTTTCGACGTCTGGCGTCACGTATCGTCAATATCACCACTAACAAGATGACCGGCATGCATATGAACGACTATGGCTGCATGTTACGGGCATACCACCGCAATGTCATTGTCAACATCAACCGCTGCCAGGAGACCACCACCTTTATCCCGGCCCTGGCCCAGACCTTCTGTTCCAACCCGGTGGAAATCGAGGTGGCGCATGCCGAGCGGGCCGCCGGTGAGAGCAAGTATTCCCTCTACAAACTGGTCCGGCTCAATTTCGACCTGATGACCGGTTTTTCGGTGGTGCCGCTGCAACTGTTTGCCCTGTTCGGTATCCTTACCTCTCTCCTTTCGCTGGCATTTGCCCTGTTTCTGCTGGTCCGGCGGTTTGTCGTCGGGGCAGAGGTGGAGGGTGTCTTTACCCTGTTTGCCATCCTGTTCTTCTTCGTAGGCATCATTATCCTGGGGATCGGTATTGTCGGCGAGTATGTGGGCAGGATCTACCAGGAGGTCAGGAAAAGGCCGCGGTTTGTGGTCAGGAAGACCTATGGCTTTGAAGAACAATAAACTGATAATCTGCGCCTACCACAACGTAGGTTATCGCTGTATCGAGGAATTGCTGCGCCAGGGGGCCGAGATCAGCCTGATCTTTACCCACGAGGATTCGTCGACCGAGGAGATCTGGTTCGCATCCGTACGCGATCTGGCTGACAAACACGGTATCCCGTACCTGACGTCGGATATCAATGAACCGGCGAACAGGGAGCGTGTGCGGGCCATTGCACCGGATTTCATCTTTTCATTCTATTATAGAAATATGATCAAGCCGGCGGTACTGGAGATTCCAAAATTGGGGGCACTCAACCTGCATGGCTCGTATCTCCCCCGGTACCGGGGGAGGGTGCCGGTCAACTGGGCTGTGATCAACGGCGAGAGCGAAACCGGCGCCACCCTGCATTACATGGTTGAGAAGCCGGACGCCGGCGACATCGTTGATCAGGAGAAGGTGCCGATCTCATTCACCGACACTGCATTTGACGTGTTCAACAAGCTGACCGATGCGGCCGTGGCGGTCATCGCACGCGCCTGGCCGCTTCTGCGTGAGGGGAGGGCCGGCCGCATCCCCATGGACCTGGCGGCGGGGAGCTACTTTGGCGGTCGTAAGCCGGCCGACGGCCGTATAGACTGGGCCAAATCGGCCGTGGAGATTTACAACCTGATCCGTGGGGTAACCCATCCCTACCCGGGGGCGTTTACCTTTCTGGATGGCAAGAAAGTCATCATCTGGCAGGCCTGGCCGGTGGAAGGTACGAGCGATCCGGGGCGTATCGCGTCGCATCATCCGCTGCTCGTTGGTACCGGTGAAGGGTTGCTTGAAATCAGGTCGTTTCAGGCTGAAGGGGAAGAGGAAAAAGCGGCAGGCAATTTGGAGCTGACTACTACGGTACATTTTCAATAAACCTTCTGGATTCGAGAATGGTTTCGTATGCAAGGTGCATGAGGACGGGGGCAGTCGCTATAGCCCGCAACTCAACGCCGCAGACGGCCCATTGTCGGAACCGTCCACAAAAGGAGATGCAATGAAAGTATTAATTCTCGGCGTTAACGGCTTTATCGGCAACGCCCTCACCCACCGCATCCTTACCACCACCGACTGGGAGGTCTTTGGCCTGGACATGGCCTGCGACAAGCTGGAGCGCTCGTTGGGCGATTCCCGTTTCAATTTCCTGGAAGGCGACATTACCATCAACAAGGAGTGGATCGAGTACAACATCAAGAAGTGCGATGTGGTACTGCCGCTGGTGGCCATTGCCACGCCGGTCACCTATGTCAAGGACCCGCTCAGGGTCTTCGAGCTTGATTTCGAGGAAAATCTCAAGATTATCCGCCTGTGCCACAAGTACAAGAAACGGGTGATCTTCCCATCCACCTCCGAGGTCTATGGTATGTCGCCCGATCGCGAGTTCGATGAGGAGAATTCCCCGCTCATGCTGGGGCCGATTGCCAAGGAGCGTTGGATCTACTCATGCGCCAAGCAGATGCTGGATCGGGTCATCTACGCCTATGGTAATCACGAAGGGCTCAAGTTCACCCTTTTCCGCCCGTTCAACTGGATCGGCCCCAAGCTGGACAGCATCCACACGGCCAAAGAGGGGAGTTCGCGCGTCCTGACCCAATTCCTTTACGATATCCTGGCCGGGGAGCCGATCCAGTTGGTGGACGGCGGCAATCAGCGGCGCTCCTTCACCTACATCGAGGATGGTATCGATTGCCTGATGCGGATCATTGCCAATGAGAACGGCTGTGCCGACGGCAAGATCTTCAATATCGGCAATCCCAACAATGATCTCTCCGTCAAGGAGTTAGCCCATAAGCTGCGGGCAATGGTGGCAGAGTTCCCCCTGTACCGGGAAAAGGCTGAAAAATGTCGCATCGAGGAGGTAACCTCCGACAACTTCTACGGCAAGGGATATCAGGACATGCTGACCCGCGTCCCTTCGGTCAAACGTGCCAAGGAGTGCCTGGGATGGGAACCGGTGACAAGCGTGGACGATGCCCTGCGCAAGACGCTGGAGTTCTATCTGGTGGATGAGCGGGAAAAATTGAGTGAATTCCTGTAGGGTATGAACCGCAACGGCTTTACTCTGATAGAGATTGTCGTGGTATTGGCCATCATCGCCATGGTACTGGTGCTGGTCATTCCGCGTCTCCCCTCTTCCGAGCATGAAGATGTGAAAGCATCGGCCCGCAACCTGGCCGCAACCCTGCGCTATATGCAGGATAAGGCGGCAACCTCCGGTAAACCGTATTACCTGCAAATGGAACCGGGAACGGACTCAGTGCAGATCCTGCAGGATGCTGCCGATGGGAGCAAGAAAGAAGCGGAGGACCCATTGCTGCAACAGCGGCCGGTCAGGGAAGGGATCATTGTTGCCGATGTGGTCAGGCCCCGCCTGGGCAAATTGACCGAGGGAGAGGTGACCCTGCCCGTGGGGCCGGGAGGTGTACGTGTCACCATCCACCTGCGTTCACCGGACGGCACGTTCTGGACGGTGATGGCCTTTCCATCCAGCGGCAAGGTCAAGGTTTATGAAGGCTACCAGGAGGATGCGCTGTGAAGGGGGGCCGCATGGGGTTTACCCTGCTGGAGGTGATGGTTGCCTTGGCCATTATGGCAAGTGTCATCCTGACCGTGTTGGGTGCGGTCAACTTCCAGCTTGGCATCGTTGCCAACGAGCGGGATAATACGGCCTTTACCCTCCTGGCACGGGCCAAGATGGACGAGTTGCTATTTGCGCAGGGGAGCAATATGCAAAAGGGTGAGGGAACTCTTGCCCCGACCCATCCCGACCTGATCTGGCAGGACGAATTATTTCCCGTGGACGTGGTTGTTTTGGGATACCCTTTTAAGTTCAACAAGCTGGTGGTGCGGGTGCGGCGCGATTCGGACAAGCGGGAGGTGGCGCTTGAGCGCTATATCCTCCCCAACTAAAGGCTTTACGCTTTTGGAAATACTGATCGCCCTGGTGCTGCTGGCCATCCTGACGACCGTGCTCTACGGGAGTTACTTTGCCGTTGTTCGCGCCAGGGACCGGGCCTACGATGGAATGGAGGCACGGCGTGAACTGGGGGCCACCCTCGATCTCTTGCGCCGGGAGATCTCTGCGGCACAATACGATTCTGCGGAGAAACAACTTCCCAAAGAGAAGCAACTGCTTCGTTTTGTGGTGGAGGACCGGGACAACTTCGGCAAGCCGGCCTCCAACCTGGAATTGACCACCTTGGCACCGCCATCGGGGGGCGCGGGCCCAGGGTCCGGTGTCATCGATGTCAAGTACCGTATGCTGGAAAAGAACAAACAGCAGATCCTGACCCGCCAGGAACGGGATATTTTCTTTACCCCGGATACAGTGCTGGTCGACCCACAGATGGAACATATCAGCTCTTTCCTGGTGGAGTGTTACGACGGTTCCAAATGGCTTAAAACCTGGGACACGGATCTTAACGGCAGGCTGCCGCCGAGGGTGCGTATAACGATCCAGTTTGACGAGGGGGGCAAACCGGTCGAGTTCATGGTATATGCGACCCCCAAACTTGTGTCATCATGAGAAACGAGAAGGGCTTCGCCCTGATCTTAACCCTGATCGTGACCGCCCTGATGGTGGCGATGGCGGCTGAACTGATGCATCAGGTGTACGTGGATACGTCAATCAGCCGTAATTTCCGGGACGGCCAGCAGGCCTCGATTCTGGCTGAGTCGGGGATTGCGGCAGCCAAGTCAATGCTTCAGATGGTCGTGCCAAGCCGGCAATACACATCTCTTTCAGACATGGCCATGTTGGCCACACTGGTCAATCGCTCCGATGAAACCGGCTCGATCAAGGTTACCGTAGTCGAGGAAGACGGCAAGATTAACCTCAACGGTTTGGTGCAACCAAATGGCTCATACGAGCCAAACACCTTGAAGGTTCTGAAGCGGCTTGGGACACGGATTGCCCATCCGGTTACCGACCCGAAAGCATGGGATAACCTGGCCGCCTGGATGGATCCCAATTCCCCGCCTGTCTCCGGCGGCGCGGATACCCCCTATTACCAGACCCTGCAACCGCCGTACAAGGCCCGCAAGGGGAAGCTGGCCACCATTGAAGAGTTATCTATGGTCAAGGGATTCACACCGGAAATAATTGCCGATCTGCGGCCGTACGTGACGGTCTATAGCCAGTTGACCCTGACATCTTTTGCAAAGATCAATATCAACATGGCACCTAAAATGGTGCTCGCAGCGTTGAGTGATCAAATGACCGACAGCCTGATCGACCGGGTTGTCAAGGAGCATCAGAGTGATCCGAATAACCCGTTTAAGGCGGTAGGGGAGTTGTCCAAAGTGCCCGGCCTTGAAACGATCGCCAATGAGCTTCCGGGAATGATTGATGTCATTGGACATACCTACAGGATCACGGCGGTGGGACAGGTTAGGGATTCAGCCCGGACCGTAGACGCGGTAGTACGTATATCCGGGATGTCGGGAATGTCGGGAATGTCAGGGATACTGTCATGGCGGGAATACTAAGAGTCTCAGTAAGAACCAGGGGTTATTCATGGAATATCTGATAATTCAGGTCGGAGAGAAACGAGTGACTGCCGCGCGGTTCGAGGTTTCAGGCAAGAGTGCCACTTCCGCCGGCGCCGCGGTGTTTGAACTGGGAGCGGAACAGGATCTGTCCGCTGTCGCCTCACGGATTGCGGAAGCCGTCAACGGAGCGCCGCGTGTCATACTCTGCCTTGCAGCGTCGAGGTTCGCCCATCGCTCCGTGGAACTGCCGCTCACCGATCTGCGCAAGGTGCGTGAGATCCTGCCTGCCCATCTCCAGGGTGAGATTGCGCTGTCTGCTGAAGAGGCGGTCTTTGATGTGGTTCCTTCCACCAGCGGGAACTATCTGGCATTGTGGGCGAAACGATCAGATATCGCCCATGCCGTTGACACATTCAGGGATGCGGGGGTCGAACCCCAGATCGTCAGTGCGGCCCCGTTCGCCTGGAACTTTCTACCCGGCATCGGCGCTGACTGCGCCGTGTACGACGGCGCGTCCCTAGTGATCATAATGGAAGGCAAACTTGCGTATGTCCGCTCCTTTGAGGAGGCTGAGTCTGACAAACAATTGGCCTCCACCCTCACTGCCCTGGAGTTGTCCGGCACACCGCTGCCGCCCCGGCTGGTCGTCTTCGGGGCCAATGCCAGCTTGCTGGCGGTGAGCGACCTGCCGCTGCCGGTGGAGCAGTTGCAAACGCCCGGGGAATTGGGGCATTTGTTCAGGAATGACGAGACGTTCCATCAGTTGGCCGGGCCGTACGCCGTGGCGCGGGCCTGCCATGCCGGGGCGCTGCCCGACTTCCGCCGGGGAGATCTGGCCTGGACGGCCGGAGATCTGAAAATCAGAAAAAAACTTCTGGTGACCGCCTCTCTTGCCGTAGTGACGATACTGCTGCTTTTCGCCTACAAAGGCCTGCAGTACCGGGCGCTCCGCACGGATCTGAACTCGCTCAATGCCTCCATAGCGTCGGTCTACCGGGATATCTTTCCTACACGCTCCAAGGCGGTTGATGAGGTGGCCGAGGTCAAGGGAGAGATCAGAAAGTTGTCGGGAGTAGAGACTTCCAGCAGTTTCCTGGGTGTACTCAAGCAACTGGCCGACGCCAAAGGGGCCACTATCAACGGGCTCTACGAGGCCGAGGTGGAGGGGAACGCCGTGCGGATGAAAGGGGATGCGCGCTCGGCCCAGGCGGTCAACGAGTTCAAGGCGGCGTTGGCCCCCATGATGGCGACCGTCCAACTGGGGGAGGTCAAGAGCCGCCCTGACGGTACCGTTACCTTTTCCCTGTCAGGTACGCTCACGGAGGTGAAGAAATGAGCATCATCACAGATATCCTTGAGCGGTGGCGCAATCTTGACAGCCGCACCCGCCTCTGGTCCGGATATGGCCTGATCGGCCTGCTGGTGATTGTCATGTTGTGGTCTGCCCTCGCCGCTCGAACGGCTGATCTGGAGCGCAAGCGCGCTGCTCGCGAGGCGGTGCTCAAGGAACTCTTGCCGCTCAAGGTAGCCTACCGCGCGGCCAAGCAGTCATCTGATCTGTTAAAGGGGCGGATGGCGTCGATGCGCCCCGATGATTCCCCGGCCAAGGTCATCGACGAGATCGGTATCAAGGGCAAGGGGCTCAAGATTGCGCCGGTCAAGGGAGAGGAGCGGGCCGGGTTCATCGAGGATGCCGCCGACGTACGTATCGAAGGGTTGACGCTCAACGAGGCGGTTAACCTGGTGTACCGCCTGGAGAAGGGGGGGCGCCCGATTGTGGTGAAGAAGGGCAACCTGCGGATACGTTTCGATGATCCCTCCCGGTGCGATCTGTCCATGACCGTTGCCTTGCTGAAACCGGCTCCGGGGACGGCAAAATGATCGCGCAGCGTCTGCTTCAGAGAGCCGTTTTTGCGGCAATCGGGGTATGGCTTTTTCTTGTCCTTATCTACCTCCTTTTCCCCATGGGGCGGGTAAACGCGGTCATCAATCAGCAACTGGCCTCCCAGGGGTTGACCCTGACGCCCGGCGCCCACAAGACCCTCCTGCCCGGTCTGGGGTGGGACAACGTGCGGCTCGCTTCGGATCAGGGCCCGCTGCTGCACTGCGAGCAGTTGAAGGTGCATCTCGGGTTGCTGCCACTTCTTACGGGGCGGGTTGCTGTCACTGCCGTTGCGGCCATCGGAGCCGGCCGTATTGATCTGGAATACGGTATAACGGGCAAAAAGGTTCTGGATCTCCATGTCAACGCCATCAACCTGGCCGGCATCCCTTTCTTCAAAACGGTCTTGGGGGCCAAGGCCGGCGGTAATCTCTGGAGTGAAGGAAATGTGACGCGTGGAACGGCGGGGCCGAACGGTGAATTGAGGGTGGAGATAAAGCAGTTGGAACTTTCCGGTGTGAAACTGGGAGCCTTTCCATTGCCCGACGTAGCCAATCTGCACTCCCAGGGGATGGTCCGGATCACAAACGGCAAGGCCCGCCTGGAAAGCTTCAACCTGGATGGGGAAGGTGTCTATATGCGTCTCTCGGGTGATCTTCCCTACGGTGCAAATGCTACCACCGCTCCGCTCAACCTGACCTTGGAGATCATGCCCAAGCCGGAATTTTTGGAGAAGCAGAAACTGGTCTTCATGCTTTTGGCCAAATTCGCCGTATCTCCCGGGGTATACCGGCTGCCGATCTCGGGAACACTCCTGAAGCCGGTGCTGCTCTGACGGCAAATCCAACATCTGAGAAGGGCGCAACAGCCATGCGGATCGGCCTGATGGGCGGCACATTCAACCCGATACACATGGCCCATCTGAGGATCGCGGAAGAGGCGCGGGAACAGTGCGCCCTTGACCGGGTGGTCTTCATTCCGGCCGCCGATCCCCCGCACAAACCGCTGGCCGGTGAAGTCCCCTTCAGGCAGCGGTGCGAGATGGTTCGCCTGGCCATTGCCGGGAACTCGGGTTTTGAGTTGTCCGACATCGAGGGACAGCGGCCGGGGAAGTCCTATTCCATAGATACCATTGGCCATGTTCGTGCCGAACATCCCGGTACCAGGCTGTTTTTCATCATCGGCAGCGACTCGTTTCTGGAGATCGGCCAGTGGCACCGATTTGCCGATATTTTCCGGTCATGCAGCCTGATCGTGGCCGAGCGGCCGCACCGTCCGGTCGCGGAACCGCCAACAGCCCTGCCGGCAAGCATTAAAGCAGAATTTACCTATGATGCGGCAGCCCGCAGGCTGGACCATCAATCGGGAGAACAGGTGTATTTCCTGAACGGGAGCCTGCTGGACATCTCATCCAGTGAAATCCGCCGCCTGGCCGCTGCCGGCCGTTCCATCACCTACCTCGTCCCACCCGCCGTGGAGGCGTATATCAAGGAGCAAAGGATCTATAGCGAATGCCTATAAAAAAGACTCAAGAAGCAGAAAAAGCGGCCCTTACCGCCACCGAACGAGCGTTAAAGTGCGCCGAACTCGCCTTCGACAAAAAGGCCTTCGACATCCGCGCTCTGGACATCTCCAGGATTTCCTCCATAGCCGACTTCCTGGTGATCATATCCGGGGCCTCGGACAAGCAGAACCAGGCCATAGCCGACAACATCCGCACTGGGCTCAAGAAGTACGGCAAGGTGCAGGATATAGAGGGTGCCGGTGAAGGAAAGTGGATTGTCATGGATTACGGTGACGTACTGGTGCACATCTTTCATGATCCGCTCCGCCGTTATTACGACTTGGACGGTTTGTGGGGCATGGCGCCGCAGCTGGAACTGCCCGAGGAGATACGGAAGGCCCGCAAGGCGGACGATTTTTGAGACGGATTCACCTTCAAGCGGATAGCGGCGTTGCCGGGCGCCTCGTGGTATGAAACTTCGCATTGCGTGGGTGGGAAAAAGCAGGGAGGCGTGGGTCAAGGAGGCCGTTGCGGAGTATAGCGGCCGCATACGCCGCTATGCCCCGCTGGAGTTGTGCGAGGTGCGCGATGAGAAGGGGGCCGAGGCCGAGGAGATGCGACGCCGGGAGTGCGAACGCCTGGAAAAGCAGGTGCCGGCCGGCGCAACGCTGGTTCTTCTTGATGAAACGGGCGATCAGATGGATTCACCCGGCTTGGCGGCTTTTATCGGCAAGCAGCGGGATAATGGCATCAATGATCTGGTCTTTGCCATCGGCGGGGCCTACGGTTTCAGCGAGGAGTTCCGTCGGCGGGGCAGGTTGCTCTCCCTGTCAGCCATGACCTTCACCCACCAGATGGTGCGGGTCTTCCTGCTGGAGCAGATCTATCGGTCGTTTACGATCCTAAATGGTGAGCCGTACCACCATTGATGGCATGTTGAGCTGCTGATGAATTTGAGGTTATATACCTCGCATATACGTTAACACGGCGGAAAGCGTGATATCATGACCGCAAGGAAACAGCTATTCATCAGCTCCGCCCAGAAGGAACTGGCCGACGATCGTCGGGCGTTGAAGGAGTACGTCCACGGCGACCCTCTGTTGCGCCGGTTTTTCGAGGTGTTTCTCTTCGAGGATTTGCCAGCCTCCGGCCGGCGGGCCGACGAGGTTTACCTGCATGAGGTGGAGCAAAGCGCCATCTATGTCGGCCTATTCGGTAATGACTACGGTTACGAGGACACCGAGGGGATCTCACCGACCGAACGCGAATTCGATCATGCCACAACCCGTGGCATGGAACGGCTTATCTTCGTCAAGGGAAATAACGACTCCGCCCGTCATCCCAAGATGCTGGCTCTGATCCGCAAGGCGGGAGACCAACTCATTCGCCGTCGTTTTGGAACTGTTACGGAGTTGATCACCAGCCTTTACGCCGCACTGGTTCAGTATTTGGTCGCCAACGAGTTGATCCGTGGCGGCCCGTTTGACGCCGCTTTTTGCCAGAAGGCCACTCTGGCTGATTTGGATGACGAGAAAATCAGTGAATTTCTGTTGAGCGCTCGCCGAGCACGGGGTTTTGCACTTGATGAAGATACACCTCCCACAGCTATTCTGGAGCATTTGAACCTGCTCGATAATGGCCGTCCATCCCATGCCGCAGTTCTGCTTTTCGGGGTGCGGCCGCAGCGGTTTCTGCTTTCGTCCGAAGTGAAGTGCATGCACTTCCACTCAACGCAGGTCCATAAACCGATTCCCTCCTACCATATTTACAAAGGGACACTCTTTGAACTGGTCGATCAGGCGGTGGATTTCGTCATGTCCAAGATCGATCTCTGGGTGGGAACTCGGAAGGACAGCCCGCAGGCTCCAGTGGCATATGAGATTCCGCGAGAGGTTGTGTCTGAAGCAATCGTCAATGCAGTTGCTCATCGTGACTACACCAGCACCGGAAGCGTACAAGTGATGCTGTTTTCAGACAGGTTGGAGGTCTGGAGTCCAGGTGAATTGCGCCCTCCCATGACCTTGGCCAAGCTGACCAAGCCTCATCCCTCTTTGCCGGTTAATCCGCTCATCGCGGAACCGCTCTATCTCAGTAAATATATCGAAAAGGCAGGGTCAGGCACCCTCGACATGCTTGATCTATGCCGATCAGCCGGATTGCGTCCTCCGGAGTTCCGCGTGGATGTAGGGTGTTTCATTGTGACGATCCATCGCAAACAGCGGGCGGGGGGCGGGGAAGTCACCGAACAAGTTACCGAGCAAGTCACCGAACAAGTCACCGAACAAGTCAGGCGATTATTGCTGGTATTGGGCGATGCAGTACTGACGGGGAGCGAAGTAATGCTCAAGTTGAGTTTGTCTCACCGTCCCACGTTTTTTTATACGTACCTGCAGCCGGGGCTCAATAATGGTTTGATCGAAATGACTATTCCCGACAAGCCCACAAGCAGTAAACAAAGATACCGGCTCACCGCAAAAGGCAGGAGCTGGCTGGACTCACACCTCAAAGGAGCAAATTAAATGCCCACCATTGAATAACCAGACCCGAGATGCGCAGGATAATTAACGTTATTTACAGCAAAAATGTATAATAATCAGTATGTTGAAAATATGCTAATTATCTTTTGGCCCCAATATATTTGATACGGAGATCACCATGCCCAAAAAACCACTCCTTCTCATGATCCTCGACGGCTGGGGGATCAATCCCAATCCCGACCATAACGCCGTTGCCCTGGCCAATGCTCCCAACCTGAAAGGAATACTGGCCGGGTATCCGCACGTAGCGATCAATACCTCGGGCATGGCAGTCGGACTGCCGGATGGCCAGATGGGCAACTCGGAGGTGGGGCACCTCAATATCGGCGCCGGCCGGGTGGTGTACCAGGAACTGACCCGCGTCACCAAGTCCATCCTTGACGGCGACTTCTTCACCAACCCGGTGCTGCTGGAGTGCATCGCCAAGGCGAAGGCCGCCGGTGGCAGGCTGCATCTGGCCGGGCTGTTGTCCGATGGTGGGGTGCATTCCCACAACACCCACCTGTACGCCCTGCTGGAGTTGGCCAAACGGGAAGGGGTGAAGGAAGTTTTCGTCCACTGCCTTCTGGACGGCCGCGACACGCCCCCCCAGAGCGGGGCTGAGTATCTGGCCCAGTTAGAGGGGGAAATTCGGCGGATCGGCTGCGGCCGGATCGCCACGGTGATGGGGCGTTATTATGCCATGGACCGTGACAACCGCTGGGACCGGGTGGAGAAGGCCTACAACGCCATGGTGCTCGGCGAGGGGGAGCACCGCACCTCTGCTGCCGATGCGATCCAGGCCAGCTATGGGGCCGGGGTGAATGATGAATTTGTCGTGCCGGCCGTGATCATGGCGGATGGTTCGCCTGTGGGCACGGTCAGGGATGGCGACGGCTTCATCTTCTTCAACTTCCGGTCGGACCGGGCCCGCGAGATTACCCGCGCCCTGGCGCTGGACGGGTTCGACGGCTTTCAGCGCCGTAACCGGCCCGCCTTGGCCGGCTACGTCTGTCTGACAGAGTATGATGCCACCTTTGGACTGCCGATCGCCTTTGGGGCAACGGAGCTGACCAATATCCTGGGTGGTGTGCTGGCGGCTGCCGGCCTGAAACAGTTGCGTATCGCCGAAACCGAGAAATATGCCCATGTTACCTTCTTCTTCAACGGCGGCAGCGAGACCCCTTTCCCCGGTGAGGACCGCTGCCTGATACCGTCGCCCAAGGATGTTGCCACCTATGACCAGAAGCCGGAAATGAGCGCCTATCAGGTCACGGACGAACTGTTGGGGAGAATCGACCAGGGTCTGTACGATGTGATCATACTCAATTTTGCCAACTGCGACATGGTGGGACATACCGGTGTCCTGGAGGCGGCGATCCGGGCTGTGGAGACGGTGGATGCCTGTGCCGGCCGGATTGTGGAGAAGGTGCGCTCGTTGGGTGGAGCGGTGCTGATTACCGCTGATCACGGCAATGCAGAGCAGATGTCGGATACAAACGGCGAGCCGTTTACGGCCCACACAACCAACCCTGTCTGGCTGGTGCTGGTGGATGACAGCCGCAAGGGCGCCAAGCTGCGCGAGGGCGGCCGGTTGGCGGACATTGCGCCGACCATGCTGGATATTCTCGGCCTGCCGCAGCCCGGGGAGATGACCGGGCAGAGTCTTTTGTAATGGCGGGGTAACCGAAGCGCTTGTGAAAATACAAAGCCGTCCGGTCAGCGTTGGTCTGATCGGGCGGCTTTTTGCTTTTTGATTGGCCGCGGTTAATTCCATGGCGCGGACGGGTGGGTGTGGTGTATATAGTAGTTGGAAATTTTGGGGAGTTAGATAGAAAGGCACTTTGGCATTTACCACGTTTTCCCTTATTGCAATTCAAAAAAACAACCATACAATCTTTCCAGGTTGAGGAAAGATACCCCAACGGGTGGGTAGAGACAGGATACGGATACCATCATGGCCCGCAGCGTCACTTTATCACCGGATCACCGGACCATCGCCGACAGGAAGGTAGAACTCGTCTACAAACACCTTCCGACCGGATTACTGGTCAATCTGGCCGTGGCCACCGGAATCACGGTGTTTCTTCCCACATCCGATTCCCGGGGGAGTTTCGAGCTATGGTGGTGTGTCGTCACGCTTGTTACGCTAGTCCGTTTTGCGGATTTATTGCACCACAGAAGAAGGGTACCCGACGCAACCAGCAGTATGCGCTGGAGAAGAAATCTGTTATTGGGAGCGCTGTGCCAAGGCGTGCTCTGGGGTTTCGTCGGTTTTTTCCTCTTTCCATCCTCTTCGATAGATCAATTATTCCTGTCCCTCGTACTGAGCGCCATGGCGGGCGGGGCCATCATCTTTCTCTCTCCCATCTGGTCCGTGTACGTGGTGTATCTCATACCCACCCTGATACCCGCTTCCATACGGCTCATGCAGGTAGATATGCATCATGCATCCCGAATGGCCGGCATGCTCGGCCTCGTCTATGCCGCTGCCATGGTGTACGCCTCCCGTACCACCAGCCGATGGATCGACGACTACCTTGGGTCGGCCCTGGAAAAGGAAACCCTGAGTACGAATCTGCGGGCCGCCAATGCGGATCTTGAACTCCATCGGGAAGATCTGGAGCGGCTCATCACGGAACGTACCGATCAACTCATTGCCCTGCAGCAGGCGAAGGATGAGGCTGAGGCCGCCAACCAGGCCAAATCCCAGTTCCTGGCCAACATGAGCCATGAGATCCGTACACCCATGAACGGAATCTTCGGCATGACCGAACTGTTGCTCGGCAGCGACCTGAACGAACGGCAGCGGCATTATGCCGAGACGGTGCATACCTCGGCGGAGACGCTCCTCACCATTATCAACGACATCCTCGATTTCTCCAAGATTGAGGCGGGCAGGCTGAAACTGGAATCCCTGCCGTTTGATCTTCACGAGACGGTGGCGGAAGCGGTGGAACTTTTTGCCGAACAGGCCGAGCGCAAGGGGATCGAGCTCATGGCCCATATCCCCCCGGATATTCCGGTGCTGGTAGAGGGAGATGCGGTCAGGCTGCGTCAGATCCTGTTCAATCTCATCAACAATGCCCTCAAGTTCACCGAGCGGGGTGAAGTGGATGTCAGGGCCGTGCTCTTCGACTGCAACGAGGAAACGATCCTGCTCCGCTTTTCCGTGCGCGACACCGGGGTCGGTATCAGCCATGAGGCACAAAAAGTAATCTTCTCCCGATTTTCGCAGGGAGACGACTCCATGACCCGCCGTTTTGGAGGAACGGGGCTCGGCCTCACCATTTCGAAACTGCTCTCGGAACTCATGGGTGGTGGCATCGATGTCGAGAGCATGCCAGGCGAGGGTTCGACCTTCTGGTTTACCGTCCGTTTGAAGCGGCGCCAGGCTACGGCCAATGACTCACTGTATCAAACGGCGCTTGAAGGCAAGCGGGTGTTGATCGTCGATGATAACGAAACAAATCGGGAGATCCTCCTGAGTCAGGTGAGTACCTGGGGTATGCGGGGTGATGCGGTTGCCTCCGGTCTGGATGCCCTCAACCTGCTCCGGGCAGCCGCGGATGAACCCTACCGGATCGTCATCCTGGATATGCGGATGCCGGAAATGGACGGAATACAACTGGCAGAGGCCATCAAGGGGGACCCGGCTACGGCGGATGCCCACCTGATCATGCTCAGTTCGCTCACCTGTTTCGGCGATGGGGACCGGGGCCGTTCGGCCGGAATAGAGGCATGCCTGAGCAAGCCGGTTCGCCAGTCGCGTTTACTGACCTGCCTGCTTGAGGTTATGCGAGTCCCCACGGAAGAGATGGACAGGAGAATCCGGGAGTCGCACCAGGATGAGTCGCCCAGCTTTGATGCCCGAATTTTGCTGGTGGAAGATGTACCGGTCAATCAGGAGTTGGGGCGCATCATGCTCGAAGATCTCGGCTGTCGCGTCGACACCGCCTGGAACGGCATAGATGCCCTGGAGGCCATCGAGCGCGAGGAGTACGACATCGTACTGATGGACTGCCAGATGCCGGAGATGGACGGCTACGAGGCGACGCGCAGGGTCCGGGAAAGGGAAGCCGTTGCTGCCGGCGATGCGCGCACCGGTCACCTGGTTATCGTGGCCCTTACGGCCCATGCCATGCAGGGCGACCGGGAGGCATGCCTGGACGCCGGAATGGATGACTACCTGACGAAACCATTCTCGACCGTGCAATTGAGCGACGTGCTTTCCCGCTGGCTTCCGTCCCGCCCACCCGAAACGGAGAACCAGACGGTTCAGGATTATTCCTGAATACGTGACACCTCCATGCCTCCGTTAGTCCGGAAGGCCTCAAACATTGCCTTTTGGGAGGTAGGGACTATCCCGCGAAGGCCCGGCGGAGTGAGTGGTTTGTTACTTGCATCGCGGGGTGCGGGCACCGGCTCTTCCGGCCGCTACGACATTCCGGTGTCACGTATTCAGGTTATCTAAACCCATAAAGGAGAACACATGAAAACAGCCAGAATCCCCGCAACCGACCAGGAGTTTGCCATCGGCAAGATCGTCTGCCTGGGGCGCAACTATGCCGAACATGCCAGGGAGTTGGGCAATGAGGTGCCCACCGCGCCGGTCATCTTTATGAAACCCGCCACGGCAGTGATTGACAACGGTGGGACGGTGCGTATCCCGGCCTATTCCCGTGCCTGCCACCACGAAGTTGAGCTGGCGGTGCTGATTGGCAGGGAGGCGCATGCGGTTTCCGAGGAGGAGGCCATGGGTTACGTGGCGGGCTTTGGCGTGGCCATCGACATGACCCTGCGGGACGTGCAGGATCAGCTCAAGTCCAAGGGGCTCCCCTGGGAGATCGCCAAGGGTTTTGACACCTCGTGCCCCCTGTCGGATTTTGTCCCGGCCTCGCAGGTTATGGCCCCACAGAGTCTTTCACTGCGTCTGTCGGTCAACGGTGAGCAGCGCCAGATCGGCACCACAGCCGACATGATCCATCGCTTGCCGCAGATCGTTTCACACATCTCCGGCATTTTTACCCTGGAACCGGGGGATGTGATTCTGACCGGCACCCCTTCGGGCGTGGGCCCGGTTCAGGCGGGAGATGTCATGGAGGCCGAGATTGCAGGAGTCGGCTCGTTAAAGGTGTTTGTGCGCTAATGTAACTCATGACCCGGGAAAATCACCATTTCAGACAGAAGGGCCGACTGTTGCGGATGATGCGCCTGCTGCGGCGTATCCGCCCGGCAACCCTGCCGGTCACCTACCCCCGCAACCGGGTGGTGCTCTGCCCTAACGGCCCTGCCTTTTTCCGCTCGCTGCATGCCGCGCTCCGTTCGGCCAAGCATTTTATTCTCATGGAGTATTACCTGATCCGTGATGACCGCACCGGTTCGGCCTTTGCCGCCGAACTGGCCGAGGCCGTCCGGCGCGGTGTGCGCGTCTTTTTGATATACGACTACATCGGTTGCGTCGAAACCCCGTCCTCCTATTTCAGGAACCTCTCACGGCTCGGTGTCGAACTGCTCCCGTTCAACGTGCCGTCTTTCAAGCATTCTCCGCACTGGTTTGACCAGCGCGACCACCGCAAGATGGCGGTGGTTGACGGTACATTGGCCTTTTTGGGCGGCTTTAACATCGGTGACGAATACGCGGGCCGGGGCGAAGGCGCACAGCGTTTCCACGACATGGGTTTCAGCATCTCGGGCAGCGCGGTGAATGAGTTGGTGCGAATCTTTTCCGAGACCTGGCTTATGGAGCGGGGGGAGCTTCCCCTGTTTTCCCCCGCCGGTGACGCCGAAGAGATTTCGTCACGGCGAAGTGGCCAGGCAAACGTTGTCATTGTCAGTGGTGGTCCCCACCATCGTCGTCCCTATATCCGCAGCGCCTTTCTGCTCAATATTGCCTCTGCTGCGGAGGAGATCCTCATCGCCACCCCGTATTTTGTTCCCGGTCCCCGTGTCATACGTTCCCTGCTGCGGGCGGTGCGGCGGGGGGTGCGAGTGCGTCTGCTGCTACCCTCGCGTAGCGATGTGCCGCTGGTCCGCCTCCTGGGGCGCAGTTATTACGGCCCATTGCTCAGGAAAGGGATCGAGATCTGCGAACTGGAGCGGGAGATCTTGCATGCCAAGGTGATGGTGATCGATGGCGAGCGAACGGTGATCGGATCGGCCAATCTTGACCAGCGCAGCTTTCACCGCAATTTCGAGATCAACGGGATCATCGGCAGCAGGGCTTTTGGGGGGCAGATCCGTCGATTGCTGCTGGAGGATATGGCGCATGCCCGGCAGATCGAGCTTGACGAACATTCCCGCCGCGGCATGTGGACGCGGATGCTGGAACGCGTGGTAAGCCTGTTCGGGTGGTTCTTGTAACCTGAAGCCGGGAAGGCGTCACGGATTTACGAGTAAATCAGTGCCCGGATCTACCGCACCTGAAGCGCACCAGGCGGAACCAGACCCAGACCACGCCGGCGGTCACAACTGCAGTCGGAAGGCTCCGAAACAGCCACGCCAGACGGCGCTCGAAGATGCCCAGCCAGCGAGGCTCCACCTCTCCGGGTCCTTGTCCGGCCCGAAAGGCTCGGCGAACATCCAGCCAGAAAAAGAGCTGCCAGGTGTTGGAGGCCACATGGCGCCCGGTCTCCCGCCAGAAGGTCCGGCGCCATGCCCGGTCATGACCGGCAATGAGGGAGCGGATACCCTCCAGCAACGGGAAGAGCCGGAGCCGGCCGGTTTCGTCATGGCAGCGGTAGAGTCCGGGCAGTCCGGTAAAGAATTCTGCCCAGCCGGTTACGGCGGCGTTGACAATGATGGCATTGACGACCTGCCGCCGGCAGAGCCCTTCAGCTTCGAACCGGCGTGCCGAGGTGGTGATTTCAGCGGGCAAAAGCATCCAGGCACCCTTTTTTTCTGCGGATGAAACAAGCCTGACGTCTTCGTAAAAGGGGAGCGATATATCAAAGCCACCCAACTGTTGGAAGAATTTGCCCGAAATCAGGAAGCCCTGGTCTCCGCGGATGCAGTCGGCCCGGTTTAGCCGGGCCTTGGCTTCGTAGAAGAAATATGCCAGGGACGGCGAGTTCTCGCTTCGGCGAAAGCGCAAGGCAAAACGCCCTGCCATCTGGCCGGGAGACCATATAAGTTGCTCCCTGAGAGTTGCTACGACCCGGTAGAGGGCGGTGCGATCCGGAAAACGGGAGTCGGCGTGCAGGAACAACAGCCATTTACCTGCTGCAAGGGCCGCGCCGGCATTCATCTGGCACCCCCGCCCCCGTGGGGTGATGATGACGCGTAGCGGAAAGGGGAGCCTTGGTGCCAGGTTAACTGTCAACTCTGGCGTACCGTCGCCTGAACCGCCATCGCAGAGAATCAGTTCAAACCGGACACTCTGCTGGGCGGAGAGGGTCTCGAACAGGGCGGGCAGTTCAGCGGCCTCGTTGAGGACCGGTACGATAACCGAAAGTTCGAGGGGATTGTCGTGTTGCATGTGTCAACTCCGGGAGGATGATTCGCAGTGTATCCGAACCTGCCAGATTTGCAATCCGAAGATGATCTCGATCTGATCGACACCCATTGTCATCTGGACCAGGATATCTTCTCCACCCGGCTTCCCCAGGTGCTGGAGGCTGCCCGCCGGGTCGGTGTGTCACGCTTCGTGGTACCGGGGGTACATCCCGGAGACTGGCAGCGCATTGCAGCGGTAGCTCGATGTCACGCTGGCGTCTTTCCCGCCTTCGGCATCCATCCCATGCACGCCGACATTGTCGATGACACATCACTTTTGCAATTGGCCAGCCTGGCTGCCGATGCTGTTGCCATTGGCGAGATCGGCCTCGACCCGCTGTATCCGATCCCGTTCGCGATTCAGGAGCGCGCTTTCCGTGAACAACTCCGCTTGGCACTATCCTTGGGGATGCCGGTGCTGATCCATTGCCGGCGAGCCTTCCAGCGAACCTTGCAGATACTTGTGGAGGAAAAGGCCGGCCAAGTGGGGGGGATCATGCATGCCTTCTCCGGCTCGGTCGAGATGGCCCGCGAATTCATCCGGCTTGGATTTCTCATCTCCATCTCCGGGACAATCACGTGGAACAACGCGGTGCGTCCGGCCAGGCTCGTGAGGGAGTTATCCCTGGAGAGCCTGGTGATGGAAACCGACTCACCCGACCTGACGCCACAGTGCTTCAGGGGGCAATCGAACCAGCCTGCTTATCTGGCCGAGGTGCTGGCTGCCATGTCCTGTATACGTGGGGTATGTCCGGGGGAGGTGGCCCGGCAAACGACCAGGACGGCCGCAAGAATTTTATCCGTTTGATATTGTTTGTTGAAGATATCCTGATATGCTTCATGAAACGTGTGCTTCACCATGCAACGTGGCATACTACGAAAATGTTTGCTTACGGACCGTTCAGGGGGTAATCTGATGCCACGCCACGTAAAAGGAGCAGCACCTTGAAATATTTATTCCTTATTGCCTGCTTGGCGGGTAGTATGGCTTTGGCCGGATGTGCTATGTTCACCGCCTGGAAAAGCATCCCCCCGCCGGGTGGCTGTGACCAGTGTCATACCGTTGCGATCAGCACCAACTGGAAAATTTCGTATCAAGCGGCAAATGTTGCGGATGAACGGGGTCGGCAATACTTCCAAACACCGGAATACAACACTACCCTGCAAGGCAAACAGCAATCACCGCTCGAAACAAAAATGCTTGATGAACAAACCTGTTTTGAATGCCATAAAGCCCCTTCAGAGGCCCATCGCAAATTCAAAGGGCGTTTTCATCATTAGCAGCATATTCCCCTGGTTTTCAACGAAAATTTATTTGCACACAAACGAATTATTGAAATTCAATGGGTTGTGGAAAAAATATGTTGACAATTAGTTATTAGTGAGTATATTCACAAATTGATTTTAGAAACCATGCGCGTAGCGTTAAAATGGTAATTACAAAGAAAAAAGGAGACACAATGAAAAAGCTGATTACTCTGACACTCGTTCTGGCCGTTGCCGCTGCTTTCACCGCTGGCTGCAAGAAAAAAGAAGAAGCTCCGGCTCCTGCTCCCGCTCCTGCTGTTGAGGCTCCGAAGCCTGTCCAGGCTCCGATGTCCGCTAAAGCCGCTGCTCCGGCTCCCGAAGCCCCCAAGGCTCCTGAAGCTCCTAAGAAGTAATCTAGTTTCCCTGCGGGGAAGCAAAGCCTGCGGGTCTATCCCGCAGGCTTTTTTTGTTTGATGCGTTGTTGTCGCAGTGAGGAGTCCGTTATGCATGAGATGTCCATAACCCAGGGCATCATCGATATCTGTGAGCAACATGCCGGAGGCCGCCGTGTGCTCTCGCTGGATGTGGAGATCGGTGAACTGAGCGATGTCGTGCCAGAGGCGATAGAATTCTGTTTCGAAGCGTGCAGTCAGGGCACCCTGCTTGAGGGTGCCCGCCTCAACATCGTGCGAATTCCCGGAAGGGGACATTGCCAGGATTGCGGGGCTGACACACCGCTTACAACGTTATTTGGCGCGTGCACACGATGCGGCGGGTACCGGGTTACCATGGAAGCGGGCGATGAGATGCGGGTCAGGGAGATAGAGGTGGATGAATAACGAAGGGCGCTGCCGGATGCAGCGCCCTTCGTGTTTGTGATGGCAGGTCGTGCGGGAGTTACAGCACGCCAGCTACCTCAGGCGAGACGTGCGGTGCATACTTGGCGAAGTTTTCCTTGAACATGCCGACCAGTTTAGTGGCGGTTTCGCTGTACCCGGCCTTGTCAGCCCAGGTGTTGCGCGGGTTGAGCACCTCGCTCGGTACGCCGGTGCAGGCAGTGGGTATTTCCAGGCCGAAGATCGAATCCTTTTCGAAGGTACCCGCGTTGAGTGTGCCGTCCAAGGCGGCATTTACCAGGGCGCGGGAGTAGGCGATCTTCATGCGGGAACCGACGCCGTAGGGGCCACCGCTCCAGCCGGTGTTCACCAGCCAGCAGGTAACATTATGCCGGGCGATCTTTTCCCGGAGCAGTTCGCCGTACACGGTGGGGTTGAGCGCCATGAACGGTCCGCCGAAGCAGGTGGAGAAGGTTGCCGACGGCTCCTTGACACCCGCTTCGGTACCCGCCACGCGGGCGGTATAACCGGAAAGGAAGTGATACATGGCCTGCTCCTTGGAGAGACGTGCAATGGGCGGTAGCACGCCGTAGGCGTCGCAGGTCAGCATGATGATGTTGGTCGGATGGCCGGCGCACCCGGACATCACGATATTTGGAATATGGGTGATCGGATAGGAGGCGCGGGTATTTTCGGTAAAGGAGTCATCGTCCAGGTCCACCCGGCGCGTGTGCGTGTCGATGGCCACGTTCTCCAGGATGGTGCCGAACCTGCGTGTGGTCTCGTAGATCTCCGGCTCCGCCTCCTTGGAAAGCTTGATGATCTTGGCGTAGCACCCTCCCTCGAAGTTGAATACCCCCTTGTCGTCCCAGCCATGTTCGTCGTCACCGATCAAGGAACGGTTAGGGTCTGCTGAAAGCGTGGTCTTGCCGGTTCCCGAGAGCCCGAAAAAGACGGCGGAATCCCCTTTCGGGCTTACGTTGGCCGAGCAGTGCATGGAAAGGATTCGCTTTTCGATCGGCAGCAGGTAGTTGAGGATGGTGAAGATCGATTTCTTGATCTCGCCGGCATAGCTGGTACCGCCGATGATGATCAGCTTTCTGGCAAAGTTGACGATGATGAAGGTCTCGGAATTGGTGCCGTCCACCGAGGGAATGGCGTGGAAATTGGGCATATCGATGACGGTGAACTGAGGCGTGTGACTGTCCAACTCATCGGGCGTGGCGCGTACGAACATGTTGCGGGCAAAAAGCGAGTGCCACGCCTTCTCGGTAATTACGCGAACCGCCAAGCGGTGCTCCTTGTCGGCTCCGGCGTAACAGTCCTGTACGAACAGGTCCTTGCCGTGGATGTATGCCAGCATGCGGTTGTAGAGGCCGTCGAACTTGGCCGGATCAAAGGGGCGGTTGACCTTGCCCCAGGCCACGTTGTCGTGGGAGCCGGGTTCGTCAACGATAAATTTTTCGTTGGCGGCGCGGCCGGTGTAATGGCCGGTCTTGACTGCAATGGCTCCCAGGTGGGAGACGAGACCCTCGCCCCGCTTGACGATCTGCTCATAGAGGACCGCTGTTGGCGGCGTCCAGTAAATCAGATTGGCATTGGTGATGCCGTGCTCCTCCAACCCTGTCCCTCTGGTAACATCATTGAATTTCATGATCCACCTCCCATCGGTATGATTGTAAATACTATCACTGAACGGTAACTTGTCGATCAGGTGACTGTATTCCCTGATCGACAAGTTACCGTCCTCTCGAAACAAAAAGGGCGCTGCAAACGCAGCGCCCTTTTTGTTGTTTCCTGTAAAGATTATTCGTTCCATCCCTCGGGATTTACTTCGCCGATCTGTTCCCAGTGTTCCGGCGCTCGCCAGAGCGAGGAAAGGATCAGCTCGCGGATATGCAGGAACTCCTTGGGAAGGCGATCGTACATCTTGACGAACAGCTCTTCGTGGGAGATGACCTCGCTCTGCCAGACGTCGCGATCAACGGACATGAGATCGTTGAACTTTTCCCTGGGCATATCCAGTCCTTCCCAGTCCATATCCTCGTAGCGAGGCATCCATCCCAAGGGGCTTTCGACCGCGCCCGCATGTCCCTGCACCCGCTCCACGATCCACTTGAGCACCCGCATGTTGTCGCCATAGCCGGGCCAGATAAACTTGCCGTTGGCGTCCTTGCGGAACCAGTTGACGCTGAAGATACGCGGCGGGCGGGCGATGCTGCGGCCGAACTGCAACCAGTGGGCGAAATAGTCGGCCATGTGATAACCGCAGAAGGGGAGCATGGCGAATGGGTCGCGGCGGACGTTGCCGGTAGCTCCCACGGCCGCAGCAGTGGTTTCCGAGCCGAGGGTGGAGGCGAGATACACGCCGTAGTTCCAGTTGAAGGCCTGGTAAACCAGCGGTACGGTGTCCTTGCGGCGACCGCCGAAGATAAAGGCGCTCATGGGCACCCCCTTGGGGTTTTCCCAGTCCGGGTCAATGCTGGGGCACTGTGATGCCGGCGCGGTAAAACGGGAGTTGGGGTGTGCGGCTACGCGCCCGCAACCGGGAGTCCACTCGTTTCCCTGCCAGTCGGTAAGCTTGGCAGGGGGTTCGCCGTCAATCCCTTCCCACCAGACATCACCGTCTTCGGTCAGGGCTACGTTGGTAAAGATGGAGTTTTTCTCGCAGGAGATCATTGCATTGGGGTTGGTCTTATAGTTGGTGCCGGGTGCAACGCCGAAATAGCCGAACTCGGGGTTGATCGCGTAAACCTGACCGTCAGCCCCTGGCTTTATCCAGGCGATGTCGTCACCGATGGTGGTTACCTTCCAACCCTTATCCTGGAAGGGCTTGGGCGGGATCAGCATGGCGAAGTTGGTCTTGCCGCAGGCACTGGGGAAGGCTGCACCCACATAGGATTTCTCGCCAGTAGGGGACTCGACCCCCAGAATCAGCATATGCTCGGCCAGCCATCCCTCGTCCTTGCCCTGTTTGGAGGCGATACGCAGAGCAAGGCATTTCTTGCCCAGAAGGGCGTTGCCGCCGTAGCCGCTGCCAAAGGACCAGATGGCACGCTCTTCGGGGAAATGGACGATGTATTTTTCCTTGTTGCAGGGCCAGGTAACATCCTTCTGGCCCGGCTGAAGCGGAGCGCCTACCGAGTGGACGCAGGGGACGAACTCGCCGTCACCCAGCACATCCAGGACCTGCTTGCCCATGCGGGTCATAATGCGCATGTTGACGGCAACGTACGGGGAATCTGAGATTTCGACGCCGATCTTGGCGATGTTGGAGCCAAGCGGTCCCATGCTGAAGGGGATGACATACATGGTGCGGCCCTTCATGCACCCTTTGAAAAGGCCGTTCAGTTTCTCCTTCATCTCCTTGGGGGCCATCCAGTTGTTGGTCGGGCCCGCATCATCCTTGGAAAGGCTGCAAATGAACGTACGGTCCTCGACGCGGGCAACGTCGATGGGATCAGAACATGCCAGGTAACTGTTGGGACGTTTTGCCGGGTTCAGCTTCTTGAACGTGCCGCTTTTTACCAACAGGTTGCAGAGTTCGTCATATTCTTCCTGCGAACCGTCGCACCAGTGAATTTTGTCAGGCTCACACAAACCCGCGATTTCTTCTACCCATTTCAGCAGTTGCTCGTTGTTTGGAACATCATAACTCATACTCCGCTTCCTCCCCATTTCATTAAGTTGCGTACTGTTCTGCCAAACGATGTCATATAACAGGATGTGATTATCATTCTCAAAATTTACCGACAATAAATATCACACGGAAGGGGAAAATGCAAAAGCGTTATAGTAATAAACTCAAATTATTTTTGTGAATAGACAAGGGAGATGCCAGCGCGCATCCATGAGGAGATGATCAAGGTGTTCTCGGGCATGACAATGGATTTTAGGCAGAATAAATAGAAATGATTCTCGGGACGTACGGCGATAAGCGGGATGAAGGCAGCGTTACGTGGTCATACCTCCAGGGTATATCCCACCATGGCGGCCTGGAATTCCTTCGGCAATTCCCTCGACATGCGTGCCGCGGCGCTAAATCCGGTGCAGTGGGCTGCTGCCAGCTTTTTGATGCCCATTCCCCTGACAACTGCGATGGTTCGGTCAAGCTGCTCCTGGCCGCAAAAGCCCAGGTGCGTCCCGCCGACCACGGCATGGACATCGCGCCGGCCGGTTACGCGGGCCACGTGCTCCAGGGTGTTGACCAGTCCGGCATGGCAACATCCCAGGACAACCACCAAGCCCCTACCGGTTACCAGGACCAGGGATTGGTCATCCAGGGTGATATCCACGTCCTTGCCGGCGCAGTCACGAAACAATCCCAGGTCCCCCTGCTCAAACGGTGTTAGTCGAGGGACCTGGCCGGTCAGAAAGATACCGGGTGCCAGTTCCCGGAATTCGGCCGAGAGGTCGAAGCGGGCTCCCGCTGCCTCCAGGGTTGCACGGTCATGGGGCAGGCCGATGGAGATACACTCCCCGGTATCCTTGACCCGGTAGCGCGGTGCAAAGATGCCGGGATGGGCATGGATTGTCTTTTGCCCGCATTCCCGCAGCAGGGGCAGCAGGCCGCCGGTATGGTCATAGTGGCCGTGGGAAAGGACCACCTTGCCGACCTTTGTAAGATCCTTGTTCATCCGTTGGGCGTTGTGCAGCAACGTGGCGCCCTGGCCGGTATCAAACAGGAACGGCTCCCCCCCGGCCGGTTCGATCAGGGCACTGAAGCCATGTTCGCCCAAGGTGCCGGAGATGGAGCCGACGCTGTTCTCGCACAGGATGGTGATGCGGAAGGTCATTTTGCGTTACGCCTCGGGAGACGGGCTGCGCCCGGTCCTCCCACCTCTCGTTTTTGTCAGGTCCACAATCTGCCCGTCTTTCCAGATGTAGCAAGGGGTCTTGGTCTTGCGTGCCAAGGTATGGGCGGCCTTGGCGGCCCGTTTCAAGGCGGCGTCAATTCCGGCGAATTCCGCGTTTAGCGGGGTTTTCGTTTTTTTATTCATCAGTGTTCTCTCCGCTCGATCTCTCTCGGTCGTTACCAGAGTTATCCACCCGTAATTCCCGTTCAATCTGTTCAATACTGGGCAGGCTGGTTTGCAGATCTTCGGGCAGGGCCGCCAGAAGCTGGTATTCTGCAACCCCGATTGGCTTGTTGGAGTCGCGCAGGGCATATTCCGCCACCACCCGGTTTTTCGTTTTGCACAGCAGCAAGCCGATGGTAGGGTTGTCACTCTCGGCCTTCATTTGGGCATCCACCGCGCTTAGGTAGAAACCCAGCTTGCCGGTATATTCCGGCTTGAACGCCCCAGCCTTAAGCTCCACTACCACATAGCTCCGCAGTTTGAGGTGGTAAAACAACAGGTCGATGAAAAAATCATCGCCACCAACCTCAATATGTACCTGACGGCCGACATAGGCAAACCCCGCGCCCAGTTCGATCAGGAAGCGCGTAATATGCTGAACCAAAGCCGTCTCAATTGCCCTCTCCTCCGCTTCTTCCGTCAGCCCGAGGAAATCGAACCGGTAGGGATCTTTCAGAGATTCACGGGCCAGATCGGATTGCGGCCTGGGCAGGCGCTCCTCAAAGTTGGTAACAGCTTGTCCCACCCGGCCACGGGCATTGACCTCGATCTGCATCACCAAAACGTTACGTGACCAGTTGTGCTCAAGCGCCTTGGCAGCATACCAGCGTCGTTCTTCCTCGATATCAAGCTTATCCAGCAGCGCCAAGTGGTGATACCACGGCAATTGTGCAAGCGCCTCTTGCACAAATTCGCTGTCGGGCCACGCCTCGGCAAAAGCTCGCATATACTTGAGGTTGCGGGGTGAAAACCCTTTCATGTCCGGGAAGGCAACACGCAGGTCATGGGCCAGCCGGTCAATCACCTTGGCGCCCCACCCTTCTTTGGCCTGCCGATCCAGAATATCGCGCCCGATCTGCCAGTAGAGCAGTACCAGTTCACGGTTCACCGCCAGCGCGGCCCGCTGCTGGGCGGTGTGGATACGGTTTTTCAACTCCGCAAGCCAGGCCGTGTAGCCATTGGGAGGATCGGTAAAGGTAGCAGGGATGTCGGGCTGTTCGCTCATTGTTTTACCTTTCGGTAGTTCGCGCAGATCGGAACGCTTCGCCGTTTATCTGGTGGCGTAGTCCAAAGAGTTATCTGCAAGGAGCAGAGGCGCAGCGGCAAAGAGTAGCGAAGACGGTTAGTTGCCGCGTGGTTGGTGCCGCATTTTAGTAAAGATAGATAAACCCGTAAGTCCTTACCTGGTCACGCAAGTCTTTTACCAAATCGCCGAGCTCTCCATCCAGATTTTTCAGGTTTTTAAGAAGTGACTCAGCTTCATTTCCTGAATAATACACGAGGAGTATAAGAGCAATTGAGCGGACGGGATATTCATCAGTTTCCCCTTCCGTTATCTCTCTCAATATCCTTACGTTGCCTTGAACCAAGGATATTATTGCTTCAACACATTGGCCTAATGTCCCCCGTTGAATCCCGTCATCACCAACAAAGCCAAGAAGTTTTTTAACATCATTTTTTTCGAATTCTGCGATTTTAGACCTGATTTCTTTTCTGGTGCTGTCGGCGATTGTGTTTTCTGAATGCCAGAAAATGTCGCCATGCCCAGGTATCAAGGAGAGTAGATATACCAAGTATGGATGGATATCCGTTTGGTTCTTCCCCTTGAACACTGAAATCAGATACTCCCAGATCTCCGGTTCATTACGATACCCACAGAAAAGGGACTGAAGGCCAATATGCTGCATCGTTGAGGAGTCCGAATTTACGAACCTTATCGATCTGTCGCGCGGGAGGCGAATCGACTTTTTGAGAAATTGAGGGAGAAAGAAAAGCTGAAATCCTTCCAGGTCAAATTTGTTGATTTCGCTCTTATTAAACCTGATTGTGAACGGGCCTTTTGTTACGCGTTGAGGGTCATGCTTAAGGATTCCAGTAATGAAAACCCAATAAGCGCATTTTTCTGAAGGATCGTAAACAATACCGATGACGGGAAGCGTGTGCTTGTGCCAGTACTCAAAATGACCTTGAGTTGAAGGAATGGTACATTCTGTTGCGGTACAATAGGAGGCGCCTGATTTGATCTGTGCGGCCAAACAGATACCACGGACATCTTCACCTTCGACCAGCTCAATAATGGCATCATTCCCAAAATCGTTCCGTCGCTCAATTTCTTGGAAGATGCAATTTGCCGCTTCAACAACGGACCTTGCGCAATTCACACCCTCTCGTTCAACAGCCGATGATAGTAGTTTCTTTGGCATAGAATTTTCTCGTATTCTCGTTATGTTGCGGCCAAATGGTGATTCACCAAATGGAATATTTCTCCATTATGCGGCGCTCTGCTAGCGAGCTGTTGATCAATTAATTTCTTGGCGAGTTTGGGATTCGGATCGACGCATGAGCGGCACCCTGCAAGCTCAAATGGAAATGCCTATTTCTACCAGATTCAAATGCTTATGGCGAGATGAAAACCAGTTCAGGAAGCGGAACAATAGTCGGCAGGTGTGCATTGGCGTTCCACGGAACGCCGCACGAAAGGCAGGAGTTTGGTAAACAAAACCCGGCAGACCAGACGCCTGCCGGGCCAAGCAGCTATTTACAGCCGCAACTCTTCGGGAATCTCGGTACGCCCAGTTTGGCCAGGATGTTGAACATGGGGCAGAACTGTGTGAAACCGGATTGGAACAGGTTCAGTCCCACAAAGCCGGTGAACCAGAGCCAGTTGGGGGAATGGAAATGGGCCAGCAGTAGGGAGATCAGGATGAATGACCCGGCTACGATCCTGACGATGCGCTCGATGTAGAATTCTTCTTTCATGGTAACACTCCTTATGCGAGTCATTTCTTGTGTGGTGTTTCGACGATAGCTTTCTTTGTACCCCGGTCCCCGAGGTCGCACGTTGAGGACATTCAGGTTTGCACACCAAAGTACGGCAGGATGAATTTCTGGAGTACAACCCAAAAAACCAGAATGCCAAGTAACAGCAGGATATCTTTCATGCGACCACTCCATTTCACGAATGAATGATGTTATTTTCTTCCCAGCATTTCCGCGATCTTTCCTGCCACCTCGCCGGTTATGACAGGGCAGATCCCCTTGTCGTTGGTAGCCCGGATGGTCTTGCAGCAGGTAACGCCGTATTTCTCCTTGAACCAGGTATGCAGCTCCCTTGTCAGGTGCGTCGTAACCTTTTTATCGTGCAGTACCAGCCCGATAGCGACGGTGCCGCCGGAAACCGCGCCGCAGATGCAGCCCGAACCGGAGCCGCCGCCGAAACCGGAGACGGTAGCCACCACGCCCTCGGGCGTGATGGGAGAAAAATGTTTGCGGATGGCCTCCATGACCGCCTCGGCGCAATGATGGGTGCCCGAACGATACAGCGCCTCTGCCTCTGTCTGGCACTGCTCGGCCAGTTCCATGCCTTCAAGGGAAGGCTTGTGCGTTTTGCTCCAGAACACTGCTACTCCTTTATCTCACCAACATGGTGACGTTCTTTCCACGACTGAACTATATAGTACAGTATGGGTATGGTAACACGGGAAAGGGTGGTTGATGCGATCTCCCCGAACATCATGGCCAGGGCCAGCCCTTGGAAGATCGGGTCGAAGACGATCACAAAGCTCCCCACCACCACCGCCGCACCGGTCAACAGCATGGGGCGGAAGCGGACAGCTCCGGCCTCGATGATGGCCTTGTCCAGCGGCATCCCTTCGCGGCGCTTCATCTCGGCAAAATCGATCAGGATGATGGAGTTGCGCACGATGATCCCGGCCAGGGCGATGAAACCGATCATGGAGGTGGCGGTAAAGAAGGCGCCGAACAGGGCATGGCCGGGCAGGATACCGATCAGGGTCAGGGGGATCGGGGCCATGATCACCAGCGGCGTGGTAAAGTCCTTGAACCATGCCACCACCAGGATGTAGATCAGCACCATGACCGCGCCAAAGGCAATGCCCAGGTCGCGGAAAACCTCGTAGGTGATGTGCCACTCGCCGTCCCATTTCATGCCCATGTGCTCCTCGGACCAGGGTTGGCGGCTGGCAAGGATTTCGATCTTTGTCCCGTCCGGTGTTGGCAGGGCGGCGATCTCCTTCTGCATCTTGAGGATGGCGTAGACCGGGGCCTCGATCTGGCCGGCCACGTCGCCGATGACGTAGACCACGTTTTTCAGGTTTTTGCGGTAGAGGGTCTTTTCCTCGGTTCCGGTGCTGGTTTTTACCAACTGGGAGAGCGGCACGTTGCCCTTGGGCCCGGAAACAGTAATGGAGGAGAGGTCATCGACTGAACTTCTGCGGGAGAGCGGCACGCGCAGGTTGATGCTGACCGGTTCCTTCTCCTTGGGCAGATGCAGCAGTCCCACATCCTGTCCGGCCAGGGCTATCCGGAGGGTCTTGGCCACATTCTCCACGGCGATGCCGGAAAGGGCCGCTTTTTCCTGGTCAACCGTGAACGTGACCTTGTTTTGATCATCCTCGCGGTACCAATCCACGTCCACCACGCCGACGGTTTTGGCCAGGATTGCCTTTATCTTCGCCGCAATGTCGGCGCGGGCGGCGTCACTCGGACCGTACACCTCGGCCACGAGGGTGGAAAGCACCGGCGGGCCGGGCGGAATCTCGGCCACCTTGACTCGTGCACCGTACCGGTCCGCTATGGCCTTGACCAAGGGACGGATGCGTTTGGCAATGGCGTGGGACTGGTCCGTGCGCTCTGCCTTGGGCAGCAGGTTGACCTGGATGTCGGCCATGTTGGGACCGCGGCGCAGGTAGTAGTGTCGCACAAGGCCGTTGAAGTTGAAAGGCGCGCTGGTGCCGATATACAGTTGGAAGTCGGTCACCTCGGGTATGGTTCGCAACGCGTCGCCCATTTCCCGGGTGATGCGGGCGGTCTGTTCCAGCGGTGTGCCGTCCGGGGCATCGACAATTACCTGCAACTCGTTCTTGTTGTCAAACGGGAGCATCTTGACGGTCACGGCCTTGAAATAGATCAGGGAGCAGGAGGCCAGCAACAGGACCACCACCCCGGTCAAGAAACCGTAGCGCAGTGGTTTTTCGTGGATCAGGCGCCCCATCCATTTACGGTAGAATGCGGTCAGCTTTGAATCTTCCGGTTCTTCAGCCTTACCGTGGTGGGATTCACCCTTCATGAAGCGAAAGGCAAAATACGGTGTGACGATGAAGGCGATCAGCATGGAGAAGAGCATGGCCATGCTGGCGCCGACCGGGATGGGCCGCATGTAGGGGCCCATCAGGCCGCCAACGAATCCCATGGGCAGGATCGAGGCGATAACGGCAAAGGTTGCCAGCACCGTGGGGTTGCCGATCTCGTCCACCGCACGAATGGCCGCATCAAGCGGCTTCATCACCGTGGTGGTGAAGTAACGGTGGATGTTTTCCACCACCACGATGGCATCGTCCACCAAGATACCGATGGAGAAGATCAGGGCGAACAGGGTGATGCGGTTCAGGGTGTAGCCGATCAGGTAGAAGATCAGCATGGTCAGGGCCAGGGTGACCGGGATGGCGATGGCCGCCACTGCCCCGGCCCGCCACCCCATGAACAGGGCGATCAGGATGGTGACCGAGATGGCCGCCAGGAACATGTGGAACAGGAGTTCATTATTCTTCTCCCTGGCGGTCTCACCGTAGTTCCGCGTAACCGTGACCTGAACGTCGGCCGGGATCAGCTTGCCCTTCAAGGACTCGACCTTTTTCAGCAGGTCTTCTGCCACCCAGGTGGCGTTGGCGCCCTTGCGCTTTGCGATGGAAATGGTAACAGCGGGGTAATCGGCTTTTCGAGATAGGTGTTGTATGTCTGACTTGTCTGACTTGTCGGACCGGTCAGACGCCCCTAAACCAAAATAAACGTAGTCCTCCGGTTCCTTGACCCCGTCCGTAACAAGGGCCACGTCTGCCAGATAGACCGGCTTGCCGTTTGAAACACCCACCACCAGCCGCTTTACCGCATCGCCGCTCTCCAGGAAACCGCCGGTATCCACCAGCAACTCCTTGTTGTTGCTGGAAAAGCTGCCCGACGGGAGGGAGGAGTTCCCTCTTTGCACGGCTCCGGCTATCTGGAGGGGGGACAGGTTGTAGTTGGCCAGCCGGGATGGGTCCAGCGTTACCCGCACCTGCCGGGTCAGGCCACCCTTGATCTCCGTTTCGGCGACATTCTCACCCTTCCTCAGGTTATCGCACACCTCCCGGGCCAGGGTCCGCAGGGTACCGTGGTCGTAACGCTCCGACCAGAGGGTCAGGGTCATGATCGGGACGTCGTCGATGGATTTTGGCACCACCAGCGGTTCACCCGCGCCGGGCGGCAGGATGCCGCGGTTGCTCATGACCTTGTTGTAGAGCTTGACCAGGGACTCCTCCATGGGTTGCCCCACCAGGAAGCGCACCGTGATGATGCCCATGCCGGGGCGGCTCATGGAGTAGAGATACTCGACCCCCTTGATCTCCCACAATTTGCCTTCAAAGGGTTTGACTACCCGTTCCTGCACCTCCTGGGGGGATGAACCGGGGAGGGGAAGGTAGATGTCCACCATCGGCACCACGATCTGCGGTTCCTCTTCGCGGGGGGTCATCTTTATCGCGAACAGGCCAAGCAGCAGGGAGGCCCCTACGATCAGCGGGGTCAGCTTCGAATTGATGAAGGCGTGGGCAATTTTACCTGCAAAACCGAGGTGTCCCATGGTTTATTCCACCTTGGACCCTTCGCTGACCTTCTCGCCGCCGCCGGTTACCACCCGCTCGCCGTCGCTGAGGCCAGAGGCAATCTCCACCCGGCTGCCGACAACCGCGCCGACCTTGACCAGCCGCATGCGGGCTATATTGTCCTTGTCAACCACCCAGAGCGACGTCAGGCTGCCACGCTCCATTACCGCCTGTCTGGGAACCAACAGGCGGTTTGCCGTGGTGCCAAGGTTGACGGCTCCCCGTCCGAACATGCCGGATTTGAGCCCTTTCTGGTTGAGAGCGATTTTTGCCGTAAAGGTGCGGCTGGCCGGGTCGGCTGAAGGGACCACCTCGGTGACATGGGCGGCGAAGTTTGTATTCGGGGTATCCAGAGACACCTGCACGGCTGTGCCCGGTTTCACCTTGACGCTTAAGGACTCGGGTATTGCCAGTTCCAGTTGATAGCTTCCTTCATCCTCAATAGTCATCAGCGGCTGGGCCGGAAAGACCGAGGCCCCAAGATCGGCCTGTTTGGTGGTGATGATCCCTGAAATGGGGGCAATGACCCTGGTGTAGCCGGCCATGGTGGATGCCGCCCGCGACCCCTCGCGGGCCTGTTTCAACCTGGCTTCGGCCCGGGCAACACCCTGGGCGGCCAGATCCTTCTCGGTCTGCCTGCTATCGAATTCCTGGCGGGTGACGGCCTGCTCAATGAAGAGGTTGTGGTAGCGCTCGAAGGTGGTATCGGCCAGTTTTTTACGGGTCATGGCCTCGTCCAGCCCGCGTTGAGCTTCGTCGATGCCGGCCGTGGCGACTGCCGCCGTGGCCACATTCTCCTGGGCGTCCAGTTGGGCCAGGAGTTGGCCCTTTCTGACCCGGTCTCCTTCCCGCACTCGCAAAACACTGACGGTACCGGGGATACGTGCCGAAACCACGGCGCTGGTGCGGGCCCGCACCGTACCCATTACCTCAATGGTTTCCGGCATTGCTGCGAATTTGACCACCTCCACCTGGGCACCTTTGACCAGAGCGGGAGCGGCCTCTTTTCTGTCCGATTCGGAATGTTTCGAACACCCCGCGCTTGTCAGCAACGCTGCGGCGACGAGAGCCACGAACGGCAAAAGCATCCTCATTTCATGATCTCCTTCAGAAATATCCCTGCCGTGTAATACACCCGTCCGCCGGCCAGGGCGTAATCGGTCTCGGTCTCCACGAGAGTGGCCCGGGCCTGGTTCAGAGCGGTCTGGGCATCCAACAACTCAACCAGGGTCGAGAGGGAGTTTTCATATCGCTTGGTCAGCAGACGTACGGTTTCCTCCGCATCCTGTACGGAGAGGCGGGCAACATTTAGACGCTTGCCCATCTCCTCCTGCCGCAGAATGCTCTCCCGCACCTGAAACCTGATATCCTTCATCTCGTTTTCCAGCATTTCTGCGGCAGCGGAGCGGCTTGCCACGGCCCGGTCACCTTCGCGGTTACGACGAAAACCGTCGAAAATCCGCCAGTTGAGGCTCACCCCAGCCATCCAGGCATCGTTGTCCGAACTGAACGGGGTGTCCTTGGCATTCAACTGATAGGAGGCAACGGCGTCAAGGCTGGGAAACCAGGCGCTCCGGGCCAGTTTGAGGGCCGCGTCCGACCGTTCCACCTCGACACGGGACCGTTTCAGGTCGCTTCTGTTCTCTTGAGCGGTTTTGGCCAACTCCTCCAGTGAATAGGCCGCCGAAAGAGCCGTCACGGTATCATCGGTTTCAAACGGCGCATCCTCTTTCAGGCCGATGGTCTTGGCCAGGCGCAGCTTTGCCAGGGTCAGGTCATTGCGGGCCGTGATAAGGCGCTGCTCAACGGATGACAGATGTGTCCGCGCCCGCAGTTCGTCGGAACGCAGTCCTATTCCTTCCTTTTTGCGTACCGAAGCCAGGCGCAGGTTCTCACGGGCGTCGTTCATGGCCAGATCGGCGGCTTTGAAGTTGGCGCCGGCATTCAGGACATCCAGATACAACCGAAACGTCAGAAAGGCGATCTCCTGTCGCGTCGCTTCCGATCCCAGCGTTTCCTTCTCCGCCGCCTTGGTTGCCATCTCCCGGGCAGGGGATATCTCCGGGTCGAATAGCGGCTGCCGGAGCGTCACGGCGGTTCGAAAATCGTGCCAAGGCGTAGGATGGTTGAGGTTATTTATCTGGAAGTCATTCTGGGTGAAGCGTGCTTCATCGAGCTTCATCATGAATGTCCGGGTCGGGGCGTTGGAGGCGGTCAGGTTTTCCTCGAAGGAGAGGGAGGGGTAATAGCGTGAGCTGGCAATGGCTATCCCTTGCCGGGCCGCATCGGCGTTGAATTTTGCCGCCTTGACCAGGTGATTGTTCTCCAGGGCCATGCCGATGGCATCCCTGAGCGACAGGCGCTGCGGCGCCTGTCCGGCCACGGCGGTCCACGGCATCAAGGCAAGCAGCATGGCAATTCCGGCAACATGTTGTTTCACTAGGGCGCTCCACAAACTAAGATATATGAAAAACAATATATATTGCCAAGCAAAAAGTCAAGGTAAACTTTATAGTTAGTGCGCCTGCAAAAAAAACGCGCCGAAAAGCAAGGGGCTTTCCGGCGCGTGGTCAACGTGTGGTCTTGGATCAGGGAAGAACTATTTTACGATAACAAAGTCATCCCTTCTGTCTTTGGACCAGACGGACTCGTCTGTACCGGCCTTGGCTTTTTCCTTGCCGTAGCTGATAACGGAGAGCCGGTCGGCGGGGATGCCGAGGGTGATCAGGTACTGCATGGCCGATTTGGCGCGCCGTTCACCCAGGGCCAGGTTGTACTCGGCAGAACCGCGCTCGTCACAGTTGCCTTCGATCTTGATCTTGGCGCCGGCGTCGGCTTTGATAGCCTCGGCGTTTTTATTGAGTACGTCGCGGGCGTCCTGGCGCAGGTCGGATTTGTCAAAATCAAAATAGACTGCTTCGAATGATACCGGTGCCGCAGCCTTGGCTGCCTGCGCCTCTACCGGTTTGGGTTCAACCTTGGGTTCTGCTACCACCGGCGGGGCCACGGGCTTGGGCGGCTCTGGCGCCACGGTTGCAGCCTTTACGGGTTCCTCTGCCTTGACGACTTCCTTGCTTGCACAGCCGCCGGCTACCAATGCCGCCATGCTGAGCGCTGCCAACAGTGTTATTGTCCCTCGTTTCATCGCAGTCTCCTTTGTCAGTTTTTTTAGCCCTACTGCAAGTTATTATTTGAAAGCAAATAAATTATACATAGGAGCGGATTTTTTGCAATTGCTAATCGTAAAATAGTCATATTAAGTTCCAGAAGGTGTCGAGGCTGACTCTGTCAGTGAAATGACCATGCCGGCTGAGTAGCGTGCCCCTTGTTCTGGCTGACCCTGGTTTGGCCGCTGCCGTCTGCCCGCATGACGTAGATAGCCTCCACCCCGCCCCGCTTGGAGCTGGAGGCGATAAAGCGGCCGTCGGGGGACCAGGCCGGGTTCTCGCTGCTCCCCACGCTGGTCAGTTGCGTATCATTGCTGCCGTCGATATTGATGGTGTAAATCTGAAATCCCCCGCCCTGCATGCGGGCATAGGCAATTTTGTCCCCCTTGGGTGACCAGCGGGGATTGACATTGTAATTGCCGCTGGTGGTCAGGCGTCGCACGTTGTAGCCGTTGGCATCCATCACAAATATCTGGGGCTTGCCCAGGCGGTCGGAGACAAAGGCGATCCGGCCGCCATCGGGCGACCAGGTGGGTGAAACCTCGATGGAGGGGAAAACGGTCAGGCGTTGCGGATGGTCTCCGTTCCTGGAGATGGTATAGATCTCCGCATTACCATCCTTGGAAAGCGACAAAGCGATCCGTGAGCCGTCGGGAGACCAGACGCCGGTGATATTGAGCCCCTTGCGGTGGGAAACCGGGACCTCGACGGTATTGGAGAGAGACCGCTTATAGAGGTCGGGATTGCCATGCTTGTAGGAGGTGAAGATGATCTCGTGGCCATCGGGCGAGACGTCAGGATTCATATTGATGGAACCGTTCCTGGTCAGTTGCAGCAGGTTGTGGCCATCCCAATCCATGATGAAGATCTCTTTATTGCCCGATTGGGTCGAAACAAAGGCAATATGGGTGGTGAAACACCCCCGCTCGCCGGTAAGCGCCAGCAGGATCTCGTCGGAAAAGGAGTGGGCAAAGCGGCGCAGATCCTTTGACACACCCAGATAGCGCTTGGCGGTCATCAGCTTGCGATTAACCACATCGTAGAGGCGAAACTCGATTGTCAGGTCATTTCCTTTGATGCTGAACTCGCTGCGCACCAGCAGATCATATCCGGCGGCCAGCCAGGCGGTATAGTCGGGTTCGGCAAAGGCGATGAGACCGGGGAGCGGTGGTTGTTCCTTGGCATCGGCTATAACGTTGCCGGACATGTTCATGTCAAAGGCGATCACCTCGCCCATCTCCCTGGCCGCCGCGGCGTTGGGCGCGGGATCCTGGCTTCGGGGCGCCTCCACGGCCAGTTTGAGTTGGCGGTTTCCCGGTGCGGTGACCTCGATAGCCCCGGTCTGAGCGTGGAGTGAGGTGGAAAGGGTAATCAGGGTCAGGGACAGGAGTAGAAAAGTTCTCATGGGTTCACATACTCATTTCCGTCATGGTTTGTTCTGGAAAATCCCCTGGGGCCTGAAGACGAAGACCCCGTCAAATACCTTGTGGTTGGGTGGCGGCGGGAATTTCTCGCCGGCCATATCGATGGCCCGTTGCACCGATATCTCGAAGGCCCGGTCGCCGCTGCTTTGTTCAGTGTTGCGACGGGCAATCCTGCCATCGGTGTCAATGAAGATCCGTACCACCATCTTCGGGTTCTTGCTGGTATAACTGATGGTCTCTCTAAACGCGTCCTTCAGGCGTGACTGGATATAAGCGGTGTAGTCGCTGCCGCTTTGTGTCCCGCTCGCCCCGGGCATGCCCGATCTGCCGCTGCCAGATGACTTTACCTTTTTTTGCAGCCGTGCCAGGGCTTCGGCCTCTGCCAGGGCCTCGGTTTTACGTTCCAGTTGTGCCATCCGTTTGGCCAAGGCCTCGGCCTCGGCCTTGGTTTCATTTGCTTTGCTCGGTGTGGCCGTTTTGCTCCGTGCGTCCGGTTTTGGCGGCGCCGGCATACTCATGGCGTTTTCCGGGACCTTGGGGGAAGGTGCTGTCTGCTCCAAGTCGTTTCCCTTTTGGGTGGGGCTGCCGGCCCTGGGGGAGGCTACCGGCAGATTGACCACATCCACGTAGTAGGTCTCCTGCACGGTCATGGGGGGGGCAAACCGGCCCCACCAGATCACCAACAAAAAAACCGCCAGGTGAATGACGGTGGAAAGAATAAAACTGACACCCAGGCCGGTGTCTGTTGGAGCTGGCCTCGCGCTCATTATTTCTGCGACGGTTCCGTCACCATGCCGAGCCGCTCGATGCCGGCCCCCTTGATGTCGGCCATGGCCCTGACAACGTCGCCGTACGGTACCGAGGAATCGGCCTTGAGAAAGACCTCTTTCTTGGCCCGGGTCGCGAACATGGTGGAGAGCCGGTCACGCAGGTCACCCGACGGAATTTCATCCTTGTTGATGAAGGTCTTGCCGCCCTTGTCGACGGTCACCACCACCGTTTCCTCCGCCTGGGTCATGGCCTTGGTATCGGCCTTGGGCAGGTTGACCTGCACCCCCTGCTGCATCATGGGCGCGGTCACCATGAAGATAACCAGCAGCACCAGCATGACGTCCACCAGCGGGGTGACGTTGATCTGGGCCATCATGCCCCTGTCGTCATCATGTCCACCCATGCTCATGGCCTATTTCCCCGCGATGTTGCGCTGCACGATGTTGAGGAACTCGGTGGAGAAACTGTCCATCCCCTTGATCAGCACGCGAATCTTGTGCTGAAAATGGTTATAGGCCATGACGGCCGGGATGGCGGCCACCAGGCCGATGGCTGTGGCGATCAACGCCTCGGCGATGCCGGGGGCAACCACGGCCAGGGAGGCGGAGCCGGTCCTGCCGATCCCCTCGAAGGCGGTCATGATCCCCCAGACGGTGCCGAACAGCCCGATAAAGGGAGAGGTGGAGCCGGTGGTGGCAAGGAAGGTGGTGTATTTTTCCAGGCGGGTAATCTCGGAGTTGGTGGCCCGGCGCAGGGCACGGGAGACATTCTCGATGCCGCCCAGGTCGGTACTGAGCACACTGCTGTCGCTTCTGCCGTCGCCACCCTCGACCACCTTTTTCAGCTCGCCGTATCCCTCGTTGAAGAGCACGGTCAGCGGAGAATTGACGAAGCGATCGACCTGCGAGGCGATGGCGTCAAAGCGTTTGGACTTCCAGAAAAAATCCATGAAACGTTCGGACTCGCTGTTGGCACGATGGATCTGGAACAGCTTGAAAAGGATGATGGCCCAGGAGACCACCGAAAAAAAGATCAGCAGGCCTAAAACGAATTTGACGACAATACCGGCACTAAGAAATAAGGCCACGAAAAGCACCTCCGAGGGTTGAATTTCAAGTATGAAAACGTAGTCCGATCAAGGAATCAAGTCAAGCCGAAAAACGGCGAAGCTCAGTAACACTGGGGTTTGCGGTCGTTGAAACAGGGAATCTGGGCGCGCCAGTCGGCCATGACCTGCATGTCCAGGGGGGCGCTAAGCTCACATTCCTCCTCACCCGCTTCGGCGAGCAGTTCTCCCTTGGGATTGACGATCATGCTCATGCCGAAAAAATCCAGCTTGCCGATCAGGCCGCAGGCGTTGCAGGAGACTACGAAGAGTTGATTTTCGATGGCCCTGGCGCGGATCAGGGTGCGCCAATGCTCCTGGCGCGGTTTGGGCCATTGGGCCGGAACGCAGATCACCTGTGCCCCTTCCACTGCCAGGCGGCGGGAGAGTTCGGGGAAGCGCAGGTCGTAGCAGATGATCACACCGATTTTGCCGATGGTGGTATCGGCAAGCAGCCATTGGTCGCCACCGGAAAAGGCACGGTCCTCGCCCAGAAGCGAGAAAAGGTGGATTTTGCGGTAGACCCCGGCCAGGCGGCCGTTGTCAGCCAGGAAGATGGTGTTGAAAACCTTGTCGCCGTTAGGCTCGGGCATGCTCCCGCAAATCACCAGCTTCAGGCTGCGGGAGAGTCCCAATAACTCCTCCACGATGCCGGCGGTACGCAGGGCCAACTCGTTCAGGTTTTTGTAGGCAAAGCCGCTGGACCACATCTCCGGCAGCACGGCCAAGGTGGCACCCTTGTCGGCGGCACGTTTCAAGGCTTCGCGGACATAGGCCAGATTGGCGTCCACATCCCCCTGCTTGACATTGAACTGGATGGCAGCGGCGTTGATGATCATACAAACTCCTTGTCTCTCACAAAGCTCACGAAGGCACAAAGAATGTAAGAAAACACAAATATCGTAACAGAACTGAAGTCCTTTACCGCAGAGGACGCGGAGAAACGCAGAGGAAAATCGAAAAGTTTATGGTTCAGAACATTTCACCGTAACCGAATGGATTTATATTCTCTGCGACCCTCTGCGTACTCTGCGGTGCAACAGTATTGCTTTTCTTAGTGTCTTTGTGCCTTTGTGAGAGGCCGATTTTCAATAGGTGCTGACTACCTCGTCAGTTGCGAATTGAGATAGGCGTTTATGATGTCCACATAGATCTCACGTGGCTTGCTGGTGCCGTCGCTCATGGCGACCATCCCTTCCCGCTCCATCATCTCGATGATGCGGGCTGCCCGGTTGTAGCCGATGCGCAGACGGCGCTGGACCATGGAGATCGATGCCTGACGCGTCTCGGCAACCAGGCGCAGGGCATCCTCCCACCGTTCGTCCTGCTCCTCGTCCTCGTCGCTCCCCTTCTCCTCCGGGTCCTTCATATCCAGGATCGACTTCTCGTAGACCGGTTTTCCCTGCTTCTTGAGGAAATCAACCACACGCTGCACCTCCGCGTCGGAGACAAAAGCGCCGTGGATGCGCTGCAGGCGCGACGTGCCGGGCGGCATGTAAAGCATGTCCCCGGCGCCCAGCAGGCTTTCCGCACCGTTGCAGTCCAGGATGGTGCGCGAATCCACCTTGGAGGAGACCTGGAAGGAGATGCGCGACGGCATGTTGGCTTTGATCAGGCCGGTGATCACGTCCACCGAGGGGCGCTGGGTGGCCAGGATCAGGTGAATGCCCGAGGCGCGTGCCTTTTGTGCCAGGCGGGCGATATGCTCCTCCACCTCGCGGCCGGCCACCATCATCAGGTCGGCCAATTCGTCAACGATCACCACGATGTAGGGGAGGTGCTTGTGCTCCAGCACCTCGGTGTCGTCCATGACAAAGGGGATCGGGTCGTTTAGCTGCTCGCCCCCCTCCTCGACGATCTCTTCCAACTCCTCGATGATCTCGGCGTCGTCCAGGCCGCCCTGCTCTTCCTGCTCCAGCGCCTCGCCGGCCAGCTTCTTGTTGTAGGACTCGATGTTGCGGACACCCTTGTCAGAGAGCAGCCTGTAGCGCTGTTCCATCTCGTTGACCGCCCATTTCAGTGCCAGGGATGCCTTTTTCGGCTCGGTTACCACCGGCAGGAGCAGGTGCGGAATCCCCTCGTACATGGAGAATTCCAGCATCTTGGGATCGACCATGATCATGCGCACGTCCTGGGGGGTGGCGGTGTAGAGCAGGGACAGGATCATGGTGTTGATGGAAACCGATTTGCCGGAACCGGTGGAGCCGGCCACCAGCAGGTGCGGCGCCTTGGCCAGGTCGGTTACCACCGGGATGCCGGCAATGTCCTTGCCCAGGGCCATGGGGAGCTTCATCTTGTTGTTGTGGAACTCCTCGCAGTTGAAGATCTCCCGCAGGAAGACCATGTCGCGGTCGCGGTTGGGGACCTCGATCCCCACCACCCCCTTGCCCGGTATGGGGGCCACGATACGGATCGACATGGCTTGTAACGCCATGGTCAGGTCGTCGGCCAGGCCGGCAATGCGGCTGATCTTGATGCCTGGCGCCGGGGAGAATTCATACATGGTGATGACCGGACCGGGGCAGATCTCCACCACCTCGCCGTCGATGCCGTAATCCTTGAGCTTTTTCTCCAGCAGGCGGGCGTTCATGGTCAACGCCTCGCGGTCCAGGGTGCGCTCACTGGCCGGCGGCTGATCCAGCAGGTTAAAGGGAGGGGTGCGGAAATCCCCCTCGGCCTTGATGAATTCAAAGGTTTCCTGGACGCCGGCTGTCTTTGCGGCCTCCTTCTTCTTCTCCTTCTCCTGCTTGAAGGTGTTGGGGCGTACCGGAGGCGGGGCGGACGGTTTGATGACCGGTCCGGCGGCAGCGGCAGGGACGGGCAGACCTTCCTTCTTGGCCTTTTCGCGTTGGCGCTCATCGCGCTGGTGGCTGCTCCGCTCCCGCCAGGCGGCCCACTTGTGCTTGAGGGTTTCCAGCCACCAGCCCGCGAACAGCACAAAGGAGAAGCGTGACAGGATCATGATCGAGGCGGCCAGGAGCGGCAGCAGCAGCAACATGGCGCCGGTGGGGCCGACCATCCCCTTCAGCAGGCGGACGGTGACTACGCCGATGGCGCCGCCGGTGGCGACCTGCTGGCCGAGGAAATCGGTTTTGTCACGGAAAAAGGCAAACAGGGTGGAGAGGGAGAAGACCAGCCCGCCGAAGGCCCAGAGCTTGTAGGAGCGCAACCTGATCTCTTTGAAGCGGAACAGGGTGTAGGACATATTCAAGAGCGCGATGGGAACCAGATAGGATGCCAGGCCGAAGGTCATGAAAAACAGGTCGGCCACTTGGGCTCCCAGTCTCCCCCCCAGGTTGTGGATGCCCCCCTCGTTGGAGTAGCTGTTCCAGGAGACGTCGGTGGCATTGAAGGTCAGGAGAGCCATGAGGATGAAGCAGCCGACCGTACCCAGCGCCATCCCCTGCAACTCTTTGGTCATCTTTTCTTTTTTTACGTCTTCCGCGCTCATTACATCCGGTTCCTTGAAGGGTGGATAAACAGGGCTATATTACTCGCATTCGGAGGAGGGAGGCAAAGGAAAAATGGGGCTAAAATCTATACCCAGAGAATCTGGACCAACTGCTCCACCTGCCGAAACTCCGGATCACCTGTCACCAGCGTTGCGTTATGCTCCATGGCGGAGGCGACGGCTAAGGTGTCGGCGTAGGACATGGCAAAGCGCGCTTTCAATTCGGCTGCCTTGAAAATAAGCTCATTGGGGCAAGGGAGTATTTTGAATCCAAGGCTTTTGAGTTTGACAAGCATCTGCAATTTGGTTTTTTCGCCCGATCTGCGCTGAACAATGTAGATGAGTTCTCCGACATTGATAGCAGAAATCAGGCGAGGCGCATCATTCCGTATTGCTTCTTTAAGCAGTTCCCGCACCTTTTCAGCCCCGGGCTCCTGGTAGAAAAAACGGAGCATCGCAAAACTGTCGAAGAGTATGCTATTCATTCCTGAAATCTCTGCGACGTTCTTTCAAAAGCTCTTCCGCAGCAGACGGTCCGCCATCACGCAAAAATCCGTATGCGTCATCTACCGGCTCCTTTACTACCGGCACAATGCAAACAACATTGCCGTACTCTACAAAGCGTACTTCGCTGCCTGGCTCGATATGATGGCGTTTCCTGATATCGCCAGGTATGAGAACCTGCCCTTTGACCGTTACTTTCGATGCCTTTTCCATGGTGCACCTCCAACAGGTATTACTTTTGCACAAATAGTAATACCTGTTGTCAAAATCATCAAGTTGAAAATCAAGTGGCACTCAGTCGGAGTCAGGATGGGGATTGAAATACGAGGGAAACAACCAGAAAAGCAAAGCGGCTCAGAACGAGAACTATCCGAAGCCGCTGCTATTTTTCCACGTGTATAGTACTTCGTCAGGCCGCCACGATCTGAACCTCATCCCCCGGCCGGATCATCCCGCCGGTGATGACCTTGGCAAAGATCCCTTCCTTGGGCATGACGCAGTCGCCGGCCTGGTAGTAGATGGCGCAGCGGGTGTGGCACTCCTTGCCGATCTGGGTTACCTCCAGCAGGGCTTCGCCCACTGCGAGCCGCGTGCCGATGGGGAGCGAGACCAGGTCGATGCCGCTGGTGGTGATGTTCTCGGCAAAGTCGCCCGCAGTCACGTCCAGCCCCATCGCCCGCATCTTATTGATGCTCTCCTGCGCCAGCAGACTCACCTGGCGATGCCAGTCACCGGCATGGCCGTCTCCCACGATGCCGTGGTTCTCCCGCACTTCCACCGATGCCACCGGCTTCTTGCGTTCTCCCTTGTTTTCACTGATGCATACCGCAACAACCTTGCCCATCGTTTTATCCCCCTACCTGCGACATGGTAAAATTCTTGTGCCTGTAGCCTTCGCGCGTAATGTTGTGCCGTTCCGGCTTGCCGGCAACGATCTGCCGGAGCACCGCTGCCAGCGCTTCCCGGTCCGGCGGCCGCAGATAGGGAACCAGGTCTGTCTTGTCGTCGCAGAACAGGCACCCCTTGGCCTGGCCGGTGGAGGTGACCCGGATGCGGTTGCACTCGCTGCAAAAGTGGCCGGATACGGCAGTGATGATGCCGATAGTGCCTTGTGCGCCGGGGATGCGGAAGTCGCGCGACGGCCCGGCAAATGCCCCCTTGTCAACCGGTTCCAGGGAGTAGCTGTCGGCGATGCGCCGCAGTATTTCCTCTCCAGAGATGCAGTAACGCTGCCACCCTTCTTCCTTGACCACCGGCATGTATTCGATGAAACGGACAGAATTGCCCCGTTCGCGGGTCATCTCGGCAAAGTCGAGAATTTCGGCATCGTTGACCCCGGCCATGACGACCACGTTGATCTTGGGGGGCGGGAAACCGGCCCGTTCGGCCGCATCCAGCCCGGCCAGCACGCGCTTCAGGTCGCCGCCCCGGGTAATTTCCGCGAAGGTGGCGGAATTGAGGGAGTCCAGGCTGACGTTAAGGCGCTGTACCCCAGCCTTGAGCAGGTCAACGGCCATCTCCGCCAGCAGCAGGCCGTTTGTAGTCAGGGCCAGGTGGTGCAGGCCGGGGATGGCGGTCAGCCTTTCCAGGAAGCCGACAATGCCGGCCCGTACCAGCGGCTCGCCGCCGGTGATGCGGATCTTTTCGATACCCAGGCCAATGGCTGACTCGGCGATCAGCAGCAACTCTTCATAGGAGAGGACGGCTGCGTGCCCCTTCTTGGTGACGCCTTCCTTGGGCATGCAGTAGACGCACCGCATGTTGCAGCGGTCGGTCACGGACAGGCGCAGGTAGTTTATGTTTCTCCCTTGGGAGTCAATCAGTTGCATGGATACCTGCTCAAAAACTCGTTAATTGCCACGGAAACGCGGAAAAACCATTTCTCTCACTCGCTCATTCCGTTCGCTCAAGCTCACAGTGTTCTCTTTCATCCCTGTCTAATTATGCCTTTTTTATGATGTTTTTTTCCACGAAATCCACCACCTCGGTGGGGTTGTTGAGGTCCAGCACCGGCACGTCCAACTCCAGCGGTTCGTCGCTGGCCACCGCCAACAGGCTCGGATCGTGCTCCTCGCCCCGGCAGATCAGGGTAGGGCTTCGCTCCGCTCGATGTACCTCGATCTTGGGGAGGCCGCTCTTCTTGAACCCCTCGGTCAGGATCACGTCCACATCGCCAAAATAGGTGGCAATGAGTTCTTCGATGGGGGGAGATTCGCGGTGCTGTTTTACGAGCGCCAGCTTCTCCGGCGAGGAGATCAGCATGGTATCGGCCCCGGCCTCTGTCAGGCGATGGCTGTCCTTGCCGGGGTGGTCGATGTCGAAGCGGTGAGCGTCGTGCTTGATAACACCCACACGGTAGCCGCGCTGCTTCAACTCGGCAATCACCCGTTCCAGCAAGGTGGTCTTGCCGGTTCCCGATTTGGCGACGAATGAAATGGCTCTGACAGGCATGGCACAACTCTCCCCAACATGATAAAATATATGATATTGCGAATGTAACGCAAAGGCGTAACAAGCGCAAAGGAAAAGCTGATTTTTTTGACCTTTGTCATGTATGATTCATGGCGAACGGGGCATGATGACATTCATGGAAACGCTAACGAAGCTTCAGAAAAAGGATATCAAGCTGATCGGCAAGTTCGTCGAGGTCTTTTGCAAAGGCAGACATGACGGCATCGAGCGGACAGCGTTCAGTCTGCCGGAGGGACTGGGCGAGCGGCACCTCTGCCCCGAATGCTCGGTCTTCATGGGCTACGCCGTCACCAGGCGGATCAAGTGTCCCCTGGAGGCCCAGAAACCGTCATGCAAGCATTGCCGCACCCATTGCTACAACAAGGCAAACCTGGCAAAGGTGAAGGAGATCATGGCGTATTCGGGAAAGAAGCTGATGCTGCGGGGGAGGCTGGATTATATCTGGCATTACTTCTTTTGATGCGAAAAACAGTTAGCCACAGAGGACACAGAGAAAAGCAAACAGGAATCTAACCGATCAAATCAATAAATAGTTAAAAGGAGAACAGCATGTTGAGAAAGATCGTAACAATAGACCAGAATAAATGCGACGGTTGCGGATTGTGCGTCCCATCGTGCGCCGAGGGGGCCATCACCATCGTGAACGGCAAGGCGCAGCTTGCGGCGGAGAACCTGTGCGACGGCCTGGGCGCCTGCCTGGGCGAGTGTCCTCGGGACGCCATCACCGTCGAGGAGCGGGAGGCCGACGAGTTTGACGAGGCAGCGGTTGAAAAGCATCTGTCGGCTCAGGGCAAGCCGGCCCCGGTCCATCATGCAGCTCCTCCGCAGCCTGCATCGGCTCATCATCACCACGCCGGCGGTTGCCCCGGCTCACGAGCCATGAGCTTTGCCCGTCCTCAAGAGACTGCGATCTCGGAACCATCCGCCATCCGCCAGAGCCAGTTGGGGCAGTGGCCGGTTCAGCTCAGCCTGGTCTCCACCAGCGCCTCCTACTTCCAGGGTGCCGACCTGCTGATCACCGCCGACTGCGTGCCGGTGGCCTATGCCGGTTATCACGAGGACTTCCTCAAGGGGCGTGCGGTCGTCATGGGGTGCCCCAAGCTGGATGACAATAATTTCTACCTGCAAAAACTGACCGAACTGTTCACGAAATCGGACATCAAAAGCGTGACCGTCCTGAAGATGGAGGTGCCCTGTTGCGGCGGAATTGCCATGGCTGCACGCCAGGCATTGACAGCCAGCGGCAGGCAGGTCCCCTACAAGGAGATCACCATAGGTATTCACGGGGAGATCAAAGGATAGCGAATTATTTGCCAATCCGTTTTGAGTGGCCCGTTGGCAAAGATCCATCTGCTAACGGGCCATTGTCATCTGGTCAGGGGGCATCGGCGCAGGTGAATCTCCGGCAGATGTCCGGCCGTGCTTCGTAAATGCTGCATTTGCCGTCTTTCAGGAATTCGCAGTTGTAGTCGATCACCAGCCGGTGGGGGCCGACCAGGGAGAGTTGCAGGCGTCTGGCACCCAGGTCGTGGAGGCGTTCGAACTCCTCCCAGGAAATCTCCACATCGGTGAAGGAACGGCAGCAGGCGCCGTCGCATTTTTGGCAGCGCTCGCCTCCGGTCTGGGGGTGGTCGAGCAGTATTCCGCGGAGTTTCTTCTGGCGGTTGGGGAAGGGCATCGTTACCCTCCTTTGTGCCGGGTTTCCGGCAGCCGGGAATTGAGGGGGCGGACCGAAGGTGTGGGAAGGATGGGGGCATTCTAACATTTCAGACGGGATTTTCAATAGATATACTGCACACGGCAATTATCCACGAGAGACACGAAATAAATGCCATAAATCGACATGAAGAACGGCTATTCACCGCAATGGTGAGGTGTTACCCCGCAGAGTGGATGTTGTTCGTGATTTTCGTGGACCAAATGTTATTATGTTTGTAATGGAGGAGAGATGCCATGAGCGCACGTATCGAGATCATCACCGGCGACATCACCACCTTGAAGGTGGATGCCATTGTCAATGCCGCCAACACGACCCTGCTGGGGGGTGGCGGGGTGGACGGGGCCATTCACCGGGCCGCCGGACCGCAGTTGGTGGCGGAGTGTTCCGCCCTCGGTGGTTGCGCGACCGGCGACGCCAAGATCACCAAGGGGTATAACCTCCCGGCGGCGCATGTGATCCACACCGTTGGCCCGGTCTGGCACGGCGGTACCAGGGGCGAGCCGGATCTGCTGGCGAGCGCCTACCGGCGCTGTTTCGAGGTGGCAAGCCAGAACCGGCTGGCAAGCATCGCCTTCCCGGCCATCAGTTGCGGTGTGTACGGCTATCCCATGCGGGATGGCGCTGTCATTGCCTTGACCGAGGCCCGGGACGCCGGGAATAACCCCCTGCTTGAGCGGATCGTGTTCGTGCTGTTCAACGCGGAGGCGGCCCAAGTCTATCGTGATGCCGCCTCCAGCCTGGGCATTGAGGTGTGATCTCCGCAACGTTGATTTGACGGGCAGGGGTTTTCGGCAGGCACCATGTGTCAGTGGTTGTCGGCAATCATGCTGGCTCGCCAGTTGAAGGCGTCCAGTTGCGCGGCAAGCAGCAGGGCAAGGGGGATATCGGTCTTTTCCACCAGTTCCTGGATCTCTCCGAAGTTGGCCTGTTCCAGTGTCTCGGCCAGGGCAAGCAGGTTGCCCAGTTCCCCCTCGCGGTTGAGCAGGGCGGCCGCGACCTCGTCGCTCAGGTGCAGTTCGGCGAGGATATCTTCCAGGGACGTGTCGAAAAGGGTATCCATCAGCGACAGGATACCGGTCATGAAGGCCGCTTCCACCGGGTCGCTGCCGCGGGGAAGTTTACTGCGTTCCATAACCAGGTATTCCATAAGGCGTCCTCGTACGGCAGCCATTTCCAGCAGCGGGTTGTTGATCCCCCTGCTGTCGGACCCGGCAAACACGGCCAGTTGCACCCAGCGGCGCAGTTTGTCGATCCCCAGGATCATGATGGCGTGACGAAGGTTCTTGATCTTTTCCCGCAGACCGATATGCACCGAATTGACCAGCTTCAACAGGTTATAGGAGAGTTCGGGGGCAGTGCGGAAGACGTCCTGGATCGCGTCCAGTTCGGCCCCCTCCTGAAGGAAGGTTAGCAACCGCAACATGATGAGATGTGATGGCTGGAGCCCCTTGCGGTTCAACACCACCGGCCGCGCAAAGAAATATCCCTGAAACAGGTTGAATCCAAGTTCCAGACAATCCTGAAACTGCCCAACGGTTTCCACTCGCTCTGCCAGGAGTTTGACCGGGAAGTGGCGCAAGGCGGTGACGGCCTCGTGCAACTGGCTCTGGGACGTCTCCAGGATGTCGATCTTGACCACATCCACAAGTCGGTACAGGTCTTCGTGCTCAGGTGCATACACGTGGTCGTCCAGGGCGATGCGGAACCCCTTGCCCTTCAGTTCCCGGCAGCGCTCCTGCACCACGCCGGTAAGGCTCACCGTTTCCAAAAGCTCGATGATCGTCTGCTCGATGGGCAGGACCTCCACCATGTCGGACAGCAGCACCTCCTGGGTGACGTTTATGAAGCCGAGCTTGTCTCCCAGCACTTCCCGGAATCCAAAACCGGCCATGGCGCTGGCGATGACGCTCATGCTGGCCTGATTCTGGCTCTCGTATTCGCTCACGTTCTTCTCGGTGGCGCGAAACAGGAGTTCATACCCCACGATCTCCTGCTGGGAATCAAGGATCGGTTGCCTGCCCAGGAAAAACTTGTTCTGCTGCGGTGCGTTGCCGTTCATGACCGGTGATCATCCTCTCTGTCCCGAAGCCGCGGGTCGCTATTCTGTAAACTGTATCACGAGCAATCGATAACGCCAAATAAACTTAATCCTGAAATCCGTGACGCCTTCCCGGCTCCGCTCGCTTGGAATGCCTCAGCCCCAACGTTTGAGGCTCCAGTCGCGTCCGGGGCGGAGTTCATTCGGCAGAACCGGCATGAGTCTTCACGGGCGGCGATTGGCTCCGGCATTTCACTCGTTCCGCCGTACAGGCATCACGAATTCAGGTTAATAATAAACTTACCGTCGCAGCCCGTTCTTCCCTCTGGCGTCGCGCCGGTCCATCGCCCCTTGCGCACCGCTACTTGCCGACAGTGCATCTCGTATGCTACAACAACGCCCATGCTCCAACTGATAAATCTTTCCAAAGACTTTGCCGGCACCCCGCTCTTCACCAACATCTCCTGGCACCTGAAAAAGGGCGAGCGGGTGGCTCTGGTGGGGGAAAACGGCGCCGGCAAGTCCACCTTGATGAAGATCATCGCCGGGCTCACCGAATCCACCAGCGGCGAGATCCAGTTCGCCCGTGGCGCCAGGGCCGCCTATCTTCCCCAGGACGGAATCGTCACAACCGGCAGGATGCTCTTTCACGAGGCCCGGGCCGCTTTCGGCGACCTGCTGGCCATGGAGGAGGAGTTGCACCGCCTGGGGCAAGAACTGGAGCGGATTGCCCACGACTCCCCGGAACATGACCAACTGCTCCACCGTTACGGCGAGTTGCAGGAGCAGTTCCGCCACCGGGGGGGGTATACCATGGAGGCCGAGATCGGCACGGTGCTCAAGGGGCTCGGCTTTTCCCAGTCCGACTGGTACCGGGACTGCGGCGAGTTCTCCGGCGGCTGGCAGATGCGTATCGCCTTGGCGCGGCTCCTCCTGCAAAGGCCGGATGTGCTGCTCCTTGACGAGCCGACCAACCACCTGGACATCGAGGCCCGCAACTGGCTGGAGGAATACCTCTGTTCCTACCCCGGTTCGGTGATCCTGGTCTCTCACGACCGTTTCTTCATGGACCGGGTATGCAGCCGCATTGCCGAGGTCTGGAACCACGCCATCAGCGACTACCATTGCAGCTATTCCCGCTATCTCGACCAGCGCGAGGAACGGGTCTCGGCCCTGCGGGAGGCCAAGCGCATCCAGGACGAGGAGGTGGAAAAGACCGAGGACTTCATCCGCCGCTTCCGCTACCAGGCCAACAAGGCCTCCCTGGTCCAGTCGCGCATCAAGCAGTTGGAAAAGGTCGAGCGGATCGTGCTGCCGCCGGAGCGGAAGCGGATTCGCTTCCATTTTTCGGAAGGCCCCAAGAGCGGCAAGACCGTCATGGAGCTGAAAGGGCTGACCAAGGCCTACGACAGCCACATCGTGCTGGACCGCATCGACTTTACGGCCGAAAAGGGGGAGCGCATCGCCCTGGTGGGGCACAACGGGGCCGGCAAATCGACCCTGATGTCGGTCCTGGCCGGTGCGGAATTCCAGGGAGGGGAACGGATCGTGGGGCATAACGTGGTCATGGACTATTTTGCCCAGGACCAGGCCAGCGTGCTGGATTCCAGCCGGACCGCCTACGAGGAGCTCTACGCCGATGCCCCCTATGCCATGGTGCCCCGCTTGCGGGACATCCTGGGCGCCTTCCTTTTCTCCGGGGACGACATCCACAAAAAGGTCGGTGTCCTTTCCGGCGGTGAGCGCAACCGTCTGGCCCTGGCCAAGATGCTGCTGCGCCCGTCCAACCTGCTGTTGATGGACGAACCGACCAACCACCTGGACCTGTTCAGCAAGGAGGTACTGCTGGACGCCCTGCGGACCTTTGACGGCACGGTGGTGTTTGTCTCCCACGACCGTTATTTCGTCAACGGCCTGGCCACCCGTGTTGTCGAGGTGGAAGGGGGCAAGCTGGAGAATTATTACGGCGATTACGAATACTATTTGGAAAAGAAGGAGGGGGCAGCTTCGATTGTTGCCAGCCCCCAGTCCCCGGTTTCCAGCCGCACCACACCCGCGTCCGCTACGCCATTGAGCGCGCCATTGCCCTTGCTCGACAAGGAAGACCGTAAAAAGGGGCGCGAGGAAGAGAAACAGCGCAAGCGGGAGGAGCAGAGCCGTCAGAAAAAGCTGGGAGAGATCGAAGGGGAGATCGGGCGCACCGAGAAGGAGATCGCCCGGCTGGAGGCGGAGATGAACGCCCCCGGTTTCTTTGATGATCCGCAACGCGGGGCCGAGGCCGGGGAGCGACATGCCAGCCTTAACCAGCGGTTGGAGGAGTTGTACCGGGAGTGGGAAGGGTTGTCGGGGTAGGTTCTGACGGCTACCGGCTCAACTTCGAGCTGCCAATCTGTTGAGGCTGACTCCCGCTTCTGCCGCCTGGATGGCCAGCGGGCGGTACTATGCTACATCATCTGGCATATCATTAAGCTCTTGTTCCAACTGTTCGACCGTTGGCAACTGTGATTTAACCTCAAAGGGAATTTCTCTCGTTATGAATGAACTGACACCAATCGGTTTATTGATGTCACGCAAGGCATATTCCACGTCAAATCTGTCTTTGCCTTTACAGAGAATCAGGCCGATACTTGGGGCATCACTATCCGAACGGAGTAAATCGTCCACGGCAGAGAGATAAAAGTTCATTTTTCCGGCATATTCCGGCTTGAATTCTCCAATCTTCAGCTCTATCACGACATAACATTTCAGCTTGGTGTGGTAAAACAGCAAATCCAGGAGATAATTTCTACCATTAATCTCAACAGGGTATTGACGCCCAAGAAAGGCAAAACCTTTGCCGAGTTCAAGCAAAAAACGGGTGATATGGGTTATGAGTTGATTTTCTACATCACGTTCAATTGCTCTATTAGATAGTGTAAGAAAGTCAAAAAGATAGGGATCCTTGAAGCTCTGCTGTGCTAATTCCGATTGTGGTGATGGAAGAACAGTGCTGAAATTTGTTGGCGCCGCTCCCTGCCGGATGTGTAGTGATTGCTCTATCTGCAACTCAAGAATTGGCCGTGTCCAGCCGTTTTCGGTACATGCAGCCATGTAAAACAGGGCCACATCCATGTCTTTTACCTTGCCGAGGATTGTTCTGATGTGGCCCCAGGGAAGTTGTCCCACGATCTGTGGGACAGTTTCAAAGCGTGGAGAAAAGAAGAGATACATCTGCCGCATGGCAAAAAGACTTGTGCGGGAAAAGCCTTGTATTCCGGGATGTTCAGATCTCAAGTCAGCGGCCAGTTGCTCTACCACCGCTGTTCCCCAGCGATTAGTTGCCTGGAGGGATACAATTGATTGCCCGATATGCCAGTAAAGGGCTATAAGCTCGTTATTTGCCGCCAGTACGGCGCGAAGTTGCGAGCTTTTTATATGGCGCTTGATTTCATCAAGCACTTTGCGATAGTCAGGATTTATACTGATCTCCACAATCCGCTCCTTCTTCGACAATCATTAAGCTTCATGAGTTGCACGGAAATATGTGACGTGTTTTCACTAGGGAAAACTAGGGACACTTCCCGTATTTACTGACATAGGTTACGATATCGGCAAAAAAGCGGGGAGTGTCCCGAGTTTATTCCCTGCTAGTTTTCTATTGATTGGCATAAGGTGTCGGTGTCAAACCTTTTGGCAAGTAGAGCGGATGTTGGGGATGACCTTTCGCGGTAACTCTCAGACAGCTAAGTGGGCCGAGAAGTTTAACCACGTGTTCGGCTCGATTCATAAACGAACCGTCGTTACCCCATGCGGCTACTACGCTATTGGCATCCTTGGCGAGCCTTACCAACCATTCGTCGTTTTCAGGACCTATTGGATCATCGGCCTTCTTCATTTTCTCTTTGTCCTGAGAACGGAACGAAAACAAGTTCCCTATGCATAACCCTCCGTATCCCCACGCTTTAGCGAACTCTATGCACCGTTTAGAAGTTCGGGAATCAATCTTTTCGTCAGCGATAGAGGGGTTGAGCAGAATCATCATCACATGAGGCCTTTTGGCGTCCCATATACGCCAGAGTTCGTATCTGTACCTCTGGCAGGTAGAAAACGTCGCGGTCATCTTCATAATTGGGCATCCTTATTGTTTTCATTGGGTGACCGGGTTCACCGGTCATCCCGTTTGGTGTACGCCCGTCATGGGCGTGAACTTATGGGGTGCAAGTCCCCTGTACGAGAATCCAGTCACTGTCGTAGCGCAAATTTATGATGAGTCTCGGCCCCATAACTGATCGTGAATTTTTTCATTCCTCTTCAATTTCAACTTCCCAAACAGGATACTTTGACTGTGCACATTAAAATAACCGCAACATAATTTCCATTGACGGCACTTTAGATCAAACCAATTTACCGGGCAAGGGAATTTGCGGCAAACCGCATCTCCCGCGCACGGAGGGCTTGTAAGCAACGTATTGCCTTGGTATCATCAAAGCGGAGTCGTATGAATATGCAGAAACAATTGGTCCGCGAACTCGACAAGACAACTGCGAAGCGCCTAAAGGAACTGGCCGGACAACACAAGGAAACGCCCTTGGAGATTGCCGAGCGCTGGCAGAGATATTTTGCCGGCCGCACCTTCAGCGACAGCACGGAACTGATCAGAAAACATCGTGAGGGATGAAGACGCAACCTGTGGCGACTATGGCAACTTCCCCCCCACCCTAGCCCTCCCCCACAAGGGGGGAGGGAATTTCATCATTATCAGCCAATTGTGAGGTACACCATGACCATACGCATCGAAAAAGACACCCTGGGTGAGATGGAGGTTCCGGCATCTGCCTACTATGGCGCGCAGACCGCCCGGGCTGTGCACAACTTCCCCATCTCCGGTCTCAAACCCCACCCGGCCTTTGTGTGGGCCACGGTGATCATCAAAAAGGCAGCGGCCAAGGCCAACATGGCTACCGGCAGGCTCGCCCCCGAGATCGGTAATGCCATTGTGGCGGCCGCCGATGAGATCCTGGCGGGTGAATTGAGGGATCAGTTCGTGGTGGACCCCTTTCAGGCAGGGGCCGGCACCTCCCACAACATGAACGCCAACGAGGTGCTGGCCAACCGCGCCCTGGAGCTTCTGGGCAGGGAGCGGGGGGACTTCGCCACGCTGCACCCCAATGATCACGTCAACATGGCCCAGTCCACCAATGATGTCATCCCCACCGCCATCCGCCTGGCCTCGCTGGAGACGCTCGATCCGCTGCTTGAAGCGCTGGAGGGGCTGGAGCAGGCCTTGTCGGCCAAGGCAAAACAGTTCGACCATGTGCTTAAATCCGGCCGCACCCACTTGCAGGATGCGGTGCCGATCCGGTTGGGGCAGGAGTTCGGCGCCTATAGCGCAGCCATCCGCATCAACCGCGAGGGGCTGGAGGCGTGCATCCCGGCCCTGCTGGAGCTGGGCATCGGCGGCACCGCCGTGGGGACGGGACTGAACGCCGAACCGGCATATATGCGGCTGATCATCGAGGAGTTGGCCACGGAAACCGGCTTCCCGGTGACCGCCAGCCCTGACCTGTTCCACGCCATGCAGGACATGGACCCGTTCCTGGCGCTCTCGTCGGCCTTGCGCCGCACCGCCGTCAACCTGGGGCGCATCGCCAACGACCTGCGCCTGCTGGCTTCCGGCCCGGCTACCGGCCTGGACGAGATCCGCCTGCCTGCCGTGCAGCCCGGCTCCTCCATCATGCCGGGCAAGATCAACCCCTCCATGGCCGAGATGGTCAACATGGTCTGCTTTCAGGTCCAGGGGTGCGATCAATCGGTCATGCTGGCGGCCCAGGCCGGTCAGTTGGAACTGAACGTGATGATGCCGCTGATCGCTTTTAATCTTCTGTTTTCTATGGAAATACTCAAGAACTGCGTGCACAAGTTTACCGAATCATGTATTCTGGGAATAGAGGCGAACGAGGCCCGGTGCCGGCGTTATCTGGAGGATTCGTTGGGGCTGGTGACGGTTCTGGCCCCGTATATCGGTTACAATACCGCCGCCGAGGTGGCAAAGGAATCGGTTGCCAGCGGCCGCTCCATCCGCGAGATCGTGCGGGAGCGCGACCTGATGCCGGAGGCGGAACTGGAGGAGGTCATGCGGCCGGAACATCTGACCGAGCCGGGGTTGCCGTTGAGAGAATCATAAGTTTCATTCATCATGGAGAAGGCGGAGCAATCCGTTATATTTATGTTGAATTCAATCAAACCTGAAAAGGAGAAGAAGCATGAAAGCGGAAGTGGAAAAGGTTCTTGAGATGGTGCGTCCCGGCCTGCAAGCCGATGGCGGCGATGTGGAGTTGGTGGACGTGACGGAAGACGGCATTGTCAAGGTGCGCCTGAAAGGCGCCTGCGGCAGTTGTCCCATGTCAACCATGACCCTCAAGATGGGCATCGAGCGGGCCGTGAAGGAGAAGATTCCGGGCGTCAAAGAGGTCGTGCAGGTATAAGCGGGACAAAAGGTTTCTTGTCCCTGTCTCCACTAAACCCCGCCGGATTCAGTCCTGCGGGGTTTAGTGCGTTCGGGGCACGGGATGCACGTCAATGAATGCCCGAGGTATTCAGGTGAAGCCCCAGTTTTTTATCAACCTCCATGATATGATGTATCAACCAATTACCCAAAAAGCCTATCAACTCGATTGAATAGACCTTTTTGCCCGTGATCAGGTCGTGCTGGAATTCTGACACCCTTTCAATAAACCGCTGATGTTCCATGCCATGCGCCGCTGAATCAAAATAGCCCGTTTCTTTCATGAGCCGCTCTTCCGTGGCAAAATGATAGGTCGCATAATCGACCAGTTCAGTGACGATCGTTTCCGCACCATCGGTCTGGTCCTTGTTCGTGCAGGATTCATATACGTTTTGAAGGAGTTCAAATAAATGCTTGTGGTGCTCGTCGATCTGTTGTACTCCAACCGAGCAGTCGTTGTTCCACGAAATCCCGTCCATAACAGCCTCCAATAAAAATATACGGAATATGCCGAAGGTGCCTGAACGATTAAATCACCGGCTTTCATAATCCGCAACATAAAGATGATATACTCAAAAACAGGATCGATCAGAACACCAATGCGGCAAGATGAATTTGCTGCAATGTGTCGGGGAAGTATGATATTGACCGTACGTAGTGAAAATTGGGCTGAGTTGTAACCCGCCTCACAAGGCTGGAACGCAATAAGTGGTACTGGGAGGTTGTATGAGACAGGGGCAGAGGGCACTTGTGGTGGATGATGTTGAATCGAATGCATTGTTGCTGGAGATCATGCTCAACAACCTCGGTATTTCGGATGTTTCTTCAGCGTATGACGGGCCCCAGGCGATCACCATGTTTGATGAGGCATTACAGGCAGAAGCTCCCTATTCTCTTGTGCTCCTTGATTTCATCATGCCCCGGATGGAGGGTGAGGCGGTAGTAACGCACCTGCGTTCCAAGGAAATGGAGCGGGGCATCGCGAAAGCGGATAAAGCGGCGATCATTATGGTTACGTCGCTCGATTCTTCCGCGGATATCATGTATACCATGTCGCACTGCGACTGCAACGACTACATCGTCAAACCGGTAACTCCCGAGATGTTGCGGTCCGTACTGGCCGCACAGGGGATTTTGGCGTAAGGCTGCCGTATCCGTCCCGTGTTTCCCTCTTCCAGGTATTACCCCAGGCGTACCTCGCTATGTATTGACAGTCCGGGTTGTTGACGGTTATTGTCTCTCTCATCATATCCCATGAAAATCAAACGTCTCGAAATATCCGGCTTTAAATCATTCGCCGACAAGGTCGTGCTGGACTTCCAGCAGGGGGTGACCGGCGTGGTCGGTCCCAACGGCTGCGGCAAGTCCAATATCGTGGACGCCATCCGCTGGGTCATGGGGGAGCAGTCGGCCAAGAACCTGCGCGGCAAGGCCATGGAGGATGTGATCTTCGCCGGCAGCGAATCGCGCAAGCCGCTGGGCATGGCCGAGGTGTCACTGGTCTTTTCCACCGAGGATGGCCGTGCGCCGGCCAAGTACCTGGACTATGCCGAGGTCCAGCTTACCCGTCGCCTCTACCGTGACGGCGAAAGCGACTACCTGCTCAACAAGACCCCCTGCCGGTTGCTGGACATCACCGAACTGTTCATGGACACCGGCGTCGGCACCCGTGCCTATTCCATCATCGAGCAGGGGAAGATCGGCCAGATCCTGCATTCGCGCCCCGAGGAACGCCGTTTCCTGATCGAGGAAGCCGCCGGGGTGACCAAGTTCAAATCCCGCAAGCAGTTGGCCCTGAAAAAGATCGAGGGGACCCGTCAGAACCTGGCGCGTCTGGTGGATGTGCTGGGAGAAATCCGGCGGCAGCTTACCTCGCTCCAGCGCCAGGCCCGGAAGGCCGAGAAATTCCGCGAATACCGGGATGAACTGCGGGAAACAGACCTGCTCTTCATCGCGCGGGAGTATCGTCAGGTCCAGGAACAACGCGGCGCGGCGGAGCATGACCTTGCCCTGCTCAATGAACGTATCCGCGAGGTTTTTTCCGCGTCGGCCCTGGGAGAGTCGCAGGTGGAGGAGGGGCGCCTGCATCTGCTGGAGGCGGAGAAGCTGCTGACCTCGGCCCAGGAGGACATCTACCGCATCAGGAGTGAGTTTGCCACGGCGGAAAACGGGCTGGAGTTTCAGCGCAAGGGATTGACCGGACTGGAGGCCCGCCTGGCTCGCCTGGAGGCGGAGTCGGGCCAACTGGAGCAGCGCCTGGCCGAATGCGCCGAGCAACGCAGGCTGCTGGAGTTGCGCCGGGACAGTTCCTCCGGGGAGGTGGCCGATATGGGCACCGACCTGGAGCGGACCGAGCAGGAGCTTGCCAGCCATCAACAGGCCGAGGAGGAGTTGAACCGGTTGTTGGAGGGGCGCCGCAGGGAACTGTTTGCTGCCATGGCAGAGTCGGCCCAGTTCAAGAACCACCACGAAAACGCCCGAAAACGGTTGGAAGGACTGGCTGAACGGCTGGAGCGGCATGGGCGTGAAGGGATTCAGCTTGCCGAGCGGCTGGAACTGGCCCGCCGGCGCGCCGATGCCCTTGATGGGGATATCGGTACGGGGCAGCAGGAGCAGGAGGCCGTCCGGGTCGATCTGGGCCGCCTGCGCCGCCAGGAGGAAGAGTTGCGCGCTCGTCTGCCGGAGTTGGAAAAGGTGTGGCAGGCGCGGCGGGACGAACTGAATCGCTCCACATCGCGCCTGCACTCTTTGCGGGAGCTGGAGGCCCAGTTCGCCGGCTACGGCCAGGGCGTGCAACGTCTGATGAAGGCTCCCGAGGTGAATTCCGGTTTCAGCGGTCTCCTGGCAGATATCCTCGATATCCCCCGGGAGCTGGAGGCGGCTGTCGAGGCGGTCGTGGCCGAGCGTCTGCAATGCGTGCTCTGCGCCGATGATGCGGCTGCCATTGCCGCACTGGAGTTCCTCAAGACCGGCAAAGGCGGCCGGGCGGGATTGGCCCTGCCGTTGGAATATGAGCCCCCCTCATCACCGCCGACCGTGGCCGGCGCCCTGCCCCTGGCCGGTCAGGTGCGGGTGTCGGGCGAATTCGGCGGTCTGGTCCGGCGCATTCTGGCCGATGTCATGCTGGTGGATGGTATTGCCGAGGCGATCTCACTGGCCCGCCAACATACGGCACTTACCTTTGTCACCCGCGAGGGGGATATGGTTGCCCTTGGGGGGGTGCTGAGCGGCGGTTCATCAGAGCAGGTGCAGAAGGGGATTATCGGCAAGAAACGCGAAATCAAGGAGTTGGAAGGCCAGGTGGCGGCGTTGGAGCAGGAGGTCGCTACCCTGGGCACGGAGCGGGACGGGGTGCGCCGCCAGTCTCAGGAGGTTGCCGAAGGGCTGAAGGATGCCGCCACACGGCAGCACCAGGTTGAACTGCGGTTGGCCGGACTGGCAAAGGACCGCCAGCAGGTGAGCGACGAGATCGGCCGGATCGAGGAACGCCTGGGGGTGCAGGCGCTGGAGGCAGCTACCCTGACCGAGGAACAGGAGGGTTTGGAGGCGGACGTGAAGCTGTCCCTGGCCCGCATGGAGGAAACCGGCAGCGCCTCCCAGGAGATGGAGCAGGAGGTTGCCCGGCTCAAGGGCGAACTGGATGCCTGCCGTGAACAGTTGGCCGTTGTTCGTGAGCGGACCACCGCTATTCGCGTGCAGTCGGCCACTCTGCGGGAGCAGCACGAGGCCCATGTGCGCTCCTTGATCGATCTGGAACGGCTGGAGCAGGATCTTGTGCAACGCAAAGGGAACGACCGGGAGGAGCTGACGCGGGGAGCGACCGAGCGTGCCCAGATGGAGACGGCGATCAGCACCGCCACGGAACGGCTGGAGGAGCTGGTCCGCCTTCAGGCCGCATCGGAAGCCCGTTTGACGGAGGTGCGCGCCGCTTACGAGGCGGCCGGGGCCGTTCTGGCCGCTGCCGAGGCACGGGCCAAACAGTCCCGGGAGGAGAACGATGCGGTCCGCCAGACCCAGGCTGAACTCAACCTCCGTTTCTCCACCCTGGGCATGCAGGCCGAACACCTGGAGCGCGGGCTGCTGGAGAAGAGCCGCATCACCATCGCCGAGGCATTGGCGCGGCTGGAGCAGGTTGAATTCGACGAAGAGGCCCGTCAGGCCCGGAAGCTTGAGTTGCAACGGCTGCTGGACGAGATGGGCGAGGTCAACCTGATGGCCATAGAGGAGTGTGCCGGCATGGAGGAGCGTTTCACGTTCCTGAACACCCAGAAGGAGGATCTGGAAGAGTCATTGGCCAGTCTGCAACTGGCCATCCAGCGCATCAACCGTACCACGCGCCAGCGTTTCCTGGAGACCTACAACCTGGTCAACGCCAAGTTCCAGGAGGTCTTTCCGCGCCTGTTCTGCGGCGGGCGGGCAGAGCTGCGCCTGACCAACGAGGAAGACCTGCTGGAGACCGGCATCGACATCATCGTCCAGCCGCCCGGCAAGAAGCTGCAGAACGTGACCTTGCTCTCCGGGGGGGAAAAGGCCTTGACAGCGGTGGCGCTGATCTTCTCGATCTTCCTGATCAAGCCGACCCCATTCTGTCTGCTGGACGAGGTGGATGCGCCGCTTGACGACGCCAATATCGGACGTTTCAACGATATGGTGCGGGAGATGAGCGCCATCTCCCAGTTCATCATTATCACCCACAACAAGGCCACCATGCAGGTGGCCGACACCCTCTACGGCATCACCATGGAGGAGCCGGGGGCATCCAAGGTGGTATCGGTAAGGCTGCACTGAAATGCAACGCCATATTTGAGCGCTACCTGCGTTGTCGCGTCGGCACCACCCTCGACGTACCGGCCCTCTCTCTATCTCTCTCCCATAGGGAGAGAGCACTCCTTGCTTCCCCCCTTTATGGGGGGAAGATAGAAGGGGGGATGGTACGCCTCGGGCGCCTTCTCCGCTCCGCCTTGGTATCATCTCAAATCTGACGTTGCAGCACCGATTCGGGAGTCATGTATGCCGTTTAAGAACATCCTGAAGGAACTGGTGGAGCGTACGCCCGGCGCGGTGAGTGCCATCATGGTGGACTGGGAGGGGGAGGCGGTGCAGGAGTACTGCCACGGCGACCCGCACGAGATCAGGTGCATCGCGGCCCACGTGGGTATCATCCTCAATCGTTTCAAGGAGCTTCACAGTGCCGGGCAGGGGGGAGAGATCGAGGATGTGGTGATGACCGCCCGCGATGCCCATCTTGTTGCCGGTTGCATTGACCCGGATTACTCCCTTGTGCTGCGTGTCAACAGGAATTGTCCCGTGTCGCTGGCGTTACGCCCGTTTCGCGCGGCTATTGAAGAACTCAGGGGCTTGGTGTGAGCCGATATACCGGGCCCCTTACGAAGGAGATATGATGGAACAGACGGAAAAGAAGGGGTTCTTGCGAGGGCTGATGGACAAGATCAGCGGAGAATCCCCGGCAGTCGATACAGCGAATGTGCCTGCCAGTGCCGAGCCTGCTGCCAGGCCGGGCTTGCTGGAACGCCTCGCATCGGGTCTGAAAAAGACCAAGGATGGCCTGGTGGGGCGGATCGACGCCCTGGTGCTGGGAAAAAAAGAGATCGATGCCGATACGCTGGAAGAGTTGGAAGAGATCCTGATTACCTCCGACATCGGGGTCAAGACCACCGTGGAACTGATCAGGAGCTTGGAACAGCGCCTGGGCCGCAACGAACTGAAAGACGGCGAGGCGTTACGCTCGGCCCTCAAGGAAGAGATCCTGAACCGCCTGACCGCCCATCACCGAAACCTGGAGATCGACGGCCGGCACCCCTTCGTGCTGTTGGTGATCGGCGTGAACGGGGTGGGCAAGACCACGACCATCGGCAAGCTGGCGTCGCGTTTTTCCGCCTCCGGGAAACGGGTGCTGTTGGCCGCTGCCGATACCTTCCGTGCAGCCGCGGCCGAGCAACTGGTGGTCTGGGGCGAGCGCTCCGGTGTGGATGTGATCCGACACAAGGAAGGGGCCGATCCATCGGCGGTGGTCTTCGACGCCTGCAAGGCTGCCCTGGCCCGTGACGTAGATATCCTGATCGTGGATACGGCCGGCCGGCTGCATACCAAGGTCAACTTGATGGAGGAAATGAAGAAGATCCGCCGGGTCATCGACCGGGAGATCCCCGGCGCGCCACACGAAACCTTGCTGGTCCTGGATGCCGCCACCGGCCAGAATGCGCTCTCCCAGGCCCGGCTGTTCAAGGAGTCGGCCCATGTCACCGGGATCGCCCTGACCAAGCTGGATGGAACCGCCAAGGGGGGCATTGTGGTTGCCGTCAGCCACGAGTTTGCCCTGCCGGTTCGCTACATCGGTGTAGGCGAAGCGATCGACGACCTGCGCGATTTTGACCCGCAGGAGTTTACGGATGCCCTTTTCCGGACCTGATGATAGTGACCCCGAACAGGGCTTTGGAACCGCGGAACCTCGCGATTTCGCACAATTAGGCCTTGACTTTGGGGTGCCGAGTGGGTATAGTGACGTGCCCCGAAAGGAAACTGACAAAATGAATCAGGAACTGTTTGAAACGCTCGACAAGAAGGTCGGCGAGCTTCTGGAAAAATATACGGCCCTGAAAGCGGAGAATGCCAGGCTGGCGGAAGAGAACCAGCGCTTCCTTGCTGAGCGGGAAGGTCTCAAGTCCCGCGTCGACACTATCCTGGGCAAGTTGGAAGGGCTCTAAACCGCCTATGAAGACGACCCACCTGGTCACGGTGCTCGGCCGGGAGATTTCGGTCAGGAGCTCTGCTCCGGCAGAAAAGGTTCAGGCGGTCGAAACCTTTGTCAATGAGAGGTTGCACCAGATCGGGGCAGCCCTCAAGAGTGGCGATGCGCAATTGGTGTTGACCATGGCCCTGCTCAACACAACCGAGGAACTTCTTGAACTGCGGGCCGCCGGGGAGCGCAATGCAACCGTTGACGGCAAACTGCAGGAGATAATCGCGGCCCTGGAAAAGGTCTGACGCGGCAGAAGGGCATGGCAGGAGCATAAGGTCTCTTCAGGGAGACTTGATCATATATTCGCAGCAGCACTAATCAGTCCCGGCAGGTGTGGCACGCAGTTGCTCCTGTTTTGCTGATACCTGACAACCGCAGAATATATCCTCAACGAAAGGCAGGAGTCGCTCCAGGAGCACAGGAACAAGAGCAATTACCTCATTCCACGGCACTAACGAGCCATTCTCCGCCTTTCCCCTCCCTGATCGATCTTCCCGGCCACATCTTGCCGGGCATCCCAGAGTCGTGCGTTCATAGCCGTTTTGGTCCCACAAACACCACGAGCGGCCGCAATCAACCAGGCGGATCATGTGTCCTCCGAGCCTTGCTCAGGATCTGGCCATATCCGGTATCCAGCAAAGGGAATATGCCCAAGCGATCTCTCCGGCAGCAGATGCTTGCACGACGGCGGGCCCTCAACCCGGAAGAATGGCGTGCTTCAAGCCACATGGCCCAGCAAAACCTGCTTGCCTTGGAGGAGTACCTTACGTCTGCCTGCATCGCGCTCTACGCGCCCGCCCACAACGAGACCGATACGGCGGAGATCCTTGCTGCGGCCTTCGAGGCGGGGAAACGGGTGCTGTATCCGGCGGTTTGCGGCCAGGAAATGGTGTTGCGCCAGGTGGAGGGAGTGGCGAGCCTCAGCGAGGGGAGCTTCGGTATTCTTGAGCCATGTCCGACCGGCGTCGATCACGCGGCGGATGAAGCGGACCTGATCGTTGTCCCGGGCGTGGCCTTTGACCTGTCCGGACACCGTATCGGTTTCGGGAAAGGGTTTTACGACCGTTTTCTCAAACACCCCCACCGAAAGGCCCACCTGGTCGGGTTGTGTCATGACTTTCAGGTGATTAACGGTTCAATTCCGGCTGAGGTGCATGACATACGGATGGAGATCATCATTACGGACAGGCGGATCATCCGTTGCGGAAGTAACCGGCGCCACACCTTTGGCCCGGATTCACATAGAGGAGGTTATTGATATGGAAGTGAATATCTGGACGGTCGTTATGACCTTGGCGGTGGCTGCCGGGGCCTATTTTGCAGGCAGCAGGTTCAGCAAGAAGGATGCGGACTCCATCGTCAGGCAGGCAGAGGAACTGGCGAGCAAGGTGATCGATGATGCCCGGCGTGAGGCGGACACCATCACCAAGGAGGTGGAACTCAAGGCCAAGAACGCGGCTATTGAGGCCAAGGAAGAGTATGAACACGAGATGCGGGAGAAAAAGAAGGATCTCCAAACTCTCGAAAAACGGCTGCAACAGAAGGAAGAAAACCTGGACAAGAAGGTGACGCTGTTTGATCAGAAAGAGCTGGATATCCTCAAGAAGGAACAGGTTATTTCCCAGAAAGAGCAGACCATTGCCCAACGTGACGAGGAAGTAAATCAGGCGATCATTGCCCAGAAGGCCAAATTGGAAACGATTTCGGGCATGTCGGCTTCGGAAGCAAAGAAGGAACTGATGGATGCCATGGAGAACGAGGCCAAGCACGATGTGGCCAAGCGGATCAAGGTCATCGAGGAGGAGGCCCGCGAAATAGCGGACAAGAAGGCTAAGGAGATCATGGCGCTGGCCATCCAGCGATATGCCGGCGAATATGTGGCCGAGCGGACCGTTTCGGTGGTGCCGCTCCCCTCGGACGAGATGAAGGGGCGCATCATCGGTCGCGAAGGCCGCAATATCCGTGCCCTTGAAGCCGCAACCGGCATCGACCTGATCATCGACGACACCCCGGAGGCGGTGATCCTGTCCGGGTTCAATCCGGTGCGGCGGGAGGTCGCCCGGCTCTCCCTGGAGAAGCTGATCGCCGATGGTCGTATCCATCCGGGCCGGATCGAGGAGGTTGTGGCCAAGGCCACCGAAGAGGTGGAGATTTCCATCAAGGAAGCCGGAGAACAGGCCGCCTTTGACCTGGGCGTGCACGGTATCCATCCCGAGGTTCTCAAACTGATCGGGCGCCTCAAGTATCGCACCTCCTACACCCAGAACGTCTACCAGCATTCGCTTGAGGTGGCCTTCCTGTGCGGCATCATGGCAGCGGAGTTGGGCGTCAATGTCAAGCAGGCCAAGCGCGCAGGCCTGCTGCACGACCTGGGCAAGGCCGTGGACCACGAGGTGGAGGGTTCCCATGCCGTGATCGGCGCCGAGCTGGCCCGTAAATACGGCGAATCCCCCAAGATCGTTCACGCCATCATGGCCCACCACGAGGACGAGAAACCGACCACCGTGCTGGCGATCCTGGTCCAGGCTGCCGACGCCCTTTCCGGAGCACGTCCCGGCGCACGGCGCGAGATGATGGAGACATACGTCAAGCGCCTGGAGGACCTGGAGCGCATCGCCACGTCGTTCACCGGAGTCAGTTCATCCTTTGCCATCCAGGCCGGTCGCGAGATCCGGGTTATGGTTACCAGCGAGCAGGTATCCGATGAGCAGTCGCTCGTCATGGCCCGGGACATCGCCAAGAAGATCGAGGCAGAGATGACCTATCCGGGCCAGATCAAGGTGAATGTAATCCGCGAGACGAGAGCAGTGGAATATGCCCGTTAAGATCCTCTTCATCGGGGATATCATCGGCAAGCCGGGCCGCCAGGCGCTTTCCCGCGAGTTGCACCGCCTGGTGGACCGGCATAACGCCGATCTGGTGATCGCCAACGGCGAAAATGCCGCTGCCGGTTTCGGACTGACCGTTGACATTGCCAAGGAACTGTTCGATCTGGGGGTGCACTGCCTTACCAGCGGCAATCATATCTGGGACAAGAAGGAGCAGGTGCCGCTGGTGCTGGCCGATCCCCGCATCATTCGTCCCGCCAACTACCCCGAGGCGCCCGGTATGGGGAGCGCCCTGTTCACCACGCCGGGCGGGGTAAAGATTGCCGTGCTCAACCTGGAGGGGAGGATCTTCATGAAGAACCTGGACTGCCCCTTCCGCACGGCAGACCGGGAGATCGAACGGTTGCGCCAGGAGACGCCGGTCATCTTTGTGGACTTCCATGCCGAGGCCACATCCGAAAAGGCCTCCCTCGGCTGGTATCTGGACGGCCGGGTCAGCGCCGTGATCGGCACCCATACCCATGTCCAGACCGCCGACGAGCGGATTCTGACCCAGGGGACGGCCTACATGTCCGACGCCGGAATGACCGGCAGCTTCGATTCGGTGATCGGCATCGGCAAGGAGCAGGCCATCTACAAGTTCCTGACCCAAATGCCGGCCAAGTTCGAGGTGCCCAAGAACGATATCCGCCTGAACGGCGTGGTGGTAGGGATCGACGAGACAAGCGGCAAGGCGCTCAGCATCGAGCGCATCGCGGTGAATTGCTAATTCATTTCACCGCAGAGGACGCCGAGGTCCGCAGAGGAAAACAAAACGTAGAAACTATTCGTCTATTACCATTATGTTAAATGAATTCAAACAATATAACTGATGATTTTACTCCGCGTTCCTCTGCGTCCTCTGCGGTAATTTCTAAAATTTTTGAGAAGTAAGACCATTGCTAGGAGTTGAGCATGTCCGTAGCCGAACAGATGGCCGTTATCAAGCGCGGCACCGTTGAGATCCTGATCGAGAAGGATCTGGAGGAGAAGCTTGAAAAGTCTCTGAAATCCGGTGTTCCCCTCAAGATCAAGGCCGGGTTCGACCCGACCGCCCCTGACCTGCACCTGGGTCACACCGTACTGATCCACAAGCTGCGCCAGTTCCAGCAGTTGGGCCATGAGATCAACTTCCTGATCGGCGACTTCACCGGCATGATCGGCGATCCGACCGGCAAGTCCGAGACCCGCAAGGTCCTGACCCGCGAGGATGTGCTCCGGAACGCCGAGACCTACAAGGAACAGGTTTTCAAGATACTCGACCCGGAAAAGACCAAGGTGGTCTTCAACTCCGAGTGGCTGAACGAGCTTGGCTGCGCCGGCATGATCGGCCTTGCCTCCAAGTACACCGTGGCGCGCATGCTGGAGCGGGACGACTTCCACAAACGCTACACGACCCAGCAGCCGATTGCGATTCACGAGTTTCTCTACCCGCTGATCCAGGGGTATGACTCGGTGGCGCTCAAGTCGGACGTGGAGCTGGGCGGGACCGATCAGAAGTTCAATCTGCTAATGGGCCGTGAACTGCAGCGGGAATGGGGGCAGTCGCCGCAATGCGTCCTGACCATGCCGCTGTTGGAAGGTTTGGACGGGGTCAACAAGATGTCCAAATCGCTGGGTAACTACATCGGCATCAACGAGCCGGCAGACGAGATCTTCGGCAAGGTGATGTCCATCTCCGACGATCTGATGATTCGTTATTATGAACTGCTCTCCGACATGCCGCTCAGCGAACTGGAAAAACTGAAGGCCGGGTTAAAGGACAACAGCCTTCATCCCATGGCTGCCAAGAAGGCCCTGGGACGCGAGATTGTCACCCGTTTCCATGGCATGGGCGCCGGCGAGGCGGCCGAGGAGAATTTTGTCAAGCGCTTCAAGGAAAACGAGATCCCGGACGAGATGCCCCAGGTGAGCTATTCCCTGGCTGACGGGGCCGTGTCGCTGGCAAAGGCCCTGACCGAGGCCGGGTTGACCAAGTCCAACGGTGAAGGGCGCCGCGCCATTGATGGCGGCGGGGTCAAGCTGAATGGGGAACGGGTTTCCGATACCAACCTGGAACTCGCCGTGCCCGGCGAGTATATCGTCCAGATCGGCAAGCGCAGGTTTGCGCGGGTCGTGATCGGCTGATTCCATTCCGGATGGTACGCAAAAGCGCGGGGATGGTCGTACGGCCATCCCCGCGCTTCATTCATGCAGCATCTCTTCTATCTTTCTGACCAGGTCCACCGGGAAGATCGGCTTCATAAGCAGTTCATGGTGCTCATCCACGAGTCCCTTGCTGCGGATCAGATCGGCCGCGTACCCGGTCAGGAACAGGATCTTTATTTCCGGATTCTGCTTCCGTATCTCTTCATACGCCTCCGCACCGCTTTTCCCCGGCATGATCACGTCAAACACAAGCAGGTGGATATTCGAGCCGTGTTCCCTGAACTTGGCGATGGCGTCGTTGCCGTCTTCCGCCTCGATAACGGTGTACCCGAAATCCTTGAGCGTTGCCGCCAGCAGGCTGCGTATGGTTGCCTCGTCCTCGGCCAGCAGGATTGTTTCCGTACCACCCTGCGGGAAGGCGGGCGCCGGTTTCTCTTCGACCGCCTGTTCAGGGGCGAGCAAGGGGAGAAAAATCCTGAACGTGGTCCCTTGTCCCGGCTCGCTGTAGGCATTGATGTAACCGTTATGCTGCTTGACGATCCCGTAGGCAATGGCCAGTCCCAGACCGGTCCCTTGTCCCGACCCCTTGGTGGTGAAAAAGGGCTCGAAGATCCTTTTGCAGGTCTCCTTGTCCATGCCCGTGCCGGTGTCGGATACGGAGATCAGGGCGTATTTTCCGATCCTGCCGTAACCGTGGCTCCTGATGAAGCGGTTGTCCAGTTCAACCGCTTCCGTCTGGATAATCAGCCGCCCGCCGTTAGGGATCGCATCGCGGGCATTGGCGGCGAGATTCATCAGGACCTGTCCTATCTGGCCGCTGTCGGCATGGATGTATAGATCCTCTTCCTTGAAGTCCGTTTCCAGTTGGATGTCCTCGCCGATTACCCGTCCCAGGAATTTCTCCACCCCCCGTACAATGTCGTTCAGGTTTTCAGGTTTGGGATTCATGGCCTGCTTGCGGCTGAAGGCCAGCAGGCTGCGCGTGAGGTTCGCCGCCCTTTGGGCGGCCTCGAGGACATGGTCCACACTGGGGCGTAACGGGTCATCCGGTTTGATCTTCATCCGCAGGATATCGCTGAACCCCATGATAACCGTGAGGATATTGTTGAAATCGTGGGCGACACCGCCCGCCAGTTGGCCTATGGCTTCCATTTTCTGCGCTTGCAAAAGCTGCTCGTGCAGTTTCTCCTTTTCCTGTTCCGCCACATTGCGGTCCGTGATGATCCCCTGGGTGTAGGCCTCATTGCTCCGGCAGAGCAGGATAGCCTTGGCAAAGTTGTTGAGTATGGGCTGAAAGATCAGCGTCAGAGGCAGCTCGGTGGCGGGCAGCCGGGGAGCGAGCAGCAGGATCACGCCGCAGTCATCGATGGGAAGCCTCAGGAGCGCCCGGTAATAATCCTTGCGGGAGGGGAGCGCATTGATGGGTTCAGAAGACTCGGAGAGTTCCATGCCTCCGCAAAGCAAGGTTGCGGGGACCTGGAGCGTCGAGCCATTGGACCGGGCCAGTTCGTAGTCGCCGATGGATGCCTCCAAGTGAAGCTCCACGAATTCCGGGCACGGATCGGGCAGGCCTTCCGCGGGGTAGAGCAACACCATGCCGCACGGAAAAGAGGTGTGGAACAACAGTCGTTGCAGCGTCTTGGTCACCAAGGGTTGCAGCCGGGTCTCCCCGCCGATGACGATGGCCATTTCATAGAGGATGGCCAGGACCCGTTCGCGGTTCATGGAATACCCCAGGGTGAACAGACGAGCGCACCGTTATGGAAGGCGGGGTAGCCCCATTGCAGGGAATGGCCGATCTCGCCCAGGGAAAGGGCGCCGGCCACCTGCTTGGCACCGGTATGGTGTTGTATCACGAGCAATTCGCCCTCTGCTCGCTCACCCAGGTGAATCCGACGGCCGGCGCAGTAAAAGGCGAGGAGGTCGCCACCCGTTAGCGGGCCATAGAGTTCAGCCAGACCTTGGACAATCTTGTCCACGGTCTGGAGCGAATCCACCGCGGGTGCCTTCAGGAGCGTCAGCACCGCGTTGGCCGGCACCTCGCCGACGCAGAACACGGACCCGTCCTCTTCCAGCGCCACCGGCATGCGCACGATGATGTCGTCGTTGGCCCGCATGATCCCGAACGGGAAGTGCACGGCCAGTTGATAAAAGTTTGTGCGGTCGATCTTGACGTTGTACTCGGCCTCCACAAATTCCTGGTACACCTCGAATGCCGGACGCCAGTCGATGGAGATGATCCTGTTGCCTTCCGTGGAGGTGGCCGAGATTATACCCTCGGGTGCCTGATAGCAGTGTTCCGTCACTGCACCGGGATGATCGGGCAGGAGCATGACCAGCGCCCCGTTTTGCGCCTGCCGGTCGTTGTCGAACAGGCACGGCATGGGCCGGAAGGTCTCGCTGCCTGCGTTGGCCCCCATGTAGCGCACGCGGTCGGCGAGCTTCAGGTACATCTCGTCCAGGATCGTGGCGATGTTGGCCACCATGGCGTCGAAGATCATAAACAGGGTGCCGCCACGCGGCCGGTCCAGATGGGCAGCCACATCGTCGGTCATATGCTGGATGATTTCCGGCGACAAGGGGTGATATATATCGGCAAACGGCATGACATCTAAACGCAGCAGCAGACAGCCATTGGCGTGAAAACGGGCGTCGGCCACCAGGGCCGGAAAAACAGCGCCCCGCAGCGGTACGCCCCTGGCCCGGCACAGGCTCTGAAGCAGCGGTACCATGGCTTCGCGGTCCGCCTCGGCCACCAGGGCCAGCACCCCCATGTCCGGGAACCCCTTGTGCCAGGCGTTCAACAATTCGTCGATCCCCTGATCATCCGTTGTCTCGAAATAACGCATGCCGGTCATCGTGGCTGACTCCTCCTCTGTTGGAAATGAGTACAGAGCGTGAGTAATATGTATACAAATATACCACAAAAGGGCGTTTGTGCCGGGGAGGGGCGATTTGTCGAGGGGGGAAGTGGAGACAAAAAAACAGCCGCCTGACGAGAGGAGGCTGTTCGTGTGCTCATGGTATCTTTGGGAGGGCTACATCTCCAGGATCACCGGCAGGATCACCGGCCTCCGCTCGATGCTCTTTTTGAAGAAACGCCGCAAGGCCTGGCGCACGGCCTGCTTCACCTCTTCGCAGTCGCAGCGCATCTCCTCGTTCAACTCCTCCAGGGCCGCCACAACCACGGTGCGGGACTGCTCCAGGTACTCCTGGCTCTCGTCCTCGAACACGAACCCGCGTGAAACAAGGTCCGGGCCGTAGATGGTCGCGCCGGTGGACTGGTTCATGCCTATGATCACCACCACCATGCCGTCCTCGGACAGGTGCTTGCGGTCCTTGAGCACGATGGCGCCCACGTCACCGACCCCCTTGCCGTCCACAAACACCCGTCCCGACTCCACCTTTTCCACGATGGCCGCCGTGTCGGCGTAAAACGAGATCACATCGCCGTTGGTTGCCAACAGGCAGCGCTCGCCCGGGATGCCGACCTTCTGGGCAAGCTGGATGTGCTTGACCAGGTGGCGGTACTCGCCATGCACCGGTATGAAAAAGCGGGGCCTCACCAGGTTGAGCATCAGTTTCAATTCTTCCTGGCTGGCATGCCCGGAGACGTGCACCTCGGAGACCTTCTCGTGGAAGACCTCCGCACCGCGGCGGTAGAGATGGTTGATCAATTCGGAGATGGTGCGTTCGTTGCCGGGGATGACGCGAGAGGAGAGGATGACCGTGTCGCCCTGTTCCAGCTTGATCTGCTTGTGATCGTCCATGGCAATGCGGGTAAGCGCCGACATGGGCTCACCCTGGCTGCCGGTGGATATGATGCAGACCTGTTCCGGCGGCAGGTGGGGAAGCTCTTTCAGGTCCATCAGCATGTCGTCGGCAATGGTCAGGTAGCCGAGCTGGCGGGCGATGCGCACGTTAGCGATCATGGAACGGCCGTTGAGCAGGATCTTGCGGCCGCACCGGATGGCCGCGTCGGCCACCTGCTGCACCCGGTGGATGCTGCTGGAAAAGGCGGCCACGATGATGCGCCCCTTGCACTTGGGGAAGATGTCGCCGAATGCCTCGCCCACGTACTTTTCCGAGAGGGTGTACCCTTCCCGTTCCACGTTGGTGGAATCGGAGAACAGGGCCAGGACCCCGGCGTCGCCATAGCGGGAAAGGCTGGCCAGGTCGGTCAGTTGGCCGTCCACGGGCGTCTGGTCCAGCTTGAAGTCGCCGGTGTGGATCACCACCCCTTCGGGCGTGGTGATGGCCAGGGCGCAGCCGTCAACGATGGAGTGGGCCACCCGCAGGAATTCCACCCGGAAACAGCCAAGTTCCACCGTGTCGCGCGGCTTGACCACCACCAGCTCAACCTTGTCGTCCAGCTTGTATTCCTTCAGCTTTTCATTGACGAAGCCGAGGGTCAGGGCCGTGCCGTAGACCGGCACGTTCAACTCCTGCAATACGAAAGGGAGCGCGCCGATGTGGTCTTCGTGGCCGTGGGTCAGGCAGATGGCGCGTACATCACTGCTCCGTTCACGCAGCCAGGAGATGTCCGGGATGACATAGTCGATGCCGAGCATGTCCGGCTCGGGGAACATCAGGCCGCAGTCGATGATGAGGATGTCGTCGCCACACTGGAGAGCCATCATGTTGAGCCCGATTTCGCCCAGCCCGCCGAGCGGAATGATCTGAAGTGGTGCGTTGGATTCGGTTTCCACGTTATCTTTCCCTCTGGAGCGGAACCAGGACGGCGATCTTTTGGTCGCAACGGGCTATCCAGTCCGTGCCGGGGGTTTTCAACCATGTTACCCCGTAGAACGCGCTGCGTAGGGCCCGGTAGGCTATCAGGGCGCGGCTGACGTCACCCAGACGTTCATTGGCCTCGGCAATGCCCCACAGTTGCCGTGCCGCCTTTTCGATGGTTGTGTTGAAGGGGATGTACATGTGGATTGCCGATTCATAACCGGCCACAGCTCCGGCAAAATCGCCCCGGCCCAAGGCCTCTTCACCCAGGGTAAACTGGGTATGCATACGCCACCAGGTGGTGCCGAAGAAGAGCAGCAGGCAGAGGGCGATAATCATCGCCCCGTTTATCACGATTATTTTTATCCGTTCAGCCATTGTTCACCTAGTCCTGACAAGCAGGATAAGTACGTTCACGAAATCATTTCTGCAATCAACCGCAGAAATAATTTCTACCGTACTAAAAGAAGTGGGGGACTGTAACCAGCAAAACCCCCAGTATTGCCACGATCACCCCGGCCAGAACGGCAAGGCTGGCAGCGATGTCCAGCGGCGGGCGCAGGCGGTGAGCAGCCGGGAGCCCCCAGCAGACAGCCGCAAGGCCTGCCACGATCAGCGGTATGTATTTCAGCCCGGCATACATTCAGTGCTCCAGTGCCGAAGAGATGGCGCCATGCACCTGCTCCATCAGCCGTGTCTCTGCTTCCGCTTTGGATAGATCCATGGCCGGTATCAAAGGGGGATGCAGGGTAATGGTGATTGCACCCCGGTACAGCCTGGTCCGGCCGGCCGGGTTGATCCGGCCGCTGCCGTTGATGGTCACCGGCACCACCGGGACACCGGCTTTAAGCGCCAGCAGGAAACCGCCCCGTTTGAAGGGGAGCAGGTTGCGGTCCTTGGAGCGGGTTCCCTCGGGAAACATGACCACGCTCTTGCCGGTCCTGATGATGGTGGCTGCATTGTCCATGCTTTTCAGCGCCTTGCGCCCGTCGCTGCGGTCCAGTGGGATATAGCCGCCCCGCCGCATGGAGGGGCCGAACACCGGGATGTCGAACAATTCCTTCTTGGCGATCCAGTAGATCCGGCGCGGCATGGTGGCCTCAAGCGCCAGGATGTCGAAATTGCTCTGATGATTGCTCATGAAGATGACCGGGCCGTCCGGCAGCAACTCCGCACCACGTACGGCCACCCTTACGCCGGCCATGGCCAGCGAAAGGCGAGCCCACAGCCGGGCATGGAAGGCGTAAGCCCTGCCGCTGGCGTCCAGCAGCGTACAGACAATCGCGCTTGCGGCAAACAGAAAGGTCAGGGGGATGAACAGAGCAAGAAACAGGTATGCGCGTACCATTCACGATCTCCACATGTAACTTATGTAAACTACTGCGTTTTCAACCGTGAGTCAAACGAAATTGACATGCATGCGGAACCATGCCTCTGAAACGTATCGTGGCGCGTTTTTGCCTCAAGATAGAAAAGGCCCGGAATCCGGGCCTTTTCTGTCTTGCAGTGGAATATGTTGCTTACAGCATCTGCGGCTGCGCCAGGGAAACCATCAGCGCGGCTGCCTGGGTGCTGGTCAATCCTGTAATATTCCCGCCGATCATAGCCTTGGTTGCCAGGTCGGCCGCCTTGATCGCTGCCATTTGCGCCTGTGTCGGGATTCCTGCGATCTGGGCCACCTTTTGGAGATTGATCAGTTTGGTCAGCATCAGGTCGTATTGGAGTTCCAGCATCGACTTGTAGGGATCCGCGAACGAGGTAAAGGTGGGCGCTGTCGGCGGTGTGATACCCAGGCCCGCCAACTGGCCAGCCAGCGTCGCGGTTGAAGGGGTATAGGTCATGGACAATCCCGGCACCACGAAGTTGTTGGTGGCCACCATCATCACTGTCCAGTTCTGTGTTGTGGCACTGCCCGGCGTGGTCACCATCATCCCGATCCCCATGCCGGAAAGAGTGCCTGATGTCATACCGCCCATCATGCCGCCCATGCCGCTCATCCGCGTTGCCATGGTGGAAAGCATGCCGCTTATGTCGCTGCTGGAAGCAGCCACGCCGTTCGACAGAAAGGTGTTAAATGCTGTCTGCATGGTTGTCAGCATGGTCGTTTCAGTGCTGGAGATCGTGGCGCCGCTCGGGAAGGTTGCCGGGTCGGCAAACATCTGCTCGAAGTTCTCCTGGGCGGTCACCATGGCGCTGCCCATGGTGCCGCTGGCGGTGGTAAACTGCTGGGTCTGTAATGCTGTTGCCCCCATGACCGGCATGGAATCCGAAAACCTGCGCATCTCCGCCCATTGCTGGCGCTGCTGCGTGCCGGTACGGAACATGGCCTTCATGGCGGTGATGACATCTGCGTTGATTGTAGATGTTGCAGCGGCAGTCTCCGCCGCGGAACCAGCCGCGTCAAAGGCAATGTGCATCAGGTTGGCCGGTATGCCGGCATTAGCTCCCGCATTGACCATGGCTTGCATGAACTGAGCGATGGCATCGCCCCGTGTGCTTGCCTCGGCAGCCGGGGTGGCGGCAGTGACCGATTGGTTCATTTCGCCGGCATAGCTCTGCATGGCGGTCAGCAGGTTGGACTTGAACTGCACCATTTGTGCCGCCGTGATCCCGTTGTTTGTCATGAAGGTATCAAAGGAGCTTTTTGCGGCTTGTGCCAGGGTGCTGAAGCTCTGGGCGTCCGTGTCCGTGATCGCGCCGGAGCGGACCATGGTCATGAGCATCATCACGAAGTCCGGATCGTCGCTCTGGGCATCGGACATGGTTTTGATCATGGCCTTGGCCTGCTTGTCGGTCACCTCGCTTACCCCCATGGTAACGTTCCCGCCGGGTGCCGGAGCAGCCACCATGCCCTGGCGCGCCGTTGTCCCGTTGCTGTCCACGACCTGGATCATGAGAAAGCGGCTTGTGCCGGTGCTCGGGGCGTTCGGAAAGCTGAAGGCAACCCTGCCGGTGCTGTCGGCGGTCGCAGCCATGGATGCCACCGGGCTAAGCAAGCCGGTGGAAGAAACCGTTGATAGTTTGACGGTATATGCGGCGTTTGGTGTCAGGGCCAGCGCTGATGTCGCACAGAACAGGGTTGCCACGGCCCCCAGTAAACAGATTGTTTTCATATGGTTCTTCATAGTAGTTCTCCTTTTTTAGGCCGTTATTTGGCGCTGCCCGACAGTGTCCCGGTGGTCCCGCTCCCTGTGCCGCCGCCGCTGCCGCCGCCGCAACCGGCCAGGGCAATGGCCATGGCGGTAATGGTCAAACACGTAACTACTGCTCTATAAATCTTTGTTTTCATGTGCTGCCTCCTTGATCGTGTGGTGAACTGCTGCGTATTGAGTTCCTTTGCCTGCATCCACTGGTTGTTCCGGCACTTCCTCTTCATTTATGGCCAGCGTGCGGTGGCTGTTGGTTTGAACCTGCATCGCCGCCCACCTGCATTTTGGACACAATTCCATGCCTACCTTTGTCTTAAGAATTCATAAAACATGCCGAATTTTGAATATATCAAATGATGGTAAATACAAATGGTTATGTTGTATGTGGTGGGTTGTCGGGTTGAGGTTGGTGCAAAACCTTACATGTGGCGGAAGAAATTCTTACCTGGGGAGGAGAAGTAGTTGTACGAGGGTGTGGAACAAAAAAATGCCAAAGGAGGTCGCATCCGCAGGGGATACGGCCTCCTTTGGCAAACAGGGCTATCTACCCATCATCCCGTTGGAAGTTCCTCCCATCATGCCGCCTCTGAATGCGGTTGACATGTTCCGGAAGGGCATACCCGCGGGCATGTTGGACAACGTCGTGGTCATGGTGCCCATGAGATTCGACATGGTCGTTTGTGCATTTGGCCCCGTGATCGACGACATATTGCTGAATATCGTACCCATCATGCCGCGATACCGGTTGACATCGACAGTTGCGCCGTTTGTTGCCATGACCTGTGCCATCTGGCTCCCCATCAGGGTGGCCATGTTCTGTGCGGCGGTGTGCATGGTCTGGTAATTCGCATTGTTCGGATCGGCCATGTAATCGGCCATTATATTCGTGCCCGCCTGCAGTCCGAGTTGAGTTCTCAGTTGGTCCATTGCCTGCTGCATGGTGTAGGTGCGCGTCTCCATCATCTCACGCACCTGTGTCGTCATGGGGCTGATGAAGTTGCTGCTGACCGTGCCGCTGACGCTGTCTTTCGGCATGCTGAGAACATAGCTGTTTGTCACGGCCACGTTGGTATCCTTGTCAATGGTTACCCCTTTGATTGCCATGGCAACGATGGGGTATTGCCCTACATCCGCCGGGTCAACCGTCAGGGTGTAGGCGCCATTGGCGTCTGTGGTGGCGAACGGCTCGCCGGCATCCAACAGGTAGTTGCCGTTTTTGTCCATGAACACGGTGGCGCCGACAAGGTAACCATCGGCAACCTTGCCGGAGACCAGGGCTGTCGAGGAGCCTGTCGGGGTTGTGCCGCCGCCGCCGCATCCGGCGATGAGTCCGATGGCAAGAAGCGCTGCTGCTGTCGTAATGAGATGTTTTTTCATGTCAATTTCTCCTTTGTGTTGTTGAGCTTTGGTGGTGGTTTGTGTAGCTGCCTGATTTACGTGCGACGATAGTTCTTATCTGCCCATCATTCCCCCCCGGAAAGCAGCCGACATGTTTTGGAAAGGCTGCCCTGCCCCCATTGCAGGCATGTTGGATAACGTGGTTGTCAGGGTGCCGTTGAGACTCGACATGCCGTTTTGTGCGTTTGCCCCCATGATTGATGACATGTTGCTGAAGATCGTACCCATCATGCTGCGATAGCGATTGACATCGACGGTCGAGCCGCCCGTACCGAATATCTGATCCATTTGATTTCCCATGAGGGTGGCCATGTTCTGGGCGGCGGCGTGCATGGTAGTGTTGCCGGCGGCAATGTAGTCAGCCATTACATCTGTTCCGGCCGGAAGTCCCATCTTTGCCGCCAGGGCGTCCTTGGCCTGTTGCAGTGTGGCGTATTTTCCCGTTTCCATCATCTCCCGTACCTGTGACGTCAAGGGGTTGATGAAGTTGGTGCTTGCCGTGCCGCTGACGCTGTCTTTCGGCATGCTAAGGAGATAGCTGTATGCAATGGCCTGGTTCGTATCCTTGTCGATGGTGACCCCTTTGATTGCCAGGGCCACGATCGGGTACTTGCCCATATCCGCGGCGTCAACCTTCAGGGTATAGGCACCATTTGCGTCCGTTGTGGCGGTCGGCTCGCCCGCGTCCCACTGATAATTGCCATTCTTGTCCAGGAATACGGTTGCTTTGCCGAGGTAGCCGTCCGCAACCGTGCCGGACACCTGGTACGCCAACGTGCCCGTGCCCCCCGTGCCGACCCCGGCGGTCAGGCCATCGCCCGACCCGCATCCCGCGATAAGCGCAACAAGGATAAAAAAGCCGCAAATCAGCCGCCATTCCTTATGGATAATGGTGTTTTTCATTTTTGAGATTCCTTTGGGGTGGATTTTCGTTTGAGGTGTTTCTTTGTTTTGTTTGCGGGTACTTCGTTGTTGGGTGTGCCTTCCGCGAACGAATAAAGCCCGATACGCATGCGCTGATCCTGAATGCGGCCGGCCTGTCGATCTGATTCAATGAGGGTCGTGATCGTGGGCACCATGGCATCACGAAGCGTCTTCCACTGGTCCATGAGAACCGGGCGTAACGCCTCTATCGACTCTGCGGACAATTCGTCGGCAAAGACGGCCTGTTCCAGGTGTCTGCCGCCATCATGCAAAACATTTGCTACGGCGGCATCGAGATGGTCGCCGACGTTGTCGCTGAGAAAGTCGAGCATGTGCCGGGAATCGTCACGGGGCACGAATTCGCTGCGTGCCAGGGACACGCTGTCCAGGTCTTCGTCATGCTGTACCAACCCCAGTCTGACAAGCTCGTCGAGCATGCTGCGCGGGTGTACATCGCGCGTGATTGACTGGGCAAGCGCTTCGAAACTCGGCGCCGGGCCCAGTCGTTTGAGCATACATGGCGTACCATCATGGCCCTGGTATGCGGGATCGGTTGTCCAGCGGGCGAATATTTCGGTACCGATAGGAGGTTTTGCCGAGCGTGCGGGCATATCTGATTTGATCAAGCGTGTCACCTCACGACGGGTGAGGCCGGTGGCGGTGCTTATGCGGCTTACGGTGCCGTGCATCGGTGCTCCGGGTTGCAAGGCGTTGGCCTCCTGAACAAATGCCTGTTTCAGAAGTTCTTCAACCGCCGCAAACGTAACGCCGTTGGCGAGACAGAGGCGCGCCAGAGGGAACAGCAGGCGGCCCATTATCTTGTCCAGAACCGGATTGTTCGAGGCTACTTCATGCGTTGTTGCGGTTGTGATAGGTGGCATCATGTGCGGTCCTGGAAAAGTTGATCAATGTATATGTGCATTTTGCACATTTTTGCAACAGAGTCAAGTTTATTTTTTGCGTTGCCTTTTGGCTAACGCATTATCCTGTTTTATCGGGGTTAGGGAGATTTCAAAAACAGGGAGGAATGCGGTCCTTACAATGGGGAGGATCGTGTGATGGCGTTTTCCTTCCAGTTAAACGAACCGTACATATTGATGGCGGCTCCCATGACCTGGAGGGAAAACCAGCCATAGCGTTTCAGGTGGAAAGCGACGGCCCCGAGCAGAAGGGCTGAAACGCTCCAGACGAGGAAGGAGATGCGCATCCCCCGAGCGTTCAGGACCGATCCGGTCAGGGATAATCCCACTCCAAGCCATTCAAGTAACGCCATGAACATCCTCCTTAGCTGCTTGCACGGTTCTTTCACTCATATATGGGTGGGAAATAACATCAGTCACGGAATAATGCGTGGCAGGCGGCGCACTTTTCGCGCGACCGGGAAAAAGCCTGTCTGGTGCCGTTGAGATCGCACTCAACCTCTCATTTTTCATGTTCCCTGATCTCCAGGGGAAGGGTTACTGTCCCCTGGCTCTTGCGGCCAAGCTTGTCGGATATGTCCCAGCGTACCTGAACCGGCATGCCGACGGTGAATCGTTCCGGATTCTTGGGCTTCATCACGGCCGCCATATCAAAGACCGAATGGTATACGTCACCCTCAAAGGGTTTTCCCGAGTTGTCCATGATCTTCAGTGCCGTTACATCCACGGGGCGGTCGAAAAAGGCATTTACCTCCTCGATAACCTTGTCACCCTTGTCCCGCACGGCGGTGACGCTCAGCAGGCGGGGCGGACCCGGTTCTGAAATCGTGCTCTCGTCGACCCGGGCATTCAAGGGAGTGGTATTCCCTTCCACCAGGATGCGGACGGTGGAGACCGCCTTGAACTGGCGAAGCGTCAGGGCAATGGCCTGTACGGCTAGTGCGAGTGTCTTGTCCTGAACGGCACGGCCAAACTCCTTGCTCAGGGTGAGCGTCACCGTACCTTTTGACTCGTCGAGCGCAATAACGTGGGTTCCAGCGGGAAATGGCTGAAGAAATTCGCCCTTATAACTGCCGATCCCCATCCCGCTCAGCAGCCTTTCGGCGGCCACCTTCCTGAGACTGGCTTCGTCAAAGGTGAAAAAGGGGAACGGCACTAACTTGCCCGCAGCCTTGGCAGAGGGAAAGTAGATCACAAAGGCAAAGCAGGTCCCCTTGTCGGTGGTGGGAGCCGGGCCAAAATACTTCTCATAGGCCGGTGTCGCCGAGATCCTGGTCGGTTGTGCCGGGGGCGGGTTCGTTTTTTTCGTACAGCCGAGAGCCAAAATAAAGATGAGGGCGAGGGGCAGCAGGCAAAGGGATCTTTTCATGGCGGAGTACCTGTAGGGGCAATTCATGAATTGCCCCTACTCAGTTGTGGCCTCTATTACTTGACAGAATACCAGAATTTGGCTTGACGCACCTTGCCGTCAGCCAGCTTGAACTTGCACATCAGACCGTACTTCCCTTTCTTCGGCATGGAGAAGTTGGCGCCGAATCCGTCGCCCATCTGCATGAGCTGCTTCGTCTGTTCGCCCTTGTCCGGCCCCATGACCTTCAGCGCCGCTTCGCCGCCGCTCATCGCCTTGCCGGTCTTGGCGTCGGTAAACGTCACCATAATGTGGTGGGTGTCCTTCGGTCCCGAAAGGGGGTACACGTCAAAAGTGGCCTTGACGCCGTCCACCACCGCAACGTGGGCCGCTTTAGTCGTGCCGCCATGCTCCATCTTCATGGAGCCGTGGTCCATGGGCATGGAATCATGATCCATGGCCGCGAATGCCGCTGGGGCGGAAAAGGCCAGGACTGCTGCCGTAGCTGTAAGAATCTTTTTCATACCGGGTAGTTCTCCTTTGAGTGTTGTTGTGCATCTGTCCAGATAGTTAGCATGCGTTATGCCAATATGTAACATGCTGTTTTATTGATGGTTAAGCCAAGGCGGCCGGTTGGTTGCGTAGAGTATTCTACATCGGTTGTAGCATTTTCTACGCCTCAGTGTTTCATGCCGGAATACCTGAGCGTACCCTTTCGCAACTCCCGCTTTTTCATCAGCACGAAGATCACCGGGGTCATGATCAACACATGCACCGCCGAGGAGAGCATGCCGCCGATCATGGGTGCTGCGATGGGCTTCATCACGTCCGCGCCGGTGCCGCTGGACCACATGATCGGCACCAGGCCCAGCAAAGCCACCGCCACGGTCATCAGCTTGGGACGCAGGCGGAGAACCGCTCCCTCGAAGGTGGCATCGTAGATATCCTGTTCGGTACACGGCCCGTTGATCAGTTTCTTATCCAGCGCCTCGTGCAGGTAGATCACCATAACCACCCCGGTCTCCACGGCAATGCCGTACAGGGCGATGAACCCGACCCAGACCGCAACCGACATGTTGTAGCCCAACGCCGACACCAGGTAGACCCCCCCCACCAGGGCAAAGGGGACCGAAAGCATGACCATGCTCGCCTCCAAGGCCGAATGGAAGGTAAAGTACAGCAGGATGAAGATGATCAGCATGCCGGCCGGAACCAGCAACTTAAGACGCGCCTTGGCCCGCACCTGGTTCTCCCATTGGCCGGACCAGGCCACGTAATAGCCAGGGGGGAGTTTCAACTGTTTCTCCAGCACCTGCTTGGCATCTTCCACGAAACCGCCCATGTCCCGGCCGCGCACGTTGAGGAACACGATGGAGCGCAACAGCCCCCCCTCGCTGTTGATCTCCGGCGCGCCGGTGGAAATCTTGAGCTTGGTGACCAGGGCCAGCGGCACCTGGGCGCCGTCTGGGCTGCTCACCAGCATGCGGCGGATTTCGGGGATGTTGTCCCGGTAGTCCCGCTCGTAGCGGATGCGGATAGGAAAGCGGTTACGCCCCTCGACGGTGGTGGAGAGCGTCGCGCCCCCCAGGGCGGTTTCGATCACGTCCTGGACGTCGCCCACGCCGATGCCGTACCGGGCGGCCGCCTCCCGGTCGACGTCGATGTCAATATAATTGCCGCCGGTGACCCGCTCGGCCACCACGTCGGCGCTGCCGGGCACGGTCTTCAGAATCCCCTCGGCCTGGACCGCCAGGTCCTTGAGCACGTTCAGGTCCGAGCCGAAGATCTTTACCCCCAGGTCGGTACGCACGCCGGTGGAAAGCATGTTGATGCGGTTGATGATCGGCTGGGTCCAGCCGTTGCGTACGCCGGGGATCTGGAGCTTGCTGTCCAGCTCGGCCACAATATCGGCCTTCTTCATGCCTGGCCGCCACTGCTCCTTGGGCTTGAGAATGATGATGGACTCGAACATGGAAACCGGCGCCGGGTCGGTCGAGGTCTCGGCCCTGCCTACCTTGCCCAGGACGTGCTCCACCTCGGGCACGCTCATGATGATGGCATCCTGCACCTGGATGATCCGCTTGGCCTCGGTGATGGAGATGTTGGGCAGGGTGACCGGCATGTACAAGAGCGATCCCTCATCCAGGGGGGGCATGAACTCGCTCCCCAGGTGCATGAACAGGGGGATGGCTATCCCCAGCGCCAGCAGGTTGAGGGCGATGGTGGTCTTTTTCCACTTCAGCACCCAGCGGATGACCGGCGAATACAATTTGATGAAGAAGGTGGAGACCGGGTTGGCGCTCTCGGGCGGCATCTTTCCGCGCATGAAGTAGTACATCAACACCGGCACCAGGGTGATGGCTATCATGGCAGAGCCCATCATGGAGAAGGTCTTGGTGAAGGCAAGCGGGTGGAACAGCTTACCCTCCTGCCCCTCCAGCATGAAGACCGGCACAAAGGAGAGCACGATGATGGCCAGGGAGAAGAAGATCGCCCTGCCAACCTGTTTGGCCGAGGTGATGATAACCTCCAGCCGCTTTTCCTCGCGCTCTTCCGGCGGCATCTCCGACAGGTGGCGGTAGCAGTTCTCCACCATGATCACCCCGGCGTCCACCAGGACACCGATGGCGATGGCAATTCCCCCCAGGGACATGATGTTGGAAGTGACCCCCATCAACTTCATGGTGATAAAGGCGATCAGTACCGATATCGGCAGGGTGAGCACGATCACCAGCGCGCTCTGGAAATGGAGCAGGAACACCAGGATCACCAGCGATACCACCACCGATTCCTCGGTCAGGGCCTTTTTCAGGGTTTCTATCGCCCGCTCGATCAGATCCGAGCGGTCGTAGGAGACCTTGATCGTTACCCCCGGCGGAAGTCCCTTCTCAAGGGCGCTGATCTTCTCCTTGACCCCGTCGATGACGTCCTTGGCGTTTTCGCCATAGCGCATGACCACGATCCCGCCCACGGCCTCGCCCTTGCCGTTCTCGTCCAGCAGGCCGCGCCGGATGGCGCCCCCCATCTGTACGGTGCCCAGGTTCCTGATGTAGATCGGCGTGCCGCGCATGTCGGCACCCACGACGATATCCTCCAGATCGGCAACGGACTTCACGTACCCTTGGCCTCGGATCAGGTATTCGGCGTCGGCCTGCTCGATCAGCCTGCCCCCCACGTCGTTGTTGGAACGCTTGACCGCCTCCATCACCTGGCCGATCTTGATGTTGTAGGCAAACAGCTTGTTCGGGTCCAGGTTGATCTGGTATTCCCGCACCAGGCCGCCAATGGAGGCTACCTCGGCCACGCCCGGCACGGTGTTCAGCTGGTAGCGGACAAACCAGTCCTGGAGCGTGCGAAGCTGCTCCAGGTCGTAGCCCTTGCCTTCGAGGGTGTACCAGAAGACATGGCCCACGCCGGTACCGTCCGGGCCAAGTGTAGGCACCACGCCGGAAGGAAGGAGCGCCGCGGCGTAGTTGAGCCGCTCCAGCACACGGGTGCGAGCCCAGTAGATATCAGCCTTGTCGTCAAAGATCACGTAGATCATGGAAAAGCCGAAGGCGCTGGAAGCACGCACCGCCTTCACCATGGGCAACCCCTGCAGGTTGACCGCCAGGGGGTAGGTGACCTGGTCCTCCACCACCTGGGGTGAGCGCCCGGGATAGTCGGTGAACACGATCACCTGGTTGTCGGACAGGTCCGGGATGGCGTCCACCGGGGTCTTGTAGACCGACCAGAGACCCCAGGCAATGATCAGGGCAAAAACCATCAGCACAATGACGCGGTTTCTGGCGGAGTATTCGATGATTCGTTCGATCATGGGTTAAAACCTTATCTTCTGCCACAGAGACACGGAGACACAGAGAAAAGCAGGAGTAAGACACCAAAAAGGTTTTGCTTTCCTCTGTGAACCTCTGTGAACCTCTGTGCCTCCGTGTCTCTGTGGCAAAAATTGAATTCAAATCACATCTTCATATCATCCATCTTCAGCGAATCCTTCTTGACCGGCTGCGAACTTGCCGGCGGTGCGGCTGGTTTTTGGCCAGGTTTCGTTTCATCCATCTTCATGCCGGGCATGTTCTCATGACCGCCACCGCCTCCCTTGAGCTGGGATTCCGAGTCGATCAGGTAGGCGCCGGAGACCGCCACCTTATCCCCCGGTCTCAGACCGGATAGGACCTGCACCTGGTCGTCGGTACGTTGGCCGACCTGCACATCGCGTGGTTCGAACATGCCGGGCGAGCTTTCCACCCAGATGACCTGGCGTTTGCCCGTGTCCATCACCGCCGTGACCGGCACGACGACGGCCTTGGCCAGCGGCATCTTGATGACCGCTTTCACGAACATGTCCGGCTTGAGCCGCATGCCCGGGTTGGCCATCTCCACCCTGGCCTTGACCGTACGGGTTTTGGGGTCCAGGAAGGGATAGATAAAGGCGATCCGGCCAGCGAACGGCTTGCCGGGGAATGACTGGGACTGTATCTCCACCCTTTGTCCGATCCGGATATTGGGGAACTCGTTTTCGTAGACCTCGATCTCGACCCACACCGAGGAGAGGTCGGCGATGTTGAACAGCACATCGCCGGTATTGACGTACTGTCCCTGCTGGACCATCTTTTCGATGACCACCCCGGACAGAGGGGTGTAGATCGGCAGGCGGATGTTTGGCTTGCCGGCTTTTTCCAGGTCGGCGATCTGGCTCTCCTTGACCCCATACAGCATCAGGCGCTGTTTGGCCGATTGCACCAGCCCGTCGCCGTTCTGGGAGATGGAGGGGATCGGGGAGTTTTTCAACTGCTCGCGGCTCTTGACCGCCAGCAGGTATTCCTGCTGCGTGGCCAGAAGGTCGGGCGAATACACCTCGGCCACCGGCCTGTTCCTGCCGACATAGGAGCCGACCGTGCTAACGTTCAGTTTGTCGATGCGCCCGGCGATCCAGGCCGTGACCTTGGCTTGCCGCGACTGGTCGTACTGGACGATGCCCACGGCGTTGATCTCCTTGTTCAAGACCTGTTCCCTGGCCTCCACCGTGGCCACATTGGCCATCACCCGCTGGGTTGGGGACAGGGAGACATGGCCGAGCATGTCGGCCTGTTTTTTCTGTTCCGGTGTCTGGGTGGTCGTGGACGAAGTCTGGGCGTCATTCAACTTTTTGATCAACTCCATGCCGCAGATCGGGCAGGTGCCCGGCTTGTCCCTGATGATGAAGGGGTGCATGGGGCAGGTGTAGAGCGGCGTGGCGGACTGTTCCTGCTTGGCGTGCCCGTCCTTCTTGAACCAGCCGCCATCCTTGGTCAGCTTGCCGCCCTTGTACAGCCAGCTGGCAACCACGATGGCCAGGGTCAGGATGGTCAGGGGAATGGATATTTTCTTGTTCAGTGCCATGGGAGAAACCTCGTCATCAAAAAATGCGCTACTGGTGATGGATATGTTCCGTAACGGTGCGCCTGTTTTCCAGATCTACTCCCACCGTGGCCTCCAACTGGGCCAGGCGGATCTGGTAATCGGCCAGGGAATCGTAGTAATCGCGTTCGTAATTGAAAAGCGTCAGCCGGTTGTCCAACAGGGCCAGGAAATCGACCTTGCCCACCCGGTAGGCGATGACCGCCGATTCGAGGGCCTGCTCGGCCTGGGGGATGATGCCGTTCTTATACAGTTCAGCCAGCTTTCGACGCCGCTCCATTTGGGAGAGAAGGTCTGCGATGGTGGCGCGGATGGAATTCCTGGCATCGTTCAACTCGGCCGTGGACATGGCCTGTTCCGATGTCGCCTCGGCCAGCGCGGCATGGCGGCGCTCCCGCTGCACCGGTAGGTTGAAGGTGACGCCCAGGCCGTACATGTCCGAACCGTCGCTCCCCATGGCCGGTTCGCGCTGCATGTATTCGAAGGAAACGGTGAAATCGGGAAAGAATTCCTTGTGGGCCAGGGCCTGTGATGCCCGGCTTTTGGCGATCTGTGATTGTATCCCTTTCAGGAGTGGGCGATTCGTTTCGGCTTTATCCAGCAGGTCCGCGCTACTGGGGGTAAAGGGGGCGATCCGCGGGTCGGGGATAGCGCCGACCGGCGTATCCATGGGGCGGTAGAGCAGGCTGTTCATGCGGATGACTAGGCTGGCCCGCTGCTGCTCCAGGGTGATGCGCATGTCCAGCAGTTTTGATTTTTCCAGTTGGGCTTTGAAGATATCCTGCTGCACCCCCTGGCCGACCGAGTAACGGTTTTCGGCAATGGTGATGAAATCATTCAGGATGCGAAGGTTCTTGGCAAGGATTTCCAGGGATTTGTCGGTGAAATAGATCTGGTAATAGGTCTCCTTGACTCCCCGGACAATGTCAAGGATGCGTTCCTCCCGGTTCCAGTGGGAGGCCTCGGCGTCGCGCCGCGCCACGTCGCTGCGGAGGCCGCGTTTGCCGAACCAGGGAAGCTGCTGGCTGATACCGACGACCTTCTGGGTCATGCTGTCGCGCCTGAAGTTGAGCGGATCGCTGAGGACGCCGTTCTGGATCTTCAGCATCAGCATCGGGTCTTCCAGGCTGCCGGCCTGCTTTGCCTTGTTTTCCAGCATCCGCAGGTGCGCCCCGGATGCCGTAACTTCGGGATTGTTTGCCAGGGCGATGTCCACGAGAGCCGCGAGGTTTTCCGTCGCCTTCGTTTCAGCGGCGTGGCCGAAGCCTGTAGGAAGCGCGATCATGGCGGCTATGGCAAAGAGAGCGATTCGGGTTTTCATAATGACCTCTGGATATGTGTGTTGTTGTATAACAACCTGTTTCAAGTGGTGTGCCAACGTTGTAATGTACCGATTATACGGTAGTTGCTTGGGATGTACAGGGATAGGGGGATAAAAAGGTTGTGGAATATCCTACAGCAAGGGCAGCATATTCTTCAGATAGTGAAAGGGGTAAATCACAAAAAAAACAATCTGCCACAGGGAGGGCAGATGTTTGTTTAGACTATTTCTCCGGGGGAATGATGCCGTATTTTTCCATGCGGTAGATGAGGGTATGACGCGGAATTCTCAGGAAGCGTGCCGCGGCGGTCTGGTTCCAGGCGTTGCGCTCCAGGGCGGCAACGACAACCTCCCGTTCCAGTTGTTCCAGGGAATACCCCTCGGGCGGAAGATTGATGACCGCTGCCGACGTGGTTGACGGGCCATTACCGCTGCGGATCTTGTCCGGCAGGTCATCCAGGGTGATGATATCAGCGTTGCGCATGATCAGCAGGCGTTCCACGGTATTTTCCAGCTCCCGTACGTTCCCCGGCCAGCCGTAGGCGATCAGTGTTCCGAGGGCCGGCTTGTCGAAACTCACCTTGTCCGCACCATGTTTGCCGCAGAAATAGCGGAGGAGGAGCGGGATGTCAGCGCTTCTCTCGCGCAGGGGGGGGAGATGGATCGGGATAACGGAAAGCCGGTAGTAGAGATCCTCGCGGAACGTGCCGTCGGCCAATGCCTTTTCCATGTCCAGGTTGGTGGCGGCCACCACCCGCACATCGATTTTGAAGGTTTTTGTCCCACCCACCGGATCGACCGCCTTTTCCTGCAAGGCCCTGAGCAGCTTGGGCTGAAGTTCCACCGGGAGTTCCCCCACTTCGTCAAGGAACAGGGTGCCGCCGTCGGCCAGTTGAAACCTGCCGGTCTTGTCCTTGATGGCGCCGGTAAAGGCCCCCTTGACATGGCCGAACAGCTCGCTCTCCAGCAGGTCCCGGGGGATGGCGGCGCAGTTGATGGCCACGAACGGAGCATCCCGCCGTCCGCTGTGGGCGTGGATGGAGCGTGCCACCAATTCCTTGCCGGTGCCGGACTCGCCGGTGATCAGTACCGAGGCCTCGGTGTCGGCCACCTTGCGCACGATGTCGAAGACCCGTTCCATCTCCCTCGATGAGCCGACAATGGTGCGGAAGTCGGCGCGGTCGGACAACTCGCTCTTCAGGCGTTTGTTTTCGGCGGCCAAACCGGTAAATTGCAGCGCCTTGGCAACCGTAAGTCGCAACTCATCACGGTTGAACGGCTTGGTTATATAGTCGTAGGCACCGGCCTTCATGGCCTCCACGGCCATGTCCACGCTGCCGAAGGCGGTGATGATGATTACCAGCGCCTCGGGTGTCTGCTCTTTTACGGCCTTCAGCACCTGCATGCCGTCCATGCCGGACATCTTCATGTCGGTGATCACCAGACCGGGCGATTCCTCTGCGAACAGCCGCAGACCTTCTTCGCCGCTGGCAGCGGCAACCACTTGGTAGCCCGCCTCCTGGAGGTTGTATTCAAGCACCCGCCGGAGCGAGGTGTCGTCGTCGATGACAAGGATTTTAGGTTTCATGGATGTATCCCTTCAGTCGGTACCGGCAGTCTGACAATGATGGTCGTGCCCTCGCCGACAGCGCTCTCCACTTCCAGCGTGCCGCCGTGTCCCTCGATAATCTTCTTCGTTATCACCAGCCCCAGGCCGGTGCCGTCCGGCTTGGTGGTGAAAAACGGCTCGAATATCCGGGAGAGCGTATGGGCGTCAATACCGGTTCCCGTGTCGGTAAAACGGATTTCATACCGGGAGTCCGTCTTTTGGGCGGCTATGGTCACGGTGCCACCGTGGGGAGCGGCTTGCAGGGCATTGATGACGATGTTCAGGAACGCCTGGCGAAGCTTTTCGCCGTCGGCCTTGACCACCGCATCGTCGGCACATGGCTTCAGCACGAGTCCGACCTTGCGCGCCCTGGCGTCGTTGGCGGTGAGGGTGACGATGGTCTCCAACTCCTCCCGCAGGGAGCAGCGCCCCATCTCCGCCGGCTGCGGGCGGGCCATGGCAAGGAACTCCTCCACCACCCGGTTGAGCCGCTCGGTCTCCTTTATCTGGATCTCGATGAACTCGTGCTTGGGATCGCCGGGACGGTAATCGTCCCGCAATATTTCGGCCGTGCCGCGGATGGAACCGAGCGGATTCCTGATCTCGTGGGCCAGCACCGCCGCCATCTCCCCCAAGGTTGAGAGCTTTTCGGCCCGCCTGAGCTGCTCCTCTATGGTAATGATCCGCTCCGACTGGGATTGCAGTTTATTGTACGATTCCTCCAACCCCTCGGCGGTCCGCTGAAGCTCCAGGCTTCGAGAGCGTTCGCGCTGCGCCAGGAGCCCGGTGACGCCGCCAACCACGTTATACATGACGATTTCCAGGTACCTCTCCATTTCCAGGGTCAGGCCGCCCCCCCACTGGAAGAGGATATGGGGTGCATAAACGATGCTGACCACCAGGGAACAGGCCAGGCCGCCCCCGAAGCCGAACCAGAGGGCGGCAAGGATGATCGGCAGGTAGTAGAAGCGCTGAAAGATATCGTGCAGGTAGTGCAGATGAAGGGGCGTGAGATAGTGCAGCAGGCTGATGCCGATGATGGAGAGGGCCAACAGAATGATGCGCACGGCGGAAAGTCTCATGACGGAGTTATAGCGCAGATTTCAGGCATTCACAACAACCCCGTCCTGGTGGACGACGGTGCCCACGATTACCATCCCGATAGCAGGATTCATGTGTTCCTTTAGTGGCGCTGTTTTACGTCGCAGTTTCCGCAGCAGCCCGAGGGGGAAGCCTTCCGGCCGAGATCCCTGCCGGTGAGCTTCCGGTACTGCTCCGTGGTCAGGATTTGCTGTACCCGGCTGTCGAACCCGGCCGCGCGCACCTTTTCGGTGAGCGCATCCGGTTTGACGGCCTTCCCGTCGTAGCCGACGATGACCAAACCGTTTGCCAGGTCCACCTCGGTGACCGCGACCCCGTTCAACGCCTGCAATGCCTTGGAAATTCTGGTGGAACAACTGTCACAGGTCATGCCAACGGTTTTCAGCATTGCCACGGAGTCGGTGGTTGCCCCAACCCTGACGTGGATGGCGAGGACCGTCAGAAAGATCGCTGCCGCGAGTATGAGTACCGAATTTATGATCCTGCCCTTCATGACCAGCCCCTTGAACTATGGTTATTATGAGTAGTATCAAGGAGCATGCCAGAACAGGGTGACAACGTGTAACAACCAGTAACTGTTATGTAATTTTAGTTTTCGAAAAGGGCAAAATGCAGGTGGGAGGTGAATATTCACCACGATATGTAGAATATTCTCCACTAGTATGGTGCTGGCTTAAAAACTCCAGCTCACCCCGATCAGATGCATGTCGAGGCCGGGATTGGGGGTCCCGCTGGGATATAAGATGTGGCCATTGGAGATATGTTGCAGGTGGTAGCCGATACCCAGCCGGTTGGCAAAACGATAGGTAACGCCCAGGTAGGCGCCAAATTGGAGCAGACTGCCAAAGTCCTGGTTGCCAAATCGCCGTCTGTCCAGGAGGTTGGCATTTATGCCCACATCAAGTGCGATACCGTTTCCCGGTTTGTTGAGAACGAGTCCCGTCCCCACGGAACCGATGAATCCGGTTTCGTCTGTGCTTTCAAGAACACCGGCGGATGTATTGAGTTGGGGAGTCAGGCCCCACCCCGAAGACCACCGCCAGTCCCATGGCAGGCCATATACCGCAAACGCGTCATACTGGTGGAAGTATGCATGCTTTTTTCCGGCCTGTATGCCTATTCGTACCCCGGCTTCCTGCCACCCTGCCTCAGCAATCGGGGTGAAGGAAATCAAGGAAAACAGCAGGATCAGGACGGTTGTAATCCGTCGCGACACATTTTTCAGATCAAGGCGTGCGGAGCCGGAAGTTTTGCTCATGGGCTTGCTACTCCATTATCGAGGTGGTCACGGCGTCGAAACTATTTGTGACGCAAGGCGATCTTTATAATCTTGAAATAAATATACCATAGGTACGGCATATGTCATTATCAGGAGGAACATTTAGCTTGGCGGGAAGGAAATATTTGAGGTAGTATGCACGGTATATATGGTTTCGCGGCACGTGCCGTACCAAGTTGCCCGAATGAATTATCCGGAAATTTAACAACGCAAGGAGATGTGATATGGCCAGTCTTAACAAGGTAATGCTGATCGGCAACCTGGGTAAGGATCCGGAAGTGCGCTATACCCCCTCCGGCCAGGCGGTTGCCAGTTTTAATCTGGCGACCAGCGAGAAGTTCAAGAACAAGAACGGCGAGTGGGAGGAACGCACCGAGTGGCACCGCATCACACTCTGGGCCAGGCTGGCCGAAATTGCCGGTGAATACCTCTCCAAGGGCAAGACCGTCTATATTGAAGGGCGTCTGCAAACCCGTAAATGGCAGGATAACAGCGGCAATGAGCGCTATACGACCGAAATCGTCGGCGAAAAGATGCAGATGCTTTCACCCAAAGGTGAAAGTCGCCGCAGCGACGTCACCTCGGAGCCGGTGGCGGGCGGCGGCGGGTATGAGGAGCCTCCTTTTCAGGATGACGACATCCCGTTCTAGATATACCTAGAGGTTATGTGCAAATGAAAGCTCATCAGATTCTTGTCTGGTGGGCTTTTTTGCCGTCAAAATCAGAAAAGCGCATAAAATTCCACTATGCTAGAAAGAGGCGTACCATGTCGAAATTGACAGTCGTAGCAAAGGTCGTGGCAAAGATGGATGCGGTTGCAGCGATCAAGGCGGAGGTTCTCAAACTCGTTGTACCAACGAGACAAGAAGAAGGCTGTATCGAGTACAGATTGCACCAGGACAGCTCAGACCCTGCCGTATTCATTTTCTACGAGAACTGGGAAAGCTTGTCACATCTGGAACGGCATATGAACTCCCGGCATTACAAAGAGTACATTGCTGCCGTTGACGGCCTTATTACAGAGAAAGTCGTGCACAAAATGATCGAAATCGGATAGCATTGCGTCTTTCTGCCTTACTCCTTGAGCAAGAACAAAAAAGGGGCCGCAGTCTGCGGCCCCTTCACCTTCCATGTTGTTGCATGTGTTCACCTCCTGCAATGGCGAGCTATGATTTGTGTTCCACCGTTTTCATTTCACCTTTGACGACTTCTTTCATACCCTTCACCATGCCGAGCAGGAGCAGGATGGCCGGCATTGTCTGTGCCACGACTATCAGCGCACAGAACCCGAGGAAGATCCAGGAGAAGATGCCGCTGTCATCGACGTGCGGAGTAGAGGCTGCGAAAGCGGTTGCGGGTGCGATGGTTCCGATTATGGTGGCTAGGGTTTTCATGACGTCCTCCTTTTATTTTGGTGATCCTTAGTGCTCTCAACCTTTATTTAGCATCGGGCGTGCCAAAGTTTGCAAAATCATGATCAGGATTTATAACATTGCTATTTATAAGGTAAATTATGTTTTGCGGCAGATCGGGGGCGACCGATCAGGTCGGACAACCGCGCCGGGATGTATTGGAATGCCATACACCCGTACACGGGCTTGAAACGGGTAACGCCTTTACCGGCAGGGTTTTGAGGCTTTTATCCGGGTTGCGCGGGTGTATATTTTGTCGGGTGATACGTAGGGCCAAAGAATTTTGTTTTGGATGTACAGGGAGATATTCCCTATTGATTCACATCATGGTACATTTATACCGGTTCCGGTGCCTGGTCCATGAATACAGAAAAGCCCCTCATCCCCATTTACGGGGATAACGTGAGTGATCGCTACCATTCCTGCAATGGAGGTAAAGAGCATGATTGCCATGAAAGACCCGGCGTTGTTCAGGGAAAAGTGTTATATCAACGGCCAATGGATTGATGCGGACAGCGGTAAGACCATTGCTGTTACCAATCCGGCTACCGGTGAAACCATCGGCAGTATCCCCCGGATGGGAGAGGTCGAGACCCGCCGCGCCATTGAGGCGGCCAATGCCGCCTTGCCGGCATGGCGGGCCAAAACCGCCGGGGAGCGTTCGATCATCCTGCGCCGGTGGAACGATTTGCTGTTGGAGAACCAGGAAGACCTGGCCCTGTTGATGACCGCCGAGCAGGGTAAGCCGCTGGCCGAGGCACGGGGCGAAATCGTTTATGCCGCTTCGTTCATCGAGTGGTTTGCCGAGGAGGGTAAGCGGGTCTATGGCGACGTCATCCCGCCACACCAGCGTGATAAACGGATTGTGGTCATCAAGGAGCCGATTGGCGTCTGTGCCGCAATCACCCCCTGGAACTTCCCGTCAGCCATGATTACCCGCAAGGCAGGGCCGGCATTGGCCGCAGGCTGCACCATGGTGGTCAAGCCGGCCACCATGACCCCCTACTCCGCTCTTGCCCTGGCCGAACTGGCCAGCCGCGCCGGCGTGCCGGCAGGTGTCTTCAGTGTCGTTACCGGTGAATCTGGCGCGATTGGCAGTGAACTGACCAGGAACCCTATCGTTCGCAAGCTCACCTTTACCGGTTCAACCGAGATCGGCAAGGTTCTCATGCAGCAATGCGCAGGTACGGTGAAAAAGCTGGCCCTGGAACTGGGCGGAAATGCGCCGTTTATCGTCTTTGACGACGCCGATCTGGATGCGGCGGTGGAGGGGGCGCTTATTTCCAAATACCGCAACACAGGCCAGACTTGCGTGTGCACCAACCGTTTCCTGGTCCAGGATGGTGTTTATGATGCCTTTGCCGCAAAACTGGTGGAGGCGGTCAAGAGGTTCAAGGTCGGAGATGGCCTGAAGGGGGAAACCCAGCAAGGGCCGCTGATCAACATGAGCGCCGTGCAGAAGGTTGAGGAGCACATCACCGATGCGGTCAGCAAGGGGGCACGGGTCCTGTGCGGTGGGCAGCGCCACGAACTGGGCGGGACGTTTTTCCAGCCTACCGTTCTGGCAGACGTCACCTCGGCGATGACGGTGGCCCGTGAGGAGACCTTCGGACCGGTAGCGCCTTTGTTCCGCTTTACAACCGAGGAAGAGGCGATCCGCATTGCCAATGATACAGAATTCGGTCTGGCCGCGTACTTCTACAGCCGGGACATCGGCCGGGTATGGCGCGTTGCCGAAGCCGTGGAATATGGCATTGTCGGTATCAATACCGGTCTCATCTCAACAACGATCGCACCGTTTGGCGGCATGAAGGAGTCCGGTTTTGGCCGCGAAGGTTCCAAGTACGGCATGGATGATTTCCTGGAGATCAAATATCTTTGCATGGGCGGTATCTGAGTGCTTGCGGGAGACGGGATATACTCCCGTGCTTTTCCCGGACACATTTAAAATCCCGCTCGTATCATGAGGCCTGGTATTAACGACCTTTTCCGTCTTGTCGCATATCTTCGGTCGCTTCGTTGGCGTTATGTCGGCGGGACCGGTTTTCTGTTGTTGACCAACGGGTTTGCCCTGTTGATCCCCTGGTTCATGAAGCTGGCGATCGAGGGGCTCCAGCATCCCGGGAGCGCCCGATATTCACCGACCGGCTGTGCCTTGGTCATTGTCGTTCTGGCAGTGGCACACTGTATCTCCCGGGTCTTTTCCCGCACCCAGTTTCTCAACGCCGCCCGCATAATCGAATATCGTATCCGCGAGGACCTTTTTCGCAGGCTGTTGCTGCTGGACCAGCTCTTTTTTTCCGGGAGCAGGACAGGGGACATCCTGTCGCGCTTTTCCAATGACCTGACCAATGTGCGCATGGTAGCCGGGTTCGGGGCCATGAGCGCCATGAATGCACTGATCATGTATGTTGCCACGGTAACGCTGATGCTGCGCATCCATTTCTGGCTGACACTGTGTGCCCTCATTCCGTTTCCCCTGATGATACTGGTGGTAAAAAAGGTCAGCAACCACATGTTTCAGCGCTCCCTGGAATCACAGGAGGAACTGGCCCGCCTATCGAGCTTGACGGAGGAATCGGTTTCGACGGTGCGGCTGATCAAGTCATATTGTCGCGAAGGGTATTTTCAGGAGTTGTACGAGGATGCCTCCGGCCGGTATTTGCGTTGCAATCTGCGTCTGGCGCGCCTGCGTGGACTGTTGTTACCGGTAATGGCGACCGCCACGGGAATGGGGACGCTGATCGTCCTGTTCCTGGGGGGGCGGCTGGTGATTGGCGGCGCCATAACACTAGGGGATTTTGTAGCCTTCAGCGGTTACCTGGCCATGCTGGTCTGGCCGACGGCCATGATGGGCTGGATATTGACCCTGGCACAGCGCGGGGCCGCCTCCATGTCGCGCCTGGCCGTGATCCTGGGTGCCGAATCGGCCGTTAACGATGCACCTGACGCGGAACCGCTGACTGATGTCCGGCAGGGTATCGAATTTCGCGACCTCTCTTTCGGCTATGGCCCGGTGAATATCCTCGGAAGCGTATCCTTCTCCATTGCGGCCGGGGAGCGGATTGGCATTACCGGCGAAGTGGGGAGCGGAAAATCGACACTGCTCAAGCTGATACCGCGCCTGCTTCCGGTCGGAGACGGCACGATCTTCATCGACAACCGCGACATCAACCGAATCACGCTTGACAGTCTGCGCGCCCTGGTCGGCTATGTCCCACAGGAGGCATTCCTCTTTTCCCGCAGTATTCGGGAGAACATTGTCTATGGCGCCGATGACGGCCATGATGCGGTCGAGGAATTGGCCCGCCAGGTGAGTTTGACATCGGATGTGGAGAAGTTCCGCGAAGGTCTGGAAACCATGGTGGGTGAAAAGGGGGTGACCCTGTCGGGTGGCCAGAAGCAGCGTCTCTCCATAGCCCGGGCGCTCTCGGCCGCTCCCCGGATTCTGTTGCTGGACGACCCGCTTTCGGCGGTGGATGCCGGCCGGGAAGAAGAAATTTTGGGCGAGCTGGGCCGTTTCTGCGGTGGCAGGACCGTACTGATCGTCTCACATCGCCTGTCGGCTTTCAGGGATTGTGACCGGGTATTGGTGCTGAAGGATGGTGTGATTGCGGAAGCGGGAAGCCCGGCCGAACTGCTGGAGAGGGATGGCTTGTACGCCGCGATGTATCGCACGCAGCGGCTGGAGCAGGAGTTGCTGTAACCCCCCGTTCTCCCCCTCTGTCAGGGGGAGAAATGTGTTCCTCCCCTGGCAAGGGGAGCAGGGAGGGGTTAAAACGGATACCCCAGGCCAACGAATATGGCCGGTCCGTCACGCCCAATTCCCATATCGACCCGGCCGACGATATTTGGGCGTACCGTGGCGCGAAAACCGATGCCTGGGTTGTATTCGAAGCTGCTGGTTCGGGCCTTGTCAAGGGATTTCATAACAGCGCCCAGGTCGATGAAAGGGGCTACCTCCCAATCGGCGGTGACGTTGAATACCTCCCAGCGGAAGAGCCGGATGCGCTCCTCCAGGTTGCAGAGCAGGAAGCTGTTGTCGATGAAACGGTTGCGGCCATAGCCGCGCAGAGTAGTCTCGCCTCCCAGGATACTCTGTTCCAGAAAAGGCACCTTGGGTCCCAGGGTCTGGTTGTACATGAGGCGGAACACGCTGATGTAACGGGCGTTGTCAAGGGGGATGAAACCTTTCATCTCAACTTCGTAGTGCCGGTAGTCCTCGGCACCTCCCAATGCCTTGAAACTGGGTTCGATTGAGGCCCGGGCGTAGCCGCCGAAGGTGGGGGTATCCTTGTTGTCCAGGGTGCTGTACACCAGAGAAAGCCGTTGGGCATGCGCGGTAAAGCCGTCAAGGCCGGGAACCCTGTCAGCTTGGAATCTGTCCTTGATAAAGGGTACCTTGTTTACCGCCCCTTCCCTGATGGAGACGTTACGGAAGCGTTCTCCAAATACGATTTGAAAGTGCTTGGCAATCCGGTAGCCGACCGAAAGGTTGAAACCCACTTCGTCGTCATCATAGTTGGTTTCCCGCTGGCTGGGGCTTTTGGCCTCGAATCCGAAAAAACGGGCCGAGCCGTCGGAGAACTTATAAACAAAAGCGTTCAGTTCCAGCTTCTTGTCCAGCTGTGACGTGTCCCTGATCCTGAATTCATAGTCGTGATTGATTCGGGTGGATTGGGAAAGATTGATCTCGATGTTTTGCTCGGGTTTTGGGTAGAAGGCGCCGTACAGGGTGACGGTGGTGCCGAAATTTTCGTTATAGTTTACTTGGGGTGCCAGCAGCGTGTTGATCTCGTCATCTTTATTATGAATCAGAAAAGCCGCCAGGGCGCCGGCGGTTATCCCTTCGTTGGGGCTGGATGCGATTACCGGCAGGGGTACGGTCACCACCTTGACGTTGTCGTCGCAGTTACTGCCGGCAAGGGGAAATGGCAGTTTGTCGCGCGCAACGTAGTTGGTGCAGCCGCCGAGCAGCATAAATGCACATGCAATGACGATAGTATGTAATGTTGGGATGCGAAAGGACATGGCTCGTGTATGTACCATCCCGTCGCGCCGGGTGTCAACAGCACAGTTGGCTCAATGCCGCTGATAGCGCTTGTTTCCGGGTGCTGTGTAAGCTAATATGAATTTCTAAGTATGAATTCCGGGCTGCTGTAAAAAATAATAATTTCTTGATTCGAGATTATTTTTTAAAGGCTTTCATGAAACTCAACGCCAAGCTTGTCATAATCATGCTCACGCTGCTGGTTCTTGCCATGTTGTCCCTCTTCATGCTTAACCAGTATGCCCAGAACGATCTGGTTCGCGAGATTCAGGACAGCTCTCAGGAAATTTCCAAGGCTGTCCAGATGAGTATCGAGGATCTCACCTCGGAGGCCGAGACCTCGCGGCTGACCGACTATCTCAACAAATCCCGCGACAGGGGCATCAATGAGATCAACATCATCAGCAATGAAGGCGAAATCATTGACTCCTCCGATCCCGAAAAAATAGGCAAAAAACGCGATATAAAGAAAGTCGAAAAGGGTGTCCATGCAAAGCCGCACCAGCAGGCAGGGGCAACGGTGCTTTCCCAGAAACCCTACGAAGTGGTGGTGCCGGTTATTGTCGGAGACGAGCAACTGGGGTATGTCCAGATCAACATGTTGCTGGACAATATCCGCGACATTCAACATGCCAATTTCATCCGCCGGCTCTTCGCCACCTGCATGGTCTTTGCAGTGGGTATTGCATTCACCATATATCTGGCCCGCCGCTACACCGAGCCGATAAACCGTTTGGTTATCGATTTTAAGCGTGTTTCGTCCGGCGACCTTTCGGTGACCATCCCGGTCGAAAGTCAGGATGAAATTGGGGAACTGGCAGCGGGCTTCAACAACATGGTGGAGAAACTGAGAGAGCGCGAAGCATTGGAAAAGAGGCTCTACGAAGCCGAGCACCTCTCCCGTGTCGGCCAATTGGCCTCTGGTATCGCCCATGAGATCCGCAACCCGCTTAACTACATCAGCCTTGCCATCGATCACCTCAAGGCCGAGATGCTGCCGCTGTGCAGCGAAAGGCACGCAGAGCTTGAAGAGCTGACTAACAAGATCAAGGAAGAGGTGCGACGGGTTAATTACATGGTGCTCAACTTCATGAATTATGGTCGGCCGCTCAAATTGCGCCATGCCCTGGTGGCATACGCTGACATTTTGGCAAAGGTGCTGCCGTTGGTCAATGATCGGCTGACGGAACAACATATTCGCATCGAGCAACATATCGATCCCGGTATGCCGTTGTTGTGGGTTGATCAAGAAATGCTGCGGAATTGCATCCTCAATTTTCTCAACAATGCCGCCCAGGCCATGATCGGCGGCGGCGTGATTACCCTGGGCGCCTCCCTGGACGCGGAACATGGCCGGGTAGCCTTGACCTTCGGCGATCAGGGGAGTGGCATCCACGAAGACGATATGGCCAAAATATTCCAACCATACTTCACCACAAAAGATGTGGGGATCGGTCTTGGCCTGGCCATTACCGAGCGGATAATCAAGGAGCATGGCGGCGAGATCCAGGTTCAAAGCCGGCCGGGCGAAGGGACAACCTTTGTGGTGTTATTGCCGTTGAAGGTGGAATCGTAGGGAACGGATACCTTTTGTCGGGATTAGCCACATAAAATCCGAAAATGGACCTAAAGGCGCCCCATCGGGCAGCCTCTACCGGATAAGGCAGGAATCATGAATATTCACGAAAAAGCCGGAACCATTCTGATTGTCGATGATGAAAAAGGGCAGCGGGATATCCTGAACGTCATTCTTGCCAAAGAAGGTTATGACGTGGTTGACGTGCCTGGAGTGCGTGAAGCATTGCAAAAACTGGACAAGCGCGAATTCGACCTGATCCTGACCGATCTGAAGATGCAGGGAGAGAGCGGGCTGGATCTCCTGGAAAAGGTGCTTGCCGAGGACTCCCAGCAGTGCGTAATCCTCATGACTGCCCACGGATCGGTGGATTCCGCCGTGGAGGCCATGAAAAAGGGGGCCTTCGATTACCTAGAAAAGCCTTTGGAACGGGATAACCTGATCTTGACCCTGCGCCGTGCCTTCGAGCGTATCGGCCTGATGCGCGAGAATCGTGTCTTGCAGAAGCGGGTCGAGGCCATCCAGACCATCCCCAGCATGCTGGGAGAACACCCCAAGATGCGAGAGGTCTTCCGGGTCGTTACCAAGATCGCGGCTACGACATCCACGGTTCTGATCGTGGGGGAATCCGGGACCGGCAAGGAATTGGTGGCCCGCGCCATCCACGACGGGAGCCAGCGCCGTGAAAAGCCGTTTATGGCCATAAACTGCGCGGCCATCCCCGACACCCTGATCGAGAGCGAGCTTTTCGGCCATGAAAAGGGGAGCTTTACCGGCGCCAATGCGCGGGAGATCGGTATCTTCGAGGCGGCCAACGGCGGCACGGTATTTCTGGACGAGATCGGCGAGATGAACGTGGCCATGCAGGCAAAGCTGCTCAGGGCCATCCAGGAGAAAGAGGTCCGCCGCGTGGGGGGCAAAGTCAATGTCCCTTTGGATGTGCGCATCCTCTCGGCAACCAACAAGGAGTTGGAGCAGGAAATCAAGCACGGCAGCTTCCGTGAAGACCTCTTCTACCGCCTGAATGTGATCCGTATCAACCTGCCCCCATTGCGGGAGCGGGGCAATGATGTCAAAACCTTGGCAGAATATTTTGTAAAAAAGTACAGCCAGGCATCCGGTATTGCGGTGGCCGGCATTTCCAAGCCTGCCCTCAAACTGCTGATGAACTACACCTGGCCAGGCAACGTGCGGCAGTTGGAGTCGGTCATCGAGCGTTCGGTATTGATGGCCGAGAGCAATTATATCGAACCGGCGGACTTGTCGGCCGAGATAACCGCGACCTCGCTCTTGCCCGGTGGCATCCCCTTTGACCTGCCGCCGGAGGGGATCGCCTTCGAGGAGTTGGAGAAGGGACTGATCGTCAAGGCCATGGAACGGGCCGACTGGGTGATCGGCAAGGCGGCGCCTCTCTTGGGCATGAGCTACAAGACCCTGCAGTACCGGCTGGAGAAGTTTGGCATCGAACGGCCGGAGCGGCGCACGAGGGTGCCGTGATCAGTTTTCTGGTACATCATAATGCCGGATAATGGCACGATACGGGAAATAGCCGAAGGCATCCATGCCGTGGGTTTGACGCTGCTGCAGTCGGATAAGACGCGCGAGGCAGCTTTCCAGTTCAGGAAAGCATTGGCAATGGCCCCTGATTTCTCCGATGCCGCCATTTCCCTGGGATATTGCCTTCATCAACTCGGCAAGTACGACGAGGCGGTAACGATCTACGATGCAGCACTGGACAGAACGCCCACCCATGTGACGGCATTGAACAATCGCGGCAATGCCCTGTTGGCGTTGTGCCGCTACGCGGACGCGGCAGAAAGCTACTCTCGGGCACTGACTCTGGACCCAAAATTGCATGATGCTCGTGTGGCCTTGGCTACCTGTTATCAGGCGCTTGGGATGGTGGAAGAAGCGCTGGACGCTTGTGAAACCGTACTGCATGTAGATCCGGAGCATGCCGAGGCTCACTGGAACAGGGCGCTTTTGCTGTTACTGAAGGGCGACTACGCCCACGGGTGGCGGGAGTACGAATGGCGGTGGCGGAAACGCAACTTTACGTCGCCGCTGCGGAATTTCACGCAGCCCTGCTGGCAGGGGGAGCCCATTGCCGGCAAGACCATCCTGATCCATGCCGAGCAGGGTTTTGGCGATACGCTCCAGTTCTGCAGGTATATACCGTTGGTTGCGGCTTTGGGCGCACGGGTCGTTTTCGAATGTCACCCGCCGCTGGTGGCACTGATGAAAAGCCTGGCAGGCGGAAATGTGGTTGTCGTTGCCATGGGAGATTCGCTGCCCCTCTTTGACCTGCAGGTGGCGCTCATGAGCCTGCCGATGCTTTTTGACACTACCGTACAGACTGTTCCCAACAATACCCCGTATTTGGCACCGACAAACGAGCGATTATCTTTATGGCGACGTCAAATTATTGACAACAAGTATTTTAAAATTGGCCTGTGCTGGGCGGGTAAGCGTTACCCTGATCCAGAGAGGAGTTGTCCTGCGGAGTTGCTGGCACCATTGGCGGAGATAGATGGCGTTGTGCTGTACTCCTTGCAAGTGGGCTGGGAGGGTGCATTGCCGTTGTCATTGGTAGATTGTACCAGTCCTATACGTGATTTCAATGATACAGCTGCGCTTATATCACAGCTTGACTTGGTCGTCACCGTGGATACGGCTGTGGCGCATCTGGCGGGAGCCATGGGCAAACCGACCTGGGTTATGCTGCCTTATGCGCCCGACTGGCGCTGGATGTTGGAGCGGGAGGACTCTCTCTGGTACCCGACTGTGCAGCTGTTTCGGCAAGCAGAGCCCGGCCAGTGGCGAGATGTGGTCCGGCGAGTGGCATATTCTCTGAAAATGGAGGCAGTTCAGTTTTGTCTACGGCATGAATAGCGGTAAATGCCATCTCAAGATGTTTTTGAACATCCTGTGCCCTAGCGTAAACGGGATAATTGTGTCAATGTATCGGCGTAATGTTCATGGAGCTTGTACTTAGGCGTCCATGTGATAAAAACCTTATTAAACTGTGTCACTGCGAGTCGAGAGAATTATGACCACAAACAACTCTATCATTGAGCCTCTTCAGCCACCTCAGGAATGGGCACCAAACAAACGTTGGAACCCCTTCAATAGCTATAAACTTCTTTCTCATGTCCACCGCTGGCGTCAGATCAAACGGGGTAAACCGATTCCCCCTCCTGTGCTCATTACTGTTGACCCTACAAATGCTTGTAACTTCGGCTGCGCGTGGTGCAATGCCGCCTATGTACGCACCCATCGCAAGGGAAGTCTCTCGGAGCAGGCATTGATTCAGGTGGCTGATTTTCTGCCCAGATGGGGGGAAAACAGTAGTGTCTGGAAGCCCGGTGTGGAGGCTATCTGCGTGGCCGGCGGCGGCGAACCGTTGCTTAATCCAGCTACAGCCAACTTTATTGACCGAGTCATTGCCAATGGCGTCGAGGTCGGCATCGTCACGAACGGCAGCCTGATCTATCCGGCCATGGACTCCCTCTCCCATTGCACCTGGGTCGGAGTCTCGGTGGATGCCGGCACTTCGGAAACACTGAATAAACTCAAGTTACTCAAACCGGAGTTGCATACTTTCGACACCATTATCAATAATATATCGACCTTGGTAGACTACTCAAGGCGTCATAACCATCGTCTCGGCGCTAAACACCCAGCCTATGGTGTCAGTTATAAGTACCTACTGTACAAAGAAAACATCGGAGAAATTTATCAAGCTGCCAAATTGGCCAAGGAAATCGGCTGCAAAAATATTCATTTCCGGCCTGCGGGAACGACATGGGATAATGTGGGAAATCCAACCAACGCCATCCAGTTTACACCTGAAGAGATCATGCTTTTTAATGAACAAATATCCAAAACACTGAAATTGGATGATGAAACTTTCAACGTATATGGAATCACTCACAAATTCAATTCACAGTTTGACGTTTCAAACCATTTTCAAAAATGTTATGCAGTTTTCATGACAGCTGTTATCATGCCGCCCATCGGTAAGGATACCTCCAAAGACGCCTTTACGCTGGGGCTTTGCTGCGACCGGCGCGGTGACATCAAGCTTGAATTGGGAAGTAACCTGGAGGATGTCAACCAGATCAACCGCCTGTGGGGCAGCGAGGCGCACTGGAGAATTCACGACAGAATCAAGATCCGTGGCGAATGCCCACGTTGCACCTATCAACCACACAACGAGATCTATGAGCAAGTTATCCTCAACGACAGCATGACCTACAAATTCATCTAACACGGCTGGGAGATATATGAACATTTCGGTCATCGGCCTTGGTAAGCTGGGGCTCTGCACGGCAGGCTGTTTTGCAGCTGCGGGACATGAGGTTTACGGGTATGACCTTAATGATTATTTCCGCTCCGAATTGAAGTGCCGCCGCAATCCGATAGATGAAACCGGGCTTTCCGACCTTCTGGATTCCGCCTGGAATAAGCTCCATATCGTCGACAGCTATGAAACCGCCCTGCAAGCCTCGGATATCACACTGGTCATCGTGCCTACTCCAAGCCTGCCCGATGGCCGTTTCACCAACGACTACCTCGTCAAAGTTCTTGAGGGGTTGGCTCCTGTCCTGAAAGCCAAGAGTGGATTCCACATCGTGAATGTAGTCTCGACAGTTATGCCCGGCTCCTGTGATAACGTTTTCAAGCCGCTGTTGGAGCTGGCTACTGGAAAGCGCTGTGGCTCCGACTTCGGGCTAGTTTATAATCCCGAGTTTATAGCACTTGGCTCTGTGATCCGCAATTTTCTCAACCCGGATATGGTCCTGATTGGCGCCTCGGACGACCGATCGGGTTTTGCAGTGAGAGAACTCTACGCTTGCACATGCAAGACCAAACCGACTATGGCCGTTATGTCGCTGGTCAATGCTGAGATCACCAAGATCAGCCTTAACTGCTACGTTACCATGAAGATCAGCTATGCCAACGGACTGGCAGCTGTCTGCGAACGGGTGCCGGGTGCCGATGTGGACGTGATCACCACTGCAATTGGGGCTGATAGCCGTGTGGGTACCAAATGCCTCAAGGGTGGTCTCGGTTTCGGCGGTCCTTGCTTTCCTCGCGACAACATCGCTTTCCAGGCTTTTGCCGAGGAGTTTGGCGGCGAGGCGCTTTTGGGCAAGGCGGTAGTAGCGGTCAACAACAGCATTCCCGAACGACTTTTCAGAAAGATTTCCAAATACAATAGCCCGCCGACAAAGGTTGCCCTGCTGGGGCTCTCCTACAAGGCCGATACTCACATCATCGAGGAGTCGCATTCTGTCATTCTAGCGAAATCCCTTGTCGAAGCCGGCTTCCAGGTCTCCCTACATGACCCCAAGGCTCTCGATGCTGCCCGTGTACTGTTTGGTGACAGTGTAATATGCTCGGCCGATTCCTATGAATGCGTATCGGGGGCCTCAGCTATTGCCCTATTGACAGACTGGCCCGAATATCATCACCTCGATTGGAACCGGATTGCTGAACTCGTTCCGGCAGGCACCCTTGTCATAGACAGCTGGCGTATTGCCAGGGACAAGAATCTTTCAGCCTTCACCTGTATTTCTCTTGGTGTCGGCATTTCCGCAAAGGAATAATTCGACATGAGCTCCAACAGCCCTTTCAGCAATATAGAATTGGGGAAAGTTCAGAACTACTGGAACGCTCGGCCCTGCAACGTCAGGCACTCGCCAAGTCCGGTCGGTACGCAACAGTATTTTGACGAGGTCGAGGCCCGCAAATATTTCGTCGAGCCGCATATCCCACTCTTTGCCGAGTTTGAAAAGTGGAGGGGAAAAAAGGTGCTGGAGATAGGATGTGGTTTGGGGACCGATACCATCAACTTTGCCAGGGCCGGAGCACGGGTTACGGCCGTCGATCTCTCTACCGAGTCTCTCGCGTTGGCAAAGAAACGGGCCGCGGTATTTGGTCTGGACAATATCACCTTCTACCAGGCCAACGCCGAGCAGTTGAGCGACTATGTCCCGGTTGAGTGCTATGATTTGGTCTACTCTTTCGGTGTCATCCACCACACGCCCCATCCCGAGCAGGTCATAGAGCAGATTCACAAGTATATGGACGAGAACAGCACCTTCAAAATCATGGTATATCACCGCACATCATGGAAGGTGTTCTGGATGCTGATGAAATTCGGAAAAAAGAGAGGCGAGACACTCGATGAGCTAATCGCACGCTATTCGGAAGCCGAAACCGGCTGTCCGGTGACATACTCTTACACCACGGAAACAATCAAGGATTTCCTAAAGGGTTTCGATATTATCGACAAGAGCATCGACCACATCTTTCCTTACAGCATCCCAGAGTATAGAAACTATAAGTACAAAAAAATATGGTACTTTCGTTATCTACCAAATGCTCTATTTCGCTGGATGGAGCAGCATTGGGGATGGCATTTGTGTGTGACAGCAAAAAAAAAGCGCTGAAAGAGTAATTGTGAAAAAAATTCTCTTTATCAATCCAAAATTTGTGGTGAGGCATCCTCCGTTAGGTTTGGGTTATCTTGCCAGCTATATAAAAAAATATTATCCGAACCGCTATGAGTTCAGATTGATAGACTATTCTTTTCAAACCGACAATGATTTGTTTGCCTGCCTAAACGAGTACTGTCCAGATATTATTGCCATTACTTCCACTACCAATACATTTGTTGATGCCATCCGCATAGCCACACTCGTCAAGCAACATCATATGATACCCACTATCATTGGTGGGGTTCATATAACAGCTGTACCTGAAGATATAATAGACACGCCATTTGATATTGCTGTGTTGGGAGAGGGTGAACAAACATTCCTTGAATTATTGATAAACTTTGACAATACAGGCAGACTGGCGGATGAGTCTATTGCAGGCATAGCTTTCGTTAAGGATAATAACATTGTCAGAACGGCAAAACGTCCCTTAATTGCTGACCTTGACACTATCCCAATGCCAGATTATTCCCTATTTGCCATGAAGGAATTTTATACTCGTCCCAAAGCCATGGCACATGGATTTTATGCAAAAGGCGCCAGCATGATTCCTTCGCGCGGTTGCCCTTATTCCGATTGCAGTTTTTGTGCTAGTGATATTGTCTGGAGCAACAAAGTTCGTATGTTTTCCCCGAAAAGGGTATTTGAGGAGATCGCATTTCTTGTTAGAACATATGGCTTGAACAGCATAATTTTTTTAGACGACAATTTTACAACTAGCAAAAAATGGCTGCAAGAACTGGCAGCCTATATAACACAAAGTGAATTTTATAACTATTTTAAATTCGATTGTGAATCTATTGCTGAATTTATTGATGCGGAAAAACTTGATATACTTAAATCAATGGGATGCGAGCGCATTGAGTTTGGTTTTGAGTCTGGCTGCCAACGAATTGTCAACGCATTAAAAAATAAAAGAGCGTCAGTACAAAAAAATAGCACTGCCATTAAATTATGTAATCAGCATGGCATAAAAGTGCTTGGTAATTTCATATTTGGATGGTTTGATGAAACTTGCGAAGAAATTCTTGAAACAATTGAATTTATCAATGATCACCATATTGATTTTGTGGCTTGGCATACTTTAGCACCCTACCCCGGCACCAAGGTGTGGAGTGAGTTCAAGCGTCTCTATTTGGAAGAATTTGGCCAATTTGCGGATCATTCGTTTTATCGTATAGATACGGGAACTGGTATGTTCTCTTTGAACCATCATGTGGATGCAGAAACAGCGGCTAAAATTTATCATACAGTTTCACGTCATGCAGATGTTAGTTCAACCTATATAGTACATAATATTAATCTGTCACAATCTGACAAGGAAGAACTCGTGAATAGCATGGTTGTAGATTTTAATAATTCAAGTATTAATAATCCTAAAATAAGCATAAGTGGGTTAAATGCTGGTATTTTTCATAAAAAGTTGTCTGATTTATGCAAATCATTCGAGGAATTTCTTCCAATAACTACGCAACATATTCTTGAGGATTTTGAATTGCTTGCGGGGCACCCTTGGGAAGAACATGCTGTGTCACCAACAACAGATTACTATGCGTGCTTACATGCATTAGCCAAATCAGTTGCGCCTCACAAAGTGCTTGAAGTTGGTACTGCCTTTGGCATGAGCGGCGCTGCTCTTGTTGCGGCATGCAATCCGCTGGAGTTGTTTATTTCCATAGATTTGGGGTTTTTTCATAAAGAATATAATTTTCCGGAAAGTAACCTGCGGTTTGCGGAAAGAAAGATCAAAGGCTGGTGCCGTAGACATGGCATATCGCCAGACAAGGCGCAATATTTCCAAGCGAATTCTCAACCGGATGGAAAATCCGACAATGATAATAAAATTCAAGGGGTGCCGCATTGGGCTGAAGTGACAGATTTGGTTGCATTACTTCAGCCTGAAAGTTTTGATGTTATTTTCGTTGATGGCAAGCATACCGAAGATGGGCTCTATAATGACATGGCTAGCTTCTGGCAATATTTAAGGCCGGGAGGATTGCTCCTCTGTGATGACCTTCATGACCCGGCAATATATAAAATTATGTTCTCATGGGCAGGAGATACATTGGACTCTTTTCACCGCTTTACCAGGGAACATTCACATGAAATTGATGAGTATTACATTTGGAATTTTCCACATGTTTTTCCGGGCTCCCTTGTGGGGCTTCGGCCTTTTGGCATTATCAGGAAAAACACAAATTCAACGTGTGATATAACTAACGAAAATGAGGAAGGCTGTTTCGGCAACGTATCTTATTTCAAAGACATGATCCGCAGTATCTCTGAAGCGGATAATCGCCTTTATTATCGAGATCAGACAGTAGGGTCTTTAATGGCTCTCGTTGATGCCGTTAATAGGTTTAAGCCTACAAGGGTTGTGGAGTTGGGGACCCTTTCCGGTATGTCCTTGCGTGCTTGGTTGAGTGCTGATCCTTCATTAAATGTCACAGCAATCGATCTCTCTTTTGAGACACTTATCAGGAGCCAACAATGGATTGCTCTTGACCTTTCACGTGTGACGCTATTGCAGCAAAATATCCTCACGATAGACTTTGCTACGTTATGGAGTAAAGAAGATCGAGTAATTTTCTATGTTGATGCACACGATGATAACGGCGTTCCCATAATGGACTATGTGTTACGTAACGTTTTGCCGGCATTGCCAGAAGGTAGCGTAGTAATGGTTGACGATGTATGGCACAGTCCTGTGGAGTTGAACGAGACAAACGTGCGAGCGTTCTTCGAATCGGTAATGCTCGAGGAAATAGATCCGCTGCAATGCTTCGACGGCTATTATGCATCATATTGGAAAGGTGGATCGTTTTTCGGTTTTCTAGAGGTGATCCCGCTGTTGGAGTGGGTGAATCACAACCGGATTGAACTCGAATTTCAACCAGGCATAAAATCGATTGTATTCCCTTGGGGTGGCGCATGACAACTATTGGCATGATAAAGTATAACCCGCTGGCCGAGTTGGCAGTCCCGGCAACGGGTCAGGCGCACGACGAGCAAGCCCGCGAGTTCTGCCGACAGGCGGCCGCATTGTTCGAGGCGGGCGACCTGACAGGCGCCGCGAATACCGTTGGTAAAGCTCTGCAACTGAACAATCAGATCAAGTGGGTTTTTTACATCACGTCGGTATGTTTGGCTCGGCTCGGTCGGTTTGATGATGCCCTACAGTTCCTTGAAGTAGAGCTCCAGACCGCGAACCCACACCGGCGCGCCGCCAAGCTTCGGGACGATATCATCCAGTTGCAGCAGCGGGACACAACCCAAGCCGCAGGTCACCCTCTCCACAATACGACACCGTTTAAGGGGCATGATCCCACTATCCAGCCTAATGTTTTGGAGAGCTGGCTAAATTGAGCTCCCCGTTGGGATGGCATCTGTTCGTTACCGGGCGGGAAAACCTTAGTGGAGGGTAATGATGAACGCCTTGATTACCGGCATCACCGGTATGGTTGGATCACATCTTGTCGATTTTCTGCTGGAAAAGACGAATTGGGACATTTATGGCATGTGCCGCTGGCGTAGCCCTCTCGATAATGTGGCTCACCTGCTTGACCGGGCAAACCGAAAGGACAGGGTTCATTTCATTGACGGGGATTTGTGCGATTATGTCTCACTTATCAATGCCGTTGAGTCTTCACGTCCTGACTATGTCTTCCATCTTGCGGCGCAGAGTTATCCAACAACTAGCTTTACTTCTCCGTTGCAGACCCTTGATACCAATATACTTGGAACCGAGCGTCTGCTTGAGGCCATTCGTCGCTGCGTTGGGATAGATCCGGTTATTCATGTCTGCTCATCATCGGAAGTTTTCGGCCGAGTTTCCCGAGAAAAACTCCCCATCGCTGAAGAGTGCTCTTTTCACCCCGCATCGCCGTATGCTATATCGAAGACCGGGACCGACCTGGTCGGCAGATTCCACGCTGAAGCTTACGGGCAGAAGGTGTTGGTAACACGCATGTTCACCCATACCGGACCACGACGTGGGGATGTGTTTGCCGAATCTACCTTTGCGAAGCAGATCGCAATGATCGAGCAAGGCCTGATCCCAGCCGTGGTCAAGACAGGCAACCTTCACTCCATGAGGACTTGGGCGGATGTTCGTGACGCGGTACGGGCATACCATATGCTAGTAACCGTTAATCCCGTTCCCGGCTCATACTATAACATCGGCGGTACATTTTCTTGTACAGTGGGAGATATGCTCAAGCATCTCATTTCCATCTCCACAAAGTGCGACGGCATTCGTGTTGAGACCGAGCAGACACGATTGAGGCCCCTTGATGCCGATCTTCAGGTGCCTGACACCACAAAATTCAGGGACCATACCGGCTGGCAGCCAGAGATTACCTTCGAAAAGACCATGCAGGATCTGCTCGATTACTGGCGGGACAGGGTAAATTCGGGCAAGGTGTTTTTAACGCGGTAGCACAATCAAATAATATTATTAAAAGCGGAAAGGTGTTGTGGAAAACATATTTTCTAAAATAAAAGCAGTTGTCTTTGACCTCGATGGAACTGTCTACGAAGGAGAAAACCTCGTAGACGGAGCATTAGATGCTATCGATAGTTTGTGCGATCACGGATTTGAAATTTATTTTTGTACAAATAACTCAACACGGACGCGCCAGCAAATTGCTAATAAACTTATCCAGTTAGGCCTTAATACGACAAGCGAATATGTTTTTTCAGCTGGATATGGAGCTGCTTGTTATCTGGCAAATGCAGGCTTCAAGCAAGTCAGCATGGTAGGTATGCCTGGTTTGAAAAATGAGTTATGCGCTGCCGGATTGGCGGTAGTCGATAGACTAGACCAAGGTCAAGCCCTTGTTGTTGGTCTCGATCCTGCCATCAGCTACACAAGTATGTCCTTGTTTGCCACGTTACTTGATAAGAATATACCAATTATTGCATGTAATCGTGACCGGTGGTTTCCAGGCAATAACGGGGAATTAAACCCAGGTTGTGGCATCTTGGTTGATTTAGTAGAATCACTGCTTGGAAGAAGTGTTGATTTTATAGCTGGGAAACCAAATACACTATTTATTGGAAATGCTGTCACATCAATCAGGGTTTAAAAAGAATGAACTATTGATAATCGGAGATTCCCTTGAAAGCGACGTGGCGCTGGCTGATGCATTCGGCTCACCGTGGGTGCTTTATGCTCCTCATGGATACGAAAACGCCCAAGGTAATGCAATTTCCAAAATGAACGATCTACTTGGAATGATTTTGAGATGAAGATTCAAGATTTGCACACTGTGGCAATTATTGTAGAAGCGACTAAGGATAATGTCGCAGTCGCAAAGCGTCCCCTACAAAAGAATCTCTCCCTTCTCTATGGTAATTCGAAGATCGTACTACTGGAAAATATTGGCCTGGGCGAAAGGTTTGCAATTGACACAATCACCGCCGGAAGTGCCGTGGTCCAGTTTGGTTACCCATTCGGAATGTCCACAGGAATAGAATGTGGAGAACGTATTTCAAACGCCAATGTTGTTGCGCAGCTTCCCAACAGGATACGCAGACAGGGTAAACCGGCTGTTTTGCAGATGCATCCTGAGTATGAAACTTTGACATTCAAGGGGTTTCGCCGGTCTGATGGAAGTTGTGGGACGCGTAATTACTATCTTGTAATCCCTACATCAATGTGCGCAAGCACAACTGCCGCACTAATTGCGAAGAGGTTTAGTGGGGCTATGCGAGGCATGGACGGGGTAGTGGCTCTCCCCTCGACAGAGGGGTGCGGATGTGCCGGCGGGATACAGATAGAGCGATACCTGACAGTGATCCGCAACTTTGTACTCCACCCCAATGTTGCCGGTGTACTCTTGGTGGATCTGGGTTGTGAGCAAACTAACGCTGCATCTGTCCGGCGTTTTTTTGAGAACACAGGCCTGGGAACACGTACTGATCTACAGATCGACTGGCTGACAATTCAGACAGAGGGGGGAGTTGCAAAAACGGTTCGAGCCGCCGAATTACTTATTGCGAAGCGACTCGTAACTCTTGCAACAATAAGGCGCACTGAATGTCCGATCGGCCAACTGACCGTCGGTACTGAGTGTGGCGCATCAGACGCCTTTTCAGGTATCTCGGCAAACCGCGTTATCGGCAACACCGTTGATAAAGTAATCTTTGGCGGTGGTGCTGCAATAATGTCGGAGATTCCGGAAATGCGGGGTGCTGAGTCATTTCTCATCCCCAGGATGAGAAATCGAGTAACCGTCAAAAAATTCCGAGAGATTATGCGTTGGTATGAACGCCTGACCAAGCGGCTCGGTTATGTCATGGACGACAACCTGGTGCCGGAAAACCGCGCTGGAGGGTTGTTCAACCCGTTTATTAAGAGCTTGGGTGCAGTGATGAAGGGGGGTACCACCCCCATAGAAGGGGTTGTCGAGTACGGTAACATGATCCGGGGCAAAGGGCTACAGATCATGCAGGGCCCGGGCAACGACCTGGAGTCCGTCACTGGACTGACGGCAGCAGGAAGCACCATGATTTGCTTTTCCACCGGTCGTGGGACCGTCACCGGAAGCGCCATTGTCCCGGTTATAAAGATCTCCTCGACTACCGATCTGTATAACCGCATGCTTGCTGATATCGATTTCGACGCCGGCGAGATACTGACCAGCCGCGACCCGGGCAGAGCGATCGAAGAACTCGGCCAGGCGCTTCTGGGAAGGATCATCGCCGTTGCATCAGGCGAACGGACCTGTTCCGAACGGAACGATCAATATCAATTCCAGGTATGGACAGCAGGCAAACTATCACTTTAATTCTGTTTGACAGGAGAGCGTTACATGCAGAAACGAGCTGTCATTATCACGGCCCAGGGATTTCAGGATGAGGAATTTGTTTATCCATACTACAGACTGCTTGAGGCCGGATTCAGCGTTGACGTGGCAACCAAGGACAAGACTCCGGTTTTCGGGAAGTTCGGCGTCCCGGCCCGGCCAAACATCAGCACTGATGAGCTGAATGTAGAGAACTATGAGCTGGTATTGCTCCCCGGCGGCTTTGAAGCGCCAGACCGGGTACGCTTGTTGCCGGAAGTGCTCAATTTTGTGAAACAAATGGACCAACAAAAAAAGCTGATTGCTGCTATTTGTCATGGCCCATGGATACTTATTTCAGCAAATATTACCAAGGGGCGCAAGATGACTGCCTACTGGAGCATTGAGGCTGATGTCCGCAACTCCGGCGCGGATTACCAGCACAAGATTCCTGTTGTTATCGACGGCAACATTATTACTTCTCCGCATTACAACAATAATGGCGACTTTATGAAAGCGGTGGTTGCCTATTTCGAATAGGGAAAATACATCACTTATGAGATCAGCAGACTTTGGCGTAAAAAATGAATTTGCAGAAAAAACAGACAGGGAAACCACTCTGGCGATATACAGGAATATTTGTCGGAGCCGTTTTTTTGATCTTGAGGTGGTCAAGGCCGTCCAGGAGCGGCGCGTCAATTATCAGGTATATCTGTCGCTTGGACAGGAGGCGGTTTCCGCTGCACTTGCCCCGCTTGTCTCAGGCTATATGCTGTTCACGCAACACCGCTGCCATGCATATTATCTTGCCCTTGGCGGTTCGCCCGAAAAGCTTCGCGACGAGCTTCTCGGGTTGCCGACCGGAACAAGCGGCGGTCGTGCCGGTTCAAATTGCCTTCAGTGCCATGACGAAAACCTGACCATGTTCGGTCACCATGGGCTTATCGGCGAAAACGTCCCCCAGGCGGTCGGCGCTGCTCTGGGCAGTGGTAAAAATGTCCTCTGTGCCGTAGGAGACGGGGCCGCCGAGGAAGACTACATCTATCCTTCGCTCGGTTTTGCGGTAACCCACAAGTTGCCTATACTGTTCATTTGCGATGACAACAACCTTTCGATCCTGACGCCAACCAGCACACGGCGAAGCTGGAAAATAACCGACCTTGCTGCAGGACTCGGTATGCCGGCTATTAACGTTTCCGATGATCCGTGGTCAATATTTGCACATGCCAAAGAACTGCAAACCAGGCTTCCAGCCCTGATCAATGTCTACACCTGCCGCAGGAACTGGCATGTCGGGGTCGGCACCGATGGTCCGCCGGAATGGGATCGTCTGAGTCTGGTAGAGCAGAGACTATCGGAGCTTGGACTTACAGAGCAAGCCAATCTGATCAGACAGGAAGAACAGGGCGCAATGGAGCAGCTATGGACAAAATGACCGTTGCAGACACCATCAGGAATATCAGCAGACAGCATCTCGAGAAAAACAACGGCCTGCTGCTGGGTCAATCCATCTCTGCGGTCGGCTGGGTCAACAACACGGTGCCCGATTGCAAGGGGATCATAGAGCTACCCATGACAGATGTTGCAGGCGCCGGCATTGCGGTCGGGACGGCAATTGTTGGCAGAAGACCGATATTTGTCATCAGATTCCAGGATTTTCTGATACTGAATGGCAGCCAGCTTATTTTTTACGCTGCCAAGTCAAAAGAGCTCCATGGTCGAAGCACCCCCATTTTTGTCAGGGCTATTGCTGCCGATGGTGCCGGACCGGTGCATTCTGGGGTGGTTCACAGCATCTTCATGCACTTTCCCGGCTTCAGGGTCTGTTCGCCAATGACCCCGAAGGAATACGAAACAATCTGGGATGATTTCATGTCCCACGACGATCCAATGATAGTAAGCGAACACCGGGCAAGTTATCTGAACAGTGAAGAGCTTGAAGATATCATCCGTGCCGATGCGGCAATCACCCTGTATCCTGTCTCGGCAACGCGTTTTGCGGCGATGAAGGCAGCGGAACAACTTGCTGCTGAAGGAATCATCAGCAATGTCGTACATCTGTTATGGTTAAAGCCCTTCGTCACTGATGACCGACTGACCAGGCCACTGCTGAACAGCAAACAAGGCTTGGTAATTGATGCCGGGCATGAAATCGCGGGGGCCTCCCAGTCCATTGCATACCAGCTGACACAGGCAACCGGCATGCCGGTCAGGGCGCTTGGCCTGGAGGATCATACCAAGTGCCTATGTCCTCCCCTGAAAAATGAAATTCCGACAGCTGAAAAGATTGCTGAAACAGTACGTACCATTCTTATAACAGGTTAGGGTGCCATGTCTGATTACCAAGACGGTATTGTAAACAAACCATGGGGCTATGAATATCTCATGTACCAGAGCGACAAGATCGGTATCTGGTTCCTGCATATTGCAGAAGGCCGCCAGACTTCCCTGCATTGCCATCCGGCAAAGAAGACCGGATACATTCTGCTTTCAGGTGAGGCCGAGGTTTCCTTTCTAAAGGATTCGACCCGCCTCAAGGCAGTGAGCAAGCTGATGATTCGTGAAGGGCTGTTCCATTCCACCAAGGCAATTTCTCAAGGCGGCATTCAGGTCATCGAAGTGGAGAGCCCGCCGGACAAAACCAACCTGGTAAGGCTGGAAGATGCCTATGGCCGCAAGGATCAGCCATACGAGGGCAGCGATGCCATAATCCCAATGACTACTGACTGCATAATCTTTCAGCCGCCGGAAACAGGGAGCCCGGTTTCCTATACCGTTTCCGGGGTCAATCTGGTGATCGAGCGTCTTGAAAATCTGGCTTCACTCAAAGAGAGACCGTCTGAAGAGGTAATTCTGGTTCTTGATGGAGGTCTGGTCAGCAAAGACGGAGATCCGATTTTAAGTTCCGGTGACGTCATAACCATCAGTACGTTTACTCGACTGGCCGACACTTTCTCCGCACCGCAGGGCATGTCCTTCATGTCTGTCCGGCAAGGGCATACACTATGATTTCGATAGGATTTATTTTCCCGAGCAGTGATTATCTTCACGACCCGTTTCGCGGAGATCCCCATTCCCATTTTCAACTTCTTACAGTGTTGGAATGGCACTTCGGTGACAAGATTAAGGTGTCGCTGATTGATTTACGCGGCATAAAACGGGAATTTGCGCAATATCATATTGATGAATGCGATCTATACCTTCATTCTGTGTACACCCTGGACTACGAAGAGCAACTGGAACTTATAGGTTTTCTTAGAAAACGATACCCCAAGGCTTTGCATATAGCCGGCGGCCCCCATGCAGTTACATTCCAAACAGAAAGCCTGAAGGTGTTTGATGCCTTGATCATGGGTGATGGTGAAGAATGCCTTATTCAGGCGGTAAAAGACATTGAAAAGGGTTGCCTGCAAAAAATCTATGAGCAAAAAACCGTACTGGACATAAACAATTACCCGTTTCCAAGAAGGCACTACCTACCAGCATCGACAAATTCACGTCCTGGTCTGCTGGCCCTGAAAAACAAACCAGGATTTGACAAACTTTTAAGCACCACCGTAATCTTCAGTCGCGGTTGTCCATACGGCTGTCATTTCTGTGCCATGCCGGCTATCCGCGAATACATCCCTGGCTTGCGATACCGGCGTCCCGACCTGATCGAACAGGAGATAGAATATCTTAAACAAAACTACAACATACAAGGGATCAGCCTGCTGGATGAGATATCCATCCCGTTAAATCCGAAACAGGCAATGCCGCACCTTGAGGCAATCGGCAGAACGAATATTCCCTGGCGCGCCCAAAGCAGGGTAGATGGTATTACCCCAGAAATTGCGCGCATGGCACGCCAGTCCGGATGCGTCACTATGGCAATGGGAATAGAGAGCGTTTCTCAGCGTTCACTCGATATTATCAATAAACAGATTAATGTCGAAAAGGCACGGGAAGCCATCCGGCTTTTGGGAGATCAAGGCATAGAATGCCGCATTTATCTGATTATCGGGTTGCCGGGAGAACCGGAGGACATTGTAGATCAGACCTGGGACTTCATAAAAGAGACCAACCCTGCTTCGGCTTATCTATCAATATTCACAGTCAGACCGGGAACAGAAGTTTTTATGAATCCCTCAAGGTTCGGTATAAAAAAAGTTTCTTCCGACTGGGGCAAAACCATGCACATGTACAGCAGGTATGATTCGGAAACCCCTTCACTGACATTTGAATATGAGGATGTAACCCCATGGGGTTCCGGATTCTCATCAAAGAGGATCGTTGACAACTACCTGGAGTTGCAGGATCGAATCAAGGCTGCCGGAATGGGGCCAATCAGATGAAAGTGCTTCTGGTAAACCCACCTATTCCAAGCTTCTGGTATAATAACGAATTTTACCTGCCTTCAAGTATGCTATACCTTGCGGCCTCTCTTCGCGAGCAAGGGCACACCCCACTCATTCTGGACATGAAAATCCATTCCCTGAATCCTGAATCCAAGGGGACCGGTTTCTATGAAGAGTTGCTATGCTCAAAAATCAGTTCCTTCGCACCGGATCTGATTGGATTTGGTTGCCTGTTCTCTGGTAATTTCCCTGATGTGTTGCACTTTGCATCTCTGTGCAAAAAACAGTTTCCTGATATTCCAATAGTGGCCGGTGGCATCCATTTCACCATACATGTGCAGAAGATCATGGAGATGTGTCCTGCCTTTGACCTGATTATTATCGGCGAAGGTGAGCGATCTCTGCCTGAGATGGTTTCGGCTTTGTCTACAGGCGGCAGTGTTGCCGCTATCGATGGCATCGCATGGCGCGAATCAGGAACTGTGCGAATCAATCAAAAGGCTTCCTATATTGAAAACCCTGACGAGATCCCGTTTCCTGCTTACGACCTAATTAATCTGCAAGATTACTTTGTAGACACTTCTGCCTGGCATAACCCGAAAAAACTGCCGATCAACACCTCCATTCCAATAATTACAAGCCGCAGTTGTCCGCTTCGATGCAACTTCTGCTCAATGTATACTGTAATGGGACCACGCTGGCGCTCTCGCTCACCGGAGAACGTAGTTCAGGAAATTGAATTTTTATACAACACCTATCAGCATCGTCATTTTTCAATCATGGATGATAATTTCACACTCAATAAATCGCGGGCTCTTGAAATTTGCAGGTTAATACGTGATCGCGGTCTTGATATCCAATTTGAGACACCAAACGGACTGAACATAAACAGCCTTGATGCCGAACTCATGGATGCATTGGTGGAAGCCGGCATGGTACGAGTGGCGCTGGCTATCGAGAGCGGTTCAGACCATATCCGTAACACAATAATGGGCAAACATCTCAGCCGGGAAAAAATTCTGGACACCGTGGCATTAACAAGACGTTATCCGCAATTGCACGTAAGTGCATTTTTTATCATCGGCATGCCGGAAGAGACCAAGGAAACCCTTGAGGACACTTACGAGATGATAAAACTTATCAAGGCTGACAAGATTCAGTTGATGAATATTGTTCCATTTCCCCATACCGCCGTCTTTGATCAGGCTGTACGTGACGGGTTGCTGGTGGATCTCGATACGGAGACACTCTTTCTCTCAAGCGACCTCTATTTTAAAAACTCCGGGAGGTTCTTTATCAAACCTTACCATCTGGAACTACATGAAATGGAGGCTTTCCGGGAACGCTGCATACCATTGATCGCTGAACAGCAGCGGACAGGTAAAACTTTTTCATGATCATGACAGCAGGCAAACGCCAGTGTATGGTGGGTCTTGTACAGATCAACAACAGCTTTGCTGATGCATGCTATCTCCCCTATGCCGTTGGCGTTTTGCAAGCCTACTTCCAGCAGCATTCCTGCCGGGTCGGCGATTTTTCCTTCCTGACACCTGTTTATAGGCGTATCTCTGTAAATGATGCAGTAGAGCATCTGCAAGAAACCGATATTGTTGCGTTGAGTGTCTCTTCATGGAACTTTAAAGCCTCTCTGGAGATTGCCAGACGCCACAAGGAACTTCGACCAAATGCGCTGATTCTCCTTGGCGGCCCGCATATCCCCGGCGATGCGGCAGCATTGCTGCGCACATATCCCTGGGTGGATATTGTCTGCCATGGCGAGGGAGAGATCCCGTTTCTGCGGATACTGGAGGCATGGCCAAGCCGCGATTGGGATACTATCCCTTCAATTAGTTACATGAAGAACAACCTGTATGTAAGCCGTCCGGAAGAATCCAGAATTTCTGATCTTGATACGGTACCTTCCCCGTATCTGGCAGGCGTGTTCGAACTGTTGATGCAAGAGGACAAAGGGCACCAATGGCTCGCCCTGTGGGAGACAAATCGGGGCTGTCCGTTTTCCTGCTCATATTGCGATTGGGGAGCTGCCACACGGTCAAAGTTGTACTGCTTTGACATGGGAAGGTTGCAGCTGGAAGTCGCCTGGTTTGCAGAGCATAAAATCGAGTTCATATTCTGTTGTGATTCCAATTTCGGTATCTTCCAGCGTGATATGGATATCGTATCAATTGTGGCAGAGTATAAACAGAAGACCGGATATCCAAAAGCGCTGTCGGTGCAAAACACCAAGAACTCCGACCGTTCCTATGATATCCAGAAGGCCCTTGCCGATGCAGGACTGAGCAAAGGGGTCAATCTGGCGCTTCAGTCAATGAACCACGACACCTTGGAACTGATAGGTCGCAGGAATATTTCTCCGGAGATGTTTCAGGAGTTGCAACAGCGTTATTCCAGAGATGGCATAGAGACTTTCACCGATATTATAATAGGGCTGCCGGGGGAATCTTACAGTTCTTTTGTCTCTGGTATTGACAAGGTTATTGATAATGGCCAGCATAACAGAATCCAGTTTATTAACCTCTCCATCCTGCCCAATGCACCCATGGCGGAGCCATCTTACCTCAAGCAACACGGTATTGTAACCACTGAGTCAAAGATCATAAACATCCATGGAGCGCCATCCGACTATGGCGACAATATATACGAAACTCAGGAACTGGTGGTAGGTAGCACAACCATGCCGACTGCTGAATGGCGCCGAACAAGGGTGTTTTCGTGGATGGCCGCCCTGCTTTATTTTAACAAGCTCCTGCAATTGCCTATAATGTTATTACGCGCAACAACCGGTATCAGTTGCGTGCGACAGATCGAATCATTCATGGATCTGCCGCCGGGCAGATTTCCGCTGCTTGAGGAATTATCAGGTTTTTTCTTCACCGAAGCAGAAAGAATCCAGCAGGGAGGCGCCGAGTTTTTTTATGCGCCTGACTGGCTCGGAATCTATTGGCCGCATGATGAATATGCCTACATACAGTTGAGCGCAAACAACAAACTGGATCTCTTTTACAATGAGACATATCAGCGTCTTGCCGAGTTAGTAACAGATGCAGGAGCAGATCAACCCCAGTGGCTGGCTGATGCCATCCAACTGAACCGGGCACTGCTGAAACAACCGTTTCAGAAAGAAGATGCCATTTTCCGCTCCGAATACGATCTTCTATCTGCATATGACGCCATACGCAAAACCGGTAGCGGAGCAGTTCCGCACAAACCGGCCTGCTATCTGATAAACAAGACTAAAGAGCAATGGCACGACTGGCTGGAGTGGTCGCGTGAGGTTGTCTGGTACGGAAACAAGCGTGGAGCGTACCTATATTCTTATAACCGTAACCACAGAGCTGGAGACTACTCACCATGACATCTTTAGTTGAACATAGCGAATACATCGCGCTGCTTAATAAGTATTCCAGTGATATGTACTCCATGTACGTGGAATACCCGCACAAAAGCTGTTGGCATCAGGCCAAGGATGACAGCTCTTACCGCAACGCATTGTTGGCACTGCTGTCAGACGGGCAGAATGCTCCAATGTTGCTGTATGTACACATTCCGTTTTGCCCCAAGCTTTGTTATTTCTGTAGTTGCCATACAATAGTGGCGACAAGATACGAGGCCGTTAGCGAATACCTGCCATTATTATTCAAAGAAATTGAACTGCTTTCTGATTTCTGCATAAAAAACAAGGTCAGACCGAACTTCAGAGAGCTCCATCTTGGCGGCGGTTCTCCAACCATGCTGACAAGAGAAGACTTTATCCTGTTACGTAACAAACTTTCACAATTGTCAGATCTATCGCATCTTCACGAGTTTGCCCTGGAAATTGACCCTCGAACCGTTTCCGCCGATCAACTGGCTTTTTACCGAGATCAGGGCGTTAGTCGCATATCCTTCGGAATACAGGATTTTGACCCCGTTGTTCAAAAGGCAATTGGCAGGATCCAGCCACCGGAGCTATTGCAAAAACTACTTACTCCAGAGGTGCGAACCTATTTTTCCGGCGTAAATTTCGACATCATGTGGGGGTTACCTAAACAGACCCGCGAAAGCTTTGCACGGACCATTGAGACCGCTATAAGCTACTCTCCGGACAGAATTTCATTGCTGCTCCTGCATTATGCACCGGAGGTTAAAAAGAATCAGCTTCTGATGGAGAGGACTGATTTTCCTGACCACCAAGAGCGAACCCTACTATTTCTGGATGCCGTAGATATGCTTACCAATGCGGGATATATCAGGATCGGTTTTGACCATTTTGCAAAATCAACGGATGCCGTTGCCATTGCCTTGAAGGAAGGAACCTGTTGTTGGAACCCACTTGGATATACTGCCGGACGATATCAGGATGTGATCGGCATCGGCACCGGCAGTTCCAGCCGGATAACAGACAGTTACTATGCCCAGAATGTTTATAACCAGCAAGAATACAAAGAACTGCTGACATCAGGACAGTTCCCGGTTATGAGGGAGTACAACCTGACAAAGGATGACATATTACGGCGTGATCTGTTGCATCGTCTTCGCGGTTACGGCTATATAAATTGCCGTGAGTTCGAGAGCCGTCATGGCATCACATTCACAAACTACTTTGCCGATGAGCTTGCCAGACTTGAATCGTTTATTTCTGATCAACTGGTCTGCTTTGATAATGATCAACTGTTGATGACACCCAAAGGACGGCTTTTCAGCACATTGATTTGCAGAGTCTTTGATCATTATGCCACAAGGCAAAAGGCGCCAAAATGAATTACCGGCAATTGGGGACAACAGGCATTCAGGTTTCCGCTATCGGCTTTGGCGCATGGGGTATTGGTGGCGTAGTCAAAGATTCCAAAGCCTATGGCCCCACAGACGATCAGGTCTCATTGCTGGCGCTGCACAAGGCATTTGAAGAAGGTATAACATTCTATGACACCTCTCCTCTCTACGGTTACGGACATAGTGAAAAATTAATCGGAACTGCATTCAAGCAAATACGGCATCAGGTAGTGCTGTCATCCAAAGTCGGCTACATTGATTTTTCCGGCAAGCAGGATTTTACTCCTGGTTTCATCCGCAACTCACTAGAGGAAACATTGCAAAGGCTTCAGACGGATTATCTTGATGTGTACCAGTTGCATGACCCATCGATTGATTATCTTGAAACACATCCTGAGGTTATTCAAACACTGGAGACTTTACAGCAGGAAGGTAAAATCCGTGTTGCAGGTATTTCACTCCGCACACCTGCCGACAGTTTGATTGCTGTAACCAGATTCGGCTTCAAATCCATACAACTCAATTTCAGCTTGGTTGATCAAAGGGCGCTTGAACTAGACATCTTCGGCAAGTGCCAGGCCAATGGAGTTGGTATAATTGTCAGGACGCCACTCTGTTTCGGCTTTCTCACAGGACAATATGGAGCCGCCGATCAATATCAAGAAGGTGATCATCGCAAGCGCTGGAAACCGGAGCAAATATCCAGATGGGCAGAGGCCTACAAGCTGTTTGTCGCAGAATTACAGCATGAAAATCAATCCAATGCCCAGATTGCACTACGTTATGTACTGTCACATGATGCTGTTTCTACAACTATTCCAGGCATGCTCACCGAAGAGCAGGTTTGCGAAAACGCTGTTGCCGGCTGTCTGGATCCGTACTCAGCCGATATCCTCAAGCGTTTCTTTGAAATATACAACCAACACGATTTTATTGCCTAACGGGGCCTCTTATGGACATATCTTCCCTTAATAATAAAAAGGTTTTGGTCACAGGAGGGGCCGGACTCCTGGGAATGGCCTTGACCAAAAAACTATTGGCAACTGGTATTGATGTTGAGAGCAGCTACTTTTCCAGACCTCCGTCGCCTGATCTGGCCCATTGTTTCAAACAGTATGATTTTAACCATTTTGACGATTGTATTGCCGCTACCAGAGGAAAAGACGTTGTCATTATTTGTGCTGTACAGGCAGCCGGTGTCAAAGGCATACAACAATCCCCCACTGCAACATTGCTGCCAAATCTGGCCATACACGCCGGCCTGTTTGAGGCTTGCACCATAAACAGAGTAGAGAAGGCTGTTTGGGTAAGTAGCTCAACCGTTTATCAGGAGGCGTTTTACCCTATTCGTGAAGATCAGCTCGATTTGAATCTCCCGGTCTATGATCTTTATGCTGGCATCGGTTGGGTATATCGTTATCTGGAGCAAATGGCCTCATGCTACTACCGTAAGCGCGGACTCAATATCGGTGTTATTCGTACCTCCAACATCTATGGGCCATATGACCGTTTTGATGATCAGAAATCCCATGTGATTCCAGCTCTTGTCAAACGCGCCCTTTCCGGTGAAACACCTTTTACGGTATGGGGAAATGGTTCTACGGTAAGAGACTTTATCTTTGTTGATGACCTGGTTGAAGGGGTGCTGCGGGTTTTAAATGGTTACTGCATTGCTGATCCGATCAATATCAGCAACGGCTCTCCGGTTACAATCGGTGAGCTGGTGACCACTGTTCTTGATGTGTGCAACCATCAGGCGCCCATACTGTTTGATCAGGATAAACCCACTGCGGTCCCATACCGGGTACTGGACAATACCAAGTGCCATACCCTGTTAGGGGAATTTGCAAGAACAACTTTAAAATCCGGCCTGCAAGCAACAGTAGATTGGTATAACTCTGCACAACGCCGTGATTGAACAGGAATATTCCATGAAAAAAAAGATCCTGATACTGGGGGCCAGCGGATTCATCGGGCGTAATCTGGCAGAATTTTTCGCCAGAATGCCTGACTACGAGGTATACGGTACCTATTTCAGTTCAAAACCACCTGCAATTGATGGCGTAGTCATGAAAAAAGCCGATCTTACCCGGCAAGAGGAGATGGATTCCGTATTGGCTGGAATGGATATTGTTGTACAGGCAGCTGCCGTTACCTCTGGTTCAAAAGATATTCATACGCGTCCATATATTCATATCACGGACAACGCTGTAATGAACTCACTGTTGTTCCGATCTGCCTTTGAAAATGCGATTCCGCATGTGGTGCTGTTCAGTTGCTCAATAATGTACCAACCCAGTGACATCCCTCTCAAAGAACAGGACTTTGATGCAAACCAGGAAATGTTTCCCAGTTATTTCGGAGGTGGCTGGAACAAGGTCTACTTCGAAAAGATGTGTGAGTTTTTTTCACGAATGGGAAAAAACCGTTATACCGTCATACGGCACTCTAATATATATGGGCCTTGGGATAAATATGATTTGGAAAGATCGCATGTATTTGGAGCAACAATCACAAAGGTAATGTCCGCCCCCGAAAACGGTGTCGTTACGGTATGGGGAAGCGGCGAAGAAGCCCGGGATTTATTGCATGTTGATGACCTGTTGTCCTTTGTCCGTTGTGCAATCGAGAAACAAACCACACCATTCGAGCTATATAATGCCGGAAACGGCACAGCCATATCTGTCAAAGATCTGGTACAAAAGATCATAGCACTTGCCGGAAAAGATCTTACTGTTTTTCACGACCTTACCAAACCATCCATAAAAACGTCACTATCACTGGATTGCGACAAGGCCAGTAAAGATCTGGGATGGAAGCCACGCATCACGCTTGACGACGGGATACGCAGGACATTGGCATGGTACAAGGCACATCACCAATGCCAGGCCTGAATGCCCCTGACAATGAACTGGCAAGCATGGTGCTCGCCAGCAGCAAATATCAGCGTTGGCGGAATCTGGTAGAGTCTCAGGGAAACAAGATTCTGCAGCATGATATTTTATCTGTTATTTCCCGTACCCCCGGCACATGGTATGTCGCATTAATTGACTGCCTGCTTCTGACTCCAGAAGAGAACATTATAAAGCGCTGTGTTACCATAAGAGGCGAAAGTGTTGTAATTGTGCCAATATTACAATGCATTGATGATAGCCAGCTGTATACAATTATGGTAGAACAGCGATGTATCTGCGATGGTGCTTTGCATATCGGGTTTCCTGCAGGCAGCACCGATGAGATTGCTAATTTCAGAAGTATGGCATGCCAGGAGCTGAGAGAAGAGACCGGCATCGAAATTCTGCCTGAAGAACTTATCGAGCTTTCTGAGGGTATCAGCCTGAATTCCAGCCTCTCGGATGATCTTATTTATTTTTACGCCTTTCGTAAAGATGTTACCCGTACCTGGCTGGATTCGATTGACAACAGTAACAGCGGGATTCATGGCGAAGGCGAATATATCAAAGTTAAAGTACTGACCTTATCTGATTCTTTCAATATGGCCACGCCTTCTACACTGATAGGCGAATCGTTAGTGAGAAAAGTATTGGGAATTTATATTTAAACCGCATTTCATCTCTCACACATGATGCTGTTTCCGCCTAGTAACAGTTGATGCGGCTATGAGATTGCATGCCAGGGACAAATGGATGGCTGAATCGCCCCTAGTTTTTTAGACACTCCTGAGCTATACAGAAACAACCTCAGGAGGCATGCATGAGCAGCAAGCGTTACACTGAAGAGTTCAAGATAGAAGCAGTGAAGCAAGTAACTGAACGTAGATACGGCATCTATAGTGTTGCCAGTCGTCTCGGTATTACCCATAGCAGCCTTTACAGCTGGATTCGACGCTACGGCAACGGAGCGGTCCAGGAGGCCGTTACAGACCAGCAGGCCGAGATAAACCGTCTCAAGGCTGAACTGCAAAGGGCCACGGAAGAACGAGATATCCTAAAAAAGGCCACCGCGTACTTCGCCAAAGAGTCCCTGTGAGGTACGCCTTCATCCAGGCGCATGAAGATCAGTATCCAGTTCGTACTCTGTGCCGGATGATGTCTGTCCACCGGAGCGGCTACTATGCTTGGCGCAAACAACCACAGTCACCACGGCAAGTAGAGGATGCCCGCGTGCTGGGACTCATCAAGCAAGCATGGCTGGAAAGCGGCTGTATCTATGGTTATCGTAAGATTCACGACGAATTGCGCAGCCTGGGCGAAAAGAGTTGCCGTAACCGTATTGCCAGGCTTATGAGACAAGAGAAGCTGAAAACACAGGTCGGCTACAAGCGACCTCGTTATCACGGCGGCAAAGTGGCCGCAATATCAGCAAATCTTCTCGAACAGAACTTCACTGTAGAACGCCCCAACCAGACCTGGGTAACAGATATAACTTACATACGCACTCAAGAAGGTTGGTTGTATCTTGCCGTGGTCATCGACCTGTTTTCCCGTCAGGTTGTCGGCTGGTCAATGCAACCACAGATGCATACGGATCTGGTGATACAAGCCCTCCTCATGGCCGTGTGGCGCCGCAAGCCCGAGCAAAGAGTAATTGTTCATTCTGATCAAGGAAGCCAATTCACCAGTGAAGATTGGCGAGGATTTCTGAAAACGCACAACCTGGAACCAAGTATGAGCCGTCGTGGCAACTGCTACGACAATGCTGTTGCTGAAAGCTTTTTCCAGCTGTTAAAGCGTGAACGAATTAAGCGACGAGCTTACAAAAACCGAGAAATGCTCGCAGTGACATCTTTGATTACATCGAAATGTTCTACAATCCGGTACGTAGGCACGGACACGCTGGAAACCTGTCTCCAGTTGATTTTGAATGACAACACCTTAGACAACTTTCGAGTGCCTAGTAAATAAGGTGCGATTCACTTTGGCAGCTTATATATCATACTAGAGAGGGCTTATTATGCCTGAAACGGAAATTACCCAGGATCTGCCTGACACTCTACAGCCGCATGGACCGGAGGGGGAAGCCCTCACACAAGCTGCGAAGCATTTAGTATCTATGGCGGCCAAGGAGACCTTTACAACGCTTTTAATGCAAAAATCAATCGAAACACAGAGAAGATTATCCACCAGACTTGTGGCACACCATATAAGTCTTGCTCTACTCTCTGAAGAGCAGAATGACCCTGACGCGTCTCTGAAACATTGGACCAACGCCGTCAACCTCCTCAGCAGCGGCGATGAATTGGCGGAAACGATAATGGAGAAAATTCGCCAGCTTTGCGAGTCTCAATATACCATGTGGGATCTTAGGGCTACAAAACTAACGCTTCCTCATACATTCGTTTTTGATCGTGTCGTGTATGGCGGCGGGGCGACCAATGCGGCACTCTTTGGTAATTTATTCAGTAAAATTGGAGGGTTATATCAAAATTATCATGATACTGAAGAGAAAGCTGTTCGTCATGCGTATTTCGACCCCGCACATACTGATCCTGCAAGACGAGCAACTGAGGAAAAAATCAACTTTATTTGGGGCATTAGCCTAGAGCGAAGAATGATCAATTGGCCGAAACCGATAAAGTATATAACTGTTTTACGGGATCCGGTCCTGAGGTTCATCTCCATAGCTCTTGCCATAAATGACTACCCTGATAGTCTAGAATGTTCATTGTGGGAAGGAGAGTGTTCATTTGACCGGTTAGAGCACTACGTAGATAATTATGCCTCATGTTACGCCCAATGGAACCGCTCGCAGTTTTGCGAATTACTCAACAAGGCTGATTACGGCAAACTTGAGTGGAGAGTAGAAAATGAGTTGCCTACCGATTATGTTGATCCACTTCACGAAGTCAACGGAATCAGCGACGTTATAAAATCAATGGATATGAAATTTTCAGATATTTATATTCTTGAGCTTCAGGAAGAATCCGCTTTTTGTTTTGCAAAGAGATATGGATTTGACAGTCGCCTTCTTGTTCCAAGAGGTATTGCCCGTCATAGTGCTGTTCCTCGCTGGGATGAGCATAATATTCCAGAGCGCGTGCTTAAGAAAATTGAGAAGCTCACTGAACGGGAACGTACTGTCTACGATTATTTCCGATATAAATTTGAGCTTGAATTCGCCTTGTGCCTGTATTCATCGTCAGATTTCTTACAGGAGTACCTGGACCTCAAGGCCCGTGCGTTAGTTGCCATCCAGAAACTGCGCAGGCACCAACGCTACCTTCCAAAAGTGCTGCTACAAGACAAATCCTTGCTGGCTACCTTGAGTACAATGGTTGAACAGGCAATTGTCGGGGGCAATCCAAGCCAATGAATTGCATACGCTGAGCTTGATTCAGGCCTTTCAAGCGTGTTATCTGATGATTGAAAAACTCTCTAAGGACGAAGCTGCATGACGCAGGAAAATGGGCGGGTTATTTGGATTACAGGCCTTTCTGGTTCTGGCAAAACGACACTGGCTACTGAGTTAGTAAAACATCTTCGCGCCTGTGATAGAGCCGTAGTCATGTTGGATGGTGATCAACTGCGTGCGGTTTTTGGCATGGATGAGAATAATACCGACAACCATGGGCGCGAGGGACGTCTAAAACTCGCCTCCCGGTACTGTCATTTATGTCAGATACTAGCCAGCCAGGGGCTTACTGTGGTTATCGCTACTATTTCTCTTTTTAATGAGATTCATTCCTGGAATCGTGCCAATTTGCCCGGATATTTTGAAATCTATTTAAAAGTGCCTATCGAAGAATTACGCCGCCGTGATCCAAAGGGAATTTACCGTTGCTTCGATGCTGGAGAGATTTTCTATGTCTCTGGGCTAGATTTGCCCATCGACGAACCGCTTGCTGCAGATTGGGTAGTAGAGTTCGATCCGTTGCTTTCCGTAGAGACTGTAGCCCGTAAACTTAAACTTAAGTTAGACAAAGGAGTTGCGAGATGAAAACCGAATGGGATTATACAACCCTTGCCGATGCCTACCTCAGGCGGCCAGATTATTCTAGTGTAGCGATTGATTCCATGTTGGCTATCACCGGTTTGGCATCCGGCAAGGTATGCGATGTGGGGGCAGGTGTGGCACACCTTACCTTAATTTTAGCCAATCGCGGTTTTGATGTCACTGCTATTGAGCCAAACAAGGCGATGCGCACCAACGGCATTAAACGCACCACATCTTTACCGAATGTTTGCTGGTTTGAAGGCACAGGGGAACATACCGGACAAGAGAACGGTATATTTGATTTGGTTACTTTCGGCAGCTCATTCAACGTATGTGATCGTCAACTTGCACTCAAAGAGTCCGCCCGTATCCTCAAACCGAATGGCTGGTTCTCCTGCATGTGGAACCACCGCAATCTTAACGATCCGATTCAACAAGGTATAGAATCTATAATCAAAGAAGCGGTTCCCGGATACGGTTATGGCTCACGTCGTGAAGATCAGACTGGCGTGATAACGACCAGTGGTATATTCGGCCCGGTAGTGCATCTTAGCGCTGAAGTGGTGCAAGAGCAGACTATCGACGAGTGCGTGGAAGCCTGGCACTCGCACGCTACACTGGCACGTCAAGCAGGCAATATGTTTGCAGGTGTTGTGCAGAATATAGAGAAATATCTCCTTCAACTTGGACAAGATAAAATTCAAATTCCATATACCACCGAGATATGGGTGGCACCATTGGCCTAAACAGGACGGTCAACTATCATGATTCAATTTTCCACCAAAGCTGGCACTTTGGCGATGCTAGATGGCAAGCTTCAGTCTGCCCGTATCCCGCCTCTGGTACGGTTCTCGGTGACCCAATGGCGCTTATATCGTGAGAGGCATGTTGCTCAGGTTCACGCTATTCTTGGTGACAAACCATTTATCGTCCGCTCCAGTTGCCGTCATGAGGATGGTTCCCATCAATCCAATGCGGGAGCATTTCTGTCGGTATTGAATGTAACAGCAAATGATTTAGAGCAGGCCGTTGAGCAAGTCATCGCCTCCTACACAGAAGTGTCCGACGCTGACGAAGTGCTGATTCAGCCTATGCTGCAAGGCGTGGTTCGGTCAGGTGTGGCATTCTCCCATGATCCTAATACCTGTTCCCCTTATCGGGTAGTTAGTTGGAGCGAAGGAACAGACACTGCCCACGTCACCGGTGGACAGGGCGGGCGAATCTGGCAAGGTGCTGCACTGTCGCCGGTGGCTCCTCCGCCAAGTTTGGCAGGTATAGTTGTCTTGTTGGAAGAATTGCTGCGCTTGTTTGGTGGAACGCCTGTAGATTGCGAATTTGCCGTTACACTGGAAAAAGGTATCGAAGTAGTATGGCTATTGCAGGCACGACCGCTGATACTATCCTTTGTAAGCGAAACTCCGCAGGCCCAGGAGCGACGGCTCAAATTGATCTTTCAAAAGGTCACACGCGGGATGACCCCACATCCTTTTCTGATGGGTAGGCGCACCGTTTACGGTGTCATGCCAGACTGGAACCCTGCGGAGATCATCGGCATTCGCCCGAAACCGCTGGCTTTGTCCCTTTATCGAGAGTTGGTAACCGACACCGTTTGGGCCTATCAGCGGCATAATTATGGATATCGTAACCTCCGCAGTTTTCCACTGATGCCCCATTTTTTCGGTTTGCCCTATATTGATGTTCGCCTCTCCTTCAACTCTTTTGTTCCCGCTGATTTGGACGATGGGCTCGCTGGCCGGTTGGTAGATTATTATATAGACCGGTTGCTGGCTGAACCACCGCTGCATGACAAGGTTGAATTTGAAATCGTCTTCTCCTGCTATACCCTGGATTTGCCGCAACGGATGGAACTGCTTGCTGAAGCAGGTTTTTCCCAAAAAGAACGCGCCTGTATTGTGGATAGCCTGCGGCGGCTTACCAACCATGTGGCCCATCCTAAGGATGGTCTTTGGCGTAGCGATGCAGCCAAGCTGGATACCTTACATTCACGGCGTGAGACCCTCCTTAGTTCCAATGCGGATCCACTTGAACGAATTTATTGGTTACTGGAAGATGGCAAGCGATATGGCACGTTGCCCTTTGCTGGACTGGCCCGGGCTGGTTTTATCGCCGTGCAGATGCTGCGATCTTTGGTGACCACCGGCGTCTTTTCCCGCAAAGATTATGACGCCTTCATGTCCAGTCTAACAACGGTCAGCGGTCAGTTGGGGCGTGATAGGGCAACGCTGGACAAGACCACCTTCCTCTCTCGTTACGGGCATCTGCGCCCCGGCACCTATGACATTCTATCCCCCCGCTATGACGAGGCTGCGGATCAATATTTCGACTGGAACCAGCAGTTGGTGGCGCCAGAACCAGTGGAACCCTTTGCCCTGACCCTGCCACAATTGCGAGAAATTTCTCGGCTACTGAAGCACCACGGCCTGCATCCAGATGGGATAGAGCTGTTCGACTTCATGCAGGCGGGAATTGAACTGCGCGAAGTGGCCAAGTTTCATTTTTCTCGCAATCTTTCCGATGTTCTTTCCCTGGCTGCAGCCTTTGGAGAACAGAACGGTTTCGACAGGGAGGAGATGGCATTCTGTGATATTTCAACTCTGCGGGAGTTGCATATAGCGGCTGCGGAACCCAAGGAGATGCTGTCCCAGGCTATTGAGCACGGCAAGGCACGCTACTGGGAGACCTTGACTGTCGCATTGCCCTCGTTGATAGTTAACCCGGAAAATGTCTGGGGTTTTGAGTTGCCAGTGACTGAGCCTAATTACGTTACACAGAAAAAGGTGACGGCAGCCGTAGTGGGGTGTGAAGACAAGCATCGTCTGGCTGGGGCCATAGTCTGCATTGCCAGTGCCGACCCTGGGTTTGACTGGTTGTTTTCCCATTCCATTGCAGGTTTGATTACCGCATGGGGCGGGGCCAACTCCCACATGGCTATCCGAGCCGGTGAACTGGGTCTTCCAGCAGTCATTGGTGCTGGGGAAATATTATATCGCCGCTGGTCACAAGCCACACGGCTGCACCTTGATTGCGCCGGGCGACGGGTAGTAGTTGTGTCATGAATTATACAATAGCTATCAGCCAACGTGTGGACCTGTGGAGTGACCGGGGTGAACAGCGAGATGCACTTGACCAGCGGTTGTGCCTATGGATGCTGGCCGCAGGATGTCTTCCAGTTCCCGTGCCGAATGCATGGGGTAAGCCTGATGATTTGCAGATATGGTTACATACGATCAAACCCCAGGGAGTGTTTTTGTCTGGTGGGAATGATATTGGTCACATCACTGAGCGAGACAGCACGGAGTGTTGTTTGCTGGACTACGCCAGGGATCACCTACTTCCGGTGTTGGGAATTTGCCGGGGCATGCAATTGATGTCGGTATGGGCTGGTGGATGCCTGAGAACAGTGGAGGGCCATGTACGCACCCGTCACCGCCTGCAGTGCCTCGATGGTCTATTGCCCCGCGAGGTTAATAGTTTCCATAACATGGCGCTGGAAGAATGCCCACCCGGATTTGAGGTAACAGGGCGCAGTGAAGATGGCATCATCGAGGCATTTCGTCACCAAAGTCTGCCCTGGGAGGGCTGGATGTGGCACCCGGAGCGGGAAGAACCCTTTTCCCAAATTGAGTTGGCACGTTACCAATACCTGTTGGCTACTAGGGAGGCACATTGAAGGCCATAATTCTCGCCGCAGGTCGCGGCAGTCGCATGAGAAACCTCACCGATGACCGGCCTAAATGCCTGGTCGAGCTACGCGGCAAGCCGCTCCTGGATTGGCAGCTCAAGGCGTTGCACAAAGCAAGTATTTCAGAAGTGGCCGTGGTTACCGGATATAAACGTGAGCAACTAATCGAGCGAGGCGTTACCGAATTCTACAACCCGCGTTGGCAACAAACCAACATGGTCAGTTCCTTGGCATGTGCCAGCACGTGGCTTGAGACCACTCCCTGCGTGGTCAGTTATTCCGACATCTTCTATGAAACAAGCGCCATACGTTCCCTCATTACCTGTCCGGCTTGCATAGCGGTCACCTACGATCCCCACTGGAAGAGCTTGTGGGAAAAGCGCTTTGGTGACCCTTTATTGGATGCTGAAACCTTTCGCTTAACAGGCGATGGTAATCTGGCTGAAATAGGCAATAGCCCCAAAAATGTGGCGGAGATAGAAGGGCAGTATATGGGTTTGCTCCGTTTCAGCCCAGAAGGATGGTCGGAGATCATGCAAGTCCGGAGAAGCCTTTCCAATCACGACCAGGACGCCATTCATATGACCGGCATATTGCAGAAGGTTATTGAGGCTGGGCGGGTGAGCATAGCCGCAGTACCCTATCATGGCGAGTGGGGCGAGATTGATAGCGCCGATGACTTGGCCCTGTATCAAACCCTTTAATGCAATTTCTATCCTTTATTAACCTACTGTTTCTCTTGCTGGGGTAAAAAATGTTGACTGAGCCCGGGGTATAATGATTCAATCCAGCCTGATGTCAATTTTGCAAAGCCCCTCCCGGTGCAATCGCCGGTGGAAGCGCGTCGCAGCTCTGTACGTGGCAACGCTTACCCCTTAATCTATATGGAGAGTCAACAATGGCATTCAAGGTGCCTTTCGGTACAATCACCATAACTGACAAGGCCAGACAACTGGTCAACGAATCGCTCGACAGGAAACGGATATCGAGCGGCAAGCTTGTCCGTGAATTTGAGGACAAATTTGCTAGGATTGCAGGAGTTAAAGAAGCAGTTGCACTCAGCAGCGGCACAGATGCCGACATTCTGGCACTTGCGGTACTCCATGATTTCGGGGCAAAGCGTGGCGACGAGGTCATAGTGCCGGCCTTATCCTTTGTGTCTACCGGCGGTGCTATCATCCATGCAGGATTCACTCCGGTATTTGTTGACATAGACCGGGAAACCCTAAATATCAAACCGGAGATTATTGAAGCAGCAATTACAGAACGAACCAGGGCGATAATGCCGGTTCATCTGATGGGCAAACCTGCAAATATGAACATGATCAACGCAATCGCCAAACAACATAAGCTTGCAGTAGTAGAGGATGCCGCCGAGGCCCATGGAGCCATGTATCACGGCAAACCAGCAGGTAGCCTGGCAGACATGGGCGCGTTCAGCACCTATATTGCACATATAATAACTACCGGTGAAGGTGGGGTCGTCACCACCGATAATGAGGAATATGCCGAGGTAATCCGTTCGCTTCGCTCCCATGGACGGGCATGCGCATGCAAGCAATGTTCACTCAATACCACATCCGGATATTGTGCAAAGCGCTTTAGTGGAAAAGATGGTGAAGACATCCGTTTCACATTCGAGCGGCTCGGCTATTCATGCAAAATGAATGAGATGGAAGCGGCCATAGGCATAGGAGCCATGGAGGTCTATCACGAAATTCTGAATAAGCGGCACGACAACCTGAAACATGTACTGGATCGCTTCGATCAATTTGCTCCGTTCCTTGCAACCATCGAGGAAGAGGAATGGGAACGGATAGGACCTCACGCTATCCCGATAATCATCCAGGAGGGCGCGCCCTTTTCAAGGGTGGATTTCTCGCAGTATCTGGAGCATCACGGCATAGAGACAAGAACCCTGTTCAACTCCATGCCGACCCAGTGTCAGGGTTTTGGATATCTGGGATACAAATATGGAGACTTCCCCAATGCGGAATATATAGGCAACAATGCCATTCATATCGGCTGCCATCAGGATGTCGGCATCAGCGATATGGATTTTGTACTTGAAACCATAACGGAATTCATCCGTTCCAGAAAACTGCTATGATTATTACACGCACCCCCTTCAGAATGTCCTTTTTTGGTGGTGGCACCGATCTGCCTGCCTGGTATGTAGAGAACGGCGGGGCTGTGCTGTCCACAACAATAGACAAATACTGTTACATAAGTCTGCGCAAACTGCCGCCGTTTTTTGACTACAAACACAAAATAGTCTTTTTCTCTAAACAGGAGGCTTTCAACGAGCTTGATGAAATAGAACATCCAGCTGTCCGGGAGACATACCGCTTCATGAATGTTAATGACGGTTTGATCATGCAGCATGACGGCGATCTCCCCTCCCATTCCGGCCTCGGCTCAAGCTCCGCATTCACTGTAGGCCTCTTGCATGCGCTGTATGCGCTGAGAGGCAAGATGGCCTCCAAGAAACGCCTGGCACTGGAAGCGATTCATATTGAACAGAATATGATAAAAGAGGCCGTCGGCTCACAGGACCAGGTAGCATCTGCCTTTGGCGGCCTGAACAAGATCATCTTTTCGGCACAGGGCAATGTCGAAGTAAAACCGTTTGTCATCACGGCAGATAAATATGCATATCTACAGAACTGCCTTATGCTCTTTTTCACAGGCTATGCAAGGTTTGCTGTAGAAATAGAACAGGACAAACTGAGACAACTTGGCAGCAAAAAACATGAACTTTCACTTATGCGTTCAATCGTTGAAGCCGCCGCAGATATACTTGACGGCGACATTTCTGGATACCATGATTTTGGCAAGTTGCTGCACGAAAACTGGTTGCTGAAAAAGCGACTCTCAAATAAAGTCTCTACCGGAGTAATCGATGAAATATACGAACAAGCGATGAAACATGGCGCACTCGGAGGCAAGATCCTCGGAGCAGGCGGTGGTGGTTTCATGCTTTTCTTCGTGCACCCTGAAGAGCGTGACCGCCTTCGAAATGGGCTTTCCTCACTCCTGCATGTGCCTTTTCGTTTTGACACGTTAGGCAGTCAGGTCATCTACTTCACAGAGGAGTAAGCTGTTTGATGAAAGCCATTATCCTTGCAGGCGGTTCGGGAATGCGCTTGCAGAGCGTTGTCAAGGACGTGCCAAAACCGATGGCCCCTGTTGACGGCAGGCCATTTCTTGAATTTTTGATTACGCGCCTTGTCAACTCCGGCATTATCGAGATTGTCCTGAGTGTCGGTTATATGCATGAAAAGATTGTCAGCCATTTTGGCGATGGTTCGCAATTGGGAGCATCAATATCCTATTGTGTGGAATCCGAACCAGTCGGCACTGGCGGAGCTATTCGCGAAAGCTTGAGAATGCTGGATGCCGGAGAGGCATTTGTCCTGAACGGCGACACCTTTTCAGCGGTTGACACAGACTCTCTTGCTCTTTTTCACACTAGCAGCAAGGCCATGGTATCAATGGCGGTAGTGCCAGCAGCCGATGCATCGAGGTATGGCACAGTGCAGGTTTCTCATGAAGGCCGGGTAACATCGTTTCTTGAAAAACAGGCTGGCGGATCAAACCTTGTCAACACTGGCACCTACATATGCAACAGATCCATACTTGATCTGATACCGTCAGGCAAGGTCTCGTTTGAACATGATGTTTTGCCGGTTATCCTCAGCCAGGGTATGCTCGCAGCGCAGGTTCAGGATGTTCAATTCATAGACATCGGAATTCCTGAGGATTACCGAAGATTTTGTTTGGATCATTCAGTATATACAATTGAACACTAGCAGGGCCAGTGTCTTAACCGGCGGATTCCAGATATGCCAACCATACAAGCTGAGGTTGCCGCATGGGAAAAAGACCGAAACAACAGCACCAGTAAGATCAACTGGCAATTCACTACATCTGATGCACGGATCAAGCTGAAAAGACTTTATCCGAACTTGTAAGTGTTACATGGTACTAGGGGTGATATGAACAGGCCGCTATTTTCGGTTATATGCTTTTGCAAAAATGCCCACATATCTATACGCCGTTGTATTGAGAGTGTACTCATTCAGGATTACGGCAATCTTGAATTCCTCATCCAGGATGGGGTTTCTACTGACGGTACACTTGAAATCGTTAAGGAATACGATGACCCGAGAATAAAGCTTGTTTCAGAGCCTGATGCTTGTGGCATGGATGCATTCATCAAGGCAATGAGAAGGGCTCAAGGAGAATTCTGGGTATGTTGTTTGTCTGATGAAGAATTAATGCCTGGAGCCATTACCTGGGCTGCTGAGAACTTTATAAAGCACCCTGATGCCGCAGCGATCTATGGTGATTATTTTTCAACTGACATAATGGGAAACATTATGTCGGATAATAAGGCTCAACCATGGGATTTTAAAAGCTACCTTTGCTGTGACTTAGTCCCTCCTTTCTGCTCATCCTTCTTCAAAATGTCATATTTCAAAACCATACATTACGATACATACAATGACTGTGGAGAGTATGACATCTGGCTCCGTTTGGGTGTTCGTTATCCAATTTATTACTGTGAAGGTTTCGCATCAAAGTATGCATCTCATGAGGAGTCGCATACGTCTCAAGTGTCCGATTATTATTTAACCTTACCGGGAAGAATCAGGGCTGTTGATTCGCTTCTTTCTCAGCCGGGAACCCCGCAAGATATAGTTGCTCTCAGGGAAGAGGCTATTGCAGGGATTCATCTTTGGATGGCACAAACATTTCTAGGGCTTGAAGAATTTGAGGCTTTTGAAGACATCATTACAAAGAGTCTTGATTACAAACCCACTGAAATCAGACTACGGAATACGCTAATTTCATATATTAATAAAATGATTTCAATAGACAAAAAAGATAAAGCGATTCATTTTATAGAAAAATTGATGGCAGGTTCAAATATAGCGATAAGTCACTTAAATTGTAATTCTAATCGTGCAGTTAATGGAATTACAAATGATACTAATTACATTAGTTCTGAATATGATAAATTGTTTGCTAAATGGATTTCAACCATCTCCGAAGCGGAAAACCGGCTATACTACCGGGATCAAACGGTTGCATCACTGGGAGCTTTGGTTGCTGCTGTTAGGAAGTACAAGCCGACCAAGGTGGTGGAGTTGGGCACTCTTTCGGGACTCTCACTGCGTACTTGGCTCAGCGCCGATCCCGAATTGAGCATATCCGCTGTCGATTTATCCTTCGATGCCCTTCACAATAGTCAGCGGCTGATTCCACTTAATCTTTCCAGGGTGACGCTGGTGCAACAGAACATCCTTGCGCTTGATTTCTCCTCTCTCTGGGCAAAAGATGACCGTGTCCTCTTCTATGTGGATGCTCATGACGACCACGGTGTCCCTATCATGGACCGTGTGCTGAATACGGTACTGCCCGCTCTTCCCAGAGGTAGCGTAATAATGGTTGACGATGTATGGTACAGTCAGACGGAGTTGAACGATACGAACGTTGGCACGTTCTTCGAGTCGGTCATGCTCGACGAAATAGATCCGCTGCAATGCTTTGACGGTTACTATGCCCCATACTGGAAAGGGGGATCATTTTTCGGCTTCCTGGAGGTGGTTCCGTTGCTGGAATGGGTAAACTGCAACCGGATTGAACTTGTATTCCGACCAGGCATCAAATCAGTTGCTTTCCCGTGGGGGGGTGCATGACAAACACCGGTATAATCAAGTATAACCCCTTGGCCGAGTTGGTTCTCACGGCAACGGACCAAGCGTACGACGAGCAAGCCCGCGAGCTCTGCCGACAGGCGGCCGCATTGTTCGAGGCGGGCGACCTGACAGGCGCCGTGAATACCGTTGGTAAAGCTCTGCAACTGAACAATCAGATCAAGTGGGCCTTTTACGCCATGTCGGTATGTTTGGCCCGGCTCGGTCGGTTTGATGATGCGCTACGGTTTCTTGAAGTCGAGCTTCAGACCGCTAACCCACACCGGCGTGCCGCTAAGCTTCGTAATGATATCATCCAGTTGCAGCAGCGGGGCACCACCAAGTTGCAGATCACCCTCTTCACAATGCCGAAGCCGTTTACGGGGCATATCGCCACTATCCAGCGTAATGCCCTGAAAAGCTGGTTAAAACTGATCCCCCAGCCTGAAATCATTATTCTCGGGGATGAGGAGGGAGTAGCGGAGGTCGCCCAAGAGTACGGCTTGCGGCATATACCCACTATTGCCACTAACGAATACGGTACCCCCTTGGTCAGCGCCATTTTCGAGACGGCTCAGCGTGAGGCCAGCAACGAGCTCATGGCCTATGTGAACACCGACATCATCCTCTTTTCCGGTTTTACCAGCACCGTGTCCCGTGTGGCGGAGGCGACAGATACCTTTCTGATGATTGGGCGCCGCTGGGACCTTTGCATTTGGGAAGAGCTTGATTTCATCGTGCCATCTTGGGAAGAAACGCTCCTGGACAGGGCCTACCAGCAAGGTTTTCTCCATGAAAATACCGGCATTGACTATTTTGCATTCAGAAAGGGGTTATATGACGAGATCCTGCCCTTTGCAGTCGGCAGGACAGCTTGGGACAACTGGCTTATCTGGTATGCCAAACAGAGGGGAGCGAGCCTGATCGATGCCACCCGAGATCTCCCCATAATCCATCAGGACCATGATTATACCCATAACAAGGGGGGCATACTTAATGTCTGGAATGGCGCTGAGGCTCAGCAGAACAGAAAGCTCGCCGCAAATAATCTTCTGACTATTGCCGCCGCTGACATGGCACTTGAAAATGGAAAGATCATTCCACCCACCGCGGCAACGGTGCTTCCTGAACCAACCTATAAAGATTATGCCCGGGCAAAAATCATACAGGCCAGGGAAGCTCTCGGCAAAGGACTGATTAAGGAATGCGCCGACGTTCTCGACTACGTGGAGCACCTGATAGAGCAGAAACCACGCAATCTTTATCTCCTGCGTGCCCAGTGCGCCCTGGAAGCCGGAAATATGAGAATGGCTGAAGATGCACTGCGAGAAGAATTAAACATATATCCGGATAACGTCGAGGCGTCTAAGACGCTTCGTTTTGTGACTGTACTGTTAAACAAGGAACAACATCTATCACCACTCGGTACTCCGCTTGGCCCTGTTGATCGACCGTTATGTATATTCTTGAATACCTACTATAATGGTTTCCTTGCCAATCAATACCGGAAGCACCCGGAACTGGCCACTCAGTCGTATTCTATCCAGAAAGATACGCTTATCGGCGAGTTTTTTGGTGACAGCGACTTTTACTCCCTGGGGCTGATCAGCGCTGGCTGGCGGGCAGACGAACTGATCATGAATTGCGATCAATTGCAGATGGCCTGGGCCAAGGAACAAGGTTTTGCGGGCACCGGGCAGGCTGTCGCGCTCGAACAAATCAACCGTGTCCGGCCCGATGTGCTGTATATCCAGGATATGCATTCAGTGGGTGATGAGTCTCTCAGGGCGATCAGGCCGGCAGTCAAGCTGCTTGTGGGACAGATCGCTTCTCCTGCAAGTTCAGAGAGCCCTTTTCACCTGTACGATGTCATTATCAGTTCATTCCCGCACTTTGTAGAGCGGTTTCGTAAGAATGGGATCACTTCATACTATCAGCCGTTAGCGTTTGAACCACGGCTGCTGGAAAAAATCCATCGGAGTTCTTACCAAAGTCGGGCGGTGGCCTGTTCGTTCATCGGCGGGATATCCCCAATGCATCAGAATGGGTACGCCCTTTTGGAATACCTGGCCGAGAAGACTCCGATCCAGTTCTGGGGTTATGGGGCAGAAACCTTGCCCGGGAACTCTCCGATCCGGGCCAGACACAATGGTGAAACCTGGGGCAAGGAAATGTTCTCCCTTATGGCATCCTCGAGGATCACCATAAACCGCCATATTGATGTTGCGGAAAACTCTGCCAACAACATGCGTCTGTTCGAGGCAACCGGGTGCGGCGCCCTCTTGATCACCGACTACAAGGATAATCTCAATGATTTGTTTGAGATCGGTACAGAAGTGGTTGCCTATCGCTCACCGGAGGAATGCGCTTCGCTAATTAACTACTATCTGGCCAACCCGGATGAAGCTGAAGCGATTGCCCGGGCAGGACAGGCGCGTACACTGCGTGATCATACCTATGAGTTGCGTATGGCGCAGACAGCCGAGATACTTGAACGCCATCTGCGGTACCAAGGCGAACAAGAACGCCTGCCATCTCTTGATAGTTCCAGAATATCATCTGGTCACACAGCCATTACCAAGACGGAAATCACAGTGACGATGGCATCTGCTTGGCAGGACAGCGCTATTCCGGCCAGACAACGGGCTTTGGTACAACAGGAACTCGCGGAGATGTACAAGGGAAGAGTGCCAACGCCATTCCAGGTCCTTGCCGACATTTTAAAGCCATATACGACCTCATGTTGTTCTGTTCTGGAAATTGGCTGTGCCAGTGGTTATTATTATGAAATTCTCGGGTATCTTTTGAATAAGCGCCTGGATTACACAGGGGTGGATTATTCAGAGGCGATGATCGCCATGGCGAGGGACTATTATCCCAAGGCAAAATTCTTTGTCGCTGACGGCGCCAACCTCTTTTTTGCCGACCGGCAGTTCCACACGGTTATTTCATCCTGCATCCTGCTCCATGTGCCTAACTACCGCGACCATATCCTTGAGACTACCAGGGTAGCGGACAGATTTATCGTGGCGGCGCGCACCCCTGTTTGCAGACGACGCCCGACGCAGTACCTCAAAAAGCTGGCCTATGGCGTGGAAACCGTCGAACTTATATTTAACGAGGAAGAGTTTGTCAGGGAGTTCGCCCTTAACCGGTTTGAGTTGGTGCATGCCACTGAATACCACGCTGATTCTGCAGCGGATGCCTATCAAATTACCTATCTTTTCAAACGCATATAAAGGAGCATTATGTTTTGGGATGACATAAAGCTGGTGACCGAGCAAGTTGAAAAATACGGTCTGCGCAGACCTTTCGCCGATCTGGGTGGAATGGAGCGTCCCTGTGTTGCGGATTATGACCTCACAATTGCTACAGGAGAGCAACACGCCCGTTATGTCGAGTTGACGCAACGTCCTTTCGATCATATTGACGCGGAATATACAGTGCTGAACCCCGAAAAAGGCGATCCGTACATCGAGGATCTCCCCTATACCTATCAGAATACCTTTGGCACAGCGGTCTGTCTCAACGTTCTTGAGCACGTACACAACCCATTCAGGGTATTCGCGGCCTTTTACCAGATTATGAAAGCCAATGGGTTGCTCGTCGTTGAAACGGTATTCTCGTTTCCCTACCACCCATCCCCCGATGATTTTTGGCGTTTCTCGCCTGATTGCCTCCGCCATCTCGCTAAAACGGCAGGGTTTCAGGTGCTGGAATGTGATTGGCGTCTGACCATTCCGTCGGATAAAGGGATCCTCAATATTCAGAACAATGAGCCCCAGGAGATACGGAGTGTGTATCTGACGGCGGCAAAGGGCGATTTTGTGGCACAGCCTGGTGGCCTTTATCCGTTGCCTCTCCGCGTCTCCCAGAATGAGGCGGCAAATCGACTGTTACAGGAGGAGATCAGTGGGTATTAACGGAGCCAATATCCTCATCACTGGCGGGCTTGGCTTCATTGGCTCCAATCTCGCTATGCGCCTTGTGGAGCTTGGCGCCAATGTCACCCTTGTTGACAGCCTCATACCCGAGTATGGGGGAAATCTCTGGAACATAGAGCCGGTCAAGGACAAGGTGCGAGTAAACATCTCAGACGTACGCGATGAACATGCCATGAAGTACCTGATCCAGGGGCATGACTACCTTTTCAACCTTGCTGGACAGACCAGTCATGTTGACTCAATGAACAACCCCTTCCCCGACTTGGAGATCAACGCCCGTGCCCAGCTTTCGATCTTGGAGGCTTGCCGCAAGTACAACCCCGGCATTAAGCTGGTGTTCGCCAGTACCCGCCAGTTGTACGGCGCTCCTCAATATTTGCCGGTGGATGAGAAACATCCTCTGGCGCCTGTGGACGTGAACGGCATCAACAAGATGGCGGGCGAGTGGTATCATCTGCTGTACAATAATGTCTACGGAATCCGCGCGGCGGTGCTGCGTTTGACGAACACCTACGGCCCCCGCATGCGGGTGAAGGATGCACGCCAGACCTTCCTCGGCATCTGGATCAGGAATATCATCGAAGGCAAACCGGTGCTGGTATTTGGTGATGGCAGGCAGATACGTGATTTTAATTATGTGGATGATGTTGTCGAGGCCCTGCTCCTCTGTGCCCGCTCGGAGGATGCCAATGGCGAAATCTTCAACCTGGGCGCCGACGATCCGATCAATCTGAAAGATACGGCTAAGTTACTTGTGCAGGAGGCTGGTAGCGGCGGGTATGAAATTGTACCGTTTCCGGCGGATCGTAAGGCGATCGATATTGGCGATTATTATGCCGATTATCGCAAGATACGGGCAAAGCTTGGCTGGAAGCCTGTCGTGTCGTTGAAGGAGGGGCTGGTACGGACGCTTGAGTACTACCGGGAGCATGCGCCGCGGTACTGGGAGGCCGGTCATGGCATCTGACATGATTCCGATGACAAACCTTGTGGCCCAGTTCCAGGCGCTTGAAGGCCCAATCAATGTGGCCATAGAGCGTGTGCTCAGAAGTGGCTGGTATATCATGGGAAACGAGGTCACTGCCTTTGAAAAGGAGTTTGCCGACTTTTGCGGTGTAGGCCACTGCATCGGCGTTGCCAGTGGTACCGACGCGGTGGCACTGGCCTTGAAGAGTTGCGGCGTGCAGCCCGGAGATGAGGTGATCACGGTTTCCCATACTGCCGTAGCCACCGTGGCTGCCATCGAACAGATCGGCGCAATACCGGTATTTGCGGATATCGATCCGGTGAGCCGTTGCATGAATCCGGGATTGATTGCCGCCTTGGTATCAGCCAGGACAACGGCGCTCGTGCCGGTGCATATCTACGGCCAACCCGCAGCAATGCCCGAGATCATTATGGTTGCCAGGCAATATGGATTGAAGGTGGTTGAAGACTGCGCCCAGGCTCACGGAGCGGCTGTTGCGGGCCAACGGGTGGGTACTTTTGGGGATGCAGCGGCATTCAGCTTTTACCCGACAAAAAACCTGGGGGCGTTGGGGGATGGTGGGGCGGTCGTCAGCAATAACCCCGAAATTGCCGATCGCTGCCGCTGGTTGAGACAGTACGGCTGGAAGGAACGTTACGTCAGCTTCATCCCTGGTCTGAACTCCCGCCTCGACGAGTTGCAGGCCGCTATACTGCGTGTTAAGCTGCCAAGTCTGGTGGTGGATAATACAAAACGACGCGAGATTGCCGCACAGTATAACCGGGCTATTGCCGGGAGTTGCCTCATAGCCCCAGCCTCCGTGCCCGGTGCGCTGCACGCCATGCACCTGTACGTTCTGGAGGCGGAGGCGAGGGATGAACTGGAACGATTCCTGTCACAACGCGGGGTGGGGACTGCCCGTCATTATCCCTTACCGGTTCATCTCCAGCCGGCGTATCTGCATAGGATCAGGGGGGGCGAAAGCCTTCCCGTGACCGAACTGCTGTACGGACGTATCCTTTCGCTGCCCATGTATCCCGAACTGGAGAAACACCAAGTTGACCACATCTGCCGGGCTCTCGACGAGTTCTGCGCCCATTCATAGCTGGAGTCTCAAGTGAAACGCTTTTACTGTACCTACTTTGACAAGACCTATCTGGTCCGCGGTGTCTCGCTGATTACATCCCTGACAGCGCATGAGAATGGTGATGTTACCATTTTTGTCGTCTGTTTGGATGAAATCACCAGGGTGCTTCTCGCCCGTCTCGGATTGCGGAACGTGGTCTTGATCCCCCTGCATGCGATTGAGCAGGGCGATGATGGCCTCCTTGCTGCAAAACGGAGCCGCTCTTTAGTCGAGTACTATTGGACCTTGACCCCGACCATAATCCTGCGGATCATCGAATTGTATCCCGAGATAGATCTCCTGACCTACCTGGACGCGGACCTGTTCTTCTTTTCTGCACCCGATCCGATCTTTGACGAACTCGCCGACGGCTCGGTTCTTATTCATGAGCATCGTTTCCCCGTCGAACTGCAACACTTGGCCATCCATGGCAAATACAATGTCGGCCTACTCTGCTTTCGGAGGGACGAACGGGCTATGAAGGTGCTTACCTGGTGGCGGGACCGTTGTAATGAGTGGTGCTATGCACGGGTAGAGGGAGGAAAATACGGCGATCAGCTCTATCTGGATGATTGGACCGGCCGTTTCGAGGGAGTGCGGGTCCTGCAACATGTCGGAGCAGGGCTGGCTCCCTGGAATCAGATTCAGTATGCCTACACACAAAAGGAGGGGAGGCTCTTTGTGGATGGACTGCCGGTCGTATTCTATCACTTCCATGCCTTTGACTTTTTCGCGCCGGGGGTAATTGTGCCGGCAAAGCATGGTTATGTTCTTGCCCGGGAGGTTGTCAGGTTTTGTTACCTTCCGTATGTACAGTACCTAACAACGGTCATTGAGCTGGTGTGTAGGATTCTCCCAGGTTTTGATTTTGGCCTTTCTTCGAGCGGCGTTTTGAAGGACGACCACGCCTTTCTGATACGGAGGGAACATGTGCCCTTAGTGGCGAACCTCGTGCCGGACAGCGAAATCATTGATCTTGACAAGGACTGGGTCTGTTTTTGTTCAAATCAGGTGGCGTAAGCCGTGGCGTTGCCGACTATCTCTATCGTCACTCCATCTTTCAACCAGGCCGAGTACCTGGAGGAGTGCATAGAGTCGGTGCTGGGCCAGGGGTATCCGCGCCTGGAATACGTTATCATGGACGGCGGCAGCACTGACGGCTCGGAAGATATCATCAAAAAATATGCGAAATTCCTGACCTATTGGCAGTCACAGCCGGATGGTGGACAGTACCGGGCCGTCAACGAGGGGTTTCGCCATACCACGGGCGAGATCATGGCTTGGCTGAACTCCGATGACAAGTACCATCCCTTGGCTTTTGCCAAGGTGGCCAGCGTCATGTCCGAAAACCCGGAGGTTCGTTGGCTAACGGGAAGGAAGAGCTTTTGGGACGCAGCAGGAAATTTGCACAAGGTGGAACGGGGACTTGGCGTCTTTTCCCGGCACAAGTTTATTTTGGGAGACTTTGACAAACCGTATATTCAGCAGGAGAGCACCTTTTGGAGGCGCGCATTGTGGGAGCAGGCCGGCGGCTTCATGGACGCAGAAGGCTCCCTGGCCGGTGATCTGGAACTTTGGCTGCGGTTTTTTCGCCATGCGCCCGTGCACACCGTTGACACCCTTCTGGGCGGTTATCGCTTTCATGGGGATCAGAGGGGCATCGAGCAGGCTGCGGAGTACCGTTACGAAGGCATGTCACTGATTGAACGGGAGCGCAGTTGCGAACCCGATGTATCCCTGGGGTCTATTGCCCCCCCCACGGTGCTCGGGATATCGCGTGAACAGGTCAGCGAATTTATAGAGAGCTCAGGGTGCAATCCGGCCTACCCGAACAGATGCGGTTGTTGGTCTGAGTACACGGAAGACCTCATGGCGCTTGTCGGGCGAAGCGGTGAAGAACGCCTGTTTCATCTATCCCCGTTCTGGCGTAATGAAATCGGTATGTTCAGCCTGGCAAAACCGCGTGTGGCATGGCTCCTGGAACATCCGCTCGATCTCCTGGAGAGGGGCTGGAAACAGCTTGCGGAACAGATGGAAGCGGGCCTTTTGTGTGAACGTGAGGGAAAGATTGAAGAGGCGGAGCGGTATTACCGCACGGCATATCAGTCCGATGAATGGTTTGCGCCGGCTGCGGCAGGCTTGCTGCGATGTCTGCAGACATCTGGCAGAATCCATGAGGCGTTACAGCTTACGTCGAAAATCCTGCAACAGCATGCGCACGATGCCGATGTGGTGAAGACAGTTGTTCAACTGCTGCTTCAATTGGGGGCTGTAGGAGAGGCCCGCAGTGTTTGTGAGGAGTTCGTGTCGGTCAACCCCCATGTTGGTGACCTACAGGTGGTCATGAAGCAGATCATGGAGATTGCCCGGTGACGCCCGCGGTCTCGGTGATAGTCTCCAGTTATGCCGCCGAGGCTTTCATGGCGGAATGCCTGACAGACCTGGTCTCCCAGACCATTGCGGACCAGATCGAGATCGTGGTGATCGATGCCGCATCGCCCCAGGATGAAGGCGCGGTGGTGCGCGCTTTTCAACGACACTTCAAAACCATCAGATATATCCGCACGACGGAGCGGATCGGAATATACGCTGCCTGGAACCTGGCGATTCGCGAGAGCCTGGGAAAATATATCATGCCGTTCAGCACCAATGACCGTCTGGCGCGGAACGCGTGTGAGTTGCTCAAGCGGGCACTGGATGCTCATCCGGGTGTGATGCTTGTCTATGGCGATACCTGGTTGACGCTCCATCCGCACCAGACCTTTGCTGAGCACGAACGATGCGGCGCTTTTCAATGGCCCGACTATTCTTTCGAGTATTTACTGGAAAATTGCTGTGTCGGTCCTCACCCTATGTGGCGCCGCGAGGTGCATGACCATGTCGGCTATTTCGATGAACGCTATGTCGCGATCGGCGACCAGGAGATGTGGCTGCGCATAGGCGAACGCTTTCCCCTGTTGCATCTGCCAGAGGTCACGGGACTGTACTGGTATTCGGAACAGGGGGTCGGCAACAGGCGTGAGATTGCCGATCCCGAGATTGAGGAGATTCAGATGAAGTACCGGATGAGGCACAAAAAACGTCTGTCAAGGGTCGCGGAGCTGATGGCGAAAAAGGGTTTGTCTGTTAATAATGATTGCATATTGCGGCAATTTGAGTAGAATTCTCCCTACCCCATCACCATGGAGTTTCCAATGTCAACATCGCTTGTACCCTATAATCTCTATGAGGCTCAGAACGCCTACCAACGGTTGCGCGGCACGATCGACAACGAATCCGTCGAAGAGGCCATTGCGGAACTCAAGACGTTTTTGAAGATGTTCCCCAATATGCCGTTGGCCCACAACGACCTGGGAGTACTTTTTCACAAAGCAGGAAATCATCTTCTTGCCCTTGCCCACTACGAAAAGGCCAATCGGCTGCAGCCGAATACGCCTGCCGTTATCAAGAATCTGGCGGAGTTCTATTTCGTGGTGTTGAAATGGACCGATGATGCCATCCAGATGTTGACACAACTGCTTCAGGCCTATCCTGAAGATTTTGAGATACTGACGGCCCTGGGTAACATCAGCGGACAGGTCGGGCGCCAGGATGAATCGCGGATTTTTTACCGGAAGGCGTTGCAGGTTGATCCGGATAATCAGGAATTGAGGGAAATGCTGGCTGATCTCGAAGGGCCGGTATCAGCGGCCGAATATCGTTACCAAGCTGTTAAACCGTCATATTTGGAGTCGGTTGCTCCAGCCGAGGTGGCTGAACCGTCGGTAACCTCTACCGACGACGAGGCATTGCCCTTCCTCAACCTGCTGAAGCAGAACCCCCAAAATGCCGTGGCCTTGAATAACCTTGGTCTGCTGCGCTTTCGCCAGGGACGTACGGAGGAGGCAGAGGCATGCTATGAGAAGGCTGTTGCCAACGACCCGGAAAATCCCGTCTACCAGAAGAACCTTGCGGATCTTTGTTACTCGGCAATGGGTAAGACCGACAAGGCAATCGGTATTTACACCTCACTTCTGAAAAAGCATCCCAAGGACACGGAACTGCTTACCTCCCTGGCTATCATTTCACAGTCCAACCAGCTTCGCGAACAGGCCAGGACCTTTATCAGGCGTGTTCTTGAGCTTGAACCGTGGAATACCGATGCCCGGAATTTCCTGGCAGGACTGTGACCAGTCCATAAACCGGAAGGATTTATCACACATGCATGATAGGGAAACAGGGGCGTTCGCCCCTGTTTTGTTTTCCGTCATTATTGTCACGTATAACTCCGCCGACACGATCGGTGCCTGTATTGCCTCGGTTGTTGCGGCAGGAAACGGCAACCAGGAAATCATTGTTGTCGACAACAATTCCTCCGATACAACCCCTCTAATCATCGAAGCAATCGCAAAGCTCACGGATTATTCCATCAGGCTCATCGCAAACCGGCACAATCTCGGCTACAGCGCTGCAATAAACCAGGGGATCAGGTCAAGTACCGCCCCATGGCTGGTATTCCTGAATCCCGATACGGTGGTCCCGCCACGGTGGCTTGAATATCTTAGGCAGCATTTCCAGTCTCCCAACATAGCAGCAGTCGGGCCGATATCGAACTTTGCAGCAGGACGCCAATCCGTGGCCAGTCATTGGGACGGGGCTCTGCCGGAAGGTATGGGACCGGAAGAGGCGTCCACGGTCATACATGGGCTGAACAATGGTAAGGCGGAAGAAACCAGGTTGTTGATCGGGTTCTGCCTGATGACCCGGAGAGAGGTGGTCGACCGGATTGGCGGCCTGGATGAGCGGCTCTTCCTTGGTACGGATGATCTTGAATTTTCCTGGCGTGCTCGTTTGTACGGGTATCGGCTTCTGATAGCAACGGACTGCTTCGTTTACCACAAGGGGCAGCACAGCTTTGGAACCATGAATACGGCAACGACAAGTGCACTGGTGCGGAGAAGTGAAAACGCTCTCTTTGGTATCCTTGAGGAGAGTTACGGCAAAGGAAGGGTTCCTGACCCCATCGACTTGTGGGATATCGACTGGTTCACCCCCGACAATGCCTGCTACAATCAGAATGTCGCCAGCCGTCAACTGCTCTACTTTCCGAAGGGTTCCAGCCTGGACGACCCCCTGTATTCCGTTATCATTCTGACCTGGAACCAGATCGATTATACCAGGGAGTGTCTGGATGCGTTGCAACGCACTACCCCCGAGCGCCATGAGGTCATCATTGTCGATAACGGTTCACGCGATGGAACCGTGGAATGGCTGCAGGAACATGCTGCCGGGGATCCCCGGTGCCGACTGGTGCTGAACAGCGAAAATCGAGGGTTTGCCGCGGGATGCAACCAGGGTTTGTCAATTGCCCGGGGCGAATGGCTGGTGCTGTTGAACAACGATGTCGTGGTTACCCCCGACTGGCTGCAGGGGTTGTCACGCTGCCATCACACAACCCCCCATGCGGGGATTGTGGGCCCGCTGACCAACTCGGCGAGCGGCATCCAGGGACTTGGAGAGCAGAACTATCATGATGCCGAGGAACTGGAAGGTTTTGCCCGTAATTTCATGCAGCATCATCTGCACCGCCGTGTATTCTCGCGAAGGCTTGTCGGATTCTGCATGCTGTTTTCCCGTGATCTGTACCGTGAGATAGGTGGGCTCGACGAGCGTTTCGGGACGGGTAACTACGAGGATGACGACCTCTGTCTGCGCTCCGCCATTGCGGGATACCGCAATATGGTGGTTGCTGATACCTATGTTCATCATCATGGCAGCGTCTCCTTTCGCGGTTCCGGAATGGACTACCGGGCAGCAATTTCCGGCACGTGGTCGCTGTTTCGGGACAAGTGGTCGAAGCCGGTGGATGACCCACATCTCGCGCAGCGGATCGCAGCATGTCGTTTGCGTGAAGATGCTGAAAGATTGATGCTGAGGCAACAGTATCCCGACGCCGCAAAGCTGCTGAAGTCTGCCATCGAGGACTTTCCCGGCGACCATGTGCTGCGAAACCTGTATGGTAAACTTCTCGCCATGGAGGGGCATCTGCATGAGGCGGCAACGTACGGCAACCTGATTGCTCAAGCCCGAGTGCTGGTTGCGGACAAACAGACACGCCAGGCGGAACAGCTGCTGCACGGGATCATGGAGGATGAACCGGGGTGCGGAGAGGCGCTCCTCCTCCTGTCGGAGATCGCGCGGGCAAAAGGTGAGATGGAATATGCAGATGCTTTGCTTATGAAAGGATTCACGCTCAGCCCGCCGGAAGGGGCGGAGCAGTTGCTGAAACACCTTGAGGCATTTTCGGCCATAGAAATGGAGGGCCTTGTGGAGGAGGCTGTCCATCTGTATCCCGAGAGCCGGGCAGTGGCCCGCCTCAATGTGCTTGCACACACAAATCCCGAGCACGTGCTTGCAGCGACCGAATCATACGTACGGCAGTTCGGCGTTGATGGGGAACTGCTGGAACGAGGCTTGGCGGCACGGCGAATCCTGGGGCCGCATTGTCCGCCCCAGGATTCGCTGCCGGCCATATCGCTCTGCATGATCGTGCGGGACGAACAGCGCCATCTCCCCGACTGCCTCGCCTCCTGCCGCCCCCTGGTTAGCCAGATCGTGGTGGTTGATACCGGGTCAAACGATGCTACACCCAGCATTGCGGAACTGTTTGGGGCAATGGTGATCCACCAAGCCTGGCACGATGACTTCTCCGAGGCCAGAAATCGGGGGCTGGATGCCGCAAAGGGTGACTGGATTCTTGTCATGGATGCCGATGAACGACTCTCCCCCAGGGATTATCCGCTCTTTTTACAGGTGATGGGGCCGGGCAAACCCTGCGCCTATTCCATGACGACCCGCAACTACTGCAACGATGCGGGACTCGATACCTTCACGCCACTGGATGGCTCCTATCCCGAGGAAGAGGCTGGCAGCGGTTGGACCCCCAGCGACAAGATCCGCTTGTTTCCCCGTAACAGGGGGATACGGTTTGAGGGCTTGGTGCACGAGCTGGTCGAAACGTCAGTTGAAAAGGCAGGACTCAGCGTTTGCCACCACCCGGTTCCCATTCATCATTATGGCTGTTTGGAACGGGCGCGTCTGGAACGGAAGCGAGGCCACTATTATCATCTGGGAAGGAACAAACTGCAACAAAAGGGGGAATACGACCCGAAGGCATTGTACGAACTGGCGATTCAGGCGGCGGAACTGGAGCGTTATGACGAGGCCCGTGAGCTTTGGCTGACCTTGCTGCGCCTGGAACCGGATGTTGCATCCGCCTGGTTTAACCTGGGATATGTCCTTCTCAGGTCGGGGCAGATTAATGACGCGCTGGCAGCAACGGAACGGGCACTCTCCCTGAAGCCGGTCTATCGTCCGGCAGTGGTAAACCGGGCGATCTGCCGTTTCGTGCTGCAACCACTGCAAGTACAGCTCAACGATCTCTCTGGAGACGTTCTGACGTATCCGGACGAACCGGCCTTGAAGATTATGCTGAACCTCTATCACTGTTTGAGCGGCTTGATGGCTGAAGGCGTGGAGGGGCTTAAGCACCTTCAGCAGAGCGGTGCTAACCCGGGCCGTTTTATCGATACCCTGGCCGATTTGATGGCGCAGGCCGGGAGGGCAGGAGAAGCGGGTCTGCTGAAGGAAATGTCATGCAGGTTCGGCAACGGAGGCCGCAAGTCGTGACAGGAGCAGTTCTTCGTAGTCGACCAATTTCCGGGCACATTTCAAGGCGTGATAATAATCGTGGTTCACGACGCGTGCGTTGATGTCGGCTAGCAATTCCTCCGTGCTGGGGGCAGCCTCTTGTATCTGGCCGGCCAGTTCCCAGTAGGCGTGGTCATAGGTAACCAGGTTTTCCCCGTCAACGTACATCAATTGCACCAGGAAATAGAGGCGGCGAGCGGGCGATGTTGCCGCGTGTTCCTGCATGATGTCTTTCTCCCGCAGGATCGACGCCGTATTTTCAATCTGGAATTCCGAGGGCCTGTCGCCGTTCTTGATTACCGCATGGCCGATAAGTATCTTCTCGTGTGCCTTGAGCCTGATTTTGAGCGACATGCCTATCCCTGCGCCAGAGTCTGGATGACTGACGAACTGAGGCTTGCAAGGGATCTCCCGGTAACGTCAAGTCCCTGCGCGGCAGCCTGCACAGACGTATCCGGGCTGTCCTGCTCCAGTTTCGGCAGTGCTTCGGGGGCCATCTGGCCTTTTGAGTCAAACAGTGCGTTCCAGGTAGCCTTTACCTGTTCGTACACCGGTTGCGGTGGTGGAGGAACCTCCATTTTGAGTAGTTCCTTGCGGATGGAGGTATAACTCATCAGCAGTTCCTGGCGCTTCTTGCTGTCCACGGGAAACGGCGGGAAATTTTTGATGATGGTGTTCAGGCTTGTCGCCATACGCTCAATGCCGGTTGCTTCTTTGTTCAATGCCTCGGTCGTATCCCGGACGCCCTTGATATGCTGGTTCATGCTGATATGTTTCAGTTCAATGGCGCGGATGGTGTCGACGTTTCTGAGGGTCACGGCGCTCAGTTGAATAGAGTCGTTTCCCGGCACTGCGGTTACGCCATCAGCGGCAGGCGATGCCTGCTTTGGGGCAGTCGCTTCGCTCTGTTGATTGTACGGGTTTTGCTGCTGTGGTGGATAATAGGGGGCGCTGGTTACGGCGGCTAATTTATCCAGTTCCATATGCCTGCTCCTTGTCATGGGGTAAGATACGGAAAAGGGGAGACACAAAAATATGTGTCTCCCCCGATGCGAATCATTCTTCGATGGTCGTTACCCTATCGACTAGAACAGTCTCAGAACAGCCTGGGCTGCCTGCGAAGCCATGCTCAGGGAGGAGATGCCAAGATTCTGGCGGGTCTGCAACATCAGCATGTTTGCGCCTTCCTCGTTGGTGTCGGCCAGTGTCAGGTTGTCGGCACCGCCCTGCAGGGTGTTGATCATGGAGTCGGTGAAGTTCTGGCGCACCGTGACGGCACTCAGGTTGGCGGAAAGGGCCGATGCCTGGGTACGCAGGGTGGAGAGGGCCGATTCCAGTTTGCCGGCGTCGGTCTGTATCTGAGCCGAAACAGACCAGTTAGCAGAGGTAACCGATGACAGGTTGAGGCCCGAAGCGGTTGCAATAAAACCGGTGATGCCGAGGGTTGCCGCGCCGGTCCTCTGGCCGAATTCAACGGTTTGCGACCCGTTGGTGAGGAAGTTGGTCCCCTTGTAGCCGGAATCGCTGGCCAGCTGGTTGATCTGGGACATCAGGGTGTTGAAGGTGTTGGCGTAGGCCGACTGCTCGGTGGTGTTGCTCGTGCCCAGTGCCGAACTGGCAACGCCCTGTGCGGACTGGATAAGTTGCTGGATGCCGGTGATGCCCGCATTGGCAGCGCTCAACATCTGCACCGCCTCGCCCATGCCGTCCTTGCGGATGGAAAGGTCGTTGGCACGCTGAAGATAGCTCTGTGCCGAAAAGTAGTTGGTCGGATTGTCCAGCGGGGTGTTAACCTTCTTGCCGCTGGCCAGACGGCCCTGTGTCGAGCTCATCTTCTGGTTGGTGTCCTGGAGGGAGAGGAGGTTCTGCCGCATTGCCGAGGTTAATGAAATATCGCCGATTGCCATGGTACTGCTCCTTTCTTGGATGTGTTCCCGCTCTTCTGAGCAGGTTTAAAAAAATGATTACAGCTTACTTCCTTTTTCGGTATCCTGTGCCGGAAACTTTAACGGAAATATGCATACGGTGAAAATATATGAGTCGTATAGTGTTTGAGAAGACCGTGGAACCGCTTCAACAGGGGCAACCGGCTGATGCCAGGGAACGGTGCCGGTCCCTGCTGGCTGACGACCCCTCGGATGTCGAGGCCTTGTTCCTCTTGGGGAATGCGGCGGCAGCATGTGGTGATTGGGCGGATGCAATCGAGGCATTTCGCCGCGCCTGCTCCATTCTGCCCGGTATACCGGTACTTCTGGCAAATCTTGGACTGTCATTGCAGGAAGGGGCGAAGCAGCACCCGCCGGTGCAGGGCGCTTCACTTGCCGAGGCCGAAACGTGTCTGCAACGAGCGCTTGCCATCCAACCCGATTATCCGAAGACATGGGAAAACCTCGGACTGGTGCGGCGGGACCAGGGACGTCTGGAAGAGGCAAAGGAGTGCATGCTCAACGGGCTCGCCCATGATCCGTCTGATGTGCAGCTCTGGCTGCAACTGGCAGCCCTGCATGTCGCAACCTACCACTTTGACCTGGCGCGTTCATGCTACCGGAGGGTTTTGCAACTCAATCCTGATGATCCCGCCGAAATCCTGAACCGCCTGGCGACGCTGCAGGTCTATCTCGGTGAATCGCCCCAGGCGCTCTTGACCTTTGCGGATGCGATTGCCCGCGCCCCGATTCCGGAGCAGAAACGGGCCTATATCCAGAACCGGTTGTTCACCCTGCATTATCCGTTTGAAATCACCCCCGAACAGATTGCCGAAGAGCATCGCCAGTGGGGCGAACAGTACTTTTTGCCGTCCTCTCGCAGCCGGTTTGCCAATACACCGGTCCCTGGCCGTCAACTCCGCATTGGCTTTGTCTCGCCGGATTTCAGGATGAATGCGGTGGCTTTTTTCATCCAGCCGTTCCTTGCCGCCCATAGCCCGGAACTCTGCCAGGTCTATTGCTACGCCAACGTGGAAAAGCCGGATATTGTGACGCAGCAGTTGCAGAAGCACCCGGTTGTCTGGCGCGATATCCACGGTGTTGACGACGAAGCGGCATGTCGGCTGGTACGGGACGATATGATCGATATCCTCGTTGACCTTGCAGGGCATGGGGCCAATAACCGGCTTCCCCTGTTCGGCCTGCGCCCGGCGCCGATCCAGGCGACCTGGATCGGCTATCCAGACACCACCGGTCTTCCCGCCATGGATTACCGGATAACGGATGCCATTGCAGACCCTCCGGGCCTGACAGAGCATCTCCATACGGAGGAGCTTGTTCGGCTCTCCCCCTGTTTTCTCTGCTACCGTCCCGGCGATGATTTTCCCGAACCATCCCCGTCCCCTGTGATCGGACAAGGCGTTATCAGCTTCGGCACCATGAGCAACTTCAGCAAGATAAACCGGTTCATGCTTGAGATATGGGCCGGTATCCTTGCTTCGGTGCCGGGGTCGCGGCTGGTGCTTCGCTACCGTGGAGGCGAACATGAGCGGATCAGGAGAGAACTGTCGGAGTTTCTGCAAGAACGGGGGATCGCCGATGAACGGTTGGTCTTGCTGGGTCATGCCACGTCGGTGTATCAACAGCTTCAGGGATACGACGAGATCGATGTCGCCCTTGACACCTTCCCCTACAATGGCACCACAACGACCTGCGAGGCGCTCTACATGGGGGTCCCGGTTGTCTCACTCGCCGGTCCCACCCATGTCTCGCGGGTTGGTGCCAGCCTCCTGCATGCGGTCGGATTGCCAGGGTTCGCCGTTACTTCAGTTGATGAATACCGTGCAGCAGCTTTGGCGCTTGCCGCCGATGTCCCACGGTTGATGGGCTTGCGTCGGACACTCCGAGATCAGATGCTCGCAAGCCCTTTGTGCGACGGGCCAGCCGCAGCGCAGGGAGTCGGACAACTTTTTCGCCACATATGGCGTCGGTGGTGCATGGAACAGGGGATATGACTGAATGAGCCGGTCGGAGTGTGGAAAAGATATCGCAACAGGGCTGAGGGATGTATCCGGACTCCTGGCTAGGGGGAGCCAGGACGCTGCCCTGGCCCTGCTCTTGGAGCTGTTTGAGCGGCAGCCGCAACATACGCAACTATTTTGCGTACTGGCTGGCCTGGCCGCGACTGCTCAACAGTGGGACTTGCTGGAGCAGGCCTGCCTTATGCGCCTGAACCTGCTGCCGGGCGACGATGAGGCGCTCTGCCGCTATGCCCAGGCAGAGCTGGGGCGGCGGCGGTATCTGCGCGCCGTGGCGATGCTGGAACAGGTGACGGGCAGAAACGCGGCCCATGGGGACGCCTGGATTGAGCTGGGCAGGGTCATGAAGCGGCTGGCGCGGATTGACGAAGCCCTGCGCTGTTTCCAAAAGGCGCTGATTGCCGACCCCTTCAATCGCCTTGCACAGGACAACCTGTTGTTCACTCGACTTTTTTCCGATCATGACCGTATTGAGGATGTTGCCGCCGCACACAGGAGTTGGGGTGCCGCGCAGAAGGGGGAGGGTAGTGTCCCGGCCCATATCCCGGAACAGGGGCGGGTTGCCGTTGGGTATCTCTCCCCTGACCTGCGGGAGCATTCCGTGGCAGCGTTTATCGAGGCGGTCCTGCGCAGCCACGACAGGAAGCGGTTCAGGGTCATCTGCTACCAGTGCGGCCCGCAACAGGACACGGTTACGGACCGTCTGCGCACGTTGGTCGATGAGTGGCGTGACATCACGGACCTGGATGACACCGCCGCCTGTGACCTGATCCGCCTTGACCGGGTTTCGATCCTGGTTGACCTGGCCGGCCATACCGCTTGGAACCGTCTGGCAATGATGGCGCTTCGTCCCGCCCCTGTCCAGATAACCTGGATCGGGTATCCCCACTCAACCGGCCTGCCACAGATCGATTACCGGATAACCGATGCTGTTGCCGATCCCCCCGGCATGACCGAGCGGTTTCACAGTGAGGAGCTTGTCCGCATGCCGGGCTGCTTCCTCTGTTATGATCCGCCCATGGACGCCCCCGAACCATCCCCCGAGCCTCCGGCCGGGCGAACCGGCGATATTACCTTTGGTTGCTTCAACAACCTGGCAAAGGTCTCCCCCACAATCCTTGGGTGCTGGCGGACAATCCTGGAGCAAACACCCCGGTCGCGTCTTGTGATCAAGGCCGAGGTGTTCGATGATCCCGAAGCGCTGGCCGAGGTCCTGCAAAGGTTTGGCCTGCCAGTCGCCAGGGTTGTGGCATTGGGATGGGTGCCGGATCGTACGGCCCATCTTGCCCTTTACAATCAAATAGACATTGCCCTGGATACCTGGCCCTACAACGGCACCACCACCACGTGTGAGTCATTATGGATGGGGGTTCCCGTCGTCACCCTCGCCGGTAATCACCATGCGGCCCGGGTCGGAGCCAGCCTTCTGACGGCGGTCGGGCTGGAACACCTGATCGCGTCATGCCCTGACGAATATGTCAGTAGCGCCGTGGCGCTTGCCGGCAACCTGCCGTTGCTCCAAGCCTTGCGCCGCGGTTTGCGTCCCCTTCTGGAATCATCTCCGTTGCTGGATGGGCCGGGTTTCACACGGGATTTGGAAGGTCTCTACCTCGGTTTTCTGCGGCGGATTGACGCAAAAGACCCTTGCCGATAGCGTGGAAACGCCTTGCCGCTTCCTTCCAGGAGAGCCGGGCCATATCCACCGCGCCACGCAGTCCCTTGGTGCGCCGCTCATCGCGGCAACCATAGGCGTGCTCCAGAAGGGACACCAGTTCATCAGGCTCCGGTTCGAACCAGACGCCCTCGGCGTAATGGCGATAATACCGTGGGGTGTAACGGGTCAGGGGAAATGCGTTTTCCGTGGTGATTACGTCGTTATGACCGGTCATGTCCGAGGCGATCACCGGGCGTCCGCAGGCCATGTATTCGCACATGACCATGTTATTCCCCCCCTCGCAACGGTTGGGAAATACCCCGATGTCCGAATCCAGGTAGACCCTGCCCATCAGGCTGTTGTCCTGGGGGGGATGGAGAATGACACGCTCTGGCGGGATGCCGTTTTCGACGAGGATATTGGCAAGGATCCGGCTGCATTCCCCGTCCCGGTGCCGGTAGCTTATGTGGTGGGAAAGTTCCATTGTCGCCATTGAATGAGGCCACTGGTTGTACCAGGCGCAGGAGAGCAGCACATCGCCATGCCTGGCCATGAACTCGCGCATGGCCGCGATCACCAGGTCCTGCCCTTTGCGAATCTCGAACTTACCCCCTGAGAAGACTACAAAGCGGTCGTGGTAAACATGCTTGGGCCCCGGATAGAAGTTGTCGCCGTCAACCCCCTGCAGGATGGTGGTGCAGTTTCTGACCCCGGCGGTGCGAAGCTGATACTCGCACCATCTCGACCCGGTCACGATCATATCCCATTTTTCCCCGGCCGCGCGCGCGTGGGCCTGAACCGAGATCGCGTCCTCGAAGAAACAGTAGCCGATATTGATCCTGTCCCACCTGTCAGGGTCGAACGGTTGCAGGTCATGACCTGTCATGCAGTGCAGGGTAACCCCTTCAAGGGGCGGCAACGCCTCTATCTCGCGGCTCAGGTACTCGCCGGCAATACCCCATCCGTGAGCCCTTCCATATGGCATGGAAACCTTCATCGTTACCTCCTGGTACTATGGTGTTACTATTTTCTGAAGCTGCGCCAGGGCCGGGGCATGATCCGGATACAGCGAAAGCGTTCGATAATACAACATCACTGCCAGATGCCGGCAGCCGAGCATGCTGCAGGCGAGTGCGGTCGTTAGCAGGTTGTCCGGTGATGCCCCGTCACAACAGAGCGGTGCGGTTTCACGGACACTCTGCAACAGGTTTATGGTCAACAGCCGTTCCACCGCCGCACGATAGCATGCGGATTCGGGCTTGAGATACCATGCCCGCTGAAGGAAGCGCCACGCTTCGCCCCAATTGCCCCGCTCCTCGGCCATGAGCCCGATTTCGTAGCTGCATTCCGGCGACATGTTGTTGCAACATTCCGACCCATGCCCGGCGATGTCCCCTCCCGAGTCCCTGATGCGTGACAAAAGTTCCGACTCATCCGGTGACACCCGCTCGGGCACCCCAGTTGGAGTCAGGAGATGGCGATAGCGTTCCCGAATGGCATAGAATTCGAGCGCAGGAAGCTTGCCCTTGCCGGAAAAGGTCTCTGGCGAGGTCCAGACAAGCCCCAATGGTTCGGCGATGCGGAGGGCACCGGTGGAACGGCCCACCCTGATGAAGAAGTCGTAGTCGGCCGCCGAAGAGTAGCCGATGTCGAAACAGCCGTGTTGGTCGTGCAGTGTTCTGCGCCAGACCGGCTGGGAACCGGTTATGCTGTTTTCCAGCAGGGCGTTCAAGGTGTAGGGGGGGCGATTGGTAACGGAATGGGCGTGATGCGCATCAAAGGTTTCATTGGGATGGTTGGTTATGTGAAAGTTTGCAAAGGCAAACCCCGCCTCCGGATGAAGATCGAGAGCCTGGGTCAGCCGCTCCATGGCATCGTGTTTCAGGCGATCATCGGTATTGGCGTTGGTCAGATAGTGCCCACGGGCGTGTTGCACACCCCGATTCCATGCCTGGTATACGGTTTCGCGCCGGGATGTCCGCAGATAACGGATGTTGTCGCTCAGTTGCTGGTATTCGGCGACAATGCCGGACTCATCCTCCGGGGAAAAACTGTCAATGACCAAAATCTCCAAGCGGTTTCCGATGGTCTGGGCCAACAGGTCCTCCAGTCGTCCTCGCAGGAAGCGTGCGGCTTTGTAGGTTGAGACTATGGCGGTGGCGAGGTAGGGGCGCGGGCAATAGGTGGCGTCGCGGATAAGGCACGGTTCGAGGAGGTACGCATCCACGTTCCTGCTCCGATGGCTTTCGATCCCCTCGCGATGGAGGCGGGTCAACGCCGTGGCCAGGTGTTCGGCACTTTGCAGTTCTCCCGAAGAGGCGGCCTGCAACATCGAGCGTTCCATGCCTGCGGAAAGCGAGGTGGGAGGCATGGCTACCCGCGACGATACACAAGCAGCTCTCTGGCGAGCTCAGAGAGACAGGCGTCCAGTTGAAACCCCGGGTGCTGCTCCTTGCAGAATCGCAGGTAGGGCAGCGACTCTTCCATCCGGTCGATCCGACTGAGGACAAAGGCGGCCATGGCCTGAAGCTCCGGAAGTTCCGGGGCCAGGGATGCAAACTGATGGGCTGAAGCAGCAACCGCGGGGTGCTGAGTACGGAGGAGCGAAAACAGATAATTCCTGGCGTAGCGTGTAAACCCGCTGTGCAGGAGGTTTGTGCCATTGTCGATCTGACGCCATTTGGCGAGAAAGAGCAGACGGTTCCGCTTCAATATATCCCACGAGGTTTCACTGCGCCCGAGACATTGGATCTCTCTCAGGGCCGCGATTGATCCGCTCCAGTGATGAGTATAGGCCGTGGCGGGTACGATCCAGCTCTTCAAGCCTTGCCGGCGGATCTGCAAGCCCAGGTCCCACTCCTCGAAATAGCAGGGGGTGTATGCCTCCTCGAATTTGAGGCCTCCCGGTCCGAACAATTCGCGCTTGACCGCAAACAGGAAACCCGATACCGCGTCAACCTCCTGGGGCGCATCAAAGGTGCCCTTGTCAAAATAGAGGTAGTCCCTGGTCAGGGCGTAATTGACAAACGATCCCTGCGGGCCGACGCAGGCTGCGCCATCAAGGGAGGAGAGAGCGCTTTCCATGACCTCGACGGTGTCCGGCTCCAGATGCAGGTCCGCATTGAGGACGAAGACGTGGGGGGTTGCCGCCATGCTGATTCCGATGTTCCACGCCCTGGCAACGCCGACATTGTCGGTCATGACCGCCGAACGTGTGATGCGGGGATGCCCTTTCAGGTCGGAGGCAACCGCTTCATTGTTGAATACAACGATAACATCACCCGGAATCCGCTCCAGATCATGCAAGAGAGAGCCTATATTGAACTCACTGGCAGGTGAATAATCCAGCACCGGGATTACGAAGCTGCGGCTCTGGCTGCTGAAGTTGCAGTAGAAGTCCCTTCTGGCGCGAAAAAGCGGTTCAATACCGGCAAGTGAGCGTTCACGGAGTTCCGCGGCAGAGAACGTGTCGGATTTTGCCCCGGAGATTACATCCAGCATATCCCGCATCCGGTGAAGATAGGTATGCCCATTGTGGACGATCCTGCATCCCCGTTCCGCAATCTGCTCACGAAGCTCGTCGTTATCCAGGTAAAAACGGGCCGTTTCGAGCATGGTCGAGTCGTGATAGCAGGCATACTCCTCGCCGTCCCTGAACAGTTCCTCCTGGCCGCTGCCGGTTGCCATGTCGGAAAGGAGCAGCGAACCGGAGCAGAGTGCCTCGAAAAAACGCATGTTCAGGTCATTCCGGGCAAAGGTGTTGAACACGATTTTCGACGAAGCAAAGACCTCGGCCATCTCGTGCCAGAAGCAACGGGCGCGGTACAGGTTGATACCCTCACCGAGTTTGTCCAGCAGTTGCTGCCGCCGGGGATTGAACGCCAGCGCCCCGACAAATCCGACATCATACCGTTTATCCCGTGGTTTTCCCCCGTGAATCTCGGGATCGCACCCCAGGGGAAGCCAGTATGCGTGGGGAGTAATCTCGCGAAGCCGCGGCACATATTCGCGCTGGGCCGTGAAGATGTAATCGAAGTGCCGAGCCCATTGCAGATGGTGTTCAAGGTTCAGATGGCTGTCGATCAGATAGCACGCCTTGGGGCATTTCAGAGCAGGGAGGTTGAGCGGTTCATGCCCGCCTACTGATTCCACCCAGAGGTAAAGATCGGGCTGGTCGGCCGGGGCCGTTGCCGCCACGATTTCTGCCATGTCGGGCGTGAAGCCCGTAGGGATCATCTGGTCATGCAGCGGGAGCTTCATGTTTTCAAGCTTCCAGGTAGTGATCAGCTCCTCCGGAAAGCGGGGGCCGATGGTGACGACATCGGCACATTGCCGTAATGCCCGTTCGAGATAGACAGCGGTTGTCACGGGATAGGCAACGTATGAAAGCCAGATTTTCATGGAATGGTTTCTCTTTTCAGTTGGATCGAACTGCCGTAGATGGTGCGGGGCGCTTCCAGACATTGCGACTGGTGGCCGCTATGCCGTAAAAATTTTTGGAACCCTGGCGGGATCTGCATGAAACTGTATCCGGCGTGGTACAGGATAAAGCTGGCCAGCCGCTCGCAGACCTCGGCAACATTTTTCAGGTTGTTGTGGATATGCGGGATACCGTCGGCCTTTTGCCAGGTTTCAACGGCGCGGCTGCTGTAGATTCCCGCAACCCCCTGAACGAAGACCGGTGGCATGGGCTCAAGGTAGCGTCCGTATCCCAGGATCCTGCTGACAAATTCAAAATGCTCCACCAGTTTGTCATTCGAGCAGTCCAGAAGATTTCCGAAAACGTCAATATCCTGATTGGTTGCGGCAAGTGTCATGAGGGTATCGAACCATGCCTCGTCCGCAAACCAGTGGTCGTCGTGCAAGAGTATGAAACGTTCGTATTTTTCAACGGGGACCGTACGCAGCAATGCGTCGAATCCCGCAAGATCAAACCCGAGGTTTAAGCGGCAGAGAAAATGGTCCGGCTTGAAGGATTGCACGTAGGCCTTGAAATCATCAGAGGAACCGTTGCAAACAATGGCAAGATCGAAGCGTTCCCGATTGACCTTGAATTGATGGTTAAAGCAGTAGCGCACCAGATTGGGCCAGGTCGCTTCCGAAGTCGCGACACAAACAAGTACCGATTTTGCAGGCTGCGGAACCATCACGCCCCTTCCCGTATCTCGTTTTCAAACCGTTGCAGATAGAACCTATAATGCTCGCAATCAGGACGCAAAAAAAGCGCTTTTTTCAGCAGCGTTATGGCCTTGTCACGCTCTCCCTTTTTTTGATATTCGCAGGCAAGCAGAAACGTCTCGTCCACCAATACCTCAAATGGAGATCGGGGTTTAACCGAGGCATACCAGTCAGGCAACGTGCACGCCTCATACATGTGGCTGACGCCTTCAGGATAGTGGTTTGAACTATAATTTTCCGAATATGCCGGATCTGCGAGCAACATTTCAAAGATACTGTGATGATTGTGCCCGGGGCCGGTCGCACACGGCCTGTTTTTCAGGACAATCGGGCTTTGTTTCATCCTGTTGTATTCGGCAATGATTTCATCAGCACTTGTCTTGTGAAGATGTGACGACAGATTCGTTGACAAATTGACAAGCGATTGTCTGCGTTCCCTGTTCGTTATCCTTCTTTCAATCACCTCTGCCAGATCATACAATCTCCAGTGTGCCCCTTGCAGCATATCTGCCGGTCGGACGCTCACATGGGACGCAATCATGGTGTCCATATTGGGGGTCAACCAGCTCATATGGTTGCCGCCAAACACAACCGAGTGGTTGCCAACCCCCCACAGCAGATCAAGCCCTGCCTTGGCAACCGTGGGTTTGATATTGCAGTGTGCTATGGTCGGATCCCCGTGGCCGCGTTGCGGGTAGACCGGTTTGCCCGGGTCGGGCCTGCTGTCGCATTCATGCTGGTAAATCTGCCATAGAACGGAAAAATATACATTTTTATCCTTGGAAACAATATGGTCCTTCACCGAGTCATCCAGGGAATTGCACAGCATGAATTCATCCGAGTCCACAACGATCACATAATCCGCGTCGGAAATGGACTGGTACTTTTCATTGATCCTTCTCGATTTCAACAGATCATCCATCATGTCAGGAAACCTGAAATGCTCGATTGCCACGTTCTCGTAGCGTGCGGCTATTTCCTCCGTATTGTCGGTGGTATCCGCATCAAGCAGGATGTGGATCTTGTCCACCCAGTTATAGTGATTCAGAAAAAACGGCGCCAAAAACGCCTCATTGTACCACATGGTAATCAGCTCAAACTTCATGCGGAACCCCTGGAAGATGTAGAAAATGATGCAGCGCCTGAAGCAGCTCCCGCTCCTGGCGTTCAAGCGTATACTGTGCAGCAGTTGCCATGGCATTGGCAACAAGAATATCCACGGCAGGATCGCCCTGGGCAATCATGTCGACCCCTTTGGCCAGGGCGTGGGCACATGCGACCAGATCATCTTCCCCGCACCAGAGGCCATTGTCAGGTCGGGCGTATTCCCGGCCGCCGAAACCGGTGAAACCAACCACCAGGCAACCCTTTGCCATGGCTTCGAGCGGTGGCAGGCCGAACCCTTCCAGACGGCTCAATGAGAGGAATAGAGCCGATTCACCCAGGATTTGCTCCACCGCATCATGTGGCATGGCGTCGATGGCTACCCATTCAAGGGGAAGAGTCCCTTCAAGCAGGGACAGGCATGCGTTCCTGATGAAGTTGGCTTCCAGGGGGCGCTTGCGGGGCATGTAGGCCACTTGCAGTTTTTTATGGGAAGCGTTCGCGTAATTGGCGGCCACGGCGTTATGCACGGTTTGTATGTGCGGCATCTTCATATGCGTCCGCATGAAGTCGGCCACCATGTCGGAACATGCCATACCACCTGAAATGCCAAGTGACTGCATGGTATCGTGCTGCTTCAACCCCTCATAGATATAGAAATGATTCTGGCAGAAAAGGATCTTCCGGACCGGTGCGTTTCGGAACAGGTCAAGAAATCCGGCATGGTCCTCGGGCAGGATGAGCAGATCGTCGGGAAGAAGGGTAAATCCGGCGTCACAGTAGAGTATCGGAACATCGGCCTGGAACCAGTCCGGCCTGAATCCGCTGCGGTAATGAACCACAAAGGCGTTGTAGCCGTTTCGCATCAGGAGCTTGACATGGTCGTAGATCACCCGGACTCCCCCCGAGGGGGCCGGGTTATCATGATTCACATACAGGATGCGGGGTCCTCTAGGCATGTCGGTGACCAGTCGGCAGGTGATTGAAGATGGCGGTTTCCAAGGCACGCACTACGCGGGTATCCTCATCTGCCTTGGCGGTTGCATGCGGCAGGTTGATCCGGAGCAGGCGCCTCAGATCGGCATCAGCCGCCAGAGCGGCAGCTTTCAGGACATAGTCGTCCATATCCCCAGCAATGAAACCGGTGAGACCGATGCGGCGCAGTAGGCCTGAAGCCAGACGTTGTCTCATGAAACGGCCTTCCAGCGAAATGACCGGCAGCCCTCGATGGAGGGCGAGCCACGCCGTTGTATAGCCGGAAAATGCCGGGGTATCAAGGAAAATATCCATGACATCCATCAACCCGAGAAACCCTTCTCCCGGCAGCCAGTCAATGAAAGAAAGATGGTGGTCCGGCCTGAGTCCATAGTCGGTAAAGGAGGCGGACAGCCTGGCTTCCAAGCGGGTTGAGGTCCATGCCGGCGAGTTGTCCCGGATAAACCAGAATCTGCTGTTCGGGACGGAGCGAGCAATCCGGGGGTACAGTGTGTCAAAGGCGGGATCGAATTTGGCGGCCTGCTGGCAGATCAGGAATCTGATGGTCCCCCGGTCATCGGGCAGGCCAAACTCCGATGGAGCGATATGGGCAGCCCGCACAGCCGGCAGAATACTGCATGCGCCAGTCCCCGGAAGCCTTACAAGCTGTTCGCGATAGTCTCGATCCGCGTCGGGACGCTCAAGGAGCTCCCCGGAACAGAAGAGATCGATGGTCGGGAGGCCGGTGGTGATCGGGTGCCCCCATCCGGCGATCTGCAACGGCGCCAAACGCAGGGTTGCCAGTCGTGCCGTTGTCGGGTCCATGGCAATTTCCGGATAAAAGATGACGTCAGGCAGGTCGGCCATGGCCTGCTGCAGCCAGTCCGGGATGTTGTGATGGTATTGGTCCGCCAGCTCCCGTGCACGGTGCGCTGTGTCCGTTTCATTGCGTGAGGTGTTGTACAGGATTATCTCGAACCTGCCGCGGTCGAGGTGCTTCATGATGCCGTGAAGTATCACGTTCCAGACGGAGTGGTTGCCGATCTGGCCGGAAACTATCACCAGGCGCAGCCGCCTGCGATGCGGCGGCCTCAGCGGCAATCCGGCCGGGTGTATGTCTTTGAACCAGGCTGCGCGGGCCCTGCATGCGAGGTCACCATAGCGGGCAAGCGCTTCGGTATGATCTCCGTTTCGGTAGGCAAGGCCGAACGGCTGAACAACTCCTATTACCTCGCCCAGCGCCGGCCACGATGTCTCAGCGGTCCCTTTTGCCAGCTCGTGCAACGACCGGATGACATGAACATCGGCATCGATGGGGCATGAGTCTTTTTGCCGCGGGGGCAGCATCAGCGCCATTCTGAGACGGCATTCCTGCAGATCGGGCCGTATCCGTAACGCGCGCCGGAAGGCGTCAAGCGCTTCATCATTGCGTCCCTGCCCTTCCAGCAGCGTACCGAGGCCGCAGCAGGTCGCCGCGTTATGCGGATTCAATTCCAGAGATTTCAGGTAGGCTGCCTCGGCTTTGTCCGGCTGCCCCAGGTATTTAAGCGCTATGGCTTTATTGGCATACGCCTCGGCATGGGACGGCGCAATCGCGAGTGCCCGCTCACATGCTTCCAGCGCCTCACGGTAGCGCCACGTGTGGTTGAGGGTGACCGCAAGATTGTTGCTGGCGGCAACCAGCGAGGGGTTGAGGGCATATGCAGCACGGTATGCCGTTTCGGCATCGCCATACCTGCCAAGGTCATGGAGCGCATCACCCAGGTGACAATAGGCCTCGTCAAAGTCCGGCTTCTCGGCAACAGCCTGGCGCAGAGCCCCTTCAGCATCCACCACCCTCCCTGTCTGCTGGAACAGGACCCCCAGCAGGTAAAGTGCGTCGGGATCATGCGGATCGGTTGCCAGGGACTGCCGATAAAGCGCCTCCGCCTCGGCAAGCCTGCCTCCATGATGAGCCCGGAGCGCGGCCGAGAGCAGTTCATTCATGGCAAGGGCATCCCGCGTTTCCAGAGCAGCGCGGTTTCCGATGCGAAAGGGGCTACCTTGAAAATTTCGCACGCGGCAAGATGCTCCTGGATGTACGCCTTGTCTGCATCGGCAATGTGGTCGCTCAGCACGGTGCCGGTGTGTTTGAGAACCTCCAGCATCAGCATGGTATTGTACTGGGTTCGGGTAGGATTACAGATATCGTGGTATGAGGTCTGGAGATCTTCGATGATATAGCACCCGCCCTGCTTGAGATACCGGAAGAGGTAGCCGAGGGTAATCTGCTGGTGATGCATGTGATGGCTGCCGTCATCAATGATTATATCGATGTCTTTGCCGACAGTGGCGACAACCCGGTCCAGATTGCCGGGGATAATCCCCTGGTCGGCAATGATGGTCCTGATCCTTTCGGTGTCGGGGAAGGAATAATCGTGCAGATCCACTCCGTAGACAATGGCATTGGGGAAATAATCCGCCCAGGCCTTCAGGCTGGCCCCTGCATTTTGCGGGGTGGTTCCGAATATGCCGATCTCGACCACCGTGCGCACCGAGTGGCGGAGCGGGGCAAACGCAGGATGGTAGGCCAATGCGAAATTGTGTTTTCTTGAACTCTTGTCGGTACCATATCGCCGGAATAATTCGTCAAGGAGGTTCATGTGCGATCCTTTAGGAATTTCAGTAGTTAAAATAGAGAGATGTGTAGAGTTCCCGGATACCGTCGTTGTTGACCGGCAGGTACAGGGGGTTAAGCCTGTTGCCCATGACCGTTGGCGGAAGACCGGTTCTGACATGGTTCAACCGGAATGCGCGTCGTAGCTCATCCGTTAGCGCAAGCCAGGCGTCGTAGTGCCGTGGGGACTCGGCCGGCAGTATCCCCGCATACTTGAGCGCAAGGCGCCGGCAAGATGCCACGGTCAGCCAGAGTCGGCGGTCATCGGAGAGGCGTTCGCAGGAATTATTCCTGCCGGAGTCCCGATAGAGATGGGTAACACCGGGATCATGCAGGCTGAACACCTTGGAACCGGCCAGAATGCAGCGCAGGCACAGATCAACATCCTCGCCGTAGACAGGAAAAAACCCCTCGTCCCATCCACCGATTTCATCAAACAGCCGTCTCCGTATCAGCATGCTGTACCCGGGAATAACCATCATTTCGACCGGTTGAGTGGGGATCACTCCGGTAAAGTCCATTACTTCATGGACAAGCAGCCCGCTGTCACCTTCAATCCTGCAAAAATGCCCAAGTGCCGTACTGCTGCCCGATCCGATGAGGCCGATGTCGGGTCTCTCCTCCAGTACCCGCACCAATCTTGAGAGCCAGTTGGTATCAGAATAAACCACGTCCGAATCACAAAAATAGAGGTAGTCGGAACCGCGGTCGGCATGAAATGCGCCAACATTGCGGTTTGCGGCGTTACCATCCTTTTTATCCCGGAACAGGGGGTGCAGATGGGGATAGAGCTGTGCAGCTTGGCTCAGATACTCTCGTGTCGCGTCACCTGCATCGCATACGGCGACAATGTCAGCCTGGTCGCAGGCAGTCGTGAGCAGCAGGGATTGTAGGCAGGTATCCAGAAAGGGTATATCGTTGCCGCTGATAACGGTTATTATGCTTGTTTTCGACATCAAGGGAAACCCGCTGATGCTGAGTCGCCAGAGGGTGTTGCCAGCGCAAACAAGCCCCAGTAGCAATCAGATCGGCCTTCTTCGGTGGAAACATGATAATCAATGGTTCCGGCACAGGTAAAGCCGCTTCGCCCGATGAGCGATTCCCACATGGATTTACCCATGACACTGTAATGGTTTTGATTTCGTTCATGGCCAAGGGTATCGGGAGACGGCACCTCAAGATACAGCACCCCCCCGGGTCGCAGGACACGGCGAAATTCGGTGAGAGTATAGTAGGGCATGAAGCTGTGTTCAATAACATGGCGCGCCCAGACAAGGTCGAAGCTGGCATCGCCAAAGTCAAGAAACGACTGGTCCATGACCCTGACATCAAAACCGAGGGTACAGCAGACCTTCGCGTCGGTCCCATTAAGTGTGATGCCAACAGGTTTATGGCCCCGCTCCTGAAACGGTCGCAGCGCAACACCCTGTCCGCAGCCGACATCCAGGATTCCGGCGCTGGATGGAAGTCTGAAGTTGGCGAACAGGTACTCCATTGCGCGTAGCGTGACCTCGTCGTGGCCTTTGGAAGGGGCCTCAGGATAGGTCTCCGTGGCGGTCTTCTCCATAAAAAGAAGAAGTCGTGCCAGTGATTCGGGGGTAATCAGCATACGGGCTCCGTTTGTATCTTAAAGTGGGCAGTCAGCTTTTGGGTATAGGGTAAATAGTGCTGCACTGCGTTACGTGTCTGCCCTTGGGCTGAAAAACCCGAATCAGCGGGCAGGATTCACTGAACGGGACGGCAACTGGAGATGCCGGCACATAATGCCCAAGAAACGGCGAGTACGGGCGGTTGTCGTATGGTACTGCGCATAATGCTCCATACCTTTGGCGGCGATGTGCGCCGCCTCGTCAGGTCTTTGTAAATAGTACTCCAGCTTGGCTTCCATCTCGGCAAGATCGTCAAAAAAGACAGCGGAAACGCCATCCTCGAAATTATTGGGGATGCAAATGGGCGGTCTTTCCGCCAGGAGCATGACGCCATTAGCCGGTAGTTCCCAATAGCGGACCGTATCGAAGCCTACGCCGAAGAAGCTGAGTCCGATGAGGCTTGAGCGGAGTTTTTGCCGATACATGTCCTGCCCGAAACGGGCATCGGGAAAATGACCCATGAAGCGCTCCAGTCTGCGTGCATAAAGCGGCCGCAAGCCGAACTCGTTTCTGCCGGCCCAGAACGGGACTTTGTGGTTCCTCTCCAGAGGGGCTGCGCCAACGCAACTGAACAGTTCCGGATAGCCGAAGGGCATCGGATAGGTGTGTGCGCCATAATCCGCTCCCTCGAGCATTTCTCGTTTGAAGACAAGCTCGACCCTAGGCCGGTCGATGTATTCCAAAATCCGGTCCATCGGAGTGTAGCAATCATCCCATGGATCGTATACTACGACCGGCAGGTGGGGCACGGCATTCACCAAACGACGTATTACCTCCTGATCCGTCATGCCGATTATGTCGGAATATACGATGATATCGAAATACCCCTCTTCAAGGCGAGCCACCAGCTCATCAACGGACCGGGGCGTACCGGGATAGTCGAACACACAGGGGTAGTTGTTGGCTGACTCGGCATTACACTTGTGCAACGTCGGTTTCCAGGGATAGTCGACGACGTTTTCCTTTCCCAGAAGCGTACACAACCCATGGAAGAGTGTATCCTGGCCATAATCGCTCGTACCATGAGTTATGAATAAGATACGCGGTACGGGCCATCCTTCCTGCCATTCTGCATTTGACCCTTCCGCTTGGCGCGGCACTGGGGATGTATGCTCCTTATGTTGTAATATCCGGAGCATATGTCGTGTTTTGGTATCCGGGAACGCGTGCTCAATGGAGCGTAGCGTGCGCTCAGCCATGTCGTCGCGGTTGATGGCGGACCAGAAACGGCTGTGAATCTGATAGCTTTCCAGTAAATCAGGGGAGATTGATGCCGCTTGGGCAAATTCCCGCCGCTCCTTGCTGAAAAAGGATAGCGCCGGTACGCGCCCCTGGAGCGCCTGCTGCCATTTCAAGTAGTGACGTTGTTTTTCAACGGCCAAGCGGGCGATATCGGCTTCGGTGGCTATCAGCCAGGTGGGAATTTCGCCCAAGATGGCTATGGCACAATCCGGCCTGCCCAGGTCGGCTAATGCACGCGCATGAAGAACGGGGTTGTATGTCTGGCGAACGATGGTGATTCCCCATGCAGGGTCATCCCCACCGATTGCGCCCTCATTGTATCGGACGAAACCTGCGTTCGACAGAAAAAGGTCCCATTGAGCGTCTGTCCAGGGAGGCCGGACGCTCAATGGGAAAATAATCGTAACCCGGCCATTAGGGTCCAGAATCGTTTTAAACTGTTCGAGAGAAGATTGAAGTCTCGACAACTCCCCCTCTACCGGAGAAAAGACAATCCCATCAACCCCTTCATGTATAATTTCTTGATTAGACAGAACATTTTCAGATTCCAGGAACCAGGTTCTGGCACACCTCGCCTGGCAGGCAGCATGCACGGATGGCGGCAGTGCACCGACATACAGCAGTCGTTGCACGAAAAGGGGAATTATTTTCTCTGTTGTAAGCTGGGTCACGGGAATTCCGGTCCGGTTTGAATGTAGTTGGGAAAAACTCACTGCACGGGACGTTGTCATGGAAGCGATACGACAAGGTCTCGCAGGGCTGCCTCAATGCTGTCCATGACGTCATTCCAGTTGCCGGGGTTTTGCTGGCGGAATAGACGCATGGATGGGTACCATGGTGTACGATCGGAGCCAACTCCCCAGCGCCAGTCCGGGGCAAAGGGGAGCAGAAGCCACGTGGTACACCCTAGTGCGCCGGATAGGTGGGCAACCGCGGTATCCACACTGATGATCATGTCCAACTGCGACATGATTGCGGCGGTATCTCCGAAATCCTCCACCGTTTTTGCCGGATCGTGCAGGGGATAGCGACTGTCCATCTGGTCCCTGCCTGCTCCGACCTGAAGTGAGTACCACGCGATGCCCGGCAGTTCAAAGAGCGGCACGAAAAGCTCCAGGGGGCAGGAACGGAAACGGTCATTGACATGCTCGTCGCGCCCCTTCCAGACAAGGCCGATGCGTAATTTTGCCTTATGTTCAAGGTGGCTGCCCCATCTTGAAACCTTTTCGGGGTCGGGAAACAGATACGGCACGGTATTCGGTACCGTTTCAGGGGTTATCCCCAGGATGGCGGGTATGCTCATGAGGGGGATCTGGAGGTCGGCCTTTGGTGCAGGTTCTGCCCTCGTTATGATGGTGCAGTCACTGTCAAGTGTCAGTGCCAGAGGCCGAAGGCGGTCGTCTTGAACCTCCAGAACGATCTCTGCTCCTGTTTGCGCAAGGATCGGAACAAACCTGAGGAACTGGATCGTATCGCCATACCCCTGCTCGGCATGTATGAGCAGGCGCCTGCCCGCAAGCGACTCTCCCCGCCATCGGGGAATCCCGCCATGACGGCTGGCTACCGGTGGCTGTTTAGCGAATCTCGCCTCGAAATTGGCCCACCCATGTTCGTAATCACCAATAAGCAGTTGGAGCAGGGAGAGGTTCCAGCGTGCCGTGGGGTAGTCGGGACGAAGCCTCAACGCACGCTGAAAACTGCAATATGCCTCGTTGAACAAGCCGAGCGACTGCTGGAGAAGCCCCATGTTCTGCCATGCCTCGGGATAATGGGGATCGAGTCTGACAGCCTGTTGCAAAGCTTTGCACCCCTCACCTGTTTCTCCCTGGCGGTGCAGGGCTACCCCCAGATTGAGCCAGGCCGCGGATGTGGCATCCCTATGGCCGGTGGCGGCGCGAAAGCATTCCAGCGCCTCCTGTTCCTTTCCGGCCTCTTGCAGTTTATGGGCTTGGCGCGTCAATAGCTCCTCGCGCAGCGACATGGTGATGCGTGCCACCACACCATCCCAGTCCCCGTGCGTTTCCTGCCTGAAGAGCCGCAGGGTCGGGTACCAGGGGCTTTCGTCGCTTTCCAAGGGAAACCAGCGCCAGTCGGGGGCATGGAGCAGCATTACCCAGCAGGGAATGCCCAGGGCACCGGCGAGATGGGCAACCGAGGTGTCAATGGTGATTACCAGGTCAAGACACGAGATGAGCGCAGCGGTGTCGCCAAAATCCCTGATGCCGGCCGAGACGTCGATGACCTCATCCCGGCAGTCTGCAAGAGGTTCGGGATGGAGGCTTATGAACGAACAATCGCATTGTTCGAAGAGCGGGCGCAGCTGTTCCGGTTGAAGCGATCTCCTGTACCCGCTTTTACGCATGTCGCGTCCCTGCCAGGCGATACCGACCTTAAGGCCGGGCAGGGACGCGAGCCGTTCTTTCCATGCCTCGATCCTGGGGGGTGTGGCCCGAAGATAGGGGATAGAGCATAACGGTTTCGGATACCGGTAGATCAACCTGTCAGGCAGGCTCTGCAGCAGGGTCTGAAAGTCGCAAGCCGGCAGGTTGGTGCCGTGGGGGATGATGGTAATCTCCTCTCCCAGGCTTTGCAGCAGGCTTGCGGTGGTTTCCGGCACGGAAAAGATGGGTATGGCTCCCAGATCGGCAAGTGCCGGGACGTAGCGGCAGAATTGCAGCAGGTCACCAAAGCCCTGTTCGGTGTGGATGAGGAGCCGCTTGCCGTCCAGCCGTTCATTTGGGGCAAGACGGTGAAGCTCGGGAATGGGGGGCATATCTTCGGAAATGTAGTGCCGGCGCCACTCGAATTCTTCCCACCCCTGCTGCCAGTTGTCGGAAGAGAGATAACAGAAGGCCAGGTTTATATGGGGTTCGGGCGATTCGGGAAGAAGGGCGGCAGCACGATCCAGGTGGGCAACCGCTTCCGCATGGCGGTTCAGAAAGATCAGGCTGCCACCTGCCCGAAGTTGCGCCAGACCATTGTCCGGATCGATACGCAGGATTTCCAGGTATCGTGCCAGGGCCTCTTCCCACTGTTCCGCTTCCCGGCACGCGTCGGCGGAATCCATGAGCCGATCCGTTTCCTCCTTGTCAGGCGTTGACGGGTGCGATGCGGAGGCCCGGCTGAGCTGCTCCCGGCAGTATTCTGCATCGGTCTCCCTTCCCAGCCGTTCGAGGCAGGGGAGAGCCTCCCGAAATGGGTCCGCGGCGTCAGGCCTGACCAGGGACGCTTCATAAAAACGTTCCACGGCTTGGTGATCCCGGCCGCCGGCCGCCATCAACCTGCCGAGTTCGAGATAGGCCTCGTAGCAGCGATGATCATAGCTGATCGCTTGAATGAATGCGGATTCGGCGGCCGCCGCGTTCCCTTCGCGGCTCGCTGTCCGCCCATTTTCCAAATACGTGTCCGGAGAACGGGATGAAGCCGGAGCCTTGGCTGGCGTCGGAGAGTGAGGCGGCGCATTCCGGCGGCAGCGGCGACGCAACAACTCGGTCCAGAGCCGTCTTGGCATCGCCTCGGGGCTGAACCACTCCTCCCAGGTCTTACGCGCCTCGCGGCAGCGGACCATAGGGTCTTCGCTGCCCATGCCGGACAGCCATTGGACAAGCAAAGCCCCGCCCTGTCCCGCCTGGTCCGGAGGGATGCGAAGCACAAAGCGATGGTACGGGATGGTGTCTTCAAAGGGAAGCGGGGTGTCCGAGATCAGCACCGGCAGGCGGCCAAGAGACAGGGCCTCGAAGAACCGTATGGAATTGCTCCCTTCCCCGGTCGGGCAAAGGATGCAGAGGGAGTGGGAGCAGGTTTCCAGGTAATGGGTCCGCCGTGCCTGCCGCTCATCCGGGGTGAGGTGGCCGTAAAAGGAATCGTTCACCTCGATGTGGCAGGTGAGATGCGGTTCGGTGGGAAAGGACGCGATAAGGGGTGCCCGTTGTTTCCGATGACCCAGGTATCCGATGAATGATACGTGGTAGCGCAGTGTCCCGCTGTCAAAATCGAGATATTCGGCAAGGTCTTCACAATGGTAGGCAAGGGGTATGCTCCCGGGGTCGCGGTGTAACGGATCGATACTTGTACGGAACCACCATGCGGACGTGTGGTAGGGTGCAGCCTGGTCATGGTCTGAAAAAAACAGGTGTTCCGCTTCGTGTGCGCCAAAACAGGGCAAATTCTCGACAAAGCCGCACATGCCGTTGATGGTTGCCCATTCGGTCAGGTTCTCCAGATAATAGGGGAACAGGAACATATCCGCCAATTCCGGTTCATCGGCCATGGTTGCGGTGATTCCCTCAACCATCCGGTCCTCGGCACGCTGCAGCGGCGTCAGCCGTTCTCCAAGATCGGGGTGTTCGGGGAAGTCAACACCGGGCCGATAAACATATACCCTGGGGTTCGCCAGCATGCGGAGTTTCTCCGCCACTTGGCTGATCACGCCCTGCCAGCCCCTTCCGTCCGATGGCCTGAATAACAGCATGGTCGGATACCAGGGAGAATCCGTACGGTGCGCCATCCAGCGCCAATCCACCGTATCGGGCAACATCAGCCAGACCGGCCTTCCCAGCGCTCCGGCAAGATGTGCGACCGCCGTGTCGATGGTGATGATCAGGTCAAGGCAAGTGAGTAACGCCGCCGAATCGGCAAAATCATTGATGTCTTCGGTGAGGTCGATCAGGCTGAGCCCCGGCGGGGGTGACGTAGCACCGATCTGCAGGCTGAACATCGAGATACCGGGGATATCCCCGAGGGTTGACAACAGGTCCGGGGGGCAACTGCGCCTGCGGTTGCGGAGTGTTTGCCGTCCCGACCAGCAGATGCCAACCCTTATCCCAATGGCATCCGTAGGTATTTTCTCGCGCCATGCGGCCAGCAGGTCGGCAGGGACTGTCATATAGGGCACGGTCGCCGGGAGTTGGTCGAGTGTCACGCCCAATACATGGGGGAGGGACATTATCGGTGCTCTACAGACGATGTCACCGGGTAGCGGATCGGAGGGGATGTGGGCCGTCGAAACCCCGTCAGCCATGGCAACGAGCTTCGTCAGCGCCGGATGCTGGCAGACAACGTGGACGATGCCGCCCCGTGCGGCAACCGATGCGGCGAAACGGATAAACTGGATTACGTCGCCAAAGGCTTGTTCCCCCTGCACCAAGATGCCGCGACCGTTGAGGGGGGAGCCGTCCCAAAGGGGCAGGTCGCTCCGGGGCAGCTGCACCGGTGAATGCTTGAGAAAGCGAAATTCAAATTCCTCCCATCCCCTGCTCCACTCCCCGGCCGCAATCAGGCTGCAGGCAAGGTTCCAACGGCCATCGTGGTAGTCGGGGGCCATGTCCACAAGAGTCTTCAGCACCTGGATGGATTCATCGATACGCCCAAGGGTCAGCAGCACCGCGCCAAGATTGTTTCGAGCATGCAGGTGACCGGGATCAAGACGGAGCGCCTCCCGGTAGCATGGTTCTGCCCCGCTGTCCAACTCCAGGCTCTGGCGGGTAATTCCCAGAGAGTTCCAGGAACGGGCTGATAGAGAATCAGCGGCAATTGCCCGTTTGAACGCTTCAACAGCCTCGCCGAAGCGTTCCTGGTGCTGATACAGTTCACCCATGGTATGCAGCGCATCGGCAAAATCGGGTTTCAGGGAAAGGGCCGCCTCGCAGTGGCGGCAGGCGGCCGTGATGTCGCCCATGTCCCGGGCAACGATCGCAAGGTTGTGGTGCGCTTCGGGAAAATCGGGGCGGAGTCGCAACGCCTCTTCGTAGCAGTCTCTGGACTCATCGATGCGCCCCATATGCTTGAGAGAATTGCCCATGTTGTACCGGGTGATCGACAAATTCGGATCGTATTTCAAGGCTTTTTGATAGAAATAGAGTGCATCCGATGAAGCACCGCGGGCCTCGGCCAGCACACCGCAATCACTGAGGATACAGGCGCTGTCCGGCAGTCTTGATGCCAGCTCCAGCATGGTTCGGGTGATCACCGATTGCCAGTCCCCCCGCGACGGCTGCCTGAACAGTTGGATGGATGGGTACCAGGGGGAGTCGTCCCGGTCCAGATGCCAGCGCCAGTCGGGAACAAACGGCAGCAGGAGCCATGTAGGACAGCCCATGGTCCCGGCCAGATGCACAATTGACGTATCAATGGTGATGACAAGGTCGAGCGACGAGATAAGGGCAGCGGTGTGATGAAAGTCGAGGAGGTCGCCGGAGAGATCGAGCAGCCGGGGATCATTCAGCTCAAACCCCTGGGATGTCTCCTTCTGGAGGCTGACAAACGTAATTCCCGGAAGATCCAGGAGTTGGGATATCAAGGCGGGGGGGCAGCTTCGTTTGCGGTTGATCGGTGGGTTCAGCCGTCCTGACCAGGCCAAGCCGACCTTGAACCGATTGCCAGGCGGCAGCAGGGCGGTCATCTTGCTGACCAAGGCGGCTGCCGGAACAATGGTGAGCACTGGAGGAATGGTATCCGGCGTGGTGCCGAACTGCCGGGGCAGGCTCATGATCGGGATGTGGGCGTCAAATTCCGGCAGGGGCGCGCCTTTCGGAATGACACCACTGATTCCCTGGATTTGTTCGCATAATGGAACAAGAGGAGCCGACACTTCAAGCCATACACGGTAGCCGGATTTAAGGAGAAAGGGGATGTAACGCAGCATTTGCAGCGTATCACCAAACCCCTGCTCAGCAGATAGTAATACAGTGGCGCCTTCCGGCAGCGCCCCGTTCACCTCCGGAATACCCTGGTGTCGGCGTGGCACCGGGTTGTTGAGACACTCAAAGCGGTATTCGTACGCTTCCCATCCCTGCGGATAGTCGCCGGTCAGCAGCAGCAGGCAGCCATGTATGAAATAGGAATCCGGGATGCCGGGCCAGTGCAGGATAAGTGCTGCGGAAATGCGAAGGGCCTCATCGAATCTTCCTTGTTCCTGCAGCGAGATTGCCAGGTTCAGGGCAGCCTCGTAAAGCTCCGGCTCATAGCCGAGCGCCTGAAGATATGCCTGTTCGGCCTCCTCGTACCGTTCCTTATCCTTGAGTATGTTACCCAGATTGTATGCGGCACGTGACAGGGCAGGAAACTTGCTAAGAAGGGCTCGGTATATTTCGGCTGCTTGCGATGTCTCTCCACGTGCGTGGAAATGCATTGCCTGTCGCAGATCCTCTTCCCATGGGGCGCATTCCGTAGCCGGCTCAGTATGAGAGCCTGTACTCAATTAATGCCTCCGAATGCCGATAAGAATAGAAAACGTGTAAAAAATATACCATTCCCATGCCCGCTGTGGCAATATAAAGAAGTAAGGTCCTTTTTTAGCGAGAGGAGGATAATAAATGGCTATCGACTCGTCGTTTTTCGGTTCCAGCGCCAATAGCAACAGCCTGTCGGGTATCTTTGCCGTCTTGGCTCAACAGCAGACTCTTACGGAAAATGCCGCCAATACAGCTCTCAGTAACGGCATTACGTACATGCAGAACAATAAATACGACAAGGCTGCTATCGCATTCAAGCAGGCTTCAGCATATAATCCCACGTTGACTGAGGCGTATACCTTTCTGGGGGACGCCTATGGCCGTCTCGGAAAGAACAAACAGGCGATAGATGCGTACAAACTGTCGCTGAAGGTGGACAAAACCCAGGATACGCTCTACACGACCCTTGCCAACCTCTATATCGACCAGAAACAACCGGCTGATGCCGAAAAGATTCTCAAGGACGGAATCAGGGAGAACAACCAGAATACCCTTGCTTATTATACCCTTGGACAGTTGATGGCGCAGAGGGGGGCCTATAAGGATGCGGAAACCCAATTTCGGCAGGTCACAAAATTGGAGCCGAAGGACGGTAACGGCTATTATGCGCTGGGCATGGCGCTCAACGGGCAGGGGCGATACAGCGATGCGATTACCCAGCTAAAGCGGGCGGTTTCCCTGAAAAAGGATTTTGTTCCCGCCATTGCCGAACTGGGCAAGGCCTACAATGGAATTGGAGATACCGTTGATGCGCAGCAACAGTTGGACAAGCTCAACAATATCGGGACATCCAATGCATTGATCGCGGCAAGGGATCTCAGCAACCAGATCACGAAACCGGGCCTCAGCTATATTGATTTTGCCGGCACTTCATTGCCCCTGGCCCTTGGCAACACATCCCTTCTTGCGCTGGCTCCTACAACGTTCAATACGGCGAATGCCTCCAAAAACTTTACCGTAAAGCTCGGATTTAATACGGAAATGGATGCCCAGTCTGTAACCAATATCACCAACTGGTCGATTTCGCGGGCCTCAGGGGGGGCAGGAGGAATTTACAACAACGGTCTGTACAGTCCCACCAACATTTCGGCCCCGGCTATCCCGACTCAGGTGACCTATGATCCGGTCAATATGGAGGCCACGTTGACGTTCTCCTTGACACAAAATGCAACAAAAGACGGTACTATTGACCCTAAGCACCTTGTGTTCAAATTTAATGGAACTGACGTTCAGGGGAAAAGCATGGATTCGAAGGCTGATCAAATTGATGGGTTCTCGATCTCTGCCTTCTGATGCCCTGGCGGGGAGAAAAAACAAGCTTGCTTTTCCATGGAAAACAACTATATTGACAACTGAAAAATCACCATAGGAGCTTATGTCTCTATGCAAAACCAAGCGATTGAAAGTTATACGAAAATTCAGAAAGAAAATCTCTCCGGCCGGGAGCTTGAAGCCTCTGTTCTGACGCGGGCCGGTCTCATGCTTAAAACGGTCAAGGAGAACTGGAACCTCCCTGACAGGGACCAGAAACTGATGGAGGCCATCAAGTTTAATCAGAAAGTCTGGAGCTTTTTTCAGGCTGAATTGTCGGACCCCGAGAACCCCCTTCCCAAACAACTCCGTGAAGATATCTTGAATTTGAGCATTTTCATTGACAAACGTCTCTTCGATGTGATGGCTTTCCCCGATCCAAACAAGCTGAACATTGTCATAGACATCAATTTCAATATTGCTGCCGGATTGCGCACCAAACCGGAAGATTCTCAACAAGCTATATGACGGTAGGGGTATAGCCCCTTTCTTCCAGATACCTTATAATCTCCTTGATATGTTCATAGCCCCTTGTCTCTAGCTCCAGCGATACTTCGGTCTTGCCAAGGGCAAGGGATTTCGAGCGCCTGTCGTGGTTGATCAGGAATATGTTGGCCTTTACTATCGCGATATCCGCCGTGAGTGCCGCCAACGAGCCCGGAAGGTCGTCGAGTTCAATCTTCAGCTTCAGATAGCGCCCCGCAGCCAAAAGACCCCGCTCAACAACCGTCGCAATGGTTTTCACATCAATATTGCCGCCTGAGAGCAGGCAGACGGTCTTGCCGCTTAACCCTTCGATCCTTTTATGCAATACGGCGGCTAACGGTACGGCTCCTGCCCCTTCCACCAGCAGCTTTGTCCGCTCCAAGAGCGATACGATGGCCAGGGCGATCTCCTCCTCCTCGACAAGCACGATCTCATCGACACAATCCTTTATCACCGGCAAGGTTCTGCTGCCGGGCAACTTGACCGCTATGCCGTCGGCAAGCGTCACGCTGACCGGTGACTCGCATGGTTTGCCTGCCAAAAACGAGAGCGACATGGACCGTGCGGCCTGCGATTCGACACCAATGATGCGGACATGGGGGGCAAGCTCCCTGACGGCAGCCGCCATGCCGGCGATCAGTCCACCACCGCCAACCGGGACGATGAGATTTCGGAGATCCGGTTCCTTGTCCAGGATTTCCAGGGCAATCGTCCCCTGGCCGGCCATGACGAGTTCGTCGTCAAACGGGTGCACGAAAAGCGCCCCTGTCGATCGTTGTGCTTCCCAGGCTGCTTGACATGCTTCATCGAAGTTTCTGCCGGTCAGCACAATCTCGGCCCCATAGTCGCGGGTGGATTGTACCTTCTGAGGCGGCGTGATCTCCGGCATGTAGATAGTGGCCTTGACACCTAGCAAGTCGGCGGAAAAGGCCACTCCTTGGGCATGGTTTCCGGCCGATGCCGTTATGACGCCGTTTTTTAAGGCATCACGGGATTGGGCGGTCATGAAATTGAGAGCTCCCCTGATCTTGAAGGAACCGGTCCGCTGGAGGTTCTCACATTTGAAGAAAAGCGGCACCGCCAGCTTTTCCGAGTAGTAGTGGGAATACATCAGTTCCGTGTTTCGGACACGCTTTTTCAGCCGGTCATGGGCTTCCAGTATAAGATCGAAGAGACGCATTAAATGGAGACACTCCCTAATAAGGTGGAATGATAGTACCAGATGGAAAGGGTGGGGTCAAACGCGAAGGAAACGTTTGAGACTTGGCATGGCACCGTTTTGCTGGTACATTTAACAAACTTTATCGAGCAGGAGGATTAATGGCACCAATCCATCACCAGTTGATCATTCTCGGCGCCGGACCGGCCGGTTATACCGCCGCCATTTATGCTGCGCGGGCAAATCTCAATCCAGTCCTCATCACCGGCTTGCAGCCGGGAGGCCAGCTTACCACCACTACCGAGGTGGATAACTGGCCCGGCGATCATGGGGGGGTTCTGGGGCCCGACCTGATGGAAAGGATGCGACTGCACGCCGAGCGTTTCAACACACAGATGATCTTTGATTCCATCAAGCGTGCCGATCTCAACCAACGTCCTTTTTTACTTGAAGGGGATACGGCGGCGTATACCTGCGATGCTCTGATTATAGCCACCGGAGCCTCTGCCAAGTATCTGGGGCTGCCCTCTGAGGAGGCTTTCAAAGGGAAAGGGGTCTCGGCCTGCGCCACCTGCGATGGTTTCTTCTATCGGGGCAAGGATGTGGCGGTCGTCGGTGGCGGCAACACCGCCGTGGAGGAGGCGCTCTACCTGGCCAATATTGCCCGTCATGTGACGGTTATTCACCGTCGTGACCGGTTCCGTTCGGAGAAAATGCTGGCTGACCGGCTTATCGAGAAGACCAAGGGGGGCAATGTCACCATCGAGTGGCATCACATGCTGGATGAGGTGCTGGGAGATGCCGGAGGTGTAACCGGCATCCGCATCCGGCACACCAGCGGCTCGACCAAGGAGATTCCGGTGCATGGCGTTTTTATCGCCATTGGCCATACACCAAACACCGCCATTTTCGAGGGGCAACTGGATATGGATGACGGATATATCCGCACCAGATGCGGCACTGAAGGCAATATCACGGCAACGAGCGTTGCTGGTGTCTTTGCTGCCGGTGACGTTCAGGACTACATCTACCGCCAGGCCATAACCTCGGCCGGAACGGGTTGCATGGCTGCCTTGGATGCAGAGCGTTACCTGGATTTACTCAAATAGCCGGAGGGGATATGTCGGCGGTGCCTGATGATCTGGAAAAGCTCCTTGGTGATGTTCGTAAGACCATTACCGAGAACGAACGGTTTATACTGACCCTCATGGAAGATGTTGTGGATGCTGGTGCTGATTCGGAAGATGCCGGGAATGATTCGAGCGAGGCTGATTACGAGGAATTGTAGTCTGATGATATTTTGAAACAAAAAAGCCCCCGGTTGTTTTCCGGGGGCTTTTTTGTTTGTTTTAGTGTTGATCTTCCTTGGGCTTCTGCTCCCCTCCGCCAGGAACGTCGTTGCCACCGGCTGCATGGCATTCGCTGCAATTGGTCTTGTAAAGCTCATCGCCGATATCAACCGGATGGACAAAGTTCTTGGGTGTCGTGCCGGCCGGGACGTTTTCCTGAATCTGGCGCAGAACCGTGTGGCAGATGTTGCAGTCCTTGGAGATTACCCTGCCTTCGGCGGTTTTGTGTTTGCCGTCATGGCAGCGGAAGCACCCCGGGCTATAGAAGTGGCCGATATGGTTGGGGTAGGTACTCCATTTTACCTTCATGGCCGGAAAGAAGTTGCGCTCGTAGATATCCTTCACCGTCTCAACGGCCTGGTTGATGGCAGCCACTTTTTCCTGGGCGACCTTGGGGTAGTTTTTGGCGTAATAAGCCGGCAATTCCTTGGCAATGGTGGCTAGGCCTTCTTCCTTGGTTTTATAGTTGCGGTTGAGGAGTTCTACGCCAACCTTCTTTAGGTAGGGGAGCGATTGATCGATATGGCCCGACACAAAGTTCAGGTCCATTTCCTCGCCTGGAGCGTGATAGATATGCGCCGGGCGGTTATGACAGTCGGTACAGTCCATCAACCGTTTGTTGGCCTTGGCGATCTCATCCTTGGTGAGGGTTTCCTCGGTACTCATGTATTCGGTCAGCTTGCCGTCTTTGCCCTTTACGGCGATGTAAGGGATATCGAGGCGTTTTTTGTCTTTTGCGATATAATAGACATCTTGAGCAATATGCCAGTGTATCCCGTTGTGGGTGGCTGATTTCGGGCTGCCGCCGATGTGGATCAGCATGTCGATTTGCCGCGGGGTGTTGGCCTCGTTCGGGGCATAGTGATAGAAGACCTTCTCGCGTCCTTGGTAGAACTTTTCCGGCCAGTGGCAATGCTCGCAGGTTTCGCGGGCAGGACGGAGATTCTCGATGGGTGTTTCGATGGTCTCCGGGTAAGTATGAAACGCTACCGCGTAGAGTTGTCTCATGCCGGAAATCTTGGCCTTGACATACCATGCGGCGCCGGGGCCGACATGGCATTCGACACACCTGACCTTGGCATGGGGAGAGTTCTGCCAGGCGGTATGCTCAGGCGTCATTACCGGGTGACAGAGTTCACCGCAGAAGGAGGTTGATTCGGTGAATTCATACCCCTGGATGGATGCGATGGCAACAATGGTAACAAAAACCACCGAGGCCATGATGAAGAAGATGAAAAGGTGACGCTTGTGCGGGTCGTTCAGGTCGAGACGGGGAAAGGGGGGGATTTCAACCGTCGGATCTTGTGTGCGGCGTTCGTTGCGTACTCGCCAAGCACCCACGGGAACCAACAGCAGGCCGAAAATGAGCATGCCCGGAAACATGAAATAGGTCAGCAGGCCCAGGTAGGGGTGCTCGATGCCGGTGATCATTTCAAAGGCGCTGAAGGCGACGATAAGACCGGTGGCCGTCAGTGCCATGACAAAGCCGATCAGGCTGATGAGGTTCCAGGCGTACCCCGCTGTTTTACGTATATTGGCCATAACTGACTACTCCTTCTTCATGGATAAATAACAACATCGAAACTATTGTATACAAATCTGCGCGAAAAACGTGCCAATTTACAATGTGATGGCATGCATTGTCAAAGCTTTTTATTGACGTGTCGGCTGTCGTAAGATCTTTTGTAAAAAAGTCAATAAATGGGAAAAGTTATGTTGACAAAGTGGTGTGTTTTGAAATAAATTAAACAACGTTATAAAGATATAAAGTTCTATACCTGAGCGCCCGAGGATATATCCCGGTCACGCATAATACATGACGGAGGTGCAAGTTTTGAAAAACCATGTTTTACGGCCACTGTTCGTTGTCGTAGCGGTTGTCATCGGCATTCTCTTTGTTAGGACACTGCTCGTTCCGGGAGATTTTGGTGTCCAGGAACGCGGCTACATGTATGGGTGGCACCGCAAGTCCAATGAAGCGGAGTGGAAGCTGGTTCGGGTAAAGTATAAAACCTCCAAAGCCTGCCCGGAGTGCCACGAGGATAAGTATAACGCCATCAAAAATTCCCCTCACGCTGCGATCGGTTGTGAAAACTGCCATGGGCCGGCATATGATCATCCCAATGATCCCCCGGGGTTGAAAATAGACCGGAGCCGCAGTTTGTGCATACGCTGCCACTCCTACCTGCCCTACAAGACCAGCGACCGGGGGAGTATCCCAGGCATCAACCCGGAAACCCATTATCCACAGGCCGAATGTGTGATGTGCCACATCCCCCACAATCCTAAGCCGATGAACCAGAAGCGGGAGGTGAAGTCATGATGAACCGTCGTGAATTCTGCAAGAAGGCCATGATAGCGGTGGGCGGGCTTGCCCTGCCGCTGGCTGCATTCGAGGTATTTGACCCGAGAACGTTGCGGGCCGAAAAAGAGGGGAAGGGCAAGACGCGTTGGGTTTTTCTGGTGGATACCCAAAAGTGTGTGGGGTGCGGTTTTTGTGTCAAGGCCTGCAAGACAGAGAACGAGATTCCCTACGACGCCAACGTGACCCGCACCTGGGTGGAGCGCTATGTGACCACCACGGACGGCAAGACTTACATAGATTCTCCCAAGGGTGGACGCGACGGTTTCACAACGACGAAAATCGATCAAAACAATCAGGGTATGCATGAGATAAAGGCCGAGGAGATCAGCCGGGCGTTCTTCGTTCCCAAGCTCTGCAACCAGTGCGACAATCCACCTTGCGTGCAGGTCTGTCCGGTGGGCGCTACCTACCAGACCGAGGACGGAGTTGTGCTGGTGGATCGTAAATGGTGCATCGGCTGCGGTTATTGCATAATGGGTTGCCCTTATAGCGTCCGGTTCTTCCATCCCGTGTATCACGTGGCGGAGAAATGCAACTTCTGTTATCACCGCATCTCCAAGGGGATGAAAACCGCCTGTGTGGACGCTTGTCCGTTTGGTGCCCGCCGCATCGGCAACCTCAAGGACCCCAATGACCCTGTAACCAAGATCATCATGACGGAACGGGTCAATGTGTTGAAAGAGGAGTTCGGCACCAAGCCGCAGGTCTTCTACCTGGGATTCTCGAAGGAGGTGAAATAGCTATGGTGCACGGTGAGGCTTGGACCCTGAAGGAATTTTTCGTTTATCCGAACGAATACATCTACTGGTCGATCCAGATCGTCATGTATCCTTTTATGACCGGTCTGGTGGCGGGTGCTTTCGTGCTCTCCTCCCTGTATCATGTGTTCGGGGTAAAGCAGTTGAAGGATATCGCCCGGTTCTCCCTGGTTTTTTCCCTGGCTCTGCTCCCGGTCGCCATGATGCCGCTCATGCTGCATCTGCAGCAGCCGCAACGGGGTATCAACGTCATGATGACTCCCCATTTCACTTCGGCCATCGCCGCATTCGGCATTGTCTTTACCACGTACGGTATGATCGTCGCTTCGGAGATCTGGTTCGTCTACCGACGGTTCATTGTGGAAAGTGTTCTGGAATTGCGCGCCAAAGATGAGCGAAGCGCGGTGGACTCACTCCGGCTTCTGGTCTATTCCGTGATCTCCATGGGGGCGATGGACATCAGTGAGGGGGCCCTGCACAAGGACGAGCGTGCCGTGGGCATTTTGGCCGGCATTGGTATCCCGGTGGCCTGTTTTCTCCACGGCTATGCCGGTTTCATCTTCGGATCGGTCAAGGCAAACGCCCTCTGGATGACACCGCTTATGCCGGTCATCTTCATCTGTTCAGCGGTAGTGTCGGGTGTTGCCCTCTGCATCGTCACCTATATCGTTACCATGGAGATCCGCAAGCTGATATTTGCCTGGAAACGCAAGAACAATCCGGATCTGCCCACCACCGAGGAACTGAAAAGCGCCGAGATCCACGTAGTCACCATAACCGTCAAGTACCTGTTGATGTTCATGGTTCTGGCCATAACCCTTGAGATGCTGGACCTGATCTTCCGCGGTTATACGGCGGTCAAGTCGTGGGATATCGTACGTCGGGTCATCTATGAAAAGGACTTCACCAAGATATTCATCCTCCAGTATGGCTTGGGGAACGTAGTTCCGTTCATTCTCCTCCTGTTGCCGCGACTGACCATCCGGCGGGCGCTGTTGGCCTCCCTTATGGTGCTCATGGGGGTTTTTATGATGCGTTGGAACGTCGTCATCGGCGGGCAGGCCTTCTCTGCCTCGTTTGCCGGTTTTATGGAGTACAAGCTGCCCATCTGGCCGGACAACCTGGAAACATTCAAGGAGGGGTTGATGGGAGCCCTGATGGTGATTATTACACCGTTTGTGCTGTTCTTTCTGGTGACGAGGATTTTGCCGGTGTTCGGGGTGAAGGATTCGCACTGAAATACATCTAGAATATCAAGTGATGGTGTGCCAGGAGCTGCCGATGCCGATGTGAGGCGCTGTTGAACTGCGGGGCCGGTCGTGAACGACCGGCCCCGTCTGTCAGGAGGTACACGGATGTCGTTTGATCGAACGAGTCTTGAAGACCGGGTTGAGGAACTCTCCAGCCGGGTGCGAACCCTGGAAGTTAAACTGGAAACTCTTGCGCTGCGGTTTGGGGAGAACGAGGCGCCCGCAATCGCGCCTCAGGTTGCTGCCCGGACTGAAGAGTATCCGCTTGGCGAGCCGAGCGACGTCTCGGAAGAGATGCTGACATGGGCTGGTCGGACCGCTCTCCTGCCGCGTCTCGCCACGCTCTGTTTTCTACTGGTTGTGGCGTTGATCCTGCGGACCATCACTGACAGCGGACTTGTGGATAAGTTGATAGGCTCCGGTATCGGCATGTTCTACGCGGCCGCGCTGATGGTTTTCGGCTGGTACAAGTATGGCAAAGGGAGTCCGCTCGCTCCGGTCTATGCGGCATGTGGCGCGATACTTATGCCGACCATTGTGGTGGAGACGCATGCGCACTTCCAGTCGCTTCCTATTGTGCCGGCCTACCTGACCCTGATGGCGACCGGCATTGGTACAGCGGTCATCAGCCGACGGTACAATGCTTTCATTCCGATTTCGGTCGGTATTCTCGGCATGTGTCTGGCCGGCGCGGCAATCGACTATCCGCATCCATTCTTCCCGTATCTCTCCATGGTGCTTCTTACCGCTAATATTCTCGGTTACTTTGCGGCCCGGCTGAAGCAATGTTCATGGCTGCGCTGGATTGTCCTGGTCGTCACCATGGTCATGCTCCAACTCTGGGGATTACGGCTTGGGCTGGCGTTGCGTCGTGGTGAAATCCCGCCGCCGGAACTGGCGCTATCCTGGTTTCTGCCGGTTGTGGCCGTGTTTGCCGTCACCTATCTGGTCCTTGCCCTGATTGGCATTGTTCGCAGTGGTACAAACAGGATCTCGCGATTTGACGTTACGCTGCCGACACTCAATACAGGGTGGGCCTTTACTACCGCTCTGTATGTGGTTGACGCCTTGGGAAAAGGTACCCATCTCATCGGTACTATTGGTGTCATTGTCGCAATCATCCATCTGGGCCTGATCTTTTGGCTGGCGCAGCGCGGGCTCAACAACGCTCCCGGTTCCAGCTCGTTTACCGTTGCCGGCGGAGTGTTGCTGGCACTAGCGCTGCCGCCCGCCATCGGCATGTTCACGCTCTCCCTGCCGGTCATGTCTTCCGTGGCGATCTTCCTGGCGGTGATGTCCCGCGTATGGGAGAACGGCGGCGTCAGGTGGACGACCTATCTGTTCAACATCTACAGTTGCATTGCCCTGGCTTTTGCACTCCAGGGAGAGGGGGTCGCAGCAACGGATTTTGTCAATATTCTTCCTGCCGGTTTGCTTACAATTGTCATCTTGTACCAGTACCAGTGGTGCCGTCGCTATCCACCGCCCAGCACCTCGGTATTTTTTGCCCGTTTCGACAAAGATGACCGGAGTGCCGTGCTTCTTTTGCTGGCTGCTCTGGTGTGTGGCTTCTTCATGACGCGGATCGGGATATATCAAGTGGTGCAACTGCTTCCCGGCGACACGCGTCGCGATGCCTTCCGTTGTGCCCAATCGGTCCTCATCAACGGTTCTGCCGCCGGATTGGTTCTGTTTGCCTACTTGCGCCGCAACCGCGAAATCCGTAATGTGGCCATACTTGTCACCATTGCCGGAGGGATCAAGGTATTCCTGAACGATCTCCTTGGAGCCCATGGTTTGCCGCTTGTGTTAAGCGTGTTCTCATTCGGATTAGCGGTGGCTATTGAGTCGGTGGCCTTGGGGAAATGGCAGAAACATGCGGTTGCCGGAAAGGATGAGGGTGAAGTGCGGGAACCTTTGGGTACGCAAGCGCAAAACAAGTAGCCCCAAAAAGGATCGATGCCGATCATGGAATAAAGAAGGGGGATGCCGTTTGGCATCCCCCTTCTTTGTTGGCTGTTGCTCGTGTTGCGTACAGGTCAGTGTGATCCGCCCACAAAGGCCATGATCATGAGTAACAGCAGGCCCAGGCCGATGAACAGCGCGGTGAATCCGAAACCCTTGACCAGGAAGTCGTACACCACGCCGCTGGTCCGTTTGCACGCGAACTGTTCGGTAATGCCGTTCTCCTCGTAGCGTTTCCATTGGTCGCCGCGTTCCTCGATCATTTCCTCCTTGGCGATCTGGCCATTGAAGATGACAAAGTCCATGGGGAATTTCTCCGGTCGGCCATGGGTGTTGAAAAAGTGAACGCTGAAGATGAATCCAGTGGCAAGGAGCGCCTCGTCCGAATGAATGATGGTGGCCACGTTGAAGGCCCAGCCGGGGAGGAACATGCCAAAGAACTCGGGAAACCAGAGCATCAGGCCTGATCCACCGATGGCAAACATACCCCAGAAGACCGCGATGAAGTCGAATTTTTCCCAGTAGGTCCAGCGCTCAAATGTAGGCTTCTGCCCCTTGAAGAAGAACCATTTCAGCATCCCGACCACATCCGAGATGTCGCGCAGGTTGGGGCAGAGCGAATCAGGGCCGAACAGCCGTTGTATGAAGTTGCCCTTGATATCCTTGCGAATGAAGAGGAAGTGAATACTCATCATAAGCGCCATGCCGAAATAGACAAAGGTGATGCCGGCGCAGATGCGGTGGATCATGCCGGCGTTGGCCGAGCCGCCGTAGAAATTCATCAGGGTAACGGCCCAGTGCTGGTCACTGAACTTGAGTGGCAGGCCCGTAAGGGACAGCCCCAGGAAGCTGGTGATTACCAGAAGGTGCATGAATATGTGAACCCGGTTGAAACGGCGATATTGCTTATGCGCCTCGGGAATGACGTGATGAACCTCCCCTGAAACAAGACGCGCGGCCTTTTCCCGGTTTTCGACAAAACCGCGGAACATCCAGAGCAGGGTATGTATCCAGAAAACACTGAAGGTGCCTACCAAAAGGCCGGTCATGGAGATAAACGTGTAGAAAAGGATCGGAAATTTTTTACGGTCGTTGTGCTCGCCATGGGCATAAAACTTGGTGAACAGCGGAGTCGCCTTGGTGTGACACTGCGCACAGGTTTTGACCAGGTTGGCCGGATTCACGGATGATTTCGGATCGTTCGCGGGCAGCACCGCATGGGCGGTGTGGCAGTCGGCGCAACCGGCTACCTTGTTGGGGAACCCAAGGCGATAGTTCTTGCCGTGGTAGCTCTCCATGTATGATTTCACCTGTACGTTTTCAAGGTTGTTCCGTGCCATCATCTTGTCGTCACTGTGACATTTCAGGCAGACCTTGGTATGAAATTCCCGGTGCTCTCCCTCCGCGCCCACTTTCTGGATGGCATGGAGGTTGTGGCAGTCGTTGCACGCAGCAGCATCCATGTTGCCTTTGGCCACTGCCTTGCCATGCACCGAATTCTGAAAGCCCTTTTCCTTATCGTGGCACTGGATGCATTTGGCGATAACCTTGCGCTTGTCATTTTTCCAGTACGTATGGGTATGGATGTCGGTGTGGCAATCCGCACACATGACCCCGTTGGCGACATGCACGCTGGTGTAGTGCTCGGCATTTTCCTTTTTATGGCAGCGCTCGCACTGGACCTTCTGGACCTTGATCTCCTTCTTCATGTGCTTGAGGAGGTCAGTAATGTCCACATGGCAGCTGGTACAGGCATTTTTCCCATGGACCGACGCTGCAAAGCCGCTTACGGAGATCTTGTCGCTGTGACAACCCAGACAGGTGGCCGGATCGATGGCCATCCCCTGTTCGGCAATGGATGGCGCAGCCCACAACGTGAGCAACAGCAGCAGGGGAAGAAGACGACAGACAACCAATCGCATAAATTTAACTCCTCCGTGACTAAAATTTTGATCCAGTGAAAGTCAATTTTGAGTATACACATACACAAAAAAACGCAAAAAAAACAGCTAAAATTGAATACAGTATACAAGACAAATCGAGTCTTATCTGTCCTTTTGTGTGCATGGTATGAACTGAAAGCGCTTGGAAAGGCGTGCAATATGCCGAGGTACCAGGGGCCGTAACATGAGAGCATTCTTGACTTTGGCAATACCATTTGCTAGGTTGTAAGGGATCTATGCCATCTCCGCTCCGCACCGGAGCGGCGCAAAAATCTGGAGCCAATTATGTACAAAAAGCTTTTCATCCCCGGTCCGGTTCCCGTACATCCCGAAATACTTGCCGCCATGGCAACGCCGATGATCGGTCATCGCATGAAAGAATATGCCGAGCTGCACGGCCGCGTTACGTCCGGTCTTAAAAAACTCATGATTACGGAGAATAAGGTTTTTCTTGCTACTTCCAGCGCCTTTGGTGTTATGGAAGGTGCCATCCGCAACCTGGTTGGAAAGCGTTGTGTCAATTTTTGCAACGGCGCATTCTCCGACAAATGGCACGATGTCACACTCCGTTGCGGTAAGGAGGCCGATGCCGTCCGATTCGACTGGGGCCGGCCCGTTACCCCCGAAGCCGTCGAAGCAGCCCTGTCAACGGGCAAGTACGACAGCATGACCATGATCCACAACGAAACCTCCACCGGTGTCATGTCGCCCCTTCCCGAGATTGCCGAGGTGATGCGCTCATACCCTGATGTCATGTTCATCGTGGATACGGTGTCTTCCATGAGCGCTCTGAAGATCCCTGTGGATGACCTGGGGATCGACAGTTGTATCTTCGGGGTGCAAAAGGCCTTTGCCCTGCCCCCGGGGTTGACGGTCTTTACCGCCAGCGAAAAGGCGCTTGAACGCGCCGCTGGTATGGAGGGACGTGGTTACTATTTTGATTACATGGAATTTGCCGCCAACGATGCCAAGGACAATACCCCGTCTACCCCCTGTGTCTCGCAGATATTTGCCATGGACCGCCAATTGGAACGGATGTTTGCCGAAGGACTGGAAGCCCGTTGGGAACGGCATCGTAATTTAGCCGGGCATGTGCGTGACTGGCTGACCTCACGCGGTTTTGAGCTGTTTCCCGAGCCGGGTTACGGCTCTCTGACCTTAACATGCGCCCGTAACACGCGGGGTCTTGATTTGGCTCTGATGAAGAAGCGTTTAGGTGAGGTTGGATTTGCCTTTGACGATGGTTACGGAAAGATCAAGGGGCAGACCTTCCGTATTGCCCATATGGGCGACATGACCCGAAGCGATCTTGACGAGCTGTTTAGCGCCATGATTGCCATAATGCCTGAACTGGCGTAACATAAGTGATTAGAATACGATCAACCGTGAGGGGTCTTAAAGGAGTTTGGTTATGAAATGCCCGAATTGTAGTGACAGGACGGCGGTGGATCTCGACATGCATTCCGGCGGTTTTTCGTCCGATCAGTCGCCGGTCAAGGAATGCGGTGCTTGCGGGCTGATTTGGCGGGTGACCGTGGAAGGCGGCGAGACAAAGATCGATATCATCAAGCCTGCTGACAAAAAAAAGAAATGAAACAGCCCCCGAACGGGGGCTGTTGTCGATCTTCATTCCATCTCAAAAGCGTCCTTCCCGGCACCACACAGGGGACAGCACCAATCGTCCGGTAGAGACTCGAAAGGGGTTCCCGCCGGGATTCCGCGGTCGGGATCGCCAAGGGCAGGGTCGTAGACATACTGACAGATGGTGCAGATCCAGCGTTGCATAGAAGTTCTCCTTTGATTAATTGTTTTATCCAGATGATACACTGAACCGGCTGGCCGTCAAGACCTGCCGGATATCTTTTTAGCGACCCTCAACGGCGTGCATCCATAAACATCGTCCAGGATGAGAGTTTAAGGAGTGGCAGGAAATGATATTCGAGGTTTTGGTAGTTGGCCATCTGGCGGTCAACTGTTATATACTTGGTTGCGAAGAAACCCGTGAAGGGGTTGTTGTGGATGCGGGCGGCGATGCCGACCGGATCATCGCGGTTGCTGAGCGGCACAACCTGAAAATCGGGCAGGTCATTACCACCCACGGACATTTTGACCATGTGGGCGCCAACTTGCCGGTCATGCAACATTTTGGCGCCCGTTTGCTGGTTCATGCCGCCGATGCGCCCATGCTGGAACGAGCGGCCGATGCTGCACGAGCCTATGGCATGCAAGGTGAGAATTCGCCTCGGCCGGATACGTTTCTTGCCGAGGGCATGGAGATCACCTTTGGCACCTACAGCATGGCGGTTCTGCATACGCCCGGTCATACCCAGGGCGGCTGCTGCTTCTACCTGGCTGCCGAGAAAAAGATCATTACCGGTGATACCCTCTTTGCCGACTCCATCGGCCGTACCGATCTCCCCGGCGGCTCGCATGAGCAGTTGCTCGAATCAATCCGCACCAAGCTGTTCACCCTGCCGGATGATGTGAACGCCTATCCGGGGCATGGCCCAGAAACGACCATCGGCCACGAAAAGCTCCATAACCCGTATTTCTGAGGGAACTCCCCCATGCTCAAGGGAAAACAGGTCGTCCTCGGCGTCAGCGGCGGCATCGCCGCCTACAAGGCGGTGGAACTGTTGCGGCTTCTCACCAAGGCCGGTGCGGACGTTCACGTCATCATGACCCGCTCTGCCCAGGAGTTCGTCACCCCACTCACCTTCCAGACCCTTTCCGCGAACCCGGTCCATACGGAACTGTTCAATCTGATCTCCGAACAACAGATCGGGCATATCTCTCTGGCCGACCGTGCCGACCTGTTCATCATTGCCCCGGCCACGGCCAATGTCGTCGGAAAGCTGGCCTGCGGCATCGCCGACGACATGCTCACCACCACGGTCATGGCCACCAAGGCGAAAGTCCTCATTGCCCCGGCCATGAACGTCAACATGTACACCAACCCGATCTATCGCGATAACGAGGAGCGGCTGCGCAGCCTTGGATACCTGTTCACGTCGCCGGAAACGGGCGAACTGGCGTGCGGCTGGGTGGGGGAAGGGAAACTGGCATCGCCTGAAGCCATCTTCGAAGCGGCACTGGCGGCACTTACACCCAAGACGTTGAGTGGGCAGACCATTATGGTAACCGCAGGTCCGACCAGGGAAGAGATCGATCCGGTGCGCTTTATCAGCAACCACTCATCCGGCAAGATGGGCTATGCCCTGGCCAGGGCTGCCCAACTGCGTGGCAGCCGGGTGATCCTGGTCAGCGGTCCGGTGGGCCTGGCGGTTCCGTCGGGGGTTGAACTGGTGAGCGTGGAAAGTGCCGCGGAGATGCGCGAGGCGGTCATGACCAGGGCCAGTGAGTGCACCGTGGTCATCAAGGCCGCTGCCGTGGCCGATTACCGGCCTGCTGAGCGCAGTGAGGCAAAGATAAAGAAACAAAACGATGAGTTGACGATCAGGCTGGTAAAAAACCCGGATATCCTGGCGGAGTTGGGTCGCCTGGACCAACGGCCGTTTCTGGTGGGTTTTGCTGCCGAAACCGGCAGCCTGGAGGCTGCCGCGGCAAAGAAACTGACAGAAAAAAACCTGGACATTATAGTGGCCAATGACGTCAGCCAGCCCGATGCAGGTTTCAATGTGGATACGAATCGTGCCCGCATCCTGTTCCGCGACGGCCGCAATGTGGAATGCCCGTTGATGTCCAAGAACGAATTGGCCAACCGGATTCTCGATCACATTACAACCGAGTTTTCCTCCCAAAGAAAGCGCTGAACAGACTTCGCTTTCCGCTGTGCAGCCGCTCCAGCAGTTCCGGTTCATGGAGAGCCTGGCGCAGTTTCTCCCTGAGCGTCTCTACCTGCTCGAACCCCTCGATCTTGGTCAACCGTCCGCTTGTGTAAAGCAGACGCAGGTTTTTGCGGAGCGCCTCGGCCATTGCAAGCGCCTTTTCTCCGGTCGGGTCCGCCCGCAACAGGTCAGACCTTTCGGGGTGTTGCAGAAAATCGAGTACAGCTTCCCCGGTCAATTTGAGATATTCGTCCCGATCGCTTTCAGCGAGTACATACCGTGAATTGCTTGACAAGGTGTGCATGATTCGCTGCCACCGTTCCAGGCGCGACAGGAGCATGATCGAATTGAAGATGCGCTTGTTGGTGCCGAAGGAGAAGAGGGTGGCGGTCAGTACCCCGCGCAACAGTATATCGTTGGCGCGCTGGTCGCTGGTGCAGACCTTCTGTGCCTCCTCCCACACCTCTTTTTCCACGAATGTTTCGAAACGCATCTCCCAGTAGGTATGTTTCATGGTCACGCTGGCAAAAGACCGCATGATCTTGTAGGGGACGAAGTAATTGTGGGCAATGGTGTCCGCCGCCAGATGGGAGAGATACCCGTAGGCGCACGCCCGTTCGCTGTCCGTGCGAGCGGCTTGCAGCACCTTCTTGCCGATGCCCCATCGGTGGCAGTTAAGCAGGTAATGGGTGTATTTCTTGCCCACGATGATGTCTGCCGCAACGCAGCCGTACAGGTAATCACGGGGATGGGCAGCCAGGATAGCGGCCAGGCCGGCGGGGAGCAGGGACAGGTTTTCCAGGACGTTCAAGCCGACCTGGAGGTGGATGCCGCCTCCCCAGGCGTGAGCCAGGGATGGTATGCAGATGATTGCCAGCACCAGGATGAAAAGAGAGGAATACATGCGTTCTTTCACTTTGACAGACGATTGAGGTAGCTGCTACAGTTCAACTCATCAAATGGTACCGCAGAAAGAGACAGGATACAACAAAGCTCATGAAATCAGGCAATTCTTTCCATGCTGTTGCAGCCGCATCCCTGAGGGAATACGTAGCGGCGTTACAGGAAAGCGGTCTCGACGGCATTCCCGTTGCAATGGCCGGGGCCACTCCGATTGTGGCGGCAACTTCGGTCATATCCGCTCCTCCCCTTGAAACGTGCGTGTCAAAGGACCAGCCACGCGAACCCCTGGAAAAAATCAGGACGGAACTGGGAGAATGCCAGCGCTGCAAACTGGGGAAGACGCGGAAAAATCTGGTATTCGGTGTGGGCAATCCCCATGCCCGGCTGGTGTTCGTCGGGGAAGGGCCTGGTGCGGATGAGGATCTCAAAGGAGAACCGTTCGTGGGTGCGGCCGGTCAGGTACTCAACCGCATCATCACCGCCATGGGGCTGAAACGGGAGGATGTCTACATCTGCAACGTGGTCAAGTGTCGTCCGCCCGGTAATCGCGACCCGGAACAGGACGAGATCGCGGCCTGCTCATCGTTTCTGTTACGTCAACTCAAGTCCATCCAGCCCGAGGTGGTTGTGGCACTTGGCAAGTTTGCCGCCCAGACGCTCCTGGAGACAAAAGAACCGATCTCACGGCTACGCGGCAAGTTCCGTGACTTCCACGGCATCCCGTTCATGCCGACCTATCACCCTTCCTATCTGCTCCGCAGGCAGGGCGAAGGGAGTATGGATGCCTTCTGGGAGGTATGGGACGACATGGCGCAGGTGCTGCGGCTCCTGAAGCTGCCGGTGCCGGAAAAGAGCAGGAAGCGGTAACCGATCCCGTATTTTACAACCCGTACCATCTCCTGATCACGAGCACGTCCCCCTGTTTCCCGGCCGACGGCCATGCATCCACCGGCCGCCTTGTGCGCATAACCTCCGCCAGTCGCCTGGCCAGCGGGGTCGCCACCACCCCGCCGTTTCCCGGTTTCCCGCATGCCAGCCTGCTTTCGATGACGGTTTTCCTGTCCAGAACAATGATCACATGACCATTCCAGACGATCAGATCAAGAGGCCGCAGCAGTCCCGCCAACTCGTCGGCCGTCCTTCCCGCGACCGGCACTCCGTGCCCGAAGGTGATCAGCTGCGACGTATTGCGGGGTGTCCAGCCGCCTGTTGCCTGATACAGCAGGCCGGAGCAGTCCAGGCCCGCCAGTATCAGCTTGTTGTAAGCCTTGGCCGGAATGGTGCCTTGATAGAACATCCCGGCCAGATCGGGAACCCCCTGGCGTACATTCCCCCCCCAAACGTAGGGGCTGCCGATTGCCCCTTTCAGGAAGGCGATGATGTCGCTCTCGCTCGGCAGGTCCCTGCGGCGTGGCGCTGGCTCCATCTCGCGTGGCTCGATGAAGCGGCTGTCCACATAAAGCGCTCGACCTGCTGGTGTGGGGTAGTCGTTGGTCTCCACCCGGAAGACAGTCGTTGTATTGGTGCGGATCTCCGCCAATAACCGAAAGGGTGTTCCCGGCAGGGCAATGAACTCCAACTCCCGTACCTGGCCGCAATGGTCTGTTTTGAGGGTAGCGCCGTCCGGGCCGCCGAATACCGTGGCAAAGGCGGGCGTGGCAAGTACCGGCGTCACGCCGCGGGCCACGCCATAGTTCGCGGCTTCGCCCGTTGCCGTTCGGCAGCAGATGGCAACCATGCAAATGAAGACGAGACGCTTCACACCATCACCGCCGTCCTGGCGCTACGCGCCGGTGCAGGTGACATATTTTGTTCGATCTTCGCAATTTTTGCAGCATTATCCATGATTGCATCCTTGGTGTGGTGTAGATGTGCCGGCATCCGGCCGCTTGGCAATGGTCCGTGCAAACAACCCACCGGATTTGCGCTCTCAAAACCGCTTCCGTTTCTGATAGGCGGTTGCACCGTGGTCTGCTTCATGGTACAGATAGCATACTATTTCACATCCTGCGATGCCTATCGAACATATGAACATGACATCACCTATTGGCGACGGTACGTCTCCCGCCATTGACGAGATCAGCGACCGGGAGTTGGAGGAGATTGCCGTGATCCTTGGCCTGCGGCGCGGCTTTGACCTGTCCGTCTACAAGGCCAAGTACATGAAGCGGCGCGTGGCCATCCGCATGCGCTCCACCCGCTGCCGCACAGTGTCTGCCTACTCTAACCTGCTTCAGCAGAGCGACCGCGAACTGGACCTGCTCCAGAAGACGCTCACCATCCATGTCAGCCAATTCTTCCGTAACCCGTCCATGTTCGAAAAACTGAGAACCGATGTCATGCCCGGGCTCTTGAAGGGCTGGCAAGGCGAAGCTGCGGAGCCCCTGCGATTTTGTTGCCTTGGCTGCGCCGGCGGGGAGGAGCCCTACAGTCTGGCGATCCTCCTTCGAGAATACTTTGGGGCCGAATTGCGCCATACGCGGATTGATATCGAGGGAACCGACATTGACCTCGAAACTCTCGCAAACGCCCGACAGGCAGAATACAACGAGGACCGGCTCAAGGACGTGCCCGAAGAGATCAGAGGCCGCTATTTTCAGCGTCAAGGGGCGCGCTTCAGCCTGATTCCCCAGATACGTGAGATGGTAACCTTTTTGCAAAGCGATATTACCAGGGTCGAAGGGTATGTCAGGAGCGACCTGATACTGTGCCGCAATACCCTGATCTATTTCACCAGGCCCGAGCAGGAAAAGATCCTGAACGGCATCGCCGAAGTGCTCCCACCGGGGGGTGTCCTTGTTCTTGGCAAATCCGAAAGCCTGGTTGGAGCGGCCCGACCGCGTTTTACGCCGGTCTGCCCGGTAGAGCGTATCTATCGCAGAAATTGATCTATCCCGGTCTCAACCGTTACCTTAACCTGAAGCTCTTGTGGAGGAGCGATATGCGTATCCCGATCGGATATAAATTCATCATCGGTTTCATTGTGGTGGTGGCAGCAGTGGCTTTCAGCCCCAAGCTGGTCGGACTGTTGGGCTATACGGCCGAGATCAGCAGCATCCTGGGGTATGCGGTGGCAATGACCATCGGACTGATCCTGGGGTGGGTCTTCTCCAAAGGGTTTACGGCCAACATCGGAAAACTGACGGCCGCTGCCGAGTCCATCAGCCAGGGTGACCTGAGCCGCGACGTGGCGCTCCGGAGTTCGAGCTTCCCCGATGAGACCCATGAACTGGCGGGGCTGATCGATCTGATGCAGCAAAATCTGCGTGACCTGGTGGGCCACATCAAGAAGGGTTCGGCGCAACTCTCCACATCGGCACGGGAAATCAACTCCACGGCGCTGGAGATCAACGCCTCCACCGGGGAGGTGGCCCAGGCCATCGAGCAGATCGCCCGAGGTGCGGAGACCCAGGTTTCCATGGTGGACAAGACGTCCAAAACCATCCGCGAGATAGCGATCTCCATCGAGCTGGTGGCTGCCCGCGCGCGTGAGACTGCCAAGGCTGCCCGCGACACCAGCCTGACCGCCCAGCATGGCGGCAGCCTGGCGGGTGAATCCCTGGAGCGGATGAAGGAGTTCTTCGATTATCAGGAGGTGGTCGGCCGGCGTTTCGATGCCTTTAACGCCAAACTGCAAAAGGTGGGCAAGATCGCCGACTTTATCGGCGATGTGGCCCGCCAGACCAACCTGCTGGCACTGAACGCCTCCATTGAGGCGGTGCGGGCCGGAGAATACGGTAAAGGGTTCGGGGTGGTGGCCGATGAGGTGCGCAAGCTGGCCGACGGCTCGGCCCAGTCCGCCTCGGACATCAATGACATGATCGAGAGCCTGCGCGAGGAGAGCCGGCGGGTGCACGAGAGCATCCAGGATGGGTCCCGGGCCATCAAGGAGGGGAAAAAGAACATCGATGTAACCGCCTCCGCCTTCCAGGAGATACTCAAAACGGTCCTTGAGACGGAGCGCAAGGCCACCAGCATTGCCGACCTTTCCCAGATGCAGCTCGACGGTTCGGAGAAAATGGTCAAGGCGGTGGATGAAATAGCCAAGGTGGCTGACGACAACGCCGCGGCCACCGAGCAGGTCTCGGCCGCAACCGAGGAGCAGTTGGCCGCCATGCAGGATATGGCCCTGTCCACGAATGAACTGGCCCAGTTGGCCACGGATCTCCTGGCTGTCGTGGAACGCTTCAAGGTCGAACTGGATGAGCCGCCCGCGCCATGACGGAGACTTGCCGCAAATACCTGGTTTTCACCCTGCATGAGAGGCGTTACGCCGTTGACCTGGCACTGGTGGCCGAGGTGGAGGAACCGCCAATCCTCTGGCCTATCCCCGGCGCACCCGCCTGTTACCCCGGCGCCATGAATTTCCATGGCGCCATTGTGGCGGTCATGGACCTGGCTGCCTTTTTCGGACATCCCGCTAGCCATGCCCTGGAAAAGGTTGTCGTGCTTGCTCCGGGTGTTGCATCCCTGGCCTTGCTGGTTGAACAGGTGGAGAGTATCGTCCCCGCGGACCAGGTGCAATGCGACCACACCCGGCATTCGGATGATCGCTACTCGTCCGGAACACTGCTCCTGGCGGACGGCTGCGACGCCCTGCTGCTCGATATTGTCGAACTGGTTCGTGACGCATCGTCACGCATTGCAGCAGCCTGATCCCCTCCGTACGTTCCCCCTTTCCGCTGAATTTGCCGCTTGACACCACCCCCGCATCTGCAAAACTTAGACAGAAACTCCACCATTGCATCGTTTGGGGGGCGATATGGACAGCGCGGATCGCAATGCACGGATCGTCAGCCGGGGCAGGGAACTGTTTGCAGCCATCTCCGGCGAGAAGCCGTCACTCTTCAACCAGGGGACCTGGATGGGCCGGGTGATGGAGTGGTGTCTGGCTAACGAACATTTCAAGGTTCAACTGTTCCGCTTTGTCGATGTCTTTCCCACGCTTACCACTTCCCGTCTGCTCGGCGATCACATCAGTGACTATTTTGGCGAAGGGGAGGATTTGCCGCCGGTGCTGACCCAGGGGGCCAAGGCCGCCGGCATGTTCGGCGCCTTGGGCAGCACACTGCTGGGCAAGGTGATCTCCGCCAATATCCATGAAATGGCTCGCCAGTTCATTGTGGGCGAGAACGGCACGGAACTGGTCAAGAACCTGGAGCGGCTCAGGAAGGACGGCTTTGCCGCCGTGGTGGATGTTCTGGGTGAGGCAACCCTTTCCGAGGACGAGGCAGATGCCTATTGCGACACGTATCTGGAGTTGCTGGACAATCTTGGCAGGAGGCAAACGGGCTGGCAGGCGCTGTCCGGCCCCGGCGACAACCCGCAGCTTGACTGGGAGTGCGCTCCCAAGGTCAACGTGTCGGTCAAGCCGACCGCGCTCTATTGCCAGGCCAATCCCCAGGATTTCGAGGGATCGGTAACTGCCATCCTGAACCGGTTGCGCCCCCTGGCCGCCCGTGTGGTCGAGAAGGGCGGATTTCTCTGCATCGACATGGAATCCTACCGTTTCAAGGGAATCACCCTGGAGGTCTACCGTCGGCTGAAACGGGAATACCCGGACTATCCCCACATCGGCATTGCCCTGCAAAGCTATCTCAAGGATACGGACAAGGACCTGGAAGATCTGATTAACTGGGCTCGGCAAGGGAATATCCCCATCTCGGTCCGGCTGGTCAAGGGTGCCTATTGGGACTTTGAAACGGTTCGCGCCGCACAGATGGGGTGGCAGGTCCCGGTCCGGACCATCAAGGCGGAGACCGACGCCGCCTTTGAGCGCCAGGCCCGCGTCATCCTGGAGAACCACCGGATCTGCCATTTTGCCTGCGGTTCCCACAACATCCGCACCATTGCGGCCGTGCTGGAGACAGCCCGCGAACTGGGGGTCCCCGAGTCGCGCTACGAGTTCCAGATGCTCTACGGCATGGCCGAGCCGGTACGTGCGGGCATCCTCAAGATAGCCGGCCGCATACGACTCTACTCCCCCTATGGCGACATGGTGCCGGGCATGGGCTACCTGGTACGGCGCCTGCTGGAGAACACGGCCAATGAATCGTTCCTCCGCCGGAGCTTTGCCGAGGATGCCCGCGTCGAAGAGCTTCTGGAAGACCCGGCCGTGGTTGCCGCCCGTGTGCTGTCCGAACAGTCCGCACAAGCGGCACCAGCAAGCGGCGGCAGCGATATACACCCCGTGTTTTCCAATGAGCCTCAGGTGGATTTTACCCGGGGCGAACAACGCGCTGCCTTTTCAAAGGCGATTGCCGGGGTGCGCAGCCGGTTGGGCAGGGACTACCCCCTATTTATCAACGGCAGGGACGTCGTAACCACCGACCTGCTCCCCAGCGTCAACCCTGCTCGGCCGTCCGACCTGGTGGGCCGCGTCTGCCAGGGCGGCATCTCCGAGGTAGGGCAGGCTGTTGCCGCTGCCAAGGCGGCATTCCCGGCCTGGCGCGATACGCTGCCTCGCGAGCGGGCCGGATACCTGTTCCGGGCAGCCCAGGTGCTTCGCGAACGCATCTTTGAATGCGCCGCCTGGCAGGTGTTGGAGATCGGCAAGCAGTGGGATCAGGCCCATGCGGATGTGGCAGAAGCCATCGATTTTCTGGAATATTACGGCCGAGGGATGATCCGCCTGGGTGAGCCACGGCGTATGGGCAATGTCCCAGGGGAGTTCAACCAGTACCTCTATGAGCCCAGGGGACCGGCAGCGGTTATCGCACCCTGGAACTTTCCCCTGGCTATCAGCACGGGCATGGTCGCTGCCGCCATGGTCAGCGGAAACCCGGTCGTCTTCAAACCCTCTTCCCTGACCCCCGTCATCGGCCACCAATTGGTCGAGGTCTTCCGCGAGGTCGGCCTGCCGCCGGGGGTGTTCAACTATATCCCCGGCAACAGCAGCGTGATGGGGGACTTCCTGGTGGACCACCCCGATATCGCCCTGATCGCCTTCACCGGGTCGCTGGAGGTTGGGCTGCGCATCGTCGAGCGGGCCGCCGTGGTCCATCCCGGCCAGGCGCATGTCAAACGGGTCATCGCCGAGATGGGGGGAAAGAACGCCATCATTGTGGATGACGATGCCGACCTGGACGAGGCCGTGCCCCAGGTGCTGGCCTCTGCCTTTGGTTTTCAGGGGCAGAAATGCTCGGCCTGCTCGCGGGTAATCGTGCCGGATGCGGTCCATGACCGCTTTATCGACCGGCTGGTGAAGGCGGCCCGGGCCTGGCGTATCGGGCCCGCCGAGGACCCGGCAAGCAGCATGGGGGCTGTGGCCGATATTGCGGCCCGGCAAAAGATCCTGGAGTACATTGGCATCGGCCGTGCGGAAGGGGAGGTGCTCTACGAGAGTCCGGTGCCGCCGGGTGATGGGTACTGGGTGCCGTTGACCATCATCGGCGGCATCACCCCTGAACACCGCCTGGCCCAGGAAGAGGTCTTCGGGCCGGTCCTGGCGGTCATGCGGGCCAGGGATTTTGACCAGGCTGTCGCGTGGGCAAATTCCACCCGCTATGCCCTGACCGGCGGACTTTTCAGCCGCAGCCCCTCCCATATAGCAACGGCAAGCCGTGTCTTCCGGGTCGGCAACCTCTACATCAACCGGGGCGTCACCGGCGCCCTGGTGGGGCGCCAGCCCTTTGGCGGGGCAGCCCTGTCCGGCGGCGGCACCAAGGCCGGTGGGCCGGATTACCTGCTGCATTTCATGGACCCGCGGGTGGTGACGGAGAACACCATGCGGCGCGGGTTCGCACCTTCGGAGCGGTGAACGCCCGGCTGGCATATTCACCGCAGAGGACACAGAGGACGCAGAGGAAACCAATAACATACTGTTAGTGTGCCAAGAGTTTTCAGGCCACAGGAGTGGTTGCTATTTTTTGCCGACGGGGTGGTTTTCCTCCGCGATCCTCTGCGTCCTCTGCGGTAAATGCTTTAATCCTTTTCAAAGTCACAAAACTCTGGAATGATGCCGGCAAGGACACAACGGGAAGGAATACTGCATGCAGGCTGGGAAAAGGGTTGTGGGACCGGAAACGGTGCGGATGTTGGAATTGGGGCATCCCTGGGTGGTGGCAGATGGCTGGACGCGGAAGTGGCCGGCCGGCCAGGCCGGGCAGGTGGTGGAATTGTGTGATGAACAGGGGCGTTTTCTGGCCACGGCCCTGCTTGACCCGCAGGATCGCATTGTGGCGCGGGTACTCTCCAGGGAACGGATGCACCTGGATCGGGGTTGGCTGCGGCAGCGCCTGGAAGCGGCAATCTCGTTGCGTCGCGATCATGCAGACCTGGGGGATACGGACGCTTATCGGTTGGTGAATGCCGAGGGGGATGGTCTGCCCGGTATGACCGTGGACCGCTACGGTGCATATCTGATGGTACAGATCTACTGTGCCGGATGGCGGCCGCACCTCAAGCTGGTGACCCAGACGCTGCAGGAGATGCTTCGGCCCGCAGGCATCTATGAAAAGGCCCGTCCCCAGAACACCAGGGAGCTGGAGGCTGCTGGCGACAGCAAGCAATACGGCCGACTTCTGGCCGGTGTGGCCGCGCCGCACCAGATGGAGGTGCGGGAAAATGGCCTGACCTTCCTGGTGAGCCTGGAGCAAGGACTGAATACCGGACTTTTTCTGGACCAACGCCGGAACCGTCGCGATCTGATGGCCCGCGTCCAGGGGAAGCGGGTACTCAACCTGTTTGCCTATACCGGGGCCTTTTCCGTTGCAGCAGCCGTTTCCGGGGCGACACTGGTGACCGGCGTGGACGCCTCACCCGGTTATACCGACTGGGCCAGGGGAAACTTCGGCGCCAACCGGGTCAACCCCAAACGCCATGAGTTTATCGTGGGCGATTGTCGGGAGGTGCTGGCGGACTTGCTTCGTCAGAAAAGGCAGTACGATATAATCCTGATGGACCCACCGTCATTCTCCACCACCGCCAAGGGTCGTTTTACTACCCGCGGCGGCACCGCCGATCTGGTGGCGGCGGCTCTGCCGCTGTTGCCGATTGGGGGGCTGCTGATCGCCTCTTCCAATCACCAGAAAACCGATATCGCCGATTACCTTAAGGAGCTGCGGCGCGGCGCCCTTCAGGCCGGAAGCGGATTGCGGGTGATCTCCCTGGCCGGGCAGCCGGAGGACTTTCCCTATCCGGTTACCTTTCCCGAGGGACGCTACCTCAAGTATGCCATATGCGTGAAGGGCGGCGGCTTGTGAAGATATGGATCGATGCGGATGCCTGTCCGCGGGTTATCAAGGAGATCGTGTTCCGCGCCTCGGAGCGTTTGGAGATACCGGTCAGCCTGGTGGCCAACAAGAGCCTGTCAAAGTATCATTCCCGCTTGGTAACCTCGGTGGTGGTGGCTGATGGTTTTGATGTTGCGGATGACTATATCGCCGAGCACGCCACGCCGGATGATGTGGTAATCACCGCCGATATCCCGCTGGCGGCGCGAATCGTGGCCAAGGGGGCGGTAGGAATCGATCCCCGGGGGGAGTTGTACACCGAGGAGAATGTGGGCGAACGTTTGTGCATGCGTGACCTGATGCAGGAATTGCGTTCCGGCGGGCTTGTGCAGGGCGGTCTGGCCCAGTTCGGCATGACCGACCGTCAGCGCTTCGCTTCCTCTCTGGATCGTCTGCTGACCCGCATGCTGAAAGGGCGACGCGGGTTGCCTCTGTCTGCTGATTAGGTTTTGCCACGATTTGTGACGAAGAGGCGGTGGCATAAAGACTGGACACAAAAAAAGGGCCCCTTGCGGAGCCCTTTTTTGTTATTTCATACTGAAATCAGTGTGATACTGCTGCTATTGCGGTAATCTGGGCCGCCGTCAACGGGTTTGATCCGGTTGAGCGGAATTGGCTCATCGAGCTGATACTAGCGATTGCCGAGGTGATCTGGGCCGCGGTTCTGACGCCAAGAGTGCCATGGCAACCGAGGCAGACGGTATTGTAGAACGATAACGCGTCAAAGGCCGGCGCAGAGGCTGAGGTAGTTGCCGTGGCCTGGGCGGAAGCGGTGCTCTCGCCGGCGCTGTTAACCGCTGTTACGATGTAGTAGTAGGCGGTGCCGGCTGCCAAGCCGGTCTGGACGTAGCTGTTGGTTGTCGCGGAGACCTTGGTCCCGTTGGCGGTGGTGACGCCGGACGTGGTCGAATAGTACACATTGTACGAGGTCGCTCCGGTTACGGCAGGCCAGGAAAGGGATACCTGGTTGGCACCGCCGGTTGCGGTTACAGCGGTTGGGGCTGCCGGAGCGGTCGGGACCGGGGTCGGAGACGAGGAACTGGTGGTCGCCGAAGCCTGGGCGGAGGCGGTGCTTTCACCGGCGCTGTTGACGGCCGTGACGATATAGTAGTAGGTGGTGGCTGCGGTCAGCCCGGTCTGGACGTAGCTGTTGGTTGCCGCGGCGATCTTTGTCCCGTTGGCTGTTGTGACGCCGGTGGTTGCCGAATAGTACACGTTGTACGAGGTCGCTCCGGTGACCGCAGACCAGGAAAGGGATACCTGGCCGGCGCCGCCGGTTGCGGTCAATCCGGTCGGAGCAGCGGGGGCGGTGGCGGCCGGAGGCATGTTACCGTTGGTGAAGACGCCGTTGGCAATGTCGGTGAGACTGCCGGTGAAGATTGTCGCCCCTGTTTTGTTGTTGATGATCGAGAGCATCCCGTTGCTCACGGTAATCTTTACGAAATCGAACATTTCATCGAGATCGAGATGGTTGGCAATGTATTTCCCGGTGATGGGGTTGGTGTTCTGGGCATTATACCGCTGGAGCAGAGGTTGGAGCTTGGCCAGCAGGGCGTTGACGGTGTTTTGGAGATTGGAGCCGATCTTGTGGAGCTTCTCACTGTCCGAATGATCGTAGGACTGTGATGCGTCCTCATCGCCCGCTGCGCTGGCTACAATCGCATCGGAAAGGGGGTTGATGTTTGCCGTGCCGGTCCCTTCGGCAAAGGAGTGCAGCTTGTAATTGGTTCCGGCGGCATTCCCGGTGGCCTCGAGGATAAAGGGTGCTTGCAGGCCGGTGACATCGATGGAGAAGGAGCCATCGCTGTTGGTAGAGGTTGTTTTTACCAGCGGAGTGGCCGAGGAATCCTTGAGGCTTACCTGGCCGACAAGCGGTGCCCCAACGGCGGCGGTGCCGCTTACAGCTCCGGCGGCCGGTGCTGAGCTGCCGCTGCTGCCGCAGCCGGAAAGCGCGATGGCCATGGTTACAACGGAGAGTGCGGTAATGGTGGCAAATGTCTTTTTAATCAGTGATTTCATGGATACCCCTTTCTTGAGTCGTGGTGTGCGGTGCTGGTGGCCGGTTTCGTTTACATCTGTTTTGTGCATGGAAATCTCCTCGTTTTTGGCTACGTCTGGGCGCTGAAGCGCCCTGCTGCTCTCCGGGAATGGGCACAAAAAAGCCGAGTCCCGATATCGTGTGATATTTCGGCGACCCGGCTGTCTCTGTGAGACCCATAGGCTTTCCGTCCCATCCTCGCGGATGGTTTAGTATTATCGTGTACCACCAAATTGTCGCCGATTGCAGCCTGTGGTGCTGATCGGCATCCGTGCCGCCTTCTGGCGTTGCACGTGTTGCTGTTCCAACAATCCCTGCTCCCGATTCTTGCGCGCAAAAAAAGCCGGGCCCCGAATATCGTGTGATATTTCGGCGACCCGGCTATCTCTGTGAGACCCTGTAGGCTTTCCGTCCCATCCTCGCGGATGGTTTAGTATTATCGTGTACCACTGCATCAATTCTAAACGTTATGTACTTTTACCAGACCCGACAAATAGAGTCAAGAAAAAATTGGTACTATCCCCACCATTATACTTGATAGTGGGGGCTCGCATTCGGTCCGAATAACGCCGTTCAACTTCTTCTATACCTGGTGAAAGGGGTGCGGTATATTCTATCTCTCGTCACATCACCCGTACTCGAAAGGACCCGATCCTTGCGCATAAGCCTGGTATCCGTACATCCCTGTCCGTCGCCCCAGGCCGTTCCTCTGGCCAACGCCTTTCTCAAGGCCTTTACAATGGATCTGCCGGTGGTAATAACGCTGCTGGATCTTTTTGCCGGCCGGGATGCTGCTGGTTGTGCCGAAGAGATAGCCCTGTCGCAGCCGGACGCGGTCGGTTTTTCGTTGTACGTCTGGAACCGCGCCCTCTGCCTGGATATTGCCGCCGAACTGGGCCGGCGACTGCCCGGTGTGACCCTTTTCGCCGGAGGGCCCGAGGCAACGGCCGACCCGCAGAGGGTGCTGATGGGGGGCCCCTGTGACTTTCTGATTGTCGGTGAGGGGGAACAGCCATTCGCCGAGGTTTGCCGGAGGTTGACGGCCGGAACGGGGGTTGACGGTGTCCCCGGCGTAGCGACCAAGGCAAGGAATGGGCTTGTGCCGTCACCCTCCAGGCCGGTCACCGATCTGGACGTCATTCCCTCCCCGTGGCTGACCGGAATTCTCGATACCCGCCGTTACCAAGGTGTCCTTTGGCAGTTGTCGCGGGGGTGTGGTTTCAGTTGCGACTTCTGCTATGATTCCCGTGGCCAGCAGGGGGTGCGGCGCTTTTCCCTTGGCCGACTGGAAGCCGAATTACGCCATTTCGCCGCGAACGGTGTCTCCCAGGTCTTTGTGCTCGACTCCACCTTCAACCAGGATGTGCGCCGCGCCAAGGCGATCCTGCGGCTGGTCGAACGAATTGCTCCTCACATCCATTTTCACTTCGAGGTGCGCAGCGAATTCATCGATTCCGAGATGGCGCACCTTTTTGCCCGGATCGTCTGCTCGCTGCAGATCGGCCTGCAAAGCGCTGATCCACGGGTATTGAAAGGGGTCGGCCGGGTCTTTGACCGTGAGGCGTTTGCCGCCAGGGTGGCCCTGTTGAACGAGAGCGGCGCGGTATTCGGTTTCGACCTGATGTACGGACTGCCGGACGACACCGTGCAAGGATTTGCCGACAGCATCGATTATGCCCTGGGGCTCTACCCCAACCACCTGGACATCTTTCCCCTGGCGGTGCTGCCCGGCACTGCCCTGGCCGAACGGGCCGCTGCCCTTGATTTGCGCTACGTGCCAGAGCCGCCCTACACTCTTGTCTCGTCACCGACCTTCAGTGTGGAGGATATGACAATGGCGGGCCGGTTGGCAAGGGCCTGCGATATCTTTTACACCAGGGGCAAGGCCGTTGCCTGGTTCAACGGGGTTGTCGCCGCTCTTGGCCTGAAGCCATCGGCCTTTCTGCGGGAATTCAGCGAGTGGTTGGCAACGGAACAGGGGGGTGAGGCCGGCGAGGCAGATCTGGACGATGGCGAGATCTGGCAAATGCAACGGGCCTTTTTGACAAGGGTTTTCAGTGGCAAGAGGAGGCGCTTGCTGCCATTGGGTCTTGATTTGGTGGATTACCACCATCACTATGCCGCGGCAGTGCAGATCCCGCCGCCGAAACTTCCCGGCCAGCGCGAACTGAAACGCCTACGGCTGATGGAAATTCCTCTCGTACGATCACTTTCTACCCGTCTGGCGATCTTCCACTACGAGATACTTGAGGTCCTGGAGGCAGGAGCACCGGACCTGCGAACGCTTGCCACCCACCTCAGGCCGACCGGTTCCTGGGCGGTCATCTATCCCGGCCGCGAGGGGATTTGCACGGAATCCATTGACGAGCCATATTTTCGACTGCTGGAGCAGTTGGATGGGCAAACCCCGGCTGGCCGGATCGCCTCCCGCCAGGGTGTTTCGAGCGAGGATGCCCGCGCGTTTCTGGAGTTTGCCGTGGCCGAAGGGATTGTCGTGCCCTCCCGCTGACCGGGTCGTTATTCCATTGCGGGCAGGCGCAGCAGCAGGGTGGCGACGCCAAATGCCAGCACAACCAGCAGGCCGATCATTATCGCTACGCCCGTCCATCCTCCGTGAACCCAGCATACCCCCCCCGCTGTCCCGGAAATGCTCGATCCCATGTAGTAAAAGAAGAGGTAGAGCGATGATGCCTGGGCCTTGGCAGTCCTCGCCCGTCGCCCCACCCAGCTGGATGCGACGGCATGGGCACTGAAAAAGCCGCAGGTAAAGATCCCCACCCCAGCCACAATCACGGGAATCGGTGCGGCCAGGGTGAGTACTGTTCCTGCCAGCATGACGGCGAGGGATGACCGGATCATGAGGCCGCGTCCGAAGCGATGGATCAGCCGCCCGGCAATGCCGGAGCTGAAGGAGCCCAACAAATAGACCAGGAAGATCAGGCTCACACCGGATTGGCTGAGGTTGTAGGGGGGCGCCAGCAGGCGAAATCCAATGTAGTTGTAGAGGGTGACAAAGCCTCCCATGCCGAGAAACGCCAGGCCGTACAGGCAGAGCAGGCCCGGCTCCCGCATATGGTGGCCGAGAGAGGTGAACAGGTAGCGCACCTGAAACGGGTGCCTTTGGAAATTGGTGGAGGGCGGCAGGGTTTTCAGAAACACCAGGCTCAGCAGCAGGCTGATGATCCCGATGATCCCCATGGCGGTGTGCCAGGGAACGACATCGCACAGCAGGGCAGAACCGATACGGCCGGTCATGCCACCCACAGCGTTCCCTCCGATGTAGAGCCCCATGGCGGCGCCAATGGAGCGGGCATCCATCTCCTCGCCCAGGTAGGCCATGGCCACCGAAGGTACCCCGGCCAGGACACACCCCTGTACCAGCCTGAGGGCCAGCAGCGATCCGAAGCTATGGCTGAAGAAGGTCAGTATGGCCAGTAGCGAGGTGAGAACCAGGGCGACGGTCATGACCCATTTGCGGCCCAGCGTCTCCGAGACAGTCCCGGCGATCAGCATGCCGATTGCCAGGGCTCCGGTAGCGACCGAGAGCGGCAGGCTTCCGACTGCCGGCGATACGCCGAATTCTCGTGAGAAGAGCGGGAGCAGCGGTTGGACGTCGTAAAGGGTGACAAAAGTGATGAAGCCGGCGCAGAACAGGGCGAGATTGGCACGTCGGAAACTGGCGGTGCCGATGCTGACCTGACCTTCCGTCAATGCCGCTGCTGTACTCATGGTTGCGAAGGTATCCGACCGACACGCAGCGACAAGGGCCACCTGACGCACCGCTTCTGTCGCGGATCGCCCCATGCCGCGGCCAGTTCGCCGGCGATCACATCCAGGGGCGAGCTGCCCCGTTGCTTCTCATATTCCCTTGCCGCCGACCAGGTCCCCAGATAGCCCGTCAGGTGTTCCAGATCCCAGATAATCTCCATGGCAAGCGTCGGGGCAACGATCTCCGGGAACGGAAAGGGGATAGTGGCATATCCTTCGTCCACGTAGTGTCGTTCGGGAGGCCAGTAGGGTGCGATCAACTCGCGGTAGAAACGATCAACAACCTTTTCCGGTGCCCCCTCAACCTGTACCGGGCCGTAGGAAACAGCCGCCAGGACCCCTTCCGGACGTGCCACCCGCTCGACCTCCCGGTAAAAACGCTCGAAATCGAACCAGTGCAGCGCCTGGGCTACCACCACCAGGTCCACCGTTTTGGCGGTAATACCGGAATCCTCAGCCGGTGCCACGGCGTAGCCGATCCGTTCATGCTGGAGGGCATGCTCGATCTGCTGCCGGCTGGGGTCGGTGGCGATAATCCGATCATAGTGGGGCGCCAGGCCGATGGCGGCTTGACCATTACCGCAACCGCAGTCCCAGGCCAGGTCATGACCCTGTGTCAGGCCGGCCAGCCAGGTGAACAGTGCCGGCGGATAGGAAGGGCGGTACCGGGTATAGGCGTCGGCACGAACGGAAAAATGGTCCTTGAACTGAGCGGATGCGGCCATTGTGATACCTCCTCCCTATGGTGCATGGTAAGGCGTTGTCGAAATAACGGTAACACTTGCTTGTTAATAACAAAAATATATAATTACTATCACAATTATAACAAATATATATCGTAAGGGGGATATGCGTGGACCTGCGCCAGTTGCGATTTTTTACCGAGATAGCCAGGACCGGAAACTTTACCCGGGCTGCCGAGCGGTTGCGTATTGCCCAGCCGGCGGTGAGCGTGGCCATAAAGAGGCTGGAGGAGGAGTTGGACCTGGTGCTGTTTAACCGCCACGACAAGCGGGTCACGCTGACGGCTGAAGGGGAGGTTTTTCTGGAACATGCCCGCGGCATCCTGGACGGCATAAAGGCGGCTGAGTTGGAGATGGCTGATTTGCACGGCCTGAACAAAGGCGAGGTCCGCATCGGCATTCCCCCCATGCTGAGCGCCTATTTTTTCCCATCAATCCTCTGTGATTTTGCCAGGCGCTATCCCCATTTGCACCTGTCGGTCTCCGGTGAAGGGGCTTGGCGCATCCAGCAGATGATCAGCCAGGGGGAGTTGGACATGGGGGTGATTGCCGGGCGCAACGTGCCGGACACCCTGGAGGCGCGCCATTTCCTGCGGGAAGAAGTGGTGGTCTGCGTTCCCGCCGATCATCCATTCGCTCGTCAGTCCGTGGTAACCTTTGCGGAGTTTGTTCGTGAACCGCTGGTGTTCTACAAGGAGGGGTACTATCTGCGGGAGTTGATCCTCGATGTGATCAAGGGGAGCGGCTCGCCGCGCATCGTCTTCGAAACCAATCTGTTTACGCTGGTCAAGTCCCTGGTGAGAGGGGGGATGGGGATAGCTACATTTCTCAGGATGGTAGTAGCTGCCGACGACGACTTGATTGCCGTGCCGTTCGACCCGCCCCTGTACCTGGACCTGGTGATCGCTTGGAAACGGAGTGCCTATCTGTCGCGGCCCAACAGCGCCTTTGTGGATTTTTTGATGGAGCGGACCCGGGAATACGGAGACGGGTAGATCAATGATCGTGGTAGCCGAGCACCACGAGGATACAGATCCCGTCGGCTATTACGTTGATGTTGTGCTGTTGGCAGAGCGCAACTGCCTCGGCGCTCTCTGCGCCGGGCTGCATCCAGATGTTCTCTATGCCGTGCTCAATGGCAAGCGGTACGAGTTGTGCGGTCACCGCCGGCGGCGTAATCATGGAGATGCTCTTCACCTCCGGCGGGAGGTCGGCAATGCCAGCCACGCAGGAAATCCCCTCGATCTGGTTTTCGTTGGGATTTACCGGAAACGCTCGACGCTCGTGTTGTTGGTAACAGCGCAGCACCTTGTTGCCGAACTTGTGGCGGTTGGAGGAAGCTCCGACAACTCCGAAAGCGTCCGAAGCGAGAAAGCGCTCGATCTGCTCTTGTTGGACCATGGTGTTCTCCTTTGTTGAGGCGCGGCCGCTCTCGACAGTATGTTCGCCAAGGACGGCAACATTCTGACAATCGGTTTCACATTAAGTATAATCTGGATTTAACCGTATGACCAGGGGCCAGATTGGCGCCGTCTGAACGCAATTTGCCACCTGCCGTAGGGTGAGGATAAAAAGGGGTATGGCACCCCTCTTTTTGTTTTCATCAAATCTTAAAATATGTTACAACAGCCCACTACCGATTTCTTGACTCAATGAATTGTTAACAGTTTTCGAAAAAAACGATAAGAACCATATAGTTGCCTGCTATCATGTCGTTGTGGCGTGTCGGGCGAGGCCGTTACGTGCGGACGGTATGACGGGTACCATGGAGTTTGATAATATTGCCCAAGCAGTTGGTTGACGGAGAGCTGTCATGGATTTTTCCTTTTTGTACAGCACGAGGATCGAAAAAACCTACGACGATGACCAGGCGCAGATAGTGGCCACGTTCAAGGACCTGGTCAAGCAGGGGAAATTGGGCGTATCGCTGATCAATTACTACAAAGGCCTCCCCCTGAGCTACCCGGCAACGATCGAAGCTGTCTCCAATGGTATCCTTGAGCTGGATATTCATCCGCAACAGGCTGTTGCCATCGATAAATACCACTATGCCTTCATTCGCAGTCCCATATTCCCCCATGTTGTCGGCGCGCACGTTCTCTACGTCAATGTCAGGAAGCAAGCCGCCAGCTTGAAAAACTTCTTTTTCGCCGAGATACTTGCCGAGCGTCGTAATGCTATCCGTCTGGAACTGGAACCGCCGACCGACGCCTCATTTGAGTACCAAGGTGAATTGCTTCCCGGAAAATTGTTCAACCTCTCCATGAATGGCGCCGCTCTCAGTTCCGACCAGCCTTGCCTCTCGGAGGAGCGCTTTGATACAACACTGGTATTCAACCTGCCCAATATCATTCAGAATACCCTCACGGCAGTCAAAACACCTGCACAGTTTATGGGATCAAATGAACATGAAGGGGTGCATGTACACCGGTTTGCCATGACGCCCGACAAGGCGTTGGAACAGCAAATTTCACAATACATCTTTCAGCGCCAGGTGGAGATTATTCGGGAATTGAAGGAAATGTCCGCCTGACCGCTGCCTCGTTACTTGAGAAGCGTCGTTTGTCTCCCGCCTTTTTGAAGTCTGAATATCTCCGAGTAACCATAGCTGTTGCAGGGTGATTTCCACGTCTCTTCCGGCTGAAGCCGGCCCGTTGCGATGTTCATGGAATGGAGTGCATCGTGGAGATTATGCAGGAGTGCTGCGGCCGGTGCCGATCCCCATACAGAGCGCTGCATAGATGCGGGCGGCATCCACTACCTCGTTGAACATGACCTGCTCGTCGGGTGTGTGGGCGGTCTCCAGGGAGCCGGGGCCAAGGATGAGCGGTTGTGACCCGGCTGCGAAAAAGAGGTTGCCATCCGAGTGGGAACGGAAGGAGTCCAACCGTAACGGCTTGCCCAGTTTCAGATAGGTTTCCCGCACTACCGGAGAAAAGGGGTTGTCACTGCCCAACGTGTAACCTCGGGAGGCGAAGTCAAAGCTGACGTTCATATCCAGGCCGCTGATGGAACGTTCGGCAGTGGCGACGATCCCGCGGATCGCCTCCTGGATGGCGACAGGGTCCATATCGGGCGGAAGATGGAGGTCAATCCAGGTTTCGCACCGGTCAGGGACGACAAAACCTGCCCGCGATGAACGCATCTCCCGGATGGAATAGACGATCTGGGATTTCTCCCGCTCGAACAGGATGTCGTTTCCCAGGTGCAGCAACACCCGCAGCATCGACTCTACCGCGTTGTGGCCCAGTTCGGGAAGCGAGGAGTGGCTGCGACGGCCGCTGGTGACAAAGCCCGCTTCCAGGTAGCCATAGTGGGCGAAACAGGCAGCCAGTCCCGTCGGTTCGCCGATGACGACCCAGGGGGGACGGCATGTTTCAAGAAAGGTGCTGCTCCCATCGCCGTTTTCCTCCTCTCCTACCACCAGCAGCAAACCAACAGACGGCAGTTCCTCCGGAGGTAGCGCTTCGGACAAGGTCAGCCATGCCTCTATCATGGCGGCACACCCCCCCTTCATGTCGGCGCTTCCCAATCCCCGGATGACGCCATCTTCCTCGCGCGGTCCGAATTCCTCCAAATCCCAGGCAGGGACGGTGTCTACATGGCCAACCAGATAAAGCCGTGGTTCGCCTGTGCCCATGGTAAGGCGCAGGTTGTAGCGCTCATGTTCCACCTCCTGACGTTCCACGGCAAAACCGGCCCGGTTGAAGAGTTCTTCCAGGTAGAGTTGAACATCCTCTTCCTTCCCCGAGGGAGAGTAGATATCCAACAGGTCAAGAAAAGTCCTTCTCAGCCTGCCGGGGTTGATCGCCTTCAAGACTGTATCCAGGCGGTTGCTCATGGCTTCTTCGGGTGCTTTTTCTTGATTTTGCGGGATAGGTTCAGGGTCATGTACACGTGCTCCTGGATATCATTGAACCCCTGCTTTTGAAAGAAGCGAATTGCCGGCTCGTTGTTGGCGGAGGTATCGATGATAATCATCCGCACCCCCTGTTCCTTCATGCGGCGCTTTATTTCCTTGAACAACCTGCTTCCCACCTGACCCTTCTGGGTATCCTTGCGGACCCCAAGCCAGACAAGATAGCCGTATTTCCATGGAGAGTTGTGTTTAATTACGGTTGTGCCCAAGGCAAAACCAAGGATACGCTCCCCTGCCTCCGCTACCAGGCAAAGTTCAGTGTCCGAGTTGTAAAGGGTGGTGATTTCGTATTCGTCCCACGTGCGATAGAGGCTTTGGGAGTACTCGGCGGTAAAAACTTGCTCTCCGATATGGAAGACCTCGGGGAAGTCATCGATGGTCATTTCCCGGATGCGTGGTGTCTCTTCATTGACGGGTAGTACGGGCACGTTTTGCCTCACAACGAATGAGATGCTTTGGCAGCATTATACCAGACTTTGGCAGATGTTCACGGCCATGGTGGCCTTTCCCCGGATATCCTGTGTGCCGTGCAAGACGCAAATCTCCTTTGCGTGCTGGAACAGATGCACGAATCCACCAAAATGGTATCTCGATCGTTGTGTTACGGAAAGGTTGACGCGGCGGAGTGGGGATTACACTTTAGTAAGTTACAAAATATTTTCTGCGTTGTTCAGGCAGAAAAAAATTTGGCTAACGCACTATTTCTGTTTATCAGTGTTGGGGCTGGTGGCGCTGATTTCAGTGATATACACGACCAATTCGCCTGACGGGCGGCGGATAATTACTTCGTCGTCCAGTTTCTTGTGCAACAAGGCCTGGCCGACCGGGGAGTCGATACTGATTTGTCCCGCAGTTACATCAATTTCATCCGGACCCACAAGTTGATAGCAGTATGTGCCGCCATCCTCATCTTCATATGTCACCCAGCAGCCAAAAGAAACTGATCCCGGATTGGCGGGCGCGGCAGCCACCCTGAGAACCTTGAGTCTGCTGCCCAGGTGTTTCAGCTTGCGATCTATCTCCCGGAGGCGTTTCTTGCCGTAGATATACTCGGCATTCTCGGAACGGTCACCTTCCGCCGCCGCTTCCGACACCCCCTGGACTACCTTTGGGCGTTCCACACGCCATAGGTGGTGATATTCCTCTTCCAATTTTTTCAGACCTGCTGCTGAAATAAGATTAGTCATATGTTTCCCATCCTTGTTGTCCTGGAGACACCTGTCCACCTGCCGTCCCCCTATACAGGTTGTGAGAGGATTAGTGGTGCGGGTTGCGGGAGAGAGATCGTCTGGCGCTACTGACGGTCAAGGGCGTCCTTGACATTGGTAATGAGGTTGAGGAGGCGTGGCCCGATATCGTCTTCAAGCATGTGACGCCGCAGTTGAAAAGCGGCTCCGGCACAACTGAAGACGAGGATACGGGAACCATCCGAAGGTATCAACGGCGCCGCGACGGCATGCACATCCCGTTTCCAGTCTCCGAGGGAGAGGCAGAAACCCCGCTCGGCATAATCCTTCCGGGCCTGCTCAATGCCTGATTCGATCCGTGGCCAGTCAGCCTTGTTGCGGAGTTGCACCTGTTCGAGGATTGAATTCCGTTCCGCTTCCGGCAGGGCGCAGAGTAAAGCCCTGCCCATGGATGTAGTGGCAATGGGAATCTGGGAACCGACATCCAGGGTCAGGGTAACGGTTGCGCTGCTGCGATAGGCCTCTATGTAGAGCATACTGAGCCGGTCTTGAACGCCAAACGCAACCGAGGCCTGGGCGTATTCCGCCAACTCCTGCATCAAGGGGCGGGCGATGCGGCGCACATCCATGTTGACCAGGTAGGAATATCCCAAGGCAAGTACGGCGGAGTCGAGATGGTACTTGCCAAACTTATCCGAATAGCTGAGATAGCCGAGACGGGTCAGCGTGTAGGTCAGGCGTGAGACGGTCGGTTTTGGCAGCCCGGTGCGTGCGGCGATCTCCTGGTTGCCGAGAAAGCGATCCCCCGGTTTAAAACAGCGCAATATCTCAAGCCCACGTTCAAGGGCCCGAACCGACTGGCGGTCTGTGTCTGTTCGCTGCTCAGGGATTTCATTTTCCATCGAGTCTACCCCACCTATTTCATTCTGCGAAACTGAAAACAGATTTACACATATCTGTACGAGAAGTCAAACGGTATTTAATTGTAAAATAATGTTTTGCAGTGCGAAATTGCATCGCTGGGCAGGCGTTGTGAAATGCTGCCACCAAGTCGAAATCTCTTTAATTTATAGTCGATTTGAACTAAACCGCCCAGAGAACGGCGTCTTTAAAAATTCTGTTTACAAGATGCTGAATTTTTAGTACAAATATTTTGCAAAGAGAAATTGAATTTCGTTGTGCGAAATCACAGAATAAGAGGAGTAAAGCAATGGGGTCAATGAAGGAGCATCCACGTTACAATGTGGTAAGCCTGCGGATCAGCGATGAAGAGCGGGAGGCGCTGGAGGACTTTGTCGTGCGGACACAAAGGAGCGTATCGCAGTTGATGCGCGAGGCTATGGAGATGTTGTTGAGCGATGTGGGGCGGTACGAAAGGCCCTGATGTATTGAAGGTGCAAAGGAGCGGCGTTGTGCGTCGCTACCGAAATCAACTACGGGAGCGAAACAATGGGCAAGGAAAAACGTCTGCTGATGGTGCAGGCATCTGAAAAGACGCTGGAACTTCTGGAGATACTGGCCGCCGGTAATGAGCGGATTGCTATCGGACCGTTGGCTAAAAAGCTGTGCGTAAGTCGCAACGATGCGCTTCTTTTGCTGGTCACGCTGGAAAGCCGTGGGATGGTGCGCTGGGACGAGCGGGCCAAGGTTTACCGGCCAGGACAAAAATCGACTGAGTTGGTACGACAGTTCGTAAGTCTATTTGGTCTTATGGTTGCCGAGCCGAAGGCCGTGGCAGCATCCCGACCGGTGGCGGTGAGACCGGTGGCGCCGCGGAAGTTGAGAACTGACAGGCGGCTTGAAGTCGGTGGTTTTGCCGCAAACGCACCTTGATGAGAGAAGCGTGGAAATGGTGGTTTCGCACCGGTTGACTTTGTGGGCGGAAAGGGTATGCTCGCCGAAAATCAACCGGAGTGGAGTATGCCATGAAACTCATCTTTGACCATGTAAAAGGGAAGTTTTTAGCCGGGTTGTTTGTGGTGATTCCGGTCGGCATCACCATATTCATCCTCAAATTTCTCTTTAATTTTGCCGATGGCATTCTTGGCAGCTACCTGGACAGCCTGTATGGTTTTATCAGCCATCGGGAGGCACACATACCGGGATTGGGTATGATCACCGGAGCGGTCGTCATCTACCTGGCCGGTCTCCTGGCCACCAACTATCTGGGTACGCGACTGTTTCACTGGGGAGACGAGTTGCTGTCGCGCATCCCCCTGGTCAAGTCGATCTACAGTTCCAGCAAACAATTGACCAAGGTATTCCGGGAAGGGAAGACCTCCTACCGGCGTGCGGTATTCGTGGAGTGGCCCCGGCCGGGGGTGCGGGCAATCGGTTTCGTCACGGCCGAGGTTGAGCGTGACGGCCAGCGTTTGGTGGTGGTTTATGTGCCGACCATGCCGAATCCAACCTCCGGTTTTGCCCTGTTTTTCCGGGAGGACGAGGTGTACGAGAGCGGCATGAGTGTGGAGGAGGCGGTGAAGTTTGTGGTATCGGGCGGAATGGTGGCTATCTGAGCGCGCCCGCCTTTACGTCATCTTCGGCCGGCCCTTAATCGCAGCATCCGCGACGTAGCTTTGCAACCCTCACCCAATCCCTCTCCCAAAGGGAGAGGGCAAGGCATGCTCTCCCCCTCTGGGGGAGAGATAGAGAGAGGGCCTGCCTGCGGTCCTGCTCAATCGGGTCAACCAAATCTGACGCAAATCCGTGCGCGCTATGCATGTTCTTTTCTTTTTCAAAACCCCTATCCTTCCCCGTGAACCTTGTGCAGGTAGTATTCGTAATTCCCCTCGTAGACCCGCATCTCGCCGTGGTCTATCTCAAACACCCGGTCCACCAGCAGGCGCAGAAAATGCCGGTCGTGGCTCACCAGCACCACGGTGCCGGCAAAGTTTTTCAGTGCGTCCAGCAGGATCTCTCGCGAACGGATGTCCAGATGGTTGGTCGGCTCGTCCAGCACCAGGAAGTTCACCGGCCGGGCCAGGAGCGTTGCCAAAACCACACGGCTTTTCTCGCCTCCGGAAAGACTTTCGATTCGTTTGTCCACCGCATCCCCCTGGAAGAGGAAGGCGCCCAGCAGGTTGCGGATCACGCCGATATTGGCCAGCGGCATGGCATCCTGAACCGTTTCGAACACGGTTTTTCGTGGGTCAAGGAGTTCCATGGCATGCTGGCTGAAGTAGCCCAGCTCCACATTTGCCCCAAGGCAGACACTGCCAGTCGTCGGCTCCACTTGCCCAGCCAGCGCCTTGAGGAAGGTGGATTTGCCGGCCCCGTTGACCCCTACCACGGCAACCTTGTTCTGGCGACGGATGATGCCGGAAACGCCACTGAAGACGGGATGCTCTCCGCCTTTGGGCAATTGCCAGCATTTTGCCAGTCCGGCCATCACCACCACATCGTCGCCGCTCCTGGGCGGCTCACTGAACTCGAAGCGCACTACTCGCTCCTCGGCCGGGATCTCGATCCGATCGATCTTTTCGATCTTCTTGACCCGCGACTGGACCTGGGCCGCGTGTGAGGCCCGGGCCGCAAAACGGGCGATGAATTCCTCTTCCTTGGCCAGCATATCCTGCTGGCGCTTGTGACTGGCCAGGAGCTGCTCGCGGCGGATATCGCGCTCCCGCTCGTAGAAATCATAGTTGCCGCCATAGGTGGTGACGGTCTTGTTGGCCACCTCGATGATACGGGTCACGATGCGGTTCATGAAGTCGCGGTCGTGGCTGGTCATGAGCAGCGCACCGTCGAACTCGCCCGCCAGCCACTCCTCCAGCCAGATGATCGATTCCACATCCAGGTGGTTGGTCGGCTCGTCCAGGAGCAACACGTCCGGCTTGAGGGTCAGGATGCGGGCCAGGGCTATGCGCATCTTCCAACCGCCGCTGAACGACTCAACCGGGTGGTGAAAACGGTCCGGCCCGATCCCGAGGCCGGTCAGTACGGTCTGAGCACGGGTGTCCAGGTCGTATCCGCCCCGGTGCTCGAATTCCTCTTGGACTACACCGTAGCGTTCCAGCAGGGAAGCCATCTCGTCGTCGGATTGAGGGTCGCACATGGCCGCCTCCATGGTTTTCAACTCGGCTGCCAGGCGCATGGTGTCGCTTGATCCGGCCATGACCTCTTCCAGGGCCGAACGCCCGGCCATATCCCCCACATCCTGGGAAAAGTAGCCGATGGTGGTCTTTTTAGCGCAGGTGATCTCGCCGGCGTCTACCTCTTCCTCGCCGATGATGATGCGAAAGATGCTGGTTTTGCCCGCACCGTTGGGGCCGACCAGGCCGCAGCGCGAGCCGGAAAGGATCTGGAAGCTGGCCTCGCGGAAGAGCAGTTGCGAGCCGTGCTGTTTGGTGATGTTTGAAAGATGAATCATTTAAGAAAACTCCCTGCGCTGAAATCGAAAGCTGAACCTGATAGCACGGCTTCAGGTATGTGGCAACAAAAAACCTGCTTTTGCGGGTTGTTGCCTTGCTTGAAAACCGGCTGCAGTCTGCTACAGTTTGTCCCAGCGGTGCACTACATAACGAGAGGGGTGGCCATGAACGTGTACAGGGTGGCAATCGGCCTGTTTGTCGGCGTCCTGACGCTGGGCGCCATTGCCTGGGCGTCGCAGGCGGGCATGATTCGCGTCTGGTCGGTGGCAAAAGGGGGATACATGATGTCGGAAAAGGTGGCCAAGAGCGATGCGGAGTGGAAAAAACTTCTCACCCCCGAACAGTTTAACGTAACACGCAAAAAGGGGACGGAACGGGCCTATGCCAACGAGTACTGGAACAACCACGAAAAGGGCGTCTACCAGTGCGTCTGCTGCGGCCTCGACCTGTTCACCTCGGACACCAAGTATGATTCCAAGACCGGCTGGCCGAGCTTCACGGCGCCCGTTGCCAAGGAGAACATCCGGACCGCAGAAGACCGCTCCTTTTTTTCGAAGCGCACCGAGGTGATCTGCGCCCGCTGCGACGCCCACCTGGGGCACGTCTTCGACGACGGTCCGCCCCCTACCGGCCTGCGCTACTGCATGAACTCGGCGGCTTTGAAATTTGTGAAGTCCAAATAGGCATATCGTTGTCCCGTGCCGGAAGTGTCTTAAAAAGCCCGCAAAACGCGGGCTTTTTGCTTGGCGGAAAACGTGTTGCGGCTTTCAGGTTGCCAGTACGGGCGATTGTGGGTAAAGTCAGATTATTTTGTTGGGGGGTTTATGACAACAATGATTATGATGTTTATATTCCTTGTTGCATCAACCGCCATATGGAAAGTTTGTCATTATCGAGGTATTCGTGGCACTGATCTCCCTGCGTAACATAACCCTGGCCTTTGGCGGTCCTCCTATCTTTGACGGCATCAACCTGCAAATCGAGCCGGGCGACCGGCTCTGTCTTTTGGGCCGCAACGGCACCGGCAAATCAACCCTGCTCAAGCTGATTAATGGGGACTTTCCGCCAGAAGGGGGCGAGATCGTCCGCCAGCAGGGTTTGCGGGTGGCCTTGGTCTCCCAGGAGGTGCCGCTGGGCCTGGAGGGGAGCGTGTTTGATGTGGTGGCCTCCGGCATGGGCAATGCCTCCAGCTTGCTGGCCGAGTACCACCAGGTGGCGCACCGCCTCTCCGAAGAAGGAGGTGAAGAGCTCCTGTCCAAACTGGAAGAGTTGCAGCATAAGCTGGAAGAGAGCGGCGGCTGGAGCTTGCATCAGGAGGTAGAGCGGCTGTTGAAGCGTCTGAGCCTGGATACGGACGAGCAGTTCACCGCGCTCTCCGGCGGCACCAAGCGCCGGGTGCTGATGGCCAGGGCACTGGTGTCCTCCCCCGACATCCTCATGCTGGACGAGCCGACCAACCACCTGGACATCGACACCATCTGCTGGCTGGAGGATTTCCTGCTCAAGAACGTCACGACCGTGCTGTTCGTAACCCATGACCGGGCTTTTGCCCGGCGACTGGCCAACCGCGTTGCCGAGCTGGATCGTGGCAGGATATATGCCTTCAACTGTGGCTATGACCAGTTCGTTGAGCGGCGCGAAGCACTTTTGGAGGCGGAAATCACCCGCCAGGCCCTGTTCGACAAGAAGTTGGCCGAGGAAGAGGTCTGGGTCAGGAAGGGGATCAAGGCCCGCCGCACCAGGAACGAAGGCAGGGTGCGGGCGCTGAAACAGTTGCGCGAGGAACGGCGCCAGCGGCGGGAACGCCAGGGCACGGCCCGTATCCAGATGCAGGAGGCAGAGCGCTCCGGGGTGTTGGTGGCCGAGGCCGAGGCGGTTTCCTTTGCCTACGATGCCAAACCGATCATCCGGGACTTGACGACTACCATCATGCGCGGCGACCGGGTCGGGATCGTAGGTCCCAACGGTTCGGGCAAAACCACCCTGCTCCGGCTGCTGCTGGGGGAATTGACGCCCCAGGGGGGAACCATCAAACTGGGAAGCCGCCAGGAGGTGCTCTACTTCGACCAGATGCGGGAGCAGCTGGACCTGAACAAGAGTGTCCAGGAGAACGTAGGCGAGGGAAACGACACCATAATCATCAATGGCAAGCCCCGACATATCATCGGCTATCTGCAGGATTTCCTCTTCTCTCCGGAGCGGACCCGCAGCCCGGTTTCAATCCTCTCCGGTGGCGAGCGCAACCGCCTGCTGCTGGCCAAGCTCTTCACCAAACCCTCCAATATCCTGGTAATGGACGAGCCGACCAATGATCTGGACGCCGAAACCCTGGACCTGCTGGAGGATCTTTTGCTGGAATATTCCGGCACACTGCTGCTGGTGAGCCATGACCGGGAGTTCCTCAACAATGTGGTGACCAGTACCCTCGTGGTCGGGGATGACGGGCAGGTGCGGGAGTTTGTGGGCGGTTACGACGACTGGCTCAGGCAGGTTGCCGCCGAGGCACCCACGGCACCGGCACCGCCAAAATCTGCCCCGGAAAAGGCAAGGCCGCAGAGAGAACGAGTCCGCAAGCTCTCCTTCAAGGAAGAGCGGGAACTGGAGGCATTGCCGGACCTGATCGCCGGTCTGGAAGAAGAGCAGGAGCAATTGCATGGGCAACTCTCCGACCCGGAGTTTTACAAGTCGGCCGGTGCCGAGGTGGCGCGGATCAATGCTCGCCTGGTGGAGCTGGAACGGGAGTTGGCCGGGGCCTATGAGCGCTGGGAGGAGTTGGAGGCGTTGAAGTAATAATAACGGCGGTTCTCACTCAAAGCTCACAAAGTGCACAAAGAAAATCAGACGGCTATCAAAACCGTGAAAGACAGGCTCTGAGTGAATGGATAATAACTTGAAAAGGTTTTGATTTCTTTGTGTTCTTCGTGCCTTTGTGTGAACAAATGCTTTTTTGATAAAAAAGCCCGCACAAGGCGGGCTTTCGGTCCTGCGGTTGCTGCTGAACGGCTACTTCCCCACGTTCAGCAGTTCCACATCGAAGTGCAGCGTGGCGTTGGGCGGTATGACGCCGCCAGCGCCTCTTGAGCCGTAACCCAGCTTGGCTGGTATGATCAGCTTGCGTTTGCCCCCCACCTTCATGGTCATGACACCCTCATCCCAGCCGGGAATGACCTGGCCCACGCCGATCACAAACGTAAATGGTTCCTTGCGGTCCACGGAACTGTCGAACTTCTTGCCGTTGTCCAGTGTGCCGGTATAGTGCACCGTGACCTGCTTACCCGCCACGGGCGAGGCCCCCTTGCCGACTACCACATCGATGTACTTGAGCCCCGTTGCGGTGGTGACCGTCTTGTCGGCGGCAGATGCCGGCACGGCAATCAGCAGCGTCAGTGCGGCAACTACAACCAGTTTCATTAATTTGCCCATTTCTATGCCTCCAGAATAGTAATGTGACCGCACGTACCGCTACGCCGGAAGAGGCGTCTCATTTCTTCCGGGCCTGCGCATCGAGCAGTTTCACGACATCGTCCGTTACATCCCGCACATCAACCCCGCTTGCCGAATAGAGCAGGTCGCGTTTGACGAAAATGGCCATAAATCCGTTGGACTTGCCGTACTCAACAGCTGCCTGCTCGATCTTCCTGTACAGGGTGCCGCTCAGTTCTTGTTGCAATTCCTGAAGCTGACGTTCCGCACCTTGTCCGAATTTCTGGAATTCCTCGACCTTTTTGCCGAACTCCTTGCTTTTGGCTTCACGCTGCTTGGGTGAAAGCGAGGAAAGTTTTGCCTCTATGGCAGCTTGTTGTTTTTCCAACTGCTTCCGTTTGGTTTCGATCTGAGACTGGAGCTTGTCCTTCTTTTCCATGAGTTTGACTTGTCCTGCTTTACCCGGCTCGGAGTCGGTGCTGACACGGATCGGATCGACATAGCCAATCCGGACCGTCGGCTGTGCAATGGGCGCCGCTGCCATGGCGGGTGTGGTTGGTTGTTGAACCGGTTGCTGCGTGGCAGCCGCAGGTGATTTCTGTGTTGCAGCCGGTGTTGCTTGCGGAGGGGTGTTGTCCGCCGCTATGGCCATGGCTGGCAGGGCACTGACGAACAAGGTAATGAGAAGTTTTCTGCAAAGGATGTTCATGGTGTCTTCCTCGGGGGCAGGGCGTGCCTGCCGGTTGATGTGAAATCTGGAGAAAGGATAGAACCTTTTGGGACGACAGACAACCCTGTTTTTCAAAATAGCGGGTCCCTCTCCGCGCTGGCCGGAGGATGATCATTGCGGATGATCCGGAAAGCGGCCCTGACCCTGCCTTGATGGGAAAAATGCGAGCCGGGTTTTTGTTTGAAAACGCCAAAAGATGGGGTTGATTAATAAAACAGCTTGACTTTGTCCGAATATATTTTCTAAGATGGATGAAAATTAAAGGCTGAGATGAGGAGTAGTAGTCGTTTTAGGCTTTCCAGAGAGCCGGTGGTTGGTGCGAACCGGTAAGTGCAAACGATGAACTCGCCTCGGAGCCGCATCGGCGAACCAAGTAGTTGATGCCGTACTCCCACGTAACGGGTGAATCGAGGCTTGGCACAGAAGGACGTGCCAGGTGAAAAGGGTGGTACCGCGAATGGCACACAATGCCTTCGCCCCTGTTTGGGGCGGAGGCATTTTTATTTTCAGCAGCGGCGATATGGACACGAAAGGAGCGTCAGGTATGGCAAAGGCACCAGTAAAGAAGCAGAAGCAGGACGACCGGCAGATTATCAGGATTTTCGACACCACCCTGCGGGACGGCGAGCAGGCTCCGGGCAACAGCATGAACATCGAGGAGAAACTGCGGATCGCCCGGCAGCTCCAGAAGCTGAACGTGGACGTGATCGAGGCCGGTTTTCCCATCGCGTCGGAGGGCGACTTCGAGGCGGTGAAGAAGGTGGCCCAGACCATCAAGGGGCCGGAGATCGCCGGTCTGTGCCGCTCCAGCGAAAAGGATATCGACCGGGCCTGGGAGGCGTTGAAGTACGCCGGTGACAAGGGGCGCATCCACACGTTTATCGCCACTTCCGACATCCACATGAAATACAAGCTGCAGATGGAACCGGCCAAGGTCCTGGCATCGGCGGTCAAGGCGGTCAAGCGGGCCGCCTCCTACACCCCCAACGTGGAGTTCTCCTGCGAGGATGCGGTGCGGACCCGGCTGCCGTTCCTGGCCGAGGTGGTAGAGGCGGTCATCAATGCCGGCGCCACCACGGTCAATATCCCGGACACGGTCGGCTACACCATCCCCTTTGAGTACTTCAACATCATCAAGTACCTGAAGGATAACGTGCCCAATATCGACAAGGCGATCATTTCGGTACATTGCCACAACGACCTGGGGCTGTCGGTGGCCAACTCCATCGCCGCCATTCAGGCCGGAGCACGCCAGGTGGAGTGTACCATCAACGGTATTGGCGAGCGGGCAGGCAATTGCTCCCTGGAGGAGTTTGTCATGATCCTCCGCACACGGAAGGACATTCTCCCCTTTGCCTGCAATGTAGCCACCGAGCATCTCACCCCGGCCAGTCGCCTGCTGACGAGTATCACCGGTATCGGTGTGCAGCCCAACAAGGCAATAGTGGGGGCCAATGCTTTTGCCCACGAGGCCGGCATCCACCAGCACGGCGTGTTGATGGAAAAGTCCACCTACGAGATCATGACCCCCGAGTCGGTTGGTCTGTCGGCCAATGCCCTGGTGCTGGGCAAGCACTCCGGCCGCCATGCCTTCAACAAACGTCTGATAGAACTGGGCTATGAGCTGGACGACGAGAAGCTCAACCGGGCCTTTGATCGATTCAAAACCTTGGCCGATCTGAAGAAGGAGGTCTTCGACGAGGATCTGGAGGCTCTTGCCGCCGAGGAATCACGCCTGGAGGACAAATACCGCCTGGGGCACATCACGGTCACCTGCGGTTCCTTTGCCGTGGCCACGGCCACCGTGCAACTGGAGATCAACGGGCAGCCGGTACGGACCGCCGAATTGGGGGATGGCCCGGTTGACGCGACCCTCAAGGCCATCAAGAAACTGACCAAGACCAAGGCCAAGCTGATGCAGTACAATGTCGGCGCCATCACCAGCGGTACCGACGCCCAGGGCGAGGTTACCGTGCGCGTGGCCGAGGGGAACCACACCGTGGTGGGCAAGGGGTCATCCACCGATATCATCGAGGCGTCGGCCAAGGCCTATGTCCATGCCCTGAACCGGCTGAACTACAAACAGACACGAGTTATCGAGAGCGTGTGACGCAAACCTTGCGGTACGAAAACGACAAGGGCGGCCCATTGGCCGCCCTTGTGCGTTGTGCGCCGGACATTACCGGAGAAGAAAGCTTCCTCCGGGATACGGGTTGCTGTCGGCAACCGCGTATTTGACAAGTTCAGCCAGATTTTTCAGATTCAATTTGTTGAGAATACGCAATTTGTAGGTGCTGACGGTTTTTACACTCAGCGATAGATGCCAGGCGATCTCCTTGTTCGACGCTCCGGAAACCAGCAGCTCCGCAACCTCTTCTTCCCGTTTTGAAAGGGATCGGGCTTTTGGCGGGTTATTGTACGTGGGGTTGTCATGCCTCAAGCTCGTTATCACCGCGCCCATAAGTTGTTCGCTGATATACTTCCCCCCCGATACCACCTTTTTGACGGCATGGATAAGCTCATCCGGTGCGCTCCGCTTGCCGATGAAACCGTCCGCCCCCCAGGCATAAGCTTTGACGGCGTACTCCTCCTCCAGATGCGTGCCGACGACAATAACCGGCAGGCGCGGCCTTTCGCGCCTGATGCCCGCCAGCACCTCAAACCCGCTGATATCGCCTAATGCCAGGTCAAGAACTACCACGTCGAAGTTGCCCTCCTGAACCTTCTCCAGGGCCTCGCTCCCCTTTTCTGCATCATCGAAAAACACGTTATCGCAAATTGCTTGCAGGATCAGGCGGGTACCGGCTCGTACAAGGGCATGTTCGTTGACGATCAGGATATTCATGTCAATTCCCCGTGCGGGACGGTCTCCGGACTGAGGTCCGAAGAGATCTTCCGGATTGTATCCATCCCGGCTTCGACTATCTGCTCCATATTCGCCAGTTGGTCGCTCACCTGGTTTTCACCGGCGCTGGCGATGTTGTGCCGTAGCCAGTCAATATGGTGCTTCAGCGCCGTCAAGGACTGGCCGAAGTCATCGTGTATCTCGCGGGCAATGGCCTTGCGCTCGTTTTCCCGAAGCGCCTCGAGGTGCATCGAGATGTTGCGGAGCGCCTGGTTGCTGGTATGCAGCTCGTTGTTGAGCCGGCGGCTTTCTTCCTCGGCCCGCAACTTTGACAGTGCAATGGACATATATTCGATCAGGTGCTCCAGCAAGTTCAGGCGTTCGGGCGAAAAGAGCCCTGTGTGCCTGTCATTGAACTGAAACAGGCCAAAGGTAGTTCCGTGCAGACGGAGCGGGATAAGCGCCACCGACTCATACCCTTCGATGATGCACCGGTTGCGCATTCGTACCCCCCGATTTACCTCGGCCATATCGGCGGGGAGCTGGGAGCTGTGGTTCGTCCAAAAGCTCCCATAGCGGGTCATAAAAGGCCTGGAATCGTCAAACCGACCCGTAAGGACGCCGCCACACAGGCATTCGAGTATGGGCTTCCCTTCATGGTCGCGGACGATCATTCCCTCACGATCCATGTCACAAAGCCGGTTCTCTGTCCTGATGAAGTCCTCGGAAAAACCGCGCATTTCATAATAGGGAAAATCTTCACCCTCCAACAGTCGTACCCCGACCGCTTCACAGGTGGTAAGTTTCTGGAAAAAGCGCATCAGGGAACGCATCAGTTCGTGCACGGTATTGGCCTGATTGCAGAGGCGCAGGAGTTCTATGGTGGCTTCCCGGCGTTCTTCAGCCTGTTTGCGCTCGGTGATGTCTTCCACCATCCTGATAATACGGTGCGGCCGCCCCTCGTTGTCCCGTACGAGGGAAACAGCGAGACTCCCCCAGATCACAAGGCCGTCCTTGTTGAGATACCGTTTTTCAATCCGGTACGTGTCACGCTTGCCGGCGAGCAAGTCGCCAAACAGCTTCCAATCCGCTTCGATGTCGTCAGGGTGGGTAAAGTCGGTAAAGCACTTGGTGCGAAACTGCTTGTCGGAATAGCCGAGCATCTTCTGCAAGGCCTCATTGGTCATGATCAGGTACCCGTCCATGTCCACCAGGGCAGCGCCGAAGGGGGCACAGCGGAATATCACCTGGAAAAGCTCCTGGTTCTCCTGAAGGGAGTCGATTGCTTGCCTGAGCCCGAGTATGTCCGCCATAGTTTATCTCTCCGAGATTATTCGGAAGTGAGACTGTGCAAAATGTATACAACTTGGCCGCACAGAAATAATATAACCATTTTTGCGATATGCAAGTCGATGTGCTGCGCGTGTGTTTCGGATAATTCCTACAACGGCATAGTCTTTTTCCTACCCGGCTGTCAGCCTAATGCCATTATTGTATTAATCTATTTATGGTGTTTACTAAATCATATCTAATATTGCTGGCGGGCCGGATCGCCGCGTGACGTAGAGAAAAGGGTGCAGGATGTAATAATTTCAAAAGGGGGATTTGCCATGCAGTGGTTCAATAACATGAAGATCGGCAAGCGGATGGGGCTCGGTTTCGGGTTGGTGCTGCTGATAATGGTTGTTCTTATCTGGGATGGAGCCAATGGGATGTCTGCTGTCCAGAAAAATCTGGACCGGGTTGTCACGGTCAATAATGTCCGCATTGATTTGTGCAACGATGTTGCAATGGACCTAACCCAGATATTTCTCAACATCAGGAATATCATCATCACCAATGTTCCCGAGAAACAGAAAGAATATCAGCAGCGGATTGAAAAGTTTCGGGAAGATTATTCTGCAAAACTCAAAAAAATAGAGGATATGACCACCAAGGACGATAAAAAGGCGCACGAACTCATTGCCAAGGTCAAAGAGGCCATAGCTGTGGCCGGACCTCTCAACAGCAAAGTCATCGAATTGGCATTGGCCCACAAGGATGCCGAAGCCGGTGTCCTGCTTTCCAATGAGGCGGCGCCTGCCGGACGAAAGTTAACTGAAGAGATTGACAAGTTGATTGAACACAATGCTGAACGTAACAAGATTCGGTTTGAGGAGGCCACGCAGGAATATGCGGCCTCTCGTAATACCATGTTCGGACTGGGTGCTGCAGCAATCCTGATATCTCTGGCTACGGCATTTTATTTGACCCGTGGAATCACTCGCCCCATCAACGAGGCATTGGGCGTTGCCAACTCATTGGCCCAAGGCGATTTGACCATCTCGGTAGTATCAAACTCCAAAGATGAAACCGGCCAGATGATGGCCGCTATCAGCAATATGGTTGATAAACTCAAACACGTGGTCGGGGACGTGATGAGCGCCTCCGACAACGTGGCTTCAGGCAGCCAGGAACTTTCGTCAACGGCCCAGCAACTTTCGCAGGGGGCCACGGAGCAGGCGGCCAGCGCCGAGGAGGTCTCATCGTCCATGGAGGAGATGACCTCCAGCATCAAGCAGAACTCGGACAACTCCAGCCAGACCGAGAAGATCGCCGTCAAGAGCGCTGCCGATGCCAAGGAAGGCGGCAAGGCGGTCACCGAGACCGTTGCGGCCATGAAGGAGATCGCCACCAAGATCTCGATTATCGAGGAGATTGCCCGCCAGACCAACCTCTTGGCCCTGAACGCCGCCATCGAGGCGGCCCGTGCCGGTGAGCACGGCAAGGGCTTTGCCGTTGTCGCCTCCGAGGTACGCAAGCTGGCCGAGCGGAGCCAGGCCGCGGCTGGCGAGATCAGCACCCTTTCGTCGCGCAGCGTCCAAATTGCCGAGACCGCCGGCGATATGCTGACCAGGATGGTGCCGGATATCCAGCGGACCGCCGAACTGGTGCAGGAGATCAGCGCATCCAGCCGGGAACAGGATACCGGAGCGGAGCAGATCAACAAGGCGATCCAGCAGTTGGACATGGTCATCCAGCAGAATGCCTCCGCCTCGGAGGAGATGGCCTCCACCTCGGAGGAGTTGTCCGGCCAGGCCGAACAGCTCAAGGACTCAATCAGCTTCTTCCGCATCGACAGCAGCGGAACTCGCCAACAGGCCCGCTCCGCCCGCATGTTGCAGCACAAGACGCAGGTGGCTCACATAGGACAAAAGGCGGCAACACCCGGGAAGCAGACGCTTGGCGGCGTCCACCTTCAGTTGGGAGAAAAAAGTGGCACCGACCAGATGGACGACGAATTCGAAAAGTTTTAGGGGGGGGCCATGAGCGTCGCGCAAATAACGGAAACGACCCAGTACCTGACCTTCAAGCTGGAAGAGGAGGTTTTTGCCTTGGACGTGGCCAAGGTCAGGGAAATCCTGGAATACACCACCGTCACCAAGGTGCCCCAAACCCCGGACTACATGCGGGGTGTCATCAACTTGCGGGGGAGCGTGGTGCCGGTGATCGACCTGCGGCTGAAGTTCGGCATGAGCGCAACCGAGCAGACTATCAATACCTGCATCATCGTGGCTGAGGTAGATATGGAAGATGAAACCATCCTGCTGGGTGCCTTGGCCGACTCGGTGCAGGAGGTGAACGAGATGGAGCCGGAGCAGATCGAAGCCGCGCCCCATATCGGCACGCGGCTCAACACCGATTTCATCAAGGGCATGGGGAAAAAGGACGGCAACTTCGTCATGATCCTGGATATCGACCGGGTGTTTACCTCGGGCGATCTGGCTGGGATTCAGAACACCGTCTAAGCACTCTTGGTGAGATGCCATTCCAATGCGTGAAGGGGTAGACCGATGCCGGAACGTGGAAAGATATCCGTCCTTCTGGTGGAGCACTGTTCCGAAAATCTGGGATGGGTTGAGGGACATCTGTCCGGTTTTGATATCGATCTTTTCTGGGCCTCATCCGGATCCGAGGCGATCGGGCTTGCCCGGACGAATGATTTTGCTATGGCATTACTTGGCGTGAAAAACCCGGAAGACGGCATCAAGACGGCTGAATTGATCCTTTCCGATCCGGTGACGCAACATCTCCCGCTCATTTTCGTATGCAACGGGTCAGCCCCGGTGTTACTGCCTTTGAAAGGGGGCGGTGCGGGCATTGTAGACTACCTGACAAGACCGATAGAACCGGTAATCTTGCAAAACAAGGTACAGCTTTTCCGTGAACTCCACCATCAACGTAAAAAGATCAAGCTGCATATTACAGAGCTCAGGAAAACCCATAACCAGTTGCGGAAAGGAAAGGAACGCTATATTCGCCTTTTGGCCTCGGTGACAGGCTATGTCTACACCGTAAGTGTCGTTAACGGTAAGCCGGTATCGACCGCACATGGACAGGGGTGTGAGGCGATGACCGGTTTTTCGCCTGAGGAGTATAGCGCAGATCCGGAACTCTGGATCAGGATGATCCCTGCCGAGGATCGCCCTGCCGTCCTGGATGCGGCAGAGCGTATCCTGGTTGCGGCAGCTCCCCTGACCATCGAGCATCGCATCCACCATAAGGATAATACTATCCATTGGGTGCGGAATACCCTGGTGCCGCATTTTGATCAAGGGGGAACACCTTATGGCTATGACGGTATCATTACCGACATCACCGAGCGCAAGCTGGCGGAACTCCAGTTGGCAAAATCCGTATCCCTGCTGGAGGCTACGCTGGAATCCACCGCAGAGGGGATACTTGTTGTCGATGGGGACGGGAGGATCACCAGTTGCAATAGGAAGTTCCTGTCCCTGTGGCGTATTCCCGATTGCCTGACGACACAGGGGAGTGATGATGAATTACTTGCCCATGAGATGTGTCAGTTGAAAAAACCGGAGCAGTTTGTTGAAAAGCTCCGCTATCTGTATGCACACCCGGAAGCCGAGAGCTTTGATGTGCTGGAATTCGCCGACGGCAGGTTGCTCGAGCGCTCTTCAAAGCCGCAGATGATGGGGGGTGAGATCGTTGGGAGGGTTTGGAGTTTTCGGGATATAACCGAACAAAAGAGCCTGGAGGAACAGTTGCGGCAGGCGCAGAAGATGGAGGCCATTGGCCAGATGGCTGGCGGGATCGCCCATGATTTCAATAATATCCTCACCGTTGTTATCGGTTATGGCACTCAGCTTCAGGACAATTTCGCGGAGGATGATCCGCTACGGGAGAACATCGACCAGGTGCTTGCCGCTGCCGAGCGGGCCGCCAATCTGACCCGCAGCCTGCTGGTCTTCAGCCGCAAACAGGTGATGACCCCCCAGGTGGTTGATCTGGGCGATAGTACCCGAAATATGGAAAAATTCCTCCAAAGGATTATCGGGGCTGATATTCAACTCAGGACCGATTACTCCCCGGAGTGCCTTATGGTATATGCCGATAGCGGCCAATTGGAACAGGTCGTGATGAATCTGGCAGCAAATGCCCGGGATGCGATGCCGAACGGCGGAGTTCTGACCCTGGAAACACAACTGCGGGAACTGGACGAAGGATTCTGTCAGACATATGGTTATGGTGAACCAGGCCTCTACGCCCTTTTGGCCGTATCCGACAGCGGCAGCGGCATGGACGGGGAGACATGCAAAAGGCTCTTTGAACCATTTTTCAGTACCAAGGACGCTGGAAAGGGAACCGGTCTCGGACTTTCGGTCGTGTACGGGATTGTCAGGCAGCACAAGGGGTATATCAAGGTTTACAGTGAACTGGGGGTGGGTTCCACCTTCAAGATACTGATCCCCATATTCAAGGGTACGGTGCAATCCGCCGCAAAGCGGACGTTATCCGCTCCCGTGGGAGGTACGGAAACCGTCCTGGTGGCGGATGATGATCCGGCTATACGAAAGATCGCCGAGTCCAGGCTCCATGATTATGGCTATAAGGTGCTGCTGGCGGAAGACGGGGTTGACGCCGTTAGAACGTTCCGGGAAAACAGCAAAGAGATCGGCCTGGTTGTCTTGGATATGCTTATGCCGGGGATGAACGGCCGGGAGGTGCGTAAGGAAATACTGACAGTGCGGCCTGATGCCAAAATGCTGTTCATGAGCGGCTACAATCAGGACATGCTTTTGGGCAAAGGGTTATGTGAAAGCGGCTCGGAACTCCTGACAAAGCCGTTCAGCCCGATTGAGCTTGCCCGGAAGGTTAGGGAGGTCCTGGACAAGCGGTAGAACGACCGCAATGGCTTCCGCACCGCTGGCCGGTGAATAGCGGATGTTTCAGCCGATCTTGACCGTCTTGTAGAGAAAATTCTTGAACCGAAACAGCCTGCGCTGTTCCTCCTCGGTAATGACGCCGTCGCCGACGGCCTTGAGATAACGCGCCACCGCCGGCATGGTCTTGCCAGCCACGCCGCGTGCCTTCTCGATCACCAGCCGAACCGTTTCCCGCGAGATGTCGTTGCGTGAGAACGGCTCGTAGACCTCAGTCCAGAAATCCCCCCCGTCATTAATTCGTGCCATGATATCGCTTGCCAACCGTTCATCCAGGTCGCGGGCCGGGGAGTGCGGCGCACTGCTCATGCCACTGCCGGTCCCGGCGATGGCCATGGTGATTGCGTCGCCGGTAATGATCTGTTTGCGGCGGAAGAAAAGCGCCCGCAACAGGATGCTGCGCAGTTCTCGGATGTTCCCCTGGTAGTTGTGGTGCATGAGGATTTCCTTCGCCTCCCTGGCCAGGATGGGCGGCTTTTCGGCAGGTTCGTCCTCGCTCCGGTAGGTGCGGTAGAGCTTGCCCAGGAAATGCACCGACAGGTCGGGGATGTCTTCCCGCCGCTCGTTGAGGGACGGCAGTCGGATAGAGAGTTCGGCCAGCCGGTGGTACAGGTCCTCGCGGAAACGGCCGGCGCTGATCTCCTCCTGAAGGTTTTTGTTGGTGGCCGCCACCAGCAGCACGCGACTGTAACGCTCGGCATTTTCCCCCAGCCGGACAAAGCCACCGTTGTCCAGGAAACGCAGCAACTGCACCTGGGTCTTGGGGTCGGCATCACCGATCTCGTCCAGAAAGACGATTCCCCCCATGGTCTCCTCCAGTATGCCGCGCCGGTCGTTGTAGGCGCCGGTAAAGGCCCCCTTCTTGTGGCCGAACAGTTCCGAATAGGTCAACTCTCCGGCATAGGCGGCGATATTGGATTTCTTGACCGGCAATTCGCCACCGGGGTTGATCTGCTGGCGGTACAGTTCGTTGAGCTTGTTGTACAGGTTGTTGAAAAAGAACTCCTTGCCCGAGCCGGTGGGGCCGGTCACCAGGATCGAGGGGAGTCCGATGGTGGCCTCTTGCAGCATGTTGCGGTTCCAGAAGACGATGCGGTTGAAGAGCCGCGGCGAGACGGTGTTGATGAATTCCACCACTGCCTGGGAGGCGGGGCTGTTGCCGATGATATTCCCCAACCGGTAGGAGGATACGTGCGGGTCCTTGTAGGCCACGTCGGTGGTCAGACGGTTGACCTCTCCCTGCAATCGTTCGATGCGTTGCAGGTCGGAGATGTGCCGGGCGGTCAGACTCCCTATGATCTGCAGGATGCGGCGGTGCTCCTCGCGGAAATAGTCGTAATGCAGCGAGTTGAGGCAGATTACGGCGATTACCTCGTCGTCGCAGATGACCGGCACGGCGATCTCGCTCTTCAGAAGTTCGCTCATGGAACGGTGGAAACCGCCCGCCTGTTGTTCCTCCTCCACCCGGGCAATGATCTTGGGCAGCTTGGTATGGGCCACATAGCCGGTCAGGCTGCGCTCTTCCGGCGCCAACTCCTCGCCGCCGACCGGAAACGGCGGGATGTACTTCTTCAGCCATTCCTTGTTCTTTGCGCCGAGAATGGTGCCGTTTTCGTCCTCCACCACCAGCCACTTCACCCCGTCGCGCTCCGCTACCACGGCGATGCTGCCGGTATCGGCCCCGATCAGCTCGGTGGCCTTGGAGAGCACCTTGGTCAGGAACGGCTGCAGATTTTCAGTCCGTTCATTCAACAGGTCGGTGATCTCGGACAGCACCCGGATCTCCAGGTGCTCCCCCCCTACCTCGCTGATGACCCGCTCCACCATCTCGGCGTGTGTTTGCAGGAGCCCCATCTCGAAGTCGCTGAACCGGAACCGGTACATTTCGCGGGAAAAGTAGTTTACCAGGCAGATGATGCGGCGGCTGTCCGGGGCGTAGCGCGGCACCACGTAGAGTGAGCGGAGAGCCATGGATTCGGTCAGGGCCCGCTGCTGGAGGTGGTGCCGGGTCAGGTCGGCGATGAAGAGCGGTTTCAGCAGCCGTTCGTCCGAGATTACCGCCTCGTCACTCACGTACTGAGAGAGGAGAGATTTGCCCTTTTGCAGGTTGATGGCCCCCTGCTGGTCGTAAAGCGCCTTCAGGTCCGGGTCCTCGGAGTAACTGGCCAGAATCCTCAATGACCCGGAGCCGGAATCGCCCCCCACCACCGGCACCAGTACCGACGCAAGGCAGACCTTGTCGACAAGCTTGACCGCCGATCTGACCATCATGCCCGCAGCCTCGCGCGCCTTGAACTCTTCCAGGCGGCGCGCCAGGCGCACCTGTTGATGATAGATGCGTGCCTGATCGACTCGGTCTGCTACGGAGCCGGTAAAATCGGCGAGTTGCGACTTTTCCTGTGCCGTCAGCACCTTGCCGGGAAGGTCTCGATCGACACAGAGCACGCCGATAGACTTGCCCAAACTGACCAATGGCATGACGTAGCTGGCAAGGAACCCGAAGCGACGGGCAAACTCCTCGTCTGACGAGTCGTGGTGCTCGGATGTTGTCCTGAAGTCCACGGGATACTGGCTGACAAAGACGCTGGAAACCACCGTGTCGGTGGAGCCGATGGGAAAACCGGTCTCCCGCAATTCCCCGGCCCGGGGACCGGTGGCATGCGCGCAGGAGAGCGCTCCACGGGTCAGGTCCTCCAGGTAGATGCGGATCTGCTCACTGCCCGAGAGCAGCCAGGCCCCTTCAGCAAGGCCATAGAGTAACTCCCCCTGGTTTTCTTTGCCATAGCCGGACATCTTGGAGCGCAGGGCGGCCAAACGGGTATCGATGGGCATGGGTGCTCCTGAGTAGATTATTTACTCAGGTGAGTGTAGCGCGGGATGGCGAGGGAGTCAAGCGGGAGGGTACTGCCGGTCAATTCAGCCCTTTCCTGATCTTGTACAGGTCCTCCAGGTCCAGACCGTTCTTCTCGTAGTACTCTCGTTCCAACTCTTCCACGTAGAAACGGTCCATGCCGCAATTTTCCAGGAAATCCTCCCGCAACGCCATGTTGCGTTCCGAGATGATGGTGGGGAGCAGGGTCTGGAGATACATGATCTCCTTGTTGATGGTAAAGATGGTTTCATTGAACAGTTGGATGGGGATATCCTCACGAATATATTTCTTGGTCTTCATCTCCTCGGTCACCTCGCGGCGCAACGCCTCCCTATCGGCCTTGGTGGAGAACCTGGAGTAGAAGTTGCGGATGCGGTCGCGCACACGCTCCAGAAGGATGATGGAGATGCGCTCCTCCTGGTCGATCTCCTGGAGTTGGCGGTTCAACTCCTCAATGGTCGTCCGACGGGCCTCGATGGCAGCCAGCCCATCCATCAAGATATCTACCTTGCGCCTGCCGAAGCGGCCCAGATAGGCGTTTTGGTACAGCTCGCGGATAAAGAGCTCGTGAAAACACCCCTCTCCGAGGTTGTCGAAGGCGGCCTTGTGCTCCAGCAGGCCGTGCAGCATCTGCTCGTTGATGCGGACGTTTTCCATGAAGGCCAACTGGCTGATAAGGTTGGAGACGCTGCTGAAACGGTCAAGGTAGGTGATCACATAGGAGAAATCGCCCATCAGGTCCGGATCGGCGCCGTCGCGAATCTTCTCGTCACACGCCTTGCTGGCGTCCAGTATCAGTTGGTCGAAGGTGTGGTCGCGGTTCTCCATGGCACTTTTGCAGGCCCGGATCAGCTTGAGCATATCGTCCCGGTCGATACGACTCTCGATCCGCTTTTCATGCAGGAAAATCCCTTCAAGTACCTCGCGGGTGGAGGAGAGGTAGTCGCGCTCCTCGTGGTTGATCAGGCTCCGCCCCTTTTTCAGCATCTCATCCAGTGTGTGGAATAGTGCTCCGGGAATCTTGTTGCGTACGGAAAGGGTCTTGAGGCGGGTCAGACGGGCGTTGTCCAGGTGGCTGATCTCCCCCTTTGCGTTGCAGGCCAAAAGGATGGTGCGGTACTCATCCACAATGCGTTTGTTGTCAGGGCGGCGATACATGACGTCAATGCGCATGCGTTCCTGCTGATAGCGGTCGATACGTAGCGTGGCGGCCAGGTTGACCAGGCGCGCAAAGTCGTCGTCCGCTATCTTTTTGGTACGAAAGTAGAGCTGGCGGAACAGGTTGCGGTATTCCCGGTGCGCGCGGTTGATGAGCTTGATTACGAAGAGTTGGGCTGTTTCATCGGCCAGGAGCGGAAAGATCTCGGAGATGAGCAGGTCGTCCCGCTCCTCCCCGACCGCCTCGGAACGCTTGATGGCCTTGCCGAGGCGTTTGACCAGTTCCTGCTGCTGGTTCTTCACGGCACGGGAGAATAGTGTGGAGTGGATAAAGAAGAAGTAGTTGCTGACCGCGTTGCCTTCAAGGAAGATGTTCTCGTAGGTTTCCGAGCCGATGGTGCGGTCGCTGAAGCTGATCGAACCGCTTTTGTCGTCGGTATGGGCTCCGTACATGACCAAGCGGTTGATGATTTCCGGTTTGGCCAGGTCCGCGGCCGGTTGATCAACGCCGAACATGTATTCGCAGAAATAGCCGCCGTTGCCCTGGTAGCTGATCCCCTGGGGGGCGATGATGAATTCGTTGCCGGGCGAGAAGATACGCAACCGATCGTCGTCCTGGACGATGTTGAAAAAATAACGCTGATAGGCGTCGGTGCCGGCCACCATGACGAAGTACTCGATCTGGTCGCCCATCTGCCCGTGCAGCCGAATGTCCTTGTGCATGGTCGCCTCTCCTACTTACACGTCAAATTCCATCCCGTCATAGGCGAACTCGACCCTTTCCGGCAGTCGTGCGCCGTCGGCATGCGCAACCTCATGCGTGAGGTGGGTCAGGACGGTGTGCCGGGCTCCCAGGCGTTGTGCCGCCTCGATGGCCGACTCGATGTTGAAATGGAAGGGGTGCGGCGTCCAGCGCAGCCCGTCGATTATCAGCAGGTCGAGCCCCTCCAGCAGGGGGAGCGATGAATCGGGAATACGGCTGCAATCGGTCAGGTAGGCAAAAGCCCCGATGCGGTATCCCAGGGCAGATGTATGGCCATGTTCCAAGGGGACGGGGATGACCATGTGCCCGAACAGGTCGAAGGGGCCGCTGACCACATTCGGGTGCAAAAGCGGTGTGTAACCGGAACCGTCAGAGTGTTCAAAAATATAGCCGAAACCCCTTTTCAGGGTGTCGAGGGTGGATTGTGACCCGAAACAGGGTGCGATTTCCTTATGCAGAAAATGGAAACCGCGCAGGTCGTCGATGCCGTTGATATGGTCGGCGTGGGAATGGGTGAAGAGCACGGCGTCGATTCTGGGGATAGCTTCGCGTAATGCCTGGCGCCGCAGATCGGTGGAGGTGTCCACCAGTATGTTCCGGGAGTTGTACCGGATAAGCAGCGATGCCCGGGTCCGCTTGTCCCGCGGATCATCCGAGGAGCAGACCCGGCAGGTGCATCCCACCATCGGCACCCCGGTGGATGTCCCGCTCCCCAGAATGATTACCTTCATACGGCTCTCCCCCCACGTTTCACAAAAAATAACAGAATTGTCACGGGCAGGCAAGGCGGTTTTCTGGCCATAATCAGGCGGGAAAGGTCGTTCAGGGGTGCGATAATAATCGCTGGCTGCGGGAGAACCCGGACGGTCAGCGTTGCATGACAGGGGTAAGCAGGAGCGGAACCTTGCTCCGGCTGCATATCTTGTTCGTGACGCTTCCCGCCCAGAACGCTTCCATACCCGTCTTCCCATGGGTGGCCAGGACGATCAGGTCAATCGACGCCCGGTTGGCGGCCTCCACGATTATTTTTGCCGGATCGCCCCGCAATACGTGCGAGCTGGCGGCAAAACCCTGGCCGCGCAACTCTTCGGCCATACGTGCGGAGTATGCCTCGGCATCCTGCCGGGCCATGTCCAGCATCCGTGAGGTCGTGCCCGGCAGCATCCTGCCGGTAACCGTCATGTTGCCCGAAAGGTTCGCAAAACGGGGAACCACCATGGCCAGGTGCAGGGAGGCCGTGCAGGCCCGCGCCAGTTCCTTCGAGACGGGCAGAGCTTGCTCGTGTTCCGGGTCGCCGTCCAGCGGGACCAGGATGTTGCGGCAGGCAAACGCCCGGGGCTCGCCCTGTTCGTTGGGATGCGTGATCAGCACGGGCCGTGAGTCGCCGGCAATGACCTTCTGGGCAATACTGCCCAGGAAGAGGTGGAGCGCCTGGCCCCTGCCGTGGGAGCACATGATCACCAGGTCATTCCCCAGTTCGCTGCCATGTTCGACGATGCTTCGGGCCACGTTTTCGACCTCTGCCGTGTGTACGTGACAATCAACCCGTATCTCGGGAGAAAAACGCTGTCGCGCTATCTCGCCGAGGTAGACGGTCGCATCCCGTGCGCTGACGAGATGGGACTGGCCATGGACCGCGCTGGGGGCATTTTTTTCCACCACGTGCATAAGCGTGACGTGGGCATGGAGCATTTCCGCAAGGAAGGAGGCGGCGGGCAGCGCTGATTCCGCCATCCGGGAGCCGTCCAGGGGTACGAGAATGTGCTTGAACATAGGATCACCCTGTCACGAGAGTCTTGTAAAGCAGATAGATGTTCAGTACGACGATGACCGCCGCCACAAGCCCGGCAAGCATCGTTGTGCTCCGCTTGTTGACCAGGTCGCCCATGATATCGGGGCGGCGGGTAAACATCACCAGGGGTATGACGGCAAAGGGGAGCCCGAAACTGAGTACAACCTGGCTTACCACCAGGGTGCGGGTGGGATCGAGCCCAGCCGCGATCACCGCCAGCGAGGGGGCCATGGTCACCAGCCGCCGGACCCAGATCGGAATATGCCTCTTCAGGAATCCCTGCATGATCACCTGTCCGGCGCTGGTGCCGACCGTGGACGACGACAGCCCTGCAACCAGCAGCGACAGGCCGAAGATCCATTTTGAGGAGTTTCCCAGGAGCGGTTCAAGGGTTCGATATGCCTCTTCTATTGTGGCAATGTTGGCATGCCCGGACTTGTAAAAGGTGGCCGCAGCCATGATCAGCATGGCAGCGTTTACAAAACTGGCAATTCCCATTGCTATGAGGACATCCATGATCTCGAAACGGTACAGGCTCTGCATCCGGGCCTTGTCCCTCACCACGATGCGCCCCTGCATCAGGGCGGAATGGAGAAAGATGGCGTGGGGCATGACCGTGGCCCCCAGGATACCTGAAGCAAGCAGCACACTTTCGGCTCCGGAAAATTGAGGTACAAGGGCGTGATACGCCACCTGTCCCCAGTCCGGTTTGTCGATAATGGTTTCGAGCACGTAACAGAGCGCTATCAGTCCGACCATGGCGGAGATTACAGCTTCCAGCGGCCGGAAACCGTAGCGTTCGAGGCCGAGAATAAGGAGCGTCGCCAGGGCGGTGAGGAGTGCCCCTGCAAACAGGGGGATGCCCAGCAAGAGCTGGAAACCTATGGCGGCCCCCAGGAACTCCGCCAGGTCGGTCGCCATGGCCACAAACTCCATCAGGGCCCACATTATATAGACCACCGGCCGGGGAAAATGTTCCCGGCAGTGTTCGGCAAGGTTCAGGCCGGTGGCAAGGCCGAGTTTGGCCGACAGGGTCTGGATAAGCATTGCCATGAGATTGCTGACCACAATCACCCAGACCAGCATGTACCCGAATTGGGCGCCACTTTGAATGTTGGTCGCGAAGTTACCCGGATCGACGTAGGCGACACTGGCGATAAACGCCGGTCCCAGAAAGGGCATCAGCCGGGCCAGACGACCGCCCTTTCCCTGGCTGCCGAGGATGTCCAAAGCGGTCTGGACGGTCCGGGAATCGGAAGTTTTCAGGCTATTGGCCAGGGTTTCGTTACGAGCCATGAATGCTTGTCCCGTGTGGGCGAACGGCCGGATTATCCACGCGTCATTCCGGACAATCGTTTATGTATTGCAAGGCATACTTCACATAGTTGTCGGGCGATTTCCGCAGCCAGGCCACTTCATCCGGCGTCAGGTCGCGTTTGTACCTGGCCGGTGCCCCTACCCACAGGGTATGCGGCGGGATGACGGTCCCCTCGGTGACCAGCGCCCGCGCCCCCACCAGTGCCCCTTCGCCCACCACGGCCTTGTCCATGACCATGGCCTGCATGCCGATGAAGCAGCCATTCTCAAGGGTACAGCCATGCAGGGTTACGCTGTGGCCGATGGTAACGTCATCGCCAATGATCAGCGGCGCGCCGGGGTCGTCGGCATGTTTCCTGTGGGTGACGTGCAGCATGGTCAGGTCCTGAACGTTGCTGCGGGCGCCGATACGGATGAAATTCACGTCGCCGCGGGCCACACAATTGTACCAGATGCTGCTGTGCGGCCCCATCTGCACATCGCCTATGATCACGGCGGTCTCTGCAACGAAAGCGGTCGGGTCAATGACGGGGTGCATGCCCTGGAACGATCGGATCATAACTGGTTTTCCTCCTGGAATGGTGACTGGGAAGTCCAAAGTATACGCACTCCATACGTTTTTGGCAATCAGGCTGTGGCGGCACATCCGGACAGGGCCTTCGAGTAACTGGTGCCGATTAATTTCTTGTTGCCGGGCCAGATATTTGCTATGTTCTAAAATCCATACACGCATTCGAGGAGGGGATGTAAGTACATGAAATTCACCAAGATGCACGGCGCCGGCAACGATTATGTCTACGTGAACTGTTTCGAGGAGACGGTTGCAAATCCTCAGGATGTTGCTATACAGGTATCCAATCGCAATTTCGGCATCGGTTCGGACGGGCTGATCCTGATCATGCCGTCTGACAAGGCCGATGTAGCCATGCGGATGTTCAATTCCGACGGTTCCGAATCCGAGATGTGCGGCAACGGCATCCGCTGTGTGGCCAAGTACGCCTATGATCATGGAATCGTTTCAAAAAAAGAGATAACGGCGGAGACGGGAGCCGGCATCCTGACCCTGCACCTGGTTCCCGGCAGTGACGGCAAAATTGCAAAGGTTCGCGTCAACATGGGGCCGCCGCGTCTGACCAGGGGCGAGATTCCCATGACCGGTGACGCTGCCGCCAGGGTGATTGCGGAGCCGCTCACCGTTCTCGACCGCACGTTCCGAATCACCTGCGCCTCCATGGGGAATCCGCACTGCGTGATCTTCGTGGACGATGCGGATAATTTCCCGGTCTCCACCTACGGGCCGTTGATCGAGACCCACGAACTGTTTCCTCGACGTACCAACGTGGAGTTTGTCCAGATCATCTCCCGCACCGAGGTGCGTCAGCGTACCTGGGAGCGGGGCGCCGGAGAAACCCTGGCCTGCGGCACCGGTTCCAGCGCCGTAACGGCGGCCTGCGTGCTGAACGGCCTGACCGAAAAACGGCTTCTCAACCACCTCTCCGGCGGCGACCTGGAGATGGAGTGGGCCGAGGACGGCAATATCTACATGACCGGGCCTGCGGTCGAGGTCTTTTCCGGGGAAATCAACCTGTAATGTCACCCCCTTTTCCCAAGGGGGAGGTGAGTTAATGCAACGTACCCTTACCATTATCAATGTTGTCCTGGGGATCGCCATTATCGCTCTTTTGGCGGCCATGACGGCTAGCGGGCTTTCTTCACGCCTCGGAAAGGTCCTGACGCCGAAAGGGGGCAAAGGTGTATCCGTTGCTCCCCCTCCTGCCCCGTCAAGAACCGAGGATCTGGCTTTCTATGCCCCTATTCTGACCAACGGCCTGTTCGGCAAGGCGACGCAAGGTCAGCTTACCCCCATCGTGAACGCCCCCGCGGCCCAGGCAGCGCCGGTCACGGCGCCAAGCGACCTGCTCCTGCTCGGTACGGCTGTCGGATCGTTTCGCGAAACCTTTGCCATGGTGCGCAACAACTCCAAGCAGGAAGAGCGGGTTTTCCGGCTCGGAGACATGGTTTTTGATGCCGGGCGGTTGGTAGAGGTCAGGAAGGAGCAGGCCTTTATCGTGATCAACGGTAAAAAGGTGGAGTTGCTGACCCCCCTGTCACCGCCCCCTGCGGCCGAAGCACCCCCTCAGTCACCGGCAACGGCTGCGGGCACTGGTGTGGCCAGTGCCGGGGCAGGCAATTTTGTCATTGATCAGCGGGCCTTGAATGCGGCCCTGGACAACCCTGCCCAGGCCATGAGCGATGCCCGTCTGCTCCCCAGCCAGAAGGACGGCAAGGTTGAGGGCTTCCGTGCGTCGGAGGTCAAGCCCAAGGGGCTCTTTGCCATGATCGGTATCAAAAACGGCGATGTACTGCTGCGGCTGAACGATTTTCCCATGGATTCGCCCGACAAGGCGCTCCAGTCGTTCATCGCCCTCAAGGGCCAGAGCAAGCTCAAACTGGACCTGATACGGGATGGAAAACCGACGACGTTCAACTACGACATACGGTAGCTCCCCCCACCCAACCTCCCCCCGCTGGGGGGAGGAGAAGAGTCCCCTCCCCCAGCGGGGGAGGGATAGGGAGGGGGCAACTTGGAGGTATTCTTGAAACAGAATCTACTACGCATTCTCGGCATCCTGCTCCTGGCGGGATCACTCTGCGGGACTCCGGCATTTGCCGCCGGCAAGGGAGTGGTGCTCAACTTCAACGACGTGGATATCTCCACCATGGTGAAGTTCATCAGCGATCTGACCGGGAAGAACTTTGTCCTGGATGACCGGGTCAAGGGGAAGGTCTCGATCTTTTCCCCTTCCAAGCTGTCCATTGAAGAGGCGTATAACGTCTTTACCTCGGTCTTGGAATTGAAGGGCTTTACCGTGGTGCCGAGCGGCAAGGTGCTGAAGGTCATTCCCAGTGCGGGCGCCAAGACCTCCGCTTTCACCCTGCTGCCGTCCGGTGAGAGACCGCCGGTCAACGAGAGCTACATTGCCCAGGTGATCAAACTGGAAAACATCTCGGCCCAGGAGGCGCTTCCCTTCCTGCAACCCCTGGTTTCCAAGGATGGTGCGATCTCGGCCTTTGGCTCCAGCAACCTGCTGGTGCTGGATGCGGCCACCAACCTGCGCAAGATCCAGGATATCCTGCAGATGATCGATACCGAACGGACGCGGGAGGGGATCGAGGTCATCTTCCTGAAGAACGCGGCTGCCGAAAGCGCCGCCAAGGCCGTCCAGCAATGGTTGTCCAGCGGAGAGAATAAACCTACCCCCCAACCGGGCGCTATGGGCACAGCGGGCGGGGGCAGCATGGCGAGCGTGCTGGCAGACCAACGCCTCAACGCACTGATCGTCTTCGGTAATCAGAATATCAAACAGGCGATCCGGGAGCTGGTGGCCAAGCTGGACGTTCCGCCACCCGAGGCCAGCAGCAAGGTCAATGTCTATTACCTGGAGAACGCCGATGCAACCGAGATGGCCAAGGTGCTGGACGGCGTGGTCAAGGGGATAGGCGCTTCGGCTGCCGCCGGAGCTGCGCCCCAGGGATCGCTTTTTGAAAGCAAGGTCACCATCACGCCGGACAAGACTACCAATTCCCTGGTGATCATGGCCTCTTCCGCCGATTACAACAACCTGGTCCAGGTGATCAAAAAACTGGACCGGCGCAGCAAGCAGGTCTTCGTGCAGGTGATAATCGCCGAGGTTTCGCTGGACAAGTCGCGCCAACTTGGTGTGCAGGCGGGCGCGGTTGCGGCAGGGGCTCTTGGCAAGTATCTGCAGGGGGGCGGCCTGTATGACCCCTTTGGCACCTTCAGCCAGGTTCTCGGTTCGTCCACGAGCACTACAGGCGCCACGGGAGGAGCGTTGTCCACTCTGATTAACAATAAGCTCACAAGTTTAGACAGGCCGGTCACCGGTGTGGCGCTGCTTCAGGCGTTGGACACCAACGGCCTGGTGAACGTGCTCTCCACCCCCAACATCCTGACTTCGGACAACAAGGAAGCCGAGATCACCGTGGGCGAGAACGTCCCCTTCACGGGGGCGTCAACGCTGAGCACCACCGGAACGACAACCTCCATTGACCGCAAGGACATAGGTATCAACCTCAAGATCAAGCCCCAGGTCAGCGAGGGTGATTATATCCGTCTCGACATCAACCAGGAGATCTCGGCGGTCAAGGACAACAAGGGGCAGGCTGTCGATTTGGTTACCACCAAGCGCGCCGCCAAGACAAGCGTGGTCGTGAAGGACGGCGAGACGGTCGTTATCGGCGGTCTGATTCAGGACCAGGAGAACGAATCGGTCAGCAAGGTGCCGCTCCTGGGGGACATCCCCGGCCTGGGGTGGCTGTTCAAGACCACCAACAAAACGCGGCAGAAGACCAACCTGATGATCCTGCTCATCCCGCACATCATTAAGGATAACGCCGCGTTGACCAGTATCACCGATACGCAGCGCACCACCTTCGGCAAGGCATCCACTGAAGTGAAACCGGTGGACGTGCAGAAAGCGATTAGCGGCAAATGAGTGCCGGCCTGCCCACGGAAGAGCTGGAAAGCACCGCGCGACGGCTGGGTATCTCCTGCCAGACCGAGATCGGCGGGGACGGGGTCGATCCGGGCCTGCTGTCCAGGGTGCCATTGTCCTTTGCCCGTGCCAACCTGACCCTTCCCCTGCGGGAACAGGACGGCACGATCCGGGTTGCCATTGCCACCCCTGCCGCGCTTCTGGCGCTGGACGAACTGCGGCACCTGTTCGGCAGGCCGGTGGAGGCGGTGCTGGTTCCGGGCCCAGTCCTGATCGACGCCATCAACCACATCTATACCAGCGTTTCGGGCACGGCCCGCGAGGTGTTGCAGGAACTGGAGGGAGAAGATCTCTCCACGGTGGCTACCGAATTCAATGACCCCAAGGATCTGCTGGACCTGGGGGATGAGGCACCGGTCATCCGCCTTCTCAACTCGATCCTCTCCGAGGCGGTCAAGGAACGGGTCAGCGACATCCACATCGAACCCTACGAGCGCGACCTGATGGTGCGGTTCCGCATCGACGGCATCCTCTACGAAAAGCTTTCCCCCCCCAAGGTCATCCAGGACGCCCTGGTTTCCCGCGTCAAGATCATGGCCGGCCTCAACATCGCTGAAAAGCGCCTGCCACAGGACGGCCGCATCCGGATCATCGTGGCCGGCCGCGACGTGGACATCCGTGTCTCCATCATCCCCACTTTTTACGGCGAACGGGCCGTGCTGCGCCTCCTGGACAAGAAAAAGGGTGTCCTTTCCCTGGAGGACATCGGCCTGGGAAAAGACGGGGTGCGGATCATGGAGCGTACCCTTGCCCGAAGCAACGGCATCATCCTGGTGACCGGCCCCACCGGCAGCGGCAAATCCACAACCCTGTATGCGGCGTTGAACCGGCTTAATTCCAGCGAAAAGAACATCATCACCATCGAGGACCCGATTGAATACCAGATCAAGGGGATCGGCCAGATACAGGTCAATTCCAAGATCGACCTGACCTTTGCCGCCGGTCTGCGCTCGATCCTGCGTCAGGACCCGGATATCATCATGGTGGGCGAGATCCGTGACGCCGAGACGGCCGAGATTGCCATCCAGGCCAGCCTTACCGGCCACCTGGTGCTCTCCACCCTGCACACCAACGACGCGGCCACGGCCGTGACGCGCCTGGTGGACATGGGTATCGAGCCGTTCATGATCGCCTCGTCCCTGGCAGCAGTGATGGCCCAGCGCCTGGTGCGGGTGATCTGCCCCCACTGTCGCGAAGAGTACCGCACGGTCGATCAGGACCCCGGCGTGACGTTGCCGGAGAAGCTCTACCGGGGTAAGGGGTGCGACAAGTGTTTCGGTCTGGGGACCTTGGGACGGACCGCCATTTACGAGATCATGCCGGTTGATCAGCATCTCTGCTCCATGATCATCCGCCGCGCCCATGCCGGCGAGATCAAGGAATACGCTGTTTCCCGCGGCATGAAGACCTTGCGTGACGATGGCATGGCCAGGGCCGCCGCGGGTATCACCACCATCGAAGAGGTGCTGCGTGTGACCCAGGACGATGATTATGCCGACGTTCCGGTATAAGGCCTATAGCGCTGCCGGGGCAGCCGTATCCGGGGTCGTCGAGGCCGATTCCGAGCGCCATGCCGTGGCGCAACTGAAGGGCAAAGGGTTGCTGCCCCGCGAGGTGCAGGAGGAAGGGGCGGCTGAAAGCGCTGCCAAACCGTTCTCGTTCCAGCGCGGTATATCGACCGCCGATCTTTCCCTGTTCACCCGCCGCCTGGCTACCCTGGTGGCTTCATCCGTGCCGCTGTTCGAGGCCATGGGCTCCCTCCATGAGCAGGAGGAGAGCGGGCAGCTCAAGCAGGTCCTGGCCAGGGTGCGCGACCGTATCGCCGAAGGCGCCTCCCTGTCGCGGGCGTTGGCCGCGGAACCGAGGACCTTTGGCGAAAGCTATGTCAGCATGGTGTCGGCCGGCGAGGCGGGCGGCGCCCTTGACGTGGTACTGGAACGGCTGGCCGACTTCCTGGAGGAACAGGAACAGGTGAAGAGCCGCGTCGTGTCGGCCATGGCATATCCCATACTGATGATGATCGTGGGGAGCGGCGTCATGCTGTTCCTGCTGACGGTGGTCATCCCCAAGATCGTGGTAATCTTCGAGAACAGCAAGACAACCCTCCCGCTCATCACGATCATCCTGATAAAATTCAGCCATTTCCTCCAAGTCTGGTGGTGGATTCCCACCGGGCTCGCCATTGCTTCCGTGCCGCTCTACCGCAGCGCCATGAAACGGGATGCCCTGCGTATGCGCCGTGACGACCTCCTGCTGAAGCTCCCCCTGGCCGGCGGTATGCTGCAACGGCTTATCCTGTCGCGCTTTGCCCGGGTTCTTGGCCTGCTCCTCTCCAGCGGGGTGCCGATCATCCGTGCCCTGGAGATCACCTCCGAGGTTCTGGTCAACCGGGTCTACCGCCTGTTCCTGCAGGGGGTGATGGAAGAGGTTGCCCAAGGGGGGAGCTTGTCGGCAAGTCTGCGCAAGAGTCCGCTCTTTCCCCCGCTGTTGGTGCATCTTGCCGGCGTGGGGGAAAAGGGTGGCAACCTGGAAGAGATGCTGCTCAAGGCCGGCATCGCCTACGAACGGGAGTTCAGTACCCGCCTTACCCGTCTGATGGGGCTGCTTGAACCGCTTCTTGTCCTAGCGATGGGTGTGGGGGTCGGGATTGTGGTGATGGCGGTGCTGCTGCCGATCTTTGAGATGAATCAACTGGTTAAATAAAAACCCCTCCCCCTTGAAAAGAGGGGTTCTCTCCTTTATCCGCAAAAGTAGGAGTTTCCATATGGACTTTACCAAGATGCTGCATAAATTTACCGTGGTGCCCTCGCTGACCGAGGACCTGGCCCCGCTCCAGCGGATTGCCTATAATCTGTGGTGGTCATGGGAGCCGGACGCCATCAGCCTCTTTCGTCGCCTGGATCCCGATGTGTGGCAGTCCACCCGCCACAATCCGGTGGAGATGCTGGGGATACTCCAGCAGACGACCCTCGAATCCCTCAAGGGGGACGAAGGTTTCATGGCCCACCTGCGGATGGTGGACGAAAAGCTTACCGAGTATCTTCAGGAGAAAACCTGGTTCCAGCGGAATTGCAACGGCAACCTGAATATGCGGGTTGCCTACTTTTCCATGGAGTTTGGCCTGCACGAATCGCTTCCCATCTATTCCGGCGGCCTCGGCATCCTGGCTGGCGACCACCTCAAATCAGCCAGCGATCTGGGCCTGCCGCTGGTGGGTGTGGGCCTGTTGTACCGTCAGGGCTATTTCCGCCAGTACCTCAACAATGAGGGGTGGCAGCAGGAATACTACCCGGAAAATGATTTTTACAACCTGCCGCTCATCCTGGAACGGGATAGTAACGGCGTCCCGCTGACGTTTGAACTGGAGTTCGGCCCGCGCAAATTCAGCGTCCACATCTGGCGGGTACAGGTAGGACGTGTTCCGCTGTACCTGCTGGATACCAACCTGGAGGAGAACAGGCCCGAGGATCGACTGATAACCGCCCAACTCTACTTCGGCGACCAGGAGATGCGCATCCTGCAGGAGATCCTGTTGGGCATCGGCGGTATCCGGGCCTTGCGGGCGCTGGGTATCATTCCCAATGTCTGCCATATGAACGAGGGACACGCGGCCTTCCTGGCCCTGGAACGGATCCGCCTGTTGATGGAGAAGCGCAAAATCAGGTTCAGCGAGGCTCGCGAGATCGTCAGCGCCGGCAATATATTTACCACCCACACCCCGGTGGAGGCCGGTATCGATCATTTCCCTGCCGAGCTGCTGGAAAAATATTTCGGCCGTTACTACAAATCACTCGGCCTGAGCCGCGACGAGTATCTCGGTTTGGGCAGACAGAACCCGAAGAACAGCCAGGAGAACTTCTGCATGGCCGTATTGGCGCTGAAACTGGCCGGTCATGCCAACGGCGTCAGCCAACTGCACGGCGAGGTTTCCCGCAAGATGTGGAAGCACGTCTGGCCGGAACTTCCCGAGGAGCAGTTGCCATTGACCTCCATCACCAACGGAGTCCACACCCGTACCTGGATATCCAACCCAATGGCCAGTCTGCTGGTGCGCTACCTGGGGACCCGCTGGCTGGACGATCCGACGGATCATAGCGCCTGGCGGCGTATTGGCAAGATTCCCGATGCCGAGCTGTGGCGGACCCGTCAGAGTTGTCGCGAAAAGCTGGTGGACTTTGCCAGAAAGCGGCTTAAGGAACAATTGATCAAGGTTGGCGCTACCACCAAGGAGATCGCCACGGCCGAGGAGGTGCTTGACCCGGAGGTGTTGACCATCGGTTTTGCCCGGCGCTTTGCCACCTATAAGCGCGGTACGCTGCTGATGCGTGACTTGGACCGGCTCTCTCGTATCCTTAATAATACGGAGATGCCGGTCCAGATCCTCTTTGCCGGGAAGGCTCATCCCCAGGACCAGCAGGGTAAGGAGTTGATCCGCCAGATCGTGCAGGTTTCACACGAGGACCGCTTTCGCCACCGTATCGTTTTTATCGAGGATTATGACATGGAGGTGGCCCGGCACCTGGTGCAAGGTGTGGACGTGTGGCTCAATACGCCGCTCAGGCCAATGGAGGCCAGTGGCACCAGCGGCATGAAGGTGGCCTTTAACGGCGGCCTCAACATGAGTGTCCTGGACGGCTGGTGGTGCGAGGGGTATCAGCGGAACAACGGTTGGGCCATTGGTAAGGGCGAGGTGTACGAAGACACCGAATATCAGAATCAGGTGGAGAGCCGTGCCACCTATGACCTGCTGGAAAAAGAGATCATACCGCTGTATTACGACCGGGGGAACGACAATGTGCCGCGTTCCTGGGTCGCCACCATGAAGGCCTCCATGCAGAGCCTTTGCCCCGTGTTCTCAACCGACCGCATGGTGGAAGAATATGCCGAACGCTCATATCTCCCCTCCCATACGCAATGGAAAAAGCTGGTTAAGGATGATATGGCCCTGGCCCTGGATCTTACCCGCTGGAAAGAGCGCATCTTCAAGGCGTGGCCTCAGGTGCGGATCGAACATGCCGTGGCGGAGACTCCCGACCCGGTTGCCGTGGGGAGCAGCATCCAGGTTTCGGCGCGGGTTGCCCTGGGAGACATCCCGGTTGACGAGGCTGCGGTCGAGGGATACTTTGGCGTGCTGGATTCCACCGGCAGTATTCAGGGGGGTGAGATCATCTCGCTGAGTCATGCCGAGGAGTTGGGCGGCGGAGTCCACCTGTTCAGCGGCTGGATCGAATGCCGTTTTTGCGGCCGGCACGGCTTCATGCTGCGCGTCATGCCACGGCACAAGGTACTGGGGAATATCTATGAACCGGGCTACCTGATCTGGGGCTAGCGGCGTATGCACAGGACCGGTGATAGTGCGAACCTGCCAGATTTCCGCAAGCTGGCAGGTTTTGAGTCTGTACTACGTTTCAGGAAGTAATACCTCACCATGGCCATAACCCCCGACATCCAGCAGCAAGTCTATGACCTTCTCTCCCGGGCCTCCAACCTTTCCTTTGTCAATGTTGACCAAGAGGCAAGCACCCGTCTCAGCTTTATCCCCGGGCAGCGGGTGACGGCCGAGGTGATGGCGACGTTCCCCAACAACCGGGCCCAGGTGCAGGTTGGCACGGAACGCTTCAATCTCGACCTGCCGATGGCGGTGCGGCAGGGGCAGATGCTGGAGATGACCTTCATCACCGAGGACCCGCGCTCGACCTTTGCCATTGCCCGCCAGGGGGGGGTGACGCCCCCGGTCAGCCTGTCGGACGCTTCTCGCCTGTTGGGCTTGCTGGTGGGAAGCGAGCAGATCATCGATCCCAGCCTCCGCTCTTCGCTGCAAAGTATCGGCGATATGCTGCGACGCACATCGGGCGAGGTCGGCGTGCTGGCCAATCTGATGGACGAGGCGATCACCTACGGGGGCAGCCTGCGTGAAGCGGTCAAAGGGCCGCCCCAGGCCTCCGGTGACTTGTTGCCTCAGGACCAGGAACAACCGGGAACGGCGCTTCAGCAGAATCAACAGGGGCTGACCCCCGGACAGGCGCGTTTGTCGGCATTCGAAGCCAACGCCACCCAAATACTCCAGAATATTGCCCGCAGCTCCCGATTCATGCTGGTTGAGGCGGCAAACCAGCCGGTGGTGCCGTTACCGCTCATGCCGGGCGAAGAGGTGGATGCGGTGGTGCAGGGCACCCTGCCCGGAGGTAGGGTCTTCGTACAGGTAGCGGGGACCGCCCTTGAGCTGGTGCTGCCCCGGGCCTTCCAAAACGGCGAGATCCTGCGGCTGACCTATATCTCGTCGTTACCCACGCCGCTGTTCGCCCTTGCGCGCGGCACCGGCCAGGCAGTGCCCAGTGACCTCAGCGATGCGGGGCGCTGGTTGAGCGTTATGGAACATGGTGAAGGAGGGGTGTCAAGCCAGCAGATGTATGTGCTGGAACGTCTCAACTCCGTGTTGAAGAGCCTGCCGCCCGACTCGCCCGCCTTTACCGCTATAAGGGATGAAGCCTTCACCTATCAGGCACTTCTGCGGGGTAGCCGGACACAGGCCGACGCCTCAAGCACGCAGCAGGTAATTTTGAAAGACAGTTCCTTGGGCGAACCGGTTATCAGTGCCCTGCCGGAAGAGGCTGCCGGTGCGCAGGTAGTCGGCGTCGGCCGGCGGTACCAGGAGAGTGCCGCCGCGGCTATGTTGGCCCAGCAGGCAGTACTTCAGCCGGGTAACGGCATTGTTCTTGGCGACGACATGGCAAAACTGCTCCAGGCGCTCATCAAGGGCAATAGGCTGGCGCTCCTTGAGGCGATCAATCAGCAGGCTACGCCCTTGGGGTTTGGGCCGGGACAGCAACTCAAGGGAGAGGTCATTGCCGTTCTTGGCGGCGGGCGTTTCATGGTCAGCGTGGCCGGCAAGTCCCTTGAGATGAGCATGCCCAAGGGGACGCAGCGCGGCGATCTGCTCAATCTGTTTTTCATCACCGATGAGCCGACCCCCACCTTTTTGATGGCCCGTTTCGGCAGGCCTGGCGATTCCCGTGTCAGCGATACCGGTCGCTGGTTGAGTGGTTTTCTCGGGGCAACGGCAGAACAGGTGCCTGCGCAGGCTACATTGGGCCTCATGCGCACCCTTCTTTCCGGCCCACCGACGGATGCCACCCAGGTTGGCCAGATGCTTCAGCAGGAGTTGCGTGAGAGCGGGCTGTTCTATGAGTCTCATCTGGCCCGCTGGTTCGGGGGTGATTATCCCCTGGAGGATATCTTGCGGGAACCCCAGGGGCTCCTGTCCCACCTCAAGCAACCGTCGGTCGCCCAGTCCGCTTCCATGGCAGCGGATGAACTGGTTCGCGCCACCATGAAGACCGGATCGATGGAGGTCCTGGAGGCGATAGTCAAAAATTTCGGTACCACCTCGGCCCATGAGGGGATCGCCGACCGGCGCACCCTGCCCATGGTGCGTGAACAATTGGATGCGTTGCAGTCGGGGCAGATCGTTTTTCGTGGTGAACTGCTTCCCGGGCAGCAGATGGAGTGGCAGGTCCGTGAACGAGAGGCCCGGCGAAACACCGCGGGCGTACAGGAACGCACCTGGGATACGGAATTACGGCTTGACCTGCCGAAATTGGGTGGTATCAGCGCCCGGCTGACAGTGTCCGGTAGCCGCGTCAGTATTGATTTCCTGACTGGTGCGGCCGCGTCGGCCGAGGTGCTGGCCAATGGCCGATCAGTGCTTGTCGAACAATTGCAGGCCGCCGGGCTTAACCCGGCGGAGATCGGTGTACGCCATGAAACGCCGTGAGGATGAAGAGCGAAAGGCGGCGGCACTTTCCTATAAGCAGGGCTACTACGCCCCGGTGGTGGTTGCCAGGGGCAAAGGGGTCATGGCCGAGGCAATCATTGCCTGCGCACGGGAGGCCGGGGTTTACGTTCATGAGTCGCCCGAACTGGTCAAGCTGCTGATGCAGGTGGATACCGATCAGTTTGTTCCGCCCGAACTGTATCGAGCCGTGGCGGAGGTGCTGGTGTGGCTCTATTGGATGGAAGGTCAAAATAAGAACGTATGATGGAGGATTGATGCGGATCAAGTTCGGAACTGACGGCTGGCGGGGTGTAATTGCCCGTGATTTTACCTTTGACAACCTTTCAATCGTGGCCCAGGCCACCATGGATTATCTTAACAGGGAGGGACTGGGCGAAAAACGTCTGGTGATCGGTTATGACCGCCGTTTTCTCTCCCGCGACTTTGCCAGGCGGGTAGCCGAAATCGCGGCCGGCAATGGTATAAAGGCTCTCCTGACTGACGATTACGCCCCTACGCCGGCGGTTTCCTGGGCTGTACGGGAAATGGGGGCCGGAGCGGGGGTTATGATCACCGCAAGTCACAACCCGTCAATATACAATGGTTTCAAGCTCAAGGAAGCCTTCGGGGGATCGGCTCGTCCGGCCACCACCCAGGTGCTGGAGGAGATCGTGGCCTTCAATCGCGCCAATGATCGACGCGTGGTGAGTTGTCCCTACGATGAGGCTGAAGGCAAGGGCCTGATCGAGTCGTTTGACCCATGCGAAGGGTATTTTCGCCAGATTGGCCGTTATGTCGATCTTGAACTGATTGCAAAGGCCGGCATCAAGGCCGTTGTCGATCCGATGTACGGTGCCGGCTCTGGGTTTATCCCACGCCTTTTGGGCGGTGTCGACGAAATCCACAATGAAGAAAATCCCTCGTTCGGGGGGCGACCGCCTGAACCGATCGCTGGCCACCTCACGGAACTCTCCTCACTGGTCCGGAGCGGCAGGTACACCGTTGGGCTGGCACTGGACGGTGACGCAGACCGGATCGGGGCAGTAGACGAGAAGGGGGAATTCTTCTCCTCCCATTGCATTTTCACCGTCATCCTGAAGCATTTGATCGAACATAAACGGCTGGGCGGCGGCGTGGTCAAAACCGTTTCCACCACCCGCATGGTCGATCTGCTGGCGGCGAAGTACAATCTTCCCCTGTTTGAGACGCCGATCGGCTTCAAGCATATTTGCGAATTGATGCTTAGTGAAGACATTCTCATGGGTGGCGAGGAGTCGGGCGGCCTCGGAGTAAAGGGTCATATCCCGGAACGTGACGGAATTCTGTTGGGTCTGTTGCTGTTGGAAGCGATGGCGGTCAGCGGTAAAGGGTTACGGCAATTGCTGGAGGAAACAATGGACGAAATTGGCCATTTCTTTTATCGTCGCATCGACCGCCGTATCGAAGACGCCGACAAGGAAAGGCTCATTGCACGGTTAAAATCCGCGCCACCCGCCGAGATCGACGGCCGGCGGGTAGTTGCCACCAATTTCAGTGACGGTTTCAAGTTCATCTTTGAGAACGCTGATTGGCTGCTGATCCGGCCTTCGGGGACCGAACCGGTATTGCGACTCTACAGCGAAGCCTGCCTGCCGGAGCAGGTAGATCGCTTGCTCCGCGCGGCCGGAATGATCGCGGGCGTGTAGGTTCCCGGAGTACCGCTGGATTTCGCGGCGGCAGGGGGTACCGGTGGCCGCTCATTCTTAAGAAAAAAATAAGTGATTTTTGCCATTTTTATGGTATTAATCGTCATTCGCAGATTAATTTCATCCAGTCATTGTGGATATCGAAAGAGGAGGATTCAGGTATGGCAAACATTCTCATTGTTGATGATTCATCTACCATGCGGAAGATTATTTCGCGCTCGCTTCGACAGGCCGGTCTGCCGGTCGATGACATTTATGAGGCCGGCGACGGTATTGAAGGGCTGAATGCCATTGCTGCCAACAAGTCGATTAATCTGATCCTGTCGGATATAAATATGCCCAACATGGATGGCCTTGAGTTCATCAAGCAGGTAAGGGCCAACGGTAATACCGTTCCCATAGTCATGATCACCACCGAAGGGGGCGAGGAGATCATCAAGGAGGCCATGTCGAGCGGTGCCAGTGACAGTATCAAGAAGCCCTTTACCCCCGAACAGCTCCAGGAGAAGCTGGGGGGCCTCTTATGAGCCTTAACGCCGACATTGCCGCGTCCACGACCTTTAGTGAAGAGCAGCTTGCCCAGTACGTCATCAATGCGACGCGGGAAGTGTTTTCCACCATGGTTATGATGGATCCGGCCGATGATTACCCGTTGCGTGAACCAATAAACCGGTTCAAATGCAGCATAACGGGTATGGTCGGTTTTGCTGGTATCTATTGCGGAGTCATATCCATTCACTGCCCGGTCAGCCTGGCCCTCAAGATCACCTCAAGCATGCTTGGTATGGAATGTGAAGAAGTCAATGAAGATCTCAATGATGCTATCGGTGAGATTGCCAATATGTTGGGCGGTAACGTCAAACAGGTGCTTTCAAAAGGAGGCTTGGACGTTAAGCTGTCGATCCCCACGGTGATTTCCGGTGAGGATTATACCGTGAATTCCCTTTCTGACAGCGATTGTGTCGTTATTCCCTTCAATATCAACGACGAAAGGTTCATCGTGGGCCTGACCCTCAAGAAAGAAGATTAACCTGTATCAGTTTGCATCATGACGACAATTGTGGTGACACAGTTGAATTCACTCGAATCCGAACCGGAAGATGACTTTCAATGGATGGATATACCACGTTACATGAGATGCTGGAGTCTGCCCTGAAGCAAGCCGGCGAAGAGAGCGGCATGCTGTTGGGGCAGGAGCTCTCCGTTGCCCTCTCCGATTCACTTAAAACCACCAAAAAAACGTATTTCAGCGACCTGGATGACTCATGTTTTGTCGTCGGGGTCGAGTCGCGCGAAGCGTATATTGGCCAGTTTTACCTGGTTTTTTCGCTACGTGACGCCATCGTGATGAGCAGCACCCTGTTGGGGATTCCCCCGGCCCGTATCCAGGAAAAGAAGCGCCTGTCCATTATCGAAAGCGATGATGTCGATGCCTTTTCCGAAATTGCCAATATGATCAACGGGTCGTTTAACACCGTTTTTCAGGAGAAGCTTCCCAACAAGGCCCACCTCAAACTGCTTTCGCAGAAAAAATTCATCCCCGAAGTAGATGAGTTGACGGATGACGAGCCGCTTCCCGAGGGTGAGTTCCTCATGTTTCGTTCCAAGCTGGAGATGGCTGGCCAGGAACTGAATCATCTGGACGTGCTTATACCGGTTGAACTCGGCAATCAGTTTGATCCCCCAGCCGAGGTGCCGGAAGAAGAGGTGGCGGCAGTTGCAGAAGAGATAACCGCTGTTGTTGAAAATGGCCAAACCGTTGAAACGGAAGGAACGGCGGCAGACAGGGAAAATGTGTCTGCCGATGCCGGTGCCGACAGCATTGTCGTGCTGGAGGACGATGATGACGAACGACAACAGATGATCGGCGCAATGGAATTTACGGGATATGAAGTTGTGGAGGGGACGCTAAACGCGGATATCAAGGAGCTCTTCTCCGGCCGGAACGTACGTTTGGTTTTGATCGGTTCGATGGATGCCGACGACCGTGAACTTGCGGTTTGTATCAAAATAAATGCCATCCGCCAGGATGCCCCCCCGCCAATCATCATGAGTGCTCAACGATGGACGCGGACCGCCGTGCTGAAAGCTTTGAAATATGGTGCCAGGGATATCATCATCAAGCCGTGCGGTGAAGATGAACTGGCCGCAAAGGTGCGCAGATTCTGCAAGTCGTTGCCGGCATAGTATCTGTCTTGGCTCTCAATGGACGGTGATGATATGTATTGTGTGATAAACATATCTCAATGGGCAAGGGCGTTACTGCCGGCATTTTCTCTGCCGGCTATGCTGCTGGCTGTGCTTTTGTTCACGCTGGTTGGCGCCCCCACTGTACACGCATCCATCCCTAATAGAGTTTATCGTGTAGACATCCGGCCCAAGAAAGACTACACCCACATCACCGTCAAGCTGCAAGATCCGCCGAGCTATTCCCTGGCAGTACTGCCGGGAAACAGACTGCGTCTCGTCATGCATGATACCGGTGGCCCACTTTTCAGAAAATTTAAACGCTATTCAGATTCCAATATCGGCGGGCTGGTCTTTTCCCGGCGTGGACCGGACCTGATTATGACATTTCAGGTAGCTCCCGGTGTTGGGTGGCGCGATCCAAAGCTTGACGGTATCGCTGCCATTACCTTGGATGTGGGAAAACCATTCAATCCCGGTCTGGCGCATCCCTATATCTCAGGTAGGGAAAAGATCTGGAGCGGCGTGGAGAAACTTGTGCGGGATTTCGACCCTCCCCTCAAAACGGAAATTCCGTTTCTCCCCACGGATCGCCAGGTTCTGAAAAGCATCCTTGACGACAATGACCAGCAGCTTTTCGTCGCAGCCGAAGCGGCCCTTTACAAGGGACAGCTGTCCGAAGCGGAAGGAATTTTTACCCAGTTTGCCGCTCGTCAGGCCCCCATCAAGCCCCTTGCTCTGTATCGCCTCGGCGAGACCCTCTACAAACTTCAGAAGTACCCTCAGGCACTGACCGCATTTCGTGAGGCCGAACGGCTATGGCCTGCGTATCTGAATTTTAACCCCGGAGTAGCTTTCTACTATGGCGACAGCATTGCGCGCAGCGGCGATCTGACGGCCGGCCGGACGCTTCTGGCGCATCTGATCGCCAAGTTGGCGGACAAAAACTATGCTCCGGCGCTTCTGGTAAGAATGGCAGATGTTTTGGCACGGCAAGGACATGAGCGGGAGGCGCTTGCCGTGTATCGCACGGTGGCGGGGAACTTTAAAGATAACAAGGCCAATCAACTGGCGCGGCTCAGGCTTGCCGATCGTGATTTTCTGTCCGCCACACCGTGGAATTACCGTAATCTGACGGATGTCTATCAGGATATTGCCGAACGGTCGAACGATATAACGGTTCGCGAGGAATCAAGCTTCAAGCAGGTGCTTCTGGAGGCCATTCATGGTGTGGCGCCGGCGGCACTTCGACAAGTGACCGCTTTTCAAAAATTATTTCCGCGCGGCGTCTATGCTGCGGTCTGCCGGACTATGCGCGAAGTGCTGGTGGCTCAAGTCTACCGTGAAACTGAGTGGGGCAAGGATGCCCCTGGGCTTATCCGCTTTGTGGAGGAACACCAGGACTATCTGTCCGGCTGTGTAGAACAGGCTGATTTTCTTCCATGTGTTGCCAAGGCTTATGAAGATGCCGGCCGGCCTATTGAGCTGATCAGATTTTTCAACTCGTTGCTGGAGCGTCAATGGGCATCGGCGGGCGCACCGTTCATGCTTGAGCAGATTGCCGACAAGGCCGATCTCTTGGGTGACACCGCTCTTGCCGAAAAAACATTGCGATCCTTCCTGCGGAAATATCCCGGCCATCCCCAGGTACGGCTGGTTATGGAGCGCCTTGCCAGGATGTATTATAACGAAGAGAAATATCGGGAAGTGAAGGATACGCTGTTATGGCTGCTTAACAAGGGCGAGCATGCGCAAAAGCCCGAGAGCTACTACTATCTTGGTCGCTCGCTGTGGAATCTGAAGGCGTATGCCCAGGCTGCCAAGGCAATGGAGTTGTACGTTGCGTCAGTGGATGGCTCCACTGGCGGGAGCGCGCGCCTGATCCCCGATGCGTATTATGTTGCTGCCTCGGCCCGGGAGGCGTCGGGAGATCGCAAAGGGGCCCTTCGCCTGCTCGAGTCGGGGATTAAACTGCCGGCTAATGCGACTAATGAAGGGCTCCTGTACAAAGCTGGAGAGCTTAATCTCCTTGATGGTAAGAAACAGCGTGCCCGCGACTACTTTGAGCAAATTACGAAAAAGGGCAAGGATCCCGACTGGCAGAAGCTAGCACAACAAGCTCTCAATGCCCTGGACATCAAAGGGCCGTCACGTTAGCCGCGCTGATCAGATACGGATGTCTCTACGTCAATCGAATGACTTAGTCAAAATACTGACATGGCCTGTGGATGGGTAAGCGACTTGCAGCCAGGACAAAATAGGGTGTTTTTGGTCGCGAAATTCTCATTCGCCTGTTATTAGCCAGCCATATGGCCGAGAACCGCGAAATAATCAGTACGGCCCGGACGAATCCTGCTCTGCGGTTTTTGATTGCTAATGAGGTATAGGTCTTGCATAAAAACTGCGCGAAAGGATATCAACCATGCCAGTGGACGGTATATTTAATACAACCGTTGAACTCCTCGGAAAAAGCATTGATCTACGCACCAAAAACCAAAACCTGATTTCTTCCAATATTGCCAACGCTGAAACGCCCAACTATACCCCCAAATCATTGGTTTTTGAGGACGAACTCCAGGGGGCGCTCAAAGGGGGGCAAAAAGGTACGCCGGCCATAACCAATCCGCGCCACATACCATTGAAGGGTACAAATGGCAGGCTTCAGTCGGTCACTGGCCGGGTCGTGGAAACCCCCTCAAAAACACCGGGCAAGGACGGTAATTCCGTGGAGCTTGAAAACGAGATGACAAAGATGTCGGAAAACCAGATCATGTATAATGCGTCGGTACAGATTCTCTCCAAGAAGTTTGCCGGAATACGAGCGGCAATCTCTGGGTCGGGAGGTAACTAATGGACTTCTTTAATTCAATGAGTGTCAGCGCCTCGGCATTGTCGGCCGAACGTACGCGGATGAACCTTATTTCCAGCAATTTGGCCAACGCCAGCACCACCCGCACCCCGGAGGGGGGGCCATACAAACGCAAGGATGCGGTTTTTGCCGCTACGCCGGTGAAGACCCCCTTTGCCGGGATGCTGGACAATGCCGCAAACCGGGATATCCGTCAGGTCGAAGTGACGCAGATCATCGAAGACCAGAGGCCGCCGAGGTTACTGTACGATCCCAGTAATCCGGATGCCAACGCCCAGGGATACGTAGCCATGCCGAATGTCAACGTGGTCGAGGAAATGGCGGATATGATCAATACCAGCCGTTCCTATGAGGCCAACGTCACGGCAGTCCAGGCAGCAAAAAGCATGGCGATGAAGACTCTGGAGATTAGCAGTAAATAAGTTCCAGTATTGAGTTTAAAATGGTTAGCTGATAGAGGAGGTTTATCTAATGGAACTGAATGGAATTGAAAGCGGACTCGGTATAGGTAAGGCGTTTCCCGGGGTGCAGGGAGGCAGCAAGGTGTCCTCTCCGGCTGAAGGGGCCGGCAAATTCTTCAACGAGCTGGTTTCAAAGGTGAATGACCTCCAGGTGCAATCGGATACAGCCATACAAGGGCTTGCCACCGGCGAGAACAAGAATCTGCATGAGGTGATGATTTCCATGGAAAAGGCCAGTATCTCGTTCCAATTCATGTCCACGGTACGTGACAAGGCCCTTGCGGCCTACCAGGAAGTGATGCGCATGCAGGTATAGCATGGTGGTGAATAGATTGGCTTGCCTCTCCCAGCATTTCAAGAACAGATAACCTGAAAGGATGAACCCAAAAAAGCAATGCCAGAAGGATTGAAAAGACTCATAGAGCCGTTCATGGCGTTATCGCCCGGCAAGCGTATGCTTATTGCAGGTGTGGCTCTTCTGTCGGTGATGGCCTTCGCTGTGCTGATTTTCGTTGCTAACCGGACCGATTATCGCCCACTTTTTACCAACCTCACGGCGGAAGATGCCGGTGAGATCGTTAAAAAATTAAAGGACGCCAAAACCCCCTATCAAATCACCGCTGATGGGAAGGGCATTCTGGTCCCGTCAGACAAAGTCTATGAATTGCGTTTGTCCTTGGCATCCGAAGGGCTTCCCCAAGGAGGAGGCGTCGGATTCGAGATCTTTGACCGCAAAAGTTTCGGCATGACGGAGTTTGTTCAGAAGCTCAACTATCAACGCGCTCTTCAGGGTGAACTTTCCCGTACCATTTCCCAGTTAAGCGGCGTTGAACAGGCCCGCATTCATTTGGTCATCCCCGAAAAATCGCTTTTCAAGGAAAACGAAAGACCGGCCACTGCCTCGGTCGTTCTCAAGATGAAATCCAATAGTGCCCTGCGGGATAATGAGGTTCAGGGTGTAGTTCATTTGGTCGCCTCCTCTATCGAGGGTTTGGATCCTGATCATGTTACCGTCCTGGACAGCCGGGGTAAGATTCTTAGCAAGGGCAATGGGTCCGGTGACGCAGCCACCAAGGCAACCACAGCCATGCAGGAGAGCCAGCGGCTTTACGAGAAGAACTCTGAAGAGCGTATTCAATCGTTGCTGGATCGTATTGTCGGTTCGGGTAAATCAGTGGCGCGGGTCTCGGCTACGTTCGATTTTAAACAGGTTGAGCGGCTGGAAGAAAAATTTGATCCCGAAACCATTGCGGTCAGAAGCGAACAGCGCACCGAGGAAAAAGGGGCTTCAAGCGCTGCCAGTTCAGGTGTTCCCGGCGTACAGAGCAACCTTAATCGCACTACTGCCGGAACCACCGCCACCGGAGGCGGCTCTAAGAACGATGAGACATTGAACTATGAGGTCAGTCGCTCAACGGCAAAAATAATCGAACCGGTAGGGGCGCTCAGCAAGATATCGGTAGCCGTGCTGGTGGACGGAAAATATGAAACTCCGGCAGCGGTCAAGGACGGGCAGACAGCCAAGCCTAAGTATACCCCGCGCTCCCCTGAGGAGTTGCAAAAGATAGAGGCGCTGGTGAAGAGCGCCGTCGGTTTCAACGCAGAGCGTGGAGACCAGTTGACTGTCCAGAATATTCCGTTTCAGGATACCAATGACATGGGCAGTACGGATACGCCTGCCTGGTGGAACAATCCTTTCTTCATGTCCCTGTTCAAGAACCTGTTGATCGGTTTGGGATTCCTTGCGCTGATGTTTTTTGTTATCCGCCCACTTTTGAATTCAATCAAAATTATGCGCCCCGCCCGACTTGAAACGTTTGAAGCGGTCCACGAAACCCCCGAAAAACTTTCCGCTGCCGAGCGAGCCCAGATATCAATGCAGATGGCGGAGCAGCAGAATCTCATAGAACAATCAAAGAAAGACCCGTATCAGGTGGCTCAGATCCTTCAGAACTGGCTGACGGAAGATGCCAAATAATTTCTTTCGCAGATTGGAATTGCATACAACAGGGATATTATGACAGGCGCCGATAAAGCAGCAATTCTGCTCCTCTACCTGGGCAATGAAGTTACCAGGCAGGTCTTCGAGCATCTGGATGACAATGAAATAAAGAAGATCAGCAAGAGCATGTCCACACTCGGCCATATCAGCCGCGCCACCATCATGGAGGTGGTCGAGGACTATACCAACACGATCAATCCCGAATCAGGCATCTTCTCCCAGGGGGAAGAGT